>ERZ778019.10-NODE-10-length-690996-cov-55.764358_pt1 | contig 690996 bp, 639 predicted proteins | sample MGYA00375749_ERZ778019 | MGnify/ENA primary metagenome ERZ778019 (study PRJEB29350, sample SAMN05389821) | bioreactor metagenome | isolation source: Ammonium sulfate bioreactor | place: South Africa: University of Cape Town | collected 2014-03-17 ... | reverse complement strand
CGATGATGGCCGCGACGATCAGAAGATTCCGTGTCGTCTTTGGATGCGACACCGCCTGAGCGGCCGCGGCGCCGGCACCGATCACGCCGGCACCTCCTGCTCGAGGACAGTCCGGGCGATCATCAACAATCGCTTCGCGGTCGCGATCCGCGCCCGCGCAGAGCCGGGATGAATGTGAAGTCGCGCTGCGATGGTGTTGGTGTCGTCGCCGATCATCTCAGCGACCTCTCGAAACCCTCCGCTTTCGGGCACGCACGACAGAATCACCGACCCTGTCACTGGTAGGCCCGCGTCCGCTGCAGCCAATGCGGCAAGAACGGTCTGCGCGACCTGGCGCACTCGTTCCCGTACCGTCCGAAGCCCCCGCATCGACAGCTGGTATTCGGCGGCGATGCGCTGCGCGTCGCCGTCCGACAGGCTGAGATCGCCCATGACCCGCCAGTCGGATGGCCCAACGTAGTCTGCCGCCAGGACCATCCATCGATGCGCGTCGAACCGGCAGATCAACGCATCCAGCGGGTCGACCTCCGAGTGCGACTCGGCGTCAAACGGAATGTCGTCGACGGGCACGTATTTGCGCTCCAGTTCGCGGAGCACGACATGACGGGTAATACCGAACACGAAGTAGTTCGGCGACCCCCGTCCCGGGTCGTAGGTGTCAGATCTGCGCCACACGGTTTCCCTTATGAGCTGCAGAACGGCGTCGACCTCGTTGGGCCGGCCGCGCATCCGGGAGACCACGAATGAGCGCATGGTGTCGACTTCACGGAGCAGTTCCGTGAGACGGGCGTCCGCACGCGTGCGAACTTGGGTTCCTCCAGCCACGAGATCACAACCTTCCTTGCATGGGGGTGGCTAATGCGAAGGACCGGGTTCGAGCTAAAGAGGGCTCGTCTGTGGAGGGCTCCTTCAGCGCGAATGAGCGCGCGGGAGCCCCCTGTGAGGAGTGATGGAAGTTCCGAGATGCGCCGGGGATTTGGGCTTCGGGGCGGCGCGCCCGGATTTGATGGTGGAGCGGCGACTGCGACTCTGAAGTTCGGGAGTCTCAGCCACGATGCGTCACCGCCGCCCTGACTCGAATCGCGAGTCGGGAGCTTCGGCAACCGGGGTAAGAATCAGCCGCTCCATTTGGTGCCGCACGCTACCCCCGAACGGGGGTGAGCAGTCGGCGGCACGCCGGGGTGAACGAGGTGTTCTACTGACAGCTCTCGCACTGCAGGTCGTCCATCGGATCGACCGGCACCAGATAGCCGTCCGCGAAGTCCTGGATGACGCCGGGCTGCATCTTGAATGGCTCAGTTATGCCAGAGCCGAGGTCGCGGTCTGGATTCCGGTCTCCAGCCATGCGATCACCTCCGCGCGTTTGTAGTACACGCGATGTGATGTGGGCTTGTAGAAGCGCGGACCCTGGTGCCGGTAGCGCAGTTGTGCGAGCGCCGCTAGCGACAGTCCGGTCAGTTCGGCCGCATCGATAGGCCGGATGTAGTCTCCTGTCATTTTGTCTTCCTCCGTTTCGACAACTCAAGTATCGTTCGGTTGTTGACTGGACCATACCAGGGATTCCACTACATGACAACAGAATGGGCGCTAAGCTGTTGAAATGGCAGACTTTCGATCGGAGACCAACCTCGGTGCGCGCATCAGATTGGCGCGCCGCGAACGCGGATTTCGCACCACGGCCGAGTTGGCGAACGCCATCCAGGGCGGAAATATCACAGAGTCGATTCTGGAGAACATCGAGTCAGGCAGGAAGTCGGACTTCAGCGTCAGCCAGCTTCTCAACATCGCTCGAGGACTCGATGTCCCGCTGTCGATGATCCTGGCGCCTATCGGCCGCCCTGGATCGCAGCTCGACCTCCCGAATCTCAGTGACGACCTCGCCGGCATGACGGCGGCCGAGTTCGATTGCTGGCTGTCAGCGACGCCTGCCAGCGCGTATCGGCCACGAACCGCCGCCGAACGCGAAGACATTGGGACATTGAATGCACTTCGCGAATTGGGAACGCTTTCGCGCGAGCTCGAGCGTCTTCGCATCGTCCTCGAGGTACAGGCTGCGTCCGGCGACCCCGATCTCAGAGAGGCAAGTCCCGAAGTTAGAAGTCGGATCAACCGATTGGCAGAGGAGGCTTCTCACGTCACAGCGCTACTCGCAAGTAGCGGCGTGGGCGATGTCAGCGACTCTCCGAGCAACACCGCGAGCTGAGCGCAACCGAACCCCAGGGACGCTGGCATCCGGCGGGCGCTAGACCGTCGCGCCCGACCGGACCAGATGCCAGCAGGCTCCAGACGAGCACCCATTACCTCGCCCGTGTCCCGGACGCAGGCCGCGATAGAGCCTTCAGGCCCCGCTCGTCGGGGTCCGCTCCGTGCCCACACTTTGCCCACAAAATTCTGAGATCCAGATAATTTAGCGAGATAACAGGAGATGCCACTTCCGCGTAATTCCGCGGAATTTTGCTACTATTCCAGGCGTTGCGGTGCCTTGATGGGGGTTCGAATCCCCCATTCTCCGCCATTTTTTGCCCCGCACCTGATGGCTGATCTCTTGCGTGCTCTTCTGCGATGATCGGTAACTCCGCGTAGGAAGTTCGATATCTTGATGGCGTGACGGCCAAGGAAGCCTTGAAGAAAGAATTGCGCGACAGACTAGGTCCGTTCTTGCGCGACCGCGGATATCGCGGGTCCGGTAGCAACTGGCGAAAATGGTCCGCTCGTGGCGATTGCGCGCTTGTCAACGTGCAATCATCCTCCTGGAACACGTCTGACGATCAACGCTGCATCATCAACTTGTCGATAATCGTCCCCGGCGACCTTGATTGGTACGACTTCCGCAGCTCGTCTCGGAAGGCGAATCGGAAAACGCCAACTGAGGTATGGGGCATTTGGCGAGAGCGTCTCCACCGCGGCGGAGCAGGCCCCGAGGAATGGTGGCGCGTAACCAACGCCCAAGACGCGCGCACTGAAGTAGCGGACATGATCGAGCAGTTATCGGCACTGGGTCTCCCAGCGCTTGAGGAGTTACTAGACCGTCGCAATTTGATCCGGGCGGTCGCCGGCGAGCCGGTTCGGGGATTTCGCACCGCGTCCGTAACTTGGTGGGCGCTCCCCCTTTTGCTTAGTGATGATGGCGCGTCGGAGGCGCTCGCCGCTGCACTCGATGAACTCGACGAGAAACGACTATCTCGCGAAACATCACAAGAGTTCGCCCAAACAGCACAAGAGTTCGCCCGCTGGGCCAAAGATCGCGCGAAGCGGGTAAGTGCTGGAGCGGGAGCTTAGTAACTCCCGCTCCCCGTTTCCTGGACACAGATGGTCGAGGACTGCAACGCAAGAAACGGCTATTGCGCAGGCCCACCTGCGCGACACCGCGATCCCCGTACTCGAGCCGCGTGGCGATGACCCGGAAGTAGGCGTCGCGGACGCCGGTCGCCGCCGTCACCGCTGCCCCGCTCTCGACGTCACGGAGCAGGAAGCTCGACTCGGGCCGGAAGCTGGAGTTCACCGCCCAGACCGTCCACTCCTCGGCGCTGAGCTGCGACCTCCCCTCGGCCCGGGCGACCTCGTTGCGGATCGCGCGGAACTCCTCGTCGGTCTCGGCCGTGTACTCCTCGATCCGCAAACCGTCGGGGATCGGCGCATCCGGGATGGCGGCGCCGAGTGGATGCCGCAGGTGCCGGCTCCGTTTCGTCGCCGTCATGCCCGCCGCACGGTACAGGGCGACGGCGCCGTCGACGTGCTCGCCGTAGACGGATTCGACCACCAGCCGGACGGTGGGGTGATGCAGCGCGTGCAGCTCGCGGGCGGTCTCGAGCCCGTGGCGCATGAGCCTCGTGCCGAGTCCCTGGCGGCGATGGGTCGGGCGCACCGCACCGGCCGCCTGCACCCGGTGGACGATCTCGGCCGCCGGCTTGTAGTGCACCGCCGAGAAGCCGACCATCGTCGTGCCGTCGAACACGGCCAGGGTGGAGGTCGGGAGGTCGTCGACCGGAGACTCCAACTCCTCGGCCGCATCCTCCACGGTGTACTGCCCCCACACGTGATCCTCCGCGTCGATCGCGTTCAGGAGGTCGGCCATCGCCGCGCTGTCGGACACGGTCAGCGGGCGCCAGCCGAGGTCGGTCACGACCGCAACCCTAGCGCCGAGGACAGGCCCGGCGACTGCGCCGACATTCGTGCCGAATGTGGACTTTGGCGGCGGGTAAATCGACATTCGGCACGAATGTGCGTGGCCCGCTCGCGGTACCGCACTCGCAGCAGAGGCGTAGTGTCGGGGCATGTTGCAGAATCGCGAGGTCGGCGGGGCGACCATGGGGGCCGGGCGCGGCAGGGTCGAGGGAGATCCCGGCGGCACGGGTGTGGACGGCGGCGGTGCGCCGACCGGAATCCTGTACGGTCCGTGGGGCTACGTGAACTTCGCTGCAGCGGTCGGGATGTTAGCCGGCTTCGTCTGGCTCGTGTCCTCGGATCTCGACGATCCGCTCGGCGGGCACTGGGCGTGGGGGTCGTTCCTGATGGTCGTGTCGCTCTCGACGCTCGGCGTGGTCACCCGGAGATTCGGGGCGGCGAGTCTGCGCCGGCATGCACAGGGCCCGCGCGATGCGCGCCATCGCATCCAGCAGATCGCCCCCTTCGTCGTGCTGGGGCTCCTCCTGATCGGAATGATCGGGCACCTCTTCGGCGCGGACGAGCTCACGACCGTGATGATCGCGCTGGCCGTGGGAGCGACCGCGGGGCTGGCACCGACGTTCCTCCTGAAGCCGGCGGGGTCGGGCGCTCCGGCCGAGAAGGCCTGACACGCCCTTCTCCACGACGTCCCACCTCAGGGGAGGGCGCGTCGTGACGGCTCGGCAGTGCGGTCCGCGGCGGTGCGGTTTCAACGTTGTAAAGTCATCGCAAGGCGAGAGACAGGAGCGCGGATGGCCGCGACGATGCACGACGTCAGCCGGCTGGCCGGCGTGTCGATCAAGACCGTGTCGAATGTGATCAACGACTACCCGTACGTGCGGGAGGAGACGCGGCGCCGAGTGCTCGACGCGATCGCCACGCTGGGCTACACGCCGAACCTGTCCGCGCGCAGCCTGCGCTCCGGCCGCACGAACGTGATCTCACTGATGATCCCCGACCTGCGCAACGCCTACTTCGCCGAACTCGCCGACTCGGTCATGCGCGCGGCGGCGGACAAGGGCTTGTCCGTCCTGATCGAGCAGTTCGGGGACCGGCGGGAGCGCGAGATCGACGTGCTGCGGCATCCTCGGGCGCAGATGGTCGACGGCGTGCTCTACAGCGTGCTGGCGCTCGATGAGGGCGACGTGGGGCTGATCGAGGAGATCGCGACGCCGATGGTGCTGCTCGGCGAGCGGATCTTCAACGGGCCGAAGGATCACGTCACCATGCAGAACGTGGAGGGCGCCCGCGCCGCGACGACGCACGTGGTCGATCAGGGCCGCAGGCGGATCGTCGCGCTCGGCGCGCATCCCGGCGAGGTGATCGGTTCGGCCGCCCTGCGCCTCTCCGGCTATCGCGAGGCGCTCGAGGAGGCGGGGATCGCGTACGACGAGCAGCTCGTCGTACCGGTCGGATCGTGGCACCGGCGCAACGGAGCCGACGCCATGCGGGAGTTCCTGGCGCGCGGGGTGCCGTTCGACGCCATCGTCGCCTTCAACGACGCGATCGCCCTCGGAGCGTTGCGCGTGCTGCAGGAGAACGGCCTCGGCGTGCCGGACGACGTCGCGGTGATCGGCTTCGACGACATCGACGAGACGCAGTACTCGATGCCGACCCTGTCGACGATCGATCCGGGTCGCGACGACATCGCGCGCACGGCCGTCGAGCTGCTGCTGCGCCGGATCGAGGGTGCGGGAGCGCCGTTCACCCCGGAAGAGGTGCTCGTGCCGTTCCAGCTGCGCACCCGCGAGTCGACCGCCGTGCCCGCCCTCGTGCGCTGACGAAAAACCATTTGACACGGTCACATTCGACAGGCGATCATGTCTACAACGTTGTAGTACAACGTTGTAGGACAAGGGTGTTCAGCACGCGAAAGGAATCCAATGAAGAAGCTCCTCGCAGCGGGTGGCGTGATCGCAGTGGCGATCGCGGCGCTCACCGGATGTTCCGCCGGTAGCGATGCGGCAAGCTGCCAGAACAAGATCGTGAAGTCGGATGCGACCCAGGTGACCATGTGGGCCTGGTACCCCAACTTCGAGCCGGTCGTCGACCAGTTCAACAAGACCCACGACGACGTCCAGATCTGCTGGACCAACGCGGGCGCCGGCAACGACGAGTACACGAAGTTCTCCACGGCGATCCAGGCGGGCTCGGGCGCACCGGACGTCGTGATGCTCGAATCCGAGGTCGTCCCCAGCTACATCGCGGACGGCTCCATCACGAACCTCAGCAAGCTCGGCGCCGACACGGTGAAGGACGACTACTCCGAGGGCGCGTGGAGCGACGAGTCGCGGGACGGCGACGCGTACGCGATCCCCGTCGACGGCGGCCCGGTCGGCCTCCTCTACCGCAAGGACCTCTTCGACAAGTACGGCATCGCCGTGCCGACCACCTGGGACGAGTACGCCGCGGCGGCGGAGAAGATCAAGGAGGCGAGCGGCGGCAAGACCCTCCTGACGGACTTCCAGGGCAACGGCCGTGCGTACCAGACGGCCCTCTTCGCCCAGGCGGGCGCCACACCCTTCACGCTCTCGGGCAAGCAGGACATCTCGATCGACCTGAACGACCCGGCCAGCGACAAGGTGCTCACCTACTGGAACGACCTCGTCCAGAAGAAGCTCGTCGGCACCGAGGACGCCTCCACCACCGACTACAACACCCACCTCGTCAACGGCACCTACGCCTCGGTCGTCGCCGCCGCCTGGCTGCCCGGCTACCTGCAGGGCTTCACCGGCGCCGACAAGACGGCGCAGTGGGCGGTCGCCCCGGTCCCCCAGTGGGACACGGCCAACCCGGTGCAGATCAACATCGGCGGCTCGGCGTTCGCGGTGAGCAAGCAGGCGAAGGACCAGAAGGCGGCCGCCGAGGTCGCGATGGGCATCTTCGGCACCGAGGAGGCGTGGAAGATCGGCATCGAGAAAGCGGCGCTCTTCCCGCTCTGGAAGCCGATCCTCGAGTCCGACTACTTCAAGGACAAGGCGTACGACTTCTTCGGCGGTCAGCAGATCAACAAAGACGTCTTCCTCACCGCGGCCACGGACTACAAGGGCTTCCAGTTCAGTCCGTTCCAGAACCTCGTCTACGACAAGCTGACGGACGCGGTCAACTCGACGAACAAGGGCAAGGCGCAGCCGACGGCGGCGCTGAAGACCTACCAGGACGCGGTCGTCAGCTACGCGAAGCAGCAGGGCTACACGGTCAAATGACCGCCGGCGGCGCCCGCACCTGACTCCGCTCACACGCGGGCGCCGCCCTCCTCCACCGATCCGCTCCCATCAAAGGACTCCCCCGATGACCGAATCCGCTGTCGCGACGCGGCGACCGCGCGAACCCCGGGCGACCAGGCGGCGCGGCGACATCGTCAGCCTGCGCCGGGCGCGCTGGGGCTGGGCGTTCACCGCCCCGTTCGCCGTCTTCCTCCTGCTCTTCCTCCTCATCCCGCTCGTCTACGCCTTCGTGATGAGCCTGCAGAACACCACCCTCGCCGGCGGCACCAGCTGGGTCGGCCTGGCGAACTACGCGAAGGCGTTCACCGACCCGCTGTTCCTCGACGGCGTCTGGCGGGTGATGCTGTTCGCGATCGTGATGATCCCGGCCCAGATGATCGTCGCGCTGGTCGCCGCCCTGCTCATCGACGCGCTCACGACGCGGTTCGCCAAGATCTCGCGCCTGCTGATCTTCGTGCCCTACGCGGTCCCCGTCGTGATCGGCGCGCTGATGTGGGGGTTCCTCTACAGCCCGAGCTTCGGTCCCGCCCAGGAGCTCTTCGGAGCGTTCGGGCTGCAAGCGCCGAACTTCTTCTCCGACCAGAACGTCTTCGGATCGCTGGTCAACATCGTGACCTGGCAGTGGGCGGGCTACTACATGATCATCATGTACGCGGCGCTGCAGGGCGTCGACCCCTCGATCTACGAGGCCGCCCGGGTCGACGGCGCCAATGCCTGGCAGGTCGCGCTCCGCATCAAGATCCCGATGATCGCGTCCTCCCTGCTGCTCGTGCTCGTCTTCGCCCTCATCGGCACGCTGCAGTTCTTCAACGAACCGCAGATGCTGCGCGGGATGGCGTCCGGCTCGATCACCTCCAACTACACGCCGAACATCTATGCCTACACCGTCGCCTTCTCGTACCACCAGTTCAACTACGCGTCGGCGATCGCCTTCGCCCTGGGCCTCGTGATCTTCGTCGGCTCGTACGCCTTCATGTTCGCCACGCGCAAGAGAAGTGGACTGATGAAATGACCGCCACCCTCGCAACCGGCTCCGGGTCAGGGTCCCCGGCCCACGACGACCGTCCCGCGCGCAACCGCCGGAGCAGCGGCGGCCGCGCCCCGCATCGTCGCGGCGGCCGCCAGGTCATCCCGCACATCATCCTCGCCGCGTTCATCGTCTACTTCGCGCTGCCGTTCTGGTGGCTGATCGTCGCCAGCACGAAGAGCCAGCAGACGCTCTTCGACGGGAAGACGAGCGCGCTGTGGTTCTCGGGCGACTTCGACCTGTTCTCGAACATCGGCGCCCTGTTCACCTACTCCGGCGGCCTCTACGCGCACTGGCTCGGCAACTCGTTCCTGTACGCGATCGCCGGCGGGGTCGGCGCCACCGTCCTCTCGGTGCTCGCCGGCTACGGCTTCTCGATGTACGGGTTCCGCGGCCGCCGCCTGTTCTTCGCGGTGGTGCTCGGCTCGGTGATGGTCCCGGCGACGGTGCTCGTCATCCCCCTGTTCGTGATGATGAGCGGGGCGCACCTGACCAACACGATCTGGGCGATCATCCTGCCGTCGATGCTCAACCCCTTCGCGGTGTACCTGATGAAGGTCTACACGGACGAGGCGATCCCGCCCGAGATGGTGGACGCCGCCCGCGTCGACGGCGCCGGCGAGGTGCGGATCTTCGCCCGTGTCGCGCTGCCCCTCATGCGGCCCGCGGTCGTGACCGTGCTGCTGCTCTCGGTCGTCGGCACCTGGAACAACTTCTTCCTACCGCTGGTGATGTTCTCCAATCCGCAGCTCTTCCCCGTCACTGTCGGCCTAGGGGCGCTGCAGTCGCAGGCGCAGGTCAACACCGGCGGCCAGTCGCTGTGGAACCTGGTGATCACCGGCGCCCTGATCTCGATCATCCCGCTGATCGTCTCGTTCCTCACCCTGCAGCGCTACTGGCAGGGCGGACTCTCCATCGGCAGCGTCAAATAGACGCCCGCCCCGACCACCACCGATCCGAAGGACCCTGAAGGAAACCCATGTCTGAGACCCACATCGCCCTCGACCGCTCCGCGAGCGTCGCTCCCGTGAACCGTCGACTGTTCGGCTCGTTCGTCGAGCACCTCGGGCGCTGCGTCTACAACGGCCTCTACGAGCCCGGGCACCCGACCGCGAACGAGGACGGCTTCCGCCTCGATGTGGTGGAGCTGGTGAAGGAGCTCGGCTCGACGACCATCCGCTACCCCGGCGGAAACTTCGTCTCCGGGTTCCGCTGGGAGGACTCGGTCGGGCCGCGCGAGAACCGACCCGTGCGCCGTGACCTCGCCTGGCACTCGCTGGAGACGAACCAGGTCGGGCTCGACGAGTTCTCCCGCTGGCTGAAGCTGACCGACTCCGAGCTCATGCTCGCGGTGAACCTCGGCACTCGCGGGATCGACGAGGCGCTCGACCTGCTCGAGTACGCCAACCACCCTTCCGGCACCGCGCTCAGCGACCTGCGCATCGCCAACGGCACGACGGAGCCGCACGACATCCGCATGTGGTGCCTCGGCAACGAGATGGACGGCCCGTGGCAGACCGGCTACATGACGGCCGACGACTACGGCAAGCTCGCCGCGCGCACGGCGGCCGCCATGAAGATGGCGGACAAGGACCTCGAACTGGTGGTCTGCGGATCGTCCGGCTCCGGGATGCCGACCTTCGGCGAGTGGGAGCGGGTCGTCCTCGAGCACTCCTACGAGCACGTCGACTTCATCTCGGCGCACGCCTACTACCAGGAGCGCGGCGGCGACCTCGGCTCGTTCCTCGCCTCCTCCCTGGACATGCAGTACTTCATCGACACGGTCGTCACGACGGCCGACCACGTCGGACACAAGCTCAAGAGCGCCAAGAAGATCAACATCTCGTTCGACGAGTGGAACATCTGGTACCTCGACGAGCACAAGGCGTCGGACGAGGTCAACGACGAGTGGCGCTACGCCCCGCGCCAGCTGGAGGACGTCTACTCCGTCGCCGACGCGGTGGTGCTCGGCAACCTCCTGATCACGCTGCTGAAGAACGGCGACCGCGTGACCAGCGCCTCCCTCGCCCAGCTCGTGAACGTGATCGCCCCGATCATGACGGAGCCGGGCGGTCCGACCTGGCGGCAGACGACGTTCTTCCCGTTCTCGGTCACCAGCCGACTCGCCGCGGGCGAGATCCTGCGGCCGCGCATCCAGACGGGCACCTACGAGACCGCGGTGCACGGCGACGCTGGCATCGTGGATGCCGTCGCCACGCACGACGCCGAGGCCGGACGGGCCGCCGTGTTCCTGGTCAACCGCAGCCAGACCGAGACCGAGACGGTCCGCGTCGATCTGCGCGACCTGGGTGTGCAGACGGTGGAGGAGGCGCTCAGCCTCTGGGACGAGGACGTGTACGCCAAGAACACGCTGCAGGACCAGGACCGCGTCGGCCTGCGCGCCAACGCCACGGCCTCCGTCGCCGACGGCGTGCTGAGCGTCGAGCTTCCGCCGGTCTCGTGGACGGCCGTCTCGCTCGGCTGATCCCACCCTCCGGCCACACCGCCGGGAGCGCACCGTCCGTCGGCGCGCACCCGGCGGTTCCGGTTAGATGGGGGCGATGAGCAAGAAGATGTTCTCCCAGCTGTGCGCCACGATCGCGATCGCGGCCATCACGCTGCTCGTCGGGCGCTCGATGCACGACGTCGGGACGGTCGTCGTCTTCGCGGTCGGGGTGCTCGCGACCATCCTCAGCGCGTTCCGGGTGCGGAGCATCCGCGCCCGCGAGAACGCCGCGAAAGCGGCCCGTGTCCCCCAAAATGCCGCTACCGGGGACACCGACCGATGAGTCAGGCTCGGTTCGATGACAGAGCAACGGGAACTCGGACGGGAGACGGGCGTGACGCGCGAGACAGTGCTGCGCCCCTTCCGGTACCTGTTCACGCGCGGCGTGATCGCCATCCTGGCGCTGACGACCCCGGTGTTCGCCGTGCTCTACTGGCTGTCGATCCCCACCGGCGGCTGGCCGCTCGTGCTGATCGCCCACCTGCTCGTCGTCGCGGCGACGGTGCTCTGCGTGTACTCGTTCCTGAGCGTGACGATCACGCTCGGCGCCGACGGGGTGCGGGAGCGCGGCTTCTTCGGTCGCGTGGTGCGGGTGCGGCCGGCGGAGGTCGGGGCGGTGGTGCTGGTGCAGCTCTATGAGAGCAGCACGCTCGACACCCTCCCCCAGCTCTTCATCACCGGCACGGACGGCCGCCTGCTGATCCGGATGCGCGGGCAGTTCTGGTCGTTGGAGGACATGGAGCGCGTCGTCGAGGAGCTCGACATCCCGGTCACCCGGCCGCAGGACTCGATGACGCTGGCCCAGCTGCGCCGCGACTCCCCCGAGCTGCTCTACTGGTTCGAACGCCTCCCCGCCCTCGTCGGCCGCTGAGCCGCGTCGTTCAGAGACGCGCGTCCGTCGCGATCGCGAGCGCAGGGGCGTCCGGCGTGCTCGACGGAAGCTCGGTGAAGCCGAGGCGCTCGTAGAACGCGCGGGCGCCGTGGTTGGACGGCGACATGGTGAGGTAGACGCCGGGCACGCCGCGATCCCGCAGCGCCGCGAGCAGGGTGCGGATGAGCGCGCGCCCGAACCCCTGGCCCTGCAGCTCCGGGAGCAGGTCGATGTGCAGGTGCGCCGGGAACCGGTCGACCTCGGGCACGATCGCCTCGCGCACATCCAGGCCGAAGCCGATCGCCTGGCGCTCGGCGTCGTCGCGCGCCTGCTCCACCGGGTACTTGGCGCGGAATCCGGGCAGCCACTCGGCCTCGTACCAGTCGGCGAAGGCGCGGCTGTCGGCGACGGCGATCACGTACCCGGCGACGTGCTCGCCGGTGTCGACCACGAACGCGAGGTCGGGCTGGTACGCGACGTACGGGCCGGCGAAGACGTCGGGCAGCAGGTCGTCATCGGAGTAGGCGCCGGTCGCATCCTGACCGCTCGCCCCGGTCCGCACGCAGATCGCGTAGACATCGTCCCGGTCGGCCGGCTGGAAGGGGCGGATCGAGCTCACCGTGAAAGTATGGCAGCGTGAGTCCGCACACCGCCGCCGTGCCACGCAGCAACGGCCTGCTCACCCGCACAGGAGGCGAGCCCGTGCGGATCGAGCGGGTGTTCCCCGGCGAGGCGGCGAGCGCCTTCGTCCGCCACTACTGGCTGCCGCGCTGGACGCTGCCGGAGGGCCGGGAGCTGCGCCCGCAGGTGCTCGAGTACCCGACGGCGAACCTCGTGATCGAGCCCGGCTCCGCCCTGCTTCACCGGGCGAACCGGGGTGTGAGCGGTCGCACGCTGCGCGGCACGGGCTGGGCGTTCGGGATGCTGCTGCGCCCGGGCGTCGCGCGCGGCTGGACCGGCACCTCACTGCGCTCGCTACCCGCGGTGGTGCCGGTGGACGAGCTCGCCGTCGACGGGCTGGTAGCCCTGCTCCCCCTCGTGCGACGGACGATGGACGCGGGAGACGACGCGGGCGCGGTCTCCGCCGTCGAGTCCTGGCTGGGCGGCCTCCCGCTGCCCGGTGACGACGCCCGGCTCGTCGACGAGATCGTCGCGACCGTCGAGGCCGACCGCGACCTGCGCCGGGTCGAGGACCTCGCGGCGCGCTTCGACCTCGGCGTCCGGCACCTCCAGCGCCTGGTCGCCGGACACATCGGCTTCGGGCCCAAATGGCTCATCCAGCGCTATCGGCTGCAGGAGGCCGCGGCCGCCCTGCGCTCCGACGATCCGCCCGCGCTCGCCACGCTCGCTCTCGAGCTCGGGTATGCGGACCAGGCGCACTTCAGCCGCGAGTTCCGGGCTGTGATCGGCGCACCGCCGGGCGCCTACGCGGCCAGGGAGGGCCGCCGATGAGTGGGAGCCCTCCCGGCGGTGCGCCGTCGTCCCCGGATGCGGACGCACTGCTCGCCGGCTGGCGCGAGCGCTGGCGCCTGACGCCGGACGGGGAGGCGTTCGGCACTCCGTCGAGCGCCCTGCAGCCGGTGCGGCAGGGCGGCCGGCCCGCGTTCCTCAAGCGGGCGCTGGTCGCCGAGGAGGCCGCTGGCGCGCACGTGCTGCGGTGGTGGGACGGCGAGGCCGCGGCGGCCGTGCTGGAATTCGGGGGCGACGGGGAGGCCGTGCTGCTCGAGCGGGCGGAGGGCGCGCGGTCGCTGACCGGGCTGGCGCGGTCCGGACCGGCCGGCGACGACGACGCCACGCGCATCCTGTGCCGCGCGGGGCGCCGCCTGCACGCCGCCGGAACGGACACACGGCCGGGCGGCCTGCATCCGCTCGACGAGTGGTTCCGCGAGCTCTTCGAGCACGCCGCCGACCGGCCGCACGACCACGACGGGCTCTACCCGGCGGCCGCCGCGGAGGCGCGTGCGCTGCTCGCGCATCCCGCCGCTGACGTGGTGCTCCACGGCGACCTGCACCACGGCAACGTGCTCGACTTCGGCGAACGCGGCTGGCTCGCGATCGACCCCAAGCCGCTGCACGGCGACCCGGCCTTCGACGTGCTCAACATCCTGTGCAACCCCGACGCGGAGATCGCGCTCCGCCCGGGCCGCCTCGAACGCACGGCCCGGGTGATCGCCACGGAGACCGGCCTGGACGAGCGGACCCTGCTGCGCTGGGTGCTCGCCTGGGCCGGGCTCTCCGCGGCGTGGAGCGAGCGGAGCGGTGCCGAGGCGCCGATCGCGCTCGGCGTCGGTCAGCGCAGCCGGACGCTGCTCGGCATTTAGGCCAGCTGGCCACCTCGGCTCGCAGAGCTCGACGGTCGCGCCGCTCAGTCGAACCTCCTATTAATTCTGCCTCGATGAACTCGCGAAAGTACGACTCGGCTTCGATCTTTTCGCTCTTGTTTCATCGTCTCCCACGAATGCGTCCGAGTGCTCGAAGACCTGCTGGACCCGGTTCCGGCCGCGCTGCGAACGTTCGGCCTTACCGGCTTTCGCCGCTTCACCGCGCTGGATGTGACACAGGGAATCCCGCTGTCTTCGCGACTTCGTGTAGCAACGTCCTGAGCTACTGGGAGCCGCGTCAGGCGGTTCGCCCCACACTCGGGATCAGGTCCTCGCCGAGTTGCGCGCCAAAAGGAGGGTACGCCTGGGTGACTGGCCGCGACGTACCACGAATCTCACCGTCGGGTCAGCTGACGTTCGGGGTAGGTCGACTTGAGAGCTTTGACATGCACCTGAGAAGCTAGCCGGACGCAGGAAGCGCAGCGGGACATTTACAACTCGCGGAACGGAGTGTCAGTGGCCAACTACGGAGCCCCTTGCCCAAACGGTCCCAAGCATCACGGCCATCGCCTTGCACGTCGTCGCGAGGAATGTGACGGTCGCGCGATGAGGCGAATCGCTCGTTCTAGCGGGCCATCAGCAGTTACTAGGGGACCTTCCAGCCCACGGCCTCAACGTCCTTCGCGGCCTGAGTCTTCTATTCGCTTGACCCCGCAGGTCGGGCGAAATCGCGCGCGCAGCGCTCGAGAAGTGAACGGCTACGCGTTCATCGGCTCCATCATCCTCGAACCGGGCTCGTGGTTTGAGGAAGCTGCCAACGCCATTATTGACGCCCTGCCGGAGGGTCACCGGGAGAACGCCGGCCACTGGCTCTGCTCGCTCCTGCTGGATGCAGCCAAGGCCGTCGACCCGGCGACCTACGCTGGGTTCATCGCGGACGGCGTCAAAGAACGGTTGATTGGTGCTGGGGTATCAAAGGCGGCAGCGAACATTTTCGCGGCTGCGGTCACGAAAACCCTGAACCCGATCTTGGCTCATGCAATCGGACTCGGCCATGCGTCGCTCGCGATGAAGGCCCTCATACCAGCTGTCTGTCCAGACCTCGATCGATGCCCCGCGCAGAAGGACCTTTTCAAGACCTTCGCAATGCCGGGCGTGGTCGATCACCTCGAGGCCCTCGCAGCCAAGTAGCTCGGTCCTTCGGCAACACGAGGCTCGACAAGTGCGCCGATCTCCTAGCGCCCCTCACTTGACGCTGCCCGCGGTGAGCCCGCCGACCAGGCGCTTCTCGATCAGCATGAAGAGCACCACGACCGGGATCACGGCCACGACGGAGACCGCGAACACGTACTGCCAGGCGGCGTCGTACTGGCCGACGAACTTGGTCAGCGCCACCGACAGGGGCTGGTTCGCGTCCGTGGACAGGATCACCAGGCTCGCGGCGAACTCGTTCCACGAGGCGACGAACGTGTAGATGATCGCCGTCACGATCCCGGGCCACACGAGGGGGAGCTGGACGCGGAAGAGCACCGTCCACTTGCCCGCCCCGTCGAGCTGCGCGGCCTCGTCGACCTCCTTGGGCACTCCGGCGAAGAAGGTGTGCATGATCCAGATGGCGAACGCGAGGTTGAACGCCGCGTTGATCAGGATCATGGCCAGCCAGGTGTCGTTGAGGCCGAGCGCGACCATCTCCTTGAACAGGCCGGTCGCCAGGACCGTGGGCTGCAGCATCTGCGTCACGATCACCAGGAAGAGGAACACACCGCGGCCGGGGAACCGGAACCGAGCCGTGTAGTACGCCGCGGGCACGCAGACCACGAGCACGAGAAGCGTCGCGAACACCGAGATCACGATCGTGGAGACGAGGTTCAACGGGAGCGGCGTCTCCGGGGTGGACCACATCGTGACGTAGTTCTCGGGATGCCACTGGTCGGGCAGGTACGTCGGGGGCACCGCGAGGATGTTGTTCCGCGACTTGAACGAGCCGACCAGCATGATCAGGTAGGGCGCGATGAAGACGAGGGCGATGACGATTCCCGCGATCGTCTTGCCGACGGTGCGCCCCGGGGAGCCCGAGAGGCGGGAGCGGCGGCGGCGCGCCTGCGGGGCGCCGGCGAGCAGGGTGGGGGCCGGGGCGGTCATGCGGCCTCCTTCATCGGCTTCACGATCCACAGGTAGAGCGCGACGACGACCAGCACGATCAGGAAGTTGATCACGCTGAGCGCGCTCGACAGATCGATGCGCTGCTCGTTCTGCAGGAGCTTGAAGACGTAGGTCGTCGTCGTGTCGGCCTTGTAGCCGGGGATGGACCCCGTCATCAGTTTGAGGATCGGGAGGGAGTTGAACACGTTGATGATGTTGATGAGCGCCGCCAGGGCGATCGCGTTGCGGAGGTTCGGCAGCGTCACGCCGAAGTAGGAGCGCACCGCGCTCGCACCGTCGACCTTCGCCGCCTCCAGCATGTCGCCAGGGATACCGGCGAGCCCCGCCAGGATCGTGTACGTCGTGAACGGCAGCGACACGAAGACCGCGATGGCGATCGACGACAGGAACGCCGGCACCGGCTCCTTCGTGAAGCCGAACGGCTCGGCGAGCAGATGGACGTCGACGAGGAACTTGTTGATGATCCCGTAGAAGGGGTCGAGACCGTACACGAACACGGTCGTCGTCATCACCACGCTCGCCGCCCACGGGACGATGATCGCCATCCGCACCCAGCGCCGGCCCGGGAAGTTCTTGTCGAGGAACTGCGCGAGCGCGAGCCCGATCACCACGGTGATCGCGACGACCGAGACGACCCAGACGAGCGTGTTCAGCAGGATGCCGGGGAGCTCGGGCCGGGAGAGGACGGTGAAATAGTTCTGCAGGCCCACGGAACCGTGGTCGACGCCGGCGAGGGAGATCTTCCGCGTCGAGTTGTAGATCATGTAGCCGGCCGGGAACAGGACGACCCCGAAGATCAGGATGAGGGCCGGCAGCGTCCACGGCACGGCGTGGAGCAGGTCGGACGCGCCGGAGCGCTTCGGTGGGGACCCGCGACGGGGGCGGCCGGACGCCGCCCCCGTGCGAGTCGACTCAGCGGTGCTGGTCATCCGGGGTTACTGGCCGTCGGCCTTGGCCTGGATGGACTTCAGCAGATCGGCCGGGACCGCGCCCTGGCCGAGCTGTCCGATCTGGCTCTGGATCGCGCCCTGCGCGGCCGACCAGTTCGGGTTGGTGGACGGGTAGAACTTGGCGTCCGGCAGCAGGTCGAGGAACGGCTTGATGGTCTCGTCCGAGGCCATCTCCTTGGCGCCCGACTTGGTGGTCGGCAGGAAGCCTTCCGCGCCCACCCACTTGGTGTAGACGGCCGGCGAGTAGAAGTAGTCCAGGAACTTCGTGATCGCGGCCTTCTTGTCCGTCTTGTTCTTGAACGCCATCAGGTGGTCCGCCACCCCCAGGGTGAAGGAGGAGCCGTCCTTGGTCGGGATGGGCGCGATCCCGTAGTTGAGGGACGGGTTCTTGTCCTTGATCTGACCCACTGTCGGCGGGAGGCCGACCTGCATGCCCAGCTGCCCCTGGATGAAGACGTTGAGCAGCGGCGTGCGGTTGGTCGAGCCCGGGTTGGGCTCCGTGTACCCCTGGTCGATGATCTTCTTCATCTCGGTGGCGCCTTCGACGTTCTGCGAGCTGTCGATCGTGAGCTTCTTGGCGTCGCCGTAGCCGCCGCCGGCCCCGTAGAACCAGAGCGCCGTCTCGGCCTGCGCCTCCTCGCTGCCGAGCGGCATGCCGTACGCCGTCACCCCGGCCGCCTTGAGCTTGCCCGCGTCCTCCTCGAACTCGGCCCAGGTCTTCGGCGGGGTCGAGATCCCGGCCTTCGCGAAGTCGTCCTTGTTGTAGAACAGGGCGCGCGCGGAGGCGATGAACGGCAGGCCGTACTGCGTGCCGTCGATGCTCGCGTTCTTCTTGAACGCGTCCTGGAAGTCGGCGAGCGTTGACGCCGAGACGATGTCCTTGGCCGGGTAGAGCAGGTCGTCCGCCGCGAAACCGGCGAAGGCGTCGATGTTCAGGATGTCGGGCTGCTTCTGCGCCTGGATGCGCGTCTTGATGACGTTGTTGATGTCCGTCCAGGACTCGACGTCCAGGTTGACCTTGATGTCGCCGTTCTTCGCCTCGAAGTCCTTGATGATCTGCTCCCACTCGGCCTTCGTGTTGTCCGAATAGCTCGCCACCATCAGGTCGAGTGTCTGCGCGCCGCCGGACGAGCCCCCGGACCCGCCGCTGAAACCGCAGGAGGCGAGTGCCATGGTGGCGACGACGGCGGTCGCGACCGCCGCTGACCGCCGGAATGCCTTCTTCATTGAATTCCCCACTTCTCGAAAGAACACGTGCCGTTACAGCTGGGTGCCTGCGCGTCAATGCGGAGCCGTTGATGTTTATTGACGTGTTCCCGTGGGAAACAAGCACTTTCGCTCAATGGATGCTCGTGATCATGCCCCGATCGGGGGGATCGCGTCAAGCATCGGGCCGGAGATCGTCACCAAATGGCAACATCCCGGTCACACGGGCACTCACTCCCGGATTCACTGATCGAAGTTGCTCTCTAGACAGCGTGTTCGATCATGAGCAATCATTGACGCAAGCATCCGCGTACCCACGCGGTGGCACAGGATAGGATCGGCCCGTGACGCGCTCATCCACCGCCGGAACGCACCAGGAGGACGAAGCGCCCCTGGTCTCCGAGCAGACGGCGGATGACGCGCGCGCCGCGGCGGAGCCGGGCGGACCCCTCGAATTGTCCCGTCCGCTGCCGCGCGGCGAACGGAGCCGGGAGCGCACGGCGATGAGCCGATCGCAGCGGCTCGGCGCCGTCCTCGACCTCCTGGCGGAGACGGGCCAGGTCGAGGTGGAGGACATCGTCACCACGCTCAACGTCTCCGCTGCGACGGCCCGTCGCGACCTGGACGCCCTCGCCTCGCAGCAGATGCTCACCCGCACCCGGGGCGGCGCGATCGGCCAGTCCGTCGCCTACGACCTCCCCCTCCGGTACAAGCACGAGCAGCACGCCCCGCAGAAGCTGCGCATCGCGCAGGCGGCGAGCGCCCTCGTCCCCCGCGGCGCCGTCGTCGGGCTCTCCGGCGGCACCACCAGCACCGCGGTCGCCACGGTGCTCGCCTCGCGAGCCGACCTGCTGGAGCCGTCGCCCTACCCGAACCTCACCGTCGTCACCAACGCGATCAACATCGCCGCGCAGCTCGTCATCCGCCCGCAGATCAAGGTCGTCGTCACCGGCGGCGTCGTCCACCAGCGCTCGTACGAACTGGTGGGCCCCTACACCGATCTGGTGCTCGAGAAGATCACCATGGACGTCGCCTTCATCGCCGTGAACGGCATCGACCCCGTCATCGGCGCGACCGTGCACGACGAGGGCGAGGCGAGCGTCAACTCCCTGATGGCACGCCGCGCGACACGCGCCGTGTTCGTCGCCGACTCCTCGAAGATCGGCCAGAAGGCGTTCGCCACCGTCGGCGGCCCGACCGCCCTCACCACCCTCATCACCGACTCCGGCATCACGGACGAGCAGCGCGCGGCGTTCATCGAACGCGGATACGAGATCATCGTCGTGTGAGGCGGGGTGCGGGGCTGCGCATGCGCTGATTGCGCGGGCTTCCGCTCGGAGTACGCAGACAACGCCCCGATTGCTTAAGCGGATGCCTGCGGATACTGCACAAGCGCGCCTCTGACGCGGTCCGGACCACGACCGCTCCTACGCTCGAAAGCGTTCCGGTCGTCCCGGAACACCACCGCGTGGCCTCGGCCCGTGCGTGGAGCGGCCATCAACGATGAGGAGCTGTATGCGGGTTGACGTCTCGAATTTCCGGATGGTCTTCGGAGACCGCGTGGTGATCGACGATCTGTCGTTCTCGGTCGAGCCAGGTGAGACATTCGGCCTGCTGGGCAGCAACGGTTCCGGGAAGACGACGACGTTGCGCGCGCTGCTCGGGATGCTGCCGCCCAGGGGCGGTCGGTTGTCGATCGACGGAGAGACGTTCCGCCCCGGGGCGGGCGCGCGGGTGGGGTATCTGCCGGAGGAGCGCGGCCTCTACCGCAAAGACACGGTCCTCGACGTGATGACGTACTTCGGTGAGATCAAAGGGCTGGGTCGCACGGAGGCACGCTCCTGGTCGCAGACCTATCTGGAACGCGTCGGGCTCGCGGATCGGGCCCGGATGCGGTTGGAGAAGCTCTCGGGAGGTCAGCAGCAGAAGGTGCAGCTGGGGGTGGCGATCATGGGCGACCCCGGCCTGCTCATCCTGGACGAGCCCGCCAAGGGACTCGACCCGGTCAATCGGCAGCTGTTGATGGATCTGATCGCCGAACGCAAGACGGCGGGAGCGACGGTGATCCTGGTCACCCACAACATGGACGAGGTCGAGCGGCTCTGCGACCGGGCGCTCCTGCTGCGCGACGGACGTGCCGCTGCGTACGGGACGGTCCAGGAGATCCAGGATGCGCACGGCAGCCGGATGATCTCGGTGCGCCTGCTCGGCGAGCCGCCGGTCTCCTCGCTCTACTCCGTGGCGCGACGAGACGGTGACCTGATCCGGCTCTCACCGGTCGCCGGCGCCACCGACGAGGAGATCCTCGCCGCTCTGGTCGCCGGAGACGCACGACCCGTCCGGTTCGAACCGCACCGGGTGTCGATGGACCAGGTGTTCGTGCGCATCTACGGGGCGGCACACGAGGAGGTCCACGCATGAGCGCCGGCCAGGTCCGGATCGTCACCCGGTTCGAAGTCTCCCGGACGATCCGCCGCCCGCAGTTCTGGGTCGCCGCCCTCCTCCTTCCGGCGGTGCTGGCGGTCATGGTCGCGGTGCTGACCTGGGCAGGGACGAACACGCCGGCCGCGTCGGAGCAGATCAGCTTCGAATACGCCGACGACTCGGGACTCATCTCCGAGACGGCCGCCGCCCAATTCGGGGGACGCCCTGCGGGCCAGGACGCGGAGCAGCGGACGAAGGACGGCCAGCTGGTCGCCTACCTCCACTTCCCCGCCGACCCCACGACGGATCCGGTGGAGATCCACGCGAAAGACCGCGGACTGGTCCACAACGCCGACTACACCGCTCTCGCCCGCGGTCTGTACACCGCCAGCGTCGACACCACCCTCGACACGAGCACCGCGGCCCTGGTTCGCGCGATCCCCGCAACGACGATCCACGCCTACGCCGACGGCGAGCCCGCCGGCGGCCTCGGCGCCATGATCCTGCCGGGACTGCTCGCCGTGCTGCTGCTGCTCATCGTCACGCTGCTGGGAAACCAGATGCTGAACTCCACCGTCGAGGAGAAGGAGAACCGGATCAGCGAGATGATCCTCGTCTCCCTTCCCGCCCGCGCACTCATCCAGGGGAAGATCCTCGCCCTCGCCGTGCTCGGGCTGGTGCAGATCGGCATCGTCGCGCTCAGCGGTGTGCTCATCTACGCGATCGCAGCACCCGGCATGGACCTCGACTTCCTGGGCATCGGCGACATCGTCGTCGACCCGCTCCGGGTCGCCCTCGGGCTCGCGCTCCTCCTCGGCGGTTTGCTCACCCTCACCGCTCTCCTCGTCCTGGCGGGCGCCGCCATGCCCTCCGCCAAGGATGCCGCGCCGTTCTACAGCACGGTGGTCATCGTCATGATCGCGCCGTTCTACTTCATCACCGCGGTCCTGTTCACCCCGGCCAGCCCGATGGTCACCATCCTCACCTTCTTCCCCGTCAGCTCCCCCATGACCGCTCTGCTTCTGAACGCGACCGGCGCGCTCGACCCGTGGGTCGGCGCGGGCATCGCCATCGGTTTGTTCGTCGTCGGTGCGCTGATCCTCCGCCTGGCGGTCGCCGCATTCCAGCGCGGCGTCATCCAGTACGACCAGCGCCTCCGGCTGAAGGACGTCCTCCCGCTCGGCGCGTAGGGCTGGATTCCTCGTCGCCCGATACGGCGGCGACGGCCAGGTCCCGTCGGCTAGCGACGCCTCCGCGTGCCGAAGATGCCCTCCACGACCCCCGTCAGGATGTCGCGCGTCGCCTTCGACCCGAGCACCTGCTCCAGAACGTTGGGGGCGGGCTTGGAGGTCGTGCGGCGCGTGGTCCGGGAGGGCGAGGTGCTCTTCAGGATGCGGTCGTATTCCTTCTGGGCGGCGGCCTGGGCCTTCGCGTCGGCCTTCGCCTGCGCTGCCGCCGCCTTCTCCGCGGCAGCGGCGGCCTGCGCCTGCGCCTGGGCCTGCTCGGCCGCGTCTGCGGCGGCCGCTGCGGCGTCCAGCTTGCGGGCGAGCTGCTCCCGGGCCGAGTCGCGGTCGATGGGGATGCCGTATTTCGCCTGCAGCGGGGAGGCGGCGACCGTGGCCTCCATCTGCGCCTCCGGGGCCGGCGACATCGACCCCTGCGGCGCGCGCAGCCGGGTCCAGGCGACCGGGCTGGGAGCGCCCTTCTCGTTCATGACGGTGACGATGGCCTCCCCGGTGCCGAGGGACTGCAGCACCTCGGCCAGGTCGTAGCCGGACTTCGGGTAGGTCGAGACCGTCGCCTTGAGCGCCTTGGCGTCATCGGGGGTGAAGGCGCGCAGCTGGTGCTGCACCCGCGAGCCGAGCTGCGCGAGCACGTCGCTCGGGACGTCCTTCGGGGTCTGGGTGACGAAGAAGATGCCGACGCCCTTCGACCGGATGAGGCGCACGGTCTGGGTGATCGAGGCGATGAAGTCCTTCGAGGCGCCCTTGAAGAGCAGGTGCGCCTCGTCGAAGAAGAAGACCAGCTTCGGCTTGTCGAGGTCGCCGACCTCGGGCAGATCGTTGAACAGGTCGGCGAGGAGCCACATCAGGAACGTCGAGAACACGGCGGGCTTGTCCTGCACGCCGGGCACCTCGAGGAGGCTGACCACGCCGGTCCCGTCGGGTGCGACGCGCAGGAACTCGGCGGTGTCGATCTCCGGCTCGCCGAAGAACGCGTCCGCGCCCTGGTCGGCGAACGCGATCAGCTCGCGCAGGATGACGCCGACGGTCGCGCTCGACAGGCCGCCCAGCCCGGCGAGCTCGGCCTTGCCGTCGTCGCTCGTGAGATAGGTGAGCACGGCGCGGAGGTCGGAGAGGTCGAGCAACGGCAGGCCGGCCTGGTCGGCGTAGTGGAAGACCAGGCCGAGGCTCGACTCCTGCGTGTCGTTCAGGCCCAGCACTTTCGAGAGCAGCAGGGGGCCGAAGCCGGCGACGGTCGCCCGGATGGGGACGCCCCGGCCCACGCCGCCGAGCGAGAAGAACTCGGTGGTCGCCGCGCGCGGGGTCCAGTCCTGGCCGATGCCCCTGGTGCGCTCCAGCAGCTTCTCGTTGGAGTCGCCGGGGACCGCGATGCCCGAGAGGTCGCCCTTGATGTCGGCGGCGAAGACGGGCACGCCCGCGGCGGCGAGCTGCTCGGCGAGCACCTGCAGGGTCTTGGTCTTGCCCGTCCCGGTCGCGCCGGCGACCAGCCCGTGCCGGTTCGTCATGGCGAGCGGGATGCGCACGGGCACGTCGGCGAGCGGCTCGCCGTTGACGAGGGCACCGATCTCGAGCGCGGGCGCGTCGAAGGCGTAGCCGGCGCGGACGGTGGCGACGGCATCGGCGGAGAGGGGGCCGGAGGCGGGGGCGTCTGCGGAGGACGCTGGGGCGGGGGCGGGGGCGGTGGCAGCGGAGGCCTGCGCCGCAGTTTCCGCCGCCGCGGCCTCCTGCGCCGCGGCCGCCGCAGCCGCCGCCTCCTGCGCCTTGCGCAGCGCTTCCTCCGCCTCGGCCTGCAGCTTCGCGGCGGTCTCCGCCAGCGCTTCAGCGTCGCTCATGCGGCTCAGCCTACTGACGGGCCCGGCCGCCGCCTAGCGTGCTTCGCGCATCCCCCACCGCTGCCCGTAGCCGCCGTCCTGCTCGGCGCGCTCCATCAGTTCGAGGAACGGACGGGCCGGGAACGCCTCCGGCCCGAGCACGCCCGTCCCGCTCCACGCGCCCTTCGCCAGCAGCTCGAGCGCGATGACGGGGTTGAGCGCGGTCTGCCAGACGACGCACTGGCAGTCGTACTCGCGCATCGTCCACTCGTTGTCGCTGACGTGGTACAGGTATACCTCTCGCGGGGCGCCGTCGACGCCGATGCCGGTCACGTTGACGCCGGCGCAGGTCTTGCCGGTCATCCGCGGTCCGATGGTCGCGGGGTCCGGCAGCGCGGCGGCGACGACATCGCGCGGTGCGACCTCCACCGGGCCGGCCGCGCTGCGCACGCGGACCGGGGTCGTCGCATCGAGCCCGAGCAGGTGGAGGGTCTTCAGCACGCCGATGAACTCCTCCCCCAGCCCGTACTTGAAGGTCACGCGCTTCGCGTCGAGCCAGCGGGGCATCAGCAGCACCTCTTCGTGCTCGACGTTCACGCACTCGACCGGGCCGATGCCCTCGGGGAAGTCGAAGACCTCCGGCTCGCTGAACGGCGGGGTGGTGAACCATCCCGTGTCCTTCTCGAAGATCACGGGCGGGTTGAGGCACTCCTCGATCGTCGTCCAGATCGAGAACGACGGGGCGAAGATCTCGTTGCCGGCCTCATCCCGCACCACGAGGTTCGCACCGTCGCGGGTGCCGAGCTCGTCGATGGACGAGAACAGCTCGTCGGCGGCGTAGCGGGCGAAGACGTCGGACAGCCCGGGCTCGACCCCCATGCCGACCAGGGCGAGCCGGCCGGCCGTCTCCCAGTCGCCGCGAAGGGCGAACTGGTCGTCGCCGAGCTTCACCCCGGTCTTCTCGTACGGATCGGTGGGGTGCGGCTCCGACAGGCTCATCGCCATGTCGAGGTAGTCGGCTCCCGCGGCGAACGCTCCGGCGAAGATGGTCGGCACGAACTTCGGCTCGACCGCGTTCATGACGTGGGTCGCGCGGTGCTCGCGCGCCACGGCCTCCACCGAGTCGGGGTCGGAGGCGTCGATCGCGGCGGTGCGGAAGCGGGACGCCACCTCCTCGCCGTGCCGGGCGCGGATCCACCCGACCGTCCGCTCTGCGCGCGCGACGTCGTAGTCGCTCACGGTGATGGTGTCGTAGAACGTGCGGCGCGCGGCGATCTTGGCGATGGCGTCGCCGACGCCGCCCGCGCCGACCAGCAGAATCCTCATGGCCGCCACAGTAGTGCCCCGCGCGCCCTCCCGGGCCTGCGAAGTTCACGACGTGGCGGCCATTCCGGTGCGAATGAGCGCCACGTCCTGAACCTCGGGTCAGGGGGAGGTGGAGGGCGGGGTGCCGGGCGCGCGGGAGCGGAGGAAGGGGTGCGGCAGCGTTCGCTCGCGGGCGAGGCGGTACGCGAGCGGAGCCCAGACGATCACGGCGACGGCGGCGCCCAGCAGCATCCCGCCGACCGTGTCGCTCATCCAATGGGCGCCGAGATAGGTGCGGCTGACGGCCATGAGCAGGGCCCACGCGATGCCGAGGCACCAGACCCACACCCGCGGGAAGAGGATGGCCAGCACGACGACCATGGTCGCCGCATTCGCTGTATGCCCCGACGGGAATGAACCCGCGTCGGCGTTCACCAGGATCTCCGTCGGCCGTGCCCGCCCGACCGTGTGCTTCAGCACCTGCACCAGCACGACGGACAGGATGCTGGCCGACGCGAAGAACAGCGCACCCCACGGCCGTCGGAAAGCGAGGAGCAGCAGGACGATCAGCACCGGGATGACGGCCGAGCCGACGATCCCGCCGCCCGCGTAGTTGAAGAACAGCGCCGGGCCGAGCCAGAACGGGGAGCGGTGCTCGACGATCTCCTGCATCCACTCCAGGTCGAGCGAGAACGGCTCCGTGGGGCGGAACGCGATGATCGCGCCGAGGCCGAGCACGAGGAGCACGGCGACGGAGGCCGAGATCACCGGCCAGCGCCGGCTGATCCGCGCGGCCTGCCGCAGCTGCGGGTGCCGGGTGGCCGGGGCGTCTGGGGTGTCGTCCGCATCCATCGCCCCACCGTACCCGGGCGAACCGGTCGCGAGATGTGAGTCGTCGCGGGTGCGGGGCGGTCCGCACCCGCGACGAGTCACGTCTCGCGAGAGGGCGGGCGGGCTAGTGCGCGAGCGCGGGGACGGTGCGGGGGCGGACGATCAGCCAGAGGGCGGCGATCGAGACCAGCGCGCAGGCCGCCATCACGTAGCCCATCGGTGCGGCGCTGCCGACGCCGAGGATTCCGACGATCGGCGACACGATGCCCGCGGTGCCGAAGTTGAGCGCGCCCAGGAGGCTGGCCGCCGTCCCGGCCTCGTGGCCGTGGTTGTTGAGCGCGAGCACCTGCACGCACGGGAACCCGAACCCGCAGGCGGCGATGAAGAACCAGAGCGGGATGGCCGTGCCCCACAGCCCGACGTGGGCCTGGTCGAGCACCACGATCACGACGGAGGCCACGAACATGACCACCGTGGAGACCGCGAGGATCCACTGCGGGCCGACGTACTTCGTGAGGCGCGACGACGACTGCACGCCGATGATGATGCCGATGGAGTTCACGGCGAAGAGCAGGCCGTACTCCTGCGCGTTGAACTTGTAGATCTCCTGGAAGATGAACGAGCTCGACGACAGGTAGGCGAACAGGCCGGTGAAGTTCGCGGCGCCGACGATCGCGATGCCGACGAACACCCGGTCGGAGAGCACCGCCTTGTAGCGCTGGCGGACGGTGGAGTGCCCGGCGTCGTGGCGACGCGCCTTCGGCAGGGTCTCGACGATCCAGAGCGAGACGCAGACGACGACGAACAGGCCGTAGCAGGCGAGCACGACGAAGATCCCGCGCCACGGCATCACGAGCAGCAGCCAGGAGCCGATGACGGGGGCGAGCACCGGGGCGAGCCCGTTCACCAGGGCCAGGCGGCTCAGCATCCGCACGAGGGGACGGCCGCCGAACAGGTCGCGGACCATCGCCATCGCGACGACGCCGCCCGCCGCCGCGCCGATGCCCTGCATCGTGCGGGCGACGCCGAGCAGCTCGACGTTCGGCGCCACCGCGGCGGCGAGGCAGGCCAGGATGTGCACGGCCGTCGACGCGATGAGCGGGATGCGGCGGCCGATCTTGTCGGACCACGGGCCGACCAGCAGCTGACCGAGCCCGAACCCGATCGTCGTCGCCGTGAGCGTCAACTGGATGGCCGCCGTCGAGACGCCGAAGTCGGACTGCAGGGTCGGCAGGGCCGGCAGATAGGTGTCGATCGTGAACGGCCCGAGCGCGGTGAGCGCGCCGAGGATCAGGATGTACGCCAGACGCTGACGGCCGGAGAGGGAGTCGCCGGGATGCACGACGGTGGTCACGAAGAGGGTCCTTGCTGGGTCGGAGGTGCGGGGGGTGAGGTGGCGCACGGGCGGCGAATGCACGAAGAAGCACCGCGCTTGCGTTCACGCGGTGCCGGTGTCGCTCGAAGCCGGAATCGAATCGATTCGACTCGGCGACACCATTCATCCTATCGCAGGCGGGCGCCCGATGTTACCGTGCACATCCCCCGCATTCCGGGGGTGCGGGAGGCGCCGCTCAGCGCGCGGGCGCGGGCGCGGCGAGGAGCGGGCCGAAGGCCAGCTCGGCCGCCCCGATCATGAGGATGTCGCCGCCGAGCTCGGCGCGCACGATCCGCAGGCGCTCACTCGAGGCGGCGAGCGCCTGCGCCGCGACCAGCTGCGGCAGCCGCTCGGGCGCCAGCGCGTGCAGCGCGCCGAGGAACCCTCCGAGCACGATGAGCTCCGGGGCGAAGACGTTGGTGGCGTTCCGCAGCGCGGTGGCGAGGAAGCCGAGCTGCCGGTCGACCTCGGCCGTGACCGCCGCATCCCCCGCTTCGACGGCGGCGCTCAGCGCTCGCGAGAGTTCCTCGCCGTCGGCGGCGCGCATCCCGAGCACGCCGAGCAGGGCGCGCTGGCTGACCTCGGTCTCGAGGCACCCGATCGCGCCGCAGTGGCAGCGGATGCCCGCCGAGTTCACGAGTGTGTGTCCCAGCTCGCCCGCGTACCCGCTGATGCCGGTCAGCGGCTCCCCGCGGACGATAACCCCCGCGCCGATGCCGGACGCACCGCCGTTGAGGTACACCAGGTCGGAGGCGCCGCGGCCGGCCCCGAAAAGTCGCTCGGCGTTGGCGCCGAGGCTCGCGTCGTTCGCGGCGAGCACCGGGTAGCCGGTGGCGGCCGCGAGCTCGGCGGCGAACGGCTCCTCCGCCCACTCCAGGTGGGGAGCAAGGCGCACGACGCCGTCCTCCTCGCGCACGAGCCCGGGGACGGCGACGCCGATGCCGACGACGCGGGAGGCTGCGGCCAGGTCGGGCCGCAGACCGTCGATCACCGCGGCGGCGATGGCGGCGGCCTCCTGCGCGGTCGGCACATGGCCGGTGGGGAACCGCACCCGGCGGTGGACCGTGGCGTCCAGCCCGACGACGCCGACGGTGACCGCGTCGATCTCGGGGTTCACGGCGAGCGCGACCACGCATCCGTCCGCGGCGACGACCGGCGACGGCCGCCCGACGCGGTTGCTGGTCTCCGGCTCGCGCTCCCGCACGAGGCCGTACTCCACCAGCTCGGCGACGAGAGCGCCCGTCGTCGACCGGTTCAGCCCCGTCGCCTGGGTGAGCGCCGAGCGCGCCAGCGGACCGCCGCGGTGCACCATCCCGAGCACGGTGGAGAGGTTGTGCCGTCGCACCGTGTCGAGGTTCGTCCCCGCCGTCGTGTTGCCGTTCATGGTCGTCGCAACATTACCGTCGCCGTCCGGCACGGTCGTGATCGATGCCGCGGAACGCCCGTCACCACGTTTCCGGCCGCGCCCCCAGCGGCACCGGCGCCGGCCGCTCGACCGTCGAGGCGAGCGTGACGACCGTGTGCTCGCGGCCGGCCGTGACGACGGCCTCCATGACCTCCAGCACGTGGAAGGCCAGGTCGCCGGAGGCGCGGTGCGGGCGGTCCGTCTCGATCGCGCGGGCCAGGTCGGCGAGCCCGGCGCCGCGGCCGGCGTCCGCGTAGCCGGCGGCGACGGGGACCTCCCGGAACTCCCGGTCGTCGGCGGTGGCGAGGAGCACCGGCTCGGAGAACTGGTTCGGATCGGGCACCGCGATCGTGCCGCCGGTGCCGTGCACCTCGAAGAGGGGGATGCGCGTGGCCCACACCTCGAACGACATGGTGACGGTGGAGGCGACGCCGGAGGCGTGCTCGAGGATGGCGGTCACGTGAGTGTCGACGTCGACGGGGATGGCGGTGCCGGCGAGCGGGCCGGCCGCGACGGTGCGCTCGCGCGACGAGCGCCCGGTGACGCCGGAGACGCGCACGACCGGGCCGAAGAAGGTGACGAGGCTGGTGAGGTAGTACGGCCCCATGTCGAAGAGCGGGCCGCCGCCGGGCTGGTAGTAGAACGCGGGCGCGGGATGCCACAGCTCGTGCCCGGGTGCGCTCCACGCCACCGCCGCGGCGACCGGGGTGCCGATGCGGCCGTCGTCGATCAGCGCGCGTGCCGTCTGGATGCCGGTGCCGAGGACGGTGTCGGGCGCGCTGCCGACGCGCAGGCCGAGCTCGGCGGCGCGGGCGAGCACCGGGGCGGCCTCGGCGGTGGCGAGTGCCAGCGGCTTCTCGCCGTAGACGTGCTTGCCCGCCTCCAGCGCGCGGAGCGCCACGTCGGCGTGCGCCTGCGGGATGGTGAGGTTGAGCACCGCGTCGATGCCGGGATCGGCGAGCAGGTCGTCCACCGAGAGGGCGCGCACGCCCTGCTCGCCGGCGACCGCGGACGCGCGCGCGAGGTCCAGATCGGCCACGGCCTCCAGCCGCAGTCCGGGCAGTGCCGGGAACTGCGCGAAGTACTGCCGGCTGATGTTCCCGACTCCGATGACCCCGATGTTCAACGCGCCGCCCACAGCAGCCCCCTCTCGATGATGGTGCGGACGGGCTCGCTCGCCACGATCTCGAGGCGGTGGCCGGGCGCGGAGACGAAGATGCGGCCCTCGCCCCACTGGCGGGTCCAGATCGCGGGCGCCGTCACGGGCCGGTTCCACGCATCCCACGGGCGCACGGACTGCGTGGTGGTGGCGAGGACGTCGTTGTACTCGTCGGAGAGCACCCAGTACTGCTCGCTCACGAGGTCGAAGTCGTCGATCCCGGCGGTGATCGGGTGGGTCGTGCCGTACTCGGTGATGTGGACCGTGTACGGGAGGTAGTTGTCGCTCTGCTCGCCGGTGCGCTCGGCGGGGTCCTTGCCCGCGTGGTGGGCGAACTGGCCGCCGATCATGTGGAGGTAGTCGGCGTTGTCGCGGTAGGCGTCGGCGATGCCGCCGTGCCAGCCGCCCAGGCCGGTGCCGTTGAGGACGGCCCGCTGCAGGCCGGCGAACTCCGCGTCCTCGATCGTGTTCATCGTGTTGATCTGGAGGACGAGGTCGACGGTGTCCATGTACTCGGCCTCGGTGTACACCGCGGGCGACTCCTCCACCCGCACGTGGAAGCCGTTGGCCTGGAGGAAGGGGATGAAGAGGTCCGTGGTCTCGACAGGCATGTGCCCGTCCCATCCGCCGCGGACGACGAGGGCGTGTCTGGTCATGGTGCCTTTCGAGGTGGATCAGCTGGTCGGGGTCCAGGCGCTTCCCGCGGCGGCACTGCGCTCGACGGCGGCGAGGACGCGCTGGATGTGGAGGCCGTCGGCGAACGACGGCTCGGGGTCGGTGCCGGCGGCGATCGCGGTGACGAAGTCGACGACCTCGTGGCTGAAGGCGTGCTCATAGCCGATGGCGTGCCCGGTCGGCCACCAGTTGGCCATGTACGGGTGCTCCGGCTCGGTCACGAGGATGCGGGTGAAGCCCTGCTCCCCCGCGGGCGCCGTGGCGTCGTAGAACTGCAGCTCGTTCATCGCCTCCAGGTCGAAGGCGATCGCGCCGCGGGAGCCGGAGAGCTCGATCCGGAGCGCGTTCTTGCGGCCGGTGGCGTAGCGGGTGGCCTCGAAGGCGCCGATCGCGCCCGCCGCGGCGCCGCCGTCGAGGCGGGCGGTGAACCAGGCCGCGTCGTCCACCGTCACGCGTCCGCGCTCCGCGGAGGCGGTCCCGGAGAGGCCGACGGTCTCGCCGAGCAACGGGCGCTCCTCGACGAACGTCGCGAGCGTGCCGGACACGCTCGACAGCTGCGAGCCGGTCAGATGCTCGACGAGGTCGATCGCGTGCGCGCCGATGTCGCCGAGGGAGCCGGAGCCCGCCTGCTCCTTGTCGAGCCGCCACGTCATCGGGCCGTCCTCGTCGGTGAGCCAGTCCTGGAGGTAGAGGGCGCGCACCTGACGGATCGTGCCGAGCCGCCCCTCCTCGACCAGCCGCCGCGCGAAGCCGATCGCGGGCACGCGCCGGTAGCTGAACCCCACCATCGACCGCACACCCCGGGCTCCGGCGCGCTCGGCGGCGGCGACCATGGCCTCCGCTTCCGCGACGGTGTTGGCGAGCGGCTTCTCGCAGAGCACGTGCTTGCCCGCATCCAGAGCCGCGATCGCGATCTCGGCGTGCGACGAGCCGGGCGAGCAGATGTCGACGACGTCGATCGCGGGGTCGTCCATCACGCGACGCCAGTCGGTCTCCGCCCGCTCCCAGCCGAGCTTCGCGCGGGCGGCCTCGACGCGCTCCGCGTCGCGCCCGACGATCGTGCGCATCACGGGCTCGGCCGGGAGGTCGAAGAACCGCGGCGCGACACGCCAGCCCTGGGAGTGGGCGGCCCCCATGAAGCCGTAGCCGATCATCGCCACCCGCAGGCGGCCCACCACATCCGTCATCGTGTCCCGCTCCCTCGCGCTCGGCTCCTGGTGACGGTAACGGCGGCTCGGAGCGACCCGCAAGTGGCCGCGGCGGATTGGAAAACTTTCGTGCGCCCCGCATCCGCCACCCGCTGGGCCATCCGGTCGCTGGGCCATCCGGTCGCTGTGCCACAATGTCGGCCATGCCCCTCTCCGACCTCACGCACGCCGAGCTGCTCGCCTATCGCCCGGAGGTCGACGAACCGGCCGACTTCGACGCGTTCTGGACCGGGACGCTGGAGGAGGCGCGCGCTGCGGGCGGCGCCGCCACGCTCGTCCCGGCCGAGACGCCGATCACGCAGCTGATCGTGGAGGACCTCACCTTCCCGGGCTTCGGGGGCGAACCGGTGAGCGCGTGGGTGACCCGGCCGAAAGACGCGGACGGCCCGCTCCCCGCGGTCGTGCAGTACCAGGGCTACGGCGGCGGGCGCGGCCTCCCGGGCGACAACGCCCTGTGGGCGCTCGCGGGGTACGTGCACGTGATGGTCGACACCCGCGGACAGGGCAGCCGCTGGGGCTCGGGAGGCTCCACCGCGGACCCGCACGGCACCGGCCCGTCGGTCCCCGGCTTCATGACCCGCGGCATCGAGGACCCGCGCGACTACTACTACCGCCGCGTGTTCACCGACGCGGTGCGTGCCGTCGACGCCACGCGCGCGCTGCCGTTCGTCGACGCGGAGCGCCTCGCGGTCACCGGCGGCAGCCAGGGCGGCGGGATCGCGATCGCGGCCGGCGCGCTGGCGGACGGCGTATCGGCCGTGCTGCCCGACATCGCGTTCCTGTGCGCGTACCGGCGCGGCGCCGACGTGGCGGCGGACGGTCCGTTCGTCGAGCTGGCGCAGTACCTGTCGGTGCACCGCGACCGGGTGGACGAGGTCTTCCGCACGCTGTCGTACTTCGACGGCGTGAACTTTGCCCGCCGCATCCACGCGCCCGCGCTGTTCTCGGTCGCGCTGATGGACACGGTCGTGCCGCCGTCGACGACCTTCGCGGCCTACAACCACCTCGGGTCGGAGGATCGCACGATCGAGGTGTACGCGTTCAACGACCACGAGGGCGGCGGCACCGTCCACTGGCAGAAGCAGGCGGTCTGGCTGCGGGAGCGCTTCGCCCTCTGAGGCGCCGGGCGCTCCGCGCTCCGCATTGCGCCCTGCCGCCCGCGACTGCGCCGTCCCGGGACGATTGCGCGCCGTCGACGCGCCGCAATCGTCCCGCGGGACCGCAGTCGCGGCGCAGGCGATTCAGCGCGGGGGCGCGGTCGTGCCGCGGGTGATGAGGCGCGTGGGGAGGACGAGGTGCGTCTTCTCGGGGGTCTCGTCGTTCATGAGGGCCGTCAGCATCCCGACCGCGGCGGCGCCGAGGCCCTGGATGGGCTGCCGGATGGTCGTGAGCTGCGGCGTCGACTGCGACGCCTCGGGCACGTCGTCGAAACCGACGACGGCCAGGTCGCCGGGGACGTCGATGCCCAGCTCCGCCGCGACCTCGATGACGGTGATGGCCGAGAGGTCGTTCGCCGCGAACACGGCGGTCGGGCGGCCGGGCTGTGCGAGGAGCCGCAGCGCAGCCTCCCGCACCGTCTCGGGCTCGTAGCGGCCGACGGCGACGATCTCGGGGTCGTAGGCCAGGCCCGCCTCGCCCAGCGCACGCCGGTAGCCGGCGTCGCGCAGTCCGGAGGAGCGCAGGTCCGGGCGTCCGGCGAGGAAGCCGATGCGGCGATGGCCGAGCTGCACCAGGAACTCCGTGGCCTGACGCGCGCCGCCGAAGCTGTCGGACTCGACCGTGGGGAGGTCGGCGCGGCCGGTGTGCGGGTCGATCGCGACGATCGGCACGTCCGCCGAGACGTTCACCACGGTGGGCGTGACCATGATCACGCCGTCGATCAGGGTGCCGCTGAGCCGGCTCAGCGAGCGCCGCTCCCAGCCTTCGGGCGAGAGCTGGCGCGATCCGCTGTACGCGAGGAGGTCGTAGCGCGAGTCGTGCAGGGCGGCGCCGACGCCCTTCAGGATCTCGGCGCTGAACGGCTCGAAGTCGGCCACGAGCACGCCGATCACGCCGGTCTGCCGCGACCGCATGCTGCTGGCGACGAGGCTGGACTCGTACCCGAGCTCCTGCACCACCTGCAGCACGCGCTCGACGGTCTGCACTGCGACGCCGTAGCGCCCGTTGACCGCTTTGGACACGGTGGCGACCGAGACGCCCGCGGCCTCGGCCACGTCGTTGATCGTCGGTCGGCGTCCCATGGAGCGCGAGCCTAGCACCGGAAATCGGTTTCGAAAACGATATCGAAAACGTTTGACACGTCTGGGCGGGGTTGCGACACTTCACTCACCGTCCGGGTCACCCCGGGTCCTGCGAGGTCGACCCCGCCGCTCGCGAACGAGGCAGTTGCACGGCGGACGAGACGACACCCGAAACGGGGCATCGCGCGGCGGCGCCCCACTCAACGAAGAGAACAGGTTGGAATCACATGAAAGGCATGAAGCTCCTGACGGGGGCGGCTGTCCTGGTTCTCGGATCGCTGGCGCTCAGCGCCTGCAGCGGTCCGTCCGACAGCTCCAGCGACAGCAAGGTCTCCATGACCCTCTGGCACAACGCCACCACCGGTCCCGGTGCGGCGTTCTGGAAGACCACGGTCGCCGACTTCGAGAAGGCGAACCCGAACGTCACCATCAAGGTCCAGGCGATCCAGAACGAGGACCTCGACGGCAAGCTCCAGACCGCGCTGAACTCCGGCGACGCCCCTGACATCTTCCTGCAGCGCGGCGGCGGCAAGATGGCGGCGATGGTGCAGGCCGGCCAGCTGATGGACCTCACCGACAAGGTCTCCTCCGACACCAAGAAGGTCGTCTCCGACGCCTCCTTCAAGGCCGAGACGTACCAGGACAAGGTCTGGGCCATGCCGGTCTCGGTGCTGCCGGGCGGGCTGTTCTACAGCCAGGACCTCTTCAAGGCCGCCGGGATCACCGAGGCTCCCGCCACCATCGACGACCTGAGCGCCGATGTGCAGAAGCTCAAGGCCACCGGCGTCGCCCCCATCGCGCTCGGCGCGAAGGACGCCTGGCCGGCCGCGCACTGGTTCTACTGGTTCGCGCTGCGCGAGTGCTCGCCCGCGACGATGGAGAAGACCGCCGACTCGAAGGACTTCTCCGACGGCTGCTGGCTGAAGGCCGCGCAGGACCTGCAGGACTTCGCCGCGCAGAACCCGTTCAACGACGGCTTCCTCACCACCTCGGCACAGCAGGGCGCCGGCAGCTCGGCCGGCCTGGTGGCCAACCACAAGGCGGCCATGGAGCTCATGGGCGCCTGGGACCCGGGAGTGATCGCCTCCCTGACGCCCGACCAGAAGCCGCTGCCCGACCTCGGCTTCTACCCCTTCCCGGAGCTCTCCGGCGGCAAGGGCGAGCCCGGCGCCATCATGGGCGGCGTCGACGGCTACTCGTGCTCGGTCAAGGCGCCGAAGCAGTGCGCCGACTTCCTCAACTACATCGCGACGACCCCGGTGCAGGAGGCCTACTACAAGGCCTTCAACGCCCCGCCGGTCAACACGGAGGCGCAGAAGCAGGTCACCGAGCCCTACCTGCAGGACGTGCTCGCCGCCTACAACAAGGCGCCGTACGTCTCGCAGTGGCTCGACACCGTGCTCGGCCAGAACATCGGCAACGCGCTGAACGTCGCGGTCGTCGACATGCTGGCGGGCAAGAGCGACCCGAAGGGCCTCATCCAGGCGGCGAACGACGCCGCCAAGAAGGGCTGAGAGGACCACCCGTGAGCACCACCCGCGAGACCACCCGCCCCGGCTCCGTGTCGACGTCGGATCTCGCGCAGCACGACGGGAGCGGCGCGAAGGCGTCGCTCCCGTCGCGGCCGCGCCGGCGCGGCGCCGGCTGGTCCGGCCGCGCAGAGATCGCCCTTCTGGCCGGCCCGGCCGTCATCGTCTTCCTGGCCTTCGTGATCCTCCCGGTCGCGATGGCCGCCTACTACGGCTTCTACCGCTGGGCCGGGTACGGCCCGCCCACCGACTTCGTCGGGCTGCAGAACTACGTCGTCATCCTCACCGACCCGGCGTTCCTGCAGGCCATCGGGCACAACGCCTTCATCGTCGTGATGTCCCTGGTCATCCAGGGCCCGATCGCGATCCTGCTGGCGCTGCTGCTCAACCGCCGGATGCGCGGCCAGTCGATCATCCGCATCCTGATCTTCGTCCCCTACGTTATCTCGGAGGTGGTGGTCGGCACGGGCTGGAGCCTGATGCTCTCGACCAACGGCGCGCTCAACGGGATGCTGCACAACCTCGGGCTCGGCAGCCTCGCGCACGACTGGCTCTCCGACCCGAACATCGCCATCTGGACCCTGATGGGCATCCTGACCTGGAAGTACGTCGGCTTCGCCGTCATCCTCTTCCTCGCCGGCCTCCAGGGCATCCCGGAGGAGCTGTACGAGGCCGCCGCGCTCGACGGCGCCTCCTACTGGCAGATGCAGCGCCGGATCACCCTCCCCCTGCTCGGGCCGACGCTGCGGATCTGGGCGTTCCTGTCGATCATCGGCGCGCTGCAGCTGTTCGACCTCGTCTACATCATCTGGGGCCAGTACGTCGCATCGACGGCGGGCACCTCGACGATGGCGACCTACATGGTCGCGAACGGCCGCAACGCGGGCAACTACGGCTACGGCAACGCGGTCGCGGTCGTGATCTTCCTGATCTCCCTCGTCGTCGCGCTCATCTACCAGCGCTTCGTGCTCCGCCGTGACACCGCAGGCGCCCTCACCGAAAGGAAGACCCGATGACCGCGCTCACCGCCGGGCGGACCCGGCGCCGCGGGAGCGGCACGAACCCGTCGAAGCGCTCCACGAAGGAGCGGCTGCCCTGGGGCTCGCCGACGGTCTACTTCATCGCGTTCGTCGTGATCGCGCTGATGGTCGTGCCGATCATCTACATCATCCTGGGCGGCTTCCGCACCAACTCGCAGATCACGGTCGATCCGGCCGGCTTCCCGAACCCGTGGAACGTGCAGAACTACCTGAACGTCCTCGGCGGCAGCGTGTTCTGGGGCCAGGTGCTCAACTCCACGATCGTCGCGCTGGTGACCACGATCGGCGCCGTGGGGCTCGGCCTGATGGCGAGCTACGTGCTCGCGCGCTACCAGTTCCGCGGCCGGGGCGCCCTCTACGCGCTGTTCGCCGCCGGGCTGATGTTCCCGATCACGGTGGCCATCACGCCGCTCTACCTCGTGGTGCGCAACCTCGGCCTGATGAACTCGCTCGGCGGGGTGATCATCCCGCAGATCGCGTTCGCGCTGCCGACGACGATCATCATCCTGGTGCCGTTCCTGCGCGCCATCCCGGACGAGATCCAGGAGGCGGCCTTCATCGACGGCTGCAGCCGCCTGGGCTTCTTCTTCCGGATGGTGCTGCGCCTGTCGCTGCCCGGCGTGATCACGACCGGCATCCTGGCCTTCATCGGCAGCTGGAACAGCTACCTGCTGCCGCTCTTCATCCTCAACAACGACTCGACGTTCACCCTGCCGCTCGGCGTGCAGGCGTTCTCGTCGCAGTACGCCACCGACACCGCGCAGGTGCTCGCGTTCACCTCCCTCTCCATGATCCCGGCGCTGATCTTCTTCAGCCTGTTCGAGCGCCGCATCGTCGGCGGGCTGACCGGCGCCGTCAAGGGCTGACCGGCCCCTCCCCTGGCGACGCTCCGCGCGCCGCAGAAAGAAGTGTGATCTGACCATGACCCCTCTCGACCCCACCGACCGCGTGCGCGACCTGCACGCCCGGATGACCCTCGAGGAGAAGCTCGCCCAGCTGGTGGGCTACTGGGTGGACAAAGGCGACGAGGTCGTCGCGCCGATGGCGGGCGAGCTGGGCAACTCCACGTCGTACCAGGAGGCGACCGAGCACGGCCTCGGCCAGCTCACCCGGGTGTACGGCACGCGCCCGGTGGACCCGGCCGAGCGCGCCGCCTGGCTGTGGGGCGAGCAGCGCCGGCTGGTCGAGCAGACCCGGCTCGGCATCCCGGCCCTCGTGCACGAGGAGTGCCTGACCGGGCTGGCGGCGTGGAAGGCCGCGACCTTCCCGACGCCGCTCGCCTGGGGCGCCTCCTTCGACCCCGGCCTGGTGGAGCGGATGGCGGCCCTGATCGGCGGTTCGATGCGCGAGCTGGGCATCCACCAGGGCCTCGCCCCGGTGCTCGACGTCATCCGCGACCCGCGCTGGGGACGCGTGGACGAGTGCATCGCCGAGGACCCGTACGTGGTCGGCACGATCGGCACGGCGTACGTGCGCGGGCTGCAGTCCTCGGGCGTGCACGCGACCCTCAAGCACTTCGTCGGCTACTCGGCCTCGCAGGCCGGCCGCAACCACGCCCCGGTGCACGCGGGCACCCGGGAGGTGCGGGATGTGCTGCTCCCGCCGTTCGAGATGGCGGTCCGGGACGGCGGGGTGCGGTCGGTGATGAACTCGTACGCCGAGATCGACGGCGTGCCCGTGGGCGCGAACGCCGAGTACCTGACCGGCGTGCTGCGCGACGAGTGGGGCTTCGACGGCGTCGTGGTCTCCGACTACTTCTCGGTCGACTTCCTGCGCACGATGCACGCGGTCGCGGCCGACCGGGGCGAGGCGGCCGAGCTGGCGCTGGCCGCCGGCATCGACGTGGAGCTGCCGACCGGGGACGCGTTCCTGGAGCCGCTCGCCGCACGGGTGCGCGCCGGGCTGACCGACGAGGCGCTCGTCGACCAGGCCGTGCTGCGCGTCCTGGCGCAGAAGGAGGAGCTCGGGCTGCTCGACGAGACCTTCGCCGAGCCTCCCACCTCCATCGACCTCGACACCCCGGAGCACCGCGCGATCGCACGGGAGCTGGCCGAGGAGTCGGTGGTGCTGCTGACCAACGGCGGTCTGCTGCCCCTGGACACGCGGCCGGCGACCCGTCGCATCGCGGTGCTCGGCCCCAACGCGGACGCCCCCGAGGCGCTGATGGGCTGCTACTCGTTCGCGAACCACGTGCTGGCGCACCACCCCGAGGTACCGCTGGGCTTCGAGATCCCCTCGCTACTGAAGGCGGTGACCGCCGAGTTCCCGCACGCCGCGATCACCCACGTGCGCGGCTGCGACGTGGAGGGCGACGACCGCTCCGGCTTCGCACACGCCGTCGAGGCGGCCGAGGCCGCGGACGTGGCGATCGTCGTGGTCGGCGACCGTGCCGGGCTCTTCGGCCGCGGCACCGTCGGCGAGGGCAACGACGTGGAGAGCCTGGACCTGCCGGGCGTGCAGCGCGAACTGGTGCAGGCCGTCGTGCGCACCGGGACCCCCGTGGTGATGGTCGTGCTCTCGGGCCGGCCGTACGCGCTCGACTGGGCCGTCGGCGGCGACCGCACCGACGACGGCGCCCCCGCCGCCGTGCTGCAGGCCTTCTTCCCGGGCGAGGAGGGCGGAGCGGCCATCGCTTCCGTGCTCTCCGGCCGCGTCTCCCCCTCGGGCCGGCTGCCGGTGTCGCTGCCGCGCTCCGCGGGCGCACAGCCCTACTCGTACCTCCACCCCCGGCTGGGCGGCCCCACCGAGATCACGAGCGCGGACAGCACGCCAACGCTGCCCTTCGGCCACGGCCTGACGTACACCGCGTTCGAGCACGACGGCCTCGAGGTGGAGGCGGAGGTCGCGGCGGGCGACGCGTTCACCGCGACCGTCCGCGTGCGCAACACCGGCGACCGCGCGGGCACGGATGTCGTGCAGCTCTACGGCCACGACGTGAGCGCGAGCGTCACCCGTCCCGTCGCCCAGCTGCTGGGCTACCAGCGCGTCGAGCTCGAGGCGGGCGAGGAGGCCGTGGTGCGCTTCACCGTGCCGTCGACGCGGCTGGCCTTCACGGATCGCCGATTCCGGCGGATCGTGGAACCGGGTGCGGTCGACCTGTGGGTCGGCGCCTCCTGCGCGGACCGCGCGACGACGGCGACCGTCGTCGTCACGGGCGACGTGCACGAGGTCACGCCCGACCACGAGCGCTTCGTGGGCGTCTCCATCGAGCGCGAGTCGGTCGAGGGGCTGGCACTGGACGAGGCCGTGTCCGGCCTGGTATAAGTTTATCGAAACAACAAATCACCGACGACGCTGAAGGAATACAGAACCATGAGCCTCACCCCCACCCGCGCCGACAAGTTCTCGTTCGGACTGTGGACGATCGGCTACAACGGCACCGACCCGTTCGGCGGCCCCACCCGCCCCCAGCTCGACGTGGTCGAGGCCGTGACCAAGCTCAGCGAGCTCGGCGCCTACGGCCTCACCTTCCACGACGACGACCTGTTCGCGTTCGGCTCGACCGACGCCGAGCGCCAGACCCAGATCGACCGCCTCAAGCAGGCCCTCGCCGACACCGGCCTCATCGTGCCGATGGTCACCACCAACCTCTTCAGCGCCCCGGTCTTCAAGGACGGCGGATTCACCTCCAACGACCGCTCGGTGCGCCGCTTCGCGCTGCGCAAGGTGCTGCGCAACCTCGACCTGGCCGCCGAGCTCGGCGCCAAGACGTTCGTGATGTGGGGCGGCCGCGAGGGCGCCGAGTACGACTCCGCCAAGAACATCGGCGCCGCGCTCGAGCGCTACCGGGAGGCCGTCAACCTGCTCGGCGACTACGTCACCGACAAGGGCTACGACATCCGCTTCGCCATCGAGCCGAAGCCGAACGAGCCCCGCGGCGACATCCTGCTGCCGACGGTCGGCCACGCGCTCGCCTTCATCAACTCGCTGGAGCGCCCCGAGCTCGTCGGCCTCAACCCCGAGGTCGGGCACGAGCAGATGGCGGGCCTGAACTTCGCCGCCGGCATCGCGCAGGCGCTCTACCACGGCAAGCTCTACCACATCGACCTCAACGGGCAGCGCGGCATCAAGTACGACCAGGACCTCGTCTTCGGCCACGGCGACCTCCAGAACGCCTTCGCCCTGGTCGACCTGCTCGAGAACGGCGGCCCGAACGGCGGCCAGGCCTACGAGGGTCCGCGCCACTTCGACTACAAGCCGTCGCGCACCGAGGACGCGTCGGGCGTCTGGGACTCCGCCGCGGCGAACATGCGCACCTACCTGCTGCTCAAGGAGCGCGCGGCCGCGTTCCGCGCCGACCCCGACGTGCAGGAGGCGCTCGAGGCCGCCAAGGTCAACGAGCTGTCGGAGACGACGCTCGGCGCCGGCGAGAGCTACGACGACCTGCTCGCCGACCGCAGCGCCTACGAGGACTTCGACGCGAGCGCCTACTTCGGCGGCAAGGGCTTCGGCTTCGTGCGCCTGCAGCAGCTGGCGCTCGAGCACCTCCTCAACGCCCGCTGAGACGCCCACCCTCCCACCTCCCCCTCCACCCCGCTTCACCCGTCGAGGTGCACGTCGTGGCGCTCATCCCTGCGAGGATGACGACCACGACGTGCACCTCGATCGATCGTTAGGACACAGTGACGTGACACTCGTCGCCGGCGTCGACTCCTCGACGCAGAGCTGCAAGGTGGTCGTGCGCGACCTGGAGACCGGCGCCCTCGTGCGCAGCGGCCGGGCCGCCCACCCCGACGGCACCGAGGTCGCGCCCGCCGCCTGGTGGAACGCCCTGCAGGAGGCGCTGGCCGCCGCCGGCGGACTCGACGACGTGGCCGCGATCTCCATCGCCGGCCAGCAGCACGGGATGGTCGTGCTCGACGCCGAGGGGCGCGTCATCCGCGACGCCCTGCTCTGGAACGACACCCGCTCGGCGCAGGCCGCCCGCGACCTGATCGACGAGGTCGGCGCTGACGCGTACGCCGAGCGCGTCGGGGTCGTGCCGGTCGCCTCCTTCACCGCCACCAAGCTGCGCTGGCTGCGGGAGGCGGAGCCCGCGAACGCCGCGCGCGTCGCCGCCGTCGCCCTCCCGCACGACTGGCTGACCTGGCGGCTGCGCGGCTACGGCCCCGCCGACGAGAGCCCGCTCGGGCCGGACCTGGAGGCGCTGACCACCGACCGTTCCGACGCCAGCGGCACCGCCTACTGGAGCGCGCGCACCGGAGAGTACGACCTGGACCTGTTCTCGCGCGCGCTCGGCGTGGCGGGCCGGGAGGCCGGCGGCACGTCGGACGGCGATCCGGGAGCCGATGCCGGCGCACCCGGCGTGGTGCTTCCCCGCGTGCTCGGGCCGGGCGAGGCCGCGGGCCGCACCCCGTCCGGCGTGCTCGTGGGCCCCGGAGCCGGGGACAACGCCGGCGCTGCGCTGGGACTCGGCGCCGCGGACGGTGACGTGGTCGTCTCCATCGGCACCAGCGGAACGGTCTTCGCCGTCACGGACACCCCCTCCGCAGACCCGACAGGAACCGTCGCCGGCTTCGCCGACGCGAGCGGACTCTCCCTGCCCCTCATCGCCACGCTCAACGCCGCGCGCGTGCTCGACGCGATCGCGCGCCTCCTGAACCTCGACCACGACGGCCTCGCGGAGCTGGCCCTCACCGCCGAGCCCGGTGCCGGCGGCGTGGTGCTCGTGCCGTACTTCGAGGGCGAGCGCACCCCCAACCTCCCGGACGCGAAGGCCGGCCTGCACGGCCTGACCCTCGCCTCCACCACCCCAGCCAACCTCGCCCGCGCGGCGATCGAAGGGATGCTGTGCGGGCTTGCCGACGGGCTCGACGCCGTGCGCGGGGTCGGCGTGACCGAGCAGCGCATCCTGCTCATCGGCGGCGCCGCGCAGAACCCGGCTGTCGCCGCGGTCGCCGCGCAGGTGTTCGACGCGCCCGTCGTCATCCCGGCCCCCGGGGAGTACGTCGCCGACGGCGGTGCGGTGCAGGCCGCGTGGGCGCTGACGGGCGAGCGCCCGGTGTGGACGGTGGAGGCGGCGGAGCGGCTGCCCGTCGACACGCGCGCCGTGATCCGCGCGCAGTACGCGGCCGCGCGGCCGTAGGGCGCGCGGCCGTAGGGCGCGCGGCGCCCGCAGCGCTTTCGGAGGAGATCCAGCCCCTCCCCACCCCGAATCCCCTCCGTTCCCCTCCGACACGCCGCCTCGGGCGCGGGATCTCCTCCGTTGTCCACGCCGTGGGCAACGGAGGAGGTTCTACGCGACGCGCCCGGCTCGAGCAGGGAACGGAGGGGATGCGTGAGCGGTGGGCGCGAGTCTCCTCCTTTGACCACGCCGTGGGCAACGGAGGAGGTTCCACGCGACGCGCCCGGGTCGAGCAGGGAACGGAGGGGATGCGTGAGCGGTGGGCGCGGATCTCCTCCGTTGGCCGCGGCTGCGGTGGTGCGTCAGTCGGCGGCGCGGGAGGCGAGGGCGGCGCCGGCGGCGCGGGCCCAGCGGAGCGGGTCGGCCAGGGCGGCGTCGGTGCCGCCGGCCAGGTCGGTGAGGGCGACGGCGTCGGCGAAGCCGTGCGGCTCCGCGGTGATCGCTCCGGCGGCGAGCAGCACCGGGATGCCGGCACGGCGCGCGAGGGCGGCGACGTGCTCCGGCGCCTTGCCGGAGGCCGACTGGCTGTCGTAGCGCCCCTCCCCCGTGATGACGAGGTCGGCCGACGCGATGCGCTCCGGCAGTCCGAGCGCGTCGGCGACGGCCGCCGCACCCGGAGCCATCGTCGCGCCCCACACCCGCAGGCCGTACCCGGTGCCTCCCGCGGCCCCTGTACCCGGTTCGTCGACGGCGACAACGGAGGCGGCGGCGGAAGCCGGTGCGACAGCGGAGGCGGCGGAAGCCGGTGCGACAGCGGACGCGGTGACGGCTGCGGAGGCAGCACCTGCGTCCGAGTGCGGGCAATCCGCGCCCTCCTGCCCCGCCTCCAGCGCGGCCCCCAGCACCGCCGCCAGCCGCGCGAGCCCGGCGTCGAGCTCCGGGACATCCGCGGGGGCCGCCCCCTTCTGCGGTCCGAAGACCGCGGCGGCGCCATCCGGCCCCGACAGCGGGCTGGTCACGTCGCTCAGGATGTGCGCGCCACCGGCGGGGAGCGGCCGGAGGCCGGAGAGATCCACCCGGGCGAGGTCCGCCAGGCCGCGATTGCCGGGGGCGACCGGCTGCCCGTCCGCATCGAGGAGCCGGGCGCCGAGCGCGGTCAGCATCCCGGCGCCGCCGTCGGTCGAGGCGCTGCCGCCGATCGCGAGGAGGAGGGAGGTCGCTCCGGCGTCGAGCGCGGCGGCGATGGCCTGGCCGAAGCCGACGGTGTGGGCGTCGAAGGGGGCGGGAGATCGCAGGAGGCCCAGCCCGCTGGTCGCGGCGAGCTCGACGAGGGCCGAACCGTCCGGCAGTGCCAGCCAGGCCGCGTCCACGGTGTCGCCGGACGGGCCGAGCACACGCACCGGTCGTCGCTGCGCTCCGGGCACGGCCACGGCGAACGCGTCCAGGGTCCCCTCGCCGCCGTCGGCCGTCGGTGCGAGCACCACCGCGTCCTGCGGCCGCACGCTGTGCCAGCCCGCGCCGAGCGCCTCCGCCACCTCGGCGGCCGTGGCGGAGCCCTTGAACGAGTCCGGGGCGACGACGACGGTGCGGGCGGTCACGCGTCTCACACTGGCACAGACCGCAGCGGGATGCTGCGCTCGAACGCCCGGACGGTGCGGGCCACGACCTCCTCCGGATCGGCGGCCCAGATGTCGGCGTTGAAGATCTCCACCTCGACGTCCCCCGCGTATCCCGTCGCCTCGACCGCGGCGGTCAGGCCGGCGAAGTCGATGTGGCCGTCGCCCATCATTCCCCGGCCGAGCAGTGCGTCGGCGGGGATGGGGGTGAGGAAGTCGCAGACCTGGTAGCTCGCGATGCGTCCGGCGGCGCCGGCGCGGGCGATCTGCTCGAGCACCTGCGGGTCCCACCAGATGTGGAAGGTGTCCACCACCACGCCGACCGACTCGGCCGGGAACGGCTCGGCCAGGTCGAGGGCCTGCCCGAGCGTAGACACGACGGCGCGATCGGCGGCGTACATCGGGTGCAGGGCTTCGATGGCGAGGGTCACCCCGGCTGCGCGAGCCTCCGGCTCCAGCTCGGCGAGGGCGTCGCCGACCCGGCCGCGCGCGCCGACGAGGTCCGTCGATCCCGCGGGCAGGCCGCCGGCGACGAGCACGAGCACCGCGGCGGACCCGGGAGCGCCGGCCGCGGCGAGCGCCGCCGTCTCCTCGATCGCGCGCCGGTTCTCGTCGATGGCCGCGCGGCGTTCGGGGCCTTCGGGCAGGGTGAAGAACCCGCCGCGGCAGAGGCTGGAGACGCGGAGGCCGCTGTCGGCGACCATCCGGGTCGCCTCCGCCAGCCCCACCTCGGCGACGGGCTCGCGCCAGACGCCGATGGCCTCGATGCCGGCCGCCGCGGTCAGCCGCAGTGCGTCGGCCAGGTTCGCGTACTTGATCGTGGCCTGGTTGAGCGACAGCCGGGCCGGGGCGGTCACGCGTCGACCCCGTTCAGGCGCAGCAGGTCCGACCAGCGCTGGGCGGCCAGGTCGGGGCGTTCGAGGGCCCCGCACGCCCCGGCGAGCCGCACGATCTCCGAGAGATGCGGGAGGCTGCGCGCGGCGTGCAGGCCGCCGACCATGGCGAAGGCGTCCTGGTGGCCGTTGAGCCAGGAGAGGAAGGCGACGCCGGTCTTGTAGAAGTAGGTCGGCGCGGCGAAGACCTGCCGCGACAGCGCCTCCGTCGGGCCGAGGATGGCGCGGTAGCGCTCGGAGTCGCCCGCGTCGAGCGCCTGGATGGCCGCGGAGGCGCTGGGCGCGAGCGCGGCGAACGCACCGAGGAGCGCGTCGGAGTGCGCCTCCCCCGTTCCCTCAATCAGCCCGACGTAGTTGAAGTCGTCGCCGGTGAACATCCGCACGCCCTCGGGCAGCCGGGAGCGCAGCGCGACCTCGGCGTCCGCGTCGAGGAGGCTCATCTTGATGCCCGCCACTTTGTCACCGCCCGCCTCGATGATCCGCAGGACCGTGTCGGCGTCGCCGAAGTAGCCCGCCAGCGCGGGGTCGAACGCCTCGCCGAGCCAGTGCAGGACGACCGGGGCGGCCGCCTGCGCGAGCACCGCCCCGTAGACGCGCTCGTAGTCGGCCGGCGTCTGCGCGGCGCGCGCGAGGTGCCGGCTCGCCATGAGCACGACCCCGGCGCCCGCATCCTCGGTGAAGTGCAGCTGCTCGACGTAGGCGTCGATCACGGCGTCGAGGCCGATGACCTCGTCCGCCACGTGGTCGGTGTTCACGCCGGCAACGACCGAGCCGCCCACCGCGCGGGCCTCGTCGGCGCTGCGGCGGATGAGCTCGCGGGTCGCGGCGGCGTCGAGCCCCATGTTGCGCTGGGCGGTGTCCATCGCGTCGGCGACGCCGAGGCCCCAGCCGTAGACGTGCCGGCGGAAGGCGAGCGTCGCATCCCAGTCGATGTCGGCCGGAGCGCCTGGCACGTTGTCGGCCCAGGGCTTCGGGATGACGTGCGCCGCCGCGTAGGCGACGCGCGACTGCAGCGGAGAGGTGGGACGCTCGGTCACGGCCGGCGCCGCGAGGTCGGCGGTGGAGGTGGTGCCGTCCGCGCGGACCAGCGTGACGGCGCGCACGGCGACGTCGGTCATCGGGCGACCTCGGGAAGGCGCACCTCGGCGAGGTCGATGCGGCGGCCCTCGCGCGACGAGCGGAGGCCCTCCTCCGCCAACTGCACGCCGCGCGCGCCGGCGAGGAAGTCGAACGCGTTCGGGCCGTCCTCCAGCACGTGGCGCAGGAACTCCTCCCACTGCGTCTTGAAGCCGTTCTCGAACACGTCGTTGGCGGGCGACTCGATCCAGTCGCCGTCGTAGTCGTGCTCGTCGGCGAGGTCGGGGTTCCACACCGGCTTGGGCGTCGCGTTGCGCGGCTGGATCTTGCAGCCGAAGAGCCCGACGACGGCGCTGCCGTGCGTGCCGTCGACCTGGAACTCGACCAGCTCGTCGCGGTTGACCCGGGTGGTCCAGCTGGAGTTCAGCTGCGCGGTCACGCCGCCGGCCAGCTGGAAGATGGCGTACGCGGCGTCGTCGGCGGTGGCGGCGTACGGCCGGCCCTGCTCGTCGACGCGCTGCGGGATCTCGGTGACCGCGTGCGCGTAGACCGACTCGACCCGCCCGAACAGGTTCTCGAGCACGTAGCTCCAGTGCGGGAACATGTCGACGACGATCCCGCCGCCGTCCTCCGCGCGGTAGTTCCAGGAGGGGCGTTGCGCCGCCTGCCAGTCCCCCTCGAACACCCAGTAGCCGAACTCGCCCCGCACCGAGAGGATGCGGCCGAAGAAGCCGGAGTCGATGAGCCGCTTGAGCTTGCGCATCCCGGGCAGGTAGAGCTTGTCGTGCACGACGCCGTTCTTGATGCCGGCCTCGTCGGCGAGGCGGGCGAGCTCGAGCGCCTCCTCGAACGACTCCGCGGTGGGCTTCTCGGTGTAGATGGCCTTGCCGGCGGCGATCGCCTTGCGGATCGCGGTGCTGCGCGCCTTCGTGACCAGGAAGTCGGCGTAGATCTGCCAGCGGTCGTCGGCCAGCGCCGCGTCGAGGTCGGTCGTGTAGTCCGGGATGTCATGGCGCTTCGCGAGCTCGGCGAGCTTCTCCTCGCTGCGGCCGACGAGCAGCGGCTCGACCTGCACCCGCGTGCCGTCGGAGAGCAGCACGCCGCCCTGCTCGCGGATCGCGAGGATCGACCGCACCAGGTGCTGCCGGTAGCCCATGCGTCCGGAGACGCCGTTCATGATGATGCCGATCGACGACACGTGTACTCCTTTGTGCTCTGCGTGCGATGCTCGCGCTCCGCAATGCGGGAAAGCGCTTACCAGAACGGTACCGGCCCGATCCGGGTGGCGCAAGCCCCTCCCACTTCACGCCTCCCTGGCGGCGGGAGCCTCGCCCGCGTTCTCTTCCGTGAACGACACCGCGTGGGCCTGCTTGCCGATCGCGGTCAGCACGATCACGGCGATCGCCGCCACCCCGACCGTCGACGCCATCGCCCAGGGATAGCCGAGCTGCGGCGCCAGCGCCTGCTGGATCGGCAGGTTGAACGCCGCGATGACGTTGCCGAGCTGGTACGTGACGCCGGGGTAGAAGCCGCGGATGGCGTTCGGCGACATCTCGTTCAGATGCGCCGGGATGGCTCCCCACGCTCCCTGGGTCGTGAACTGGATGAGGGCGGACCCCAGGCACAGCATCCCCGCCGTCGTGGAGAAGGCGAAGATCGGGATGATCGGCAGGGTCAGTGCTGCGCCCAGGATGATCGTCGCCTTGCGCCCCCAGCGGTCGGACAGCGAGCCGAGGACGATGCAGCCGATGATCGCGCCCACGTTGTAGACGACCGCGATCCATCCCGCCGTCGCCGCATCGAGCCCGGCACCGCCGTTGTCGGTGGCCTTGAGGAACGTCGGATAGATGTCCTGCGTGCCGTGGCTCATCCAGTTGAAGGCCGCCATCAGGAGCACGAGGTAGACGAACCGGCGCAGCACCGCACCGTCGAAGAAGACCCGGCGGATCGAGCTGCCGCTCGCGCGCAGCTTGTCCCGCGACGTCTCCCACACCTCGGACTCGCGCACCCGCGAGCGGATGATCAGCGAGATCAGCGCCGGGAGGATGCTCAGCGCGAACAGCCAGCGCCAGCTCAGCCCGAACACCGAGTGCACGAGCAGGAAGGCGAGCGCCGCGAGCAGGTAGCCCGCCGAGTAGCCCGCCTGCAGGATGCCGGAGTACAGGCCGCGGCGGGTGCGCGGCACCTTCTCCATCGTGAGCGCTGCGCCGAGACCCCACTCGCCGCCCATCCCGATGCCGTACAGCAGGCGCAGGATGAACAGCACGGTGAAGTTCGGCGCGAACGCGCAGAGGAAGCCGACGACCGAGTAGAAGCACACGTCGGCGATCAGCGGGATGCGGCGGCCGACCCGGTCGGCCCACACCCCGAACAGGTAGGCGCCGACGGGGCGCATGATGAGCGTGATGGTCGTCAGGAAGGCCATCTGCTCCAGCGGGACGCCGAACTCGGCGCCGATGTCGGCGTAGACGAGCACGATGATGAAGTAGTCGAAGGCATCCATCATCCAGCCCAGCAGGGACGCGGCGAACGCGTTGCGCTGGTCGGGGGTGAGGCGCGGGGAGGCGACGGCGGTGTCGGACACGGTTCTCCTTACGATCCACGGTGATCGGTTTCGAGCGCGAGAAAGCGCTTGCCGGTGGGTCACCGTAGACCGCCCCGCGCGACTGTCAACCCGTGCGGGGAATCCGCGGGTGCAGGAGCGTGCGGGAGGGGCGCGGGATTGGCGCGGCGCAGCGGAGAGCGCTTACCATCCCGTAGCGTGAACAGCAGGAGGACCCCATGCGAGCACTGATCCTGAGCGGCGCCGGCCGCTACGCCGACCCGTGGCACCCCTTCCCGGAGACCTCGGCCCGGCTGGCCGCGATCGTCCGCGACCAGGGCCTGGAGGTGGAGACCTCGGAGGAGGTCGACGCGCGCATGGCCGCCCTGACCGACGACGACCCCGACCTGCTGGTCCTCAACATCGGCGACCCGGCGCACACCGGCGATCCCGATCCCGAGGCCGAGGCGCGTGGCCGCCTCGGCCTGCTGGCGCACCTCCGCCGCGGGCGCCCACTGCTGGTGTCGCACGTCACCTCGACGTCGCTCCGCGGCATCCCGGAGTGGGAGGCGATCCTCGGCGGGGTCTGGGCGCGCGGCACCTCCTTCCATCCGGACCGCGGGCCGGCGACCATCCTGGTGCACCCGGAGCGCGACCCCCTCGTCGCCGGGCTGGACGACTTCACCGTGGTCGACGAGCGCTACACGGACCTGCGGGTCGACCCGGCCGTGGTGGCGCTCGCCTCGCACGAGCACGAGGGCCGGGAGCACCCGCTCGTCTGGGCGCGCCGCTACGGCGACGCGAAGGTGTTCTACGACGCGCTCGGCCACGACGCCGCGTCGTACGACGCGCCCACGCACCGCCGGATCCTCGAGCGGGCGGTCCGCTGGCTCGTCTCCTGACGTCCGGCCGGCGCTCAGCACTCCTCTCCGAAGTTTTTCTTGACGAACGACGATCCGCGTCGCATAGTTGGGAATGCGCATTCTGGGAATGCGCAATCCAACCCGATCGAGGAGTCGACGATGACAGCACGACGCACGCCCGTCGCCGCATTCGCCATGCGGCCGGACCTGCCCGGACTGCTGTTCGGCCCCGACGACCTGGCCGCGCTCACCCGCGCCGCCGACCTGGACCCGACGCAGACGATCACCGACTTCGCGTCGGCCCCCGCCGGCCTCCTCGAGCGGGTGGAGGTGCTCATCACCGGATGGGGCGCACCGCGCATCGGGGCGGAGGAGCTCGCCAGGATGCCCCGCCTGCGCGCCATCGTCCACGCGGCCGGCACCGTCAAGGGCCACATCGACGACGCGGTCTGGAAGCACGGCCTGCTCGTCACCAGCGCGGCCAGCGCCAACGCGTACCCGGTCGCCGAGTACACCCTGGCGATGATCCTCCTCGCGGGCAAGCGCGTCCCCGACTACATCCGCGGCTACGCGGCCGACCCCGACGTCTACACGCGCGAGCCCGACCCGTCCATCGGCAACTTCAACCGCACGGTCGGCATCGTCGGCGCCTCCCGGGTCGGCCGCCGCGTGATCGAGCTGCTCGATCCGTTCGACATCGACGTGCTGCTCTACGACCCCTCGCTGGAGCCGGGCGACCCGATCCTTCGCCGGGCGCGCCAGGCCGGCCTCGACGAGCTGTTCGAGCGCTCCACCATCGTCAGCGTGCACGCGCCGCTCCTGCCCGAGACGATCGGGATGATCGGCGCCGCTCAGCTCGCCCTGCTCCCCCACGGGGCGACGCTCATCAACACCGCGCGGGCCCCGATCGTCGATCAGGAGGCCCTCACCGCCGCCGTGCGCGACTCCGGCCTCCGCGTCGTGCTCGACGTGACGGACCCGGAGCCGCTTCCGGCCGGTCACCCCCTGCGCACGCTGCCCGGCGTCGTCCTGACCCCGCACGTGGCCGGCGCGCTCGGCACCGAGCTGCGCCGCCTCGGCGAGTGCGCCCTGCACGAGGTCCAACGGTTCGCCGCCGGCCGGCCGGCCGAACATCCCGTCACGAAGGAAGCTCTGATCGCCGTTGCCTGAGACCGTCTCCGTACCCACCCCGTCCCCCACCCCCACCCAGGAGGCACGCCCCATGCGCGAGCTGCGCGACTACGACGTCCAGGTGTTCATCGATGGCCGGTTCGAACGGCCGGAGGCCGGCGACGGCCTGCCCGTGCTCGACAAGGCGGCCGGCATCCCGTTCGCCACGTACGGGAACGCGTCCCCGGCCCAGGTCGACCGGGCGGTCGAGGCGGCCCGCCGTGCCCAGCCGGGCTGGGGCGACGTGGACGCCAACACGCGCTCGGCGATCATCCGCCGCTTCGCCGAGGAGCTGGAGAACCGGCGCGACGAGCTGCTGACCCTGCTCATCCGGGAGACCGGCGGCACCCTCGAGAAGGCGGAGGAGGAGCTCGGCCAGTCGATCACCCAGCTGAACAACTCGGCGACGCAGCTGACCGAGAACGCGGGCAGCATCCTCCCGCCGTACAAGCAGGGCAAGCTGTCGCTCTCGCGCGCGGTCCCGCTCGGCGTGATCGGCCTGATCGTGCCCTGGAACTACCCGATGAGCCTGGCGATGCGCGCCCTGGCCCCCGGCCTCGCCTACGGCAACGCCGTCGTGCTCAAGCCCGCGGAGCTGACTCCGGTGGCGGGAGGGCAGATCCTCGCCGAGGCGGCGCTGGCCGCCGGCGTCCCGGCGGGCGTGCTCGCGGTCGTCCCGGGCGACGGCCCGACCACCGGTCGCACGCTCAGCGAGCATCCCGGGCTCGACCTCATCCACTTCACCGGCTCGTTCGAGGTCGGTCACCAGATCGCCGCCTTCGCGGCCCGCACCTTCACCCCGGTCGCCACCGAGCTCGGCGGAGACAACGCGTTCGTCGTGCTCGACGACGCCGACATCGACCAGGCCGCCAGCTGCGCGGTGTGGGCCGCCCTCTGGTACCAGGGGCAGACCTGCATCTCGGCAGGCCGCCACATCGTGCAGCGTGCGGTGGCCGACGCGTTCACCGAGGCCGTCGTGGAGCGCGTCCGCGCCCTCCGGGTGGGCGACCCCCTGCGCGACGACGTCGACCTCGGCCCGATCGTCAGCGAGACCCAGCTGCGCCGTTTCGCCGACGGCCTCGTCGCGCCCTCGGTGGCGGGCGGCGCGACGATCGCTACCGGCGGCACCCACGACGGCCTGTTCTACCAGCCCACCGTGCTCACCGGCGTCACACCCGACCTTCCGGTGTTCACCGAGGAGATCTTCGGCCCGGTGATGCCCATCACCGTCGTCGACGACGAAGCCGAGGCGCTCGCGCTCGTCAACCGCCACCGGACGCTGATGAACTCGGTCTTCACCGGAGACCCGATGCGCGGGCTCGCATTCGCCGAGCGCGTGTCGAGCAACGAAGTGCACGTGAACGACGGCTACGCCCGCCACGGCGGCGAGGGCCAGCTCGCCGGCTTCACCCGCCGGCAGTGGATCGGCCTCCAGACCTCCCCCGTGCGCTACCCCGCCTGGGCCGAGGGCTGAACCGCCCCGCACCACGACCACCGCACCACGGAACCCCATCAAAGGAGATGCACACAGTGAGGAAGTCAACGCTGAGGACCATCGGCGCGATCGTCGGCGTCGCCGCCGCGACCGCCACGGTCCTGACCGGCTGCTCCAGCTCGCCGAGCGGAAGCTCGACGAGCGGCGGCAAGGTCACCCTGTCCTACGTCAACTGGGACGGCGGCATGCAGGCCGTCGTCGACGAGTGGAACAAGGCCAATCCGGACATCCAGGTCAAGCTGACCAAGCCGTCCGGCACCGGCTACACCCTGTACAACAAGCTCATCACCAACAACAAGGCCGGCACCAACCCCGACGTCACCGAGGTCGAGTACCAGGCCCTCCCGGCCCTGATCGCCAACAAGGTGGTCATCCCGATCGACAAGTACGTCGGCGACCTCTCGGGCGACTTCTCGAAGTCGACGCTCGCCCAGGTGCAGTTCGAGGGCAAGACCTACGGCGTTCCGCAGAACGTGTGCCCGATGGTGTTCTTCTACCGCAAGGACATCTGGGATTCGATGGGGCTCACCCCGCCGAAGACCTGGGACGAGTACGCGGCGGACGCGGCCAAGATCCACGCGGCCGACCCCTCCAAGTACATCGGCAACTTCACCGCCGCCGACCCGGGCTGGTTCGCAGGCCTCGCGCAGCAGGCGGGCGCCAACTGGTGGAGCGCCTCCGGCGACACCTGGAAGGTGAACATCAACGACGCCGCCAGCAAGAAGGTCGCCGACTTCTGGGGCGGCCTGGTCGACCAGGGCGTCGTCAGCCCGGAGCCCAACTGGTCCGCCCAGTGGAACACCGACATGAACAACGGCACGCTCGTCGGCTGGGTCGGGGCGCAGTGGGCTCCCAACCAGCTTCCGTCGATCGCCAAGGACACCGCGGGCAAGTGGGAGGCCGTCGCGCTCCCCGCCTGGACCGCGGGGGACGACACGGTCGGCATCTGGGGCGGTGAGACGGAGGCCGTCACGGCCAACTCGAAGCACCCAGCGGAGGCGGCCAAGTTCGTCAAGTGGATGAACTCCTCGAAGGAGGGCGTCGCCTCGCTGATCACGAACGTGCAGGTCTTCCCGGCCAGCCTGTCGAACCAGTCGGCCCCCGAGCTGAAGACCCCGCCGCCGTTCATGTCGAACCAGCCGGACTACAACACGCTGATGGCGTCGGTCGCCAAGGGCGTGCGGACCTTCGACATCTGGGGACCCAACGCGAACGTCACGTTCGACTCGTACTCGAACGCGTTCGCCGCGGCCCTGCAGAACAAGTCGCAGCTGTCGGCCGCGCTGGACACCATGCAGTCCGACACGGTCACCGACATGAAGAAGATCGGCTTCAAGGTCGCCGGCTGACCCGCTGCCACCCGCCCGGGCGGGGACGATGCCCGCAAACCCCGTCGTCCCCGCTCGGCTCCACCCTCATCCCCTTCCCCCATCCCCCATCCCCCATCCACCTCCGTCCGAGGAGAATCAGCTCATGGCCGTCATCGGAGACAGCACCGCACCACCGGCGCCGGCGCGCTCCGGGCGCCGCGCCCCCGCCGCCACCCCGCCCAGGACCGGGCGTCGCCCGCGCCGCGGGCCGACCCTTCTGCCCGTCCTCCTCGTCACGCCCGCCGTCGTCCTCCTGCTCCTGTTCACGGTGGCACCGGGGGTCTACGCGGTGGTCCTCAGCTTCCTGCAGCTGAAGGTCGGCGGCGGCCTGCTCGGCGGCGGCGCACCCACCGAGGTGTTCGCCGGCTTCGCCAACTACGTCAGCACCCTCGTCGACCCCGAGTTCTGGGCCGGCCTCGGGCGCATGCTGATCGTCGCCGTCATCGGCGTCCCGCTCACCATCGTGCTCGCCACCACGTTCGCCCTCTGCCTCGACGTCAAGCGGGCGCGACTCGTCGGCGTCACCCGGCTGGCGATCTTCCTGCCCTACGCGGTGCCCGGCGTCGTCGCCTCGCTGCTCTGGGGGTTCATGTACCTGCCCGCCACCAGCCCCATCGGCGGCAAGGTCATCGACTACTTCGGGAGCACCGGGATCTTCTTCTCCGTCGCCAACGTGGCGGTCTGGGGCGTGGTCGGCTTCAACATGGTCATCCTCTACACCGCCGTCCGCAGCCTCCCGAAGGACCTCTTCGAGGCGGCGGAGCTCGACGGCGCGACCGAGCTGCAGATCGCGCTGCGCATCAAGCTGCCCCTCATCGCGCCGGCGATCACGATGGTCGCGCTCTTCTCGGTGATCGGCGCGCTGCAGCTGTTCAACGAGCCCACGACGCTCAAGCCGCTCGCCAACGCGATCTCGTCCACCTGGGTGCCGCTGATGCGCGTCTACACCGACGCGTTCGTCAACAACAGCATCTACGAGGGAGCGGCCACCTCGTTCATCCTCATCGTCATGACGGTCGGCGCCACCGTGCTCGTCAACGTGATCGGCCGGCGCATCGCCCGGAGGGAGACCCGATGACCACCCTGACCGCCCCGCGGCCCACCGCCCCGCGCACCGGACGAGCCCCGCTGAGCTCCCGCACCGGTGTGCGCATCGTGCCCACCCTCATCCTCATCGTCGGCGCGCTCTACTGCGTGCTGCCCGTGCTCTGGATCGTCATCGCGTCGACCAAGACCAACGATCAGCTGTTCTCCACCCCGCCGTTCGTCCCCTCCTTCACCGGCGGCTTCTGGACCAACCTGCAGGCGCTCTTCACCTACAACGGCGGCATCTTCGGTCGCTGGGCGCTCAACTCGGTGATCTACGCGATCGGCGGCGGGGTCCTCTCCACCGTCGTCGCGGGTGCGGCCGGCTACGCGCTCGGCAAGTACCGCTTCGCCGGGTCCAAATGGATCTTCCGCCTCATCGTGGCCGCCGTGCTGCTGCCGCAGATCATGCTCGCCATCCCCCAGTTCCTGCTCATGGCGAAGTTCGGGATGACGAACAACTACGCGTCCGTCATCCTCCCCCAGCTGGTGTCGCCCTTCGCGATCTACCTGTGCAAGATCTACGCGGAGGCCTCGGTGCCCGACGAGATCATGGAGGCCGCCCGCATCGACGGCGGCAGCGAGTGGCGCATCTTCTGGTCCGTCGGGTCGCGACTGATGATGCCGGCGCTGGTGACCGTGTTCCTGCTCCAGTTCATCGGGATCTGGAACAACTTCCTCCTGCCGTTCGTGATGCTCAACAACGACCAGCTGTACCCGCTCACGCTCGGCCTCTACGGGCTGATGATCATCACCGGCGGCCAGGCGGCCCAGTACTCCATCGTCATCGCCGGCGTGCTGGTGTCGATCGTACCGCTCGCGATCCTCTTCCTGTCGTTGCAGCGCTACTGGAAGATCGACCTGATCTCCGGCGGCGTCAAGCTCTAGGCCGGGGCTCGGGCGCCCGTCAGCGACGCGGCGTGGAGGCGCGCAGGCGCACCGCGGCCGGCACCGGCTCCGCGGGCGACGGGTCGTCCGCGAGGGCCAGCTCGAGGGCGCGCGCGCCGATGTCGGCCAGCGGCAGCGCGACGGAGGTGAGGGCCGGGGTCACGTCGGCCACGAGCGGGATGTCGTCGAAGCCGGCCACGCCGATCCCCTCGCCCGGAACGATGCCGGCCTCGCGCAGCGCCGCCATCGCGCCGATCGCCATCACGTCGCTGACCGCGAAGACGCAGTCGGGCCGCTCCCCCGCGGCCAGCAGGGCGGTCATCGCCCGATGGCCGCCCTCCCGCGTGAACTCCGCGTGCACGACCCGCGCCGAGGGCAGGACCGAGCGGAACCCGTCCACGCGGTCGCGCACGGTCACGAGCTCCTCCGGCCCGGCGAGCACGGCGACATCCCGGTATCCGAGCGCGAGGAGCTCCGTGGCGAGGGCCGCCGCGCCTCCCCTGTTGTCGACGTCGACGGTGCGCAGTCCCCGTGCGCCGGAGCCGATGGCGGCCACGCGGCCGCCGTCGCCGGGGCGGGTGTCCGTGCCGACGACCCGGCTGCCGGCCAGCACGACGGCCCGCGGGCGCTGGCCGCGGAGGGCGTCGAGCGCCGCCTCCTCCCTGGCCGTCGACTCCGGTCCGGCGTAGGGGCCGGTGGCGGTGATCGTCACGACCAGCCCCCGCTCGTCGGCCACCCGCACGACGCCGGACGAGATCGAGGCGAAGTACGGGTCGGCGATGTCGCCGACGACGAGCGCGACGACGTTGCTGGTGCCGCGCGCGACCGCCTGCGCCTGCACGTTCGCGCTGTAGCCGAGCGTGCGCGCGGAGGCGAGCACGCGCTCCTGCAGCTCGGGGTTGACCTTGCGGGCACTGCCGTTGAGCGCGCGGGAGGCCGTGGCGAGCGACACGCCCGCGTGCGCGGCCACGTCGGTCAGGGTGGGGGTGTTCAGGCTCACACGCCCAACCTATCGGCGCACCGGCGGCGTGGAGGCGCGGATGACCGGGTGCGCCGGCACCGTGCGCCCTCCCCCGTCGGCGTCGAGGGCGCGGCGCACCGTCTCCTCCGCGACCTGGTCGAGGGGCACGTGCACGGTCGTCAGCGGCGGGACGACGTCGCGCAGGGTGGTGATGTCGTCGAAACCGGCCACGGCGACGTCCTGCGGGATGCGCCGCCCGCGGTCGCGCAGACCGGCGATCGCACCGAGCGCCATGTCGTCGGTGATGGCGAAGATCAGCTCGAGGGCGGCGAGCTCGTCGTCGGGGAGGGCGCGGATGAAGTCGCGCGTGCCGGCCCACGAGAACTCCGGGTACGCGACGGTGGTCGTGCCGCCGAAGCCTTCCACGAAGCCGTCGACCCGCTGCTGCATCGACAGCAGCGGCGTCCCGCTGCCCAGCACCAGGGCACGCCGGTAGCCGAGGCCGGCCAGCTCGGCCGCGAGTTCGCGCGCGCCCTCGTGGGTGTCGAAGGTGACGGTCTCGAACGGCAGGTCGGTGCGGCTGATCAGCACGACCTTGCCGCCCGTCTCCTCGAAGCGCCGCAGTTCGGCGACCAGCTCGTCGCCGTTCGGCGGGTCGACGTAGCCGGTGCCGGCGAGGACGATGGCGCGCGGCTGCTGCCCGCGCAGCTCGCGCACGAGTTCGAGCTCGCGGTCGACGCGCCGGTCGGTGACCGCGATGGAGACGCGCAGCCCGTAGGTCTCCGCCTGCTTCATCAGCGCGGCCGCCAGCGCGGAGAAGTACGGGTCGGAGATGCCGCCGATGACCAGCGCGATGGTGCCGGAAGTGCCGCGCGCGATCGCCTGCGCGGCGAGGTTGGGCGTGTACCCGAGCTCCTGCGCCGCCTCCAGCACGCGCTTGCGGTAGTTCTCGGCCACCGTGCGGGCGCTGCCGTTGAGGACCCGGGAGGCGGTCGGCTGGGACACTCCGGCGTGCCGCGCGACGTCGGTCAGAGTCACCGGACGGCGCGGCGCCGCATCGCTCTGTGCCTCGACCACAGAGTCACCCTACCGGGTCGGCACGCCGACGGGAATGCGCATCCCCGCGGGTCGGCGCACCCGGCGGCGTCACGGTCACATCACGGCCATCGCGGCGAGCATCCCCCCGCACACCGCAGCGGAGACGACCGTGTGGAGGCGCACGACGCGGCGCGCGAGGAGGAGGCGCGCGACCAGCCAGCCCACCACCGCGACCACCACGATGCCGGTGGCGAGCGGGCCGGAGGCCGCGATGGCATGGTGGTGCGGCGCCGCCCCCGTCCCCCCGCCGCCTGCGGCCTCGACGGCGCTCACGGCCGCCGACCCCCGCACGGCCGATCCCGCGAACGCCATGCCCACCATCACGAGCAGCATCGCCCAGAGATCGACCACGTGCTCGCGCGCGGACGGCGAGCGCCGCGCGGCCCGCGCGTACCCCGCCGAGAGCAGGGCGAGCGCGAGCGCTGCGGCGCAGAGCGCGGCGGCGCTCCCCGCGAGGCAGCCGGCGATCATCAGCGCGGCCGGCGGCGTCTCGTGCGCGAGGGCGAGCGCGAGGCCGTGCCGCGACCCGCGACCCGGTGCGGGTCGCGGTCGCGACACGGCCCCGACGGTGCTCACGCGCGCCAGACGGTCTTCACGTTCGTGAACTCGCGGATGCCGAGCGCCGACAGCTCGCGGCCGTAGCCGGAGTCCTTGACGCCGCCGAACGGCAGCTGGGGGAAGGAGGCGGTGAGCCCGTTCACGAAGACGCCGCCGGCCTCGATGCCCTGCTGGAACAGCTCCGCCTCGGCGTCGTCGGTGGTCCACACGCTCGAGCTCAGCCCGAAGTCAGAGTCGTTGGACCGCTCCACGGCCTCCTCCGCGGACGCGACCGGGTAGAGGCAGGCGACCGGGCCGAAGCACTCCTCGCGGTAGATCCGCATCTCGGGCGTCACATCGCGCAGGACGGTCGCGGGGTAGAACCAGCCGGGGCCGTCCGGCAGCTCCCCGCCGGTCAGCACCGTCGCGCCCTTGGCGATCGCGTCGGCGACCAACTCGTGGGTGTCGCGACGCACCTGCTCGGTGGCGAGCGGGCCGAACGAGGTGGCCTCGTCGAACGGATCGCCCGTCACCTGGGCGCGCATCCCGGCGACGAAGGCCTCCTCGAAGGCGTCGTAGACGTCGGCGTGCACGTAGTAGCGCTTGGCCGCGATGCAGCTCTGGCCCGAGTTCTGCACCCGCGCGTTCACGCCGGCGGACGCGGCGGCCGCGACATCGGCGCTCGGCATCACGACGAACACGTCCGTGCCGCCCAGCTCGAGCACCGACTTCTTGATGTTGCGGCCCGCGGCCTCGGCCACCGCCGAACCGGCGCCGACGGAACCGGTGAGGGTGACGGCGCGGATGCGACGGTCGTCGATCAAGGGGGCGACGGCTCCGCCTTCGACCAGCACGGTCTGGAAGGCGCCGGCCGGGAATCCGGCCCGCTCGAACAGCGATCCCAGGTAGAGGGCGCTCTGCGGGACGCTGGAGGCGTGCTTCAGGATGCCGGTGTTGCCGGCCATCAGCGCGGGGGCGGCGAAGCGGATCACCTGCCAGAACGGGTAGTTCCACGGCATGACGGCCAGCACCGTGCCGATGGGCTGGTACCGCACGCTGACGGCGGAGGCGCCCACGTCTCCCGCGGCGACCGGGTGCTCGTCGGCGAGGTACTCGGCGGCGTGGTCGGCGTACCAGCGCATCCCGCGGGCCGACTTGGCGACCTCGTACTTCGCGGTGCCGATGGTCTTGCCCATCTCGGTGGTCACGAGCGCCGCGACCTCGTCGAGCTCGGCGTCGAGCAGGTCGGCGGCGGCGCGCATCCACGCTCCGCGCTCCTCGAACGAGGTGCGAGCGAGGCCGCGGAACGCGGACTCGGCGGCGGCGAGGATGCCCTCGAGCTGCTCGGCCGTGTGCGGCTCGAACGTCTCGAGGGTCTCTCCGGTGGCGGGATTGACGGTGGCGATGGCCATGTGCTGACTCCTTTGTTCTGCGTGCGGCTGTACTGCGATGTGAAGGGGGTGGGATGCGTGTCGCGGGCTAGCCCACGAGCCGCCGGGCGAGCTCGACGGCGCCGGCGACCGGCGCGTCCGTGAGCGGCACCATGGCGAGACCGGGATGCGCGACCGCCAGAGCCCCGGAGAAGGCCGAGAGCAGGCGGGGCTGATGCGCGAAGACGCTTCCGGCGACCACCACGTCGGTCCCGGCGGCTCCCCGGGCGATAAGACGGTCGACCAGCTCGGCGAGGCTGTGCGCGGCCTCCTCGACGACGCCGATGGCGAGGGCCGAGCCCGCGTCCGCCGCCGCGAAGACGGCCGGCGCCCGCGGGCCCCAGTTCTCCGGAGTCGGGTCGTCGTTGACCGCGCGCGCGAGCGCGGGGGCCGAGGTCACGCCGAAGGCGGTCTGCAGGGCGGAGAGGAGTCCGTCGTCGGGCGCACCTTCGTCGTCCGCGCGCAGAGCGGCGACGGCGGCCTCGCGCACCACGGCCGGAGCACCGCCCTCGTCGCCGAGCACCCATCCCCATCCGCCGGCGAACAGTGTGCGGCCGGATGCGTCGGCGCCGACCGCGATCGAGCCGGTGCCGGCGATGACGCCGATGCCCGACCTCCGCCCGGCTGCCGGCACGAGCAGCTCGGCGTCGTTGACGACGACGGCGCGATAGCCCAGGGCCGCGAGCTGCTCCCGCAGCTCGTGGGCGTGCTCGACGGTGTCGAGCCCCTGGGCTCCGACGCCGAGAGCGGCGACGATCGAGCCGTCGGGGAGCACGCGCCGGAGGCGGTCGTGCAGCCATCGAGCGGCGTCGCTCGCCGGCGAAGCGCTCCATTCCTCCGCCGGCAGAGCGACGTCGACGACGCGCGAGCCGTCGAAGGCCTCCGCGCGTGCGCCGAGCTTGGTGCCTCCGGCATCCAAGCCCACGATCAGGGGGGTGGTGGTCGTCACGCGACCCCTCCCGCGTCCGCGGGCACCTTCGTGTCCGCGTTGTGGAAGACGAACTCCTCGATGTCGACGCCGCGCACGTCGGCGACGGCCCCCACGAGCTGCTGCATCACCAGGGCCTCCAGGATCGCGCGCTGGGGCGCCGGGAGCTTCGGGAGCCGCACCGGGTGCAGGGTCCGCGATCCCGGGACCTGCTCGCCCGTGATCAGCACGACGTGATGGCCCGCGTCGGCGAGCGTCGTCGCCAGATCGAGCTCCCTGCTGTCGCCGAAGACCACGTGCACGCCGTCGCCGGCGGACTCCATCGAGCCGTGCAGGTACTGGCGCGTGCTCATCCCGGTCGCGGGGATGCGGGCGACCTCGCGGAACAGCAGGGCACCGGCCTCGGCCGAGCCGACGGCCGGACCGGCACCGACGAAGTCGCTCGACGAGACCGTCGCGAACAGCTCGGCCAGCGCCGCGACCGGTGCGGCGAGCCGCTCCTCCGCGTCGGCGAACGTCTCGGCGAGGGTGGACCAGCCCTGGTCCGGTCGGCCGCCGTCCCAGCCGTCGGCGAGCATCCCGAGCGCGGCGATGGTCGCCGTGTAGCCGAGCGTGGACGCGTAGCTGTCGGCGAGGTTGCCGAGCGACAGGCTGGACGCGATCCGGCCGATCGGGGACGGCTCGCTGTTGACCACGGCGAACCGCAGCTCCTCGGGCACGGATTCGAGCACGGCGAGCGTCTCGGCGCTGCGGCCGCTCTGCGAGATGCCGACGATGGGGTGCGCGCTGTGCGGGAACGGCAGCGGGTAGTCGCCCGCGCCGAGCCGCCACGAGTGGATGCCGCGCGAACGCAGCGACCACACCGGTGCGCACGCCGCGGCGAGGCTCGCGCCGATGCCCACGAAGATCGGGCCCGGTCCCGCGAGCTGGCCCCGGTCGGCGCGTGCCGCGATCTGGTCGGCGATCTGCGGGATCGCGCGCCCGAGCTCCTCGGCCTGCGTCGCGCGGGCGGACGCGAAAGTGATGTACCCGTTCATCGGACTCCCCTAGCTGGTGCCGGGAGGGTTCCTCCCGACGTGGATGGTGCGGTCCCGTGCGGCGTCGACGCCGTCGGATCCCACTCTGTCGGCAACGGCTCCACGACGGGAGCGGTGCTCTCGATCGCGACGGCCGTGCCCGTCTCGGCCGATCGCTCGATCGCGAGCATCACCTCGAGGGCGTGCAGCGCGAGCTCCCCCGAGGCGCGCGGCGCGCGGCCGTCGCGCAGGGCGCGGGCGAGTTCGAGCACGCCAACGCCGCGTTCGCGGTGCACGCCGGGCGGCGGCACCTCGACCCAGTCGGTCTCGCGGTCGTCGCCCGCGAGCACGCGGGTCGCTCCGTCGAAGCCGCTGACCGGAACCTCCAGCACGCCGTCCGCCCCGGTGATCTCGAACGCCTGGCGGCGCCGGGGCGAGTCGAAGCTGTAGACGGAGGTCCCGACGACGCCGGAGGCGAAGCGCGTGAGCACGCTGAGGTGCGTGTCGACCTCGACCGGGAACCGCGTGCCCGCGTCCGGTCCGGAGCCGACGACGCGCTCGGCGCGCGGGCGCTGGCCGACGGCCTCCACCGACGCGATCGGTCCGAGCAGCTGGATCATCGTGCTCACGTAGTACGGGCCGATGTCGAAGAGCGGGCCGGCTCCGCGCGCGAACAGGAACTGCGGCCGCGGATGCCAGGCGTCCGGTCCCGGTCCCTGCATGAGGGTGAGCAGCGTGCGCGGCTCCCCGATCGCGCCCTCCGCGAGCAGCCGGTGCGCGTTCTGGATGCCCTCGCCCAGGATGGTGTCCGGCGCGTTCGCGACCACGACCCCCGCGTCCGCCGCCGCGTCGAGCACCGCGCGGGCGGTCGCCAGATCGAGGGTGAGCGGCTTCTCGCCCCACACGTGCTTCCCCGCGGCGATGGCGGCGAGCGCGACCTCGGCGTGCGCGGCCGGGATGGTCAGGTTGACCACGATCTCGACGTCGTCGCGCGCGAGGAGCTGCTCCACCGTCACCGCCTCCGGCACCCCGAAGCGCTCGGCCTGGGCGCGGGCGCGGTCCGGGTCGAGGTCGGCGATCGCGACGACGCGCACGTCCGGGTAGGTCGCCAGCGACCTGAGGTACTCGTCGGAGATGTTGCCGGCCCCGACGATGCCGACGCCCGTGGCCGTCATGCCCGCACCAGCCCGGAGAAGAAGTCGGCGTTGCGCTCGATCAGCGGGAACACGTCCCCCTCGTGCACGACCACCTCGACGACCGGCAGCTCGAGCGCGGAGGCGAGACCGACGACCTCGGCGACGTCGAACGGGTTCGTCCCGTCCTCCTTCACGTGGAGGAAGCGCACCCGCTCGCCCAGCCGCGGGAGGAGCGTGTTCACGTCCTCCCCGCCGACGGCGGCCCAGTACGTGTCGAGCTCCAGGACCACGGCCGGGTCGAGCGCGTCGACGAGCACGTCGTAGACCGTGCGGTCGCCGATGCGCTGCGCGAACTCGAAGTCGTGGTTGTGATAGCCGAGGCGGATCCCCCGGTCGGCGGCCACGGGGACGAGGGCGTTGATCGCCGCGGCGAGCGCGAGCACCCCGTCGCGATCCGCGATGCTCGCGGGAGGCACGAACGGGACGATGACCGTGCCGATGCCGAGCCGTTCCGCCGCGTCGAGCACGCGCTCGTGGTCGAGCTCGGTGATCTTGGCGTGCGCCGTCTCGGCCTGCAGCCCGGCGGCGTCGAGGGCCGCGTTCAGGCCTTCGGTGTCGCTCAGGATGTCGTAGGGCTCCGCGTGGGTGAACCCGAAGCCGGCGAGCCGGGTGAGGGTGGCGGTCAGCTGGTCCGGTCCGATGTCGTCTCGGACGCTGTAGAGCTGGATGCCGAGACTCATGCGTGGCGCCCTTCGTGGTCGTGGCCGTCGTGGTCGTGGCCGTCGTGGCCGTGGCCTTCGTGGCCGTGGCTCGCGTGCTCGGGTGCCGCGTGCCCGTGCCCGTGCTGGCCCGGTGCGCAGTGGGCCGCCGGCTCCGGGATGTCCATGGTCGGGTTCGCGCCGAAGAACCCGTGCGGCTTCAGCACGAAGCCGGCGGAGTCGACCGGCATGATCGGCCAGTCCTCGATGCGCGGGAAGTGCGTGAGCCCGAAGGTGTGCCACAGCACCACGTCGGCGTCCTCCACGTCGCGGTCCGCGGCGGTCCAGGCGGGCAGTCCGGCACCGCCGGGGTGCATGTTGACGAGATCGCCGGCCGGGTACAGCTCGCCCGGCTCGTACGGGGTGACCCACAGGTGCTTGGCCGAGTAGGTCGCGCGCGCGTGGATGTCCGACTGCTCGTCCGCCAGCAGGGCCGGCCGGCCCTCGGGGAAGAGCACGTAGCCGACGTCGCGACCGAGGCGGTTCTGCTTGTGCGGGTTCGAGACCAGCCAGACGCGGCCGCGGGCGTTGTCGGCCATCCGCTGCGCCTCCTTCTCGGTGCGCAGCCGGGTGACGGTCTGGGTGATGCCGGTGCCGGTCGGGTTCTCCGGTCCGCGCGGCACGAGCACCGCCTCCAGCTCGTCCACGTTGTTCCTCGTCCCGTCGACCATCATGTCGAGCCGGGCGGAGAAGAGGTGCTGGTGGTACGGCGCCCCCAGCCCGGGGGCGAGCTCGGAGGCGTACGCGTAGCCGGGCCCGGGATAGGCGGAGGTGAACACGACGCCCGTCGCCTTCACCTCCAGCTCGATCGCGCCGTCGAGCGAGAAGTACCAGTAGAAGCCGTAGTCGTAGTTGCCGACGGTCACGAAGAAGCTGACCACCAGGCGGCGGTTGCGGCGGGAGTCGCTGGAGCCGTTCCAGTTGTCGAAGTGCTTCCAGAGGATCCCGGTGTCCTCCTCGTGGATGCAGATCGCCTGCGGCACCACGCGCACCTCGCCCGCGTTGTCTGCCAGCGTCGCGTCGAGGTAGGTGATGTCGCCGACGCAGTCGCAGCCCAGCTCGAGGGAGTTCGCGAAGCCGCCGAGGAGGTACTCGCCGCAGTCGAAGAAGTTCTGGAACCAGCGCTGCGGGCTCGGGTCGCCGTACGGCACCATCATCTCGGCGATGGAGGCCCGGTACAGCACCGGACGCTGTTCGCCGTCGTCGTCGATCGAGACGTTGTGGAAGACCAGCCCTTCGCGCTGGTCGAACGAGACCTGCAGCTTCCAGCCGGCCCACGACAGCACGCCGTCATCGTCGATCGTGAAGCTCGGTCCCTCCGGCTGGGTGATCTCGATCGGCTTGAGCCCGGCCCGCGGGGGCTTGCCGACCCACTCCGGGAGGTGGAAGTTGCCGTCCTCCTGCGGCACCGGGAGGTCGACGTAGTCGATGACGTCGAGGACCTCGCGGGTGACCACGTCGACCATCACGGTGACGCCGTCGACCGGGTGCGCCCAGCCGAGATCGTCCGGGGTCTTCTGCACGAAGGTGAAGCAGCGCTGGATGCGGCGGCCGCTCTCCTCGGGCGCGAGCACTCCGGCCGAGAGCGGGTTGACCCGCAGCGTCGACAGATCGGTGAGCCCGCGCTTGGCCATGGCGGCCAGCCAGCGCGCGTCCTGGTGCACGATCTCCTCCACCAGCCCGAACTCGGCCAGCACGACGGGGACCTGCCCCTGCGCCGGGTCGAGCTCGACGGCGGAGACGACGCGGTCCTCGGCCGGGCACACGACGACGTCGAACGAGGCGCCGGAGGCCAGGTCCACGAGCATCGCCCGGAAACGGCGGGCCTCGGGCACCGCGCCCGGCGCCAGCAGCGTGCGCTTGTCCTGCTCGAGCAGGCCGAAGTACGACACGTGGGTGTCCGGGCCGAGCAGGCCGTCGCGTTCGAGGATGGCGCGCGCGGCGGTGATCTCCTCCGGGCGGAGCGAGGCCAGGGCGGCGGCGACGGTCGTCGTCGCGGGCGTGGCGGTGTCGGTCACAGGGTCTCCGTTCGGTTGTGTCGGGCGAAGTAGGTGCGCAGGCGATAGCGGTCGCCTGCGTACTGGACGGTCGAGGCGAGCACGGCCCGCTCGGCGCGGTTGCGCACCACCTGGTGCATCACGAGGGTGGGGGTGCCGGCTTCGAGGCCGAGCTGGTCGGCGATGTCGGTCCCGGCTTCGCGCGCCTCGATCGTCGTCTCGGCGTTCGCGAGCTCGTTGCCCGCGGCGGTGAGCGCCTCGTAGAGGGAGTCGACCGCGAAGTCGTGCCGGTCGGCGTCCGGCAGGAGCGCCGCGGGGATGAGGGCCCAGTCGAGCGCGATCGGCACACCGCCGAGCATGCGCACGCGGCCGAGCCGGAACAGCGGGAGCCCGGGCGCGATGCCGAGCAGCTCGGCGTCGTCGATGGTCGCGGGCGCGGTGCTCGCCCGCAGCACGCGCGACGTGGCCGCGAGGCCCATCCGCGCGGCGGTCTCGGTGAAGGACTCGAGGCTGTTCGGCCACTCGTTGCGGGTGTCGCCCCCGCCCGAGACGTACCAGCCGCGGCCGTGCGACGGAGCGAGCGCGCCGTCCTCGACGAGCGATTGCAGCGCCTTGCGCAGGGTGACCCGGCTGATGCCGAGGAGCTGGCAGAGCTCGCGCTCCGGCGGGAGGCGGCTGCCGGACCGCAGCTCGCCGCTCGCGATCCGCCCCCGCAGGGAGTCGGCGGCCTGCACCCACAGCGGGTCGGGGTAGTCGGTGCGGACACTCGCCTGGCCGATGCTCAGGGAGGCCGCTTCAGGCGTCTGCGTCATCGCTCGAAGCTCACCGTCTCCCAGACGCCCGTGCGCATGGAGGTGTAGCAGGCGTCGAGGATGCAGTTCACGATGAAGCCGTCATCGAAGGTCTCGTCCGGGGTCGTCCCGGCGGCGAAACGCTCGACGAAGTGCCGCATCTCCTGGCTGAAGCCGTACGCGCGCGCCTCCTCCGGCACCGGGTACACCCACCCGGTCTCGGCGTCGGCCTTCTCGACGAGGTAGCCCGCGGGGTTCTCGATGAACCCCCAGACCGGAGTGTGGGAGGTGTCGGTCACCAGGCGGCCGGCGGTGCCGACGAGCTCGTGGCGCAGCTGCATCCCGCCCTTCTCGATCCACGACGACTCGATCTGCGCGAGCTGGCCGCCGGCGAACTTCAGGAGCGCGATCGCCGTGTCCTCTCCCGTCGTCTTGTCGGTGTGGACCATGGTCGACCCCCAGGCGAAGACCTCGGTGACCGGGTTGTCCTTGCCGAAGAAGTGGCGGGCCGACTCGACGGTGTGGCACCCCATATCGAGCAGGGCGCCGCCGCCGGCCGTCTCGGCGTCCCAGAAGTGCGGGGCGTGCGGGCCGGAGTGCGCCTCCCGCGCCCGCATGGTCAGGGGCGCGCCGATGGCGCCCGCGGTGACCATCTGGTGGGCCTTGGCGATGTTGGGCGAGAAGACCGAGCTCTCGGCGTACCCGTGCCAGACACCGGCCTCGCGCACGATCCGCACGATCTCGGCCGCCTCGGCGCCGGTGCGCGCGAGGGGCTTGGTGCAGACGATGCCCTTGCCGGCCGCGGCGGCGATCCGGACGGCCTCCACGTGCGCCTCGTTGGGGAGGGCGATGACGACGAGGTCCACCTCCGGATCGGCGCAGAGCCCCGCGATGTCGTCGTACTGGCGCGCGATGGGCCCCCACTTCTCCGCGAAGGCCTCGGCGCGGGCGAGGTCGCGGGAGTAGGTGGCAACGATCTCGGCTCCGCGGACGTCTTGCAGGGCGTCAGCGTAGGTGTCGGCGATGAAACCGGAACCGAGAAGACCGACTCGAATCACATTTCCTCCTGTGGGGCGGTGGGTGTTTGTCATAGTAGCCATGTGGTACGCATTTGGTCTATACCTAAAGCCGTAATCTTCTGGAAACAAAATACCTCTTGCTACCTCTAGTGACCGCTATGTATGCTCTCGGTCAACCCACCCCGATACCGAGGAGAAGTGAAGTGCACCCACGCAGGTCAATGAAGATGCGAGTGGCTGCGGCGCTGGCATCCGTGGCAGCCGTCACGCTGATCATCACGGGATGCGCCGGCGACGGCTCATCGAACACCAGCAGCAGCTCGCGCTACATCAACGTCTATTCCGGCAACCCGGGCAACCTCACCAACAACTTCAACCCGTTCGCCACCGACGTCGCCTACGGCGCGAACGGCGCGATCCTGGGCGCCGTCTACGAGCCCCTCTTCTACTTCAACTCCGCCAAGAACGAGAAGCCCCAGCCCTGGCTCGGCACGGAGTACACCGTCTCGCCCGACGGCCTCACCTACACCGTCACCCTGCGCGACGGCGTCACCTGGCAGGACGGCAAGCCGTTCACCGCCGCCGACGTCGCGTACACGTACAACCTGATCAAGGCGAACCCGGCGATCAACCTCTACGGGCTCAAGATCGCCGAGGCGAAGGCCGTGGACGACACGCACGCCACCATCACCCTCACCCAGCCGGACTACCCGAACGAGTACCGCCTCCTCGGGCTCACGTTCATCGTGCCCGAGCACATCTGGAAGTCGATCCCGGACCCGTCCAAGACGACCAACCAGAAGCCGGTCGGGACCGGCGCGTTCGACTTCGGCCAGTTCACGCCGCAGTCGGTGACGCTGACCGCCAACAAGGACTACTACCAGCAGGGCCAGCCGGGCATCCCCGGCATCCGCCTCGTCACCTCCACGGGCAACGCCGCGGCGCTCAACTCGCTCAACGCGGGACAGATCGACTGGGCCGGCATCGCCCTGCAGGACGTGCAGAAGTCGTTCGTCGACAAGGACCCGAAGTACAACAAGTACACGTCGATCCCCGCGGACATCAAGGTCCTCATGCCCAACCTCAGCAAGGCGCCGTTCGACGACCTGGCCTTCCGCCAGGCCCTCAGCCTGTCGATCGACCGCGACGCGATCATCAAGCAGGCCTTCGGCGGCACCGACACCCCGGCCAACCCGACCAGCCTCCTCCAGCCGCGCGACGAGGCGTACATCCCCGCCGCCTACAAGGGGAAGACGCTCGACCAGGACATCGAGCAGGCGAAGAAGATCCTCACCGGCGCGGGCTACAGCTACGACGGCTCCGGCAAGCTGCTCGGCAAGGACGGCCGCCCGGTGACCTTCAAGCTCAGCACCGTCACGGGCTACACCGACACCATCACGGCCAACCAGCTCCTCGTGCAGGACTTCGCCAAGATCGGCGTCACCGCGACCCCGGAGGAGCTGTCGCTCGGCGCCTACTCCACCGCCCGGCAGAACGGCACGTTCGACCTGCTGGACGACCGCATCCCGACCGGCCCCAACCCGTTCCAGCAGTTCAGCGACAGCCTCGACTCGGCCAAGAGCGCACCCGTCGGCAAGCCGGCGAACGCCAACTTCGTGCGGTTCGACGACCCGACGGTCGACGGGCTCATCGCCGAGGCGGGCGGGACCAACGACCCGGCTAAGCTGACCAGCGCCTACCAGGCGCTCGGCACCTACTTCGCCGAGAACCAGCCGTACATCATCCTGAGCCAGAACGGCGCGGTCACCACCTACCGCGACCAGTACTTCACCGGGATGCCCACGACGGAGAACCTCTGGGCGACGCCGTCCAACTGGCTCTCCGGCAACATCGGCTACATCGCGAAGTCGCTGAAGCCCGTCAAGTGACTCCCCGGTGCCCGGCGGCGGATCCCTTCCGCCGCCGGGCGCCCCGACCGGCGGGAACCCTCCTATGCGCTACTACCTGAACAAGCTCGGCTTCTACCTGATCGCCGCGTGGATCGCGATCACCCTGAACTTCCTGCTCCCCCGCCTGGTCAAGGGGAGCCCGGTCGACGTCATCCTCGCCAAGACGCAGGGCGTCGCCCCGATGCCGCCCGAGGCGCGCCACGCGCTCGAATTGCAGTTCGGCGTCTCGCACGATCCGCTGATCGTGCAGTACGGCCAGTACCTCCACAACATCTTCACCGGCAACTTCGGTCTCTCGGTGAGCTACTACCCCACCCCGGCCATCGAGGTCGTGATGCAGGCGCTGCCCTGGACCCTCTGCCTGGTCGGGCTCGCCACCGTCATCAGCTACGTCATCGGCATCGTGTTCGGCTCGTGGCTCGGCTGGCGCCGCGGCACCTGGACCGACGGCATCCTCCCCGCGTCGACGTTCTTCTCGGCGATCCCCTACTTCTGGCTCGCGCTCGTCCTCGTCTACGTCTTCGGGTCGATCCTGCACTGGTTCCCGGTGAGCGGAGGCTACGACCTCAACATCACTCCGGGCTTCACACCGGAGTTCATCGGCTCCGTCCTCCTCTACGGAATGCTCCCGGCCATCACGATCATCCTCGCCTCCGTCTCCGGCCAGCTGCTCGGCACCCGCAACATGATGGTGTCGACGATGGCGGAGGACTACGTGGTCACCGCCCGCGCCAAGGGCCTGCGGCCGACTCGCGTCTTCGGCTCCTACGCCATGCGCAACGCTCTGCTGCCGTCGGTGGCCGGGTTCGCCATGTCCCTCGGCTTCATCGTCAACGGCTCGGTCGTCACCGAGAGCGTCTTCGGCTATCCCGGCGTCGGCTTCACCCTGCTGACCGCCGTGCAGAACAACGACTACCCGCTGATGCAGGCGCTGTTCCTCATCATCACCCTCGCCGTGCTCGGCGCGAACCTCGTCGTCGACCTCGTCTACGGCTTCATCGACCCGCGCACCCGGCTGGCGAACTAGGAGAGCATCATGAGCTTCACGCAGCAAGAACTCGCCGACCCCGACCTCTCGGGCTCCGAGCCGGACGCGGGACCGCCGCGCACCGGGTTCTTCCGCGCCACCGGGCGCGCGACCGGCCGTCGGCGCACGTCCCGCGGCTGGAAGTTCTGGGTCGGGCTGGCGGTGTGCGTCTTCTTCGCCGTCGTGGCGATCGTCGCGCCCTTCCTCGTCCCGAACCCCAACCAGTCGAGCCCGGCCGGCCTCCAGCCGCCCAGCGCCGCGCACTGGTTCGGCACGACCAACATCGGCCAGGACGTCTTCGGCCAGGTGGTCGCCGGCACCTCCGGCTCGGTCGTCATCGGCGTCGTCGCCGGCGCGATCACGGTCGTCCTGTCGATGATCTTCGGCGTCGGCGGCGCCTTCCTCGGCGGCTTCTGGGACAACGCGTCCTCGCTGGTCAGCAACGTGTTCCTCGTCATCCCCGGGCTGCCGCTGCTGATCATCGTGACCGATTACGTCGAGTCGCGGGACATCGTCGTCATCGCGGTCGTCATCGCCCTGGTGTCGTGGGCCGGCGCGGCCCGCGTCCTCCGCGCGCAGACCCTCTCGGTGCGCTCCCGCGACTACGTCGACGCCGCCCGCGTCGCCAGCGAGTCCAACTGGCGCATCATGCTCCGCGAGATCCTGCCCAACCTCATGCCGATCATCGCCTCCCAGTTCGTCTTCGGCGCCCTGGGCGCCATCCTCGCCGAAGCGGGACTCTCGTTCCTCGGGCTGGGAGCCCCCGGCGGCAAGAGCTGGGGCAGCATCCTGTTCTTCGCGCAGAACGCCCAGGCGATCACGCTCGGCGCCTGGTGGTGGTTCGTGCCGCCCGGCCTCTGCATCGCCATCCTCGGCGCGGCCCTCGGCCTGATCAACTTCTCCATCGACGAGCGCATCAACCCGCGCCTGCGGACCGCCGCCATCGCGAAGCGCTCCCGCTCGTCCCGCCCGAAGGGAGCCGCCGCATGAGCGAGCCGCTGCTGCGCATCCGCGACCTCACCGTCGACTACGCCACCGACCGGCCGGTCCGCGCCGTCGACGGCGTCTCCCTCGACATCCACCCCGGCGAGATCGTGGGACTGGCCGGCGAGTCCGGCTGCGGCAAGTCCACCCTCGCCTACACGATCACCCGCCTCCTGCAGGCGCCCGCCGAGATCAGCGGCGGCTCGATCGAGTGGCGCCGCGAGGACGGCGGGACGACCGACATCCTCGGCCTCGGCGGCCGCGAGCTACGCGCCTTCCGCTGGCAGGAGATCTCCATGGTCTTCCAGGGCGCCATGAACGCGCTCAACCCCGTGCACCGCATCGGCCCGCAGATCGAGGACGTCTTCCTCGACCACCGCGCCGGCCTGAACAAGGCGGAACGCCGGGAGCGCGCCGCCGAGCTGCTCCGCACGGTCGGCATCCCGGTCGACCGCCTCCGCAGCTACCCGCACGAGCTGAGCGGCGGGATGCGCCAGCGCGTCATGATCGCGATGGCGCTGGCCCTCCGGCCGCGCCTCATCATCATGGACGAGCCGACCACCGCCCTCGACGTGGTGGTGCAGCGCAACATCCTGGAGGAGATCGACCGCCTCCGCAGCGAATTCGGCTTCGCCGTGCTCTTCATCACCCACGACCTCGGGCTGCTGCTCGAGATCAGCGACCGGGTCGGCGTCATGCTGTCGGGCCGGCTGGTGGAGGAGAACACTCCGCAGGCGCTGCTCGACGGCGCCGGCCACGACTACACCCGGCACCTGCTGAGCTCGTTCCCGAGCCTCCGCGGCGACACCCCGATCACCGGCACCCGCTATGTGGATCGCGGCCCGGCCACCCCACGAGAGGAGGCGCGCGCGTGACCACGCTCGACGCCCGTCACCTGAGCAAGAACTACCAGATCCGCGGGACCGGCCTGCGCGGAGCCACGCTGCGCGCCGTCGACGACGTGTCGCTGCTCGTGCGCCCCGGCGAGTCCGTGGCCCTGGTCGGCGAGTCGGGCAGCGGCAAGTCGACGATCGCCAAGATGCTGATCCGTCTCGTCGAGCCGACCGCGGGAGACGTCACCCTCGACGGCGAGCACATCGGAACGGGCCGCCGCGCCACCAAGGCATACCGCAAGCGGGTGCAGATGGTGTTCCAGGACCCGTTCTCGTCGCTCAACCCGTCCCTCCCGATCCGCCACCAGCTGGCCCGGCCGCTGCGCATCCACGGCATCGTGCGCACCCGCGCCGAGGAGGAGCGCGAGCTGCACCGCCTGCTCGACTCGGTGAACCTGGGCCCGGCGGCCGAGATCCTCGCCAAGTACCCGCACGAGCTCTCCGGCGGCCAGCGCCAGCGCATCGCGATCGCCCGCGCCCTCGCACCGCGGCCCGAGGTGCTCATCGCCGACGAGCCCGTCTCGATGCTCGACGTCTCCATCCGCCTCGAGATCCTGCAACTGCTCGACGACCTCAAGCGCGAGCGCAACCTCGCCGTGCTCTACATCACCCACGACCTCGCCACCGCGCGGCACTTCTCCACGCAGATCGTCGTGATGCGGCACGGCCGGGTGGTGGAGCGCGGACCGTCGAGCGCCGTCATCCTCGACCCCATCCACCCCTACACGCAGCTGCTGGTGCGCGCGGCGCCGGACCCCCGCTCGGAACCGTTCGTGATCGACCCGGACCGGCACCACGCCTCCCCCGACGTGCTCGTCTCCGAGGCCGACACCGGCCCCGCCGACGGCCGCCACTGGGCGCGCGCCTGGGCCGACGACGCGGCGGTGACGGAGCTGCTCGCCGGGGTCTGACGCCGGGCCTTCACACCCTCAGCGCAGCGAGCAGGTCGGAGGCGAGGATGCTCGCCGCCAGACCGACCGTCGCCGGGTCGCCGACCAACTCCTCCGCCGCACCGGCCATCCGCGGGCCGGCGGCATCCGGTCCGGCGGCGAAGTACTCGGCGAGGAATCCGATCGATTCCGTCGTGGTCGACGCGCTCAGCGGGTGGGCTGCGAGCAGGCGCAGATCGTCGGCCAGGGCCGTCGTTCCGATCGCGACCAGGATCCGGTACACGTCGTGGGCGTCCTTGTTCTCCACGGCGCGCTCGCCGGCGATCCGGTCCGCCAGTTTGTGGAGCTTGGCGACGAGGAGGGCTGCGGGCCCGGCGACCGCGATGTCGAAGGTCCGGGAGTCCGACGAGTCGAGCGACGAGACCGAGCGGGACGACTGGTCCACCAGCGCGGCTTCGAGCCCGGAACTCTTCCGAAGTGCGCTCCGATCGTGCGGAGGAGCGTGCACGGATCGGCGCCCGCTCCCAGCGATAGCCGCTGGGACCATCAGATCGACCTGGACCCCGTCTTTCGATGTCCAGACGCCCGGATTCCTGGAGACGCCGTGCTCGAAGCCGGCCGACATCATCGCCGCCTCGATCCGCGGATCGTCTCCCAGCGTCCGTGCATCGAACGCGAGATCCGCATCGATCGTGAACTCCGCCAGCGCGACGTCGGCCGCGCCCGTGTGCAGGTAGACCGCCTGGGCTCCGACGAGCACCACGGACTCCCGATGCGGCCCGAGCGCCTCGAGAGCGTCGAGCAGCGCTCGGCGCGCGCGGACGAGAATCGCGTCGGTCACGAGCGCCACTCGTCCTCGTGATCAGTCATCCAGGACAGGAGTTCCTCTGCTTCGCTGGGACTCCGGCCGGGGCCGTTCAGGAGATCGACGGCGACCTGCGACGGCGCCGCGACCACGAGGCCATCGGTGCGGGCCCGGGCCCCGACCAAGGCGACGTCGTCCAGCTTCGTCGGCTCCAGCAGGAAGACGTTGGCACCCTGGTCCGCACGTCGCAGATCCCACGTCTCGGCGATCGCTCGCGCATCCTCGGCGTAGAAGAAGGCCGAACGCACCGGGGCGTACGGAGCCCAGGTCGCCGCCGCGACGGATGCCGTGGCCGCGTACGGCACGGGCGCACCGGCCGCGCCGACCCGCTCGGTCAGTTCCTGAACGCCACGCGGTGCGATCCACGCGCTGACGCGATTGACCTCGAACGTGTTGAAGTCGGCGCTCCACGCCTCGAGAAGACGCCGCCAATCCGGGACGGTGAACGTCCCCGTGTCATCCCGCATCGTCACCAACCCCTCGCTCTCGAGATAGTCGACGACGCGATAGGTGGCGCCCACGGACGTCCGAGCGGCTTCGACCAGTTCCGTCGCCTTCCATGACCTCCGCCGGTCGACCAGCGCACGAACCACCCGCGCCGCCGGTTCGCCCTTGAGAGTGCCGCGCGGCCGCCCGGAGCGACGGAAGGGGTCGGCGTCCGCACCGACGTCACGAACGAACAGGCCGGGTCTCGCCGACGAGAGTTCGATGTTGCCCGTCGTGTCGGCGAACGAGAGCCCGCGGCCACGCAATTCCTCCCGCACCGGGGGCGAGAGGTAGCGGGCGGTGACCAGCCTGACCCCATCGGTGTCCGATGGTCCGGCCGAGGGCCGGAGGTTCGCCTCGATGCCCGCCAGGTCGCGTCGCGCGACGGTGTTCTTCGCGTCGACCATCACGCTCGTGGCGATGCCGTCCGGGGACGTCAGCACGAGATCCAGACCGGACGCTGGCGAGAGCGACCACCCGGCAGGAAGCCGTGCGGCCACGAGTTCGAGCGCGAGCCGTCGCGCTTCTGCCGGCGACATCGCGTCGATCGTCGGTGACATGCCGCTCCCTCCGTTCTCCCGGCTCCACTCTACGTGCCATTCGGGAAATTGGCACGTTCCACTGTCACCGGAACAAGGCATTTAACGGAATATCCCGGACGCCGGGCCTTCACACCGGCCGCTCCGTCGGGCATGCTGTCGCCGAGGGGGAGGTCGCCATGGAAGTCGTTCTCGTCATCCTGCAGGCATGCGTCGTCATCGGCGCGATCGTGCTCGGCGTGCGCGTCGGCGGGATCGGGCTGGGGCTGTGGGGAGTGGTGGGCACCGCGATCCTGGTGTTCGTGTTCCGGCTGCCGCCCGGCTCTCCCCCGGTCGACGCGTTCTTCATCATCATCGCGGTGATCACGGCGTCGTCGGCGATGCAGGCCGCCGGCGGCATCGACTTCCTCGTCTCGATCGCGTCGAGGATCATCCAGCGCAATCCCCGCCGGCTCACGTACGTGGCGCCGCTGGTGGCGTTCGTGTTCACGGTGCTGTCGGGGACGTCGAACATCTTCTTCGCCCTGATCCCGGTGATCTACGAGACGGCCTACCGCAACGGGCAGCGGCCGGAGCGGGCGCTCGCGGCGTCGACCGTGACCTCCGGGCTCGGGATCACGGCGAGCCCGGTCTCGGCGGCGATGGCGGCGTACCTCGTGCTGATGGAGGCCAAGGGGTTCGGGTTGCCGCAGGTGCTGGCGATCACGGTGCCGTCCGCGATCGTCGCCTGCATCGTGACCTCGTTCGTGCAGCAGCGGATCGGGAGGGAGCTGATCGCCGACCCGGTGTTCCGCAAGCGGGTCGAGGCCGGCACGGTCGAGGTGCCCGCGGCGCTGGAGGCGAGCTTCGCCGCCCGGACGTCGGGTGGCGCGGAGGCCGCGGCCGGTGCCGGTTCCGATTCCGGTCCCCACTCAGCCACGAAGGCCGCGCGGCGGACGAGCGCCGGCGCCGCCCCCGTCGAGCACACGGTGCCGCCGGGCGGCCAGACCGCGGCCTGGATCTTCATCGTCGGCACCCTCCTCGTCGTCGCGCTCGGTCTGTTCCCGGCCCTGCGCCCCGCCTTCCCCGATGCGGACGGGAAGCCGGTGCCGATCGGCATGTCCCCGGTGATCGAGATGGTGATGTTCACGGTCGCCCTGGCGATCATCCTGGTGCGCAAGGTCAAGCCGTCGCTCGTGGTGGAGCAGCCCCTCCTGCGCTCCGGCTACGTCGCCGCGGTCGCGCTGTTCGGCATCGCGTGGATGGCCGACACCTTCATCTCCGCCAACCAGAAGACGATCATCGAGCCGCTGGGTCAGCTGATCACCGCGCAGCCGCTGCTGCTGGCCGTCGCCCTCTTCCTCGTCGCCGGTCTGACCACCAGCCAGTCGGCGACGACCAACACCCTCATCCCGATCGCCCTGGCCGCCGGCCTCGCGCCCGGCGTCATCACCGCCATGTGGCCGTCGCTGATCGGCGTCTGGCTTTTCCCGGCCAACGGCTCGCAGATCGCGGCGGTGGAGACCGACCGCACCGGATCCACCCGGCTCACCCCGGTGCCGATCTGGCACTCGTTCACGATTCCTATGCTGGTCTCGTGGGTGTCCGTCGTCGTGTCGGGGCTGCTCATCCAGCTCGTCATCCCATCCTGAACCGTTAGGAGCGCCCGTGTCCGAAGCCGAAGCCCTCATGCCCGACGTCCTCGACCGCCTGGATGCGCTGGTGCGCATCCCCTCGATCGCCTTCCCCGGCTTCGACGCCGAGCCGGTCCACGCGATGGGCCGCGCGGTGGTCGAGCTCTTCGAGGCGGCGGGCGCCGACGGCGTGCGCCTGCTCGACGTGCCGGGAGGCTACCCCTGCGTCTACGCCGACCTCCCCGGGCCCGAGGGCGCGCCGACGGTGCTGCTCTACGCGCACTACGACGTGCAGCCCGCTCCCGCGAGCCAGGGCTGGAGCTCCGAACCGTTCGAGCCGACCCGCAAGGACGACGGCCGCATCTACGGCCGCGGCGCCGCCGACGACAAGTCCGGTCTCGTCATCCACTACGGCACCCTGCGCCTGCTCGGTCCCGACCGTCCCTGCCGGGTCAAGATCCTGATCGAGGGCGAGGAGGAGACCATCTCGCACCTGGAGGAGTTCGTCGAGGCGAACCCCGAGCTGATGGCCGCCGACGCCTTCGTTATCGCCGACCTCGGACCGCAGGAGGCCGGACGCCCCGCGCTCACCACGGCCCTGCGCGGCGACGTCGCGTGCACCGTCACCGTGCGCACCCTCGCCAACCCCGTCCACTCGGGCGAGTTCGGCGGCGCGGCCCCGGATGCGATGACGGCGATGATCCGCATCCTCGACTCCCTGCACGACGAGAACGGCGACACGGTCATCCCCGGCGTGGATGCGGGCGCCTGGCCGGGCGCCGACATGGACGAGTCCGCCTACCGCGCCGGCTCCGCCATCCTGCCCGGCGTCGACTACCTCGGCACCGGCTCCCTCTCCGACCGCATCTGGGCAAAGCCCTCGGTCACGGTGCTCGGGATGGACCTGCCGAACACGGCCGAGGCGTCGAACGTCCTCCTGCCGTCGGTCACGGCGAAGCTGTCCATGCGCATCGTCCCGGGCTCGGACGGCGACGCCCAGCTCGAGGCGCTGATGGCGCACCTGCGGTCGCAGCGCCCGTGGAACTGCGAGGTGGAGGTCGAGAAGGTGAAGGTGGGCCACGCCTTCCGGGTCGACGAGTCGCATCCGGCGATCACCTCGGCGATGGATGCGCTCGGGACGGCCTTCGGCGTGCCGGCCGAGTCGATCGGCGCCGGTGGGTCGATCCCGCTCGTCGCCTCGCTGAAGAAGGTGTCGCCCGACGCCGCGATCGTGCTCTGGGGCGCGGAGGACACCGCGCAGTCGCGCATCCACGCCTCCGACGAGTCGGTCGACCCGGAGGAGATCCGCCGGATGATCGACGCGCAGACCCTCTTCATCCGCGAGTTCGCCGCCGCCCGCTGAGGCCGTGCCCCGGCACATTCGTGCCGAATGTCGACTATGCGGCTCGCATAGTCGACATTCGGCACGAATGTGCGCAGCGGGTCAGCGGGTCAGCGGGTCAGCGGGCCCGGGCGAAGTTCGTGCGCAGCCGGTAGCGCTCGCCCGCGTACGTGATGGTCGAGACGAAGATCGGGTGCTCGCTGTGGTCGACGGCCACCTGGCGCATCACGAGCACCGGCTTGGCGAGGTCGAGCCCGAGGTGCTCGGCGATCGTCTCCGTCGACTCGCGGGCCTCGATCGTCGCGTCCGCGCGCAGCGGTTCGACACCCGCGTCCGCGAGCGCCTGATAGAAGGAGGCCGTCGCGAAGTCGACCTGCTCGAGCGACGGGGCGAGCGCGGTCGGGATGCGGGTGACGTCCACCGCGATCGGCACGCCGTCGAGCAGCCGCACGCGCTCCAGGTGGAAGAGCGGCGTGCCGGGGGCGACAGCCAGCTCCTCCGCCTCGTCGAGGGTCGCCGGCTTGGTCTCGGCGCGCAGGACGAGCGACGTCGCCGACAGCCCCATCCGCGTGGCCGTCTCGGTGAACGACTCGAGGCTGTTCGGGAAGTCCTTGCCGACCGACGGGGTCTGCGCGACGTACCAGCCACGGCCGTGGGAGGCGCTGAGCACGCCGTCCTCGACCAGCTGGCTCAGGGCCTTGCGCAGGGTGACCCGCGAGATGGAGAGCTGCTGGCAGAGCTCGCGCTCCGGAGGCAGCCGCATCCCGGGCTTCAGCACGCCCGCGGCGATCTCGTTGGTGATCAGGTTGATGACCTGGATCCACAGGGGTTCGGGGTAGTCGGGGCGGATGGCGGCGACCGCACTACCCCCGAGTGTCTCCGGCTGCGTCACAGTGGCTATCCTCCCCTTGCCGATCGCGTGCCTCATTCATACCACTCGGGAACCGTGAGGCGGCGAGGCAAGCCGGTCGAACGCCGCAGCGAGCTCTGTGCTCACCTCCCGCGCCGCGGGATGGGCGTCGTGGTGACGCACCACCTGCCGCGCCCCCTCGGCGAACGAGACCCGCGGTGCGAAGCCGGGGACGAGCCGCCGCAGCTTCGTGGTGTCGAACAGCATCGTGTGCCGGAAGTCGTGCTCGAGCACCTCGTCCCAGCCCGGGATCTCCGCGGCGATCGTCTGGCTCGAGCGATGGACGAGCAGCGGGTCGCGCACGCCGGCGGCCCGCGCCAGCTCGAGGTGGATCTGGTCCCAGGTGAGCACCTCGCCGCTCACGACGTTCACGCTCTCGCCGATCGCATGGCCCTCGCCGAGCAGGGGGACGAAGGCGCGGGCGAAGTCGCTGGAGTGCATGAGGGTCCACAGCGAGGTGCCGTCGCCGTGGACCACCACGGGCTCGCCGGCCCGCATCCGCTCCACCGCCGTCCAGCCCGACAGCAGCGGGACGGTCGTCTCGTCGTAGGTGTGGAACGGGCGCACGATGGTGACCGGGAAGCCGTGCTCGCGGTGGGCCTCCTCGAGCGCGAGCTCGCACGCGATCTTGTCGCGCGCGTAGCCGAACACCGGCTGCCGTCGCGGGCTCGACTCCGTGATCGGGAGGAGCGGCACCGGCCGCCCGAACACCGAGCAGGTGGAGATGAGCACGTACTGGCCGGTGCGCTCGCCGAAGTACTCGACGTGGCCGTCGAGGTCGGCCGGGGTGAAGGCGACCCAGTTGACCACCGCGTCCCACCGCTCGTCGCCGAGCAGCGCGCGGAGGGCGGCGGGATCGCGCACGTCGCCGTTCAGTACGCGCGCCCCCGGCGGCACCGGCCGCCGGGGCTCGGAGCGGGTGACGATCGTGAGCTCCGCGCCCGAGGCGACGGCTTCGTGCGCGGCGGCCGAGCCGATCATCCCGTTGCCGCCGAGGAAGAGGATGCGCCCGCTCATGCGGTCCTCCCCGTGGAGAGTCCGGCGCCGACCAGGTGGCGGTACGACTGCTCGAGCGCGTCGATGGTGTCGACGCTCAGCCGCTCCAGCTCGACGATGTGCCAGCGCAGGCCGGAGGGCGCGGTCAGGATGCGCTCCCAGTCCATCGCGCCCGCTCCGATCGGGACCATGACATCGTCCTCGTAGCTGACCGCGGGGCCGTCCTTGATGTGGACGAGCCGGGCGCGGTCCCCGAGGCGGGTCAGCACCTCGGCCGGGTCGGCACCGCCCATGCGCGCCCAGTACGCGTCGAGCTCGATGACGACCCGGGGGTCGAGCAGCTCGAGCAGGAGGTCGTAGGCCTGGCGCCCGTCGAACGCGTTCGCGAACTCGGCGAAGTGGTTGTGATACGCGATCGTGAGCCCCCGCACGGCCGCGTTTTCGGCAGCCTCGTTGATGCGCCGGACCCCGGCGGCGATGGCGGCGGGCGAGTCGAACTCCTCCCGCTCCATCGACCAGACGAGCGTCTCCGCCCCGAGTGCCTCGGCCGTGTCCAGGATGCGGTCCGCCGACGCCCCCGCCGGGAACGGCGTGTGGGCACTCGTGATGGCGAGCCCCGCGGAGTCGGCGGCCGCGCGCACGCGCTCCGGTCCGTACTCCTCGACCAGCCCGTACGTCTCGACGCCGAGGTAGCCGATCTCGGCGACCCTCGCGAACGTCCCCTCCAGATCGGCGAGTCCCTGCTCCAGGATCGTGTATCCCATGACGGCGATCGGCGCGGCCGTCGTGACGGACCCGGCGCTCACAGCGCGCCCGCCGTCCACTGCAGGGCGCGGCGGACGAGCTCCCGCACGGGCGGCTCGCCCCAGGCCCGCAGGTCGTGGCCGAGGGCCAGGTAGACGACCCGGCCCGCCCCGACCTCGCGCGCGTACATCACGGGGATGACGGCGCCGTCGGCGCGATGGCGCTGGGCGAGCACCTGCACGTCCTCGTCCGCGAGCTCGAACTCGTAGTACTCGTCGAAGAGGTCGAAATCGGCCATCCCGGCGGTGATGGGATGCTCGCCCACGATCTCGATCGTGTGGCGGCCCTCGTGGTGGCCCGGTCCGTGCGACAGGTACCGGTTGCCGAGCAGCCCGAACATCGGCCGGTCGGCGGGGTCGAGACCGTCGCCCTCCCAGCCGAGGATGTTGGCTCCGTGGACGCCCACGAGGCCCTTGCCTCCGGCGACGGCCGCGGCGAGCGCCTCCTGCTGCGCCGTCGGGAACTGGCCGCCGGAGGTGTAGAGCAGGTAGGTGTCGGCGTCGGCGGTCTCCGGCCGGGCGTCGACGAAGCGGTTCATCCCCATCCCGCGCCGGGTCACGAGGCCGGCCTCGATGCCCAGTTGCTGGTACACCTGCGAGGCGGTGAGGAGGTCGTGGTGGATGTCGTCGCCGTTCACGACGACGAGTGCGGATCTGTTTCGGCTCATCTCGTCTTCTCGTTGTCCACACCGCGGGCGGACCGGTGGTCGCCGGCCCGCCCGCGGATCGTCATTCCCGATGCTCCCGGAGGTTCAGGAGACCGGCTTCAGCTTCAGCGCCACCACCGGGTTGGGGTAGGGCGCGAAGTACGGGTCCTTCTCGCTGGGCCAGCCGGTGACCTTCGCGCTGCTCCAGTCGCCGTAGTTGCCCCAGTAGAACATCACGATCATCGGCAGCTGGTCGATCCAGATCCCCTGCAGCTTCTCGAGGATCGCGGAGCGCTCCTCGTCGGTGGTCGCGAGCGGGTACTGCGCGAACAGCTCCTTCGCGACCGGGTCGTTGAAGCGCTCGATGTTCTCGAACGTCGGCGTCGCCTGCCCGACCGGGTAGTACTTGTTGGGGTTCATCATCGAGTCGTAGATGTTGAACGCGCGGGGCGCGGGGCCGACCGGGTAGCCGATGGTCGACTGGAAGGTGCCGTCGGCGGTGATCTTGTTGATGTCGTTCACCGACGTGGTGTCGATGTCGAGCTTGATCCCGATGTCCTTCAGCTGCGAGACGAGCACCTGGGCGCGGGCGGCGATGTCGGTGTACGACGCGGGGAAGCTCACCGAGAACTCGACCTTCTTGCCGTCCTTCTCGTAGAAGCCGTCGGAGCCCTTGGTGTACCCGGCGTCCGTCAGCTGCTTCTCGGCGGCCGGCTTGTCCTGCTTGAAGTCGAGGCCCTTGTACTTCGCGGCGACCTCGCTCTCGAACGCGGGCATCGGCAACCCGGTCTGGCTCGTCGCCGGCGGCGAGTCCGTCGCGGCTCCGACCTGCGCGCGGTCGACGCCCAGGCTGATCGCGCGGCGGACGGCGATGTCGCTGAGCGGCCACTTCTCGAGGTTCGGGATCAGGCCGTCGGAACCGACCACGGGCGCCCAGTAGTGGTTGTCCTTGCTCTTGGAGAGGTAGGTCTTCTCGGCGTCGGCGATGTAGGTGCCCGACCAGTCGGCCTGGCCCTGCACGAGCGCGTTCGTCTGGCCCTGGTTGTCCTTGTACGGGATGAACCGGATGCCCGCGATCTTCGCCGGGTCCTGCCAGTAGTCCTTGTTCGTCTTGAGCACGAAGCTCTGCGGCGAGAACGTGTCGAGGACGAACGGGCCGGTCCCGACCGGGTTCTTGTCGACGTAGGTGGTGGGATCGCCGACCTTCGACCAGATGTGCTTGGACACGATCGCGGCCGAGACCAGCGAGGTGAACTTGGTCTCCGACGGGGAGGCGAAGGTCATCACCACCGTGTCGGGGTCGGGTGCGGTGATGGTGTCGAAGTCGACGCCGCCCACGTTGAGCGCCGGGTACTTCTTCAGCATGTCGTAGGTGAAGACGACGTCGTCGGCCGAGAACTTCTGGCCGTCGGTCCACTTCACACCGCTCTGCAGGTGCAGGGTGAGCGTCTTGTTCTCGTTCGACCACTCCCACGACTTGGCCAGCCAGGGGATGTCCTTGCCGATGTCGACGTTGTTGATCTGCACGAGCGGCTCGTAGATGAAGCCGCCTGCGCCCTGGTTCGTGTAGGTCGCCCCCTGCGCCGTGTTCGGCAGGTACGGGTTGAAGGACTGGGTGAGGCTGTCGGACTGACTCGCCACATTGAGGATCAGTCCGTCACCCGAGCCCGAGCCGTTCGACGAGCAGGCGGCGAGCGGTACGACGAGTGAGGCGGCGAGCGTCGCGCCGATGACGGCGCGGCGCACGGACCTTCTGCGATTCATTGCTGGTCTCCCTTGGTTTCGGTTGTCGCTGGAGCGTCTGAGGGGGCCGCGTGGGGCCCGGTGGTGATGCGGCGGCCGGCCGGGCGCACCGGGCCCAGGCCGTAGGCGACCGCGTTGTCGGCGCGGCCGGCCGCGGCCTCGGCGTCGTCCGCGTAGAGCCAGCACTTCGCCCACTGGCCGTCGTCGAGCGCGAAGGCCGGCGGCGCGTCGGTGCGGCAGCGCTCCATGGCGAACGGGCAGCGCGGGTGGAAGCGGCAGCCGCTCGGCGGATCGATGAGGCTCGGCGGCTGCCCGATGTCGCGCGGGCGCTCGTCGTCGGGCCTCGAGGGGTCCGGCGCGGAGGCGATGAGCAGCTGGGTGTACGGGTGCGCGGCCTTCTGCGTGACCGTCTCGCTCGGTCCGGCCTCCACCAGCTGCCCGGCGTACATGACGCTGGTGTCCTCGGCGAAGTAGCGTGCAGAGGCGATGTCGTGCGTCACGTAGAGCAGGGCGACGCCGCGCTCCTCGACCAGTCGGCGCAGCAGGTTGAGCACGCCCAAGCGGATCGACACGTCGAGGCTCGACACGGGCTCGTCGGCGAGGAACACGTCCGGGTTCGCCGCGAGGGCGCGCGCGATCGAGATGCGCTGCAGCTGTCCGCCCGAGAGCTCGTGCGGGTATTTCGCGGTGAACTGGCGCGCAGGGCGCAGGCTCACCTGGCCGAGCAGGTCGTCGATGATGCGGGTCTGCTCCTTCGCCGACGCCTGCGGGTGATGGATGCGCACGGCGCGCGTGAGGGTCCTGGCGATCGTCGCCACGGGGTTGAACGACCCGAACGGGTCCTGGAGGATCAGCTGCACGCGGCTGACGTGCTCGCGCAGCGACCGGCCGCCCTTCACGCGCACGGTCCGGCCGCGGTACCGGATCTCCCCGCTCGTCACCGGGTGCAGCTGGGCGAGCAGCCGGGCGAAGGTGGACTTGCCGGATCCCGACTCCCCCACCAGCGCCATGATGCGCCCCGCGTGGAGGGCCAGCGACACGTCGTCGGCGGCGTGCACCACCCGCTTCGGCCCCCGGGAGAAGAGCCCGCCGCGTGCGGCGAAGTGCTTGGTGACGTGCAGGGCCTCCAGCACCGGCACGTCGGGCTGCTCGGGCGCGGCGGCGGCCGTCGTCTCGATCGCGGTCATCGGGCGTCCTCCATCTCGACGGCGTCGCGGCCGTCCTGGGCGGGGCGGTCGGGCGCGGTGCCGTCGCCCTCGTAGAGCAGGCAGGCGGCCTCGGCCTGGCGCCATTCGGCGGGTCCGGAGAGCTTCAGCAGCTCGGGGACCACCTCGTGGCAGCGGTCGAAGGCCAGCGGGCAGCGCTCGGCGAACGCGCATCCCGCGGGCAGGCGGCGCAGGTCGGGCGGCGACCCCGGGATGCCGGCGAGCTCGCGCTTCGGGCCGGACAGGGTCGGGAACGACGCGAGCAGCCCCTGGCTGTACGGGTGCCGCGGATTGCGGTAGAACTCCGAGGCGTCCGCCAGCTCGACCACGCGGCCGGCGTACATCACCGCGATCGTGTCCGACAGCTCGATGAGCAGGGACAGGTCGTGCGTGATGAAGACCACGGCGAAGCCCAGGCGGTCCTTCAGCTCGATGATCTTCTCGATGATCTGACGCTGGATGACCACGTCGAGCGCGGTCGTCGGCTCGTCCATCACGATGATCTCGGGGTCGAGCGCGAGTCCGACCGCGATCATCGCGCGCTGGCGCATGCCGCCGGAGAGCTCGTGCGGGTAGGCGTTCACGCGGTCGGTCTGGATGCCGACGAGCCCGAGCAGCTCGACCACCCGCGCCGCGCGCGCGGCCTGCGACATCCCGGGCCGGTGCGCCCGCAGGACGTCGTCGATCTGGGCGCCGACGGTGAGCACGGGGTTGAGCGCGTGCATCGCCGACTGGAACACGATCGAGAGCTCCTCCCAGCGGAAGTCCCGCAGGTCGGAATCGCCCATCGCGAGGATGTCGGTCACGGAGCCGTCCGGGTTCGTGTAGAGCATCCGCCCGCTGGTGATCTGCGCCGGCGGCTTGTGCAGCCGCGTGATGGCGTACGCCAGCGTGGACTTGCCGGAGCCGGACTCGCCGGCGATGCCGAGCACCTCGCCGCGGCGGAGCGCGAGCGACACGTCGTTGACCGCCGGCGTGACCGAGGACTCCCCGATGTAGTCGACGTGCAGGTTCTCGACGCGGAGGATGACGTCGCTGGTCGCCGGGTCGAACGGGCGGTGGGCCGCGCGCTCGCCCCGCCCCCGCGCCGGGCGACGCACGATCTTGGCGCGCTGAGCGCGGGCCTGGGCCTTCTGCGCCTTCCTGGTGCCGATGCCGGCCTGACGGAGCCGCGGGTTGATGAACTCGTCGATGCCGAAGTTGACGAGCGAGAGGCCGGTGCCCAGCAGCGCGATCGCGAGACCGGCGGGGACGAACCACCACCACGCCCCGGTGAGCATCGCGCTCGACACCAGCGCCCAGTAGAGGATGGTGCCCCACGACCACTCGGTCACGTTGGTGAGCCCGAGGAACGCCAGGCTCGCCTGCGTGAGGATCGCTCCGGTGACGGTGCCGAGGAAGCTGGCCGCGATCACCGCGATCTGGTTGGGGAAGATGTCGCGGAAGATGATGCTCGACGTGCGCTCGCCGGTCGCGCGCGCCGCCTCCACGAAGTCCCGTTTGCGCAGCGAGAGCGTCTGGGCGCGCAGCACCCGGGCGCCCCACGCCCACCCGGTGATCGAGATGACCAGGATGATGCCGAGCGATCCCGATTTCGGCAGGTACGAGGCCAGGATGACCGTCAGCGGCAGCGCCGGGATCACCAGGAAGACGTTCGCGAGGAGGGACAGCAGCTCGTCCGAGAGACCGCCCAGATAGCCGGCGGCGAGGCCGACGATCACCGACAGCACGGTGGCGACGATCGCGGCGCCCACGCCGACGAGCAGCGAGATCTGGGTGCCGTACAGCATCTGCGAGAGCACGTCCTGGCCGGTCTGGGTCGTGCCCAGCCAGTGCTCCGGGCTCGGCGGCGCCAGGGTCTGCTTGCTCACGGCCGACGGATCGTACGGCGCGATCCAGGGTCCGATGATCGCGAGCACGCAGAACACGGCGACGATGACGACGCCTGCGAGCGTCCACGGCCGGCGGAAGGCGCGCAGCCAGGCGAAGCGGGAGGTGGGGGTGTCCGTCTCGCCGGACTCGGCGTCGGCGACGGTGGCGGTTGCGATGGCCATGGGATGCGCTCTCAGCTCTCTCGGGTGCGGGGGTCGAGGAAGACGTACATGAGGTCGGCGAGCATGTTCGCGATCAGCACCGTGATGGTGATGACCAGGAAGATGCCCTGCATGAGCGGGTAGTCCTGCGCCTGCGCCGCTTTGAAGAGCACCGTGCCGATGCCGGGGTAGTTGAAGACCACCTCGGTCACGATGGAGCCGCCGACCACGAAGCCGAGCGACATCGCGAAGCTCGAGAACGACGGCAGGATGGCGTTCCGTGCGGCGTAGGTGACCATCACCCGGCGCTTGGAGAGCCCCTTCGCCTCCGCCAGGCGCACGTAGTCCTCGCTGAGGGTGGTGACCATCATGTTGCGCATCCCGATCAGCCAGCCCCCGATGGAGGCGACCACGATCGTGAGCGCGGGCAGGATCGCGTAGTACGTGGCGCTGCCGATGAAGCCGATGTTCCAGCCGATCGTCTCGGTCACCGAGTAGCCGCCCGAGAGCGGGAACCAGTGCAGCACGATGGAGAAGATCAGCACGACGCAGATCGCGAACCAGAAGTACGGGATGCTCGACAGCAGCGTCGTCACCGGGATGAGGCCGTCGAGCCAGCTGCCGCGCTTCCAGCCGACGATCATCCCGAGGCCCGTGCCGATCACGAAGCCCAGGACGGTGCAGACGGTGATGAGCACCAGGGTCCAGCCGATGCTGCTCGCCAGCACGTCGGCCACCGGCGTCGGGTAGTAGGCGTACGAGATGCCGAAGTTGCCGCTGAACAGGTTCTTCCAGTAGTCGAGGTACTGCTGCCACAGGCTGGCGTCGCTCTGGCCGAACAGCACGCGGAGCGCCTCGATGGCCTGCGGCGACAGCTTGCCGTGGAACTTCGCGATCAACGCGTCGGCGGGGCTGCCCGGCATGATGCGCGGGAGCAGGAAGTTGAGGCTGATCGCGGCCCAGGCGGTGATCAGGTAGAAGACGGCTCGTCTCAGGAGCACTCTCATGGCAGGATGCGGTCCTCGGTCTCGGTCGGACGGGTGGGGTCGGTGGTGGATGCGGGGGTGGAGGCGGCGGTCGGCTCGGTGAGCCACCGCGCGGCGCCGGCGACCAGAGCGCGGACGCCCTCGGAGGCCCACGCGCGCAGATCGTGGCCGAACTGCAGGTAGCAGACGCGGCCCCGGCCGTAGCGGTGCGCCGTCACGAGCGGCTCCCGCCCGTACGGCGCCTCGCGCCAGGCGAGCACGTCGGCGCCGGGCTGCAGCGCGAGCCGGTAGTGCTCGTGCTCGAGGTCGAACGGCTCGACGCCGGCGGTCACGGGATGCTCGGCGAGGTGCACCCGGTAGCGGCTCTCGTGCGGGCGCGGTCCGTGGTCGAGGTAGCGCGCGCCGATCAGCCCGGCGAGGGCATCGTCGGCCTCGGCGCCGTCGTCGAAGTACGCGGTCGAGTGCACCGCGAGGAGGCCGGTGCCGGCGGCGACGGCATCCTGCAGCCCGGCGCGCTCGCGCGGTCCCAGGTCCCCGGCCGCGCGGTAGAGGGCGATGACGGCGTCGCCGGGTGCGCCGGGTGCGCCGGGTGCGCCGGAGGCGAGGGATCCGCAGCCGATGCGCACCCGCGTCGCGAGGCCTTCCTCGGCCAGCAGCTCCTGGAGCTCGACGCCCGCGCCGAACAGATCCTCGTACACGTCGTCCCCGGTGAGGACGACCGTCGCCGTCGTCATGACGTCCCCCTTCACCAGGTCGACCGCAGTTCGCCGACCGGCGACCACAGCCCGTCGGCGACCCCGGTGGTCAGGGCGTTGTCGTAGACGCCGAGCGGCAGGCTGACGCGACCGCGCGACCGCGCGCTCTCGTACGTCGCGAAGATGATCTCCGCTCCGGCGAGCGCGTGGCGCACGTCGAGCACCGGCTCCGTGCCCCGCTGGAGCGCGTCCACCAGGTCGGCGACGGCCGCCTCGGTGCAGGCGAAGATCGCCGGGTCGATGCCGTGGTCCCATGTCGTCGCGTCGGTCTCGAACGGGGTCGGGAAGCGCATCCCGTCGGCGCCGAAGCGCTGCACGACGGCCTCCTGGCCGTTCACGACGATGCGGCCGCGGGTGCCCTGCAGGATCAGCCCGAGGTTGTTCTCCCTGTTGAGCACCGGCGTCGCCGGCTCGCGGCCGGTGGAGATCGTGGCGCGCACCCCGTCCTCCCAGGCGATCTGGGTGACGGAGGAGGTCTCGACGAAGACGCCGTAGACGAAGCGGTTGGTGCTCACATCGGCCTGGCCGAGCACCGAGTCGGCGGGTGCGTCGTGGCGGTAGAAGAGGGCGAGATCGACGATGTGGCTGCCCCAGTCGAACAGGTTCGGGCAGTAGCCCTCGATGGTGACCAGCTCACCGATCAGGCCCTCGTCGAGCTGGCCGCGGGCGAAGCGGTGGACCGGCTCGAACCGCCGTTGGAGGTTGACGGTGAGCTGCACCCCGGCCTCGGTCGCGCGCTCGGCCATCGCGATGGCGTCGCCGTAGCTCAGGGCGAACGGCTTCTCGCAGTGGATGGCGCGGACCCCCGCCTCGATCGCAGCCTCGACCACGGCGCGGCGATGCTGCGGCGGAGTGCAGACGCTCAGGATGTCGGGGCGCAGTTCGTCGAGCATGGTCACGGCATCGGCGTACGCCGCCGGGATGCCGAATTCGGCGGCGAGGCCCTGGGCGACGCGGAGGTCGATGTCGGCGACCCCCACGGTCCGCACCCGCTCGTCGGCGCGGTAGGCGGAGGCGTGGACCCGCCCCTGACCGCCTGCGGCGACCACGGCCGCGGTATACGTCTGCACCACACACTCTCCTTTGAAATGCGTCGTCCGGGACCGTCGCGGAGCCCGGGCGAGTGAACCGAACGGTATCCCAGATCAATACCACCCGATGCCAGACTAAGACGATAAGTGAACGGTAACAAGAGCTGAACAGATGTTTCACACGCCCGAAACATGGGGAATCGGGTCGGAACACCCCGAGAGTGCCCGGTAGAGCCTGAGCACGACCGATCCGCAAGCTGTCCACATAACACCACAATCGACCACGCGGACTACACTGTCCGCATGCTGATCAGTCGCGTCGTCTCCGCCCGCACCTCGCGCATCGAGGAGGTCCCCACGCCGCACCCCGGCCCCGGGCAGGTGCTCGTCGAGATCCTCGCCAGCGGCGTCTGCACGTCCGATCTGACGCCCTGGCGCGAAGGCCCGGCGAGCGGCGCCGACCCCATCGCCCTCGGCCACGAGATCGCGGGCCGCGTCGTCGCCGCGGGCCCCGGAGCCGCGCGCTGGCGCGAGGGCGAGCTCGTCACCGGGCTCGGCGGCCCGGGATTCGCGACGCACGCCGTGCTGGACGCCGGACTCCTCCTGCCCGTACCCGCCGGCGTCGAGCCCGCGCACGCGATCGGCGAACCCATCGCCACGCTCGAAGAGGCGCTCTCACGCACGCCGATCGACGCCGGGTCGCGCGTCGCCGTCGTCGGGCTGGGCTTCATGGGGCTCGGCCTCCTGCAGCTCGCCCGCACCCGCGCCCCGCGCACGCTGATCGCCGTCGACCCCAACCCCGAAGCACGCCGGCGCGCGCTCGACCTCGGCGCGCAGGTCGCCCTCCATCCGGACGAGGTCGCCGCCTTCGCGGCGGCGGACGGCAGCGCCGACCCGGGCGGCGCGGATCCGCGCGCCGACGTCGTGCTCGAAGCGACGGGTGTGACGCCCGGCCTCGCCACCGCATCCATCCTCGTCCGCCCGTTCGGCACCCTCTGCGTCGTCGGCTACCACCACGCGGGAACGGCCCCCTTCGACATGGAGCTCTGGTACAAGGGCGCCACGGTCGTCAACGGCTTCTGCCCCGACCACCCGCGCGTGATGCGCGCGATGGCCGAGGCGCTCGGCCACGTCGCGAGCCGCCGCTTCACCTTCGCCCCGCTCGTCACGCACCGCTTCGGGCTCGACGGCATCGACGAGGCCTACTCGCTCATGGCCGACCGCGCGCCCGGCTTCGTCAAGGCCGTCATCGAGCCCTGATGCGGTGACGGGAGCCCGGGAAAAGAAACTGTTTACCAATCACGGACCAAAGCTGTACATTCGCGGGTAAACGCTTTCCACCCACCCCGAAAGGCACACCGTGAACTCCACTCCTGGATCCGCGAGCACCGTCGCTCCGGCCGGTCCGCGCCTCAAGCGCAGCCTCGGCACCCCGTCCCTCCTGCTGTTCGGCCTCGCGTACATGCTGCCGCTGGCGGTGTTCACCACCTACGGCCTCGTGACCGAGACCACCGGCGGCCACCTCGCCGGCGCGTACCTCGTGACCACCATCGCCATGCTGTTCACGGCCGGCAGCTACGCCAGCATGGTCCGCGCCTACCCGGTGGCCGGTTCGGCGTACACGTACACGCAACGCACCTTCGGCCGCCACCTCGGCTTCCTCACGGGCTGGACGCTGCTGCTGGACTACCTGGCCCTCCCCCTGCTGAACTACCTCGTCATCGGCATCTACCTGAACGCCGCGTTCCCGGCCGTCCCGGCCTGGGTGTTCATCGTGGGGTCGGTCGTGCTGGTCACGGTGCTCAACGTGATCGGGATCACCCTGGTGACGTCGGCCAACCTCGCGCTCGTGGGCGTGCAGATCGTCTTCATCGCGGTCTTCGTGATCACCGGGCTCTCGTACCTCTCGGGCGCCTCGTCCGTGCCGAACCTGCTCGATCCGTTCTTCTCGGCCGGCACCCCGCTGAGCGGCATCGCGGCGGGGGCGGCGATCCTCGCCCTCGCGTTCCTGGGGTTCGACGCCGTGTCGACGCTCTCGGAGGAGGCGAAGGATGCGCGCAGGACCATCCCGCGGGCCATCCTGCTCTGCACGCTGGCGGGCGGCCTGCTGTTCATCGTCACCGCCTATATCGCGGGTCTGGTGTTCCCGGACTACGCCCACTTCACCGACACCGATTCGGCACCGCTCGACGTCATGACGCGCATCGGCGGCGGCGCCCTGTTCACGTTCTTCACCGCCGCCTACATCGCGGGCAGTTTCGCCTCCGCGATGACGTCGCAGGCGAGCGTGGCGCGAATCCTCTTCGCGATGGGACGCGACGGCCAGCTGCCTCGCCGCGTGTTCGCCGCGGTGCACGCCCGCTTCAAGACGCCGTGGCTCGCGGTCCTGATCGTCGGCGCCGTCGGCCTGGTCGGAGCGCTCGCGCTGCCGCTGGACGTCGCCGCCTCCGTGATCTCGTTCGGCGCGCTCGTGGCCTTCAGCTTCGTCAACCTCGCCGTGATCAAGCACTACGTGATCGACGGCAAGGAGCGGGGCGCCCGGGCGATGACGACGCACCTCGTCGCCCCGCTCATCGGCTTCGCGCTCACGGTGTGGCTGTGGACGAGCCTCTCGGGCACCACCTTCGTCGCGGGCGCGATCTGGGTCGCGGTCGGCGTCGGCGTGCTGGCGATCGTCACCGGGGGCTTCCGCCGCAAGCCCCCGGTGATGGACTTCTCCGAGGAGGATCCGGCCCCGCTGCTGGAGGCGGCCGCCGACCCGGCCCGCTAGAGGCGGTACGCGCTCCGGCCCGCGACCAGCGTCTCGACGACGCCGGCGCGGAGCAGGGAGGCGGCCCCGTCCGCGAAGACGTCGGCATCGAGCACGGCGACATCGGCCGCGAAGCCGGGGGCGATCCGTCCGCGCCAGTCCCCGTCGCCGACGGAGGCCGCCGCATCCCGGGTCGCATGGCCGACGGCCCGCTCCAGCGGCACGGCGTGCTGGGGCTGCTTCGCGGGTACGGAGGGGTCGAGCGCCGAGGCGCGCGTCGACGCCACGTACATGTTGGCGAGCGCCTGGTGCGGCGCGGTCGGCGAGTCCGTCGAGAAGGCGAGCAGCGCACCCGCGTCCTCGTACTCGGGCCACGGGAAGGCGCGGTCGACGCGCTCGTCGCCGAGCATCTCGACCCAGTTGTCGAAGATCGCCGGGTCGGAGTGGACGGGCTGCATCGAGGCGGTGACGCCGAGCCGCGCCATCCGCTCCGCGGTGCCGGGTGCCGCGTACTCGAGGTGCTCGATGCGGTGGCGGCGCGGGCGGTCGCCGTTCTCGGCCACGGCGTGCTCGATCGCGTCGAGGGCGATCGTGCTCGCGCAGTCGCCGATCGCGTGCTGGGCGATCTGGAGGCCGGCCGCGTCCGCCGCGGCGACGACCGGCTTCAGCCGCTCCAGCGGCCAGATCGGGTCGGCGTTCGTGCCGTTCGCGTACGGCTGCCGCATGGCCGCGGTGCACGCGTCGATCACGCCGTCCAGGATGAGCTTGATCCCGACGACGCGCAGCCAGGAGGTCGAGGGCTCGGCGGCGAGCTGCGCGGCCCGCTCCACCTGCGCCAGGTTGGCGGCGTCGTCCCCCGTGTTCGTGACCAGCCAGTGGGCGGCGACGCGGATCGGCAGCTCGCCGCCGTGCCGCTCCTGCGCCCGCTTCAGCGCGGCCAGGCCGAACTCGTCCATCGCCATGTCGACGACGCCGGTGACGCCGGTCGCGAGGTAGGCCTCGATGGCGCGCTCGACGTGCGCGTCGCGGTCGGCGTCGGTCGTCGCGGCGTCGCGCTGCCCCCACGCGTACTCGGTCGCGGCGGTCTCGAGCAGCAGGCCCGTCGGGTTGCCGTCCGCGTCGCGCACGATCTCGCCCCCGATCGGGTCCGGAGTGTCCCGGGTGATGCCGAGCTCGGCCAGCGCGGCCGTGTTCACCCAGCAGGAGTGGTAGTCGTTGGCGTCGAGGTAGACGGGCACGTCCGGGAGCACCGCGTCGATCATCGCCGCGGTCGGCGTCCCTCCCGGAACCGCATCGAACAGCCAGCCCCGCCCCCGGAGCACGGCCGCCTCCGGTTCGGCCGCGCGCGCCTCCTGCAGCAGTCGCAGGATGTCATCGAGCGACCGCGCGTCGGTCAGGTACACCTGGCCGAGGGCGGCGCCCATCATCAGGAGGTGGGTGTGCGCGTCCGTGAACCCGGGGAGCACGAGCCGTCCACCGAGGTCGACGACGCGATCGGCGGCGGGCGCGGTGTCGCCCTCCGCCCCCACCCAGACGATGCGGTCTCCGGAGACGGCGAAAGCGTTCGCCCAGGCCTTCGCCGGGTCGGTGTCGGCCGTGAACACGCGGCCGTCGCGGTAGAGGGTGGTGGTGGGGTCGGTCACAGCCGGCCCTCCTTTCCGAGTCGAGTGCGGCTGAGGAGAAGATACGTGAGGGCGGCGACGGCCATGCCGACCGGCACCGAGAGGTCCACGTGCCCGAGGGCGGCGGCGATCGCGCCGGTCCAGACGTCGGTGGAGAGGCAGAGCGCCGTCGCGAGCCCGCCGAGGAGCAGGGCGGCGATGCCTGGGATGCTCCACCCTCCCGAGTACCAGAAGCGGCTGCCGCGGGAGTCGTCGAAAAGCTCTGCTCCGTCGTAGACGTAGCGGCGGCGCAGCACGTCGACCACGAAGATCGCCATGGCCGGCCCCGACACGATGACGAGCAGCTGCAGCAGGATGTTCGCGGCCTCCAGCAGGCTCGACGACAGCACGAGGTAGATCGTGAGCGCGGTGCCGACGGCGCCGACGATGATCGCGGAGGGGATGCGGCGCAGCCGGAAGCCGATTGCCTGCAGCGCCATGCTCGACGTGTAGGTCGTCATCGCGTTCAGCGCGATCGTGTTCACGATGACGCCGATCACGAGCAGCGGGCCGACCCAGCCGGGCAGCAGGTCGAAGAGGGCCACGTCGATGCCCGCGTCGAAGGCGCCGGCCTTCAGTCCGGTCGCCAGCAGCACGCCGACGCTCGTGAACACGATGAAGGGTAGGGCGCCGCCGAACGCGGTGGCGGCGGCGATGTGCGACGGCTTGGTCGAGCGCGGCAGGTAGCGCGCGATGTCGGGGCTGTTGATGAACGACAGCGGCGTGGAGGCGAGGATCGTGAAGCCGATCGAGATCGCCGACCACAGCTGGCCGCCGCTCAGCTGCTGCGGGGCGGTGTATCCCCAGTCCACCGTGGGGAGGATGAAGGCGGTGACCAGCAGGAAGATGACGAAGAGGACCACGGCCATGATCGGGTAGATCCGCAGGATCAGCCCGTGGCCGAAGATCGCGACGAGGACGGTCACCGCGGAGACGACCAGCGTCACGCCGATCGGCACCCAGACCGGGTCGTCGAGCCCGATCCGGCGCAGCAGGTCGGCGCCCATGAACGACGACGCGAGCCAGGTGAGGGACAGGAACACCGCTCCGATGAACCAGCCGACGAAGGCCACGAAGAGCTTATTGCCGAGCACGCCGTACATCGCGCGGGTCACCACCGACCCCGACGTCCCGGCGGCCGGCCCGCTCCCGGCGATGAGGCCGGGGAAGACCCAGAGCAGCGACGAGGCGAGGATCACCGCGATGGCCTGCCAGATCTCCAGGCCCAGGAGGATGAGCGTCGCGCCGACGGTGAAGTTGAGGATGCTCACCCCCGGCGCCGCCCAGACGAAGAAGAGGTCGCGGGCGCGGCCGTGGCGCTCGGCGTCGCCGATGACCTCGATCCCCCGTGTCTCCGGTGCCGTGGAGGCGTCGACGAACTCCTCGGCGCCGATCCGTTCTGTGGACATACGGTCTCTCTCCCGACTCAGCATCATTGCTGTTGGTCACATGGCCAATAACCTGTTGGTCAGTCATTCAATAGCATGGAGGTCATGGAGTCAAGCACACCCTCCCCCCGCTCGCGGAAAGCTCCCGAGGAGCGGCGCGAGGAGATCCTGTCCGAGGCGGCCGCCATCGCGCTCGAGCAGGGTCTGGAGCGCATCACGCTGCGGGCGGTCGCGACGCGCCTCGGCGTGCGGCCGGGGCTGATCTCCCACTACTTCCCCGCCGCGGAAGACCTGGTGGAGGAGGCTTTCGTGCGCGCCGCGACCATCGAGCGCGTGCAGTTCTTCCCCCAGGAGGGCACGCCCATCGCGCGGCTGGCCCACTTCGTCCACCACATCGACAGCGGGGCCTCCCTGCCGCTCGCCCGGCTCTGGCTGAACGCCCGGCACCTCTCGCGGTTCGCGCCGTCCCTGGAGGAGACGCTGCGCGAGCAGGACGCCCTCGACCGCGCCGAGCTGGCGGGGATCCTCGCCGCCGGCGTCGCGGCGGGCGAGTTCGCCGAGGTGGATCCGGAGGCGGCGAGCATCCGCCTCCTCATCGCCGTGGACGGCAGCGGTTCGTACGTCAACAGCACCGGCGACCTCAGCCACCCGGCGCAGGCGCGCTTCGTCGCCGACGTCGCCGAGTGGACCCTCGGGCTCGCCCCGGGGAGCCTGGCGCAGGTCGTCGGCGGCTAGCCGTCGCTGCCGCCCGGCCCGGTCAGCCCGCGCAGACGGCGAGCAGGAACCAGCCCGAGTGCGGGATCCACTGCTCGGCCCAGCGCCACTCCTCGCCGTCCGGCGCCTCGGCGGGGAGGAAGGCGATCGCGTCCTCGTCGCTCCAGCCGGACGTGATGCCGTTGACGATGCCGCCCGGCGTGTTCTGGTAGACCCCCGAGTACTCGACGCCGTTGCGGCCGCGCCCCTGGAGCATGCAGGAGTCGAACGGGTTCAGGCCGCCCACCCAAGCCAGCACGTCGGCGTGCAGCGTGAGGAGCCGCGAGCGCGTCGGAGCGTCGCACCCGGGCAGCCGGGAGGCGACGACGGCGGCGTAGGCCAGTGAGGCGATCCCGGCGTTCTCGCCTTGCCACCAGTACCCCGTCTCGTTCGCGTGGGGGAAGAAGAAGGCGTCCCGCGGCTCTCCTCCGAGCGGCTGGACGCGCTGACGGGGATAGCCGAACGGGTTCGAGACCGCGTCGGTGCGCGTCAGCAGCCCCCGGAGGGCGGCGAGCGCCGTCTGCTCGGCGAGCGCGGCCTCCTCGAGGAGCCCGGCACGCCGGCCCTCGTCGCCGCCGGACTCCGCGCGCAGGACCTCCGCCCAGCGGAGCAGCGCGACGACGGGCAGGCCGGGCTCGGCCGCGTGGAAGAACGGTCGACCCTCCACGTCGCCGATCAGCCACTCCCCCGTGTCTGCCGCCCGGAGCCGGCTCGCCAGCGACGCCGCGCGCTCGGCCCCGGCGCGCTCGAACCGCTCCGACCCCTCGCTGCGGAGCCGGGCGGCGTTCACCAGCTCGGCCGCGGCGAGCAGTGCGCCGTAGTCGTCGATGATCGACTCCTGCCCGTCGAACAGATACGCCCGGTTGTGCTCCTGCAGGTGATCGAAGCCCGTCACGGCCGCGGCGAAGTACGCGTCGCGGCCGAACTCGCCGTCCGCGTCGGCCGTCGCGGCGAGGGCGAGCGCGGCGATCGCGAGACCGCCCCCGTGCCGGTAGGCGGCCTGCCAGCGCTGGGTCCGCACGCTCTCCTGCAACGGTGCGGTGATGACGCGTTCCTCGAGCCGCTTGGTCAGCGCGTCGAAGATGCCCGTGTAGAAGTACCCGGCGGGGTCCTGGAAGCGGACCAGGAAGTCCGCGCCGAAGAGGCCCTCGTCGCGCAGCCGGGGGTACTGGCTGGTGCGGAACTCCGGGTGGGCAGCGGCCAGTTCGCGACCGGCGGTGAGCAGCGCCCACGCGCAGAGCGGGATCTGCTGGGGGCTCATCATGCGCGTGTAGGTCAGATGGCTGAGGAACTTGCTGTAGTCGCCCGACGCGTCCAGCCAACCGCCGCGGGCGTCCACGGAGCGGCCCGAGTCATCGCCGTAGAAGTGCGCGGTCGCGTCTTTGCGGTCGATCTCCCCACTCGATCGCTGGGCGCGGAACATCGCCGTGATGTCCGAGACGACGAGGGAGGGAAGGCGGTCCGGCGCGACGGTGAACGGCTCGGACGCCACACGTCGCCCGTCGACCTCGGCGACCACCCGGTAGCGGCCGCTCTCCTCGAGCGCCGAGAACTCGACAGGCGTGTAGCGCGCCGACCCCCAGGACGCGACCCCGGAGGCCGCCCCGACGACCGCGTCCGTCCGGCGGCCGTCGTCGCGCTCGACGTGCACGGCGGTGACGTCGTCCCCGATCACGACCGCCGATTTCGGCGCCCGGCTGTCGTAGCCCAGGTGGCTGACCAGCACCGCGGGTCCCGCGACCGTCTCCATCCATGCCTCCAGACAACTTGAGTACCACTGGTACCAAAACAATACCAGTTGGCTCGGTCGTCAGCGCGGGAGGATGCGCGGTGCCACGATCCAGGCGAGCACGCACAGCGCCCCGGTGAGCACGAACGCCCCGACGAACGGCCACGCGCCGCCCGCCGCGTGCAGCGCGGCGTAGACGATCGCGGTCGCGGCGAGCGCGATCGCCGATCCGATCGCGTCGGCGATCGACAGCGCCGAGCTGTTGAAGCCCTGGTCGTCCTGCGTGGAGTACCGGAGCGTCAGAACGCCGAGCCGCGGGTAGAGGAACCCCATCCCGGCGCCGGCGAAGGCCCAGCCCACGACGACGACCGCGGGGGCCAGGTGGAACACCGCCGTCGCGATCAGGGAGGCGATCGCGACCGACAGTCCCAGCGGCCCGAGCCACGCGGCGGTGCGGCTCGCGAGGCCGTCGAAGCGTCCCTGCGCCCAGGAGGCGGCCGCCCAGCTGAGCCCCGCAGCGGTCAGGGCGAGGCCGGCGAGCGCGGGCGAGAGGCCGTACTGGGACACCAGCAGGAGCGGCACGTAGACCTCGGCGGCGAAGAAGGTGCCCGCCACGAGCGCGCGGGTCAGGATGACGCTCGGGAGGCCGCGGGCGGCACGCAGCGTCCGCGCCGGCAGCAGCGGGCGCAGCGCGATGATCGCCCCGGCGGCCGCGATCGGCGGCACGATCCACTGCACCGGGCCGGTCGCCTCCGCCGACAGCGTGAGAGCGAGGACCGCGACCGAGACGAGCACGGCCAGACCGATCCGGCCCAGATCGCGCGGCGGCAGCTCGGCCCCGTCCGCCGGGCCGTGGACGCCGCGCATCGCGGGGACGACCATGAACATCGCGAGCACGACCAGCCCGACCACGCCGAGGAACACCCATCGCCAGCCCACGCTCTCGGCCAGGAGTCCGGCGATCAGCGGCCCGATGAGCGACGGGACGACCCAGGCCGCGGCGAAGCCGGCGAAGATGCGCGGGTGCAGCCGCGGCGGGTAGACCCGCGCGACGATCACGTAGAGGGCGACCGTGAGCGCCCCGCCGCCCAGGCCGTGGATGAGGCGGCCGGTGACGAAGATCGGCATCGTCTGCGCCGTCCCGGCGACCAGCAGGCCGATCGCGAAGAACACGACCGAGGCGAAGAGCGCGGAACGCGGGTTGCCGCGATCGGCCCAGGCTCCGGCGATCACCATCCCGACGACGCTCACGGCGAGCGGGCCCGCGAAGGCGAAGGCGTAGAGGGCGGCGCCGTCCAGCTCCCGGCTCACCGTCGGCATGATGGTCGTCACCGCGAGCGCCTCGAACGCGGCGAGCATGATGAGCAGGCACATGCCGATGCTCACCCACCGGTAGTGGGCGCTGAGCACGCCGCCCGGCGGGGAGCGGTCGGCGGGCGTCTCGTCGGCGGCGGGCGGAGCCGCGGGCGCGGCAGGGAGAGGGGCGCCGACGGGCTCGGCGTCGGTGTCGCGGGAGGTCATGCCACGAGCCTAGAACCTCAACTATGGTTGAGGTCAATGACTCCGGCAGAACCCGTCCTCACCGTGGGCGACGTCGCCGCCCGCAGCGGCGTCGCCGTCTCGACCCTGCACTTCTACGAGCGCCAGGGCCTGATCGCGAGCGAGCGCACCGCGGGCAACCAGCGGCGCTACCGCCGCGACGTGCTGCGCCGCATCGCCTTCGTGCGCGTGTCGCAACGGGTGGGCGTCCCCCTCGCCGACATCCGCGCCGCCCTCGATTCCCTCCCCGAGGGACGCACGCCGACGAAGAAGGACTGGGCGCGTCTCTCCCGTCTGTGGCGCACCGAGCTCGACGCGCGCATCCGCGACCTCCAGCACCTGCGCGACGACCTGACCGACTGCATGGGGTGCGGCTGCCTCAGCCTGCGGCGGTGCTCGCTGCAGAACCCGTCCGACGAGCTCGCCGCCGAGGGCTCCGGGCCGCGACTGTGGACGGACGGCACCGAAGACTGACCCGGGCCGACGCCCGGGCGCGGCCGGTCAGCGCGGCGGCGCGGTCGAGGCCCGCACGATCAGGTCCGGGAGGATGCTGGCGGCCGATGGCTCCGCCCCTCCCTCGATCTCGGCGACGAGCCGCTCGACGCTCCCCCGGCCCAGCGCGGTGAAGTCCTGCAGCACCGTGGTCAGCGGCGGCCAGAAGTGCGCCGCCTCCGGGATGTCGTCGAAGCCGACCACGCTGAGGTCCTCCGGGATGCGCCGCCCGACCTCGTGGGCCGCGTGGTAGACGCCGAGGGCCATCTGGTCGTTGGAGGCGAAGACGGCGGTGAGCGTCCGGTCGGCGAGCAGCTGCAGGCCGGCGCGGTAGCCGAACTCGGCGGTCCAGTCGCCGTGCGGGACGACCGGCGCCGACAGGCCGGCCGCGGCCAGCTCCTCCTCGTAGCCGGTCCGCCGCGCCTGCGCCTCGAACCAGGCCTGCGGACCGGCGAAGTGGGCGATCGTGCGGTGCCCCAGCTCGATCAGGTGCCGGGTCGCGGTGCGCGCGCCCGCGACCTGGTCGACCGACAGCTCGCGGTCGGTGCTCGCGGTGCCGCCCTGCAGCGTGATGTAGGGCACGCCGAGCCGCACCGCGGCGATCTGCTCCAGCACCACCTCCTGCGGCGCGATCACGATGATGCCCTCCACCGCCTGGGCCAGCAGGTGGTCGAGGCCCGCCTCGATGCCGGCCGGACTCAGGTCGGCCAGCTGGGCGACGGCGATGTAGTAGCCCGCCTCGCGCCCGGCGTCCTGGATGGCGTTGATGCTCGACACCGGGCCGTACAGCGCCGCGGCGGAGGTGGACAGCACCCCGATGGTGCGCGAGCGGGCGGTGACGAGCGCGCGGGCGGCGCGGTTCGGGCGGTAGTTCAGCTCGTCCATCGCCCGCTGCACCCGCTCGCGCGTCTCGTCGCGGATGCTGGCGTGGCCGTTGATGACGCGCGACACGGTCTGGTGCGAGACTCCGGCCAGGGCGGCGACGTCGCGCATGCTCGACGCGCGCGATGGATGCGGCCGCGCGGCGGGCGCGGGAGGCTGCGGCGATTCGGCGTGCTCGTCTGCCGTCACGGCGTCCCCCTTCGGATGTGCGCCGCCGTCGGGCGCGGGTTCCCCTCATTATGCGCGATGCCGCGCCTGCGGCGGTCCGCTCCCGTCAGGCGCCGTCGCGGGCGGGCGCACCGCGCCGCGCCCGGTGCGCCACGACGCCGACCAGCACGGCGACGACCGCGACCCCCGCGGGGAACACCAGGTGCCAGCCCGCCAGCACCAGGAGCCCGGCGGCGAACACGCAGGACAGCACCGCCATCCACCACCCCACGGACCAGCGCGGGAGCAGCACGACCGCGGCCGCGACGCCGAGACCGTAGACCGCCGCCGCGATGCTCGTGTGCACGAGGATGAACGGCTGGAGATCGCCGCTGGCCAGCACGACGACCGAGTACGCGGCCATCACCACGGCCGAGAGCAGCAGCCCGCGCCGCGCGATCGCGCCGTTCTCGGCACCACGGCCGAACCAGCGCGGCAGGTCGCCGTCGCGGCCCATCGCCGCTCCCAGCTTGGAGAAGGCGGCGAGGTAGGCGTTGAAGACGCCGGTGACGACGATCGCCGCGATCACGGCCACGACGATGCCACCGCCCGCGCCCGTCGACACCGTCACGAGGTCGAGCAGCGGCACCTCGCTCGTCGACGCCGCGTCGCCGAGGACGAGGACGGTGACCGTCTGGATCGCCAGGTAGGCGACCGAGACGATCACGAGCGCCAGCGCCGTCGCGCGCGGGATGTCGCGGCGCGGATCGCGGAACTCGCCGCCGATGCCGGCCACGGCCTCCCACCCGGCGAACGCCCAGATGTACAGGCTCATCGCCAGGCCGACGCCGGCCCAGCCGTGCGGGAGCAGCGGCTGCAGGTGATCAGTGTCGCCGTGCGGCACGGCCACGGCGAGCACGAAGACGAGCACCGCGACCAGGGCGCCCGAGAGCACCAGCTGCACCGACGCGGCGAATCGGACGCCGAACGCCGTCACCGCGACGGGCACCACCATGAGCGCGACGGCGATCAGGACGGTGCTCACCGCGTCCCCGCCGGTGACGGCGACGACATAGCGCGCGGTCATGAGCGCGGCGATCGGCGCGCCGATGGGCGTGCCGAAGAAGAACCAGTACGAGACGATCCGAGCCGCGGTCGGGCCGAACGCGCGACGGGCGAACGTGGCGACGCCGCCCGCATCGGGATGCCGCCGGGCGAGAGCGGCGAAGGTCGCCGCGAGCGGCACCGAGATGAGCGCGAGGGCGGCCACCGCGAGGATGGCGCCGGGGCCCGCGACGGAGGCGGCGAGCGCCGGGAGCACGAGGATGCCGGTGCCGAGCACCGCGGCGACGTAAAGGGCGGTGCCCCCGGCGACCCCGATCCGCCCGTGCGGCGCCGTGTCGGAGACGGGCGCGGGCGCGCGCGTGAGAGGGGGCCCGTCCGTCATGTCTCCATGATGGCCCGGGCCCCCGACACTTCGTCCCTCTGTTACTCGGTCAGGTCGTAGACCGTCACTCCGTCGACCGTCTTCGCCGTGTAGTTCTGCTCGACCCAGCTGGCGATGGCGCTGGAGGCGCTGCTGCCGCCGTTCGACTGCCCGACGCCTCCCGCGATGAAGTAGTGGATCTCGCCCTTCGCCACGTCGGCCGTGAACTGCGCCAGGGTCGGCGACGGGTCGGAGCCGTTGAAGCCGCCGATCGGCATGACCGCCTCCTGCGTGGCCAGCTGGTAGCCGGCCGCCGAGTTGGAGCCGATCGCGGCGGCGACCCAGGTGTAGGAGGAGGCGTCCGCCTTCAGCAGGGCCGAGAGCGCGGACCCGACGCTGCCGGAGGAGAGGAGCGATCCCGCGCCTCCACCCGCGCCGCCCGGAGCGGTCTGGGCGCCGGTGCCGCCGGTGGTGGTCCCGCCGGTGTTGGTCCCGCCGGTCGTGCCGCCCGGGGCCTGGCCGCCGAAACCGTTCGGCGGGGTCCCGCCCTGGCCGCCGGTGCCGCCGGTCGCGCCGGGTCCGCCCTGGCCTCCGCCGCCGAAGCCGCGGCCCCCTCCGCCGCCCGGGCCGCCCATCGCGCTGGCCACCGTGGGGCCGGCCGTGACGATCGAGCCGGTGTGCCCGGTCGTGACGGTCTGGATCGTGTAGGCGAAGGGCGCGAGCAGCCCGGCGACGAGGGTGGTGGCGATGGTCGCGGTGCGGAGTGCCCGGCCGCGCTGCGGCAGCAGGAGCATCGCCGTGGCGACGATCGAGAGCACCACCACGACGACCTTGAGCCAGGGGAGCCAGTCCGCCGCGCGGTCCAGCAGCACCCACGCCCACACGCCCGTGCCGAGCATCGCGACGGCCGACACGATGCGCACCCAGAGGCGGTCGCGCGCGCCCCAGGCCGTGGCCGCGCCGATCGCGACGACTCCGGCCAGTGCCGGGGCGAGGGCGACGGTGTAGTAGGCGTGGAAGATGCCGGCCATGAAGCTGAAGGCGAGCGCCGTCACCACGAGCCAGCCGCCGAAGAGCAGGAGGGTGGCGCGCCGGCCGTCGGTCCTGGCCAGGCGGCGACCGAGGACGAGCGCGAGCACGAACAGCACCAGCGCGGCCGGGAGCAGCCAGGTGATCTGTCCGCCGATCTCGTTCTCGAAGAGGCGGGCGATGCCGGTCGATCCCCACATCCCGCCGCCGGTCGTGGCCCCGCCGCCGGTGACGCTGCCCGTCTCGTCACCCGTGAGCCGGCCGAGGCCGTTGTAGCCGAACGTCAGCTCGAGGAAGCTGTTGGTCTGCGAGCCGCCGATGTACGGACGCCACGACGCCGGCACCAGCTCGACGATCGCGACCCACCAGCCGGCGGCGACGATCACGGCGCCCAGAGCGGCGAACAGGTGCCCGAACCGCTTCTTCCACGAGATCGGCGCCGCGGCGAGATAGACGCCCGCGAGCACCGGGAGGATGAGGAAGGCCTGCAGCTGCTTCGTCAGGAAGCCGAAGCCGATCGCCACACCGGCCCACACCACCCAGCGGATGCGGCCCGACTCGATCCCCCGCAGCGTCAGATACGTGGCGAGCGTGAGCAGGAGCACCAGCAGCGCGTCCGGGTTGTTGAACCGGAACATGAGCGCGGCGACGGGGGTGATCGCGAGCACCCCGCCCGCGAGGAGGGCGGTGCGCGCCGTGAAGTGGCGGCGCACCGTCGCGTAGACGAGCGCGACGGTCGCCACGCCCATCAGCGCCTCCGGGAGCAGGATGCTCCACGAGCTCAACCCGAAGATCCGGACCGAGAGCGCCATGATCCACAGGCTGGCCGGCGGCTTGTCGACCGTGATCGAGTTGGCCGCGTCGCTGGAGCCGTAGAAGAAGGCCTCCCAGTTGACGGACCCCGCCTGCACCGCGGCCGAGTAGAACGAGTTGGCCCAGCCGCTCGCGGCGAGGTCCCAGACGTAGAGCAGGAGGGTGACGGCCAGCAGGCCGAGCAGCGCCGGGCGCTCCCAGGCGGCGGCGTCCTCCCTCCCGCGCACGAGGCGGCGGAGGATCGCGCGGGCGCGGCCGGGCGGGGCGTCCGCCGTCGGCATCGGCGCCACGGGGGTGGAAGCGGTGGTCGTGGTGGTGGTCATGATGTCACTCGCTTTCGCTGGTGGTGAGGGAGAGCGGTCGGGAGGCGGGGTCTGCCTGCACGGCGGCGGGGGCGGCCGGTGAGCGGCGGGAGGCCCGGAAGACCCAGAGCCGCAGCAGCACGAACCGCACGAGGGTGGCGACGAGGTTCGCCACCGTGAGCACGACCAGCTGCAGCCGTGCCGAGGCGTCGGGCACGAACGCGTGCAGGCCCAGCAGCGAGCCGCTGGTGAGCGCCCACGCGATCCCGAACACGATCAGTCCCTGGAACTGGTGGCGCACCATCCCGGGCCCGCTCACCCCGAAGGTGAAGCGCCGGTTGGCCCAGGTGTTCGCCACCGCGGTGATGAGCAGGGCCGCGAAGTTGGCGACCTGCGGGGTCACGATCGTCTGCAGCAGCAGGTAGAGCAGCGCGTACGCGACGGTCGAGAGCACCCCCACGACGCCGAAGCGGACCACCTGGCCGAAGAAGCTCGGCGGTCGCGGCGGCGCGAACGGCCGCCTCCCCAGCTCCGCGTAGATCGACTCGACGGGGATGCGGCCGCGGGCGATGTTCGTGCCGACCCGCGCCATCCCCTTGATGTCCTGGACGGCGGTGCTCACGATGTCGACGGAGCTCTGCGGGTCGTCGACCCAGTCGACCGGGATCTCGTGGATGCGCAGGCCCGACCGCTCGGCCAGGATCAGCAGCTCCGTGTCGAAGAACCAGGCGTCGTCCTCGACGAGCGGGAGGAGCCGCTGCGCGACGTCCTTCCTGATCGCCTTGAACCCGCACTGGGCGTCGCTGAACCCGACGGACATCGTCCGCCGGAGCAGCAGGTTGTAGCTGCGGGAGATGAACTCGCGCTTGCCGCCGCGCGTCACGCGCGAGCTGCGGCCGAGCCGCGTACCGATCGCGAGGTCGGAGTGCCCGGAGAGCAGCGGGGCGACCAGCGGGGGCAGCGCGGCGAGATCGGTGGAGAGGTCCTCGTCCAGGTAGACGAGCACCTCCGCTTCGGAGGCGCCCCACACCTGCTTGAGCGCGCGACCGCGCCCTTTCAGGGGGAGATGCACCGCGACGACGCCGGGCAGCTCCGCGGCGAGCCGGTCCGCGATGGCGGCGGTCTCGTCGGTGCTGGCGTTGTCCGCGATGGTGATCCGCCAGCTCCGCTCGACGGAGTCGGTCAGATAGGTGTGGAGGCGGCGGATGGACGACTCGAGGGTCGCCTGCTCGTTGTAGACGGGCACGGCGATGTCGAGCGAGAGGGTGGCGGGTTCGTACGACATGCGCACAACCCTCGCGCCGTTACATTCCCGTGACCTTTCGCGGGACTATGCGCGCCTCATGCGTTCCCTGCGGGGTTCCTATGCCCCGGAGCGCGCGACATTCGGCACGAATGTCGCCTTTGCCGACGCGTTTCCCGACATTCGGCACGAATGTCGTCTGGGCGCGACGGCGCTCGTCGCCGCGCTCGGCCGTGAGCGCGGTGGCGGGCCTCTCGGGGTGAGGCGTCAGGCGGGTCGGATGTTCGACGCCTGCAGGCCCTTGGGGCCCTGCGTCACCTCGTACTCGACGCGCTGGTTCTCCGTGAGGTTGCGGTAGCCATCTCCGGAGATCTCACTGAAGTGGGCGAACACGTCGGGCGAACCGTCGTCCGGGGCGATGAACCCGAACCCCTTCTCCGAGTTGAACCACTTGACGGTGCCAATTGCCATCGTTCTCTGCCTTCTCTTCTGCACGGGCCACAAGGACGACCCACCGCCAGTGTCCCCCAAGAGCGGCTGAAACGCGAGTATTCTGCAACTCCGTGACCTCCGATATCCCGACCGTGCTCTTCGTCTGCGTGCACAACGCGGGCCGCTCCCAGATGGCCGCCGGCTTCGTGCGCCATCTCGCCGGCGACCGGGTGCGCGTGCTCTCGGGCGGCTCCGAACCGGCCGATCGGCTGAACCCCGTCGCCGTCGCCGTCATGGCGGAGGAGGGCATCGACATCGCGCAGGAGGTGCCGTCGATCCTCGAGACCGAGCAGGTGCGCTCGTCCGACGTGGTCGTGACGATGGGCTGCGGCGACGCGTGCCCGGTCTTCCCCGGCAAGCGCTACGAGGACTGGGAGTTGGACGACCCCGCCGGGCAGGACGCCGACGCGGTCCGCCGCATCCGCGACGACATCCGCTCCCGCGTCGAGGGGCTGCTGTCGTCGCTGGCCGGCTGATCGGCCCCGTCACGCCCTCCCCGCTCCACCGACGAACGTTCACCCGTCACCCCTTGTCCCCCGGCCGTGTACCCCGCTAGGGTCGAGCCAAGCAAGCTGCACGTTCGGGGAGGGGTGCCGCGTGACGACCTATGAGACGCCGATCGGGAATGCGCCGAAGGCAGGGCAGGACATCCATCTGGTCCGGTGGGTGCATCGGGCGGACGGGTGGAGCAGCGAGACGCTGCTCTGCACCTATCTGGCGGGCACACCGCACGACTGGATCGTGGAGTCGCGGGGGCAGCGCGTCGAGCTGCCGCGCGAAGAGTGGGCGCAGTTCGCCTTCTGAGCCGGCGACGGCCCCGGGCTGAGGGCCGCGCGGTGCGTCCGCGTCAGAGCCCGGCCTGCGCCGCGAGCACGTCGACGGCCGCGCGCCAGTCCACCGAGGGGATGCCCTCGCCGGACTCCTCCTCGCCGGGGAGCCGGGCGACGAAGGTCGGCCAGACCTCGCCCGCGGGATGCTGCTCCTCGACGAGCCCCAGATAGTCGCCGCCGTAGTACACCTCCCACGCCGCCGTGGAGGTGGGGCTGTACATCAGGGTGAGCGGGAGGGAGCCGTAGGTGTAGACGGCGTGCTGGTGCGCGAGCTGCTTGTCCGTCATGTTCGGCAGGATAGGCGTCTTCGCGGCGGCACGGAAGGGACTGTCGCGCCGCCGCTCGCCGTGCTGTCACGCGACATCGGCGTCGTCGCCGTCGTCGTCCTCCGACTGCTCGTGCGTGGCCGCGATCGCCGCGTCCACCACATCGCGCATCCGGCCGCGCCGGGCGAACGCCGCGCGCTGCCGGCCGGCCCCTCCCCCGGTGCGCAGGATGCGCGCCAGCCCGCGCTGCACCAGCGCGAGGTCGCCGGCCCGCTCCAGGTCGGGCGCCGTGTAGGCGAGCAGCGCGGTGACCGCGTCCGCGGCGGTGCCCGCGAGCCCGGACTCGGGATGCGGCAGCAGCCCGGTCGCGCCGGTGAGCGCCGCCTGCCACTCGGCGAGCCGCAGCGCCGCCGACGGCAGTGGGAGCGGCGGGATGCCGGCGCGCCACTGCTGCGCGGCCGTCTCGACCAGCGCGCGCACCAGGGCGGCCAGGACGACCGTGTCGCGGGCGTCCAGGCAGACGTCGGCGACCCGGATCTCGATGGTGGGCTGCTTGTGCGAGAGCCGGGCGTCGAGGTACAGCATCCCCTTGTCGAGGATGACGCCGGTGTCGACCAGGAGCCGCTCGAACCGGTCGTACGCCTCCACCGAGCCGAACACGTCGGTCGGACCGGCGCTCTGCCACTGGTGCCAGACGACGAAGCGGTAACTGGCGTGGCCGGTGTCGACCCCGCCGGCGAAGGGCGAGTTCGCCGTCAGCGCGAGCAGCACGGGCAGCCAGGTGCGGATGCGGTCGAGCACCGCGACGCCCTCCTCTCGGGAGGCGATGGCGACGTGGACGTGGCAGCCGCAGACCAGGGTGCCGCGCGCCGTCAGGCCGTACCGCTCCATCATCCGGTCGTAGCGCGGATCGGGCGTGGCGTGCGGGCGCAGCCGTCGCGGCGACATCGCGAGCGCCACCGCCCGCGCCCCGTGCCGCAGCGCGAGCCGATCGGCGAGTTCGCGGCCGGCGACGATGTCCGCGAGCAGCGCGGCCATGGAGGTGTGCGGTCGCGTCTGCGTCTCCAGCATCTCCTGCTGGATCTCGGCGCTCACCTCGGGGCCGTCGGCGACGGGAGGGGCGTCCGCGAGGGCGAGAGGTGCCACCGGCGCCGCGACCCCGCGCGCGTCGACGAGCAGGAGCTCCTCCTCCACCCCGACCGTCCTCACGCCACCACTATGCGCGCGGACCCGCCGGGCGGGCAATCCCCGTCGGCCATGAATCGGCCGTGAGACCAGCGCCGCCGGAACGGCCCCTGACGCGGCCCGCGCAGCCCCCTAGACTCGGCCGCATGACGGCTCCCGACGCCTCCGCCCTCGCCGCCCTCTGGGCCACCGCCCTCGCCGGGGATCCGGCCGGGCTGGAGCGTGCGCTCGGGGAGAACAGCAGGCTCCCCGGGCCGCGCGCCGACCTCGAGCTCGCCGCCCGGCTGGCCGACACCGCCGGCGCGACGCCCGTCGCCGACCGGGACGCGGCGCTCGCCCTCCTCGACGGCTGGCTGGCCCATCCCCCACGCCTCGCCGTCGACCTCCCCGAACCGCATCGCGAGTACGTCGCGGCCTGCGCGGCGCTGGCCGCCGGTGCGCTCGGGGCGGTGCCGCTGCTGACCACGGCCGCCGGCGACGAGCGCTGGCGGGTGCGCGAGATGGCGGCGACCGGGATGCAGCGCGTCCTGGACCACGACTGGACGGAGGGCCTCCGCGAGGTGCGGCGGTGGCTCGGCGGAGACGGAGCGCCCGCCACCCGGGCCCTCCCCGTCCGCGCCGCCGTCGCGGCCGTCGCCGAGCCCCGCCTCCTGAAGCAGGCTCCGCACGGCGCCGAGGCGTGCGCCGTCGTCGGCGACGCGATCGACCTCCTGCTCGCCGTACCGGCGGAGCAGCGCCGCGACCCCGACGTCCGCGTCCTCCGTCAGGCGCTCGGCTACGCGGTCAGCGTCGTCGCGGTGGCCGCCCCGGACGACGGCGTCCCGCTGCTCGAACGCCTCGCCACCGCGGCCGACGCGGATGCCCGCTGGATCGCCCGCGAGAACCTGAAGAAGGCACGGCTGTCCGTGCTGGGCACGCGGCTCGACGTGGCGCGGGAGGCGTCGGCTCTGACGACCTGACCCTCACCGCAGCAGCGCCTCCACCATGTCGCGGCCGAGCCGGGCCGCGGCGACCACGTCGAACACGTAGACCACGTAGCGTCCGCGCCGGCTGGTCGTCACGAAGCCGGCCTGCTTGAGGATCGCCAGGTGCCGGGAGACCTCCGGCGCGCTCAGACTCCAGGCCTCCGCCAGGTCGGCGGTGGTGTGCGGCCCGCGGATGAGGCTCCGCGCCAGGCGGAGCCGCACCGGGTTGTCGAGGGCGTGCAGCCGCTCCTCGATCACCTCCACCGTCGTCGCCGGCCCGGGCGCGGCGCCGCCGGCCACCGCGCTGCCCGAGACCGGGTACTGGATGACCGGCCGCCATCCCGGAGCGTGCACGACCAGCAGGTGAGGGTGGCCGAGCACGCTGGGCAGGAAGGTGACCCCCGCCTCGTCGGCGGTCGTCGCGTTGTCCTGCAGCTTGTCCACGACGATGCGGGTGCCGTCGTCGTCCACGGTGACGGCGGGCGAGACCGTGTCGACCAGTCGCCGCAGGCCGGAGGTCGCGAGCACGTCGTGCTTGAGCCGCGCGTCGGCGGTCAGCCGCGGGACGAGCTGCGCCCACGCCTCCGCGAAGAACGCCGCCTCGCAGTCCTCCAGCAGCCGCCGGATCGTCGCCCGGGCGCGGGGAGGGTTGTCGAGCACGTAGTCGACGAAGCCGATCTGGCGTGGCCCTCGGGCGAGCGCGCGCTCGCGGGCGAGGTCCCGCGCCGCCGGGTCGACCAGGGGCGAGCCGAGCTCCCGGTGCAGGGGCACGGTGCCGCAGCTGCTCGTGAGGAGCGCCGCCGACACCCAGGTCTCGTCGCTCAGCGCATCCACCGCGTCCAGTTCGTCGCCCAGGGTCGCGCCCGGCTCGGCGGGCAGCAGCATGTCGGCGCGGGAGGTCCGCCACAGGAAGTCGGCGTCGATCAGCCGCTCGAGGAGCTGCGGCTCGACGGACGCCGCGACCGACGACACCCAGCCGTTCTGCGCCGGATGGTGCGCGGGTTCGACCAGCAGGTGCACCGCGGACCCCAGCTCGGCGAGCGGAGACGGCGCGAACCGGTAGCCCTCGGCACGCACCCGGCTGACATCGATGGAGACGCTCATGCCGTCATCCTCGCAAGGTTTCCCCCGCGCGGGCGCGTCGATTGACGATGATCGTCAATCGGAGCGCGCGACCGGTCGCCGGTCGGCGAAGGTGGCGGCATGACCACGAAAGAGCTCCACCTCCCGCGTCGCGCCGCCGTCCTCCCCGGAGGGCCGCGCCGCGCGCTGAACGCCCTGCTCGCGCGGCGCGACCGGCGAGCGGGCTCCCGAGCGGAGCGCGCCACCGCGCTCCGTCAGCGCCTGGACCGGCTGGAGGCCGCACGCACGGCGGCCGAACGCGCGCGCCTCTGGTGGTGAGCGCCGCCGTCCGCCCTCACATTTGGACCGAATGTCGCGAATGCGCTCGCGATTCGCGACATTCGGTCCAAATGTGCGGAGGGGTCCGCGGCGTGAGGTCAGCGGGACAGGGCCTGGTCGATGTCCGCGAGCAGGTCGGCGACGTCCTCGATGCCGACGGAGAGGCGCACGATGTTGTCCGGCACCTCCAGCTCGGTGCCGCGGACCGACGCGTGCGTCATCTCCGACGGGTAGCCGATGAGCGACTCCACGCCCCCGAGCGACTCGGCGAGCTGGAAGACCTGCGTCGACTCGGCGAACGCCCGGGCCGCCGCGGCGCCCCCGCTCAGCGCGACCGAGATCATGCCGCCGAACCCGCTCATCTGGCGCGCGGCCAGCTCGTGCCCGGGGTGGCTCGGGAGGCCGGGGTAGTAGACCGCGTCGACCCCGGCGTGCCCGACGAGGGCCTCGGCGATCGCCTGCGCGTTCGCGGTGTGGCGGTCCATGCGCACGGCGAGCGTCTTGATGCCGCGGACCGTGAGCCACGCATCCATCGGGGCCGAGACCGCGCCGGCGGCGAACTGGATGAACTGCACCTTCTCCGCCAGCTCCTCGTCCGCGAACACGAGGGCGCCGCCGATGACGTCGGAGTGGCCGCCGAGGTACTTCGTGGTCGAGTGCACGACCACGTCCGCCCCGAACGAGAGCGGCTGCTGCAGCGCCGGCGACGCGAACGTGTTGTCCACGACGACGAGCGCGCCGGCCGTGTGCCCCAGCTCGACGAGGGCGGCCAGGTCGCTGATCTTCATCAGCGGGTTGCTGGGCGTCTCGATCCAGAGGACGCGGGTGCGCTCGGTCGTCAGCGCCGCGCGCACGGCGTCGAGGTCCGTGAGGTCGACGGTGGTGTTGCCGATGCCCCAGGCCCGGTGGATGCGGTTGATCAGGCGGTGCGTCCCGCCGTAGACGTCGTTGCCGAGCACGACGTGGTCGCCCGGGACGAGCACGGCGCGCAGCAGCGCATCCTCCGCGGCGAGGCCCGAGGCGAACGACAGGGCGCTCACCCCGCCCTCGAGCGAAGCGAGCAGCGTCTCGAGCGACGTGCGCGTCGGGTTGCCGCCGCGGCCGTACTCGTAGCCGTTGCGCAGGCCGCCGATGCCGTCCTGCACGAAGGTGGAGGTCTGGTAGATCGGCGGGATGATCGCGCCGGTCGTCGGGTCGAACTCCTGGCCCACGTGGATGGCGCGGGTGGCGAAGCCCTGGTTCGTGTCGTGCTCGGCGGTCATGGCGGTGTCTTTCGTGTCGTTCGTGTCGTTCGGTGGGAAGGCCGCGGGGATGCGCGGGCGCGGAGGTGCGGGATGCGTGGGCATCCCGCACGACTCAGTCGCTGAGGTAGTTGAGCAGGTCCTGCCGGGTCAGCACCGCGAGCGGCTTGCCGTCCTCGGTGACGAGCAGGGCGTTGGCCGTGCCCAGGGCGGCGCGCGCCGCCGTCACCGGCTCGTTGACGCCGATCAGCGGCAGCGCGTCGCCGATGTGCTTGGCGACCGGGTCGCTCATCGCGGCGCGTCCGCTGAACACGGCGTCCACGAGGGACGTCTCGTCGAGCGCACCGGCGACCTCGCCCATCACGACGGGCGGCTCGGCGGTCAGCACCGGCAGCTGCGAGACCCCGTACTTGTTCATGATCTGGATGGCGTCCCGCACGGTCTCGGCCGGGTGCGTGTGCACCAGGTCCGGGAGGTCGCCCCGCTTGGTCTTGATGACATCCTGGACCGTGGACTCGTCCGGCACCTCGCTGAAGCCGTAGGACTGCATCCACTTGTCGTTGAAGATCTTGGCCAGGTAGCCGCGGCCGCCGTCGGGGAGGATGACCACCACGACGTCGTCGGCGGTGAGGCTCTTCGCCGCGCGCAGGGCGGCGACGACGGCCATGCCGCTGGAGCCGCCGACGAGGATGCCCTCCTCGCGCGCCAGGCGACGGGTCATGTGGAACGACTCGGCGTCGGTGACCGGGATGACCTCGTCCACCACCGTGGGGTCGTACGCGCTCGGCCAGAAGTCCTCGCCCACGCCCTCCACCAGGTACGGACGACCGGTGCCGCCCGAGTAGACGGAGCCCTCCGGGTCGGCGCCGATGATGCGCACCGCGCCCTCCGACACCTCCTTGAGGTAGCGGCCGGTGCCCGAGATGGTGCCGCCCGTGCCGACGCCGGCGACGAAGTGCGTCACCTTGCCCTCGGTGTCGCGCCAGATCTCCGGGCCGGTGGTCTCGTAGTGGCTGCGCGGCCCGTTCGGGTTCGCGTACTGGTTGGGCTTGAACGCGCCCGGGATCTCGGCCGTCAGGCGGTCCGAGACCGAGTAGTAGGAGTCGGGATGCTCGGGCGGCACCGACGTCGGCGTCACCACGATCTCCGCCCCGTAGGCGGTGAGGACGTTGCGCTTGTCCTCGCCCACCTTGTCGGGCAGCACGAACACGCACCGGTAGCCGCGCTGCTGGGCGATGAGCGCCAGCCCCACGCCGGTGTTGCCGCTCGTCGGCTCCACGATGGTGCCGCCGGGCTTCAAGTGGCCGTCCCGTTCCGCAGCATCGATGATGCGGCTCGCGATGCGGTCCTTGGAGGATCCTCCGGGGTTCAGGTACTCGAGCTTGACGAGCACCGTCGCCGCGATCCCCTCGGTCAGCCGGTTGAGCTTCACGAGCGGGGTGTCGCCGACCAGGTCTGTGATGGTCTCTGCGTACTTCACGGGACCAACGGTAACAGCGCGGGCACCGCGGATCGATCCTGTTACAGCCCGTAGACTCTCGTGCATGCCCGTGTCCGACCTCTCGCCCGTGGCCCAGGACTACCTGAAGTTCATCTGGTCCGCCACCGAATGGGAGGGCGATCCCGTCACCGTGAAGCAGCTCTCCGAGCGGATGGGCGTGCGCGCGGCGACGGTCTCCGACGGCATCCGCCGCCTGACCGAGCAGGGCCTGCTGGCCCACGAGCCCTACGGCGGCATCGAGCTGACCGAGGAGGGGCGGCGGCACGCGGTCGCCATGGTGCGCCGCCACCGGCTCATCGAGACCTTCCTGGTGGAGGAGCTCGGCTACGGTTGGGACGAGGTCCACGACGAGGCCGAGGTCCTGGAGCACGCCGTCTCGGACGACCTCGTCGAGCGCATCGACCGCCGCCTCGGCTTCCCCGCCCGCGACCCGCACGGCGACCCCATCCCCACCGCCGACGGCCAGCCCCGCCGGCCCGACGCCGTCCCGTTGCTGTCGGCGCCGACCGGTGTGGAGGTCGTGGTCGCCCGCATCTCGGACGCCGACCCGGCCATCCTGCGCTACCTCGGCGAACTCCGCATCGGCCTCGACACCGCCTTGACCGTGGACGAGCACCGCGAGTTCGCGGGCGACGTCACCGTGCGCACCGCCGACGCGACGATCGTGCTCGGCGCAACCGCCGCCGCCGCCGTCTGGGTCGTCACCGCCTGACCCGCCGCACCGCACCGCAGGGCATCCCGCGCGGGTAACGGAGGACATCCGGCCCGACCCGCCGTCCCGGCGCAGGTAACGGAGGACATCAGCCCCGATCCGCCCCCGGATCTCCTCCCCTGGCCGCACCACCACGGGCGCCGCTACCGGAGGACATCCCTCCCCCGATCGCCCCGCCCCTCCTCCGTTACCCGCTCCGCCGCGGCGCGCCGCGCGAAGACTCCTCCGCTCGCCCCGCCCCGCCCCGACCTCACGCCCCGGTCACGGTCAGCACCACCAGCGCGAGGTTGAGCACCACGACCAGCGCCGCCACCACGCCCCCGGCCAGCCGCACCCACAGCGGATCCGCCCGGTCGCCCATGACCTCGCGCGACCCGGTCAGCCGCAGCAGCGGGATCATGGCGAACGGGATCCCGAGGCTCAGGAACACCTGCGAGAGCACGAGCGCCCAGGTCGGGTCGACTCCGGCGGCGAGGATGACCACGGCCGGGATGAGCGTCACGACCCGCCGGGCCAGCAGCGGCACGCGCACCTTCAACAGCCCGCCCATGATCGTGGCGCCCGCGTAGCTGCCCACCGACGTGGAGGCGAGGCCCGATGCGAGCAGGCCGATCGCGAAGACGACGCCGACGACCGGTCCGAGCGCCGAGGAGATCGCGGCGTGCGCGCCCTCGATGGAGTCCGTCCCATCGACGCCGCGCAGCGAGGCCGCGGCCACAAGCAGCATCGCGATGTTGACGGCGCCGGCGACGATGAGCGCGAGCACCACATCCAGCCGGGTGGCGCGCAGCAGGGTGCGCACCCGCCCCGCGTCGGCCGAGACGCCGTGGCGGTCGCGGGCGAGCGCCGAGTGCAGGTAGATCGCGTGGGGCATCACGGTCGCCCCGAGCATGCTCGCCGCGAGCAGCACGGTGGGAGCACCGTCGAACCGCGGCACGAGCCCCCCGGCCGCCGCACCCCAGTCGACCGGGCTGACGAACATCCCGGCGAGGAAGCCCACCGCGATGACGCCGAGCAGGGCGATCACCACGACCTCGAACGGCCGCTGCCCCCTCCGCGACTGGATGCTCAGGATGCCGATCGACGCGACCCCGACGATGAGGCCCCCGATCGGCAGCGGCAGCCCGAACAGCAGGTTGAGCGCGATCGCGCCGCCGATCACCTCGGCGATGTCCGTCGCGGCGGCGACGAGCTCCGCCTGCACCCAGTACGCGCGCCGGGATCCGGTGCCGAGGCGTGCGCCCAGCAGCTCCGGGAGGCTCCTCCCGGTCACGATGCCGAGCTTCGCCGACTGGTACTGCACGAACACCGCGATCGCGTTCGCGGCGACGAGCACCCAGACGAGCAGGTAGCCGTACTGGGCGCCGGCCGTCAGGTTGGCGGCGACGTTGCCCGGGTCGACGTAGGCGATGGCGGCGACGAACGCCGGGCCCAGGAGGAACAGCAGCCGGGCGCGCGAACCGGTGGCTCGCTCCGTCGTCGTGACCGCCATGTACGCCCTCCCGAACTCAAGTGTTAGGCCAGGCTAACACTTAAAGCGAGTGCGCCGCGATGGCACCCTCGGGATGGTTCAGCGGCGCAGTCCGCGCGACCCGGAGACGTCCCCGCCGGCCCGCTCGGCCATCGCCTTGCGGTTGTCGATGGTCTGCCCGATCTCCCGCGCCAGGAGCGGACGGCGCCGCACGAGCTCCTCCAGCACGGGCACCGGCACGGTGACCAGGGTGACGTCGGTGAGGGCGACCACGGACGTGAAGAGCTTCTCCCCGGTCAGGGCGGTCAGGCCGACGAAGTCGTTGACGCCGAGCTGGCCGAGCGGCAGCAGCGAGCCGTCCTCCGTCACCGCGTCGAGCCGCGCCTCCCCGACCGCGATCACGCCGGTGGAGTCCGGGATGCTGCCGGCCCGCTGGAGGGTCTCCCCCGCCCCGTAGCGCTCGAGCGTCGCGCGCGACGCGAACTCCTCGACCTCGTCCTCCCCGATGTGCAGGCTCCCCGCGACCCGGGTCAGCAACTCCCGCAGCCGCTCGGGCGTGCGGTAGTCGTCGGTCAGGTCGCCGTCGAGGTGCAGGTCGGCCCGGCGCGCGGCGTACCAGAGCCAGGTGAGGAACAGCGCGAGCGTCTGGTCGCTCTGCGACGGGCTGTCCACCGGGATGTCGATCTGGTACTTCGCGGCGCCGACCGGGTAGGCGGCGGGCGACGCGTCCCTGGCCAGCATCGGCAGCTCGGCCGCGACCGTCCGCAACAGCCGCACCACGTCCTGCGGCGCGTCGTCCGTCGTGAAGGTCAGCGTGGAGGAGAGCAGGAACGGACCTGGCGCCTTCGACAGGTTCGTGAACGACGCGTCGGCGAGGGAGCCGTTCGGGACGATCTGGATGCCGTTGCCGGTGTCGATGTGCACCGCCCGCCAGTTCACCTCGATCACGCGGCCGCGCACGCTGCCCGTGTCGAGCCAGTCGCCGAGCCGGAACGGCTGCTCGAACAGCAGGAACAGGCCGGAGACGATCGGCCCGACCGCGTTCTGCAGCGCGAGGCCGATGACGATCGAGCTCACCCCGAGCGCTGTGAACAGGCCGCCGACGTCGGCGCCCCAGACCCACGCGAACAGCACCGCCAGGCACACCACGATCAGCAGCAGCCGCACGATGTCCACGAAGATCGACGGGACGCGCGCCCGCCACGAACCGCGGTCCGCCGTCGCGAACAGGGCGACGTTCAGCCCGTTGAGCAGCACCAGGATGAGCAGGAACCCGAAGACCGTCGCGACCACCTTCGTCGTCGTCACGTCGCGGGAGCCGAGGTCCACCTGGCTCAGGAGGATCAGCAGCGCGCCGAGGGGCAGCACGTAGTTGCGCACCAGGCGCACGATCTTCGCCGCCGGGTTGCCGCGCCGCGTCATCCACGCGATCAGCTCCGTGAGCACCAGCAGCACGATGGGCAGGCCGATCACGATGATCAGCGCGGGCCAGAACCACGGCTGGCCGGTGATGTCAGACACGGGCCGCCTCCGCGTCGATGCGCCAGACGCGCACCCTGCCGCCCTGCGTCTCCAGCACCCCCGAGTCGGAGTAGCCGACCGAGTCCGGGAGGGAGTCGACCACCCGCTGCGTCAGGTAGATGCCCGGACTGCTGGAGACGTCCTGCACGCGGTGCGCGAGGTTCACGGCGTCGCCCCACATGTCGTAGACGACGCTCGTCCGGCCCACGAGGCCGCTCGTCACCGTGCCGCTGTCGATGCCGGCGCGCAGCTTGAGCTCGATGCCGTTCTGAGCGCCGTACCGGTCCAGGATGCCCTGCATGGCGATCGCGAACTCCACCATCCGCCGGGCGTTGTCGACCCGCGGGACGGTCAGCCCGCACGAGGCCAGGTACCCCTCCTGGCGGGTGGTGCGCACGCGCTCGACCCCGTACTTGTCGGCCGCCTCGTCGAAGCTGCGCACGATGCTGTTGAGCAGCGCGAGCGACTCGGCGGAGTCCTTGCCGCGGGCGTACTCGTCGAACCCGCCGATGTCGGCGAAAAGCACCGTGACGTCCTGGTGGTCCTCCGCGATCGTCTCGTCGCCCTGCCGGTACCGCTTCGCGACCCCCTCGGGCATCAGCGTGAGCAGCAGGCGTTCGTGCTCCTCCTGCTCCGCCTCGAGCAGATCGGCCTTCACCTGGAGGCTGCGCGACATGTCGTTGAACGCCGTGCCGAGGTCGGCGATCTCGTCACGCGACTTCGTGTCGACCTGCACCCCGACCTCCCCCGCCGCCACGCGTTTCACGGCGTCGAGGAGGCGGCGGAGCGGGCGCAGGAACACCTGCGCGAGCAGCAGCGAGAGCAGGCAGACCACGAGCACGAGCGCCGCGGTCGACAGCACGAGGTTGCGGGTGAAGTCGGCGGCCGGGGCGAACGCCTCCGACGTGTCCTCGCGCGCGACGATCACCCAGTTGAGGCCCTGGATGTCGAGCGGAGCGTACGCCGCGAGGTTCTCCCGGCCGACGTAGCTCGCTCCGATCGAGGTCCCGGTCTTCCCCTTCAGCGCGTTGTTCACCGCGATCGTGTTCACCGGTTGCAGCAGCACCGTCCCCTTGACGTCGACGATCCGCTTCGCGACCGCGGGCGGCGTTCCTGCGGCGATCGCCTGCTCCTCGTACGCCTTCGGATCCTGGATGAGCAGCCGCGACGCCGACCGCATCGTCTTGTCCGGCCCGGCGATGTAGACCTCGCCGGTCTTCCCGAGCCCCTGCTTCGCCCAGCCCTCGTTGCCGGTCATCACGTTGTTGATCGTGTCGATGTTGATCTGGAACGCGAGCACGCCGGTGAGCTTGCCGTCCTGCCCGACCGGCGAAACCACCCAGATCGTCGGCACGCCGAGCGATGGCAGGTAGCGCTCGAAGTCGGTCGTGACGGTGGCGTCGAGCGTGTTCGTGGTGAGCACCTTCTGGTACGCCGTCGAGAGCAGCGAGTTCTTGTACGGACCGGTGAGGACGTTCGTGCCCAGGTCGGTGCCCTTGTACGCCGAGTAGACGACGTCGCCCTGCGTGTTCAGCAGCAGCGCGTCGTCGAAGTTCAGATTGGTGACCAGGTCGCTGAAGTAGTGGTTGTACTGCGCGTTCGCCGCCGACCAGGCGCTGCCGTCCCCGGCGTCCGCCTGCGTGATCGCCTTGTCGTAGTCGAGCTTGTACGGCGCCGTGTAGTACGACTGCAGGTACGCGCCCGCACCCTCCGGCGTGAACCCGTCGGCCGAATACGTGTTCTCGCTGCGCTTGTCGAGCGCCGGGACGAACGTGTCCGCGTAGAAGGCGTCGAGCGCCTGCGTCCGTGCCGGCGGCAGCGTCGCCGTCCCGAGCTGGGCGAACGCCGCGTTGAACGCGTTCGACGCATCGATCGCGCTCTGGTTGCTCGAGCCGAGCGTCACAGCCGACCGCACGTTCGCGAACACCCGCTCGATCTCCGCCGCCCGCGTCTCCCGCACGCTCGTCAGCTGCTTGAGCGCCGCCTCCTTGAGCGAGTCGGTCGCGTTCACGTAGCCGATCACGCCCGTCACCAGCACCGAGAAGATGCTCACCCCGAGCAGCATCAGCAGCAGCTTCGATTGGATGCTCAGCCCGCCGCGCCGTCGGCGGCGCGGGGTCGCCGGTGGCGGCGCCGACGCCGGAGGTGCGGCGGAATCGGGCGGCGTCGCCTCGGGCGGAACAGGTGCGGTCTCGAGTGTGTCGGCGGTCACGCGGTCCCCTTTTGTCGCGCAGAACTCGGCATACAGCTGTGCACGCAAGCTATGCCCGCACACCCACCACATCTAGTCCCGACCGCGAAACCGCCCCGAGCCCCGCCCAGCCCCGCGCTCCCGGGCGCCGTAACTCCTGCGATCCCGCCACCCCGGCATCCATGCACCGGAGTTCCGGCGACCTGAGCGGCGCGTCGCCGGAGAACTCCGGAGTTCCGGCAGCCGACGACAACAGCCTGCACCCGGCACGCCTGTCCCCGCCCGTTGCCCCCGAGGCCGGGCCAACTCCGGCTCCCGGCGCTGACACGCCGCTCAGGTCGCCGTTCAACCGGAGTCCCTGCCCGACAGCCGCGAATTCACCGGAGTTGCAGCGGCCGCCCCCGACCCATCCCGCACTCGGAGTTGCAGCGGCCGCCTCCGGCCCCCTCACCCCTCCGGGCTGAGCGTCCCCTCGATCTGCTCGCGGTACAGCTTCGTGTAGACGCCGCCCGCCTCCAGCAGTTCCCGGTGGGTCCCGCGCTCCACGATCTGCCCGTGGTCGACGACGAAGATCACGTCGGCCGCGACGATGGTGGAGAGGCGGTGGGCGATGGCGATCGTGGTGCGGCCGCGGGAGGCGGTGTCGAGCGCCTGCTGCACGACGCGTTCCGAGATGGTGTCGAGGGCGCTGGTCGCCTCGTCGAGGATGAGCACCTCGGGGTCTTTGAGCAGCACGCGCGCGATGGCGATGCGCTGCTTCTCGCCGCCGGAGAGGCGGTAGCCGCGCTCCCCCACGATCGTCGCGTAGCCGTCGGGGAAGCTCACGATGGTGTCGTGGATGTTCGCCTGCCGGGCGGCCGCCTCCAGCTCCTCCTGCGTCGCGTCCGGCCGGGCGTAGCGGAGGTTCTCGGCGATGGTGGCGTGGAACAGGTACGTCTCCTGGCTGACCACGCCGATGTGCGCGACGAGCGACTCCTGCTGCAGCCCGCGGATGTCCTCGCCGCCGAACAGGATGCGCCCGCTGGTGGCGTCGTAGAACCGCGGGATCAGGTACGAGACGGTCGTCTTGCCCGCGCCGCTCGGTCCGACGAAGGCGGCGAACTCGCCTGCGCGGATGGTGAACGACACGTCGTCGAGCGTGTTGCGCTCGCCCTCCCGCGCGTCCGGGTAGCGGAAGACGACGTGGTCGAACTCGATGCGGCCGAGGTCGCGCTCGGGGTCGACGGGCACGGCGTCGGGGCGGTCGGCGATGGCCGGCTTGAGGTCGAGGTACTCGAAGATGCGGGCGAACAGCGCGCCCGAGGTCTGCAGGTCCAGCGCGACGCGCATCAGCGCGAGCAGCGGGAACAGGAGGCGCGCCTGCACGGTCGTGAAGGCGACGATCGTTCCGGCCGTGATGTCCGTCGCGCCGCCCAGGATGAGCCATCCCGACACGACGTAGACGATCGCCGGGATCGACGACAGGAAGATGTTCACCATCGCGAAGAACCACTGGCCGCTCATCGCCTGCGAGACCTGCAGGCGGATCTGGTTCTCGTTCTCGTCGGAGTAGCGCTGCACCTCGGCGCCCTGCCGGTTGAAGCTCTTCGAGAGCAGGATGCCCGAGACGCTCAGGGTCTCCTGCGTGATGGCGGTCATGTCCGACAGCGACTCCTGCGTGCGCGTCGCGATCCGCGCGCGCACCTGCCCGACCCGCCGCTGCGCGATCACGAGGATGGGCATCAGGACCACCGCGACGATCGTCAGCTGCCAGTTGAGCAGCAGCATCGCGACGAGCGCCGCGATCACCGTCACGGTGTTGCCCAGGATGCTCGACATCGTGTTGGTGAGCACGCTCGCCACCCCGCCGACGTCGTTCTGGAGGCGGGACTGGATGATGCCGGTCTTGGTCTTGGTGAAGAAGCTCAGCTCCATCGACTGCAGGTGCGAGAAGAGGCGCACGCGCAGCGCCCCCATCACCTTGTTGCCGACGGAGGCGGTCAGGTACGTCTGCCAGACGCCGAGCAGGGCGGACCCGACGAAGACCACGATCATCGCGACGACGATCTCGATCAGCACGGGCATGTCCGGGCCGCCCTTGGGGAAGAGCCCGTCGTCGAAGGCGCGCTGGGTCAGGAGGGGCGGGATGACCGACAGGGCCGCGCCGACCAGCACGAGCACCATCGTGACGATGATGGCGGTGCGGTGCGCGGCGAACAGCGACACGATCCGGCGGAACAGGTGCGGGATCTTCGGGGCGGTGGCGTTGAGCGCCTTCTGCGCTTCGGCGTCGCCGCCGCTCACGCGCGACCGCATCCCGCCGCCGCCTCCGCCGCCCATGCCCATCCCGCGCATCCCGCTCACGGCCTCAGCCTATGCCTGCCGTCCGACGCGCCCGTCCGCGGCGCGGATGACCGGTCCCACACCTCCTCGGCCCCCGCCCGAGGGTGGAACACCGTGACGGAACCGTGATGCAAGCGCTTGACGTAAACGCTTGCATAGACGAGCGCAGCCGGAGTACGGTGTCGGCGGGCGCACCCGCGCCCGCACCAAGAGCTCAATGAGGAGTGAAATGAAAGCAGCACGTCTCTCCGTGGTCGCGGGAGTCGCCCTGATCGGCCTCGCGCTTGCCGGTTGCACGGGTGGGGGATCGGGAGGAAGCAGCAGCGGCGGCGACGCCAGCCAGAACCTCACGGGCAAAGGCCCCATCACCTACGTGCAGGGCAAGGACAACTCGAACGTCGTCCGCCCCCTGATCGCCAAGTGGAACGCAGCGCACCCCGACGAGAAGGTCACCTTCAAGGAGCAGACCGATCAGGCGGACCAGCAGCACGACGACCTCGTGCAGCACTTCCAGGCGAAGGACTCCAACTACGACGTCGTCGATGTCGACGTGGTGTGGACGGGTGAGTTCGCGGCGAAGGGCTGGCTGCAGCCGCTGACCGGCGACTTCAAGATGGACAACTCGGCCCTGCTGGCCCCGACGGTCAAGTCGGGCACCTACAACGGCACGCAGTACGCGGCGCCGCAGACCTCCGACGGCGGCATCCTGTACTACCGCAAGGACCTCGTGCCCACGCCGCCGAAGACCTGGGACGACATGCTCAAGGACTGCGACATCGCCAAGGCCAACGGGATCGGCTGCTACGCCGGCCAGTTCGCCCAGTACGAGGGCCTGACGGTGAACGTGGCCGAGGCCATCAACACCAACGGGGGCACCATCGTCGGCGACGACGGCAAGACGGTGACGGTCGACAGCAAGCAGGCCAACGCGGGTCTGTCCCGCCTGGTGGACGGCTTCAAGAACGGCCAGATCCCGGCCGAGGCCATCACCTACCAGGAGGAGCAGGGCCGGCAGGCGTTCGAGGCCGGCAAGCTGCTCTTCATGCGCAACTGGCCGTACGTCTACAACCTGGCCAAGACCGACGGCTCCTCGACGGTCAAGGACACCTTCGGGATCGCACCGCTTCCGGGCGTGACCGCCGACAAGCCGGGCGTCTCCAGCCTGGGCGGCCACAACGCGGCCATCAGCGTGTACTCCAAGCACAAGGCGACCGCGTTCGCGTTCCTCAAGTTCCTGCAGAGCGAAGAGACGCAGAAGTTCTTCGTGACCCAGGGCTCGCTGGCCCCGGTCCTCTCGTCGCTGTACGACGACGCGGACCTGAACACCCAGCTGCCGTACCTGACCACCCTGAAGACGTCGATCGAGAACGCGGTGCCGCGTCCCGTCTCGCCGTTCTACCCGGCGATCACCAAGGCCGTTCAGGACAACTCCTACGCCGCCCTCAAGGGCGACAAGACGGTCGACCAGGCGCTGAAGGACATGGCGTCGGCGATCCAGACGGCCAGCCAGGGCTGACCCGGCCGGTCCACCGGTCACCGGGCGGCGGGATCCTTCCCGCCGCCCGGTCCCCCTCTCTTCTGCCACGTCACCGGAGGCACACATGTCAGCGTCGAACGTCGTCGCCCCCTCATCCACCAATCAGAGCGGCAAACCACCGGTCCGGGCCGGTATCAAGAAGAACAGGCGCCAGCAGAGCCGCTGGGCCCTCTACCTGATCATCCCGACACTCATCCTCCTGGCCGTCGTCATCGGCTACCCGGTCGTGACCGCCATCGTCATGTCCTTCCAGAAGGATGCCGGCCTCGACCCGGCCACCGGCCTGTTCGTGCAGGGCGGCTTCGCCGGATTCCAGAACTACGCCCACTGGCTGTTCCAGCAGTGCATGGGGACGGACGGCACCACCATCGCGTGCCCGCCCGGCAACCTGGGTTCCACGTTCTGGAACGCCGTGTTCGTCACCTTCTTCTTCACGGTGACGACCGTCATCCTCGAGACCGTCCTCGGCCTCTGGTTCGCCCTCATCATGAACCGCGCGTTCCGCGGCCGCGGCTTCGTCCGCGCCGCGATCCTCGTGCCGTGGGCCATCCCGACCGCCGTCACCGCCAAGCTGTGGTTCTTCATCTTCTCGGTCGCCGGCATCGCCAACGCCATCCTCGGGGCGCACATCCTCTGGACCAGTGACGAGTGGGCCTCCCGGTTCGCGGTGATCATCGCCGACACGTGGAAGACCACGCCGTTCATGGCGCTGCTGATCCTGGCGGGTCTGCAGCTCATCCCCGAAGACGTCTACGAGGCCGCCAAGATGGACGGCGCGTCGACCCTGCAGCGGTTCTGGCGGGTCACGATGCCGCTGCTGAAGCCGGCCCTCATGGTCGCCATCCTGTTCCGCGTGCTCGACGCCCTCCGCATCTACGACCTGCCGGCCATCCTCACCGGCGGTGGAGGAGGTACGGGCCATGCCACGACGACCTTGTCGATCCTGGTGATCGACCAGATCAGGCAGGGCTTCAACAGCGCGGCCGCCCTCTCGACCATCACGTTCATCATCATCTTCCTCGTCGCGTTCATCTTCGTCCGAATACTCGGGACGAACGTCGTGAGAACGCAGGAAGCCCAGCAGAAGGGAGCGAAGGAATGACCGCAGTCGCCGGCCCCGCCGCCGCCACCGCAGAGGCGAACGCCCTCCCCCGCACCCAGACGAAGAGGAAGGGCTCGTCCCGCCGTCGCAACGCCGGCGTCCGCACGGGCGTGCAGGCCGTCGTCATCGTCCTGTGGTGCCTGCTGCCCTTCTACTGGATGGTCGTCACCTCGTTCCGGGATGTCGGCTACACCTTCGACACGACGCCGTGGTTCACGCACTTCACGTGGGACAACTACGCGACCGCGTTCTCCACGAACCTGGGCAACCACCTCGGCCAGGCGCTGCTGAACTCGCTGATCATCGGCGTCTGCGTCACCGTCGTGTCCCTCGTGTTCGGCATCTTCGCCTCGTACGCCCTGGCGCGGCTCGACTTCCGGTTCAAGGGCATCGTGCTCGGCATCATCCTCGCCGCCTCGATGTTCCCGGGCGTCGCGCTCATCACGCCGCTGTTCCAGCTGTTCACGAGCATCGGCTGGATGGGCACCTACCAGGCGCTGATCATCCCGCAGATCTCGTTCGCACTGCCGTTGACGGTCTACACGCTCTCGTCGTTCTTCCGCGAGATGCCGTGGGACCTCGAGGAGGCGGCACGGATCGACGGCTGCACTCAGGCGCAGGCGTTCCGCAAGATCATCCTGCCCCTGGCGGCCCCGGCCGTGTTCACGACGGCGATCCTGGCGTTCATCTCCTCGTGGAACGAGTTCCTGATCTCCAGCCAGCTGTCGAGCGACGCGACCCAGCCGGTCACCGTGGCCATCGCCTCCTTCACCGGCAGCCAGCCGCACCAGGAGCCGTACACCGCCGTGATGGCGGCCGGTACGATCGTCACCGTCCCCCTCATCATCCTGGTGCTGATCTTCCAGCGCCGGATCGTCGCGGGACTCACCGCCGGCGGAGTGAAGGGCTGAGCAGATGCGCTGGAGCGATCCGAGAGAAGCCGTCGACGTCGGGATCGGCTTCGTCGGCTTCTTCGCGGTCGCGTTCTTCGTCATCACGCTCGTCTGCGAGCTGACCGGCCAGCCGGCGCTCCTCTGGGCCTTGATCACCCTGGTCCTGGTGCTGCTGCTGATCGCACTCTGGCAGGCGCGCCGCCGCATCCTGGCGGCGCGCCTCAGAGCGCAGCAGGAGCAGGCCGCCTCCGAGCAGCTCTGAGCGACCGACGATGCGGATGCCCGGGATCGAGGAGGTCGCGCGCGCGACCGGCGTCTCCACAGCGACCGTGTCACGGGCGCTCCGCGGCCTCCCGAACGTCTCCGACACGACGCGCGCCGCGGTGCGGAGGGCGGCCGACGAGCTCGGCTACGTCGCCTCCTCCAGCGCCTCCGGTCTCGCGAGCGGCCGCACCCTCGCGCTCGGGGTGGTCGTCCCGTCGGTCAGCCGCTGGTTCTACACCCAGGTGATGGAGGGCGTCGACGCCGAGCTGCGCGCCGCCAGCTACGACATGATCCTGTTCAATCTCGGCGGCCACCGCGGCGACCGGGAACGGGTGTTCCACCGGAGCATCCTGCGCAAGCGCACCGACGCCCTGCTCGCGCTCTGCCTCGACTTCACCGTGGAGGAGCGCGAGCAGCTGGCCTCGCTCGGTCACCCGACCATCGTCGTCGGGGGCCCGGTGAAGGGCCTGCGGAGCGTGGGCATCGACGAGCGCAGCACCGCGCGCCGCGCGACCGAGCACCTCCTGAGCCTCGGCCACACCGAGATCGCCCATCTCGGCGGGGAGGACGAGGAGGGGCTCAACAGTCAGGTGCCGGCCGGGCGTCTGCGCGGCTTCACCATCGCGATGCGGGCTGCGGGCCTCCCGGTGCGGCCGGAGTGGATCGTGCCGGGCGGCTTCGCCCTCCCGGCGGCCCGCGCGGCGATGAACCGGCTGCTCGACCGACCGGGTCCGCGGCCGACCGCGGTGTTCGCCGGGTCGGACGAGATGGCGTTCGGCGCGATCCTCGCCGCGGGGGACCACGGCCTCAGCGTGCCGGGCGATCTCTCGGTCATCGGCATCGACGACCACGACTTCTCGGAGTCGTTCGGGCTCACCACGATGGCGCAGAGCCCGTTCGAGCAGGGCGCCGTCGCCGCGCGGATCCTGCTCGACGAACTCGGCGGCGGGGAGCCCCGGCGCGGGTCGGTCCGCTCCCCCGTCTCGCTCGTCGTGCGCTCCTCGACGGCCCCACCGCGCGCCGTGTACCGAGCAGCCCCGTCCATCTGAAAGAATGTTTCTGCGCCGCTGCCGCGGATCGCGCCTTTCGGGTAGGCACGATCGAGTGGCAGTGGAGGCTCGCGACAGGCTTTCCTAGGTCTCGACGCGAGAAGGGCCGCCCTGACTAGGACAGGGCGGCCCTTCGTATTCGGTTCGGCAGGCGCTCAGTCGGCGTCCGCGAGCGCCAGCACCTCGGCCTCCTGCTGCGTGGACTCCTGCGGGGCGTCGACCCGGCGCAGGTGCTTGTGGCCGATCATCACGAGCGCGACGGCGATCAGCACCGAGACGGCGCCGGCGAAGAACGGCGTGGCCGGGCTGATGGTGTCGGCCAGCAGCGTCGCCGCCGGCGGGGCAATGGCGCCGCCGAGGAACCGGACGCCCGAGTACGCGCTCGAGGCGACGGAGCGGGGCAGGTCGGTCGCCTCCATCACGCACTCGGTGAGCACCGTGTTCAGGATGCCGAGCAGCAGGCCGCCGATGATCACGCAGACGATGAGCGCGGCGAGGGACGAGATGAACAGGCCGGCCGCCGCCAGGTCGATCGCCAGGAGCGGCATCACGATCCACAGCACCCGGGTGCGCGGGAGGCGCGAGGTCAGCAGCGGCGCGACCCACACCGAGGTCACCGCGAGCGAGACGCCCCAGCCGAAGAAGATCAGGCCGAGCGTGATCGCGTCCTCGACGCCCAGGGGCACGAGGGCGAAGGGCGTGTAGGCCAGCAGCACGAAGAAGCCGATGTTGTAGAACAGCGCGGCGGCGGCGAGGAACCCGAGCGCCGGCTTCGCGAGGGCGCGGAACGGAGCGGAGAGCTTCGTCGGGACGGGCTTCTCGGGGGTCTTCTTCAGCATGACGACGATCGCGATGAAGCCGAGCGCCATCAGGGTGGCGGTGCCGAAGAACGGTCCGCGCCAGCTCCAGCTGCCCAGGAGGCCGCCGAGCAGCGGGCCGATGGCGATGCCGAGGCCGAGGGCCGCCTCGTAGAGGATGATCGCGGCCGAGGTGCCGCCCGACGCCGCGCCGACGATGGTCGCGAGCGCCGTGGAGATGAAGAGCGCGTTGCCCAGGCCCCAGCCCGCGCGGAAGCCGATGATCGACTCCACGTTCTGCGACAGGCCCGCGGCGAGCGCGAACACGACGATGAGCGCCAGACCGATCAGGAGGGTGCGCTTGGCGCCGATCCGGCTCGAGATCCAGCTGGTGAAGAACATCGCCAGGCCCGTGATGAGCAGGTAGCTCGTGAAGAGCATCTCCGTCTCGGTCGGGGTCGCCTCGAGGCTCTTGGCGATCGCCGGGAGGATCGGGTCGACCAGTCCGATGCCCATGAAGGCGATGACGGAGGCGAATGCGACGGCCCACACGGCGGTGGGCTGCTTGAGGATGTTGTCTGGTTTGTCGTGGGACATCGAGGGTGGACGGCTCCTGGCGATTCGGTGGTGCGGGAAGATGCGGGAGAGGTGCGCGCTCAGCGCGCGGCGGCGAGGACCGCGGAGGTCGCCGTCGAGAGGTCGACGCGGGATGCGATGAGCTCGACGGTGCTGCGCATGGCGGCCAGCTCCTCGTCGCTCAGATCGGCGAACATCGGCACCAGCGCGGCCGAGAGCTCGTCGCGCCACTCCTGGAGCGCGCCGGCACCCTTCGCGGTGATGGCGATCTGCCAGGCCCGGGCGTCGTCGGTGTCAGCGATGCGCTTGACCCATTCGGACTCGACGAGCGTGCGGACCAGCTTGGTCATGGTCGGCTGCGAGACCCGGCTGTGCGAGGCGAGCTCCCCCAGCCGCAGCGGCCCCGAGGTCTGCAGCACGCTCAGCGTGCGCCAGATGGCGGGCGACTCCGTGCTCCCGGTGACCCGGGCGGCGAGGCGGGTGAGACGATGGCTGGCGACGACCAGATCGCCCAGCGTGCTCCTCAGTTCTTCGGTGCGGTTCTCGGACATGTCCTCCATTTTATATAGCTGGCCTATATAAATCAAGTGAATGCATTCATTGCCTGCTAGTGATATACAGCATCCGGGATGCTTCAATCGGAGCATGCGACGAAGCACTCCTCCCGAACGGCCCGGCACCGAGGGCCCGGCCGGCTACCACCGCGAGCTGAAGCCCCGGCACATCCAGATGATCGCCATCGGCGGCGCGATCGGCACCGGGCTCTTCCTCGGCGCCGGCGGACGGCTCGCGGCGGCCGGGCCGTCCCTCGTGATCGCCTACGCCGTCTGCGGCCTCGCCGCGTTCCTCATCCTCCGCGCCCTCGGCGAGCTGGTGCTGCGGCGACCGGACTCCGGCTCGTTCGTGAGCTACGCCCGCGAGTTCCTCGGCGAGAAGGCCGGCTTCGTGACCGGGTGGATGTACTGGATGTACTGGGCGATGATCGGCGTCGTCGACGCGACGGCGGTCGCCCTCTACCTGCGGTTCTTCGGCGCCTATCTCCCCTTCTTCGCCGAGGTGCCGCAGTGGGTGTGGGCCTTCTCCGCGCTCGTGCTGGTGTTCGGCCTCAACCTGCTCTCGGTGAAGGTGTTCGGCGAGCTCGAGTTCTGGTTCGCGCTCATCAAGGTGGCGGCGCTGGTGCTGTTCCTCGTGATCGGGACGCTGTTCGTGGTGCTCGGGACCCCGGTCGCCGGCCACACCCCCGGCTTCGCTCTCCTGGCCGAGAGCGGCGGGATGTTCCCGCACGGGGTCGTCCCGCTCATCCTGGTCGTCCAGGGCGTCGTCTTCGCCTACGGCGCGATCGAGCTGGTCGGCACCGCCGCGGGCGAGACCGCCGACCCGGAGCGGACCATGCCCCGCGCGATCAACTCCGTCATCCTGCGCATCGCGCTCTTCTACGTCGGCTCGGTGCTGCTCCTCGCCCTCCTGCTGCCATCGAGCGCCTACTCCGCCGACGAGAGCCCGTTCGTGACCTTCTTCGCCTCCATCGGAGTGCAGGGCGCGGATGTCGTGATGAACCTCGTCGTCCTCACGGCCGCGCTGTCCTCGCTCAACGCGGGCTTCTACTCGACCGGCCGGATCGCCCGATCGCTGGCCCTGCGCGGAGCGGCCCCCGCCTTCGCGGCGCGGATGAACCACTCGGGCGTGCCCTACGGCGGCATCGTCATCACCGGGACGGTCGCGCTGCTCGGCGTCGTCCTGAACGTGTTCCTGCCGGAGCAGGCGTTCGAGATCGGCATCAACCTCACCTCGGTCGGCCTGCTGACCGCGTGGAGCGTCATCGTGCTCTGCCAGCTGACGCTCTACCGCCGTTCGCGGCGCGGCGAGGAGTCGCGGCCGTCGTTCCGGATGCCGTGGTCGCCGTGGTCCGGCTACGTGGCGCTCGCCTTCCTCGGCATCGTGGGTCTGCTCATCCTGCTCGACTATCCAACAGGCACCTTCACCGTCGGCGCGGCGCTCGTGGTCGTCGTCCCCCTGCTGATCGGCGGCTGGTTCGTCGTGCGGCGCCGGGTCAACGCGTTCGCCGACGCCGAGGCCGCTGCGGCGGCTCAGGAGGCGGACGACTCCGAGCCCGCGCCCCGCTGAGCGAGCAGGTACGCCTGCCGGCTCTTCTCGGGCGCGACCGGCTCGCGCAGCACCTCACCGGTGACGGTGAATCCCGCCGCCGCGAGCCGGCGACGGACCCGCTCGGGCGATTGGCGCCGCGTGCGCAGGTCGATGTCGTGGCCGTACGCGTGCGTCAGGTGCCCCACGTCCTCGTCCCCCGCGGTGCTGACCTGGAACGCCAGCAGCAGCCGGCCGCCGGGGCGGACGACGCGGGCGAACTCGGCGAAGAGAGCATCCTGCTCGCTCTGCGGGATGTGGATGATCGAGTACCAGGCGAGCGCGCCGGCCAGCTCCGCCTCGTCGAACGGGAGGTCGAGCATCGACCCGACCGCGAACGGGATGTCGGGATGCTCGCGCCGCGCGACCTCCACCATCCCGGGCGACAGGTCGATCCCGGAGACGTCGAGGCCGAGCTCCGCGAGATGGCCCGCGATGCGTCCGGGGCCGCAGCCGAGATCGGCGACCGGTCCCCCGCCGTCACCGCTCAGCTGCTCGGCGAAGATGCCGAGCACCGCCCGGTCGAAGACGTTGCCGCGCAGATCGTCGCGCAGCAGGTCGGCGTAGTCCTGCGCCACGGCGTCGTAGGCGATGCGGGTGGCGGCGGCGTCGGTGGCGGCGAGATCGGCGGCGGCGGGTTCGGTCGCGTCGATGTCAGACCCTCCGGACACGGCGCGTCAGCACGAGGGCGAGGCCGCCCGCGAGCAGGAGGACGGCGGCCGCGCCGAGCGCCCCGAACCCGGCCGTGGAGCCGGTGTCCGCCAACACGGCGGGGTCGACGGCTGTCGGAGCGGGGCTCGACGGCGAGGGAGTCGGAGTCGCGACCGCGGTCGCGAGGGTCCGCGTCGCAGTCGACGCGGGCGACGTCACGACCGTCTCTTCCGGGGTCCCGCCCGTGGCCGTGGCCGTATTGCTGAGCGTGCCGCGGGCCACGTCGGCGGACGTGAGCGTGTACGGAGCGGTGCAGGTCACCGTCTCGCCCGGGATGAGGGTGGTGGCGGGGCACGAGATCGCGCCGAGCGTCCCGGTCCCGGTGAAGAGGCCCTCGACGACGGTCAGCCCGGTCACGGTGACGGTCCCGGTGTTGGTGATCGCGTAGGAATAGGTCACGCCGCCGCCGGCGACGACCGGACCCGATGCCGGGGTGACCGACTTCGTCAGCGCGAGCCCCGGATCCCGCACGGCGTCGAGGATCAGCTCCCGGGTGGCGGTGTCGATCGTCTCGCCCGGGTTGCCGGTGGCCGTGACGAACGCGCTGAGGACGATCCCGCCGGCGTCGACGTCGCGCTGAGTGACGGTGTAGTCGGCGGTGCAGGTGGTGGAGGCGCCCGGAGCCAGCGGTAGACCGACGCACGTCGCCGGTGTCAGCGTGCCCGTCCCGGTGTTCTCGACCGTGGTGACGTCGAGCCGGGAGAACGCCGCGTCGCCGGTGTTCGTCACGGCGTATGTGACGACGACCGTCGTGCCGGCGGTGATCGCGGCGGGAGCGTCGGGAGACGCCGTGATGACGAGGTCGGCGCTCGGCGCCGCCGATGCGGGCGCCGCGACCACCGCCCCCGCGACTCCGGCCGTGACGACCCCGACGAATACGAGCGCGAGTGCGTGCGATCTCCCCATGCGACCCATCCTAGGAAGGCCCGTCGGGGCCCTCTAGACCGCAGCGTTAAACGCACGAAGGGCGTCGCCCCACGATGGGAGCGACGCCCTCCACGACGCGGACTCTCTCGCGAGAGGAGCCGCGTCGTACAGCGTCAGCCTGTGTGCAGAAGAGCCCCGAGGGGGCGTCGACTACTTGAGGGTGATGGTGGCGCCGGCCTCTTCGAGCTGCGCCTTGGCCTTCTCAGCGGCCTCCTTGTTGGCACCCTCGAGAACGGTGCTGGGCGCACCGTCGACGAGAGCCTTCGCCTCACCGAGGCCGAGGCTGGTGAGGGCGCGCACCTCCTTGATGACCTGGATCTTCTTGTCACCGGCCGACTCGAGGACGACGTCGAAGGAGTCCTTCTCCTCGACCTCTTCGGCGGGGGCAGCAGCGCCGGCGCCGGCCGCAGCAACGGCGACGGGGGCGGCGGCGGTGACCTCGAAGGTCTCCTCGAACTTCTTCACGAACTCGCTCAGCTCGATGAGCGTGAGCTCCTTGAACGCGTCGAGCAGCTCGTCAGTCGACAGCTTTGCCATGATTTTCTCCTTAGTGTGTGTGGTTACTCACCGCTTGCGGGGCCCGGGGGCCTGGTCCTCGAGGGACCTTACGCAGCGGACTCCTGCTTCTCACGCAGCGCGTCGACCGTGCGAACGGCCTGCGACAGCGGTGCGTTGAACAGATATGCGGCTCCGAACAGCGAGGCCTTGAAGGCGCCGGCCAGCTTGGCCAGCAGAACCTCACGGGACTCGAGGTCGGCGAGCTTGCCTACCTCTTCGGCGGTGAGCGGGTTACCGTCGAAGTAACCGCCCTTGACCACCAGCAGAGGGTTCGCCTTGGTGAAGTCGCGCAGTGCCTTCGCGACGGCGACCGGGTCGCCGTGCACGAATGCGATCGCGGACGGACCGGCGAGCTCGTCGTCGAACGACGAGATTCCGGCCTTGTTCGCTGCGATCTTGGTCAGCGTGTTCTTCACCACGGCGTACGTCGCGTGCTCACTGATCGACGTGCGCAGCTGCTTGAGCTGAGCGACAGTGAGACCGCGGTACTCGGTCAGCAGAACGGCGGTCGAGCTCGTGAACAGGTTCTCGAGCTCGGCAACCGTGGCTTCCTTGTTCGCCATGGCCTACCTCTCAATCTTCTTCGTCGCACACCGCGGGAGCGGCGTGCGCCTCGACCGCGGGCAAAGAAAAAAGCTCCGGCGCAGAGGCACGGAGCTGGAGGACGCAGAAACCTGCGAGTCTTGCTTCATACACCTGCGCGGGCGCCCACCTGAGTGGATCTTCTCTCCGTGCGAACACGGTGACCAGCGGTCTTTGGCTTCATCCAGGGTACGCGATCGGGTCGCCGCCGCGCAAATCGTCAGCGGTGGCGGTGCAGGAACGCGCGGACGGAGGCGCCGTAGGCCGGCCGCAGCACGACCTCCCCGTGTGCGCACCGGCGATGGATGACGACCCGGGCGTCCGGGATGCGGCCCGCCGTCGCGCGCACGACCTCCGGCGGGTAGAACGCGTCGTGGTCGCCGCAGTGGAACAGGGTGGGCGCCGTGATCCGGTGCGCCCGGTCGACGACGTCGAAGGCGTCCTCGGCCCGTACGAGCGGCACGAGCGTCGGGACGTCCTCGGGCGGGGTCAGGAACGGCGTCACCGCGCGCAGCATCGGCCCGGCGCCGAAGAAGTCGAGGGTCGCCAGAGCGAGCTCGGCGTCCGCGCGCCGGTCCCCCGCCTCCACCTGGTCGGCGTAGCGCCGCTGCAGCAGCCGCCCTTCGTCGCCGAGACGGCCGGCGCCCGAGACGATGACGAGCGCGCTGACGAGCTCGGGATGATCGGCGGCCAGCTGGAGCGCGATGCTCGCGCCGGTGGAGGTCGCCAGCACCGGGACCGGCGCACCGAGCCGACGCCGGAGGGTGCGCGCGTAGATGTCGGCGATCTCGGGCATGGTCGTCGCGCCGCCCAGGGTGTCGGGGCGGCCGAGGGCGTAGACCCGGTGGCCGTCCGTGCCGCGGAGGGAGAGGCGCTCGGTGAAGGCGTCGATCCCGCGCGGGGCGTGCGGCAGCGCGGGCAGGCCGCGCAGGAACACCAGGGGTGGGGCGGAGGCGGGACCGTACGGTGTCGCGGCGATGGTCGCCGGGCCGGTCACGGCCGCTCCGTTCCCGGTGCCGACTCGACCTCGTCGGCCTCGACCGCGTCGGCCTCCACCGCCCCGGCTTCCACCGCGTCGGCTTCGGCCTCCGCCGACTCGACCTCGTCAGCCTCCACCTCGTCCGGCTCCAGCATGGCCACGGGCTCGGCCGACGCGTCGTCGCCCTCCACGAGGGGCAGGCTCACCGTGAACACGGTGTCGCCCGGCTCGCTGCGCACCGACACGTCGCCGCCGTGCGCCTCGACGACGGCCTGCACGATCGCGAGGCCGAGGCCCGTCGACCCGGTGGCGCGGTTGCGGGAGGTGTCGCCGCGGGCGAACCGCTCGAACAGAGTGGACTGGAGCTCCTCCGGGATGCCGGGGCCGTTGTCCTCGACGGTGACGATCGCCCGGCCGGCCTCGCGGTCGACGGCGAGCGCCGCCGTGACGACGGTGCCCTCCGGCGTGTGCACGCGCGCGTTCGCGAGGAGGTTCGTCACCACCTGGTGCAGACGCGGGGCGTCGCCCACGACCTCCACCGGCTCCTCGGGAACGAGGATGCGCCAGCGGTGATCGGGGCCGGCGGCGTGCGCGTCGCTGAGGGCGTCGATGAGCAGCAGGGAGAGGTCGACCGGGTCCTGGTCGAGCTCGCGGCCCTCGTCGAGCCGGGCGAGCAGCAGCAGGTCCTCGACGAGCGAGGTCATGCGCGTCGCCTCCGACTCGATCCGGCCGAGCGAGCGCGTCACGTCGGCCGGAAGCTCGTGGGGTGCGCGCCGGGTCAGCTCGGCATAGCCGCGGATGGAGGCGAGGGGGGTGCGCAGCTCGTGGCTGGCGTCGGCGACGAACTGGCGCACCTTCTGCTCGCTCGCCTGGCGCGCGGTCAGGGCGGAGGCGACGTGGCCGAGCATCCGGTTGAGCGCGGAGCCCACCTTGCCCACCTCTGTGTGCGGGTCGGTGTCGGCCTCCGGCACGCGGACGGAGAGAGCGACGTCGCCGCGGTCGAGCGGCATGCTCGCGACCTGCTCGGCGGTGCCGGTCACCCGCTCCAGAGGCTTCATCGCGAGCCGCACGATGAAGCTCGCCAGCAGGAAGGCGAAGATCAGGCCCGCGAGGGTCACGAGGACGATCACGAGCGTGAGCTGGGCGACGGTCGCGTTCACATCGCTCAGCGGGAGTCCGATGATGACGCTGTCGCCGTTCTCGAGCTGCGCGGCCGCGATCCGGTAGCTGCCCAGCGCCGAGCCGAGATCGACGGTGTGCGGTCTGCTGTCCGATGGGATGGTGAGCAGCGCGAGCCCGTTGATCGTCACGGGCTTCGGCGCGAGCGGTTGGTTCGGCGCCGAGTCCGTCGGGCGGTCGGCGAGGATCACCGGCGGGAAGAGCAGACCTCCGCTCGCGCTCCGCACGGCGCCGAGCGTTCCCGTCGGCTGACCGGGCGCCTGCACGACCCCGGCGGTGTCGACGCTCGTCGGCCCCGTCCCGTTGATGCGGTCCGCCGCGTGCTGGCCCCGCTCGAGCGCGCTCGAGAGCTGCGCGTCGAGCCGGGTCATCAGATAGCTCTGCAGCGACAGCACGCTGACCGTCCCGATCACCGCGCCGAGCACTGCGAGCATCGCCACCACGACGAGCACCACGCGGCTGCGGAGCGTCCACGAGCGAAACGGGCGGATGCGGTGGAACCAGCTGTGTCCCCCGCCGGAGTCCGGTGCGCCCGCAGTGCGGGCTGTGGTCATTGCGCTGCCTTCACCATGTAGCCGGCCCCGCGCACGGTGTGGATCATCGCGGGGCGTCCGGCGTCGATCTTCTTGCGCAGGTAGGAGATGTACAGCTCGACCACGCTGGAGGAGCCGCCGAAGTCGTAGCTCCAGACCCGGTCCAGGATCTGCGCCTTGCTGAGCACGCGCCGCGGGTTGCGCATCAGGAAGCGCAGCAGCTCGAACTCCGTCGCGGTGAGCTGGATGGGCTCGCCATCGCGGTGCACCTCGTAGCTGTCCTCGTCCAGCACGAGGTCGCCCACGATCAGCACCGGGTCGTCCTGGTCCGCCACCGCCGCGCGCGACCGGCGCAGCAAGCCCCGCAGACGCGCCACCAGCTCCTCCAGGCTGAACGGCTTCGTCACGTAGTCGTCACCTCCGGCGGTGAGGCCGGCGATGCGGTCGTCGAGGGAGTCCTTCGCGGTGAGGAAGAGCACGGGCGCTTCGTTGCCGTCGGCGCGCATGCGCGAGAGCACCTGCAGCCCGTCGATGTCGGGGAGCATGATGTCGAGCACCACCACATCCGGCTTGAACTCGCGCGAGAGCTGCAGCGCCTGCTGGCCGTTGGCCGCGGTCTTCACCTCCCAGTCCTCGTAGTGCAGCGCCATCGCCAGCAGATCCGTCAGCGTGGACTCGTCGTCGACGACGAGCACGCGGATGGAGCTGCCGTCCGCACGGCGCAGAAGGGAACGGGGCTGGCTGGAGGCGCTGGAGGCGGCGCGGGCGTTGATGGTCACCTTTCCCATTATGAGGAGGGGTCTTCGCGCTGGCTATGCGAAACCTATGAGCAGTCTGAGAGCTTCGATCCCTCACATCTTCAGCGAAAACATAGCAACGGCATAAGCGCCCGAAAGGGGCCGGACCTAGCGTCCCCCCGTCATCATCGGACCACAGCTCAGTTTGGAAGCCCACATGTTCGGCACATATCTGCGACGGGAACTCCTCAACCGTCGCAAGCAGACGATCATCATCGCGATCGGCATGGCCCTCGCGATCGCCCTCGTGATCATCGTCAACGCGGTCTCCGCCGGAGTGAAGGACGCGCAGGCCAGCGTCCTCCAGTCCGTCTACGGCGTCGGCACCGACATCACCGTCAGCGAGCCCGCGACGGCCGCCACCGCGACCGGCCAGCCGGGCGGCGGCGGACGCTTCGACTTCGGCGCCAACGCCGGGACGGACGCCGGCGGCAGCCGCAGCGTCAACACCTCCCGCCTCGAGCCGACCCGCGGCGCCACCGTGATGGCGGACTCGGCCCTGACGACCGTGCAGAAGGTGCAGAACGTCTCCGCCGCGGCCGCGGTGCTCTCGCTGACGAACACCAGCTTCAGCGGCACCCTCCCCGACTTCCAGCAGCTGCGCCAGGAGCGCCAGGCCGGCGGGACCGGCGGCAGCGCGGCGACCGTCCCCTCCCCCGCCCCGACGGGAGGCGCGGACGGCGCCGGCGGGAGCTCGTTCAACGTCGACTCGTTCAGCGTGCTCGGACTCGACCCGGCCGGCAAGTCGGTCGGCCCGCTCGCGTCGGTCACCCTGACCTCGGGCCGCACCTTCACGAAGGCGGACGCCGGCAAGGACGTCGTCGTGCTCGACTCCGCCTACGCGAAGTCGGCCAGCAAGGCCGTCGGCGACACCGTCACCATCGGCGGCACCGACTTCAGCGTCATCGGCGTCGTCGCGGCCACGGGCTCCGACTCGACCACCGCCTCCAACGCCTACATCCCCCTCGACGTCGCGCAGACCCTCTCGGGCCAGACGGGCAAGATCTCCTCCGTCTACGTGACGGCGGCCTCCTCCAGCGACATCTCGCAGATCAAGACCGATCTGACGAAGGCGCTCCCGACCGCGACCGTCAGCACCCAGGCCGACCTCGCCTCCGACGTCTCCGGCTCGCTCGGGAGCGCGGGGAGCCTGATCTCGAACCTCGGCACCTGGCTCTCGCTCATCGTGCTCGCCGCGGCGTTCCTCATCGCCATCCTGTTCACGATCTCCGGCGTCACCCGCCGCACCCGCGAGTTCGGCACCCTCAAGGCGATCGGCTGGTCCAACGGCCGCATCGTCGGGCAGGTCGCGGGCGAGTCGGTCGTGCAGGGCGTCATCGGCGGCATCATCGGCGTGGCCGTCGGACTCCTCGGCGTCCTCATCGTGAACCTGGTCTCCCCGACCCTCACCGGCAGCGTCAACACCCGGACCGGTGTCGCCGACGCCGCGGGTCGCGGTGCGGGAGCCGTCGGCACGGCGGCGACCAACGCACCGGGAGGCGGCTTCGGCGGTGCCGGAGGCGGCTTCGGCGGTGCGGGCGGCGGCTTCGCCGGCGCACGGCAGGCGGCGGCCTCGACCAGCGAGATCGCCCTCCACGCCCCCATCACCCTCTGGATCATCCTCGGCGCGGTCGGCCTCGCTGTCCTCGGCGGCCTGATCGCCGGTGCGATCGGCGGCTGGCGTGCCTCGCGCCTCCGCCCCGCCGCCGCCCTCCGCTCGGTCGCCTGACCCCATCGCCCCAAGGAGCACCCGTGTACACCCTCACGAACGTCACCAAGAAGTACACCCAGTCCAAGCGCGAGGTCGTCGCCCTCAAGGACGTCACCCTCGAAATCCCGGACGGCCAGCTCGTCGCCATCCAGGGCCCCACCGGCGGCGGCAAGTCGACGCTGCTGCAGATGCTCGGCGCCCTCGACCGCCCCACCACGGGATCGGTCGAGCTCGGGCCGTCGAGTCTGTCGAAGCTCGGCGATGGCAAGCTCACCGGCATCCGCGCGAACGAGATCGGCTTCGTCTTCCAGGGGTTCAACCTCATCCCAACGCTGACGGCGCAGGAGAACGTGGAGACCGCACTCGCCCCGCTGAAGGTGAGCGCGGAGGAGCGCAAGCGCCGTGCGGCGGAGGCCCTCGCCTCCGTCGGCCTCGGCGACCGCGGCACCCACCTGCCGTCGGAGCTCTCCGGCGGTCAGCAGCAGCGCGTCGCGATCGCGCGCGCCCTGGTGAAGAACCCGGACGTGCTGCTCGCCGACGAGCCGACCGGCAACCTCGACGAGGAGACCCGCGACGAGATCATGGACCTGCTGGAGGGTCTCTGGCGCGACCGCGGCCTCACCCTCGTGATCGTGACCCACGACAGCGCGGTCGCGAAGCGCGCCCAGCGCCGCCTCCACATCAAGCACGGCCAGGTCAAAGAGGCCGCCTAACCCGGCCACATTCGTGCCGAATGTCGACTTAGCGCTCCGCTAAGTCGCCATTCGGCACGAATCACGTGGCGGTGGGAGTCGGGACCACGAGCATCCCGAGGGCCTCGGCGAGCACGACGGCCTGGCGTTCGTCGATCGTGGCGCCGCGCAGGAGGACGTCGGCCGGGTCGACCCCGGTGAGGTCGCTGCCGACGAGGGAGGCGGCGGTGAAGTCGGCACCGGTGAGCGTCGCGCCCGAGAGGTCGCACCCGTCGAACCGGGACTCGGCGCAGCGCGCCTCGCCCAGGTCGGCTTCCCGGAGGCGCACCCCGCGGAACTCCGCGCCCCGCAGTTCGGCGCGCGAGAGGCCGGTGAAGCCCCAGTTGCCGCCCTCCACTTTGAGCAGCGCGAAGTCGCAGGAGTGGAACGTGCTGCCGGTCAGCTTGCAGCGCCGGAAGGTCGTGTCGAAGAAGTTGCAGCCCTGGAAGCTGCAGTTCACGAACGCCGAGTCGGTGTGCTCGCTCACGTTGAACCGCACCGACCGGAACGTGCATCGGGTGAAGGTGGCGCCCGAGGAGCGCAGCTCCGTCATGTCGACGTCCACGAACTCGACGTCGGTGAACTCCACCCCGTCGAGGTCGCGCCCGTACCAGTCCTCACCCCGGATGATGCTCTCCGTACTCACGAGTCGAGCCTAGCCATCCGGGGTGACACCGCGGCCGCGGCCGCCTCAGTCCTGGTTGCTGAACGCGGCGTCGAACGAGGCGGTCGGCTGCTTCCAGAGCAGCGAGCGGATGTAGCCGACGGCCTCCTTCGCGCCGTGCAGGCGGTCCATGCCGGCGTCCTCCCACTCGATGGAGATGGGGCCGGTGTAGCCGATCGACTCGAGCGCGCGGAAGGAGTCCTCCCACGGCACGTCGCCGTGCCCGGTCGAGACGAAGTCCCAGCCGCGGCGCGGGTCGCCCCACGGCAGGTGCGAGCCCAGCACGCCGGCGCGGCCGTTGCGGGGGCGCAGGCGGGTGTCCTTGCAGTCCACGTGGTAGATGCGGTCCTGGAAGTCGACGATGAAGCCGACCGGGTCGATGTCCTGCCACATCATGTGCGACGGGTCCCAGTTGAAGCCGAACGCCTCGCGGTGGTCGATGGCCTCCAGCGACCGGACACTCGACCAGTAGTCGTACGCGATCTCGGACGGGTGCACCTCGTGGGCGAACCGCACGCCCTCGCCGTCGAACACGTCGAGGATGGGGTTCCACCGGTCGGCGAAGTCCTGGTAGCCGGCGTCGATGACGGAGGCGGGGACGGGCGGGAACTGGGCGACGTACGGCCAGATCTTCGACCCGGTGAAGCCGACGACCGTGTCCACGCCGAGCTTGCGCGCGACCTTCGCGGTGAGCTTCAGCTCTTCGGCGGCGCGCTGCCGCACGCCCTCCGGCTCGCCGTCGCCCCAGACCTTCGAGCCGACGATCGCCTGGTGGCGGAAGTCGATCGGGTCGTCGCAGACGGCCTGGCCCTTAAGGTGGTTGGAGATCGCCCACACCTTGAGCCCGTACTTGTCCAGGATGTCGAGGCGCCCCTGCAGGTACGCGTCGTCCTCGGCCGCGCGCCAGACGTCGAGGTGCTCCCCCGACGCGGCGATCTCGAGGCCGTCGTAGCCCCACCCGCTCGCGAGCTTCGCCACCTCCTCGAGCGTGAGGTCGGCCCACTGGCCGGTGAAGAGGGTGACCGGGTGGGTGCGCCCCGACTCGTTCTGATCCGTCATCGTTCCGTTCCCAATTCGATCCAGGTGCCCGCCTCGGCGGAGTCGAGCACGGCGTCGGTGATCCGCACGGCCCGCAGGCCGTCGGTGAAGCGCGGCAGGCCGTCGGGGCTCTCCCCGGCGACCGCTGCGTAGCTGTCGGCGATGAACGCGTTGAACGCGTCCTGGTAGCCCTGCGGGTGACCCGAGGGGACCACGCACAGCCGGGCGGCGTCCGCGCTCAGCTGGTCGCCGTCGCGCGGGATGAGGAGGCTGCCCGCCCGGCGGCCGACCCACAGCGTCTCGGGCTGCTCCTGGTCGAAGGCCACGCTCTCGGCGGTGCCGGCGATCTCGAGCCAGAGCTTGTTCTTGCGGCCGGGGGCGACCTGCGAGACGAGGAGGGTGCCGAGCGCACCGCCCACGGTCTCGACGACCACCGCGACGGCGTCCTCCGTGGTGATCGCGGAGTGCGACGCCCGCTCGGCGAAGACCGTCCGCTTGGTGGCGGAGACGCGCGAGACCCGATCCCCCGACACGAACTCGACGAGGTCGACGAGGTGGGATCCGATGTCGGCGAATGCGCGCGAGCGGCCGCCCTGCGCCGAGTCCACCCGCCAGTTGTCGTCACCCGAGCCCAGCAGCCAGTCCTGGAGGTAAGAGGCGTTGATGCTGAGCACGCGGCCGGCCTGCCCGGAGGCGAAGCGGTGGCGCGCCTCCCGCACCAGCGGGTGGAAGCGGTAGATGAACGGCACGGTGGCCACGCGGCCCTCGGCGGCGCGCACCAGCTCCTCCGCGTCGGCGGTGGCGGTGGCCAGCGGCTTCTCGCAGATGACGTGCTTGCCGGCGGCGAGGACCGCGCCCGCCTGCTTCGCGTGGAGCGCGTTCGGCGTGGTGACGTGCACCACGTCGATGCTGTCGTCCGCGAGCAGCTCGTCGAGCGAGCCGTAGGCGCGGGCGACGCCCAGGCGCTCCGCCGCGGCCGCCGACTTCTCCGGCGTCGACGACACGATCCCGGCCAGGTCGGCTCGGGCCGCACGCGCGGCCCGGGTGTGCACCTCGGCCATGAAGCCGCCGCCCACGATGGCGACCCGGAGGCGTTCGCCCGCCCGGCTCTCGTCGCGGCGGGTCAAGCCGCCGTTCGTCGCATCTCCCACAGTCACGTCCTCCCGTCTCCGCGCCGGCTACGCCAGCGTCGCCGCTCGCGGGTCCCAGTCCTCGGGGAGGGCGGGAGCCACCTGCACGGTGCTCGCGACCTCCACCGGGACGCCGGACTCCCCGGCCTCGATGGTCGCGACCATCACGTCGAGCACGTGGAACGCCTGCTCGCCCGAGGCGCGCTCGGGCACACCGGCGCGGATAGCGCGGGCCAGTTCGACGACGCCGGTACCGCGGGACGACGTCGAACCGGTCGAGGCGACCGTCTCCTCGCCCTCGGCGCCGTGGATGCGCAGCTCGCCCGTGAACGTGTTCGGGTCGGGGACCTCGACGGTGCCCTCGACGCCGGCGACCTCGAAGAGCGTGCGGCCGAGCTTGGAGTCGAAGCTGAAGATCGCCTGCGCGGTCTGCCCGCTCTCGAACTGGTAGAGGGCGCTGACGTGCGTCGGCACCGTCACGGCGAACTCCTCGCCTGCGCGCGGGCCCGAGCCGATGACGCGGGTCTCGCGCGACTTCGACGCCACGGCGGCCACGCGGGCGACCGGACCGAAGAGCTGCACGAGCGCGGTGAGGTAGTACGGGCCGATATCGAACAGCGGGCCCGCGCCCTCCTGGAACAGGAAGTCCGGGTTGGGGTGCCACGACTCCGGGCCCGGCGACTGCATCAGCGTGAGCGCCGTGAGCGGAGCGCCGATGCGTCCGCTCTCGAGCAGGCGGCGGGCGGACTGGATGCCCGCGCCGAGGAAGGTGTCCGGCGCGGTGGCCACGCGCAGTCCGCGGGCGTTCGCGGTGTCGAGCAGCTCCTGCCCGGTGGCGCGGTCGAGCGCGAACGGCTTCTCGCTCCACACGTGCTTGCCCGCGGCGAGCGCCTGCAGCGCCACCTCCACGTGCACCTTCGGGATGGTGAGGTTGACGACGATCTCGATGCCGTCGTCGGCCAGCAGCTCCTCCACGGAGCCGGCGCCCGGGACGCCGTACTTGTCGGCCTGCGCACGAGCGCGCTCCTGGTCGATGTCGGCGACGAAGCGCACCTCGAGGTCGGGGAACGAGGTGAGGTTGCCCAGGTACTCGTTGCTGATCACGCCCGCGCCGATGACGCCGACGCCCACCCGTCCGGCGCTCACGCGAGGCCCTCGGCGGTGAGGAAGGCGAAGCTGTCGGCGACGGCCTGGAAGCGGTCGCCGCGCGAGTCGTCCAGCTCCACGACGCGCAGGGCGTCGGGCGCGGCGGCGATGATGTCGGCGATCGGGAGCGAGCCCTGGCCGACGGCGACCTGGTCCTTCGTCTCCGTGGTGCCGGGGCCGTCCTTGATGTGCAGGGCGACGACGCGGTCGCCGAGCGCGGGGAGCAGCGTGAGCGGGTCCTCCCCCCCGACGGCGACCCAGTACGTGTCGATCTCGAGCACGACCTCCGGCGCCAGCTTGCCGGCGAAGAACTGGAGGGCGGTGGTGCCCTCGATCGTGCTCTCGATCTCGTGCGCGTGGTTGTGGTACCCGGCGCGGACGCCGTAGCGGGCGGCGACCTCGGCCGCCTCGTTGAGCTGGTCGGCGATCGCGGCGACGTCGTCGGCCGTCTGCCAGCGCTCCGGAGCGACGAACGGGTCGATGACCGTCTGGATGCCGAGGGCCTGCGCGGCGCCGAAGACCTGGTCGAGGTCGCCGCCGATGAAGCCCTGGTGCGTGGTGGGGGCCGTGAGTCCCGCCTCGGCGAGGCCGTCGCGGAGCGCGTCGCCGAACTCGAGGAAGGCGAACGGCTCCACCTGGGTGAAGCCGATGTCAGCGATGCGGCGCAGAGTGCCGACCGTGTCCTCGGTCAGCAGCTCGCGGACCGTATAGAGCTGCACGGAGAGTTTTGACGTCGACACAGTGCTCCTCGTCGAGTGGTGGTGCGGATGGATGCCGCCGGATGGCGACGGGTCCATTCAACCGAGACTTCTGTCGGATGTCAATCAAAAGTCGACGGATCGTGCACAACCTTTGGATGCCGGGCGGCGCGTGTGGTTCAATGACCGCATGACCGACACCGCGCGCGAGACGGGGCTGGTCGCGACGGACGCCGCCGATCTGCTGGCGATCCTGCGCGACGGAGTCCCGCGAACGCGCGCGCAGCTCGCCGAGCTCACCGGCCTCGCGCGCTCGACCGTCGCGGTGCGCATCGATGCGCTCACCGCATCCGGCCTCATCGCGCCGGCCGGCGACGACGTGTCGACCGGAGGCCGCCCGCCCGCGCGGGTGCGCTTCAACCCGTCGTCGCGCGTCGTGGTCGCGATCGACCTGGGCGCGACCCACGCCGTGGTCGCACTGGCCGATCTCGCCGGCGACATCCTCGCCCGGGAATCCCAGCGCATCCGCATCGCCGACGGACCCGAGTCCGTGCTCGACTGGGCCCTCGAGAGCGCGCGGCGCCTCTACGGCGAGAGCGGACGCCCGCTCGACGACCTGGTCGGCATCGGGATCGGCGTGCCCGGCCCGGTGGAGCACTCGACCGGACTGCCGGTCAACCCGCCGATCATGCCCGGCTGGGACCGCTTCGACATCCCCGCGTACGTCCAGCGCGTCTTCGAGGTGCCCGTTCTGGTCGACAACGACGTGAACCTCCTCGCCCTCGGCGAGCACGCGCGCGTCTGGCCCGAGCAGACGGACCTGCTGTTCGTGAAGGTCGCGACCGGTATCGGCGCCGGCCTGATCAGCGGCGGCCGGCTCCAGCGCGGCGCCCAGGGCTCGGCCGGCGACCTCGGTCACGTGCGCGTTCCGTTCGGCGCGGACACCCCGAGCCACGGCGCTCAGGATGCGGACCTCGAAGCCCTCGCCAGCGGCCCGGCCATCGCCCGCGCGCTCACAGCGGCGGGCATCCCGGCCGAGACGACCGACGACGTCGTCGACCTCGCGCGCACCGGCAATCCGCTCGTCCAGGAGGCCATCCGCCAGGCCGGACGCGATCTCGGCGAGGTCGTGGCGACCTGCGTCAACCTCCTCAACCCGTCGATGGTCATCGTCGGCGGGGGCCTCTCCCGTGTCGGCGAGCAGCTGCTCGCCGGGGTGCGGGAGGTCGTCTACCAGCGGTCGACGCCGCTGGCCACCCAGCACCTGACGATCACCGAGTCCCGCTCCGGCGAGACCGGCGGCGTGATCGGCGCGGCGATCATGGTGATCCAGCACGTGCTCGATCCCGATCCCCGGGCGGTGCGCGCACTCTCGCGCTGACCCCTCCCCTGTCCCTTCGACCCCCGCCTCGATCATCGAATCGATTCGATCCGCTCCATCCCACCCCTGAAAGGAACCTCGTGACCACCGAATCCCTCTCCTCCGGCGCCGCTGCCGGTCGACCCCTGCGCGCCGGCGTGATCGGCCTGGGCTGGGCCGGTCAGCAGCACATGGAGGCGTACGCCACCCTTCCCGGCGTCGAGCTCGTCGCCATCGCCGGCATGGAGGACGAGCCCCGCGCCGCGCTCGGCGAGAAGTACGGCGTCGAGCGCCGCTACGCGGATTGGAAGGACCTCGTCGCCGACGGCGACCTCGACGTCGTGAGCGTCGCCGTCCCCACCTTCCTGCACGCGCCGATCACCGTCGGGGCGCTGGATGCGGGCATCCACGTGCTCAGCGAGAAGCCGATCGCCCGCACCGCGGCCGAGGCGCAGACGATGGTCGACGCCGCGCACCGCTCGGGCCGCGTGCTCGAGGTCGCGTTCAACCACCGCCGCCGCGGCGACATCGAGGCTCTCAAGGCGGCCATCGACGCCGGGCAGATCGGCCGGCCGTACCACGCCCGCGCCACCTGGCTGCGGCGAGCCGGCATCCCCGCGCTCGGCAGCTGGTTCACGAACCGCGAGATGGCCGGCGGCGGCCCGCTCATCGACATCGGCGTGCACGTCCTCGACTACGCGCTCCACCTCTTCGGCGAGCCGCAGGTCGTCGCCGTCTCGGCGGTCACCCACTCCGAGCTCGGCGTCCGGGGTCGCGGCGGCTCGTCGTCGGACAAGCAGCTGGTCGGCTCCGCCTACGAGGTGGAGGACCTCGCGAGCGTCCTGCTGCGCCTCGAGGGCGGCGGCTCCATCGTCCTGGAGACGAGCTGGGCCGCCTACCGCCCCGCCGGCGACGAGTTCGGCATCACCCTGTACGGCACCGAGGGCGGCGCGGACCTGCGCGTCGTCGACTACGCCCCCGCGGGCGAGCTGACCATCTTCACCGGCGACGGCGAGGAGACGGCAGACGTCCGCGTCGCCGCCGACGCCGGGCGCGGCCACCTCGCCGTCGTGGAGACGTTCCTGGAGCACGTCGCCGACGAGGCGAACTGGTCCCGCTGGGACGGTTCCCTCGCCCTCGACCGCGCGCGGGTGATCGACGCCGCGTACGCGTCCGCCGCACAGGGGGCCGAGGTGCGGCTGCAGCCCGCCACCGTCGGCACCGCCGACTCGAGCACCACCGACACCGCCGACACGAGCGTCGCCACGAAGGGAGCCTGAACCATGGCCGCACTGCGCGTCACCGTCTGGAACGAGGGCGTCCACGAGACGACCCAGCCCGCGATCGCCGCGATCTACCCGGAGGGCATCCACGGCGCCATCGCCGAGGGCCTCCGCGACCTGCTCGGCGAAGAGGTCGTCGTGCGCACCGCGACCCTCGCCGATCCCGAGCACGGCCTGAGCGAGGCCGTGCTCGCCGAGACCGACGTGCTGCTCTGGTGGGGTCACATCGCCCACGACCAGGTCGCCGACGAGGTCGTGGAGCGCGTGCGCGAGCACGTGCTCGGCGGGATGGGCCTCATCGTCCTGCACTCGGGCCACTTCTCGAAGATCTTCATCCGGATGCTCGGCACCACCTGCTCCCTGCGCTGGCGCAACCCCGAGGGCGGCGAGCGCGAGCTGGTGTGGAACGTGAACCCGACGCATCCCATCGCCGCCGGGGTCGAGCAGCCGATCGTGATCGAGGCGCAGGAGATGTACGGGGAGTTCTTCGACATCCCGACGCCCGACGACCTGGTCTTCATCAGCTCCTTCACCGGCGGGGAGGTGTTCCGCTCGGGCGTGACCTTCACCCGTGGCCGCGGGAAGATCTTCTACTTCTCCCCCGGCGACCAGGAGTACCCGGTCTACTTCCACCCCCAGGTGCGCCGCGTGCTCGCCAACGGCGTGCACTGGGCCGCCCCCGCCCCCGGCCCCCGCACCGCCCCCGCCGTCTCCAACCCCCAACCCATCTAGTCCCGCCGCTAGCCGCCGAGCACAGGAAAAGTGCGCTGTTTCCGATCGGGACAGCGCACTTTTCCTGTGCTCGGCGGCTTCGCCATGGGGCGGGGAGGCAGGGCGCGGGGAGGCAGGGCAGACTGGGGGGATGACGGACGAGCTTTTTGCGCTTCCTGGGCCGCGGCATCCTGATCCTGCTGATGCGCCCGCGCTGCGGTGGGGCGTGCTGGGGCCGGGCGTGATCGCCGCCGACTTCACGAAGGCGCTCCACGCCCACACGACGCAGCGGGTCGTCGCCTGCGGATCCCGCTCCGCCGAGCGGGCCGCGGCCTTCGCCGCTGAGCACGGCGTCGAGCGGGCGCACGGCTCGTACGAGGCGCTCGTCGGCGACCCCGGCGTCGATGTCGTCTATGTCGCGACGCCGCACAGCGAGCACCTCGAGCACGCGCTGCTCGCCATCGCCGCGGGCAAGCACGTGCTCATCGAGAAGCCGATGGCCGCGACCGCCGACCAGGCGCGCCGCATCGTCGTCGCGGCGCGGGAGGCCGGCGTGTTCGCGATGGAGGCGATGTGGACGCGCTACCTGCCGCAGACCGACATCGCCCGGCAGCTGCTGGAGGACGGCGCCCTCGGTGAGGTGCGCGTCGTCACGGCGGACTTCGGCGGCAACGCGACCTACGACCCGGCCGGGCGGCTCTGGAACCCGGCCCTGGCCGGCGGCGCCCTCCTCGACCTCGGTGTGTACGTCGTCTCGTGGGCGTCCTTCGCTCTGGGTGCGCCGGCGGGCATCATCGCCAGCGGATCCCTCGCGCCCACCGGCGTCGACGAGCAGGCCGCCCTGGTGCTCAGCACGGTCTCGGGAGCGCAGGCGCTGCTCAGCACGACGCTGCGGGCGGGCACCCCCTCGCTGGCCACGATCAGCGGATCGGCCGGGCGGATCGAGACGGATGCGCCGTTCTGGGGACCGAGCGGTCTGCGCGTCCACCGCGCCGACGGCTCCCTCGCCGCCCACTGGCGCGACGCGTACGGCCGACCGCACCGGCAGGGGATGTCGTACGAAGGCGCCGCGCTCGCCCGCTACGTCGCAGAAGGCCGTACCGAGTCGCCCCTCCACTCACTCGATGAGGCCGTCTCGACGCTCGCCACGATCGACGAGGCCCGCCGCCAGCTCGGCGCGGCGGGCGTGGGCTGACAGCGGGCGTCGCCGGAGCGAGGCACAATGGAGGGGTGCTCGACCCCGCCCAGGCCCGCTCCGCCGACCTCTACCGGCCGGTCGCGCTGGCGGGCCGCGGCCCTGTGCGGGCCGCCGCACCGGCTCCCGTCCCGGTGATCCCCGCGGTCCCGGGCCAGACCGGTCACCTCGCCCGCGTCGTCGCGCGCTCCAGCGATCGCGTCGGCTGGCTGCGGGCGCGCAGCCGCGGCATCACCGCGACCGATGTCGCCAAGCTCTCGACGCCGCGCTCGTTGCGCGCCGCGGTGTACGACAAGCTGCACGGGACCGGCTTCTCCGGCAACTCGTACACGCAGCACGGCCGCGTGCGGGAGCCGGAGATCGCCGCCTGGGTGGCCGCCACCCACGGCATCCAGCCCTCGGACGCCCTCTTCCACGCCGAGCGGGACCGCCGCCATCTCGCGACCCCGGACGGTCTCGCGGTGCGCTCCGACGAGCGCATCGAGCTCTGCGAGATCAAGACCACCAACAAGCCCTTCCGCAGCATCCCGCGCAGCTACCTGCGTCAGATCTGGTGGCAGCAGTACGTGCTCGGCGCCGAGCGCACGCTCTTCGTCTGGGAGCAGCACGACGGCTTCGTGCCCCTGCACGACGAGCCCGAGTGCCGCTGGGTCGACCGCGACGACGCCGAGATCGCCAAACTGGTCGGCCTCGCCGGCGACCTCATCGAGCTGCTCCGCCAGGCGACGGCCACGCCGGTCAGCGCGCCGGCTGCCGCTCCTGCACCTGCGCCTGTTCCTGCTCGCGCTCCCGAGCCGGTCGCCACCCTCTACTGAGCGCGAGGGCGAACACGGCGATCCACGCGATCGCCACCGTCGTGCCGATCAGCTCCAGCCAGGCCCCGACGTCCGTGGCGACATGGACGATCGCCAGCATCCCGCCGACGATCGTGATGGCGGCGACGGCGACGCAGCTCACCAGCGAGAACCGCGCGACCCGTGGCAGCCGCGCGGCGAACGCGACCTGCAGCATCGCGTAGCAGGCGGCGGCGAAGCCCAGCACGGCGGAGACGGTGTGGGTCAGGTCCTGCACCGTCGACCGGGGATCGGCGATCGGCACCGGGCAGTTCGCGGTGCACGTCACCTGCGAGGCGACCACGAAGCAGATCGCGGCGAAGCCGAGGCTGAGAGCGGGGGCCCAGCGGTCGAGCAGGCGCACGCGGGAGCGCACGTGCCCGCTCGCGAGCGCGATCGAGAACCCGCCGGCGGCGACGAGCAGCAGCGCGACCCGGAACATCCCCGCGGTCGGAGCACCCTCCGCGCCCAGCTCGCTCACGTAGACCGCGCGCTCGACCGTGAGCCGCGCGGCCCAGATGATCGTGAGTCCGCCGAGCACCGCGACGGTGCCGATCGCGAGCAGGATCGGCACAGCGCGCTCCCACCCGCGGGCGAGCGGAGGCACGGCGAAGGGCTGGCGCACGATGCGCAGGAATCGCTGCACGCTGGCTCCTCGGGTTCGGGTCGAAGCATCCTAACGCGACCCTCGCTGGAAACGTCCTGGGGGTATCCGAAACAGAGTGTTCACACGTGGTGACCCCGGCGTAACACCGGTGACGCAATCCCGGGATTGACTGGGATCAGCTGATCGCGCCAGTGGAGGGCGACCGACGAGGGGACGACGAATGCCGAAGACCATGCGGGCCGCACTCCTGGATGCGGCGGGCGGCCCGGAGTCCCTGCGCATCGGCGACACGGCCTCCCCCGATCGCGTCAACGCCGAGTTCCTGGTCAAGGTCGTCGCCGCCGGCGTGAACCCCCTCGACGCGAAGACGCGCGCCGGTCGCGGGGTGTTCGACGCGATCCACTCCTTCCCGGCGGTGCTCGGGCACGACTTCAGCGGGGTGGTCGTCGAGTCGCCCTACAGCGCCCATCCCCTCCGCCCGGGCGACGAGGTCTTCGGGATGGTCATGGTGCCGCGGTTCGGGGGAAGCTACGCCGAGTACATCTCGGTGCCGAGCCTCAGCGTCGTGCGCAAACCCTCCACCCTCTCCCACATCGAGGCCGCCGCCGCGCCCCTCGCCGCGCTCACCGCGTGGGGCATGGTCGTCGAGGTCGCCAAGGCACACGAGGGCCAGCGGATGCTCATCCATGCGGGCAGCGGAGGCGTCGGGCACTTCGCCGTGCAGTTCGCCTCCTACTTCGGGGCCCACGTGATCGCGACCGCCTCCGGCTCCCACGCGTCGTGGCTGCGCTCACTCGGCGCCGCAGAGGTCGTCGACTACACCTCCACGCGGTTCGAGGACGCGGTGCAGGAGGTGGATGTGGTGATCGACCTGGTCGGGAACGTGCACGACGACACCGGGTCCCGCTCGCTGAGCGTCCTGCGCCCCGGCGGCCTGATCATCAACGCCCCGACCGGGAGCTGGCCCGGGTTCGAGGACGAGATCGCCGCGGCCGGTGTGCGCGGCACCCACTACCGCGTCGCTCCCGACGGCAACACGCTCGGGGTGATCTCGCGCCTGCTCGAGGCGGGCAACGTCCGCGTGCACGTCGACCAGATCTACGCGCTCGAGCAGATCGCCGAGGCCCATCGGGCCGTCGAGAGCGGCCACACCCGCGGCAAGGTCGTGCTCAAGATCGCCGAGGGGTAGCGCACCCGTCGGTCGTGCGCGTCAGGAGATCGGGCTGCGCTCCATCACCCAGTCGTCCTCCCACCGCTCGCCGACCAGGAAGCGCTTCGACCCCACGTGCTCGAAGCCGTGCTTGCCGTAGAAGCGCTGCGCGCGGGCGTTCTCCTCGTTGACGCCGAGCCACATCCCCTCGGCTCCGGCGTCCGCGGCGGCCGTGACGCTCTCGGCCATCAACCGGCCGGCGACACCCTCGCCGTGGTGGCCGGGGAGCACGTAGCACTTGCTGAGCTCGGCGGTCGGGCGCACCCGGATGGCGCGGCGCACGTCCTCGTCGGACGGCTCGCCCACGATCACCATCGTGTAGCCGATCGCCTCCCCGGTCTCGTCCTCCGCGATGAGCACGCGGCGGGCGGGATCGGCGACGTACTCGGCGAACCGTTCGGTCGACAGCACGGTCGCGATGAAGTGCGCCTTGGCCTCCTCCGACGTGTGCGGCGGGCAGGCGAGCGGGAAGGTCACGGCGGCGACGGACGCGAGCGCAGCGGCGTCGTCCGTGCGGGCGGGACGGATGGTGACGGTCACGCGACCAGGCTAGCCGGTCCGCGGCCCGAGGAGTCCGGACAGAGGGGACCGGCCGTCCCCGGGGGTGTGGGACGGCCGGTCCAGTCGGAGCTCCTGCGATCAGTGGCGGCCCTGCGCCACCAGGCTGAGCAGGTCGAACGACACGTCGCCGAGGCCGGTCACGGGGTCGTAGCCCTTGGCCGTCTTCAGCGTGGTGTCCTGATCGAACGAGACCAGGAAGCTGTTGCCGCTGGTCTTGCTCGTGTAGGCGACCGCCTGCGTCGGGTTCTGCGGCAGCACGTCGCGGAAGCTGCCCGGCAGAACCCGCTTGACCGCGTACAGCGTCGGGTTGGCGAACCCGATCGTCGTGTGCGTCGACTGCTGCACGATCGCGATCTGCGCGGCCACGATCGGCGAGGCGAGCGAGGTGCCGCCGTATGTCTCGTTGATGTAGTCGCCGGTCGCGAGGGTGTCGTCGTCCACGATCGGCCGCAGACCGATCAGGAACCCGGTGTACGGGTCGGCCAGAGCCGAGACGTCGGGCGAGACGCGCTTGCCCGCGGCCAGGGCCGCCGGCACGATGCCACGCTGGTAGTCCGGCTGCGCGAAGACGGCGCTCGTGCCGCCTCCCGCACCCCCGACGAATCGGCTGCCCGGCAGCGGTTCCGCGTAGCTCAGCGAGCCGTCGGCGTTCTTCACGATCTGGTCGACGGTGTCGCCCCAGCCGGTCTCGAAGGCGATCTTGCCGTTCTTGTCGATCGCCATGCTCGTGCCGCCCACCGAGGTGACCCACGGCGAGGAGGCCGGGAAGTCGGGGGACGCGTAGCCGAGGTTCGCGACCTCGTCACCGTTGTCACCGCTCGAGAAGTAGAGGCCGATGCCCTCGCCGGCCGCCTGCAGCTGCAGGTTGACCTCGCCCTGGATCACGTCGGCCGGGACGGCCTCGCCCACGTTCCCGTAGCTGTTGCTCACGATGGTCGCGAGCTTGTTGTCGAGGATCTTGGACATCGCGACATCCAGGCCGCCGCTGCAGTCGGTGCCGCCGACGTAGAGGATGCGCGCTCCCGGAGCGATCGCGTGCACCGACTCGACGTCGAGGGTCTGCTCGCCCTGCCAGCCGCTGGGGTACTGGCACAGCGCCTGGTCGGTGAAGTCGGACGGCTTCGGCACCAGCTGCTGGTACGACGAGTTGGTCAGCCCCGGCTCCCCGTTCTGGGCGGAGTAGGAGTTGACGTCCTTCACGATGGTGGGGCTGGCGTATGCGTCGATGATCGCGACCGTCTGACCGGAGCCGTTCACGCCGCGCTTGCTGAGGTCGCTCAGGCCGTAGGCGCTGCGCAGCTGCTGCGGGGTGTAGCCGCAGTTGTAGGTGCTGTACTTCGTCTGGCCGTTGTAGGCGGCGGGGACGGTCACCGTGTTCTCGCCGAAGTAGTGCGAGCAGGGGGTGTCGACCACCGGAGCGGCGGCGACCTTGCGCGACAGCTGCGGCTCACCGGAGGAGCCGAGATCGCCCTGCTGGATCGAGTCCGGGCGGGTCAGGGTGCGCGACTGCTCGACGCTGACGCCCGACACCTTCGTGCCGATCGAGGCGGGCAGCGACGGCGCCGTCGCCGGAGCGATCAGCTGGTGCCCGGCGTAGTTGAACGAGTGGAGGGAGGTGCCGAAGATCGAGCCGATCTGGTCGGGCGTCCCGCGGAACACCACGTACTGGCGGCTGGCGGGCACCGCGGTGATGGTGAGCCCCGCGGTCGTCAGGAAGCTGACCACGGCGTCCGAGTCGGCCTGCGTCGGCGAGAAGCGCCCGATCCACTGCGCCGGGGCGACTGCCTTGCGGTAGCCGGCGATGGCCGGGTTCGACACCTGCTTCGCGAGCGCCTCGGCGCCCGCCTGGTCACGCAGCGGCAGGTAGATCTCACCCTCCACCGTCGTGTCGGCCGGAGCGGCGCCGGCATCGTTCGCGGCGGTGGCCCACGACGGGAGGGAGTCGGCGTAGGTCACCCGGTCGGCGGCGGTGGCCGCGGAGGTACCCGCCAATGACAAAGCCACCGTGGCGGCCACGGTGGCGATGATTCCGACGACCCTCTTGTGGAGGGATCGTGTGGTGCGAGGAGTCATGGAAACGTCATCCTTCACTCGGACGGACTCGACATCGAGTCGGCGCGCGGCGCGCGCCAGAGCGAGCGTAAACCCCCGTCGTTCTGCCACACAAGAGGGGGTAGACGGGTCTGTCGCGATCCTTGACGAGTGTGTACGTTCTCTCAGAATCTCCGCGACCGCCCCAGCAACGCCGAAGGGGTCGTCACCGGCTGCTGCCGGTGACGACCCCTTCGAGTGTCTGCGAGACGATCAGATCGCGTTGACGTCCAGCGGGATGCCGGGGCCGAACGTGGTCGACACGGCGCCCTTCTGGATGTAACGGCCCTTGGCGGCCGACGGCTTCAGACGCACGATCTCCTCGAGCGCGGTCTTGATGTTGTCGTCGAGCTGCTCCTGCGTGAAGCCCGCCTTGCCGACCACGAAGTGGACGTTGGAGTGCTTGTCGACGCGGAACTCGATCTTTCCGCCCTTGATGTCGGAGACGGCCTTCGCCACGTCCGGGGTGACCGTGCCGGTCTTCGGGTTGGGCATGAGGCCACGCGGGCCGAGCACCTTTCCGAGACGACCGACCTGGCCCATGAGCTCCGGGGTGGAGACGGCGGAGTCGAAATCGGTCCAGCCGCCGGCGACCTTCTCGATCAGCTCGGAGCCGCCGACCTCGTCCGCGCCGGCCGCGATGGCCGCCTCGGCCGCAGGGCCGGTCGCGAAGACGATGACGCGCGCGGTCTTGCCGGTGCCGTGAGGAAGGATGACGGTACCGCGAACCATCTGGTCCGCCTTGCGCGGGTCGACACCGAGCTTCAGCGCGACCTCGACGGTCGAGTTGAACTTGGCGGAACCGGTCTCCTTCGCGAGCGCGACGGCCTCGGTCGGGGTGTAGAACTTGCCGTCTTCGATCTTCTCGGCGGCGGCCCGGTAGGCCTTGGACTTCTGTGCCATGAGTTTTCTCCTAACGAGAATGTGGTGCGAGCCTGGCCGGCTCTGCCACTGTGATGCCTTGCGGCGGAGGGTGTGTGAGGGCGGTCGGGGCTTACGCCTCGACGGTGATGCCCATCGAACGGGCGGTGCCGGCGATGATCTTCGACGCGGCGTCGATGTCGTTCGCGTTGAGGTCGACCATCTTCTGCTCGGCGATGCCGCGGACCTGCTCCTGGGTCAGCTTGCCGACCTTGTTGGTGTGCGGGACACCCGAGCCCTTGGCGACGCCGGCCGCCTTCTTGATGAGCTCCGCAGCCGGCGGGGTCTTCAGGACGAACGTGAACGAACGGTCCTCGTAGACGGTGATCTCGACCGGGATGACGTTGCCGCGCTGCGACTCGGTCGCGGCGTTGTACGCCTTGCAGAACTCCATGATGTTCACGCCGTGCTGACCCAGGGCCGGGCCGATCGGCGGGGCCGGGTTGGCAGCGCCGGCGTTGATCTGAAGCTTGATCAGACCGGTGACCTTCTTCTTCGGTGCCATGTCTCTTCCTTCTTTGTGTATTCGAGCGGCGTTGGATCGCTCCGTGCCGCTCTCCCGGTTTCTCGGCCCTTCCGAGACCCGGTGATCTGAAAACTAGGGGGTCAGAGCTTCGTGACCTGGTCGAAGCTGAGCTCGACCGGCGTCTCGCGCTCGAAGAGCGACACCAGCACGGTGAGCTTGCCGCTCTCCGGCTTGATCTCGCTGATCGATCCGGGCAGGCCCGCGAACGAGCCTTCCTTGATCGTGATGGTCTCGCCGATCTCGAAGTCCACCTCGGCCGGGATGACCCGGGCGGTGGCCTTCTGACCCTTGGCGGCGCCCTTGACCGGCGCGGCCTCGATCTGGACGAGGCTCTTCAGCATCGAGAAGGCCTCCTCGAAGCGCAGCGGCGTCGGGTTGTGCGCGTTGCCGACGAAGCCGGTGACACCCGGCGTGTGGCGGACGACCGACCAGCTGTCCTCGTTGAGGTCCATGCGCACGAGCACGTAGCCCGGGATGCGCACGCGGTTGACCATCTTGCGCTGGCCGTTCTTGATCTCGACCACGTCCTCCATCGGGACCTGGACCTCGTAGATGTAGTCCTCCATGTTCAGCGAGACCATGCGGTTCTCGATGTTGGACTTCACCCGGCGCTCGAAGCCGGCGTAGGAGTGGATGACGTACCACTTGCCGATCTTGCCGCGGAGCTCGGTGCGGAACTCCTCGTAGGGGTCGGTGGCGACCTCTTCTTCGTCCTCGACGGCCTCCTGGGCGGCCTCGGCCTCCTCGTCGTCGTGGACCTCGAGGGCCTCGTCGACGGCGTGGTCGGCCTCGGGGTCGACGGCCTCCGCCATCGCGTCCAGCACGGCGTCCAGATCGATCTGGGTGCCGTCCTCGGACACGACGTGCAGCGCTTCGTGCTCGGCGGCGTCGGACGAGTCCTCGTCGTGCTCCAGCACGTTGCCGGTCTGCGCCTCGTCGTCCTCGGAGGACTGCTCGGCAGCGGTGGCCCAGTCCACGTCGTCGCGATTCGTCTCAGACACTGAATTCATTCCATTTCTGTCGGGGTGGCCGGTGGTCCGGCCGAGCTTTCCACTCGAGCGGGAGTCGTCCGCTCTAGGTGGGGTTGCCGAAGACCCAGACGACGCCCAGGCTGAACAGCCAGTCGAGGAGGGACACGAGCGCCATCATGATCACCACGAAGACGAGCACGACCCCCGTGTAGCTCAGGAGTTCCTTGCGGGTCGGCGTGACGACCTTCTTGAGCTCGCCGATGACCTGGCGGATGAACAGCGCGATGCGCGCGAAGGGGTTGCGCTTCGCAGCGCGATCCTTCTTCGCGTTGGCGACGATGTCCTCACTCGGCTCGTCGATAACTTTTCGGGCCACCTCGTTACACCTTTCGTGGGCCGACATCGGAATGTCGACTTGCAGGGCGGACAGGAATCGAACCTGCAACCTGCGGTTTTGGAGACCGCTGCTCTGCCAATTGAGCTACCGCCCTAGGGAAGACGAACCCGCGAAGCGCTCCGCACGTCCTGAGACAAACCTAGCCTCGGTCAAGGCTAGCCGATCACGCATCCGAATGTGCTCCGAATGCCTGATCACAGCTCGGCATGACTGCCGTCGCCGTCACCGAAAAAAGGCGCAGAAAAGCTTGGCAGATTCAACCACCGCGTCCAGTGTACGGGACGCTGCACCACCTGCGCAAAACGCGCTGCCCCGCGGCGGTGAACCGTCGTGACACGCCCTTTTCCGCGACCACTCACGCTTCGACGGGGCGGCTTGCGACGTCTCGGCGGATGGGAACGAATCCGGCCTGTGGACAACCGGATCGGGCGGGTGCCGGCGCGGCAGAGTGAGGCGCATGAACAGCGCACTCGCCCTCCAGCTCGGACGCCAGCCCCTCGCCGTGCGGGAGGCGCGAGCGCTCGGCCACACCGAGAAACGCCTGCGCGGGCCGACCGTCCGCCGGCCGTTCCACGGGGTGGTGGCGACGGAGACGCCCAGCCGGCTCGACGACTGGTGCAGGGCCTATCTGGCCGTCGCTCCTCCCGGCGCGTTCTTCTCGGGACCGACGGCCGCCGCCCTCCACGGACTCCCCCTCGCCCGGCTCCCGTCGGGCCTGCACGTGTCCGTCCCCGCGCCGGCACGCGCTCCGCGCAGGCCCGGGATCCGCGGGCACTCGGTCAGAGTGTCGTTCGGGGACGTGATCGTCGAGGACGGCCTGCCGCTGAGCTCCCTGCCGCGCGCCTGGTGCGAGCTCGCCGGGATCGTCACGGTCGAGGAGCTGGTGGTCGTCGGCGACGCGGTCGCGCGACGCTGCACGGGCCGCGACCGCCTCCGCGAGCTGCGCGGTGCACTGGACCGTTCGGTGATCCGACGCGGCCTGCCGGACCTGCTGCAGGCCTTCGCCCTCCTGGACCCCCGGGCCGAGTCGCCGCAGGAGTCCCGCCTCCGCTTCCGGCTCGCGAGCGGTGGCGTACTCGGGTTCGCATCGAATCTGCCCATCCGGACGGCGAGCGGCAGCGACTACCGCGGGGACCTCGTGTTCCCGGAGCGCCGGGTGATCCTCGAGTACCAGGGCGACCACCACCGGGAGCGCGAGCAGTACCGTCGCGACCTGCGCCGCCGCCTCGACCTTCAGGCCGACGGCTGGACCATCGTGGAGCTCGGACCGGACGATCTGGCCGATCCGGGTCTCGCTCGCCGGGTGCGGGCGATCCTCGACCGCGCCGTCCATCGAGGAGGGGACGGATGACGCGTCTACAGCAGCTTGCGTTCCAACGCCCACGCCGTCAGCTCGTGCCGCGACGAGAGCTGGAGCTTGCGGAGCACCGCCGAGACGTGGGTCTCCACCGTCTTGATGGAGATGAACAGCTCGGCCGCGACCTCCTTGTACGCGTAGCCGCGCGCGATCAGCCGCATCACCTCGCGCTCGCGAGCCGAGAGACGGTCGAGTTCGTCGGTGTTCTCCGCCTGCTCGCCGGCCGCGGCGCCGAAGGCGTCGAGCACGAACCCCGCGAGCTTGGGCGAGAACACCGCGTCTCCTCCCGCCACGGCGACCACCGCGTCGCTCACCTGACCGCCCGAGCTGCCCTTGGTGAGGTAGCCGCGGGCACCGGCGCGGATGACGCCGACGACGTCCTCGGCGGCGTCCGAGACGCTCAGGGCGAGGAAGCGGGTGTGCGGGCATTCGGAGACGGTGCGGCGCAGGACCTCCGCGCCACCGCCTCCGGCACCGCCCGGGAGGTGCACATCGAGGAGCACGACCGCCGGCTGCGTGCGCACGATCGCCTCGACGGCGGCATCGACATCCGCCGCCTCGGCGAGCACCTCGAGGCGGTCGTCGAGGTCGGCGCGCAAGCCGGAGCGGAAGATGGAGTGGTCGTCGACGATCACCACGGTGATGCGTCCCGCGTCGGCCTCCCCGGCGGAGGGGGCGGTGTCGGTGTTGTCTGTCATGGTGCCTCGCTCGCGAACTCGATGCTCAGGTGGACCTCGGTGCCGGTGGGCCGAGAGCTGACGGTGGCCGTGCCGCCGGCGCGGCGCATCCGGCCGATGATGGACTCCCGCACACCGAGCCGGCCTTCGGGCAGGGCGTGGACGTCGAAGCCTGCACCGCGGTCGCGCACGAAGACGTCGGCGGAGCCGGCCCCGTTCTCGATGTACACGGACACCTCGCCGCCGGCGTGGCGCGCGGCGTTCAGCATGGCCTCCCGGGAGGCCGCGCCGAGTTCTGCCGGCGCGTTCCGGACCGGCTCGCCGACCGACACGATGTCGAAGTGCACGGCGTGGTCGACCTCGAGCGCGGCGGCGACCTCCCGCAGTTCGCCCGCCAGGTCCGCATCCTCCCGTTCCGCCGCGTGGGCGGCGTCCGCGTACAGCCAGTCGCGCAGTTCCCGCTCCTGGGCCCGGGCGATGCGACCGACCTCGCTCGACGCCCCGGCGCGGTTCTGGATGAGGGCGAGCGTCTGCAGCACCGAGTCGTGGAGGTGCGCCGCCATCTCCGCGCGCTGCTCCTCCTTGATCCGCGCCGTGCGCTCCGAGATCAGCTCACGCCAGAGCCGGAGCGCCCAGGGCGCGACCAGCACGGCCGCACCGGCGAAGGTGGCGGCGATGATCCCGATCCACAGCGGCCCCGACCCGTGCGCGTTCTGGAGCACGCTGAGCACGAGCGCGACGACCACGAGGAACGCGCCCGCGGCGATGCGGAACGCCGTCGTCGACAACGGGGTGGGCAGCAGGCTGTCGTCCTCGACCAGCTGGTCCCAGGCCACCGCGGCGACGAGCAGGACGATCGAGAGGAAGAGGAGGCCGATGGCCGAGCCCAGCGCGCCCGTCGCGACCAGCACGATCGACACGAGACCGGCCCCCGCACCGGTGACTCCGAAGAACCAGGGGATGTTGATCCGGCGATGCACGCGCTGCGCGGGCTCGTCGCCGTCTGCAGCGCGGAGGGGGACCAGTGCCCACAACCAGAGATAGAAGAGGACGCCCGCGCCGGCGAGGAACGTCGTGCCGACGAAGATCCACCGCACCGCGGCGACCGGCCACCCGAGGTGATCCGCGAGCGCCTGGCACACGCCGCCGAACACGCAGTCGCGCGGACGCGCCAGCGGCGGCCGGGCGATCGGCGGCCTGGCGGCAGGCACGGTGGGGGTCATGTTCAGAATCCAAGCAGACCCGGAGCCACCCGGACAGCCCGCGGGCAGGGGAATCAGGGTCCGCTCAGGGTGTCACCCCATGTCGCGGGGGCGCCTCCGAGCGCCAGGATCGGAGCATGTCACAGAACGACTCCACCACGCCGCCGCCCTACGGCGGCCCGAGCACCGGCCTCTCGGGCCGCGGCTCCCGCTTCTTCGACTGGATGCGCAGCCTCGGCGTCGTCCGCGCGGACGGCTGGGTCGGCGGTGTGTGCGCCGGCGTCGCCTACCGCCTCGGAATCGACCCGCTCATCGTCCGCGGCATCGTCGTCGTGGCCGCCGTGCTGGGCGCCCCGGTCGTGCTCCTCTACGCGCTGGCCTGGGCACTCCTCCCCGACCGCGACGGCCGCATCCACCTCCAGCGTCTCTTCGAGGGCGACGTGGATGCCCCGATCGTCGCGGCGGGCGTGCTCGTCGTCTTCTCGCTGCTGCCCTGGTCGAGCGGTTTCGGCTGGTTCGGGGGCGGCGGCGTCTGGAACGACTGGGGGTGGGGCGAGATCGTCGGACGGGTGTTCTGGACGCTCCTCGTCCTGGCGCTCGTCGCCGGGCTGATCGTCTTCGCCGTGCGCGCGGCCGACAAGCGGCCGGGTGCGGCGACGCCGCCGAGCCGCCCTGCACCTCCCGCGCCGGGCACCTGGCCGAGCGCACCGGCGACGGACAGCGCGCCCACCGCGCCGCCCACCGCCTCCGCCGCGTTCGCGACAGGAACGGACGGCGCGACGACGACCACCGCGACGAACGCGGACACGAAGAAGGCCGGCGACGCGAAGGACGGCGCCGACCCGAAGGCGCCCACCGACGGCGGCGCACCGACGCCGCCGCTCGACATCACGGCCGAGCCCGTCGCACCACCGGCTCCGACCGTGGGCGCGAGCCCGCAGGACGTCGCGGACTGGCAGCAGCGCCAGGCCGAGTGGAAGGCGGAGCACGCCCGCTGGAAGGCCCGCCTCGCCGAGGACATGCGCGCGGTCAAGGCGCAGCGCTCCGCCGAGATCCGCGCGCAGGCGGCCTCCGCCAATGCAGCGGCCAGTGCCCGTCGCGCCGCCTACCGCGCCGCCAACCCTCGCGTCGGCGCTCCCCTGGGCTGGCTGACCGTGGGCCTCGCCGTCATCGCGGGAGCCGCCGCCTCCGCCCTCTGGGTCCCGCTGACCGGCCTGTCCGGTTACGCGTCGACCGCCGCCCTCGCCGCGGCCACCCTCGTGTTCGGCCTCGCCGCCCTCATCGCGGGCCTCGCGCGCCGCCGCAGCGGGTTCCTCATCACCTTCGGCATCATCCTGGCCGCACTCACGGCGCTCACGGCGGCCCTCCCGAGCGGTGCACGTTCGAGCTTCTCGGCAGCGTCCATCGTGGCCGGAGCCGATCAGACGCTCGCGCCGTCCGCCGACGCCTCCTACATCCAGGGCTGGGGGCACACAACGATCGACCTGACGGACGCGGTGACGGCCTCGGGCACACCCCGGATCGACCTCGCCAAGGGGTCCGACACGACGACGGTGATCGTCCCGGCGGATGCCACCGTGCGGCTGGAGGCCGCGACCGCAGCCGCCGTGGTCGTGACCGACCCGTCGGGCGCCGAGCACGTCCATCGGTGCCAGCCGCGCCCGCTCGGCAGCTGCAGCACGAACATCCTCGTCGGTCCGGGCGGAGCACCCGACGCCGTCGTCCGAATCGCCCAGCTCGACGACGTGCTCGTCCAGCGCGAGCAGAAGTGAGGAACGCCATGAGCACCGACGCGAACCCGACCCCCGACCCGTCCGAGACGCAGCCGACCGACGCGCCGCCGTCCGAGACGCAGCCGACCGAGGCCCTGCCCACCGCGGAGCAGCCGACCGCCCCCCAGCCCACGCACCCTCTCCCCGCCGAGCCATGGCTCACCCCGCCGCCTCCGTCCGCCTGGGCGCCGATGCCGGCCACCGCCTCCCGTCCCCCGATCCGCTGGGGCGGCGTCGTGTGGGGCCTGCTGCTCGTCGTCTTCGCCGGTGGGATGCTGTTCGTCCTGTCGGCGCCCGAGCGCCTGGCTGCTGTCGAGGTCTGGCTCGCCGCCCTCACCCCGGGCACGGCGTGGGCGCTGTGGCTCGCGGCCGCGGGCGTGCTGATCGTGGTGTTCGCGCTGCTCGGTGCGATCCGGTCGGCACAGCGGCGCCGCCAGACGGCATGATGGGGGCATGACACCCCACCGCGCTGCGGTCTCCGTCCGGGGCCTGCGCAAGACGTACGGCTCGTTCGAGGCGCTGCGCGGAGTCGACTTCGACATCGAGGAGGGCGAGACCTTCGCCCTCCTCGGCCCGAACGGTGCCGGCAAGAGCACGACGATCGAGATCCTCGAGGGGTACCGCGACCGCAGCGGGGGCACCGCGGACGTGCTGGGGGTCGACCCGCAGCACGGCGGCACCGCCTGGAAGGCCCGACTCGGGATCGTGCTCCAGTCCGGCATCGAGGCCGCCGATGTGACCGTGCGCGAGCAACTCGTGCACTTCTCGCGGTTCTATCCGCGGCGCCGCGACGTGGACGAGCTCATCGCCGCAGTCGGTCTGACCGACAAGGCCAAGACGCGCATCCGCAACCTGTCGGGTGGGCAGCGACGCCGGCTCGACGTCGCCCTCGGCGTGATCGGCCGGCCCGAGCTGCTGTTCCTGGACGAGCCGACCACCGGGTTCGACCCGGAGGCGCGCCACCAGTTCTGGAACCTGATCCGGGACCTCAAGCGCGAGGGCACCACCATCCTGCTCACAACGCACTATCTCGACGAAGCCGCCCAGCTCAGCGACCGGGTCGCGGTGATCGCCCGCGGCACCCTCATCGACATGGGAGCCGTCGACGAGATCGGCGGCGCGGCGGCGCGCGTCCCGATCGTCAGCTGGCGCGACGCCGCCGGCGCGCCGCAGCAGGAGCGCACGGACGAGCCCGGCGCCCTCGTCGCCCGCCTGACCGCCGACCTCGGAGGCGAGCCGCGGGGCCTCGAGGTCATCCGGCCGAGCCTGGAGGACATCTACCTCGAACTGGTGCGCGAGGCCGGCGCCCCGGAGCGGGAGGCGATCGCATGACGACCATCCCGCTCGGAATCGCCCGCGCCCGATACGAGACCCTGACCTACTTCCGCCAGGGCGACACGATCTTCTTCACCTTCCTCTTCCCGGTGGTCATGCTCGGGATCTTCTCGGTCGCGTTCCAGGGGCTGGGGAAAGTCGGAGCGGCGCCAGACGGCTCGGGCGGCATCACCCAGGCCGCCTACTACCTGCCCGGCATGATCGCCGCGGGCGTCCTCCTGAGCGGCGTCCAGAACCTCGCCGTCGACATCGCGATCGAGAAGAGCAACGGGACACTCAAGCGGCTCGGCGGGACGCCGCTGCCGGTGGTCTCGTACTTCATCGGCAAGATGGGCCAGGTCATCGTCACGAGCGCGCTGCAGATCGTGCTCCTGCTGCTGGTCGCCCGGCTGGCGTTCGGCGTCGACCTGCCGACCGACCCCGAGGCGTGGCTGCGGTTCGTCTGGATCTATCTGCTCGGGATCGTGACCTCGGCGGTGCTCGGGATCGCGCTGTCCGCCGTGCCACGCACCGGCAAGAGCGCGACGGCGGTGATCATCCCGATCGTGCTGGTGCTGCAGTTCATCTCGGGCGTCTATCTGGCGTTCAACCTTCTGCCGGTGTGGTTGCAGAACATCGCGAGCGTGTTCCCGCTGAAGTGGATCGCGCAGGGGATGCGGAGCGTGTTCCTGCCCGCGTCGTTCGAGTCGCAGGAGCCGAGCGGGAGCTGGCAGCTCGGCTGGATGGCCGTCGTCCTGCTGATCTGGCTGGTGGCGGGGCTGATCGCGTGCCGTCTGACGTTCCGGTGGATCCGCAAGGACGGCTGACCGTCGCGGCGGCGGCACAAGGTTCTGCACACCCGCCCACGCCTGGGACTTGTCCACGGATCCTCACGCGCGGCGATCGGGCGTCGGCCCCCTCTGGAACGATGGCTGCATGAGCACCACCAGAGACCTCGCCGTCACCAGCCTCCGCGCCCTCGTCGGGCGGGAGGACGCCGACTTCCACTCCGGGCAGTACGAGGCGATCGCGGCTCTCGTCGACGAGCAGCGCCGGGCGCTCGTCGTGCAGCGCACCGGGTGGGGCAAGTCGGCCGTGTACTTCGTGGCGACCATGCTGCTCCGGCAGCGCGGGGCCGGGCCGACCATCCTGGTCTCGCCGTTGCTCGCCCTCATGCGCGACCAAGTCTCCGCCGCCGAACGCGCGGGGGTGCGGGCCGTCACCATCAACTCGGCCAACCGGCACGAGTGGGACGACGTCTCCGCCCGGCTGCGCGAGGACTCGGTGGATGTGCTCCTGGTCTCCCCCGAGCGGCTCAACAACCCCGACTTCCGCGACCAGCACCTCCCCGACCTGATCGCGCGCAGCGGCCTGCTCGTGATCGACGAGGCGCACTGCATCTCCGACTGGGGGCACGACTTCCGCCCGGACTACCGGCGCCTCCGCGATCTGATCGCGTCCCTCCCGGACGGTGTGCCCGTGCTGGCCACCACCGCGACGGCCAACGAGCGCGTCGTCGCCGACGTCGCCGAGCAGATGGGCGAGGGCAGCGGACACGCGGAGGTCCTGACGATCCGCGGGCCGCTCGCCCGGCGGTCCCTGCGTCTCGGCGTGCTGACCCTGGAGGACGCGACCTCGCGGCTCGCCTGGCTGGCGAGCAACCTCGCGGAGCTCCCCGGGAGCGGCATCGTCTACACGCTGACGATCGCGGCCGCGGAGGACACCGCACGGGTGCTGCGCACGGCCGGGTTCGAGGCGTACGCCTACACCGGGCAGACCGACACCGCCGAGCGGGAGGATCTGGAGGGCCGGCTCAAGCGCAACGAGGTGAAGGTGCTCGTGGCCACCAGCGCGCTCGGGATGGGCTTCGACAAACCCGACCTCGGCTTCGTCGTCCACCTCGGCGCCCCCTCCTCGCCCGTCGCGTACTACCAGCAGGTCGGCCGCGCGGGGCGCGCGACCGAGAACGCGGACGTCCTGCTGCTGCCCGGCCCGGAGGACCGCGCGATCTGGCAGTACTTCGCCACCGCCTCCATGCCCTCGGAGGAGAAGGCGGCGGCCGTCCTCGATGCGCTCTCGCACGAGACGCAGTCGACCCGTGTGCTGGAGAGCCGGGTCGATCTCAAGGCGTCGACCCTCGAACTGCTCCTCAAGGTGCTGGATGTGGACGGCGCCGTCCGCCGGGTCTCCGGCGGCTGGGTGTCGACCGGGCAGCCGTGGGTCTACGACCGCGATCGGTACGAGCGCATCGCCGCGGCACGGGAGGCGGAGCAGCAGTCGATGCTCGAGTACGAGCGCACCGGCATGTGCCGCATGCAGTTCCTGCAGGAGGCCCTCGACGACCCGGCCGCGGCACCGTGCGGCCGCTGCGACAACTGCGCGGGCGCCTGGTACCCGAGCGCGATCGCCGCGGAGGCCTCCGGTTCGGTCTCGGCGATGCTCGACCGGGTGGGGGTGGAGATCGAGCCGCGCAAGCTGTGGCCGACCGGGGCGGACCGGCTCGGCGTCTCCGTGCGCGGCAAGATCGCCCCGGCGGAGCAGCTCCAGTCGGGCAGGGCTCTCGCCCGGCTCACCGATCTGGGCTGGGGCAACCGCCTCCGTGAGGTTCTCTCTCCGCAGGCCCCGGATGCGCCGTGCCCTCCGGAGCTGCTCGCCGCGTGCATCCGTGTCCTGGCGGATTGGGACTGGGCGGAGCGGCCCGCCGCGGTCGTCGCGATGCCGTCGCGGCGGCGCCCGGTGTTCGTCGAGTCGCTGGCGCGGGGCCTTGCCGAGGTCGGCAGGCTCCCGTTCCTCGGCTCGCTCTCGCTTCGCGGTGGAGGGCCGACCGGTGACCCGGGCGGCAACAGCGCGTTCCGTCTGGCCGCCGTCTGGGATCGTTTCGGCGCCGACGGGCTCGATGTGCCGACCGGGCGCCCGGTCCTGCTCGTCGACGACCTCGTCGACAGCCGCTGGACGATCACCGTCGCCGGTCGCGCCCTGCTGGACGCCGGCGCCTCCGCCGTGCTGCCCTTCGCGGCAGCGCTGAGGGGGTGATGGCCGTGGGTACCGCCGACTAGATGAAGTCGCCTCCGCCGAAGTCGCCTCCGCCGAAATCGCCGCCGCCGAAATCGCCCCAGCCGCCTCCGCTGTCACCCCAGCCGCCGCTGCTGTCGCCCCAGCCGCCCGCGTCGGCGCCACCGGCGTCCGCGCTGGCCGTGTCGGTCGCGCCGGCGTCGCCGGAGCCGCCGTCCCCGGAGCCGGCGTCGCCGGAACCGCTGTCGCCGCTGTTGTCTCCGCCGTCGCCGTTGCCGTTGTCCGCACCCGCTTGGCTGTCGGTCGGCGAGGGGAGGAACGCGCCGACGAGGGCGGATCCGATGACATAGCCGGCGACGCTTCCGAGGAGGGAGCTCGCGAACATCCCGCCGAACCCGACTCCACCGCCGCCGCTGCGTCCGCCGAGCGAACGCTCGAGGGTGCCGGGCTGGCGCAGTTCGGAGCGGGTGGCGGCCTGGGCGAGCGAGCGCGGGTCGTCGCCGCGCGGCTGCTCACCGGCGGGGGCGTTCTCGCTGAGCTGCTGGAAGAGCAGGCGGCGCTGCTCGGGCGTCAGTTTCGTGAACGCCTCCTCGTGCACCTGCTCGATGGTCTCCGGCGGCGCGGTGCGCAGCAGATACCGGTAGCGCTCGACGGCGATCTCGTCCTCCGAGCGCGGCTGCTGACTCGGCGGCTGCTGACCCGGCGCCTGCTGACCCGGCGTCTGCTGACCCGGCGCCTGCGCGGCGGACGCAGCGTACGCGGCGGGGCCGGCGTGCGGGGCGGGTGCCTGCTGGTCGGCGGGACGCGGCTCTTCGCGTCCGAGGAGGCGGTCGAGGAATCCCATGGTCGTACCCTTCGGTCGACGGCTCTGCGGGTGCGCCGTGCTGTCGTCAGCCTAGGTTCGGTGCGTGAGAATCTTCTCAGAGAGCGCCGGGCGGTCGCCTACAGCGCGACGCCGACGAAGATCGGCTCCGGGCGCAGCAGCACCCCGAACTCCGACTGCACGCGGGCCTGGATGAACGACGCCAGCTGGACGACATCCTGCGCCGTCGCGCCGCCGCGGTTCACGATCGCGAGCGTGTGCTTGGACGAGAGCCCGGCCGCCGAACCCGGGAGGCCGTACCCGCGTCGGATGCCGGCCTTCTCGATGAGCCACGCGGCCGAGAGCTTGACGTCGTACGGGCCGTCGGCCAGCGGGGGGACGTCGAGCGGGTGCACGCCGTCGGGCTGCAGGCCGATGACGGCGTCCGGCTCCGGTGGGGTGACGGGCCAGCGGGGGGCGTCCTTGGGCAGCGATCGTGCGAAGTTCTCCGACACGATCGGGTTGGTGAAGAAGCTGCCGGCGCTGACCGAGTCGGGGTCGTCCGGGTCGAGGACCATTCCCTTGGAGGAGCGCAGGGCGAGGACCGACCGGCGCAGTTCCGCGATCGGGACCCGCGCGCCGATGACGACACCGAGGGCGTCGGCCAGCTGCGCGTATCCCACCGGGGCGCTGAGCGGGGCGCCGACCCCGCCGGGCACGGTGTTGTCGGCGAGTTCGAGGTCGACCGAGAGCACGATGCCCTCCAGTCCGCCCTTCAGGGCCGACATCCGGTAGCCGAGGCCGAGCTCCGCTTTCGTGAGCGTGGTCACCTCGCCGGTGCGGTAGTCGAGGAACTCGACGGCGAGCAGCGCCGACTCGAGTTCCTGCCCGTACGCGCCGATGTTCTGCACGGGGGCGGCACCGGTGGATCCCGGGATGCCGGAGAGCGCTTCGATGCCGGCCCAGCCGTTGCGCACGGTGAGCGCCACGAGGTCGTCCCAGGGCTCGCCGGCCTGCACGCGCAGCCGCACGCGCCCGTCGGGTGCCGGGAGGCGCTCCACCCCGCGGGTGACGATGTGGATGACGGTCCCGTCGAAGCCGTCGTCGCCGGCGATCGTGTTCGAGCCGCCGCCGAGGAGCAGCCAGTCCTCGCCGCTCCCCCACACCTCGAGCGCCGCGGCGACGAGCGCGTCCCGGTCGGCGGGGGCGACGAGGCGTGCGGGGACGCCGCCGACGCGCATCGTGGTGAGGTCGGCGAGGGCGGTGGTGGCGGGCGACGGCGTGTCGGTCATGCCAGGGTGACCCGCACCTGCGCCTTGCCGAGCACGGTCTCGCCGTTGAAGGTCGTGGTGAGGTCGACGCGGGCGACACGGGCCTCCGCGTCGAGCTGGCCGATCTTCGCCGTGACCGAGACGGTCGCGCCCGTGAACGGGTCCACCAGGATCGGGCGCGTGAAGCGCACCTGGTAGTCGGCGACGCGTGCCGGGTCGCCGGCCCAGTCGACGACCGGCTGCACCGAGAGGCCCATCGTGAGCATCCCGTGTGCGATCACGCCGGGCAGGCCGACCGAGGTCGCGATGTCGTCGCGGTAGTGGATGGAGTTGAAGTCTCCGGAGGCACCCGCGTAGCGGACGAGGGAGTCGCGGCTCAGTTCGTAGCTGCGCTCGGCGATCACGTCGCCGACGGTCAGCGTGTCGAAGTCGGGCGTTGCTGAGGTCTGCTGGGTCATCACTCGTCCCCTCGAACGACCAGGGTGGAGGTGGAGGTCACGACGTGCTCGCCGGCCGCGTCGACGATCACGGTCTCGGCGGTCACCATCGAGTGCGCGCCCAGCGACTTCACCGCGGTGACGGTGAGCGTGCCGGTGAGTTCGTCGCCGGCGATGACCGGCCGCGTGAAGGTGAACCGCTGGTCCCCGTGGACGACGCGACTGAAGTCGATGTCGGCCTCCGGGTCGGCGAGCAGCTGGTCGAGCGAGAGCTGCTGCACGACGATGGAGAAGGTGGGCGGTGCGACGAGGTCGGCGTGGCCGGCGGCGCGCGCCGCGTCGAGGTCGAAGGAGGCGGGGTCGGTCGCGAACACGGCGCGGGCGAACTCGCGCACCTTCTCCCGGCCCACGAGATACGGGGCGGTCGGCGGGAACGCGCGGCCCTGAAGAGCTGGATTCACTGGCACCCGTCGATTCTACGGGGCGACGAAAAAAGAGAACCCCGGCCGCCTGGCCGGGGTTCTCTCTACGTGCGGTCTGTGCCTACTGGCAGCTGTCGCACTGCAGCAGGTCCATCGGGTCGACGGGAACCGCGTAGCCGCCGACGCTGTCGTTTTCGTAGTCCATGATGGCCTCCCCTGAAGTCTCGTTTTTCACCGCTTCGTGCGGTGTTCACCCACTATATAACCCGAATGACACGATTGTCATTCCACTAGATGTAGTGTTTTCGACTTTTTTTGGCTCTCCCCCGAGAATACGGCGGACCACCGACATTGTCGGCTCGCACAGACCGTGACACCCCAATCGTTATTCCTGACACCACTCGCACGTCATCCATGCGTTTTCGCGGTTCTCACGTTGTTGACACCGGTTTTCGCTTTTTGGCCTCGGGCGGTGGCCATTCTCATCAACGCGGTCCCATCTCGTTGCGCGCCGGCGTATCGCCGACGGCCGTCGGCGTGTCGGACTTTCCGCCCGTCGGCATCGCGGGGCCGGCGCTCGCGTTCGGGTCGACAAGATCAGGGGCATGATGGGCAAGGCGGCGTGAGCGGTGGCTAACGATTGCAAGCACTCATGTCGACGCGAAGCATGCCCCAGTGAGTGTTCGTCCGATGCGCGCCGGTTAGCGGACTCGAGTCTCTCCCAAGATGGTGGCGCCTACGCGACGCTGAACCGCGACCACATGATCTGCCAGATCATGCACTCCATCAATCACGGCGAGTTCGACTACTCGATTTTCTGACAGTCTGCCGACGCGCATGGATGCGTAGTCGTACTCAGCAATCGGTGCGAAGGTGCCGGTGCCTCGAAGTGGCGCTCCAGGGAACAATGTGGAGCCTGTGTTCATCGGGGCCAGGCGAACGCGATCGTGGTGTGCTTCGACAAGGGATCGGGTGTCGATGACAAGAACGTCCTGTTCGTGATTCCGATACTGCTTGGCACCAAGAAGCCTGTTCAACCGATTCTCATGCAGCCAGAAGAAGACCCGGTTATTCAAGGTGACCAGCCACTCTTCGACTGTCATGTCGATCAGCACCTCGTTCAGGAAGACCATTTTGAGGGGCATCTGGTCACGAACGCTCACTACGCCAAGATCGGGATGGTCGATCACGACCGATCGCGGCCGGCGGCGGGTGAGCAATTCTTCGACGACATCCGGATGTAGGCCTGCGGATGTGGTTATCTGCTCCGTGGTCCAGAGGCCATTCGTCTTGATGGAGTCCCAGCTCCCGGCAGTTGCCATGTGGTAGAGCCTCGGGTACTCAGCAATCAACTGATCTACATCCATTTGTTCACCATTCTCGACGGTCGATCACGCTGCGCCGATCGAACCGAGTTCCGATAAGGGTGACGGGAGCGGCGGCGACACGTTCAACTTCCTCGATGAAGTTCACGGTTTCAATGCTGAGCTGCTCGAAGCGCCGCGCACGTTCATTCCCTTTACTGATGTAGTCAGTGAAGGTCAGTGCGATGTCGGTCGCTCCGTTCAGTTCCGACGCCCTCTTCAGCTGCTCCCAATCGAACTCACCGACACGTCGCTGCGTGTGGGAGACGGAACCTTTCTCTGTCTTGATCAGGTCCTCAACGTCATGTCCTGACCGGTCGGCAATTTCCTGCCATTCGAGCTCCTGCGACATTCGACCGGATTCGCCCCGGATGGGGTTACCCACTCGGATTGGGTAAGTACGAATCACCATGATGACCCGTCGGAGTCGGTGCGGACCGATCCCCGCTTCCGCAAGAGTGGCGCCCACGGTCGTGTCGCGACTTGTGACATGCGGATAGTGCCCATGGTAGATGCTGAGCCCGGTACCTTGGGTGCCCTCCAGAAGGATCTTCTTCCCCTGGCGCAGGGTCTCTTCGATGACGTCTCGTGCCGGACGGATGTACGGCTGGAGCTCGACGACATCTTTCGCCAGTCGGACAGCTGGAACGATGGTTCCCGAACGCCCCATGATTCGCCGCGAAGCCGCGGATCCGCCGCCTTTACCAGTCGAGCCGATCGTCTTCTTGAGTTCGCCTTCCGCTTCCTTGTCGAGGTCCTCGATGATCATTGCTTGCGGGTCGATGAAGAGCCGACCGACTTCGACGTTGCATTCAGCAATTTCGTTGAGGAGGACTTCGACATCCAGTGTGGCGCCCGGGCCGATGAGCAAAGTCGCGGTCTCGTTTGCCAGCGTGCCGGATGGAAGAAGGCGATGCACGAACGAGCCGGCTATCGGCACTTTGTGACCGGCGTTCGGTCCGCCGACTCGGACGAGTAGGTCGTACTCGGGAGCGAGGAAGAATGCGATGTTGCCTTTGCCCTCGCTCCCGTATTGTCCGCCAACCAAGACATCGACTAGCCGAGCGCTTCGGGGGGTCCCAAGCCGTAGTGCAGCAGCGGCGCGCGTCTCGACGTCGTCCTCCGAACACCGGTTTGTGTTGATCGAAATGTCAGCGTCCGCGCCCAACTCGTGAGTCCGCCGCTCGGTTTCGTTCTGCGCTACCTCTCCGTAGTTATCTAGCTCTCGGATGTGGCTCGATTCTCGTCGCCCTTCGTAGCGGGTCGCGAGCTCATCGTCGGGGGCCCACAAGTGAATGTGGGTGACGCGAGATGGGAAAGCCTCACGAAGATGTTCGATCTGCGGAAGGATTCGGATCGCATCGACAACGATGAGCGCGCTCCGTATTTCGCCTTCTGCGATGCGAAGCGCTACGCCATCAGCGACCCACCGCCCACCGGTGTCTCGATCGAGGAAGTCGCCATAGTCCTGAAGCGCGCGTCGCTCATCAGGAAGAACTTCGCTTCTTCTGGCGGCTTCCTCGGCGAGTAGCTCCTGTGTGCGGACGTGGGTCGCTCCGAAATGCTCGACCAGCCGCTGCGCGAGCGTGCTCTTGCCAGATCCGACGGGTCCGCTGATAACGACGATGCGAGGCTGGAGGGTTTCCGTTTCAGCTTCGAGCGTCATGGTGTTCGGGGCCTTTCGCACGCAGGGTGTGAACAATGACGTCTACATCGCGAACTGTCAGCGTCTTCCTGATGATTGTTTCAATGATGTCCCATCGCCCTCCGGCTTGACCGGCACCAATCCGGGGCACATGAACCTTCGCACCTTCACGGCCCGCGATCTCCGCGACTTGAGTTAACCCCTGTTCGAGAGCGTCATATCGGAGACGGGTGGCCTTCCCAGGGCCGTAACCTTCTTGCGCCACGATGCTGGCGATTCCAACCTGGCCTCCGCTGTCTTGACGCTGCACGAAATGGACGTTTCCTAGGGCGAGATTGGAGGCGTCAGCAATCGTCCACGCTCGGTAGGCGCCCGGGAAATCAGGGTATGCGCGCGCCAATGCTGCGGCGGCGCCGTACCGGGACCAGCTCCTGGTCGAGTCAGAGACGACGTGGGCGAAAATGATCGGCGAGCGCGTGTCGAGTTCGGTGAGCAGGTCCCCCGTCACATAGCTCAGGTGTGGGTCGGCGTTTGCGGGGGCGGCCAGCTCAATCAGCGTCATCGCCCGCGGTCGGGACGATCCCGGGAACGGGGGTGTTCCAACGGTTTGGGCTTCGAGGGTCCGATCGCCTACACGGATCTTGTGATGCAAGGTTTGGCCGACGGCGCTGGGCCGGCGAAATTGGCTCGCTTCTAGGAGGTCACCGTGAGCGAGGGCGTTCATCACTGAGGACAACTTGGTGCTCGGCGAAGTGAGCAGGTAGTCCACTCGTGACCCTTCGGCTCTCGCGGACGTCACAAGCAGGGCAAGCGGGCGTGGCGACGCTTCAACTAGTCGGCGTAGGAGCGCTTCGGTTGACACGTCCCACCTGCGTCGAGTCTCCATGATGAAGTCGATGTCGGTTTCTACGTTGACGAGCGGTCCTACGGCTTCTTCAGGGAGTAGTAGCTCGGCCGCGATGATGTTGCAGACCAACTCAACTTCCCAGTTGTCATCCGCGGCGGGTACCGCCCCCAGTTCAGTTCTATAGCGCGGCTCACGAGCCACGTCCGGGAATCTCGTATGAGCTAGCTCGTGGGCGAGGCTAAACCGAAGTCGGCCGCGCGGACGGGACGGGTTGTACTCGATAATCGTTTCCCCGTCGATGTTCACAGTTCTGGCATCGGTAAGGGAGTCGGTGGGACGAAGTCGCGCGCCTAACGCGGCAGCCAGTCGGGCAACGTCGAGCGGTGGGCCTTCTAGCCCTAACGAGGCTGCGGCCTGCAGGAGGTCTTCTGCGACGCTGCGTGCGCGTTCAATCGGATCGGCGCCATCTGCGAACGCTAGAACGGAGCTGTTCGTCCATTGCTGACCCATGCGTACAGGTTAGACGGCAGGTGAGACATGAAGCACCCCGTCACGCGCCCCTTGTTGTGGGGCTGAAAGGTAGCGGTGGCTGATCCCGCAGCACACGCTCCAGGTCCGGCTTCGTGAAGGTACTCGGCTTCAGCACCTTGCCGTCTTCACGCAGTAGCGGTTTGCCGTCAGGGCCGATCTTGCTCATGTTGGACCGGTGGATCTCTGCAATCACCGCGTCGAGGTCTATGCCGTAACTGAGTGCGGTTCCGTAGAGCACGTAGGCAATATCGCCTAGCGCGTCGGCGATGGCCACGAGATTGCCGTCAGCGACCGCTTCTTTAAACTCGGCGACCTCCTCCTCCAAGAGGTTCACTCGTAGCGCCGCCAGACTGCCTGGGATTTGACCCTGCGGGACGACGTGGAGGGGCAGCTCGAACGCTGTGTGAAACTCTCCGACCGCAAGCATCGCATCGGACAGTACGGGCTGAATCCAGAGGTGCCTCTTGGGCTGCGGATCGCGTTTGCGCCGTGGCTGTGGGGCTTTGACCCGGGAGGGTTTCGGCAGGCCCAAGTCAAACTCGACCGTTTCCGTGCGAGCGAGATTTGCGGACATGTGTCAATCATGACATGCGCTCTTGACCGACTCCGGCGTGTCGGAACGATGGTTCTCATGCCTAACCTATGCGACGAAACAGTTACTGCTGGACGCTAGATCAGTTCGAGGTATCAGTTTCCCGCCTCATCCACGACTCGGCGCCAGGGAATGACTGAGACCGCTCGCAGTCCGCCCTTCGGCCGAGTCCGAGGCGGTAGATGCTCGCCTTGCGCGACCGCTTCCCGTTGCTCCGCCTCGGGGTCGTCTCGGCCATCGCAGGCCCGTCTTGGAACGCGTGCGCCACTACGTGCCGGCCTGGAGCGCTACCTGAACGAGCCAGCGGATAGGACGAGGGCGTGGGGAGCGACGAGGAGGCCGAGAAGCCTGAATATGCGTGCCCCGTCACTGGGCCTGCGCGGGCGAGGAACACGGGCGCTTGTGACAGCAACGCCCTCCCGCACAGCCTCCCGCGAGCCCCTCGGGCGTTCGTATGACCAATAAGCTGCATATATGGGGGAGTCACTGCTCACGTACGACGCTGCGCTGGCCTGGGTAGATCAGGCCACGGCGAAATCCCGGACGCTCCTGCTGGGCAACGGTTTCAGCGTCGCCTACGACGCGTCGCGATTCACTTACCGGGCGTTGCGCGAGACCGCGAGCAACCTTGGTTACATCGGCGGCCTTGCCGACAAGTTCTTTAACTCGCTCAACACCTACGATTTTGAGCTTGTAATCCGGCAGCTGTTGGCAGCCGCTAACGCCTTGGAAGTGCTGGATGAGGCCGCCCACGCAGACGAGATCGCGCAGCTTCGCGCGCAGGCGGCTGACTTGAAAGATGGTCTTGCGCGTACACTCGCGGGTCTGCACCCAGAACGCCCGGGAGACATTAGCGACGCCGCGTACGCGCGGGTGCGCGCGTTCATTGAGCCCTTCGGCCGCATCTACTCCGCCAACTACGACCTGCTTCTCTACTGGACGACGATGCACGACGACGCCGGGAAGGGAAGTCACTTCACAACTGCCGACGACGGCTTCCGCAACCCGGACGGCCCGACCGCGGAATACGTTGTGTGGAACTATCTGGACCCACACGCCCAGACGATCTACTACCTCCACGGAGCTCTGCACCTGTACCGGGACATTGACAACGGTGAGCTACAAAAACTGACGTGGGTACGCACCGGCGAACCGCTCATCGAGCAGATTCGACGTCAGCTAGCTGCAGACCGATTCCCTCTGATCGTTGCAGAAGGTAGCAGTAACGAGAAGCTCGCGCGGATACAGACCAGCGACTACTTGGCGCGTGGGCTTCGATCGCTCGCCGCGATCGGCGGCAGTATGGTCGTCTTTGGCTTGTCAATGAGCGCCAACGACGCCCATATTCTCAAGGCGGTCGCCGCGTCGAAGGTCAGCAGGCTCGCTGTCTCCGTGTACGGAGACCTTCGCTCGGATGCGAACCGCGAACTGATCGACGCGGCCCTTCACCTCAAGTCCAGGCGCGCCGCTGGGCACGCGAAGGTCCCGCTCGAAGTGCGGTTCTTCGACGCCACAACGGTTCCGCTCTGGAAAATCTAAAACGCGGAGACGCGCTAGCGCGGGGCACAATAGCTCCGTATCGCCTCATTCCGGGCAAGTCGCGGGGTCGCCCAGAATGCCTGTATCCCAGAGAATCGCGTAGACCTCGAGAAAGACCAGTTCTGATCGGTCGTTCGCTCGTCGAAGCGCGGCACCGTCTATTGGTTTCATCTTTTCTGCGAGTACCTCGCGCATGTACCTGCTGGGGAACCCAGTGTTTTTCCCGGTGTCAACAGTGTGAGAGATGTCATTTGAGCTGAGGGGCTGTCAGACATCCGAACGGCGCCCGCGCCCGATGTTTCGCGCAATCGCAGCGTTTGTTAAATCCAGGTTTCGCCTCTTTCCATCCGCGCGATCACGTGGCAATCTCCACTTGACCGGACAACTGGTCAAGCGCAACAATGTGACGACGACATCGCCGTTGCACCTGGAGGAGTTCAGCATGAAAGTAAACCTCGAGCAGGGCCGTGGAGGCCCGCCCATGTACCTCCAGTTGGCCAATGCGCTGCAGACGTTCATCGCCGACGAGCAGCTTCAGCCGGGAGATCTCCTGCCGAGCGAGAACACCCTCGCCAGCGAGAACCACCTGAGTCGCGCCACGGTGATCAAGGCCTTCGACACCTTGATCGAACGCGGACTCATCTCGCGCCGACAGGGCCGGGGGACCTTCGTCAATGCTCGCCCGATGGAGCGCCAGCTGCCCGACTTCACCAGCTTCTCGGAGCATGTCCACGGGCTCGGTCTGGCACCGGGCAGCGAGCTGCTGTCGTTCGAGCGCTTCGAGCCGCACGCGGCCGACCGACCCGACTCACCGTTCGCCGACGACCTCACCGTCGTGTCCGTCGAGCGCGTGCGGCTGGTGGACGGAGTTCCGGTCGGCATTCACCGCGCCCTGGTCCCGGCAGACATCGCCGACCTCATCAGCATGGGCGAACGCGAGGCGGCCCGCCCCGGGTTCTCCTTCTACGAGGCACTGAAGGCCAACGAGATCTATCTGGCCTCCGGCGAGGAGACCTTGCGGGCGATCAATGCGAACGCCGCCGACGCCGCGGTGCTGAACGTCGACGAGGGGACGGCGCTCATCGAAATCGTCCGAGACTCCCGCGACACGACCGGCCGCCTGGTCGAAGTCGTCCGCGCCCGCTATCTCGGATCGCAGTACCTGTATCACATCACTTTCGCCCCCTCTACCCCCGGAGTGAACCATGAAGAACAAGACAGTACTGACAGCTTTCCTCGTTCCGGCGGCGGCCTCGCTGCTGCTGCTCAGCGGATGCGCCGCTGACGCCGGATCCTCCTCGACGTCCGGCCCGGCCAAGACCTCGGCGCTCGTCATCGCACAGGGCGGCCTCGGCGACCAGTCGTACAACGACCTGGCCTACGCAGGGTACAAGTCCGCCATCAAGGCGAACGGGATGACCGGCTCCCCGATCGAATCGTCCGATGTCGTCGGTCAGGGCGAGCAGATCCTCCGCCGTGCCGGGGAGCAGAACCTCGGCCTCGTCGTCGACCTCGAGTACTCCCACAACGAGATCCTCTCGAAGGTCGCGGCGGACTACGCCAAGACCGACTGGGTGCTCGTGAACGCGACGGCGAAGGGGAAGAACGTCGCCTCGGTCCTGTTCCAGGAGCAGGAAGGCTCCTACCTCGCCGGAGCGTTGGCCGCGATGCAGACCACGCACACCTCTGACCCGAAGATCAATCCCGAGAAGGTGATCGGCGTGATCGGCGGCACCCAGTCGGTCGGGATCGACAAGTTCATCGTCGGCTACATCCAGGGAGCGCACGACGTCGACCCGAACGTCAAGGTGCTCACGGCCTACGCCAACAGCTTCTCCGACCCCACCAAGGGACAGCAGCTCGCCCAGTCGATGTTCGACCAGGGCGCCGACATCGTCTACGCCGTTGCAGGCGGCACCGGAGCCGGCGTGATCCAGGCCGCGAAAGACGCCGACCGGTACGCGATCGGCGTCGACGACGACCAGGACGGCATCGCGCCGGGCAACGTCCTCACCAGCATGGTGAAGAAGACCGATGTCGCCGTCGAGGACATCGTCAAGCAGTACGCGGACGGGTCCTTCCCCGGCGGCAAGACCGTCAACTACGGCCTGGCCCAGAACGGCGTCGGGCTCACCGACTTCAAGTACACCAAGGACGCGATCGGCCAGGAGGAGATCGACAAGGTCGACGCCCTCAAGAAGAAGATCATCGACGGCTCCCTGAAGGTCTGGAACGTGGTCGACCAGGGCTACCCGAGCTACTACAGCGGCAAGTAGGAAGAACCCCCGGATGCCCATCCCTCCCCCCTCCACCCCCGCCGCCGGTTCGGTGACCTGCCGGATCGGCGCGCGGGGCGTGAGCCGCTCCTTCGGATCCGTCCGAGCCAACATCGACGTCAGCCTCACCGTGCGGCAGGCGTCCGTGCACGCGATCGTCGGCGAGAACGGCGCGGGGAAGTCGACCCTCATGCGCATGCTCTACGGGCTCGACATCCCGGACACAGGCGCGATCCTCGTCGACGACGACGAGGTGACGTTCTCCGGCCCGCGGGACGCGATCGCGCGCGGCATCGGCCTGGTGCAGCAGGAGCTCGCGATCATCCCCGAGCTGACCCTGCTCGAGAACCTCGTCCTCGGCGCGGAGCCGCGAGCCGGCCTGGTGTGGAACCGGAAGCAAGCGCTCCTGTCCGCCACAGAGCTCGCGACGACCGTCGGCGTCGAGATCGACTGGAACCTCTCCGCCGCCCATGCGTCCATCGCGCTGCAGCAACAGGTGGAGATCCTGCGACTGCTGTACCGCGGCGCGAACGTCCTCATCCTCGACGAGCCGACCGCCGTCCTCGCGCCGGCCCAGGCGGCGGAGCTGCTCCGGCTCCTGCTGTCGCTGCGTGACGCCGGACGCACCGTCATCTTCATCAGCCACAAGCTGGACGAAGTGATCGAGATCGCGGACGACATCACCATCCTGCGCTCCGGCCGCACCGTGTCGTCGTTCCGCCGCGGCGAGATCGACAGGGCCGGGCTGACGGAGCTCATCATCGGCGACCGCGCGCCCGACGAGCGCGACGACGCGGACCGCCCCGCGATCGGCGAGGCCGTCCTGATCGTGGACGGCCTGAGCGCGTCCGACGATCGCGGGATCCCGCGGCTCTCCGAGGTCGGGTTCCGCCTCCACCGCGGCGAGATCGTCGGTGTCGCGGCCGTGGCCGGCAACGGCCAGGAAGAACTCGCCGAAGCCCTGCTCGGCGTCCGGGCGGCCTCCGCCGGCTCGATCCGGCTCGACGGCACCGAGATCCGCCGGGCCACCGTTCGCGAGCGGCGCCGGCTCGGGGTCCGCTACGTCAGCGCCGACCGCAAACGGGAAGGACTCGGCGTCGACCTCAGCCTCGTCGACAACGCGATCGCGTCGTCCGGCCTCTCGCAACTGGGGCGCGCCGGCTGGCTCAGTCGCGCCGCCGTCGGCGCCCGCACCCGCGCGGTGCTCGAGCGCGCCGCCGTCCGCTTCGGCACGGCGAAGGATCCGGCGTCGAGCCTGTCCGGCGGCAACCAGCAGCGCGTCGTGATCGGCCGGGAGACCATCGACGAACCGCGCGTTCTCATCGCCAGCCAGCCGACCCGCGGCGTCGACGTCCGCGGCATCGGCTACATCCACGAGCTGCTCCGGCAGGCGCGCGACGACGGCGCCGCGATCCTCCTGTTCAGTGAAGAGCTCGACGAACTGCACGCTCTGGCCGACCGGATCGTCGTCCTCTGCCAGGGTCGCGTCGCCGGAACGCTCCCCGGCGACGCCCCGCGCACCCGGGTCGGCAGCCTCATGCTCGGCGAATCCGCCACGACCACGAAGGAGGAGGGCCGATGACCGAACTGCGAACCGCGTCCGTGGACGCCTCACCGGCCTCACGGGCGGGGACGGCGAGCGCCCGCATCCTCACGGCCGTCCAGGCAGCCGGACTGCCCATCGCCATCGCCCTGCTGGTCGGCGGGATCGTCCTCGCGGTGACGGGGAACAATCCCTTCGTCATCTACGGGATGCTCGTCCGGGAGTCCTTCGGCGACATCAACCGCATCGACGCGACCCTCGCCGCCGCCACGCCCCTCCTCTTCACCGGGGTGGCCGCCGCCTTCGCCTACCGCGCCGGGGTGTTCACCGTCGGCGTGGAGGGGAGCTTCGTGCTCGGCGGCCTGACGGCGGCGGTCGTCGGCTCCAGCGTCGGCGGCCTGCCACCGGTGCTCGCGGTGGTGCTCACGCTCGTGGCGGCGACGGCGGCCGGTGGACTGGCCGCCGTCATCCCGGCCCTGCTGCGCGCGCGCTGGGCGGTCGACGAGGTCGTGACGACGCTGATGTTCAACTTCATCGTCATCGGCGTCGCGAGCTGGAGCGTCCAGTCCTTCTTCCAGCAGCGCGGACAGGCCAACTCGGCCACGGCCTACGTCGCCCCCGCCGCCGAACTGCCCCCGCTGAATCCGCCCAACCAGGCCAACGTCGGGCTCATCATCGCCATCGTCGTTGTCGTCGGATACGCCATCTGGATGCGCCGATCCGTCCTCGGCTTCGAGTTCCGGGCGGTGGGGAGCGCCCCGCGGTTCTCGCTCGCGCAAGGCCTCCGGGTGCGGCTCGTCGTCTTCGTCGCGATCGTCGGCGCCGGACTCATCGGCGGCCTCGGCGGCGGCGCCCACGCCCTCGGCATCGTCCATCGGTACACCAGCGGCTTCTCTGCCAGCTTCGGCTTCACCGGCATCGCCATCGCGCTCCTCGCCCGGTTCAACCCGATCGGGATCGTGGTCGGCGCCATCCTCTTCGGCGCACTGAACTCCGCCGGGTCGACCGTCCAGCTGTTCGTCAACATCCCGATCCAGCTGATCGACATCCTCCAGGGAACCGTGATGGTGTTCGCGGTGGCGTCCTTCGCGATCCCCCGCTTCATGAAACGCGCCCGTCGCGGCGCGGGAAGGGACGACGCATGATCGACGACATCATCTCCTCCGCCCTCGTCCTCTCCGTCCCGATCGCCCTCGCGGCACTGGGCGGCGCCATCCACCGCCGGGCGGGGATCGTCAACATCGGCCTGGAAGCGCACATGCTCATCGGCGCGTTCATCGGCGCGCTGGTGAGCGGCGCCACCCAGAACTGGGTCCTGGGCGTGCTCGGCGGGGCCGCCGCCGGCGCCCTCTCCGGCTGGCTCATGAGCGCGATCATCACCCGGTTGAAGGCCAACGAGATCATCGCCGGGCTCGGCTTCAACATCGTCGTGCTCGGCCTGGTCGGCTACGTCCTGCGCTCGGTCTTCTCGGTGTCGGGGACGCTCCACGTTCCGGGCCTGCAGCGGCTGCCGACGATCACCATCCCCGGCCTGGACGACATCCCCGTCGTCGGCGCCGCGCTCTCCGGGAAGGATCCGTTGTTCTGGCTGACCATCGCCCTGATCCCGCTGATCGCGTGGGCGCTCGCCAGGACACCGGGCGGGCTGCGGCTGCGGGCGAGCGGGGCGGCGGTCGGCATCAGCTCCTCGCTCGGTCTGCGCACCCTCCGCATCCGCGACGTCGCCGGCGTCATCGCCGGGGCGCTCGCCGGCCTCGGCGGCGTCGCGCTGAGCCTCGGCGCCGTCGGCCTGTTCAACGAGAACATGACAGCGGGCCGCGGGTTCGTCGCCCTGGCCGCCTTCTACTTCGGCCGGTCCCGGCCGCTGCCGACGGCGCTCGCCTGTGTGCTCTTCGGCTTCTTCGACGCGCTCCAGATCCGGCTGCAGACGGTCGGCGGCCTCTCCCCCGATCTGATCTCGACCCTGCCGTACGTGGCCGTCGTCCTCGTCCTCACCCTCACCGCGATCCGCGAGCAGCGGCGCAACGCCCGCCGACTCGTCTGACCGCCCCGAAGGAGAACCCGCCGTGACTACCCCACCAACGACAGCGCAGACCGCGCTCGTGCTCGTCGACGTGATCGCATCGTTCTACCGGCCGCTCGAGGCGAACTACTACCCGGACGCCCCACTCACGCTCGACCCCATCCACCTCCTTCTCGACCAGGCGCGGACGAGCGACGCGTTCATCGTCCACGCCGTCGAGCGCCACCGTGCCGGGCTCGAGGACTTCGAGTTCGCCAAGCTCCCGCGCCACCACCAGGAGGGCAGCGCTGACGCGGCGTATGTGCCCGGTTTCGAGCCGGTGTTCGGGCCGCGGGAGACCGAGGTCACCAAGCGGAGGTTCTCCGCGTTCTACGCGACGGACCTCGATCTGCTCCTGCGCGAGCAGGGGATCCGCCGGGTCGTGATCGTCGGCGTCAAGACCAACGTCTGCATCCGGGCCACGGCCCAGGACGCCTTCGCCGGCGGCTTCGAGGTGCTCGTCCCCCGCGAGACGACGAACTCCAACCGCCCCCATCTGGCCGCGGCCAGCCTGGAGGACATCGAGCGGTACATGGGCAGCGTCCCGACCCTCGACGAAGCCCTGGACGCGCTGCGATGACGGCGACGGACGGGATCCGGATCGCCGTCGTCGGCTACGCGAGCCTCGACTCCACGGTCCGCTCCCCACGGTTCGAGGGGCTGGACGCCACCAGCATCGTCGGCCCGAAGCTCGCGGACGGCAACGCGGGCGGCATCGTCCACATCACCAGCGCCGTGCACCTCGCCGGCGCCGAGGCGGACGCGGTCAGCTGGGTCGGCTGCGATGAGAACGGCGCCCGATGGCGGGCCGCCCTCCGCGCCCACGGCGCCTCGGACACAGGAGTGGCCGCGTCCGGCTCCCGCACTCCGACGTCGACGCTGATCCACTTCGAGGCGGGCGGGACCATCTGCCTGTTCGACCCGGGGGACTGCCACGGGAACGACCTCACAGCCGAGCAGACCACGCTCATCCGGAACGCGGACTGGTGCCTGCTGACGGTCGCGCCCCGGCACGTCGTCGAGCAGGTGCTCGACACCCTGCCGGACACGGCCAGGCTCGCGTGGGCCGTGAAGTCGGACGCGTCCGCCTTTCCCCCCGGGCTCGTGGAGCGGATCCTCGGGCGGGCGGAGCTCGTGAGCTTCAGCTCCGGCGAGATCCCCTTCCTGAGCAGGGACGGCGTCCGGCCGGAGGCCAGGGTCCGCCCCGGGACCCTGCTCGTCGAGACCCGCGGCGCGCGCGGCGTGGACTACGCGGTCGCCGGCGACGCCGCAATGGCCGGCTCCGTGGAGGTGGTCCCGGTGCCCGCCGCCGATGCGACGGGCGCCGGCGACACCTTCATCGGCACGCTCACCGCCCGCCTGGCCGGCGACGAACCCACCGTTCGGCTCACCCCCCAGCGCCTCCACCACCATCTGGTCGCGGCCAGCGACGCGTCCGCCGCGATGCTCGAACGCCGCCACCGCACACCCCTGTCGATCAGCAAGGAGACACCGTGACAGCCCCCTCCCCCACCGCCTGGTACCTGCGCTGCGGGCGCGACGACGTCGGCGACCGCGCCGTCCTCGTCGGCGACCGCGGGCGCGTCGCCATCGCCGCGACGATCCTCGAAGACGCCGTCGTGCTCAACGAGGACCGCGGTCTCACCACGGCGACCGGCACCTACCGCGGCGAGCGCATCACGGTCAGCGCGTTCGGTATGGGCGCGCCGATCGCGGCCATCGTGCTCCACGAGCTCAGCACCCTCGGCGTGACCCAGTTCATCCGGCTCGGCACCGCCCTCACGCTCGGCAGCACCCGCCTCGGGGACTTCGTCGTCGCGCACGGCGCGGTGCGGAACGAGGGGACGTCCGCCGGATACCTCCCCGTCGAGTACCCGGCCGTGCCCGACTTCGACCTCACCCGCCGCGCGGAACGCGCGGCGCTGGCGAGCGGCAGCCCCACCCGCTCCGGCCTGTACGCCACCTTCGACGGCTTCTACACCGACATGTTCGATCTCGACCCGCGGTCGACCCGGGCGGCCGAGACCCTCGCGTTCCACGCGGCGAACGGCGTGATCGCGGCCGACATGGAGACGAGCGCCCTCTTCGTCGCGGCGCGCGCGCTGGGCGTGGCGGCAGCCTCCCTCTGCCTCGCCAGCGTCGACGGCAGCACGCGAGAGAAGCTGCCGCACGAGGAGCGCGTCGCAGCAGAGGCGCGACTGCTCCGTGCCGGCTTCGACGCGCTCGTCGCCGACTCCGACACGCTCTGACCTCCATCCGTCCAGAAGGGACACCATCATGACCATCGCCCACCGTTACCTCGACGATGTCGTCGCCAAGATCTCCTGGGTCCGCGACACCCAGGACGAGAACATCACCGCAGCCGGGGCCATCTGCGCCGACACGATCGCGGGGGACGGCCTCGTGTTCGCCTTCGGGACCGGGCACGGCGGGTTCGCCGCGCTCGAGACGTTCCCGCGCACCGGCGGCGTCACCGGGTTCCGGCCGATCGTCGAGACCTCCATCGCCCTGATGCACCACGTACTCGGAGACATGGGGACAGCCCAGTACCGGTTCCTCCACACCCAGGAGGGCTACGGCAAGGCGATCCTGCGCTCGCACCAGATCAAGGAGGGCGACGCGCTCATCCTGTTCAGCCACTCGGGGATCAACGCCGTCATCCTCGACATGGCCATCGAGTTCAAGGAACGCGGGCTGAAGGTCATCGGCGTGACCAGCGTGCCGCACTCCTCCCAGGTCGCCAGTCGCCACTCGTCGGGCAAGCGACTGTTCGAGATCGCCGACGTGACGGTGGATACGGGTATCCCGCTCGAAGACGCGTCCCAGTTCATCGACGGCCTGGAGTACCCGGTCGGCCCGACCTCCACGTCTGTGGCGGTCGCGGTGTCGCACGCCATCAACGCGTCCACCACCGCCTCCCTCGTCGCGCGCGGCTACCAGCCGATGATCATGGTCAACACGAACTCGAACCGCACCACGGAGGCCCACCAGCAGAACGACCGCAACTACGAGGAGCTGTGGCGCCGCCTGCGCGACCGCGAGTTCTCCGGCCCGGCGGTGAAGTAGCAGCATGGACAGGTCCCTCTACATCGACGGCCGCTGGGTCGCCGCCCGTTCCGGCGAGACGATCGACGTGGTCGACCCCGCCACCCGCCGCCTGGTCGGCCGCTCCTCCCTGGCCGGCGCCCCCGACGTCGATCTGGCGGTCGAGGCGGCCCGGATCGGGTTCGCGACGTGGTCCCGGACGCCCGCTGCCGAACGGGCTGCCATCCTGCATCGGGCCGCGGCGCTGGTGAACGAGCGCGTCGACGAGATCGCCGCAGCGCTCACGCTCGAGCAGGGCAAGCCGCTGGCGGACAGCCGCAAGGAGATCCTGTTCGGCGCGGTCGTCCTCGATTACTACGCCGAGGAAGGAAAGCGGCTCGGCGGCAGCGTACGCCCGAGCGACCGCCCCGACATCCGATCGATCGTCAGCTGGGCGCCGCTCGGGATCGTCGGCGCGATCGTGCCGTGGAACTACCCGATCGACCTGTACTGCTGGAAGATCGGGCCGGCGCTCGCCGCCGGCAACGCGGTGATCGTGAAGCCCCCGCTCGAGACCCCGCTGGCCGTCGGGCTGCTCGTCCAGGCCCTGCACGACGCGGGCCTCCCCGCCGGCGTGCTGGCCGATCTCCCCGGCGGCATCGAGGCGGGGCAACGGTTGGCGTCGCACCCGCAGGTCGACATGATCACCGCCACGGCCTCCACCCGCACCGGACAAGCGCTCATGCGGACCGCCGCCGACACCATGAAACGGCTGTCCCTCGAGCTCGGCGGCCAGAGCCCCTTCATCGTGCTCGACGACGCCGACGTGGAGGAGGCCGCTGCTGCCGCTGCCCGCCGGTCCTTCTCGAACACCGGGCAGATCTGCATCGCGGTGAACCGGGTCATCGTCGCCGACTCACTCGCCGACGACTTCGTCGCCGCCCTTGCCGAGGAGGCATCGCGCATCCGGCTCGGCCACGGGACGGACGACGACGTCACCTGCGGTCCGGCGACGACCGCCGGCGTGATCCGTACCGCCCGGGCGCACATCGACGATGCCCTCGCCAGGGGCGCCACGCTGGTGGCCGGAGGGTCGACGGCGGTCGTGGACGACCTCCCGGACGGCCTCTTCTTCCAGCCGACGGTGCTCGACCACGTCCCGACCACGGCGCTCTCGATGAACGAGGAGACCTTCGGCCCCGTCGTGGCGGTTCATCGCTTCGCGCCGTACGAGAGCGCCACCGCGCTCGCCAACGCCACGCCCTTCGGGCTCGCCGCCTACGTCTACGGCCGGGATCTCGACCGAGCGTGGGCGGTCGCAGAAGGACTTCACGCGGGCGGCGTCGGGGTGAACGTGAACGACGTCACCGAGCTGCAGGCGCCGTTCGGCGGCTGGAAGATGTCCGGCTTCGGGCGGGAGCTCGGGCCCGAGGGACTGACCGGGTTCTCACAGCAGCGCCACATCCGCATCCGCCGCCACCGGTTGCCGGAGGCCTAGATGCTCTCGGGAGTCCGGGTGGTGGATTTCTCGCGCGTGCTCGCCGGCCCGTACGCCACGATGATGATGGCCGACCACGGCGCCGACGTCGTCAAGGTGGAGAGTCCGGCGGGCGACGACACCCGGCACTGGGCGCCACCCGTGGACGAGGACGGCCACTCCACCTACTTCGCGTCGGTCAACCGGAACAAGCGGTCCGTGGTGTGCGACCTGCGGCGGCCGGACGGAATCGCCCGCGCCCGCACGCTCGCCGAGAGCGCCGACGTGCTCGTCGAGAACTTCCGTCCCGGCGTGATGGCCGGCTTCGGCCTCGACGAGCCGACCCTGCGGCGGGCGAACCCGGGCCTGGTCTACTGCACCATCACGGGGTTCGGGTCCTCCGCGACCCTCCCCGGATACGACCTCCTCGTCCAGGCGCTGGGCGGCTTGATGAGCATCACCGGCGAGCCGGACGGAGGGCCGACGAAGGTCGGAGTGGCGCTCGTCGACATCATCACCGGGTCGAACGCGCTCTCCGGGGTGCTGATGGCCCTTCGAGCGCGGGAGCGCACGGGGCGGGGCGTTCTCGTGGAGGTCGATCTGCTCACCTCGCTGCTGTCCGCCCTGACCAATCAGGCGTCCAGCTCCCTCGCGACCGGCCAGTCCCCGCCCCGGCTGGGCAACGGCCACCCCAGCATCGCGCCGTACGACGTGTACCTCGCCGCGGACCGCCCCCTGGTGATCGCGGTCGGCAACGACCGGCAGTTCCACCGGCTCTGCGACGTGCTCCGGCTCGATCTCGCCGCCGATCCGAGGTTCGCGACGAACGCCGACCGCGTGCGCGACCGCGACAGGCTCCGCGTGCTGCTGGAGGAATCCCTCCGCACCGACGAAGCGGCCGTCTGGGTCTCCGCGCTCACCAGGGCACAGGTCCCGGCCGGCCTCGTCAACACCATCCCGGAGGCGTTCGCGTTCGCCGCCTCCCTCGGCCTCGAGCCGATCGCCCGCTTCGTCGATCCGACGACAGGGCGCTCGAGCACACAACCGGCCAACCCCATCCACTTCCCCGCCCGACCCGCTCGATATCGCCGTGCCGCCCCGGCACTGGGCGAGCACAACGGCGCACTCTGGGCGCAGTAGCGCCGCCCGACGAGAGAAAGAGCCCCCATGACCACCCAGCTCCAGCACGTGTTCGACTACGACGACCTTCTGACGGACACGGAAAGGGAATGGCAGGCGAAAGCCCGCGCCTTCGCCCGCGAACGCATCGCCCCGGTGATCGAGGACGATTTCGAACGTGCGCACTTCCGCCGTGAACTGATCGGCCTGCTCGGTCAGCAGGGGTTCCTCGGCATGCACCTGTCCGGTTACGGCTGCGCAGGAACAGGCGCCGTCGCCTACGGCCTGGTCTGCCTCGAGCTCGAGGCTGCCGACAGCGGCTGGCGAACGTTCGTGTCGGTGCAGGGGTCGCTGGCGATGTCGGCGATCCACAAGTACGGGTCGGAGGCGCAGAAACAGACGTGGTTGCCGCGGATGGCGCGCGGCGAGGCCGTCGGGTGCTTCGCCCTGACCGAGGCCCAGGGCGGCAGCGACCCCGCCGCGATGACGACGACCGCCCGGCGTGACGGCGACGACTGGGTCCTGGACGGTACGAAGCGCTGGATCGGCCTGGCGAGCATCGCCGACGTCGCCGTCGTCTGGGCCACGACCCCCGACGGCGTCCGCGGCTTCCTGGTCCCCACCGACACCCCGGGGTTCACCGCGACGCCGATCACCGGCAAACTCGCCATGCGCGCGTCGATCCAGTGCGATGTGGTCCTCGACGGGGTGCGACTCGCCGGCGACGCGATCCTGCCAGGGGCGAACGGGCTCTCCGGGCCGTTCGGCTGCCTCAACGAAGCCCGGTTCGGGATCGTCTGGGGCGCGATGGGTGCGGCGCGTTCCTGCCTGGAAGCGGCCCTGGAGCGCAGCACCGCCCGCTCCGTGTTCGGCAAGCCCATCGGTCAGCACCAGCTCACCCAGGCGAAGCTGGCCGACATGCTCGTCGAGTACGAGAAGGGCGTCCTCCTCGCGCATCGACTCGGCCGGCTGAAAGAGCGAGGCGCGCTGACGCCCGCGCAGATCAGCGTCGGCAAGCTCAACAACGTCCGGGAGGCCCTGGAGATCGCGCACACGACCAGGGCGATCCTCGCGGGGGACGGCATCACGAACGAGTGGCCGGTCATGCGGCACGCCGCCAACCTGGAGGCGGTCCGCACCTATGAGGGCACCGACGACATCCACGCGCTCGTGATCGGACGCGCGCTCACCGGTCTGGCGGCCTTCGCGTGACGCGCCAGGACCCTGTCGCCGCCGCCACCGACGCCGCCGCTCCGGCCGCCTCCGCGTCTCGAGCGCGGCGCGCCGATTGGCTCGATGCCCTCGCGACCATGCTCGAGCGCAACAGGGAGGAGCTGGTCGCGATCGCCGCGGAGGAGACTCACCTGGCGGCGGCACGGCTGGACGGCGAAGTCACCCGGACGGCCGCTCAGCTGAGGTTCTTCGCGACGGTGGTGCTCGACGGCTCCTACCTCGAAGCCACCATCGACACCGCCGATGACACCCTCACCCCGCCGCGACCGGATCTGCGGAGAATCCTCCGGCCGATCGGGCCGGTCGGTGTGTTCGCTGCATCCAACTTCCCTTTCGCCTTCTCCGTCCTCGGCAACGACACCGCGTCCGCTCTGGCCGCCGGCTGCCCCGTCGTCGTCAAAGCGCATCCCGGGCATCCGCGTCTGTCGCGACGGGTGGCCGAGCTGAGCCGCCGCACGCTCGCGGAGGCGGAGGCTCCCGAAGGCCTCCTCGGCATGGTCGAGGGGGTGGAGGACGGCGTCGCGCTCGTCCGGCATCCCGCGATCCGCGCGATCGGCTTCACCGGCTCCACGACCGGCGGCCGGGCGCTCTTCGACCTCGCGTCCTCCCGTCCGGCGCCGATCCCGTTCTACGGCGAGCTCGGAAGCATCAACCCGGTCGTCGTCACCGAGGCCGCCGCCCTGGCTCGAGCGGAGTCGATCGCCACCGGGCTCGTCGACTCGTTCACCCGCGACGGCGGCCAGTACTGCACGAAGCCCGGGCTCGTGTTCATCCCGGACGGCGATGCCGGGGACCGCCTCCTGACGGCGCTGAGCGACCGTCTCGCGCTGGCGCCGTCGCAGACGCTCCTCACCGAGCAGATGAGGACCGCGTTCGACGACCACCTCGCGGCCGGGGAACTCGAGGAGGACGACGTCCTGCGGGGCTACGCGACGGAGGAGCAGACGGCACCGGTCATCGTCACGATCGACATGGAGCGGTTCCTCTCTCGTCCGGACTACTTCGCGGACGAGTGCTTCGGTCCCGTCACCGTCGTCGTCCGGTACCGCCGTCGCCAGGACCTGCCGCAGGCTCTGGAGGCGGTCGAGGGCTCCCTGACGGCCACCCTTCATCTGGAGCCGTCCGACGACGTCACCGCGCTGGTCGATCAGCTCACCGCCCGCGTCGGCCGCGTGATCTTCAACGGCTGGCCGACCGGAGTGGCCATCGCCTGGAGCCAGCATCACGGCGGTCCGTGGCCGGCCACGACCGCGTCCGTCCACACCTCGGTCGGCGCGACCGCGATCCGCCGCTTCCTGACGCCGACCGCCTATCAGGACTGCCCGCCGCGTCTGTTGCCCCCCGAGCTCACGGACGACAGCGACATTCCCCGACGGATCGACGGCGCCCTCGTCGTCCCCTAGCCTCTGCGCAGCTCGACGGCCGACCCTCCCGGACCTCTTCCACTCCCTCTCGACGATCGGGGACCCCGTGATGATCGAGCTCGCACACTGGTCGTCTCCGGACGGGGTCGGGAGCATCCTCGGGTCGGTGTCGGCCCTTCTGTCCACGCGGGTGCTCGTGCGGTCGACGCGCGACCCGCGTTCGCACCCGGAGACCGCCCCCGACGGATGGCGCATCGAACGCACCGTGGGGAGCAGGCTCGTGCGGCTGCGGAACCTCGGCGAGTCGGCCGTCACCGTCACCCGGGTGCTCCTCGTCGACCCGCGCGACGATCTCGAGGTGCCGGTCCGTCTGCCGTACACGGTTCATCCTCGCCAGACGCTGCCGGTGCTCTGCGAGGTGCGGGCGGATCGAGCGCGGTCGCTGCGCATCCGGCTCGAGTGGACGCGCAGCGACGGGATGAACGAGACGGCCGACGTCGTGGTCAGGTGATCGGCTCGGGCACCCGCCTCGCCGCCACCACCTCCGGATCCGCCCCCTTGTCCGCGCGGACGAGGACGATGCCGCCCAGGATGAGCAGTCCGCCGAGGAGCTGCAGGAGGCTCAGGCGCTCCCCGAGGAGCAGCCAGGCGTAGAGGCTCGCCGCGACGACCTCCAGCAGCCCGACGAAGGAGGCGAGGCGCGACCCGAGCAGCTCGGTGGCGGTGATGCTGGAGGCGTAGGCGACGGCGGTCGCGAGCACGCCGACCACGGCGAGCGGCACCCACCATGCGGTCGGCCGTCCGAAAAGTTCGACGTCCGTGAACCGCATGGTGAAGGGGAGGAGTCCGGTCGCGCCGACGGCGCCGAGCGCGAGGCCTCCGACGATCAGGCCGCCCGAGGCCAGGGCGACCGGGGGGAGGCCGTCGCTCGGCCGGGCGGCGATCACGTAGAAGGCGGCGCAGCCGATCATCGCGATCGTGGCGAGCAGGATGCCGAGCGGGTCCAGGCGGCCGGCACCGCCGGGCGAGACGACCAAGACGAGTCCGATGACCGCGACCGCGGACCCGATGAGCACCACCGCGTGCGGTGCACGGCGGGTGCGGGCCCACGCCACCGCGACGAGCAGCACGGGAGCCAGGTATTCGATCAGGATGCCCGTGCTCACGGGGATGCGCTGGATCGCCGAGAAGTAGAGGACCTGCGTCCCGGCGACGCCGATCAACGCCATCCCGAGCAGTCGCCAGCGGCCCCGCCAGGCGGCCGCCCAGCGCCCGCGCAACGACAGGAGCGCGAACGGCAGGAGCACGAGGCCGCCGATCAGCGCGCGCAGCGTGACGGCGGCGACGGGCGACCACCCGCCCTCGAGCAGCGGCTTGATGAACGCCCCCGACATCCCGAAGGTCGCCGCTGCGAGCAGCGCGATGAGGAGGCCGAGCGTCGTCGGGCGGCGGTGCGACATGCGAGTCACCTGTCAGGGTCGAAGAGGATGATGAGCCTGACGCTAGTCTTGTCGCGAGTAAGGAGTCAACTTGCATTTCACCCCTGACACAGAAGACGCGCTCGCGTTCGCCGTCGAGCTCGGCAACACGGCGCCCGGCGCGTCTCGCAGCGGAGGCGACGAGCTCCCCTCCCCCGCCGAACTGGCCTCGCTGCTCGCGCGCAACCAGTACTCCGGGAGGAAGGACGGCAGCGACGCCGAGCTGGCGGAGGTGCTCGCGACCCGCGACCTGGTGCGGCGCATCTGGTCACTCGACCGCGACGAGGCGGCCCTGGCCGTCAACCGCATCCTCGCCGACGCGCACGCGCTCCCCTATCTGCTGCGCCACGACGGCTTCGACTGGCACCTGCACGCGACCCCGCAGGATGCGCCGCTGGCCGAGCGCATCCGGGTGGAGATCGCACTCGCGCTGGTGGACATCATCCGCTCGCACGAGACCGGCCGGTTGCGGGTGTGCGCCGCCGACGACTGCACCGGCCTGCTGCTCGACCTCTCCCGCAACGGCTCGAAGCGCTTCTGCAGCGTCCGCTGCGGCAACCGCGTGAACATGATCGCGTTCCGCGCGCGCAAGGAGGGCGGGGCCTAGCGGAAGCGCCCCGCGAGCCGGGAGCACCGCGGCGCGTCAGGCCCCGTAGGCCCGGAGGAAGGCCCGCACCCCTTCGACGATCAGGTGCTGCGTCTGCTGCTCGTCGCGTTCGATCGGGCGGCCGAGCGTGCTGGCGAACGAGGAGACGGTGAGGGCCACGAAGTGGTCGGCGGCGAGGCGCGGGTCGGGGGTGACGAGCAGCCCGCGACGGTCGAACTCCGCGAACCGCTCGGCCACGGCGTCCTCCGGCTCGCCCACGTTCCAGTGCTTGTCCCAGAGCTCGGGCAGGTTCACCGACTCCGTGGAGAGCAGGCGCACCAGCGCGATGTAGTCGGAGGAGCCGAGCGCGGTGGCGGTGATGTCCTGCGCGAACCGCGTCAGTGCACACTCGATCTCGATGTCGCCGCGGAGGTTGGCGTCGATGGCGGCGGTGACGGCCGCGCCGAGCGCGTCGACGGCCTGCTCGACCACGGCGAGGAGCAGGTTCCGCTTGTCGCCGTAGTAGTCGTAGACGGTGCGCTTGGAGACGCCGGCGCTCGCGGCGATCGCGTCCACGCTGGTCCGCTCGACCCCGTCGGCGAGGAAGAGCTCGCGCGCGGCGGCGAGGATCGCCTCCCGCTTCTGCGCCGACCCCTCGCGGACACCCTTCGCCGGCGTCGTCGTCTGCATCGGACCTCCCTGATTCCCCCACGATCTTACTCATCGGTTTACTTACTACACTGCACGGTGTAGTTTACTGCTCATGACCATGACCCCACCCGCCGCCGTGAGCTCGCGCCGGCTCAATCTGATCAGCCTCGTGCTGCTCCTCGGGGCGATCACGACGATCCTCGACTCGACGATCGTCAACATCGCGCTCGACCACTTCCACACCGTGTTCCACGCCACCGTCGCCCAGACGCAGTGGGTCGTGACCGGCTACCTCCTGGCCTACGTCGCCGTCGTCCCGGTCTCGGGATGGGCGTCCGAGCGATTCGGCGCGCGGCGCATGTGGATGTTCGCGGTCGCCGCCTTCCTGCTCGGCTCGGTGCTCTGCGGCCTCGCCTGGAACCTGCCGAGCCTCATCGGCTTCCGCGTGCTCCAGGGCGTCGGCGGCGGGATGGTGCTCCCCATCACCATCACGATCCTCACGAGGGCGGCAGGCAAGGAGCGGATCGGCCGGGCGATCGCGACGATCGGCCTGGTCGCCCAGCTGGGCCCGATCCTCGGCCCGCTGATCGGCGGCTCCCTCATCGACTCGGTCGGCTGGCGCTGGCTGTTCTTCGTCAACGCCCCCCTCTGCCTGGCGGCGCTCGTGCTGGCTCCGCTCCTCCTGCCGCGGGGCGGAAGGGAGTCGTCGCACCGCTTCGACCTCCTCGGGTTCGCGCTCCTGACCCCCGGCGTCGTCGCCCTGGCCTACGGCATCAGCCGCGGCGCCACCCCGGACGGCTTCGCGGCCGTCGACGCCTGGCTCCCGCTCGCGATCGGCGCAGCGCTTCTCGCCGGGTTCACCGCGTGGTCGTTCCGCTCGTCGCGGCCGGCCCTCCTGGACGTGCGCGTCTTCGCGCGGCGCAGCTTCGGGGTCGGCAGCGTCATCACGTTCCTGAGCGGCTTCTCGATCTACGCCCTGATGTTCCTGCTGCCGCTCTTCTACCAGCAGATCCGCGGGGAGTCCGTGTTCACGACGGGGCTGCTGCTCATCCCGCAAGGGCTCGGCACGATGTGCTTCATCCTGGTCAACCGGAGGCTCGGCGACCGGATCGACACCCGGTTCGTCATCGCCGGCGGCGTCGTGCTCGCGATGATCGGAACGCTGCCGTTCGCCCTCGCCGGCGCGTCCGGCGGAGACGTGCTGCTCCTGGCGGGGCAGTTCCTGCAGGGGTTCGGGATGGCCGCCGTCTCGCTCCCCGTCATGACGCTCGCCTTCGCGAGCCTCAGCCACGCGGAGACGCCCCGCGGCAGCGCCGCCTTCAACCTCGTGAAGCAGGTGGGCGCCCCGTTCGGCGTGACGGTGATCGCCGTCGTCCTGCAGCAGTACCTCACGGGCGCGACCACGGCGAGCCAGGCGCTCGGCGCGTTCAACGCGACGTTCTGGTGGGTGCTGGCGTTGAGCGCGGTGCCGCTCGTCCTCGCCTTCCTCGTCCCGGCGACCCGGCGGCGCGCGGGTGGCGAGAAGCCGGGTGCTCCGGCGCAGGCCGAGGAGGCGCCGGCCGCGATCGAGACGGTCTGAGGTCCCGACCCCGGATCAGCTGCCGGCGGACGGTGAGGCGGAGAAACCGCTCTCACCGGCCGCCAGCAGCCCGCGCGCCTGCTCGGCGGCGCGGGCGATGCTCTCGCCGACGAAGTCCATGAAGCGCGCCATGTTCTCGAGCCGCACGCCCGCCGGAGTATCGTCGCCGAGCAGTCGCACCCCTTCGCGCGCCGTCTCGGCGATCAGCGCGTTGGAGCGAGCCGCCGCGATCATCGACTGGTACCAGACGTCGGCGTCGGCGATGTAGCGCTCCCTCCTGCCCTCGCCGCGCTCCCGGATGACGAGACCCTGACCCTCCAGGAGCGCGATGGCCTTGGAGATGGAGGCGGGGCTCACCTCGAGCCGGCGGACCAGCTCGGCGGCCGTGAGGCTGCCCGCATCGGTCGTATAGAGGCTGGTGAGGATGCCGGCCGCCACGCGCGGGAGGCCCGACTGCATGAACAGCGTGGTGAAGGTCTCCTCGTAGGCGCGGACGGCCGCGGAGTCACGTCCGTCCGCCTGCGGCTCCCGCGCGGCCCCCGGTGGCGCGGCGCGGCGCTGGTGGGCGCGATGCTCGGTGGCGCGTTGCGCGAGGTCTGCGCGGTACCCGACCGGACCTCCGTTGCGCAGCACCTCGCGGGTCACGGTCGACGTCGGCCGGCCGAGGCGACGGGCGATCTCCGCGTACGCGAGGTCGTCCGCGAGACCGAGCGCGATCTGATGGCGCTCCTGCCGGGTGAGTCTGCCTGCCGCCACGCGCCGCCTCCGTTCCTGGGTGAGTCGATCGTAGCGTTCACCCGCGATTCATTGCAACGAACAACGCACGAGTGATTGCGTTACCTTTTGAATCAGCGCAACGATATGGGAGGCCTGATCAGGTTTTTTGTTATTCGAACGCAATCTGTTGATTGCCCAATCGCTGAACGCAACGTAGCGTTTCTCGTGTCAGAAACAATCAGCGCCACCAGATCAAGGAGTTGAGCACCATGCAGACCTTCGCCACCGCCACCCCTGTCTCCGCCGTCGTCGACGTGCCCGCCGGCCGGCTCCGTTTCATCGCGACCGAACGTCGCGACACCCTGGTCGACATCCGGCCGGCCGATGCCGCGACGGCGCGGGACGTGAAGGCCGCGGAACGCACCACGGCGGCCCTCGCCGACGGGGTGCTCCGCATCGCCGGCGGCGAGAAGTCGGCCGCGTTCGGTCCCAGCGGCACCGTCGAGGTGACGGTCCAGCTGCCCGCCGGCTCCAGCGTGCGGGTCATCGGGAGCGCCGAACTGCGCGGAGCCGGGAGTCTGGGCGACGTCGTCGTCGAGGGCGCGGTCGGTCCGATCACTCTCGACGAGGCGGAGACCGTCCGCCTCAGCGCCCTGGACGGCGACATCGCCGTCGGGCGCCTCACCGGCCCCGGCGAGCTCACCACCGCGCGAGGCGCGGTCCGCATCGCCGAGGCGCGGCACGGCGACGTGATCGTCAGCACCCGGCTCGGCGACGTCTCCATCGGCGTCCCGGCGGGCACCACCGCCGTCCTCGACGCCGGCACGCCGCACGGCCGCATCAGCAACGCCCTCCGCAACGACGGCGGATCGGCGACGGTGCGGATCCGGGCGACCACCGCCGCCGGCGACATCGACGCCCACACCCTCTGAACGCGCACCGCACCGGAACTCAGGAGAAGATCATGACGAACCTCAGTACGACCTCGACCCGCGCAGCCTGGACCGGGATGGTGCCGGTCGACGACACGGCCCTCGCCACCACCGACACCGGCGGCTCGGGCACCCCCATCGTCTATCTGAACGGCCAGTTCGCCACCCAGGGCTACTGGCGTCGGGTGATCGCCGACCTCGGCCCGACCTGGCGGCACATCACCTACGACGAGCGCGCCCGCGGGCGGAAGTCGGGGCGCTCGGCCGACTACTCCTTCGCCGCCGCCGTGCGCGACGTCGACGCGGTTCTCGCCGCTCGCGGTGTCGAGCGGGCCGTCGTGGTGGGCTGGTCCTACGGCGCGTACGTCGCGGCGCACTGGGCCGACCGCAACCCGGCCCGCACGATCGGCGCCGTGCTGGTCGACGGCGCACAGCCCTACGACTGGCTGGACGACGCGATGGAGGCGCGCATCCGCACGCTCTTCCGCCGGATGGGCTGGTTCACGCCGCTCCTGCGGCCCACCGGGCTCACGCCTCGGATGAGCGCCGCCCAGCAGGCCGAGAGCAACATCGAGCTCGGCCGTCTCGGCAGCACGGCCGAACTGGGCCCGGTGCTGGACGGCATCGTGGTGCCCACCCGCCACGTCGTCGCCTCCGGCACCTCCCTCGGCAGCCGCGGCGACGAGCAGGAGGTCATCCGCGCCGGCCTCGCCGACGTGATCGCCCGCAATCCCAACATCGCGATCAGCGCGAAGGTCCCCAGCAACCACGGCGCCATCCTCCGCAAGGATCACGCGGCGGTCGCCGCCGCCGTCCGCGAGGTCGCCGCGCTCGGAGCCGCCCGCTGATCCCCACCGCTGACCAATGGTCCGGATCGGTGTACTGATGGTGCGGACGATGGAGGCAGCAATGGCACAGTTCGCGATCACCGGCGGCAACGGGCGTATCGGCCGCTCGATCATCCCGCGCCTGCTCCGGCACGGCCACCAGGTGCGCTCGATCGACGTCACCGAGGCTCCCGACGACGCCACGTGGGAGCACGTCCGGGCGTCGATCTCGGACAGGGATGCGCTCGCGAAAGCGGTGAAGGGCGCGGACACGCTGATCCACCTCGCCGGCGTCGCCTCGGAACGGCCGTGGAGCGAGATCGTCGAGGAGAACATCGACGGCACCCGCAACACCCTCCAGGCCGCGTACGTGGCGGGGGTGCCGCGCGTGATGCTGGCGAGCTCGATCCACGCGGTCGGCCTGACCCCGGCCTCCTCCGCGAAGGACGCCCGCGTCCTCCCTCCCCGTCCCGACACCTACTACGGCATGAGCAAGGTCGCGATGGAGGCGCTGGGCAGCCTGTACGCGGACCAGTTCGGCATGGCGGTGGTCTCGGCGCGGATCTGCACCTTCGAGGAGCTGCCGGACACGTCGCGCTCGCTCGCGACGTGGCTCTCGCCCGGCGACGCGACGCGGCTCGTCGAGGCGGTGGGCGCGCTCACCGAGCCGGGCCACCGCATCGTGTGGGGCGTCTCGGCCAACCGTCCCGGTTGGTTCGCACTGGAGGAAGGCGAGGCGATCGGCTACTTTCCGCAGGACGACGCCGTCGCGATCGCCGAGCGCTCCGGAGCGACACTCGAGCTCCCTGACCCCGATCAACCGCTCGGCGCCCCGTTCGGCGACGAACGGCATCCCGTCGGGCTGCGCTGGTAGCCACGCGGGGATCAGGTGAGCGCGACCGCGACCTTGCCGCGGGCGTGCCGCGACCGCTGGTGATCCACGGCGTCGCGGAACTCCGCGAACGGGTACACCGCCTCCACGGGGATGCGGAGGCCGTCGTCGCGCACACGCAGCAGCAGCTCGTCCAGGGCGCCGGACCGCGCATCCGACCCGTTGACCGCGCGGGCGCCGGGCGGTGGATCGTCCGCCTCGATCGTGACGACGCGGCCGGGCTGCGCGCCCAGCGCGAGAGCCGCGACCGCCGTCTCGGTCGCGAACAGATCGGCCCCGGCGGTCACGCCCGCGGGTGACAGCGCCCGCACGCGCGCCTCCAGCCCGGGCCCGTAGCGCACCGGCTCGGCTCCGAGCGAGCGGATGTGGTCGGCGGAGGCCTCCGAGCCGGTGCCGAGAACGCGGGCGCCGGAGCGGACGAGCAGCTGGGTCAGGATCGTCCCGACCCCTCCTCCCGCGGCGCCGACGAGCACGACGTCGCCCGGGCCCGCGGCGAGCGCGTCGGCGACGGCGCAGGCGGTGCGTCCGGCGACGTCGACCACTCCCGCCGTCCGGTCGGCGACGCCCTCCGGGGTGCGATGGATGCGTGGATCGCCTTCCGCGAGCACGATGTGGTCGGCGAGGGCGCGGCCGCGGGCGCCCCCGTACACGCGGTCGCCCACCGCCCAGCGCGTCGTCTCCGGTCCGATCGCGTCGACCACGCCGGCGAAGTCGTTGCCGTATCCGGAGGGGAGGGACACGCCGAACGCCGACGCGAGCTCCGGTGACGCGACGATCTGCCAGTCCACCGGGTTCAGTCCCGCCACCGTCACCCGCACGCGGATGTCGGACCCGTCAGGGGCGGGCACCGGGCGTTCCGCGATGCCCAGCACGTCGGGACCGCCGAACGCGTCGTGCTGCACGAACCGGCTCATCGGAGGGGCGTCTCTCATGCATGCGGCAACAGGGCCGGACTCGCGGTATTCCCCCGTTACGCCCGGCTCCTGCTACGTCGGCCGGGGGGACGTGTCTACGGAATCCGGCCGCGCAGACTACTGAGCGGCCGCACGCACTACCGATTTGCGGGTATTCGCATCGCACACTGGAATCCGATCCCAACCCGATCAGGATCTCCCCACCCGAACCAGCATCACGTTGCATGTGCAGCGGGCGTCCTAGCGTCCCTGCATTGCTTGCTTTGCGAGTCGGCGTTCGAGGGATCTCCAACGCATCCGGCTCACGAAGCGAGGTTTCCCATGTATCAGACCGCTCCCATCGGCGGTGGTCTCACCGTCGGCGGTGTTCTCGCCGCCACGGGAGGTGGATCGATGATGACCGTCATCGGCGTCACCATCGTCTGCCTCTTCCTCCTGCTCGGCGGGCTGATCCTCCTGCGGATCGCCGCCCACCGCCGCGAAGACAAGGCCGAGCTCGCCGCTCTGCCATCCCGCCGCCACGCGATGGGAGGCCGCCATGTCGGTTGACGCCACCCAGACGATCACCGCTCCCCGCCGACGCGCCCGCCGCGGATTCCCGCTGAAGCGGGTCGCCGCCTGGCTGACCGCGCTCGCCCTGTTCGCGGCCGGCGCCCTCGTCATGCTGAACGAGAGCGTGGTGCGCACGTTCGAGGCCCGCACCATGGTCACGATCGCCCACGACATCCTCGGCTCCGAGGCCGCCCTCGCCTGGAAGGACGGCAACCCGAGCATCGCCTTCCCCGCCGGCGACAGTTGGGTGCTCGCGGTCGTCACGATCCAGTGCGCCATCGCCCTCTACCTCGGCCCCATCGCGTTCCTCGCCGGTGTGCTCGCGCTGCGTCGCGGCGTCAAGCTCCACCGCGTGCTGCTCGCCGCCGCGGCCGGCATCGTCGGGATGATGCTGCTCAGCCTCCTGCGCCTCGGCCTGCTGATCTACGCCTGGAGCACCTGGGGCATCGAAGCGTTCCGCTGGATCCACGGTCCCGTCGGCACCATCCTGATGCTCGTCGGGATGGCAGCCGCCCTCATCGTGATGACGGTCGTCGCCTTCAAACGGCCCACGACCGACGGCCGACCCGCAGGCACGGGCCGACGCGCCGCCCGCGCCGACAGGCACGACTAGTCCCCCTCGGTGGGCGCGCGGTCCGCGCGCCCACCACCTCCACCACCCACACGCTCACAAGGAGCCGCCCGCTGCGGATCGCACGCCGCAGCACCCACAGCAACGCCGACACCACCCGTCAGGAGCAGAGCCTTGGTACCCATCTTCGCCGTCGCCTCCTCGGTCGTCATCTGCATCTCGTTCGCCTACCTCTGGCGGCGGCGTTGCGTATCTGGACTAACGGGTGGTCCATGCGCTTTGAGAGGTCGGCCGTCCCTCCCTTGGGCGGCCGGCCTCTCCACTCCCGAATCCCGTCACCCGCCCCTTCCCGCCCCTTCCCGGCCGCCCCGTACCCGACGGCCGAAGCGCACCCGTCTCCGCTCCCTCCTGCGCACCCGACTGAGAGGAACCCCCATGCCCGCCACCCCTCACGGCATCGCCATCGTTCTCGGAACCCGCCCCGAGATGGTCAAGCTCGCCGGCATCATCCACGAGCTCGGCCCCGAGAGCCGCGTGATCCACACCGGTCAGCACTACGACCGGACGCTCTCCGACTCCGTCTGGGAGGCCCTCGGCCTCCCGGAGCCCGAAGCGGTCCTCTCCGCCGGCGGCAGTGGCCGCGCGGCCCAGATCGCGTCGACGCTGAAGCAGCTCGACACGATCTTCACCGCCCGCCCGCCGAAGGCCGTCGTCGTGCAGGGCGACACCAACGCGACCCTCGCCGGCGCACTCGTCGCGAACGCGTTGGGCATCCCGCTCGTGCACGTCGAGGCGGGACTGCGCAGCTTCGACCGCGCCATGCCCGAGGAGCACAACCGGGTGATGGTCGACCACATCGCGGACCTGCTCTGCGCGCCGACCTCCGTGAACGTCGAGAACCTGCGCGCCGAGCAGATACCGGCCGAGCGCATCGTGCTCACCGGCAACACGGTCGTCGAGGCGGTGCAGGCCCAGCTGCTGCCTCGGCACGCGGCCGCGGCCGTGCTCGCCGGCCTCCGACTCTCCGTCGACGGCTACGTGCTGGCGACCATCCACCGCCCCGAGAACACCGACGATCGGGAGGCGCTGGCCACCATCCTGACGGAGCTCGCCGCTCTGAGCCTTCCGGTCGTCCTCCCCCTGCACCCGCGCACCCGCGCCCGCATCCACGCGTTCGCGCTCGACCCGCTGCTGCAGGGCCTGCACGTCATCGACCCCGTGACGCCCCCGGAGTTCCTCGCGCTCGCGTCCGCGGCCGCCGTACTGGTGTCCGACTCCGGCGGTGTGCAGGAGGAGTGCAGCGTGCTCAAGCGCCCCCTGCTCGTCGTCCGCGCCTCCACCGAGCGCCCTGAGGTGATGGGCTCCTTCGCCGACCGCGTGCTCCCGGGCCCGCAGATCTCCGAGATCGTCGAGCGCTGGATCGGCGACCTCGACGCGGTCCACGCGGAGCTGGAGCGCCTCCCGAGCCCGTACGGCGACGGCACCGCCTCTGCGCGCGTCGCGCGGGAGATCCAGAACCTCGTCGGTGGTCCGCGCGTGGAGCGCCGGGCCGCCTGAGCACCGGCCCGGGTCAGCCGCTCGTCGAGTGCCTGCCCTTCCCGGTCGTCAGGTCGATGAAGGAGCCTCGACGCGGCGGCGGACCCTGCCGCCGGCGCAGGACGACCGCGCAGCAGATGCCGCCCGCGGCCGCAGCGAGCGCCGCCGCGGCCGTCAGCACGACGCTGCCGGCCGCGTCGCCCGCTTCGGGGAGCAGCTGCGTGCCGACCAGCACCAGGACGAGGGCCGCGACGCAGAACAGGCCCACCGCGCTGAACGCCACTCCGATCGCGCCGATGAAGACGCGCTGCAGGCGGGTCATCGGGTCGAGGTCCGCGGGGTCGCCGCGGCATCGTCGCTGCGGCGGTGCACGGCGATCCTTGGTTCGTGGTCGTGGCGTTCGCCGCAGAGGCAGCCGACCCGGATCGGTTGGCCCGACAACTGGCTGATGAAGATCTCGGCGTGCACGGCCATCTCCTTCGACGCTCGGAGTCCGCGCGGGCACGCGGGTTGCGCCGATGCTAGAGCGCGCGAGCGCGGCGAGAGGTACGCGGGCCCCGGATTTCAGTAGTGCCGAGCTCGCCGTTGGGTAGGCAATGCCCGCATTTGGCCCGAATGTCGCGTTTCGCGTCGCCTAACGCGACATTTGGACCGAATGTGGCGCGGCCATTGTGCGCGTGAGCAGGGTGGTGGCGGCGTCGACCATCGCGACGCGCGGCGCGACGCCGGCGGAGGGATCCGCCCAGCCGAATTTCACTCCGGCCCACTCGATCGGGCCGGCGGCCGCCACGGCCGCGGCGAGCCGCTCGGCGGTGAGGAGGGAGGCGGGCTCGCCGTACGGGAACCCGGGACCCGGGGTCATCGGATGGTGCGCGTCGACCCACGCGGGGCCGAACGGAGTCGCCTGGTCGGCGGCGCCGGAGAGCATGAGTCCACGAAGGCGACCGGAGGCGGCGACCCGCGCGATCTGAGCGGCGACGGCGTCCCCGTCGCGCAGCTCGATCGCCGAGCGGCCCCAGTTGACGCTCATCCCGAAGCGGTCGGGGAGGCCGTCGAGCGCGGCGAGCTCGTCGGCGACGGCGAGGAAGCCCTTCTCGGGCGCCCGGCCCGGCACGAGCGCGTCGCAGTGCTCGACCACGAGGGCCGCGCCGTCGCCGGCGCCGGTCTCGGCGAGGGACTCCAGCGACTCCCGAAGCGCGGCGACCGCGGCGTGCTCGGCCGCGGGGTCCGCCGAGGCGACCGGCGCGCTGTGGAGCTCGACCGCGATCGCCGCGCGGCGGCCGCAGGCGTCGTTGAGGCGCTCCGCCGCCTCCAGCATCCGGACCGCCTCGGCCACGGCATCGGCCCTCCCCTCCGCGTCGGGGGAGGCGAGGCCGAAGCGCGGGTCCCGGCCGAGCCGGCGCATCGTGCCCGGGATGCCGGTGAGCACGGCGTCGAACCGGCGCGGGAACCGGCGCAGCAGCCAGGCGTCGTCGTGCGGGTGCAGGCCGTCGATCCAGGGCAGCTCCAGTCCCCGCACCGTGGCCAGCGCGGCGAGGCCGTCGAAGTACTCCTCCTCGGCCTCCGGCGCCCACTGCGCGTGCGCGGGAGAGGCCGCATAGGCCCCGACGAGGACGCTCATCGGGCGACGGCGTCCGCGAACCACCGGGTGATGGTCGCCGGGTGGGTGATCGCGGTGCCGACGACGACGGAGTAGGCACCCGCGTCGATCGCGGCGCGCGCCTGCTCCGGGGTGTGGATGCGGCCTTCGGCGATCACCGGGACCTCCACGGCGGCGGCGATCTCGGCCACCAGCTCCAGGTCGGGGCCGGCGAGTTTCGGCCGCTCGGACGTGTAGCCGGCGAGCGTCGTCCCCACGCAGTCCGCGCCGGCTTCGACGGCGGCGAGCGCGTCGGCGAGCGATCCGGTGTCCGCCATGACGAGCGTGCCTGTCTCATCTTTCAGCCGGCGGATGGTCTCGGCCAGGTCGAGCCCGTCGGGGCGCGGGCGTCGGGTGCCGTCGAGCGCGACGATGTCCGCTCCCGCGGCGGAGACCGCGATGGCGTGCCGCAGCGTGGGGGTGATGAAGACGCCGTCGTGGCCGTCCTTCCAGAGGCCGATCAGCGGCAGGTCGACCCGCTCGCGGATGAGGGCGATGTCGCCGAGCCCCTGGGCGCGGATGCCCACGGCATGGCCGGTGAGCGCCGACGCGGCGATCTGCGCCATCGTCTCCGGGCTGCGCATCGGCTCGCCCGGATACGCCTGGCAGGAGACGACGAGGCCGCCGCGGAGCGCCGCGAGCGGGGCGGAGGCGGGGAGGGTGCGGGAGGTCATGCGCGGGCTCCGATCGGAGAGGAGGGGACGGGGTCGGAGTCGGGCGAGGAAGCCGACGAGGGCGACGACGACGAGGGCGAGGTCGACGACACGAGAGCGGCGTCGAAGGCCAGCGCGCCGGCACCGGCGAGCGCGGCCGCCGTGCCCAGCGCGGCCGGCACGACAGCGCGGTCGCGGACGAGGTCGATCGCCTCGGCCGCGACACCGTCGCGGAGCGGTCCCCACCAGAGCTCGGAGGTCTGGGAGAGTCCGCCGCCGACCACGACGACGTCGGGGTCGAGGGCGTTGAGGAGGCCGCCGATCGCGCGGCCGAGCGCGCGTCCCGCGATCTCGACCACGGAGAGCGCCAGCGGGTCCCCCGTCTCGGCGAGGGCGAAGACGGCTCGTGCGTCGGCGACCGGCTCCTGACCGCCACGGCGGAGGTAGGCGGCGTGGATCGCGGGCCCGGCGGCGATGGTCTCGACGTGACCCTGACGGCCGCAGGTGCACGGCAGGCCCTGGGCCTCCACGACCGGCATGTGCCCGAAGTGGCCGGCGGCGCTCGACGCACCCACGAGCGGAACGCCGCCGACGATCAGGGCTCCGCCGACGCCGGTTCCGGCGGCGACGAGGAGCACGGTCGACCGCCCGCGGCCCGCGCCGTACCGGGCCTCGCCGAGAGCGTGGGCGCGCACGTCGTTGTCGACCGCGACGGGGAGCCCGAGGGCGGACTCCGCCTCCGCTCCGATCCGCGTCCCCGCCCAGCCGGGCAGGGTGTCCGTGGCGGAGAGGACGGTGCGCGTGCGCGGGTCGACGACTCCCGCCGCGCCGATGCCGACGCCGATGAGCGGGGCGTCGCTCGCGTGTGCCGACGGGGCCGCGGCGATCACCTCGGCGGCGAGTCCGATGACGGTGGCGAGCACCGCCTCCGGTCCCTCGGCCGCGGGGGTGGGCGCCTCCCGCCGGAGCAGCACCGAGCCGTCCGCGGCGACCAGACCGGCCGCGGTCTTGGTGCCGCCGAGGTCGACACCCACGGCGTACCCCATCGGCCGGGGGCTCATCGGACCAGGAGCCCCGACTCCTCGACGATCGCGCGGATGCGCTCGACGGCCTCGCCCTCGAGCGCGGGCACGGGGTGCGCCATCCGGTTGCTCTCGATCACGCCGAGCGCCTGGAGCGCCGTCTTGAAGGCGCCGAGCCCGGCCGCCTCCCCGCTCACCCCCTGCGCCTGGAAGACGATCTCGAACAGGGAGGCCAGGCCGTCCTGGATACGCTTGGCCTCGGCCCAGTCGCCCGCCCGCGCAGCGGCCACGAGGCGCACGTACGACGCGGGGTCCACGTTGCCGAGGCCGGGAACCACGCCGTCCGCTCCGGCGAGCAGGGCGCCGTCGACGACGATCTCGTGCCCGGTGAAGAGCACGAGCGGGCTGCCGGCGGCGCGGTTCGCCGCAACCAGACGGCGGAAGCCCACATCGTCGCCGCTGGAGTCCTTCACACCGGCGAGCACGCCTTCGAGACCGAGGCGGACGAGCAGCTCGTGGCCCAGCTTGACGTGCACGCGGACCGGGACGTCGTAGGCGAACACCGGCAGCGCGGTCGAGGCGGCCACGGTGCGGAAGTGCGCCTCGATCTCCTCGAGGCTCGGACGGACGTAGAACGGCACGGTCGCGACCACGGCATCCACCCCGGCGAACTCGGCCAGCCGGACCTGCTCGACGACGCGGGAGGTGGACATGTCGTTCACCCCGGCGAGCACCGGCACGCGGCCGGCGGCGATGCGCACGGCCTCGCGCAGCACCTCGCTGCGGGCGGCGTCGGTCAGGAATCCGACCTCGCCCGAGGAGCCGAGAACGAACAGCCCGTCGACGCCCGCCGCGATCTGCGACTCGATCAGACGCTCGAACGAGGCCACGTCGAGCGCGCCGTCGGGCGCGAACGGGGTGACGAGCGGCGGGACGACGCCGGCGAAACGGGAAGTGCTCACAATTCTCTCCAATGGTGGTGCGTAGTGGCGGTGCAGGTGGTGCGGCGGTGCGGGTGATGCAGGTGGTGCGGTGCCGGCCGGCGGGTCAGGCGCCGGCCGGCCGTTCAGAGCAGCGTCGGCGCGGCGCCGAGCAGCGTGCGCGTGTAGTCGTCGGAGGGGTGGTCGAAGACCTCGGCGGCCGTCCCCTCCTCGACGATCCGGCCGTAGTACATGACGACGATGCGGTCGGAGACGTAGCGGACGGTCTGGATGTCGTGCGAGATGAAGACCATCGCGAGGTTCAGCTGCTGCTTGAGGTCGCCGAGCAGGTTGAGGATCTGCGCGCGCACCGAGACGTCGAGCGCGCTCGTCGGCTCGTCGGCGACGATGAGGTCCGGCTCCAGCGCCAGCGCTCGGGCGATCGCGACGCGCTGCCGCTGGCCCCCCGAGACGTGACTGGGCAGCACCTCGGCCGCCGACCGGGGCAGCCCGACCAGGTCGAGCAGCTCCAGGATGCGGCGCTCGCGCTGGGCGCCCGTCCCGATCCCGTGCACATCCAGCGGGTCGCGCAGGATGTCGTGGATGCTCAGGCGGGCGTTGAGCGCGGTCGACGGGTCCTGGAACACGATCGACACCGCGCGGCCGAGCTGGCGGCGGGTGGCGCGATCGCGGCTGAGGACGCTGCGGCCCTGGTAGAGCACGTCGCCCTCGGTCGGCTGCTGCAGCCCGACGATCACCCGGGCCAGCGTCGACTTGCCGCAGCCGGACTCGCCGACGATGCCGATGGTCTCGCCGCGCCGGATGGAGAGACTCACGTCGTTGACGGCGTGCACCTTGTCGGGGCGGAACAGCTTGCCCGTGCGGGCGGTGTGTCCGACGTGGACGTGGTCCAGCGTGAGGATGTCGTCTCCGGTCACGAGGCCGCTCCCTTCTGTGCGAACGTCTCCGCGAGCGCGGATCGCTCCGCGAGCGCGACGTAGTGGTCGCTCGTCCCGTCGACGAGTCGCAGCTCGGGCCGGATGTCGCGGCCGACGCCGGGGCGTTCGACGGAGCGCGCGGCGAAGCGGTCGCCCGTCGCGAACTCGCGCGGCGTCGGCACCGTGCCGGGGATCTGGTGGAGGCGGGACGCGCCGGACTCGATCGACAGCACCGACCCGAGCAGGCCGCGGGTGTACTCGTGCTGCGGGTTGCGCAGCAGCTCCACGGTGGGGGCGCTCTCGACCACCTGACCGGCGTACATGACCGTGATCCGGTGGGCGACCTCCGCCACGAGGGCGAGGTCGTGGCTGACGAACACCAGAGCGAAGCCCAGCTGGGCGCGCAGGTCGTTGAGCAGGTCGATGATCTGCGCCTGCACGGTGACGTCCAGTGCCGTCGTCGGCTCGTCCGCGACCACCAGCTTCGGGCTGCGGGTCAGGGCCATGGCGATCAGCACGCGTTGGCGCTGCCCTCCCGAGAGCTCGTGCGGGTAGCTCTTGAGCGTGCGCTTCGGGTCGAGTCCGACCAGCTCGAGGAGCTCCTCGGCCGAGCGTGTGCCGCCGCGCTTGAGCAGCTGGTTGAGCTGGGCGCGGATGAGCATCGACGGGTTGAGGGAGCTGAGCGCGTCCTGGTAGACCATCGACATCTCGTGGCCGCGGAGGGCGTTGCGCTGCTTCTCCGTCATCGTGAGGAGGTCGCGGCCCTCGAACAGCACGCGGCCGGTGACCTCGGCGTTGGCGGGCAACAGGCCCATGATCGCCAGGCTGGAGAGGCTCTTGCCCGAGCCCGACTCGCCGACCAGTGCCATGGTCTCCCCCGGCCGCACGGCGAACCCGAGCCGGTCGACGACGGCGACGTCTCCGTGCCGCTCCGGGAAGCGGATGGAGAGGTCCTCCACCTGCAGGAGGGGCGGCACGTCCCCGTCGAAGACGAGCCGGTCGGTGCGGAGCGCCTCCGCCTCGCCGAGACGCTGCAGGTGCTGCGCCAGGGCCGGGTCGATCCGGCGGTTCTCCATCGGGTCGGCGTCGGTGAGAAGCTCGAACTCCTCCTCCTGCACACCGGCGGCGTCCAGCGGCTCGGCGGCGGCGAGGGAGGCGGTGCCCGCGTCGTTCGGCAGCTCCTCCGGGGCCACGGCGCGCTTGCGGACGCTCGGCCGCACCATGGCGTCCGTCAGTCCCTCGGCCAGCACGTTGAGCGCCAGCACCGTGATCAGGATGAGCAGGCCGGGGAAGAGCGTCGCCCACCAGCCGCCCGCGAGGAGCAGGTTCTTGCCGCTGGAGATCACGTTGCCCCAGGACGGCGCCGGCTCCTGCACGCCCGCCCCGATGAAAGAGAGGCTGGCCTCGAAGACGATGGCGTCGGCGACCAGGATCGTCGCGAAGACGAGGATCGGGGCGGCGCAGTTGCGGAAGACGTGCTTGAGCAGGATGTACGCGGTCTTCGCGCCGAGCACCCGCTCCGCGGCCACGTAGTCCTCGCCGAACTGGCTGAGCACGTTGGCCCGCACGATGCGCGCCAGCTGCGGCACGTAGAGGAAGGCGATGATCGCGATGAGCACGGGGAGGCTCTTGCCGAACACGGCGACGAAGACGATCGCGAGCGCGATGCCCGGGAACGACATGATCACGTCGAGCACCCGCATGATGCCCTCGTTGACCCAGCGGTGCGCGGTCGCGGCGATGGCGCCGATCGTGCCGCCGACGATGAGGGCGAGCGCCGTGGCGCCCACGCCGATCGCCAGCGACGAGCGCGCACCGTAGACGAGGCGCGAGAAGATGTCGCGGCCGCTGCGGTCCGTCCCGAACCAGTTGTCGAGCGACGGCGGCTGGGCCGGGATGCCCGACTTCAGGGGGTCGTGCGGCGCGACGAGCGGCGCGAACACGGCCGCCAGGACGACGATCACGAAGAAGACCAGCGCGATCTTGGAGGAGATCGGGAGCGCCCGGAAGCGCAGTCCCGGAGCGGAGAGCCGCTCGGCGAGGGTGCGTCTCATCGTTACACCGTCCTGATTCTGGGGTTGACGACCAGGTAGAGCAGATCGACGATCGTGTTCACGATCACGAAGGTGAGCGCGATCGTGATGGTGACGCCCTGGACGAGGTTGGTGTCGCCCGCGGTCACGCCGCCGAGGATGAGTTGGCCCATCCCGGGCAGGTCGAAGATGACCTCGATGACGATGGCGCCGCCGAGGAGGTAGCCGACGCGCAGCCCGAGCACGGTGATCGGGGTGATGAGCGCGTTGCGGAAGACGTTGCGGCCGATCACGACCGTGCGCGGCAGCCCGCTCCCGATGGCGGTGCGCACGTAGTCGCGGTCGAGCTCCTCGACCATGGACGTGCGGACGACGCGGGTGAGGGAGGCCGCGACCGGGACGGCGAGCGCGACGGCGGGGAGGAACATCGACTGCAGCCACCCGGTGAACGAGTCCTGCGGGGAGGTGTATCCGCCGGTCGGGAAGATCGGCCAGGTGAGCGCGAACTGCTGGATGAGCAGGATGGCCAGCCAGAACGACGGCACCGCGATGCCCGCGATCGAGACGACGCGGATGACCTGGTCGGGCCACCGGTCGCGGTAGAGCGCGGCGACGACGCCGAGGATCGCGGCGACGACCACGGCGATGACCAGGCCGAGGAAGGTCAGCTGCAGGGTGAGCGGGAAGGCGGTCGCGATGAGGCTGCCGACCGGCTGCGCCGGCGGGACCGTGTTGCCGAGGTTGCCCTGGAACAGGTGGCCGAGGAAGCCGAAGTAGCGGACGATCAGGGGGTCGTTGTAGCCGTTGTCCTGGCGCCACGCCGCCTTCGCCGCGTCGCTCGCGCTCTCGCCGAGGGCGTTCGTCGCCGGGTCGGTGGGGGCGAGCTGCAGGACGAGGAAGACCAGCAGGGTGATGCCGAGGATCATGAACGGCAGCGCGATGAGGCGGCGGCCGGCGAGGCGCACGAGTTGGGCCATGCGGTGCTCCTAAGGGGACGGATCGGGAGGCGGGGCCGGCTCGTGGCCGGCCCCGCCCGTGGGCGCTACTTCGTCGGGCCGACGCCGAGGAACGAAAGGCCGGTCATCGAGATCGGCTTGAAGTCCGTGAGCGCATCCGGGTTCCACGCCGTGGGCAGCTTGCGGTGCAGCAGGGGGTAGAGCGGCACCTCGTCGGAGACCAGGTCGTAGATCTGGCCCCACGTGGCGAGCTGCTTCTTGCGGTCCGCCTCCTGAGCGCCCTGGTCGAGGAGCGACTGGAGCTTCTCGAAGTCGGCGCCGGAGTTCCACCGGTAGCGCTTCTGCGACCAGATGTTGTCCGCGTAGAACCAGCGCAGCAGCAGGTCCGCGTCGTTGCCGAAGACCGACGGGTCGCCGGGGGCGATCATGACCTCGAACTGGTCGTTGTCGACCTTCTTGTACTGTCCGGCCGACTGGCCGATGTCGAGGGTGGTCGCGATGCCGGCGGCGTCGAGGTCCTCCTTGATCAGCGGGGCGACATCCTTCACCCAGCCGGTGTCGGTGGTGAGAAGGGTGATCGACAGGTTGGAGACGCCGGCGTCCTTGAGGAGCGCCTTCGCCTTGGCCGCGTCGTGCTTGTAGACCGTCTTGGCCTTGACGTAGTCGGGGTGGGTCTTCTGCACGTAGCTGGAGGCGGCCTCGGCGTTGCCGAGCATGCCGTTCGCGATGAGCTTGTCGATATCGATCGCGTAGAAGAAGGCCTGGCGCACCCGCTTGTCGTCGAACGGCTTCATCGACGTGTTGAACATCATGAAGAGGAGGCCGAAGGACTGCACCGACTCGGTCTTCACCACGCGGGAGAGCCCGTCGACGTTGAGGTACGGGACGTCCTCGATGGCGTCGACGCGCTTGGACTGCATGGCGCTGACGCGAGCCGACGGGTCGGCGAGCAGGTTCCAGGTCATGCCGGCGGCGAGCGCCGGGCGCGAGCCGTTGTAGGCGTCGAACCGCTCGAAGGTGAGCTTGTCGTTCGCGGTGGCCGCGGTGATCTTGTAGGGGCCGGTACCGGTCGGGAGGGCGTCGAACGCCTTCGGGTCGGCCTGGACGACCGCCTTCGGGACGATCTTGACGACGGAGATGCGCTCGGCGAAGAGGGAGAAGGGGTAGGCCGTCTTGAACTGGACGGTCGAGTCGTCGACCCTGGTGACGCTGTCGGCGGTGAGGAAGGGCAGGAAGCCGGCGTAGAGGGAGGCGTTGGCCGGGTCGAGCACGCGCTGGAAGGAGAAGAGGACGTCGTCCACCGTCACGCTGCTGCCGTCGTGGAAGGTGGCGCCCTTGCGCAGGGAGACCGTGTAGGTGGTGTCGTCGACCTGCTTCGGGAGGGCCGAGCCGAGCGCCGCGTAGGCCTTGCGGGTGACCGGGTCGAGCTCGACGAGGCCTTCGAGGGTGTGCCAGTTCGCCGCCATCGTGAGAGCGCCCGTGGTGGTCATCGGGTCGAAGCCGGTGCCGAGGGTGTACGACATGCCCGTCGTGATGGTGCCGTTCTTGTCGACGGCGCCCGTCGCACCCGAGGTGGCGGCTTTGCCGGTGGTGCTGGGAGGGCCGCTGCACGCGGCGAGAGCTGCAACGATCCCGGCGGCGCCGGTGGCGGCGAGGAACGTCCGCCGGCTCGCCTCCTTGTGGAGCGATTCTTTCAACATTGAAGTGCCTCTCGTGATGTCGGACGTCTGATGTCCTACTTGGGTATAGTGAACGTAATGCACGTCCCGCGGAAAGGTCAAGTCGACGATGGCGCCTGAGCCCACACCCTCCGGAATGTTCTCCTCTGCGCCCAGCCGGCACCGCACGTCGGTGACGGACCAGATCAAGGACTACATCCTCATCCACCGCCTGAAGCCGGGCGAACTGCTCCCGACGGAGGCCGAACTCTGCGCCGAGCTCGGGGTGAGTCGTTCCAGCGTACGTGAGGCGATGCGCACCCTCGCCGCCCTCGACATCGTCGAGGTGCGCCACGGGTACGGCACCTACGTAGGCCAGCTGTCCCTCGCCCCGCTGGTGGAGGGACTCGTCTTCCGCGGCGTGCTCCGGCCCGAGGACGACTTCGCCGCACTGCGCGAGGTCGTGGAGGTGCGCGAAGCCCTCGACCTCGCCATGGCCGAGCAGATCTGCGCCGCCATGGTCGGCACCAGCAATCCCCGCCTGCACGAGCTCGTGGCGACCATGGAGGAGAAGAGCGGTCTCGGCGAGCCCTTCGCCGAGGAGGACCGCGCCTTCCACTCGGAGCTGCTCGCCCACCTCGACAACGCGCTCGTCGGCCAGCTGGTCACCGCGTTCTGGGAGGTCAACACCGTGGTGTACCCGCGGCTCGGGCTCCCGCCCGCGACCGACCTCGACGAGACCGCCCGGGCGCACGGCGACATGCTGCGCGCCGCCGAGGCCGGGGACGTCGCCGCGTTCCGCGAGGCCGTCGTGACCCACTACATCCCCCTGCGACGCGGGCTCGGCTCCGCATCCTGACCCCGCGCCCGCGCAGCCCGGTAGCGTTGTCGGCATGAACGCCTCCCTCGACGCCCTGAAGGACGAGCTCGCGCGCCGCGGCCTCATCGCCGCTCCCGAGATCGAGGACTCCTTCGTCTACGGGCCGGCGCGCTTCGACGCGATCGGCGGCGACGTGATGGTCAACGTCGACCCCGAGATCGCGGAGCGCGGCGCCCTCGAGGCCGGCCCGCTCGTGGACCGCGTGGAGCGCTTCCTCGCCCTCGCGCCGGGCGCGTGGCGCACGGTGATCGAGCAGGCGGTGTCGGAGATCGAGGAGGCCGTCGGCCCCGCGCCCGTGACCGAAGAGGCCGATCTGCGCGACGACCTCGCGCTGAAGTCGGTGGTCGTGTTCGTCGACGCGGTGCTGCTGTCCTTCGACGCGCCCCGGCAGTTCCCCGACAGCGTGGTCCGCGTGCTGCTCGACGAGGATCTCGCCTACGACGACGTCGAGGTCGACGAGCGGGACGACGAGGGCACCGAGACGCTCACCTTCGGCAGCCTCGACGAGCTGCTCGACCACCTGTCGGCCGACCGTCCCGAGGCCTGATCCCCTGTCCAGCACGCCGGATCGCCGCCCCATGCCCCGCTCCCCTCTCCCGACCGATCCCTCCGTCCACTCCTTCTCGCACGCCGGCGCGACGCTCGTCGCCGAAGAGACAGGAGGCGGCCGACCCGTCTTCCTGCTCCTCCACGGCATCGGGCTGGGCAGGAATGTGTTCGACGGGCTGGCCGGGATCCTCGCCCGCCAGGGCCGGGTCATCGCCGTGGACCTGCCGGGATACGGTTCGGCTCCCGAACCGGAGCGCACCCTCACCATGGAGCGCACCGCCGACCTCGTGGCGGCGTTCGTCCGCGCCTCCCGGCTCGGGCCCGTGGTCCTCATCGGCCACTCGATGGGCACCCAGGTGGCGTCCGAACTGGCGGCGCGCCACCCGGCGCTGGTCGAGCTCCTGATCCTGGTCGCTCCGACGGTCGACAAGCGCGCCCGTCGCCTGGCACCGCAGCTGGGCCGGCTCGTCCGGGACCTCGCGGGCGAGAATCCGCTCGTGCTCTACCGCGGCGGGCGCGAGTACCTGCGGGCGGGTCCGAACCTGCGCGGCAAGACGCGCGCGATGCTGAGCCACCGTCCCGAGCTCGCGTATCCGAGGATCGCGGCGCCGACCCTGGTGCTGCGCGGAGCAGAGGACCGCGTGTGCCCGCCGCGCTGGTGCCGGTTCGTCGTGGCGAGCATCCCGGACGCGCGGTACTCCCAGGTGCCGGGCCACCGGCACGAGACGATGATCCGGGATCCGCGGGAGGCCGCACGGCGCATCGTCGCCTTCGTCGGCCGGTTCGACGCGGAACGGCCGGGCTCCTAGACCGCGCACGAGCGCTGACGACGAGAGGTGCCCTGCCAGTACACGTCTCGTCAGGGACTCCCACGCGCGCACGGTCCGCGGTGGACTGGGTGCGGATCCTGAGAAGAAGGAGCGCAGCCATGCGTGGAGTCATCATGAACGCCCCGGGCGAGGTCGTGGTCGCGGAGCGGCCCGACCCGGTGATCGTCGAGCCGACCGACGCGGTCATCCGCCTGACCGCGACCTGCATCTGCGGCTCGGACCTCTGGCCGTACCGCGGCACCGAGCACGCCGACCACGCCCCGATGGGGCACGAGTACGTCGGCGTGGTCGAGGAGGTCGGCGCCGAGGTGACGACCGTGAAGCCCGGCGACTTCGTCGTCGGTTCGTTCGTCGCCTCCGACAACACCTGCGAGATCTGCCGGGCCGGGTACCCGTCCCGCTGCGTGCACAACGTCATGATGGGCGGGATCGGCACCCAGGCCGAGAAGGCGCGCATCCCCCTGGCCGACGGCACCCTGGTGGCGACGCCGGGACAGCCGGACGCGGACCTCATCCCGTCGCTGCTGGCCGCCTCTGACGTCCTCGGGACGGGCTGGTTCGCCGCCGTCGCCGCCGAGGCCGGCCCGGGCAAGACCGTCGTCGTGGTGGGTGACGGAGCGGTCGGCCTCATGGGCGTCCTCGCCGCCAAGCAACTCGGCGCCGAACGGGTCATCGCGATGTCGCGCCACGCGGATCGCCAAGCCCTCGCTCGCGCGTTCGGCGCCACCGACATCGTCGAGGAGCGCGGCGACGCGGGCGTCGCGACGATCAAGGAGCTCACAGGCGGCCTCGGCGCCCACTCCGTGATCGAGGCCGTCGGCACGCAGGAGTCGCTGCTGCAGGCGATCCGCTCCGCGCGGCCCGGCGGCCATGTCGGTTTCGTCGGCGTGGCGCACGACGGCGTCGCCCTGCCCGCCGACGAGCTGTTCTTCGCCGAGGTGCACCTGCTCGGCGGCCCCGCGCCCGTCCGGCGCTTCCTGCCCGAGCTGATCCGGCTCATCTGGGACCGCGAGATCGACCCGGGCCGCGTCTTCGACCTGACGCTCCCCCTCGACCGCGCGGCCGAAGGGTACGACGCTATGGATCGACGGACCGCGACGAAAGTGCTCCTCACCTTCTGAGCCCTCCCCACCCCGAAAGGAGCCACCATGAACATCGAGCCCCGCATCCCCACGGCGAAGAATCCGCCGGAGCAGTTCGCCGGCGACGTCTGGGTCGACGGGATCGTCGCCCCGCACGACGCCGACCAGCGCACCACCGTCGCGCTCGTCCGCTTCGCGCCGGGCGCCCGCACGGCCTGGCACAGCCACGCCCGCGGGCAGTACCTGCGCGTCACCGAGGGCGTCGCCCGCTTCGGCGACCGCGACGGCAACGTCATCGAGGTGCATCCCGGCGAGACGCTCTACACGCCGCCGGGCCAGGACCACTGGCACGCCGCCGCCCCGGACTGCTTCATGCAGCACCTGGCGATCCTGGAGACGGCCGACGACCCGGCCGCGACGACGACCTGGAAAGAGCACATCACCGACGACGAGTACGAGGGGCGCCGCGCATGAGCGACGAGACGACCGGCTGGACCGGCGGACAGCAGGCGTTCGGCGACTTCGCGCCAGGGCTGGTGCACTACACCGACCGCGTGCTCTTCGACGAGGTCTGGGAGCGGCCCGAGCTGTCGAAGCGCGACCGCGGCCTGGTGACGGTGGCGGCCCTCCTGGCCGGCGGCAACGTCGAGCAGCTCCGCTTCCACCTCGCGTTCGCCCGCGACAACGGCGCGACCGAGGAGGAGCTGATCGAGGCGATCACCCACCTCGCCTTCTACGCCGGGTGGCCGAAGGCGATGTCGGCCATGACGATGGCGAAAGAGGTGTTCGGGACCCCCTAACGGGTGTGCCCGCCGTCGCAATTCGCCCCGGATGAGCGCCTAATTGCCCGGCGCCGCCACCGGTCCCCACCGGGGAATGCTCAAGACTGTGAGCTCTCCGGACTTTCCGGAGGCAGCCAGGGGGCTGCAGGATGCGCGACGTCGGGTAGCTCGCGCATCGGGTCGGATGAGCACATTCCCCCGGTGCTCATCCGGCCCCGCCCGGCTCACCGCCCGGCGAGCGCGCGCAGCGTGAGCAGGTCGTCGTCGACCCCGCCGCCCTCGTGGCCGTTGTAGCGCCAGGTGTGCAGCGTCTTCGGGCCGGCGTACGCGTTGTAGGCGGCGTGGACCGTGGACGGCGGGCAGATCGGATCCATCAGCGCGACCGTGAAGGTGGCGGGTGCGCTCGCACGCGCGGCGAAGTTCACCCCGTCGAAGTAGGAGAGCGTGCGCAGCACGTCGTCCGCCCGGTCCCGGTAGTGGGCGAGATGGTCGGCGATCTCGCGGAACGGCGTGCGATCCGACGCGACGATGCCGCGCGGGATGTCGCAGAGGAACGGCACGCGCGCCACCACCCGCGCGAGGCCCGGCACCAGCCCCGCCACGGCGAGCGCGATGCCGCCGCCCTGGCTGATGCCGAAGACGGAGACGCGGTCCGGGTCGACGAGGTCGATCGCCCGGGCGGTCTCGACGGCGCGCACCGCGTCGGCGAACACCCGGCGGTAGTAGTAGCTCTCGGGATCGTCGATGCCGCGGGTGAGGAAGCCCGGCACCTGGCCGGCTCCCGGACCGGTGTCGGGCGTGACCCCGCGGGAGCCGCTCCAGCCCTGACCGCGGGTGTCCATCTCGAGGTGGGCGTAGCCGGCGGAGGCCCAGAGCAGGTTCTCCACGGCCTCCCCCCGTCCGCGTCCGTAGCCGTGGAACTGCACGACGCCCGGCAGCGGCCCGTCGGCACCCCGCGGGATGCGCAACCACGCGGCGACCTCCTCACCCGCGTAGCCCCCGAACCGCACGTCGTAGACGTCGATCGTCGTCAGTCCGGTGTCGACGGGCTCCAGGCGCGTCAGGAGGGGATGCTCCCGGCTTTCGGCGAGGGTGCGCTCCCAGAAGGCGTCGAAGTCGGGCGGGTCGGCGACCGCGCTGCGGTAGTCGCGCAATGCGGACTCGGGGAGGTCGGTGAACACGGGGTCTCCAGGGGTCGTGGCGGCGGTGCGTCAGTCGGTCTCGGCGCGGTCGCCCGCTGGCTCGCCCGCTCGCCCGCCTGCTCGCTCACCTGCTGCGGGCGGGTCGTCCAGCAGCGCGCTGCGCACGATGGACCGCGGGTCGTAGCGGCGCGGATCGAGCTTCTGCCAGTCGATCTCCTCACCGAGCTCGTCGTCGACGCGCGCCTTCAGACCGGCCGCCGTCTGCCGCAATCGGCGCACGAAGGCGCCGATTGCGGCAGCGTATCCGGGTAGGCGCGTCGGACCGACGACGAAGGCGGCGATGACGCCCACGACGACGATCTTGTCGAACGTGAGACCGAGCATGGGAGCGACCGTAGCACAGAATCCATTGGACATCAGACGTCATATGTGCTTGAGTGTGCCGCACGGCAGTCGCCGTGGACCACGCAGAGAAAGGCCTCTTCCGATGTTCGCGAACCTCAACGGGTGGCACGCCCTGATCATCGTCGCCATCATCCTTCTGCTGTTCGGCGCCCCGAAGATCCCGGCCCTGGCGAAGAGCCTCGGCCAGTCGATGCGCATCTTCAAGAACGAGGTGAAGCCCGAGCTGAGCGGGCGCGACGAGGCTCCCGAGGCTCCGGCACCCGCCGCGCCGACGGGGCCGTCCGCACCCGCCGCGTCGGAGCGCTGATGACGGCCGGCACGGCATCCGCCCCCTCCCGGCGACGACGCCGAGCGCCCGGGGGACGCATGCCGATCGCCGGCCACCTCGCGGAACTGCGCCGCCGGCTCTTCCGCTCCGCCGCCGCCCTGCTGGCCGGCGCGGTCGCCGGCTGGTTCCTGGCAGAGCCCGTGCTCGACGCGCTGCGCGTGCCGATCGAGCAGATCGCCGACACGCAGCACCGGATGGCCGAGCTCAACTACGACACGATCACCGGAGCGTTCGACCTGCGCATGCAGGTCGCGATCACCGTCGGCGTGATCGTCTCGAGCCCGGTCTGGCTCTTCCAGATCTGGGCGTTCCTCGTCCCGGCGCTCTCCCGCCGCGAGCGCCTCTACGGATTCGGCTTCTTCTTCACCGCGGTGCCGCTCTTCCTCATCGGCTGCGCCGCCGGCTGGTTCGTCCTGCCGCACATGGTCGGCGTCCTGACGGGCTTCGCGCCGGAACAGGATGCGGCGATCGTGCAGGCGAAGACCTACTTCGACTTCGTGCTCAAGCTGGTCGTGGCGGTCGGCATCGCCTTCGTCCTCCCCGTCGCGGTGGTGCTCCTCAACTTCGTGGGCGTGCTGCGCGCGAAGACGATCCTGCGGTCCTGGCGCGTGGCGATCATCGCGATCGCCCTCTTCACGGCCATCGCGACGCCCGCCGCGGACGTGCTCTCGATGTTCGTGCTCGCCGTGCCGATGGTCGCGCTCTACTTCGCGGCGGCCGGTGTCGCCGCCCTGCACGATCTGCGCGCCGACCGGCGCGCGGCCGCCCTGCTCGCCGCCTCCCCCGCGGAGCTGCCGCTCCCCTGATCCGCTCACGCCGCACCGACACGCCTAGCACCCCACCCGGACACACCGTCGTGCACCACTGGAAGGAAGGAACGTCATGTCACCACGCCCCACCACCGGAGGGCAGCCCCGTCGGCGATCGCGGACGACCGTCGCCGCCGGCCTGATCGCGCTCGCCACCGCGGCCGCTCTCGCCGTGCCGGCGACCGCAGCGACCGCGGCCCCCGCTGACCCGCCGGGCACGCTCACCACCACGGACATCTCGGGCGCCCCCGTGTCGCCGTACGCCAACTACCGCATCCCGGCCCTCGCCTCCCTCGGCGGCGGGATCGTCCTCGCCGCCTGGGACGGGAGGCCCGGCAGCGCGGCCGACTCACCCAACCCCAACTCGATCGTCCTGCGGCGCAGCACGGACGGCGGGCAGACCTGGGGAGCGCTGACCACCGTGCGCGCCGGGGTGACCTCGTCGCCGAAGAGCGGCTACAGCGACCCGAGCCTGGTCGTCGACGCCGTCGCCGGCAAGGTCTTCCTCTTCTCCGTCTACTCGAAAGACCAGGGCTTCGGCGGGAGCACGTTCGGCAACGACGACGCGAACCGCCAGGTCATCAGCGCGCAGGTGTCCGAGTCGTCGGATGCGGGCGTGACCTGGAGCGCCCCGCGCCTCATCACCTCGGTGGTGAAGCCGGGCGCGAGCAGCACGGCGCCGGTGGCGGGAGACGTGCGCGGCATGTTCGCGACCTCCGGCGAGGGCATCCAGCTGCGGTACGGCGCCCACGCGGGTCGCCTCATCCAGCAGTTCGCCGGGGACGTCCGGCAGGCGGACGGCACCAACGCCATCCAGGCGTACAGCGTGTACTCCGACGACCACGGCGCCACCTGGCAGCGGGGCGCCTTCGTCGGCACGCGGATGGACGAGAACAAGGTCGTCGAACTCAGCGACGGCCGCGTGCTCCTCAACTCCCGCGACAACGCCGGGGGCGGCTACCGCAAGGTCGCGATCTCGTCCGACGGCGGCCAGACCTACGGCGCCGTCACGCAGGACACCGAGCTGCCCGACCCGACCAACAACGCGTCGATCACCCGCGTCTACCCCGACGCGCCGGCCGGCTCCCCCGAGGCGAAGGTGCTGCTCTTCACGAACACCGCCTCGCAATCGGCGCGGTCGAACCTGACGGCCCGCGTCTCGTGCGACGACGGCGCCACCTGGCCGTACGCGCGGCAGCTCAACGCCGGCTACTCCGGATACTCCACGGCGACCCGCATCGCTCCGGGACGGTTCGGCGTCCTGTACGAGAACAGCTCGTTCACCGCGATGACCCTCGCACGCTTCGACGACGCCTGGCTCGGGGCATCCTGCGACGGCGTGACCGGGCTGGCCGCGCTGACGATCGCCGGGGCGCGCACCGACACCTCCCGAGACCTGGGCGTCTCGCCGTACGCGGCCGGCGAGGCCGTCCCGTACGCGTTCACCGTGCGCAATCAGGGCGGCGGCACGTCGACCGTCGCCCCGACCAGCGGGAACTTCACGCCGCTCGTCCCGGCCGGCGCCGGGAACTGCCGTTACACCGGCCTGGCCGCGGGTGCGTCGTACACCTGCTCGACCCCGCGCCACACGGTGACCGCGGCCGAGGCGGCTCAGGGATACGTCGTACCGGACACCACCTGGACGAGCACCGGGGACTCCGTCGGCACCACCCGCGTGCTCGGGCTGCCGCTGGCGCTGAGCGGCGGCGTCGCCTCCGGGACGACAACGCTCGCCTCGGTGGTGATCGCGGGCGCCGACTCCGACGGCGAGCGGAACGTGGCGACCGCGCCGTACACGGCCGGCGACCAGGTGCCGTACACGTTCCGGGTGACGAACGCGGGATCGGCCACCGCGAGTGTCGTGCCGACGGCGGGCGACTTCGCGCCGTTCGTGCCGAGCGGCGCCGGGAACTGCCGGTACACCGCTCTCGCGCCGGGAGCGTCGTACACCTGCTCGACGCCCCTCCACACGGTCACCGCGGCGGAGGCCGCTCAGGGCTACTTCGTGCCGGACACCATGTGGACGGTCACTGCCGGCTCCGTGAGCCAGAGCAGCCGCATCCTGGGCGCGCCCGTGCGGCTCTCCTGACCGCGGGCGAGGGCGCCGTCGCCGGCCACGGCGCCCTCGTCGCACGGTTGGTCGCCCGCTACGGAGATCGGTGCGAGAACACGGAGTTCGCGCTCGCCGGGTAATGAACTCGCTCGGCCGACTACGGATTCGGGCGCCGGCACCCCTGCTCCGGCATGCGGACGCGGTTTGGATGGATGTCTTCGTAGATCCACACACGTCACTGCTCTGCACCCGACACTCGAGCCTCTCTTTACCGTTCGGCGATGAGCCCACCGAGCGAAAGGGAGACATGGTCACGCCGCGTGCGACCTCCGGCATCGCCGGACCGGGCGACCCTCCCGAACCGCGCGAGACCGTGCCGACGCCCGTCGTGCCCCCGCGGAGCACGCGTCGACGACGCGCCGTGCACCCGGCCGGCGCTGCGGCCCGACGCCACGTCGCCCGCACCCGCCTCCCCCTCGCCGAGCCCTCCCTCCGCGCCGCGGTGGGACTGCGCGGCTTCGTGATGCTCGGCATCCTGCTGTTCGACGCCGGCATCACCGGCGTCGGCGTGCTGAACGTCGAGCTGTTCCTGATGCTCATGGGGTTCTTCGTCACCCGCGCGCTGCTCACCGAGCACCATGTCAGCGGGACCGTGCGGCTGGTGCGGTTCTACCTCGGCCGGCTGAAGCCGCTCGTCCCCCTCCTGGCGCTCACGATCGGCCTCTGCCTCTTCGCGGTGGTCCGGCTCGGCACGTACGACGAGCTCGACCGGTTCGCGTCGCAGTCCATCGCCTCGATGCTGCTCGTCAACAACTGGGAGGAGATCGGCGCCGACGCGGTCTACTCCGAGACGTTCGACCGCATCAGTCCGCTCGGCCACCTCTGGGTGATCGCCGTCGTCGAGCAGTTCTTCCGCGCCTGGCCGCTGGTGATCTTCGCCGTGCTCGCGCTCGGTCGCCTCCTGAGCCGCCGCTTCGCCCGGCACGCTGGCCGGCACTCGTGGCAGTGGTCGCCGATCACCGCGACCCTGGTGCTCGTCCTCTCGGCGGCCGGCGCCGTGTTCGGGGCCCTGGTCATGCACTCCGGATTCACGAGCACGGACGCGGAGCGCGCCTACCTCGGCACGGACACCCACCTGGTCGGCCTCTTCGCCGGAGCCGCAGCCGCCGCGGTCAGCTACCTGGTCGTGCAGCGCCGGAGCCGTCGGCTGCTGAAGCGCGTGGTCCCCCGGTCGGCTCTCCTCTCGCGAATGAGCCGGATCGTCCGGAGCCTGCTCGTCTCCCTCGCCTCGGCGGCGAGCCTCATCGGGCTGGCGGTGCTCTGGGCGCAGGCGACCTCCTACTCCCTCCCTTGGCTCTACGAGTACGGTTTCGCCCTGACGGCCCTCCTCGGGGCGGTGCTCGTGCTCAGCCTGACGAGCCCGGTCAACCAGGTGAGCCGGTTCTTCCTCTTCTCGCCCTTCGTCGGGCTCGGCAACGTGGCGTACACGGTTTTCATCGTGCACCTGCCGATCTTCTGGCTGGTGCTGAAGCTGGCCCCGGCCGGATCGTCCTGGGACGTGCTCGTCGTCGGCCTCCCGGCGACGCTCCTCCTCGGCAGCGGCGTGCACCACCTGATCTCCGAACCGCTGCGTCAGCGACGCTGGAATCCGCAGGGTCTCGTCATCATGGCGAGCCTCCTCGTCGCGACGACCGCCGCGCTCTGGTTCCTCCCGTCGACGAAACTGGACGCCCCCGCCGGGAACGGTGACATCGCGGTCCTCGCGCTGGGCGACTCCCGCGCGAACAACCTGTCCGCCGCGCTCGCCTTCGCCGAGAAGGAGGACGCCGACGACCCCGCGGCCAAGGACCCGTTCACGGTCACGCGTGCGGGAGTGCGTGGCTGCGGCATCGCCGACGCGTCGCAGTTCCGCACGGCCGGCGGTCGCGAATCCGCCGCCCCCGCCGCGTGCGGCGCGTGGGAGGAGCACTGGGCGAAGGCCATCCAGACCGCCCAGCCGAACGTCATCCTCATCGACGTGAGCCGCGACGCGATGGCCAGGCGCGTCGACGGCGGCTGGACCGACCTGACCGACCCGGGGACCGCGGCGCGCTACCGGGAATCGCTCGCGACCCTCGCCGAGGTCACGACGCGCGGCCGGACCAGCGTGGTCATCGCCAACGCGCGCCTGCACACCGGGGACGCCACACCGGAGCAGGCCGCGGCCTTCAACGCGCTCCTCGACGAGTTCGCCGCCGCGCATCCCCAGGTCACGGTGCTCGACCTCCAGGGCGAGGTCTGCACCGACGCCGCCTGCACCCCCATGACCCTCCTCGGGCAGGGCATGTACACCGACGACCGCGTGCACTTCAGCGACGCGGGCAAGAAGCAGATCGCGCCGTGGCTGTCCGCCCAGATCCTCGCCGCCTACCGCGGCGCCACCAATACGACGACCGCGGCGACCACGCCATGACCGGCCCACGAGAAGGACAGCACGCATGACCACCGAGCCGCGACCCGACACGGAAGAGATCCGCCCGTTCTCGGCCGCCACGCGGGTGTACGCGACGGCGATCGTCCTGGGCCTGCTCGGCGTGGTCTTCTTCGCCGTGACCCGGTGGATCGACGGCAACTTCGGCGTGATCACCATCGATCAGATGATGCTCAACCTCGCCGGAGGGGCCGAGGGCGTCAACACGGGCGACACCTCCCTCGTCGACAGCTTCATCGCCGAGGGCCTGCTGACCCCGCTGCTGATCGTCGCCGGGGCCGTCGCCGTGTTCGCCGTGGCGATGCGACTCACCGCCCGATTCCGGCGGCGCACCGGCAAGCCGCGGTCGCCGAAGGGCTGGCGCACCCTCGCCCTGACGCTCTCCATCGCCCTGGTCGTCGGCACGGCGCCGCAGTTGGCCAACCAGATGTCGCTCACGCAGACGATCGCCGCGCAGGCCTCCACCGACTCCCTCAGCGACGTCTATCGCGACCCGGCCGCCGTCACCGCGCCGGAGACGAAGAAGAACCTCGTCACCATCTACCTGGAGTCGATGGAGCCGACCTTCTCGGACGCCACCCTGTTCGGCCGCAACCTGTTGCAGCCGCTCGACGACGTGACCGGGGACGGCTGGCAGCAGATCGACTCCTACGCCCAGGGCGACGGCCTCGGCTGGACGATGGCGGGCATCGTCGCCACCCAGTGCGGCATCCCGATCAAGAGCGCCGGAGGCGGGGCGGCTGCCCCGACCGGTGAGGGCGAGGAGGGCGAAGAGGTCTTCAACGAGATCGGCGCCAACGCGGAGCACTATCTGCCTGGGATCACGTGTCTCGGCGATGTGCTCACGGAGGCCGGCTACACCAACCACTTCATGGGCGGCGCCGACGGCACCTTCGCCAACAAGAAGCTGTTCATGACCGATCACGGGTACGCGGACTTCCTGGACCGCAGCACCTGGAAGGCCGAGGGCGAGACCCGGATGAACCGGTGGGGTCTCGAGGACGAGCGGCTCTTCGACCGGGCGGCTCAGAAGGTCGACGAGCTGCGGGCGGCGGGCACGCCGTTCAACCTCACGATGCTCAGCGTCGACTCGCACCGGCCCGGATTCCCCGGGAGCACCTGCACGGCGAGCGGCGACGACCTCGAGCGTGCGATCACGTGCTCGATGCAATACGTGGGCGGTTTCGTGAAGCACCTGGAGGAGATCGGTGCGCTGGAGGACACCGTGGTGGTCCTCATGGGCGACCACAAGTACATGATGCCCGACGCCGATCTGTTCAAGGGCAAGTCGGCGGCCGGCGTCACGCGCACCGTCTTCAACCGGTTCTGGAGCCCGGACGGGGCGACCGTCCACACCGCGTCCACCGATCAGTACGCGATGCTCCCGTCGATCCTCGACCTGCTGGGCTTCGAGGTGCCGGAGGGCCGCGCGGGGATCGGGGTCTCCGCCGTGGGCGACTATCCCGTCGCCGGGACGCTGTACGACCTCGATCCCACCGCGCGTGCGCAGCTCATCCTGGCCCCCTCCACGGACCTCTACTCGAGGTTCTGGGGAGGCCAGTAGGCGGCGTCAGGCCTTGCTGCCCCGGCGGAGCCAGCCGACTATCGCGGTGATCACGAAGAACACCAGGCCGAGGATGGCGAGCCAGAGGAGGCCCTTGACCGCGAAGCCGAGGACGGCGAGGACCGCCCAGATCACGAGGAGGACGATGATGAGTGCGAGCATGGCTGTGCCTTCTTTCTTCGGGGGTCTGCTGCGTGAGGTCTGACGCGGACGGTCAGATGAGTGTGGCCGCGGCGGCGACACCGACGATGAGCGCCGGGATCGCGACGGCGACCGCAGTGGCGGAGGCCACCGGAAGCGCCCAGCGGCCGGTCGGAGACGACGCGTCGCCCCGGAACCACCGCGTGTAGACGGCCACCTGCGCACCCTGCAGCGTCGGGAAGACGCCGAGGTCCTGGCCGGTGGCGCCCGTCGCGACGAAGCCGTCGTTGGAGCGGTCCACCATGCCGAGGTAGTCGTCGGGGGTCTCTGCGACCCAGAGTCCGTCGACGGGCGTGCGCCACGCGACGCGGGACGTCTCCTCGACTGCGCTGCTCATCGGCCACTCCTTCTCACTGGACAAGTAACTAGATCATCGAGATAAACAGACGTCGAAGCAACTTTCGACCGAGGGGTTGATCGGCCTGTTTCCGGATGGTATTTACTTATGTCGGCCGCCATGTTTTCCACTCCGTGGAAAGCTAGATAGGCTAGGTAATGACGGAAGGAACGAGGATGGGCGCACTGGTCTACGACGGGGAGTCGTACGAGTTCGACGACCGCACGGTGGCGCACATCCTGGCCGTCGCGACCGTGAAACTGCGGCGCCGGGAGCCCTTCCTGCTGAGCTGGCCGACCGGCGGCGACCAGGAGACGCGCACCTCCGTGTGGATCGACAACGCCATCCCGCTGCGCTACGAAGTCGGCGCCGAGCACGTGGGCCGGCTCGACCAGGCGTGGCTCGACGAGCTCATGGAGATGACCACCCGGGCGAGCGGGGTCGTCCTCCCCTGATTCCCTAGACGGTCTAGCGACCGGGGTTATCATCAATGCCATGACGACGGACGAGCAGAGTTCGGCGCCGCATCACCGGCACGGCCCCGAGGCGGATCGCGAGCGCGCCATCGCGGTCCTGGAGGCCATCCGCGACTACGGCGAGGCCGAGACCGCCTTGCAACGTCGCTCCGAGCACGCGATGCGCCTGAGCGAGAACGACATCTCCGCGCTGCGCTACCTCCTGCGCGCGAACGAACGCGGCGTGAGCGTCGGGCCGCGCGAGCTCGGGGAGTACCTGGGCGTGCAGAGCTCCTCCATCACCGTGCTGCTCGACCGGCTCGAGAAGGCCGGCCATGTGCGCCGCATCCCGAGCCCGTTCGACCGACACGCCCTCATCATCGTGCCGACCCACCCGACCGACGACGCCCAGAAGGCCATCCTCGGCGACGTGCGCGAAGAGCTCGTGGCCGTCGCCGCCGGGCTGTCGGAGGACGAGGCGAGGACGGTCGTCCGGTTCATCGAGCGGCTGCGGGAGGCGGTGGACCGCATCGACAACCCGGCCACCGGTTCCTCCCGGCGCTGATCCGGCCTGTCGCGATTCCCGAGGCCACCCCTGCCCATCGGACGGCCACGCGGCTATCCTGACCGCACAGCGACCGGGCGATGGGGAGGCCGGAGCATGCGCATTCGACGGGGATCCTGGAGATTCGGCGGACTTCTGGCCGTCGTGATCGGACTGAGCGCCGCGGCGGGGTCCGCCGCTGCAGCGACGGCGCAGGCCTCCGGGCCCGTGCTGATCGACGAGGACTTCCAGGGGGCGAGCGTGGCCGCCGAGTTCCAGGGCTATGGCTCGGCCTGCCTGACGGGGGCCGCTCCGGTGGTCGCGGCGGCGCCCGGCGAGCACCCCCTCACCGGCTGCTCCGCGGTCGGCGTCGGGCCGGTGCCCCCGGCCGGCGGCGCCCCGGACGGGTACCTCCAGCTGACCGGCGCCGCGAACGACCAGGCCGGGGCGCTGCTCTCCGAGAAGCCGATCCCCTCGACCACGGGTGTCGAGATCAGCTTCGAGCAGTGGCAGTACGGAGGAACCCAGACGCCGGCGCCGGCGGACGGGATCTCGTTCTTCCTGGTGGACGGCTCGGTCGCGCTTGACGCACCGGGCGCGTTCGGCGGCAGCCTCGGCTACGCGCAGAAACTGCCGGACGACAACCCGGCCGGCACCGTGATCCCCGGCGTGAACGGCGGCTACCTCGGCATCGGTCTCGACGTGCTGGGCAATTACTTCGGCGATTGGGAGCACCGCGGCGACGGTTGTGCGCAGCGCTCCCCCTCGGGGACAGCCTTCTACGTCCCCGCTCCCGGGGCGAACATGGTCACCGTCCGCGGGCCGGGCGACGGCACGACGGGCTACTGCTTCCTCACCGCGACCACCCCGAACCTCACGACGACGGGACCGTGGCCGTCGTCACTGCCCGGTCAGCCGCAGGGGCCGCTCACCAGCCTCCCGCCCGGCACCGATGCCGCGACGGCGGCCGCTCTGCTCGAGCCGTCGAAGCGCACGGTGACCATCGACGTGACGCCGTCGCCGGATCCGACGGTCACGGTCTCGATCGACTTCAACGACGGCGCCGGCGCACAGCAGGTGCTGTCGTTCCCCGCGCCGCAGCCGGTTCCGACGACCTACAAGCTCGGATTCGCGGCCTCGACCGGGCTCTTCACCGACGTCCACCTCATCCGGACGCTCCGCGTGCAGGCGCTCGCGCCGCTGCCCGCCCTCTCGCTGACCAAGGCCGTGGAGACCCCGGGGCCGATCCCCGCGGTGGCGGGCACGATCGTCCGCTATCTCTTCACGGTGACGAACACGGGAGGGACCGCGGTCGACTCCATCGCGATCCAGGATCCGCGGATCGGCGAGGTGTCCTGCGCCCAGACCTCGCTCGCACCCGGCGCGTCGACGACCTGCACCGGGAGCTATGCGGTCACGGCCGCCGACTCCGCAGCCGGCACAGTGGTCAATACGGCGACCGCGACGGGCGCCGCCCCGGACGGCTCGGGAGTCACCTCGGATCCCGCCTCCGCCACCGTGACGCTGGTCGCGCCCACGCCGCCCTCCGGGACGGCGGCACTGGCCGACAGCGGATCGTCATCGCGCGGCGGGGTGCTCGGCGCGGGCATCGCGATCGCGCTCCTCGGCGCGCTGCTCGCGGCCGCGGGGCCTCGATGGGAGCGGACCACGCGCTCTCCGAACTGCTGAGTTCGTCGGCTGTCGGCTACTGGACTCTCCCGCAGGCTGCGTAGGCCGCGCCTTCTCGCTACCGAAATTGCAGTGAGATGCTGAAATTTTGGTCTTTGGAAATGATTAGCTTTTTTCCGGCATTACAGCGAGCGGCGACAGGCCGCCGCTGATACCGATCACGCGATGGACGGCTGGATCGTCTCGCGGCGTCTCTGCACACCCGACCCGATCCCCTCCCCGCACGCGAGCATGCAGTCCTAGCGCTCGTGGTCCCCGTTCGGCCGTGCGCCGAGCATCAACCCGAACAGAAAGCCCATTGTGAAGAAGACAATCAAGAAAAGAGCAGGGCGCGCCGCCGTCGCCGGCACCACCCTCCTCGGCCTCACGGCCGCCGGCCTCGCCTTCGCCGCACCGGCCAGCGCGGCCCAGGGCGACGGAATGATCACCGGGCCCCTCTCCACGACCGTGTACGCGGGGATGGCAAACCCCCTGAAGTCGACCGGGCTCGTGTTCGACCTCCTCGCGGCGGCCGAGCTGCCCGCCCGCGTCGCAGACGGTAGCGTCGCCCTGTGGACCTATCCCGGTAAGGGCGAGGTCGGCCAGATCTCACTCGACGGGAAGTGCCTGGTGGGCGCCGCCGGCACCGGCCCGCTGAACAACACGATGGCTCCGTGCGACGACAGCGCGATCGCCCAGAAGTGGTTCGGGTCCACCGGCACCAAGTTCACCCTGCACAACCGGTCGGCGACGGGGCGTGCGCTGTTCGCGGACGTCAACACGCTCAAGTCGCAAACCATCGACGACGTTTCCTGGTACACCGATTTCGCTTACGGTCTGCAGGTGTCCGACGAGCTCGCGCAGGTCGCCCCCTCGCTGACGTCGCCCCTCCCGAATTCGGAGATCACCCCCGGTACGGTGTTCACCGGTCAGGCGGAGCAGAACACCGTCATCACCGTCCTGGACAAGGACGGCAAGCTGATCGGTCGTGCTACCGCTGGTGCGGACAAGACCTGGTCGCTGACGCTCGACCCGGTGCCGATCAACGGCACCCACGAGCTGACGATCGTCGCGCTCGGCACGGACGGCAAGTCCGTCCCGCTGGCGAAGGGCGACTACACGATGATGCAGTCGGACGAGGCGCGCGGCTACACCGGCCCGGCCGCGGGTGCGGAGATCACGCCGGACACCGTGTTCACCGGAACCGGTGCCAAGGGCGAGACCGTCGTCATCAAGGACGGCGCGGGCAACGTCCTCGGCACCACCACCGTCGGCAACGACGGTCAGTGGTCGCTGACGCTGAACCCGGTCCCGACCAATGGCGACGTGAACCTCGTCGTCGAGATCACCGGCGCGGACGAGATCACCGAGCAGCTGGCGGACACGAACCTGGTGATGACCGGTTCGGAGGAGCCGAACGCGTACACCGGCCCGAAGGCCGGCGAGACGATCACCCCGGACACCGTGTTCACCGGTACCGGCACCAAGGGTGAGACGGTCACCATCACCGACGCTCAGGGCACCGTGCTCGGCAGCACCACCATCGGTGCCGACGGCCAGTGGTCGCTCACGCTCGACCCGGCACCGATCAACGGCACCCACGAGCTGACCGTCACCATCGGTGACGAGACGGTCGCCAACCCGTCCGTCACCATGACCGACTCCGACGAGGCCCCCGCGTACTCCGGCCCGCAGTCCGGCGACACCATCACCCCCGACACCGTGTTCACCGGAACCGGCGGCAAGGGCGAGACCGTCGTCATCAAGGACGCCCAGGGCAACGTCCTCGGCACCACTACCGTCGGCAACGACGGCCAGTGGTCGCTGACGCTGGACCCGGCGCCGATCAACGGCGACGTCAGCCTCGTCATCGAGATCAACGGCGAGAAGGTCGCCGACGTCGACGTGACCATGACCGGCTCCGACGAGGCCCCCGCCTACTCCGGCCCGGCCGATGGTGCGACGATCACCCCGGACACCGTGTTCACCGGAACCGGTGGCAAGGGCGAGACCGTCGTCATCACCGACGGTGCGGGCAACGTGCTCGGTGAGACGACTGTCGGGGACGACGGCCAGTGGTCGCTGACCCTGGACCCGGCGCCGAAGAACGGCGACGTCAATCTGATCGTCACCGTCGGTGACAAGAAGGTCGCGGACACGAACGTGACGATGACCGGTTCGGACGAGGAGCGTGCGCTCACCTCCCCGGCCGCGGGCACCGCGATCACTCCGGACACCGTGTTCTCCGGCACCGGCAACATCGGTGACAAGGTGGAGATCAAGGACAAGAACGGCACCGTCCTGGGTTCTGCCGAGGTCGGCGCCGACGGCACCTGGTCCACCACTCTCTCGCCCGTCCCGAACAACGGTTCCACCGACCTGGTGATCGAAATCACCGGCATGGACGGGAAGACCGAGACGCTCGCGGACAACACCTACGAGATGACCGAGTCGACCACGAAGTTCGAGGTCCTCACCCCGGACCTGGCCAAGGACAGCGGCGCGATCAAGAACGGCACCGTGTTCACCGGCAAGGGCGAGCCCGGCTCCACCGTGGTCATCATGGACAAGGACGGCAATACGGTCGGAAATGCCGAGGTCGACGACCAGGGCAACTGGTCGGCACCCCTCAGCGGTCTGACGGATGGCCCGAACAACCTGACCATCTCCTACACCGCTCCGGGTGAGGAGCCGGTGAGCAACAACCTCGGTGGCATCGTCGTGGTCAGTGACGACGAGTCCACTCCGCTGATGGACCCGGCCATCGCCGGGGGTGCCGGCCTGGCGCTCCTGGCCGCTGCCGGTGCCTTCATCGGCATCCGCCGCCGCCGCACCACCAGCACCAACTAGCAGCACCCCGACCCGAAGGGTCACCCTGGTGGGCGGACGCTCTCAGCGTCCGCCCACCACACCCACAACTTTCCACACCCGCGGTCGCCGTCCTGTTCTTCCGGCACCGCGCCGCCGACGAGTGAGCGGTCACTCGAAGGCACGGAGCGCCTCCTAGGAATGGGCAGGCTCCACCCGACGGCCGCACCCGCAACAACGCGAGTGCGGCCATCGGCGTCCACCGCCCGCTACGACCGGCTCCGGGATGCGGTGGACCGCATCGACACTCCGCCGCCGGGACGCGCCCGACGCTGACGCGGCTCGGCCCGGCCTGTGCCTACGGCTGACGCGCTCGCTGAAACGCTGAGTTCCCCGGGTCTCACCTACTGGACTTTTCCCGCGGCTGCGTAATCAGCCTTCCGCAACTACCGAATGCGCAACGGCACTCTGAAATGTTGGCTTTGCGCAATGGTTAGCTTTTCGTGTCGCCGCCGAGTTCGAATCGAGCCTCGCCCGAGACGACACCATCCCGAGGCGAACGCCTGCAATGCGAACGCCCCACAGCGCACGCGAGCGCGCAGTCCTAGAGCTCGCGATCCCCACCTCCGGCTCGCGAGCCGGACACAACCCGAAGAAGAAAGTTCACTGTGAACAACACATTCAAGAAGAGAGCAGGGCGCGCCGCTGTCGCCGGCGCAACCCTTCTCGGTCTCACCGCCGCCGGGTTCGCTTTCGCCGCACCGGCCGGCGCGGCCACGTACGTGCCGTCGGGCCCCCAGCTTTCCGGCCCGCTGGTGAATCCCACGGACTACCGAGCACTCAACGCAAACGGGATCACGTACACGAAGTACATGACCAAAGAGGCTGTCGAGAGCGCGCTCGCTGCTGGAGATGTTGCCATCTGGGAGTATCCAGCCGCCGGCAGCACGGGCCCGATGATCAGTCCTAACGGCAAATGCCTGGCCGGGACCACTGCGAATGACACCACGACCAGGCTGTCCGCGTGCAACGACACGGTCATCGACCAGCAGTGGAACGGCTACGAGTACAACGGTGTCAACTTCCGGATGAGCCGGAACACGTCCTACCTACTGCACTACACCAACAAGGCCTCCCCTCAGGTAGTGACATATCAGGCGATGAACCAGAACAGCAACTTCGGTGTAAGCGCCGGATGGGCAACTCCCGCAGTGACCGAACCCACCTTGACTTCCCCCCTCCCGAACTCGGAGATCACGCCGGGCACCGTATTCACCGGCCAGGCCAAGCAGAACACGGTCATCACCATTCTGGACAAAGACGGCAAGCCTCTGGGCACCACGGAGGTCGGTGCGGACAAGACCTGGTCGCTGACCCTTGACCCGGCGCCGATCAACGGAACGGTTGCGCTGAAGGTCGTCGCGCTCGACACCGAAGGCAAGTCCACCACGCTGGCGGACGGCAACTATACGATGACGCAGTCGGATGAGGCGCGTGCCTACACCGGCCCCACTTCCGGCGCCATCACCCCCGACACCGTGTTCACCGGAACCGGTGCCAAGGGCGAGACCGTCGTCATCAAGGACGGCGCGGGCACCGTGCTCGGCACCACCACCGTCGGTGACGACGGCCACTGGTCGACCACGCTGAACCCGGTCCCGACCAACGGTGATGTGAACCTCGTCGTCGAGATCACCGGCGCGGACGGCATCGCCGAGCAGCTCGCGGACACGAGCCTGGTGATGACCGGTTCCGAGGAGCCCAACGCCTACACCGGCCCGAAGACCGGCGACACCGTCACCCCCGACACTGTGTTCACCGGCACCGGCACCAAGGGTGAGACCGTCACCATCACCGACGGCAAGGGCAACGTCCTCGGCCAGACCGAGATCGGTGCCGACGGCTCCTGGTCGCTGACGCTCGACCCGGCGCCGATCAACGGCAACCACAACCTGACCGTCACCATCGGTGACGAGACGGTCGCCAACCCGTCCATCACGATGACCGGCTCGGACGAGGCTCCCGCCTACTCCGGTCCGGCCGAGGGTGAGACGGTCACCCCCGACACCGTGTTCACCGGAACCGGCGCCAAGGGCGAGACGGTCGTCATCAAGGACGGCAACGGCAACATCCTCGGTGAGGGTGTCGTCGGCAACGACGGCCAGTGGTCGCTGACCCTGGACCCGGCGCCGAAGAACGGTGACGTGAACCTGATCATCGAGGTCGGCGGCAACAAGGTGGCCGACACGAACGTGGTCATGGAGGGCTCCGAGGATGCTCGCAGCCTGAAGACCCCGGGCGTCGATGGCACCATCACCCCCGACACCGTGTTCTCCGGAAACGGTGTGGAGGGCGACACGGTCGTGATCAAGGACAGCACCGGCAAGGTCCTCGGCAGCGTCGAGGTCGGCGCGGACGGCTCCTGGTCGACCACGCTCTCCCCGGCTCCGGCCAACGGTGACACCGACCTGACGATCGAGATCGTCACGAAGGACGGCGACACCATCCAGCTCGCCGACAACACCTACGAGATGACCGAGTCGACCACGAAGTTCGAGGTCCTCACTCCGAACCTGACCGAGTCGACCGACGTCAAGAACGGCGACGTGTTCGCCGGCAAGGGTGCCCCCGGCACCACCGTCGTCATCACCGACAAGGACGGCACCACCATCGGTTCGGCCGAGGTCGACGCCGACGGCAACTGGTCTACGCCGATCGATGGTCTGCCGCAGGGTCCGAACTCCCTCGGGATCACCTACACCGTCCCCGGTGCGGACCCGATCAGCACCGACCTCGGCGCCATCGTCGTGGTCAGCGACGACGAGTCCACTCCGCTGATGGACCCGGCCATCGCCGGGGGCGCCGGCCTGGCGTTGCTGGCTGCTGCGGGATCGTTCCTGCTGATCCGCCGCCGCCGCACCACCAGCACCAACTAGCAGCGATCAGCCCCACATCGACCCGGTTCCGGGTCACCCCGGTGGGCGGACACACCCCTGCGTCCGCCCACCACCCCTCGACTCTCCTACCCGCGGTCGCCGTCCTGTTCTTCCGGCACCGCGCCGCCGACGAGTGAGCGGTCACTCGAAGGCACGGAGCGCCTCCTAGGAATGGGCAGGCTCCACCCGACGGCCGCACCCGCAACAACGCGAGTGCGGCCATCGGCGTCCACCGCCCGCGACGACGACCGGAGGTGTCGCCCGTGAACCCCCTCCCGCACCGGCGCCTGCTGAGCGAGGAGGTCTTCGACCTCCTCTGCGGCGAACTCGTCGACGCCGCCATCGCCCCCGGCACCCAGCTCGATGTCGACGAGCTCGCGAGCCGGTTCGGCGTATCCCGCACGCCGGTACGGGAGGCACTGGCACGCCTCATCCGCGCGGGCCTCGTCGAGGCCTCCCCCAACCGGTACACGCGCGTCTCCGACCTCGTCGACGAGGACACGGTCCGCTCGCTCCGCATCCTGCACAGCACGCTCGACCTCTGCCTCCCACAGGGCCCGATCACTCCCGAACTCGCGCTCGAACTCAACTACCGGGTCGAACTCGCCGAGCGCCAGGACGACGGCGGTGCCGCCCTCTTCGAGGCGGTCGTCCGCTTCCTCATGCGCGACACCGGATCGCTCCTGATCGAACAGGTGAGCGACCTCACGCTGCCACGCACGCTGCGGCTCCTCCACGCGCATCCCGAACACATCGTGCGGGCAGGCGGATCGCCCGAGCTGCGCCGTCTCGCCGCGGCGCTCGCCACGGATCCGGGGACCGCCCGCTTGCGCCTGGACGGATTCTTCTCCGCGCTCGTGACGGACGTCGACGAGAGGCTGAGCCGCTAGTCCGCGTCGCCGTCGGCGGCGGTGAGCCACCCGAGGTGCGCGCGTTCGATCGCGACGCGGGCCGCATCGGCATCGTCTGCGGCGAGCGCGCGGAGAAGCTGCGCCGCCGCATCCTCGAGTTCGGCCCATCCCGTCTCGTCGATCAAGCGCGCGAGCACGCCCATGACGGTGAGGTACCGCAGGCCGTACGTCTCCTCGGCCAGCAGCTTCCGGTAGATGGAGTTGCCCGAACCCTCGGCGCAGAGGGCGAAGATGGCGTTGAATGAGTCGCGGATCGTCCGCATGTCGCGCTCGCGCAGTGCGGTCGCCCATCGATCGGCCAACTCGTCGACCTCACGCCTGCCGGCGGGCGAGAGCCGGGGCAGCCCCAGAGCGACGGCCCCGCCGTGCAGGACGCCCAGGGTGTGGAAGGCCATGACCATCTCGGAGGGGTCCGGGTTCACCACGCGCGTGTAGCGGTTGGGCTCCATCTCGATGAGCCCCATGCGGGCGAGGTCGTTGATGGCCTCGCGGAGCGGGGTGCGGGAGACACCCAGCCACTCCATCAGTTCCGCGTCGTGCAGCACTTCGCCCGCCTGGAAGGTGCCGTCCATGATGGCGTCGCGCAGCTGGTCGCGGACCACATCCCGCAGCAGCACGCGCTTGCCCGTGGCGGGGCTGCGCTTGACTGGAACCGGCACCGCCGACCTCCCGGACTCATCTCGCCGCACGACACAGTTTGTCGAACTAGTACATCGGCATACTAGGTCAACTGGTGGGACGGATCGGCTTCCGGGGATGTTGTTAGGTAGAGGACGGTCCTGGGTTGCGTAGTCGCGGCGTCCCGGCCCGGATGGATGCGGATCTCGCCCCGCTACGCTCGACGTATGTCCTCCCCCGATCGCTCGGAGCCGGCCGACTGGCGCCCCCTGGTCGCCGCCCTCGCCAACGCCGACACGCGTCGGGTGTTCGCGCAGGTGGAGCTGGGGCGGCCGCTCGACGAGATCGGTGCGGGTCTCAGCCCGTCGCGTCGCCGGCGGGCGCTGGACGCCGCGACGCGGGCCGGACTCATCACGATCCAGGATGGTGCCGCCTCCGTCGCGGCCGAACGGTTCACCCGCGCCCTCCGCGATGCGCCGGCCCGTCCGCCGCGCACCGGAGTCGACCGCTTCCTCGACGCGGAGGGACGGATCGACCGGTACCCGTCCTCCGCGGCGGACCGGGCCGAACTGCTCCGCCACGTCGCCGGGACGGTGCTCGCACCGGGCGAGGTCGTCGACGAGGCCGAGCTGGGCGAGCGGCTCCAACGATTCGGGGACGACACGGCGGCGCTACGACGGCACCTCGTCGACAGCGGCTTGGTAGGGCGCACCGTGTCCGGATCGTCGTACTCGCGCACGGACACGGAGTGAGACTGTCGGGAGGCCGCGGTAGCGTCCCCGCATGACCACGACCCTGCCGGGCGTCTGCGCGGTATGCGCGGCTCCGGCGCATCCCGGTGCGCCGCTCCCCCTGTGTCTGGCGCACCTGCTGGAGGCGCACGACTGGGCAGCGGGCGAGTTCGGCGTGACCGATCTGCTGCCGTCGCCGTGCGCGTTCTGCGGGTCGCGGCTCGGCGTGCGGTATCCGTCCGGGTGGCTCTGCGCCGTCTGCGAGTGGCGCGCGGGCGAGCTGCCTCCGGAGGGTGCGGCAGCCTCCCGGGTCGACGTCGTCTACTACCTGCGCTACCGCGACCGCATCAAGATCGGCACGACGGCGAACCCGGCACAGCGCTTCGCCTCCCTCCCCCACGACGAGCTGCTCGCGTTCGAGCGCGGCGACCGCAGGCGCGAGCAGCGGCGGCACGCGGAGTTCGCCGCCCTGCGCATCCCGGGCACCGAATGGTTCGAGACGGACGCCCGGCTGCTGCGGCACGTCGCCGGTCTGCGCGCGTCGGCGGGCGACCCGTGGGACCTGCTCGCGCGGTGGCGCAGCGAGCGGGCGGCACAGGGCTGAGAGCGGATTCCGAGCGCGGGATCAGAGGACGGTTCGGCCGGTTCGGACGGTTCGGACGGTTCGGACGGTTCGGACGGTTCGGACGGTGCGACCGGCACGGCTGTTCCGGCGCTCGTGACGGATCGGGCCGGCGTGCCGATAGCGGTGAGCGTGGATGACCGTGTCCACACCTCCGTCCCCTCCCCGACCCGAAGGAACTCCCGTGTCCCAGCCGTTCTCCACCGTGGGCGTGCCCCGCGTCGTCGTCGCCTCGTTCTGGATCTGGATCGCCAGCGCCGCCCTCGGCCTGCTGTCCTTCTTCGTCGGCCTCCCTGCCCTGCTCGCCAACCCCGCGGTCAGCGCACCGACCGGGCCGGGCATCGTCATCGGCAGCATCGGCGGCGCCGTCATCGGCGCACTCCTCCGCGTCGTCCTCGGCCTGTTCCTGCTGCGCGGCGCCAACTGGTCGCGCATCGTGCTGACGATCATCGGCGCGATCGTGCTGCTCGGCCTGCTGGCCACGGTCTTCGCGGGCGACCTGCTCGGCCTGCTGAGCGGCATCGCGGTCGTCGTGGCCGCGGTGCTGATGTGGCTGCCCTCCGCCCGCCTCCACTTCCGCCGCGCATGACGGCGCGCGAGACGTGACAAATCGCGGGTGTCAGCGGCGGTACACCCGCGATTTGTCACGTCTCGCGCGAAGGGATGTGGGCGCCTTGTTCCGCTGCGCGGAGGAGATGACCGCGCACGTGGCCGCCGCCAGGAGGAGAGCCCCGGCGAGAGCCCACATCCAGGCCACGAACTCCGCCGGCACGGTGAGGGCGAGCAGGAGTACCGCGGCGAAGGCGAGCATGAGACACGCGACTAGTGAGCGCATACATACAGAGTCTCACCATTGCGGTGGACAGCCAATGCCCGAGACGTGACAAGTCGCGGGTGTCCGGGGGTGGACACCCGCGAATTGTCGCGTTTCGCGGAGGTGGACGGGGCGGGGGCGGGGATCGCGGTGCTGGTCAGGCGACCTCGAGTTGCTCCGTTCGGGCGGAGCGGGCGGGGTGCTCGAGCGGCTCGGGGAGCGGGGTCTGCGCCGCCACGGTCTCCTCGACCTTCGCGGCGAGGCGGTCGAACTCCGCGGCCTCGGCGAGCTCGGCGAGCATGACGGGGACGGCCAGTGACTCGACCTCGGCGAGGGAGAGTGCGGGCTGCGAGAGCGCGGGCTGCGCCGGCTGCACCGCGGAACCCTCGCGCTCCTGCAGCCGGGCGAGCCCGGCCACCGCGGCCAGCTCGGCGTCCGCCGTGGAGCGACGGATGCGCGAGCGCATGACCACCGCGGCGAGCACGGTGACCGCGCCGGCGCCGAGGGCCAGCAGGCCGGCGGTCGTGAAGCCTTCGGTGTAGCCGGACTCGGCCGGGAGGCCGTTCGCGGCGGTCGCGCCGGTGACGAGAGCGGTCATGACGGCAGCGCCGATGGCGGAGCCGACGGTGCGGAGGTTGGCGTTCATCCCGCTGGCGACCCCGGTCTGGGTGGCCGGGACGCTCTGCACCACGACGCTGGTGATCGCGGCGTAGATGAGGCCGAGGCCGATCCCGAAGACGCCGGAGGCGGCGGCCACGTCGAACAGCGAGCTGTGCAGGAACGCGAGCGACAGGCTCGCCGCGGACATGAGCACGGCCGCGATGACGATCTGCGCGCGGAACCCGATCCACCGGGCGAGCGGTCCGCTGGCGAAGCCGGTCACGGCCATCGTCACGAGCATCGGGACCATGAGCATCCCGGACTCCGCGACCGATGCGCCGAGGCCGTACCCGCTGGCGGTCGGCGTCTGCACGAACCGGGGGAAGTACGCGAACACGGCGAACATGGCGGCGCCGATGAAGATCGCCGCGGCGTTCATGGACCAGACGCCGGGCTCGCGCATCAGCCGCATGTCGACCAGCGGATGCCGCGAGCGCAGCTCGACGACGACCCAGGCGGCCAGCAGGACGGCCGCGGCGGCGAACAGGCCGATGACCTGAGGAGACGCCCAGCCCCACTGCGCACCCGTGCTGAGCGGGAGGAGCAGCGCGATCAGCCAGCCCGACAGCAGGACGGCCGACCAGGGGTTGACCCCGCCGGCGGCGCGCTCGCGCGACTCCGGGATGAAGATCAGGGTCAGGACGGCGCCCGTGACGGTGAGCGCGACGGGCACGAGGAACAGCCCGCGCCAGCTGAGCACCTCGGCCAGGGGGCCGGCGAGCACGGTGCCGAGACCGCTGCCGATGGCGATGACCGACGCGATGGCGCCGATCGCCGAGGGGAGGCGGCGGGCGGGGAACTCGTCGCGGATGATGCCGAACGCGAGCGGGAACATGGCGCCGCCGACGCCCTGCACGACGCGGCCGGCGATCAGCACGCCGATGGACGGCGCGACGGCGGCGATGACGCTGCCGAGCGCCACCGCGAGCAGGGAGAGGACGAACACGCGGCGTTTGCCGACGATGTCGCCGACGCGGCCGAGCAACGGGGTGGCGACCGCGGCGGCGATGAGCCAGGCGGTCATGGTCCAGGTGACGCCGGAGGTGGTGGTGCCGAGATCGGACTGGATCACGGGCAGGACGGGGACGACGAGGGACTGCAGGAGGGCGAAGGAGGCCACGCTGAGCGCCAGGATGGCGAACGTGATGCCGGGTCGAGATCGAGACATGTCGGTTTTTCTTCCGTTTCTCGAGGAACTGCCGCGAGAGCGGCTACAATTGGAGGCAGGCTCCGTTCGGAGGGAGCCTCCGGTTACCTGGAAGACATTACCGGAGGCATCCTCCGCTTCGCAACCCTTTCTGCCATACTTGTTTCGACGACCCGTTCGGAAGGACCCGCTGTGACCGGCACAGAGACCGCCCATGTCGGCGTCGTGCGCCCGCAGCGGGCGGACGCACGCCGCAACTTCGACGCGCTGCTGTCGGCGGCGCGCGAGGCGTTCGCCTCCGACGGCACCAGCGCCTCCCTCGAAGACATCGCCCGGCGCGCGGGCGTCGGCATCGGCACCCTGTACCGCAACTTCCCCACGCGCGACGCGCTCGTCGAGGCGGTCTACGTCGACGAGGTGGAGGCCGTGGTCCACGCCGCGGAGGACGCCGCGGACCTCGAGGACCCGTGGGTCGGCGTCGAGGCGTGGCTGCGCCGCTTCGTCACCTACATCGGCACCAAGAAGGCGCTGCTGGAGGGCCTCAACAAGGACTCCCCCGTGCTCCTCAGCTGCCGCACCTCCCTCTACGACGCCGGCGAGCCCCTGCTCGAGCGCGCCCAGGAGGCCGGCGAGCTGCGCGAGGACGCGACGATCGGCGACGTCATCCGCATGGTCTCCGGCATCGCGGGCGTCGCGTTCGACGACGACGAGCAGCGGGACCGCGTGATCGCCATGGCCATCGACGGATTGCGCGCCCGCTAGGGCCCCGGACCGCACTGCCTACGGATCTATGGAGCTCGGCGTATACGCGGTGATCGCGGTGGCGGTCATCGTCGCGGTGGCTGCGTTCGCGCGCAAGCTGGGCGTCGCGGCGCCGATCATCCTGGTGATCGTCGGCGTCATGCTGTCGTTCCTGCCGGGGGTGCCCGAGATCGACGTGCCGCCGGAGATCATCCTCGACGGCCTGCTGCCGCCCATCCTGTACGCGGCGGCGATCAGCGTCCCGCTCACCGACTTCCGGCGCAACCTCGCCCCGATCGCGGGACTCTCGGTCGTGCTGGTGATCATCACGGCGTTCGCCTCGGGCTTCGTGCTCTACACGATGCTCCCGAACCTCAACCTGGCCGCGGCGATCGCCCTCGGCGCGATCATCAGCCCGCCGGACGCGGTGGCCGCGACCTCCATCGGCCGCAAGCTCGGCCTCCCGCCCCGGGTGCTCACGGTGCTGGAGGGCGAGGGCCTCGTCAACGACGCGACCGCCCTGGTGCTGCTGCGCACCGCCCTCGCGGCCGCGGTCGGCTCGCTCAGCACGCCGCTCGCCGGCGTCGCCGACTTCCTCACCGCGGTCGCCCTCGCCGCCATCATCGGCCTGATCGTCGGCTTCGTCTCGGTGTGGGTGCGCTCCAAGCTCAACGACCCGGTGCTCGACACCGCGCTCTCGGTGATCGTCCCGTTCGCGGCGTTCGCCCCGACGGAGGCGCTCCACGGCTCCGGCGTGCTCGCCGTCGTCATCGCCGGTCTCTACACCGGCCACGCGGCGCCACGGCACTTCACCGCCCAGGCGCGCATCAGCGACACCATCAACTGGCGCACCATCCAGTTCCTGCTCGAGAACGGCGTCTTCCTGCTGATCGGGCTCGAGATCCGCACTCTTGTCGCCGACGTCGACCACCCCGAGATCCTGAGCGTGTGGGACTCCGTGCTCCTCGGCCTGATCGCGATGGTGTCGCTCGTCGTCATCCGCTTCGTGCTCATCGTCCCGCTCATCTACTCCTTGCGAAGACGCGCCCAGCACGCGGAGAAAGCGGTGCTGAAGGAGTGGCTGCTGATCAGCTACTTCCGCGACCATCCGGTCAAGTACCGCTGGCAGTCGGTGCGCAAACAGCGCGCCGAGACCCGCTACCAGCGGCACCGGAGCGACCTGGAGGAGTTCCGGCAGGAGGCGATCGACTGGAAGGGCGGCGTCGTTCTCGGCTGGTCCGGGATGCGCGGCGTCGTGACCCTGGCGGCCGCCCAGTCGCTGCCGCACGACATCCCGTACCGCCCGCAGCTGATCCTGATCGCGTTCACGGTCGCGGTCGTCAGCCTGGTCGTGCAGGGCGGCACCCTCCCGTGGCTGATCCGCGCGCTCGGGCTGCAGGGCGTCGACGTGAAGGACGACCGCCGCCTGCTCGCCCAGCTGCTCGACGACCTCAGCGAGACCGGCCTGAAGGTGCTCGACGAGCCGGAGGTGGTCGCCGGGAGCACCGCCCCCATCGATCCGGAGATCGTGGAGCGCGTGCGCCAATCCTCGTATCTGCAGGCGGAGTCGGCCTGGGAGCGCATCCTGCTCTCCGACACCCCGGCCGAGAGCAGACCGCACCACCTCTACCGCACGCTGCGGCTGGCCGTGGTGGACGCCGAGCGCGACCGGCTGCTGCTGGAGCGCTCGCGCGGCCTCTACCCGTCGCGCATCCTCTCCGAGGCGCAGTCCATGCTCGACCTGGAGGAGACGCGGCTGCGGTCGCGTTCGCGCTGACCGACGGCCGGGATCCGGTCAGGCGGAGCGGTAGGTGGCGGCGCTGCCGGCCGCGATGATCCCTGCGAAGACGATGAAGCCGATGATGACGACCCAGATCAGCAGGATCAAGGAGCTGATGATGATGCCGGCGATCGCCATCCCGCGACCGGCCGGCTCCCGGCGCGCGCCGAGGATCCCGAGGATGAGGCCGATGAGCGGGACGACGAAGGTGAACCCCGCGACGAGCGAGACGAGGCCGAGGACCATGGAGGTGACCGAGAGTCCCTTGGGCTGCGGCGGGGCGACCGGGTAGATGGCGACGCCGTAGGCCTGGACGTAGCCGGGCTGCTGGTACGGAGCGGCCTGCTGGTACGGAGCGGGCTGCTGATAGTAGCCGGGCTGCTGGTGCGGGGCCGGAGGCTGTGTCGGGTAGGCCGGTTGCTGGTATCCCTGCGGCAGCGGTGGGTACTGCGGCTGCTGCTGGGGCTGGGGCTGCGGTTGGGGCTGACCCTGGCCCTGGGGTGCCTGCGGCTGGTCCGTCATCCGATCCTCCCGGTCGTCCCGCACACCGTATCCCATCCGGGCGCCGACGCGCCCGAATGCACGCATTGTTTTGATCTATTCAAAAGAAGGGGTTAGGTTCGGAGCATGGACACGGCACAGCTCGAAAGCGCACTGCGCGCCGGCGGGTTGCGCGTCACGCAGGGGCGGCTCGCCGTCCTCGACGCGCTGACCCGGCTGCCGCACGCGGACGCCGACTCGGTGTTCCGCGCGGTGCTTCCCGCTCTGCCCGGCACGTCGATCCAGAACGTGCACAACGTGCTCGGCGACCTCACGGCCGTCGGGCTGCTGCGGCGGATCGAACCGGCGGGGTCCCCCGCGCGGTACGAGCGCCGCACCGGCGACAACCACCACCACGTCGTCTGCACCTCGTGCGGCGCCGTGGCCGACGTCGACTGCGTCGTGGGGCACGCGCCCTGCCTGCATCCCGGCGATGCATCGGGATTCACGGTGAACACCGCCGAGGTGACGTTCTGGGGACTGTGCCCGTCCTGTCAGGAGCGCGTGGACGATCCCGCGACGCACACCGGATAGGTAAGGAGAACCATGACCGACAACAACACGACCACCCAGACCGGAACCCCGGTCGGCAGCGACGCGCACTCGCTCACCGCGGGCGCGGACGGCGTCACCGCCCTCCACGACCGCTACCTCGTCGAGAAGCTCGCGCAGTTCAACCGGGAGCGCATCCCGGAGCGGATCGTGCACGCGAAGGGCGGCGGCGCCTTCGGCGAGTTCGTCGTCACCGGTGACGTCTCGGCGTACACGAAGGCCGCGGTGTTCCAGCCGGGCACCCGCACCCGCACGGTGCAGCGGTTCTCGTCGGTCGCCGGCGAGCAGGGCTCGCCCGACACCTGGCGCGACGTGCGCGGCTTCTCGGTGAAGTTCTACACGACCGAGGGCAACTACGACATCGTCGGCAACAACACCCCGGTGTTCTTCATCCGCGACGGCATCAAGTTCCCCGACTTCATCCACTCGCAGAAGCGCCTGCCGGGCTCGGGCCTGCGCGACGCCGACATGCAGTGGGACTTCTGGACGCTCTCCCCCGAGTCGGCGCACCAGGTCACGTACCTGATGGGCGACCGCGGCATCCCGCGCTCGTGGCGGCACATGCCCGGCTTCGGCTCGCACACCTACCAGTGGATCAACGCCGCGGGCGAGCGCTTCTGGGTCAAGTACCACTTCCAGGCCCTGCAGGGCAACGAGGAGATGGCGGGCGCCGAGGCGGAGGCCATCGCCGGCGCCGACGCGGACTACTACCGCCGCGACCTCTACGAGGCGATCGAGCGCGGGGAGTTCCCGGCGTGGAAGGTCTCCGTGCAGGTCATGCCGTACGAGGACGCGAAGACCTACCGGTTCAACCCGTTCGACCTCACCAAGGTGTGGCCGCACGCGGACTACCCGCTGATCGAGGTCGGCGTGCACACGCTGAACGAGAACCCGGAGAACTTCTTCGCGCAGATCGAGCAGGCCGCCTTCTCCCCCGCCAACACCGTCCCGGGCATCGACATCAGCCCGGACAAGATGCTGATGGCGCGCGTCTTCTCGTACCCGGACGCGCAGCGCTACCGGGTGGGCACCAACTACAACGAGCTGCCGGTCAACCGTCCGGTCGCCCCGGTGCACAACTACTCGCAGGACGGTGCGGCCCGCCACGGGTTCAAGCCGGCCGACGCCCCGGTGTACGCGCCGAACTCGTTCGGCGGCCCGACCGCCGACGCCGCGCGCGCCGGTGAGGGCTCGTGGGAGTCGGACGGCGCGCTCGTCCGCGCCGCGGCCACCCTGCACGCCGAGGACGACGACTTCGGCCAGCCCGGCACGCTCTACCGCGAGGTGTTCGACGACGCCGCCCGCGCGCGCTTCCTCGACACGATTGCGGGAGCCGTCGGCGGCGTGAAGCGCGACGACATCCGCGAGCGCGCCATCCAGTACTGGACGAACGTGGACGCGGGCCTCGGCGTGGCGCTCCGCGCCCGTCTGGAGTCCCCCGCGCAGGACGCGGACCAGGCCGCCGAGTTCGTGGGCGTGGGCGAGTAACTCCCCGCGAAGCGTGAGTCGTTGCGGGTCGCGGGCCTCCGCGACCCGCAACGACTCACCTCTCGGGAGTGTGCAGAGCGACCAGGGCGCCGGACTCGAGCGCGGTCCAGACCGTGCCGTCGGGCGCGACGGCCAGGCCGTGCGGTTCGGAGACGTCGCCCGGGAGCGGGTGGAGGCTGACCTCCCCCGCCGCAGACGCGTGGGCCAGCGCGTTCGCGCCCCACAGGCTCGCCCAGACCCCGCCGTGGTGGTCCGCCGCGACGGCGTGCGGCTTGGCGCCGGTGTCGAGGTCGATCACGCGAACGGTGCCGTCCTTCGCGACCCGCGCGAGGGCATCGGCGCGGATGAGCGCCGTCCAGACCGCGCCGTCCTCGGCCACCGCGATGCCGACCGGCCCGGAGCCCGCGGGGAGGTCCGTGACGGCGATCGCCGCATCCCCGCCCCGCACGTGGCCCAGCGCGTCCGCGGCGTTCATCGTGAACCAGATCGAGTCGCCCGAGGCCGCGATCATCGAGACCATGGCGTCCGCCGGGGCGACCGGGAACTCGTCCACGCCGCCCAGGATGCCGACCCGGCCGAGAGCGTTGCCGCCCAGCTCGGTGAACCAGGCGGTCCCGTCGTCGAGCGCCACGACCCCGAAGGGCTGCGCGCCCGCGGTCGGCACCGCGATCTCCGAGAGGATGCGGGGGCCGGGGCCGACGAGCACCAGCCGGTCGCCCGTGGTGTCGGCGATCCAGACCGTGGACTCGGTGGCTGCGGCGATCCCGGCGGGCTGTGCGCCGTCGCCGAGCGCCAGGTACGTCAGCGTGCCGTCGGCGTCCCGCCGCCCCACCCGGCCGCCGTGCACGAGGGTGAACCAGACGGCGCCGTCCTCCGTCGCGGCGACCGCGTACGGGCCGTCGCCGGGTTCCCCGACGGGGAGGATGCGGAGGTCGCCGCCGAGGTCGTCCTGCGCGCTCACAGCGTGGCGTCGATGGTGCGGTCGTACACGGTGCGGCCGCCCACGCGGATGAACCCGTCCGCGAGCGGCTCCGTCACCAGCTCGGACCCCTCGCCCTGCGAGATGCGCAGGGCGCGGCCGAGCTTCGCGGTGATCGAGACGGCGGCGGCTCCGGTCGCCTCGTCCTCGACGATGCCCATGTCGGGCGCGAACATCCGCGCCCGGAGGCGCCCCTCGGCCTCGTCGATCCAGGCGTAGGCGTAGTGGTGCCCGCTCGTGAACGCGGCGGGGTCGAGCGCGTCGACGTCCTCCGGCGACTGGAGGGGCAGCCAGCTGAAGTCGGGGGCCCACTCGGCGCGCGCGGTGATCCACGCGGTGTCCTGGGCCTCGTCGACGGTGACCGCGACATCCCCCGCCTTCTCGCGCAGCACGTCGACCGGGGTGCGGCGGTCGGCCAGCCACCACGCGGTGCCCACGCTGGGGTGACCGGCGAAGGGCAGTTCGCGCGCTGGGGTGAAGATCCGGAGCTCGGCCGCCCGCGCGTCTTCGTCGACGACGTCGAGGAACACCGTCTCGCTGAAGCCGAGCGCCGTGGCGATCGCCTGCTCGCGCTGCGCCGTCTGCGGCGAGCTGCGCACGATCCCCAGTTCGTTGCCGTTCGCTCCGCGCTCGTCGGTGAACACGCGGACAACCACTACCTCGATCGACTCGTCCATGACCCCAGCCTGACAGATGATCCAGCCACGGTTCACCCCCGAGGCGCATAATGCGTGCATGACCGGTCACGATCAGAGCCCCGACGAAGAACTCGTCGCCGTCGAGCACGCAGCCACCCGCCTCTCGGAGCGGTTCCCCCACATCCCGAAGGACCGCATCGAGGAGCTCGTCAAGGAGCGCCACGAGGAGTTCTCCGGGGCCCCGGTGCGCGACTTCGTGCCGGTGCTGGTGGAGCACGACGTCAAGCGGCAGCTCGCATCGGAGTCGGGCGGGGCCTCCGCCTGAGTCCGGCCCCGAGCCGGACGACCGGCCGCGCCGACGCGCGGCCCACCGTCCGGGCGCGCTCGGGCGCCCGCCTATCATGGGTGTGCCCGAGCAGCAGGAGCGTGCACCGATGACCCGAGTCCCGACCGTCTACGACGTCGCCACCCACGCGGGCGTCTCGATCGCGACGGTCTCGCGGGTGTTCCGGCAGCCGGACACCGTCAAGGAGGCGACGCGCGAGCGCGTGCTCGCCTCGGTGGATGCTCTCGGCTACGTGCCGAGCGGCGCCGCCCGCGGTCTGGCCGCCCGGCGCACGGGCGTGATCGGCCTGTTCTTCCCCGGCCTCGACGCGATGGACGCCGACGCCGGCCGCCGCCTGGAGGAGGGCGACGAGGGAGCGGCGACGATCGTCCGCGACGTCGGCGGCTCCATCGACACGCGCGGCGGCGACCTGTACTTCGACGAGGTGCTGCGCGGCAGCGAGGTGGAGGCGTGGCGCTCCGGCTTCGTGCTCATGGTCGGCGTCGGACGCGGCGCGACGGCCCACGAGACGTTCGTCGACATGGCGGGGCGCGTCGACGGGATCATCGTCCTGGCCGGGAGTGTGCCGGAGGACGAGATCGGCCGGCTCGCCCGGCGACTGCCCGTGGTCGTCATGGCGGGGCGCCGCCACGGCGACGAGGTCGACCACGTCTCGGTGAGCAACGCCGAGGGGATGCGCGCCCTCGTCGGTCATCTGATCGACGACCTCGGCGTGCGCGACCTCGCCTACGTCGCCGGGAGCGTCGACTCCCCCGACGACGACGAGCGCTGGCAGGGGTTCCTCGGCGCGCTGACCGAGCGCGGCCTCCCGGCGCCGGATGCCCCGGATCACCGCGGCGAGTTCACGCGCGAGGGCGGCCGGCGTGCGGGACGCGAGCTCGTCGCGCGCGAGCGCCTCCCCCGCGCCGTCGTGTGCGCGAACGACCAGATGGCCCTCGGCGTGATCGACGCGGCCCGCATCGGCGGGGTGGATGTGCCGGGCGAGCTCATCGTGACCGGCTTCGACGGCATCGATGCCGGACGGCTCTCGACCCCGCGGCTGACGACCGTCGAGCAGCCGATGGAGGAGGTCGGCCGCGCCGCCGTGCAGACCCTCGTGCGCCGCCTCACCGACCCCGACCGCCCCGCCGCCTCCGTACGTCTCCCCGTCCGCGTCTACCTCCGCGAGTCCTCCGAACCCTCAGACCCGTAGCCGCCGAGCACAGCAAAAGTGCTCGAATCCGCGCTCCGACCGAGCACTTTTGCTGTGCTCGGCGGCTACGGAGGGGCGGAGTGCGGGCGCTTGAGGTGTGCGGGGTTGAAAAAGGAAATGTATGCGCATACAGTCAGAGGGCAACGACCTAGAGAAGGTGGCAATGACGCACTCACGACCCCCTGGTGGGCGACGCCGACGGAGACTCGGAGCGCTCGCCGTGATCGCAGCCGCAGCCCTCGCGCTCTCCGGCTGCAGCATCAAGATCCAGAGCAAGCAAGACCCGTCCATCCCCGCGGACACGATGCTCCTGGCTGCAGACAAGGGCACTCCGATGATGGAGCGCAACTTCAACCCGTACCTGGTGAACAAGCGCGCGGCCTCGTCCTACATCTACGAGCCGCTCGTCGTCATCAACGTGCTCGACGGCACCGGGACACCGTGGCTGGCCTCGAAGGTCTCCCAGCCGGACGCCCGCACCATCGACTACACGATCCGCGACGGCGTGAAGTGGTCCGACGGCAAGCCGTTCACCGTCGACGACGTCGTCTTCACGCTGAACCTGATCAAGAAGTTCCCGACGCTCGACCTCAAGGGCGCGTGGCAGCACATCGCCTCGCTCGAGACGAAGGGCGACCACCTCGTCATCCACCTCAAGGAGGACGACGCCCCCGCGCAGGACATCATCTCCCAGACGCTGATCGTGCCCGAGCACATCTGGAAGGACCAGAAGAGCCCGGACACCTGGCGCGACCCGAACCCGGTCGGCACCGGTCCGTACACGCTCGCGAGCTTCACCTCGCAGCAGTACACGATGGACAAGTTCGAGGACTACTGGCAGGCCGACAAGGTCCAGGTGAAGCACCTCGTGCTCCCCGCCGCGACCAATGAGCTCGACATCGCCACCAAGGGCTTCGACTGGGCGTACGCCTTCATGAGCGACGTGCAGGGCACGTGGGTCGAGGCGAACCCGAACAACAAGTACTGGTTCCCGCCGGGAGGCATCATCGGCCTGATGCCGAACTTCACGGTCGCGCCGTTCAACGACATCAACGTGCGCCGAGGCATCGCGCTCGCGCTCGACCGCGACAAGATCGCCGACTCGGCCACCGAGGGCTACATGAAGCCCGCCGGCCAGACCGGCCTCATCCTCCCGAACCAGGAGAAGGAGCTCGACCCGAGCATCCCCGACGGCGGCCTGATCACGCAGGACACCGCCGGCGCCCTCGCCGCCTTCGCCGCGGCCGGCTACACCCAGCAGGGCGGCAAGCTCGTCGGCCCCGACGGCAAGCAGTTCTCGTTCTCCATCACGACCGCCAACGGCTACACCGACTGGCTGCGCGCGGTGCAGGAGGTGCGCAAGGAGCTGACGGCCCTCGGCATCGACGTGCAGATCAAGCAGCCGCAGCCGCCGGGGTACCAGCAGGCCATCCAGAACGGCGACTTCCAGGTCGCGATGGGCGGCATGGGCGCGGGCGTCGTCTTCCAGGCGTTCAACGCGACGCTGTCCAGCGAGTTCGCCACCCCGATCGGCAAGGCGACCGCGAGCAACTTCGGCCGCTACACGAACCCGGAGGCGGACAAGCTCCTCGCCGAGTACAAGACGACGGTCGACCCGGCGAAGCGCCTCGAGCTCAGCCACCAGCTGCAGCGGATCGTCTACGACGACCTCCCGGTGATCTCCATGTACTACGGCGGCCTGTGGGGTCTCTACAACGACGCGAAGTTCACGGGCTGGCCCGACGCGGACGACCCGTACGCGCCGCCGCAGACCTACGACCAGACCCCGCTGCTCGTGTTCACGCATCTCAAGCTCCGGAAGGACGGTGAATAGGCCGTGAAGTACGCCCTTCGCAAACTCGGCCTGTTCGTGCTCACCCTGTGGGCCGCGATCACGCTGAACTTCCTGCTGCCCCGCCTGATGCCGGGCTCCCCGACCGACGCCGCCATCGCGAAGCTGTCGCAGAACGGCCCGGTCACCCAGGCCACCCGCGACGCGATCGAGGCGCAGCTCGGCGTGCCGGGCGGCAACCTCTGGGACCAGTACGTGAGCTACCTGCACCAGGTGGTCACGTTCGACTTCGGCGTCTCGTACACGTTCTATCCGCAGAGCGTCGGCGAGCTGATCGGCCAGGCGTTCCCGTACACGATCATGCTGGTCGGCATCGTCACCATCGTGGCGTTCGTGCTGGGCACCCTGACCGGTGTGCTCGCCGCCTGGCGCCGCAACACCTGGCTCGACTCCCTGCCCACCCTGACCGGCACCTTCGCCAGCACGTTCCCGTACTTCTGGACCGCGCTGCTCCTGCTGTTCTTCCTGGGCTACGTGCTGCACTGGTTCCCGACCTCGGGCGCCTACGGTCCGACGGCCTCGCCGATGTTCAGCTGGGACTTCATCGTCGACGCGGCGTACCACGCGGTGCTCCCGGCGGTGACGATCCTCATCACCTCGGTCGGCGGTTGGATCCTCGGAATGCGCAACGCGATGATCAACACCCTCGGTGACGACTACGTGACCTTCGCCCAGGCGAACGGCCTCAAGGGCCGCACCGTCGCGATGAAGTACGCGGCGCGCAACGCGATCCTGCCGAACCTCACCGGATTCGGGCTCGCGCTCGGCGGCGTGGTCGGCGGCTCCATCCTCGTGGAGCAGGTGTTCGGCTACCCCGGCATCGGCTTCCTGCTCTTCAACGCGGTGATCGGGCAGGACTACCCGCTGATGCAGGCGCTGTTCCTGCTCATCACGGTGAGCGTTCTCGTCGCCAACTTCCTCGTCGACATCCTGTACGGCGTACTCGACCCAAGGACCCGCCGATGACCACAACGCAGAGTTTCAAGTCCATCAGCACCGAAGAGGTGGCGCGTCCGCCGCACCGGCTGGCCTTCATCGGCCGGGCGTTCGCCACCCTCTGGGCCAACTGGAAGTCGCGCCTCGGCCTGATCATCCTCGGCCTGTTCGTGCTCGTCGCGATCTTCGCCCCGTGGCTCGCGCCGTACGGTGCGACCCAGGACGGCTTCCCGCGCAACGCGGACGCCAGCTGGGCGCACTGGTTCGGCACCACCGCTGCCGGCGAGGACGTGCTCAGCCAGCTCATCTACGGCACCCGGATCAGCGTCACCGTCGGCTTCATCGCCGGAGCGCTGTCCACCCTGGTCGCCGTGCTGATCGGCCTCAGCTGGGGCTACATCCGCGGGTTCGGCGCCGAGGTGGTCAACTTCATCGTCAACCTGTTCCTGGTCATCCCGGGCCTCCCGCTGATGATCGTGATCGCCGCCTACCTGCAGAACGGCGGCCTGGCGATGATCATCGCGGTCATCGTGATCACGGGATGGGCGTGGGGTGCGCGCGTGCTGCGCAGCCAGACGCAGTCCCTCCGGTCGCGCGACTTCGTGACCGCCGCACGGTTCTCGGGCGACAGCTCGTTCCGCGTGGTGTTCCACGAGATCCTGCCGAACATGACCTCGCTCATCGCGGGCTCGTTCTTCGGCGCCGCGACCGCCGCGATCCTCGCCGAGGCGGGCCTGGAGTTCCTCGGGCTGGGCGACTCGTCGATCGTCAGCTGGGGCACCATCCTCTACTGGGCGCAGAACTCGAACGCCCTGCTCACCGGCCAGTGGATCCTGCTGTTCGCCCCGGGTCTGTGCATCGCCCTGCTGGCGATGAGCCTGACCCTGATCAACTTCGGCGTGGATGCGATCAGCAACCCGCGCCTGCGGGAGGGGTCGGCCAAGGCCCCCCGGACCGCGCCTTCAGCCCGCACCGAGGAAGGAAGCGAGCGATGACCGCACTGCTGGAGGTCCGCGACCTCTCCGTCGTCTACGAGTCGGCCGGGCAGGTCCCGGTGCAGGCGGTCGACCACGTGTCGTTCGACATCGGGGCCGGCGAGTTCGTCGGCCTGGTCGGCGAGTCGGGGTCGGGCAAGTCGACGCTCGGCTTCGCGCTCACCCGGCTCCAGAAGCCGCCGGCGCGCACCAACGGCGGCAGCATCCGCTTCGACGGGCACGACATCCGCGAGCTCGACGACGAGTCCCTGCGCCGCCAGCGCCAGGGCGGCTTCGCCATGGTGCTGCAGTCCGGCATGAACGCGCTGAACCCGGTGCGCACCATCCGCAAGCACTTCGCCGACATCTTCCGCGCCCACGGGCACGTCGAGCGCAGCCGCTGGGACGACCGGATGCGCGAGCTCGTCGGCAAGGTCGGCCTGCCGGAGCAGGTGCTCGCGCGCTTCCCCGGCGAGCTGTCCGGCGGCATGCGCCAGCGCGTCTCGATCGCGCTCGCGCTGTCGCTCGAACCGCGCCTGATGGTGTTCGACGAGCCGACGACGGCGCTCGACGTGCTCGTGCAGCACGCGATCATGGACACGATCACCGAGCTGCAGGCGTCGGAGGGCTTCACGGCCGTGCTCATCAGCCACGACCTCGGGGTCGTGCTGGAGGCCACGCAGCGCGTGCTCGTCATGCACGACGGGCGCATCGTGGAGGACGCCACCAGCCGCGACATCCTGGAGCGCCCGCAGCACGAGTACACGCAGATGCTGCTGAGCCACTACGCCGACCCGCGCGGCGAGGTCGTCGAGCTGCCGGGTCTGCCGGCGGACCGCTCGGCCCGCACCTCGGACGTGCAGCAGCGGGAGGGCCGCGCGGCCAGCTCCGCGATCACGGTCGAGGGCGTCAGCAAGGTCTACCCGGCACCGCGCCGCGGCGAGAGCCCGGTGACGGCCGTCGACGACGTGACCTTCACGCTCGAGCCGGGCCAGTCGCTCGCGCTCGTCGGTGCGTCGGGGTCGGGCAAGTCGACGATCGCGAAGCTCCTCACGGGTGTGGAGGCGCCGACCTCGGGCACCGTCCGCTTCGGCGACACCGACGTGGCGTCGCTCGGGCGGCGCGGCATCCACCAGCTCCACAAGAACGTGCAGATGGTCTTCCAGGACCCGTATGCGGCCCTCAATCCGCTGCACACCGTGGAGTACGCGCTCACCCGGCCGGTGGTCAACTACACCGGCCTCCGCGGCAAGGACGCCCGTCGCCGGGTGCTCGAGCTGCTGGAGACCGTGGGGCTGACGCCCGTGGAGCAGTTCGCGCAGAAGCTGCCGCACCAGCTCTCGGGCGGGCAGCGGCAGCGCGTCGTGATCGCCCGCGCGCTCGCCAGCGATCCGCAGGTGCTCATCGCCGACGAGCCGGTGTCGATGCTCGACGTGACGCTGCGCGCCGGCGTGCTCGCGCTGCTCGAGGAGCTGCGCGAGCGCTGGGGCGTCTCGCTGCTCTACATCACGCACGACCTGCTCTCGGCCCGGCTCGTCACCGACGACATCATGGTGTTGAACAGCGGCCGCGTGGTCGAGCGGGGCCGGACCGCCGACGTGCTGCGGCATCCCACCGATCCGTACACGATCGCGCTGCTCGACGCCGTGCCGAACCCGGCGAAGACCCGGGAGGCGCTCGCGTGACGTTCGCTCCGCTGCCGCCGTTCGGTGCGCTGCCCGTGCCGCCGGGGGTCGACGTCGTCGGCCTCCCGGCGCGGGTCGGGACGCTGACGGCGTTCCACGCTGCGCCGGCCGGCGACAGCCGGGGCACGGTGCTGATCGTCCCCGGCTTCACCGGGTCGAAGGAGGACTTCCGCACGTTCCTCCCGCTGCTCGCCGCGCGCGGCTGGGACGCGTGGGCGTACAGCCAGCGCGGCCAGGCCGACTCCGCCGCTCCCGCGGGCGTCGAGGCGTACACGCTCGACGCGTTCGCCGCGGACGCGGTGGAGGCCGCCGGGCTCGTGGGCGAAGGATCGCCGGTGCACCTCCTCGGCCACAGCTTCGGCGGGGTCGTCGCGCGGGCGGCGGTCGTCGCCTCCCCCGCGTCGTTCGCCTCGCTGACGATGCTCTGCTCCGGCCCGCACGGCTGGCCCGGACGCCACCAGGAGACGACCGACACGGTCGCCGAGTCCGGCTCGATCGGGCTCTGGTACCGGGACAACCCGCACACCCGCGGGCTCCCCGACGACGCGCTGGAGCCCGAGCTGGCGTTCCTGCGGCTGCGGGCGGCGCACACATCGAGCGACAACCTGCTCGCGGGCGCCGAGATCCTCCGCTCCGAGGAGGACACGACCGACGAGCTGCGCGCGACCGGCGTTCCGGTGCTCGTGGCGCACGGCGAGCACGACGACAAGTGGCCGATCGCCGCCCAGCGCGACATGGCCGAGCGCCTCGGCGCGCGGTACGCCGTGATTCCGGGCGGCGCGCACTCGCCGCAGCTCGAGGCGCCCGAGGCGACCATCGACGCTCTCGACGGGTTCCTCGCCGCTCCCGGCCCCTGACCTCCCGAACCTCCCCAACCATCCGCACGACAAGGAGAACTGTGCTCACCTTCCCCGACGGCTTCCTCTGGGGGGCCTCCACCGCCGCCCACCAGATCGAGGGCAACAACATCAACAGCAACTGGTGGGTGCACGAGCACACCCCCGGCACCAGCATCGTCGAGCCCTCCGGCGACGCGATGGACAGCTATCACCGCTACCGCGAGGACATGAAGCTGCTCGCCGACGCCGGTCTCGACAGCTACCGGTTCAGCGTCGAGTGGGCGCGCATCGAGCCGGAGCGCGGCTTCGTCTCCCGCGCCGAGATCGACCACTACCGCCGCATGGTGGAGGCCTGCCACGAGTTCGGCCTCAAGCCGGTCGTGACGCTCATGCACTTCACCGTGCCGCGCTGGTTCGAGCGCGACGGCTTCTGGCGCGCGCCGGACGCCGCCGACCTGTTCGCCCGCTACACCGAGCTCGCCCTCCCCATCGTCTCCGACGGCGTCGAGTACGTCTGCACGATCAACGAGCCGAACATCGCGGCCATGCTCGCGGGCGGCGAGGACGCCTCGAACCTGGTCGCCTACGGCCTCCCCAACCCCGACCTCGGCGTCGCGGACGCGCTGCTCGACTCCCACCACCGCTCGCGCGAGGTGCTGTCGCAGGTGAGCGGCCTGAAGTCGGGCTGGACCATCGCCACCCAGGCGTTCCGCGCCACCGGCGAGCCGGGCTCGGAGGAGAAGCTGCGCGAGTACGGCCACCCGCGCGACGACTGGTACCTCGAGAACTCCGCCGGCGACGACTTCGTCGGCGTGCAGGCGTACACCCGCACCTTCATCGGCCCGGAGGGTCCGCTCCCGGTCTCGGAGGACGTCGAGACGACGCTCACCGGCTGGGAGTTCTACCCGCCGGCCGCGGCCGAGGGTGCGCGGAGCGCCTGGGAGCTCTCCGGCGGCGTGCCGGTGATGATCACCGAGAACGGCATCGCCACGGCCGACGACGAGCGCCGGATCGCGTACACCGACGGCGCGCTGCGCGAGCTGCACGCGGCGATCCAGGATGGTGTGCAGATCGAGGGATACCTGCACTGGAGCGCCCTCGACAACTACGAGTGGGCCAGTGGCTTCCGGCCGACCTTCGGCCTGATCGCGGTCGACCGCGAGACCTTCGTGCGCACCCCGAAGCCCAGCCTCGGCTGGCTCGGCGGCGTGGCCCGCGCGAACGGGCTCTGAGCACGGCGCTCCGAGCACCGCGCTCCGAGCACCGACCGCGGCGAATGCGCCGGATCATCGCGATCCGGCGCATTCGCCGTTCTGCTGCTGTTACGCGTCCGCCCGCTCTGCGGCGCGGCGACGGCGCCGGTCGACGGCGATCGCGACGGCGCCGAGCATCAGCGCTGCCAGGCCGACCACCGCGGGAGGCGCGGACTCCGTCCCGGTGGAGGCCAGCCGGGTCGTGGCCGCCGGCGTGATCCGGCCGCCGTCGGGCGCTCCGGGCACCCGCGCCGGCGGTTCGGGGACGACCGGGGCGGTGGGATCGCCCGGGTCAGCCGGGGCGCCCGGATCCTCCGGCTCCGGTTCCACGTGCGGATCGAGCGGCGACGGCGGCTCCGTCGTCTCGCCGTCCGGCTGCTCCGGTGCCGGTTCCACGGGGACCTCGGTCTCGAGCTCCGGCTCCGCCGGCTCACCGGGCACCTCCGGCTCGACCTCCGGCACGACCGGCTCGCCCGGCACCTCCACCTCCGGCTCCGGCTCCGGCACGACCGGCTCGCCCGGCACCTCCACCTCCGGCTCCGGCTCCGGCACGACCGGCTCGCCCGGCACTTCCACCTCCGGCTCCGGCTCGACCGGCACCTCCACCGTCGCCTCCGGGTCGGCGGTGTTCACCAGCTCCACCACCATCGTGCGACCGGCGGCGATCACGAACTCGGCTCCCGGCCCGTGCTCGACGCCGTCCACGAGGATCCGGACGTCACCCCACTCGACGCCGGGGACGACCGGCAGGTCGACCTCGCCAACCAGCACGCGCGTCCCGACGCGGAACCACGGCGACACGGCCTCCGTGCCGTCGAACGCCACGTTCAGCGTGCCGTCCTCGTATCCGTCCGCCCTGTAGCGCGCGTGGAACTCCGTGCCCGGCGCGACGAGCGCGGCCGCCGCGCCGGTCACCGACTTGGCAACCGAGAAGCGTCCCACTTCGTCACCCTCGGCGGTGCCTCCACCGGACCCGGAGAGCACGATCCTGCTGGAGGTGACCAGCCGGTTCACGCTCGCGCTGTTGCGGAAGGTGTCCCCCGCCCGCACCTCCCCGGTGGGCCGGGTGATGTAGTTGACGCGGATCGCGCACGCGCCCTCCACGCCCGCCTTCTGCGCGAGCGCCCGGTCCACCTCCACCGTCATCGTCCCGCCGTCCGGCGAGACCGTCCAGCGGGCGAGCGACCGATCGCCCACGACGCGCGGATACCGGTCGGGATCCGCGTCGCAGCTCTGCTCCAGGTAGGGGGCCCACTGCGGTCCGGGGTAGGCGGCAGGGTCGAGGAACCGGTGCGGGGAGCCCTCACCGATACGGTCGACGATGGTCAGCGGGGAGGTCCCGTCGTCCGGCCACTCGCTCGACGGCACCGCGACCTTCCACCAGAACCCCTCGCCCTTCGCCAGATAGTTCTCGCCCCACTTCTGGAAGCGCTCGATGGGCGGAGTCGGCTCGGCCGGAGTCGACGGCTCGGTGCCGGTGTCGCGCGGCACGATCCCGCCGCCGCCCGGAAGGGGGACGGAGCGCGTCTGTCCACCATCGAGGACGACGTCGACCGAGGTCGAATCCGTGGCCTTGCTCGCCCGGACCCCGGCCCACAGGGCGCCGTGGACATTGCTCTTGCCCTCCACCGAGGAGTTCAGCGTGCACGCGAGCACGGGCGGCGTGCCGGTGACGGCGCACTCCCCCATCGACTCCCCGGAGGCCGTCTCCAGCGCGAAGGGTGTCACGTTGACGGTCGAGAAGACGTCGGGGAGTTCAAGGGTGAACCGGTGTCCCGCCACGGTGCCGTCGGGGACCGACCAAGCCGCGGTGACGCGGACGGAATCCCCCACGGTCAGCGGTCGATCGGCGTCTCCGGCCGGGTCGCGCGTGATCTGGATGGAGCCGGGATCGACGCCGCCGCCCTCGGCGGCCATGCCCGGCGAGACGACCACCCCCGTCACACCGAGGACCCCGCCGGCCAGGGCAGCGATCAGAGAAAAAGCAAGGGGAACCTTCATCGGAGACCTCATCCTTCGTCCCGGTGCGGCAGCCCGAGCGGCGCCGCATCGCATGCCTCCAGCCGACCAGAGGGCCGGGCGCCCACCGAGGTGAGCGACGGGAGGTGCAGTGCCGGCCGGAGGGTTTCTCCGAAGTGGACGAGGGGACTCGCCGGGGAACTCCGAGCGGCTCCGTAGTCCAGCCCGCGACTACCGAGTCGGTTCGCAGATCGTCGTGCGTATCCACTCCGCGACGGAGTTCCGGTCGACCTCGCCGGTGCGGGTGAGCCGCACCAGCTCGAGGGCATGATCGGTGAGCCGGCCGTCGGCGGAGTCCGCCGGGTCGCGCAGCACGTGGAGGGCGAACCAGCGGGTGGGACGGGCGCCGATGCGCACCGCGACGGCCGCGATCCCGGCGAAGTGCCGCGCCTGACCGTCGGTGCCGTCGTCGACGTGCGGCCGGAAGCCGCGCCCTCGCAGCCGGTTGCGGCCGCCGCGTGCGGCGTCCAGGAACCAGAACGGGCCGCGCCCGACCCCGCCGACCTCCGCCCCGAGATCGATGAAGAACCGGCGGGAGCTGGTCGACCCGGCGGCGAGGCGGGCGGCGGTGCTGACGAGGTCGGCGCAGGCGTTCATCCCCTCAGCGTAGGCGCGGCCGGCGCGGGCTCTCGGAGCGGATCGTCAGGGTGACGGGACGAGGCGCGGCCCGTCGGCGATGCCGTCGTCGCCGGTCACGAGGAGCGCCTGGTCGTCGTTCAGCAATCGCAGGGGATGCGACGTGCCGTACTCGGCGACGATGCGCTCGATCACGGCGGCGGGATACGACAGCCCGTCGGCGTGCGGGACCACGACGATGTCGACAAGGCCGAGGGCGGCGTGGCCGGCGAGCTCGGGCGCCTCCGCCGGATCGTCCATCGGGGTGATCGGCTCGATGGTGGGGCCGGCGACGACCGATCCGGCGCTCAGGCCGATGTAGGGCAGGCCCGCGCGCACGCGGTCGACGATCGCACGGTCGGCTCCGGTCGACCGGAGGGCGTGCAGCAGCGCGAAGGTGTTGCCGCCGGCGACGTAGAGCGCATCCACGCGGTCGAGCGCGCGCTCGGTCTCGTCCAGCGGCGTCCCGCCGACGCGGATGACCGCCACCTCGTGGCCGAGCGCGGCGATCCGCTCCTGCTCCGCGTTCACGAAGGGCGCATCGGGATACGGCAGCGCGGCATCCGGGACGTAGCCGATCCGGAGGGCGCCCGCCCTGCCCGTCGCCTCCTCCAGGAACGCGGGGACCGCACCGACATTGGACGAGAGCAGAAGGAGACGCACCCGTCCGATGCTACCGACGCGACTGCGCCGCGGCGGGACGTCTGCGGCCGCTCGCCGCACCGCAGACGTCCCGGGAGACCGCGGTCGCGGATCAGGCGCGCTGGCGGATGAAGGCGGCGAGCACGACGCCGGCGAGGCTCGTGGCCGCGGCGAACACGAAGAGCGCGGTGAACTCCCCCGCCCCCGTGGCGGCGTCCGTCAGGAAGAGTGCGGTGATCGGCGCGCCGAGGGCGGAGCCGATGGTGCGCAGCACGCTGTTGACGGCGACCGCCGACGCGACCTCGGCGCGGGGAGCGAGCTGCGACACGAGCTCGGCCGCGACCGCGAAGCCGATTCCGTTGCCCAGACCGATGAGGCCGAAGAAGACGATCACGGCGACCAGGGACTGCGGTGCGAGCGCGACGCCGACGCTGCCGACGACCATCGTGGCCAGCGCGATCATCGCCACGGCGCGCGCCGGGATCCGCCCGATCAGGGCCGGGGCGATGCGGCCGCCGACGAAGACCAGCACCGCGCCCGGCAGCATGACGAGCCCGGTCGCCGAGACGCCCATCCCGTGCCCGGCGCCGGTGGCGGCCTGCAACAGGACCGGCAGGCCGACGTAGAACAGATAGGGCACGAAGCCGAGGAACAGGGTGAGCGCGTTGGTGAGCAGCAGGACCGGCCGGGCGAGCACGCGCATGTCCACGAGCGGCTGCGGCACCCGCAGCTCGACGGCCACGAGACCGCCGAGAGCGGCGGCGGCCACCACGAGGAGCCCGAGGGTGACGGGCGACGTCCATCCCCAGGCCGACCCCTGCGACACCGCGAGCAGCAGGGCGAGGAGGCCGACGACCAGCAGCGCTCCCCCGCTCCAGTCCGTGCGGCCCGCGGATCCGCGCTGCGACGCCGGCACCCACAGCACGACCAGCAGCAGCGCGACGAGCCCGACCGCCGTGCCGGCGATGAACAGCCACGGCCACGACAGGTACTGCGCGATCAGGCCGCCGATCACCAGGGCGACGCCTGCGCCCAGGCCGAGTGTCCCGCTCAGCCAGCCGACCGCGGCGCGCTGCGCGGTGCCGGGCAGGTGGCGCCGGACGATCGCGAGGGCGAGCGGGAAGGAGGCGGTGGAGGCGCCCTGCAGCACCCGCCCGACCACCAGCACGGTGAAGGTCGGCGCGAACGCGCACACCGCGCCCCCGACGGCGAACACGCCCAGGCTGATCAGCAGCAGGCGCCGGTGGCCGAACCGGTCGCCGAGCGAGCCGATGACCGGCGCGGCGACCGCGCCGCTGAGCAGGTAGGAGGTGAGCACCCAGCCGCTGCCCGCCGCATCCAGCCCGAACGCGGCCGCGAGCACCGGGAGGGCCGGCACGAGCAGCGTCTGCATCATCGAGTAGGCGAGCACGGCGAGCGCGAGGGCGACGACGATGCGACCGCCGCGGGACTCGAGCGCCGCGGCCCCGGGGGTGGAGGTCGCGGGTGTCGCGCGAATCGCGGGGGTCGGATTCGTCGGCGGAGAGGGCAGGGAGGGCGCGGGCATCGATCGCCTTTCGGTGGGTACGGGATGTTCGATCGGGGAGGCGGGTTTCGGAACGGAACACTCCGTTCCGTTCAAACCTAACACGCTCCCCGCTACCCTGGAAGCATGGAAGCCTCCCCCGGCGAGACCGCGGCGCCCCGCCCGCGCGGCCGCGAGCGTGAGGCCCGGGCGAACGACACCTCGGTGCTCGAAGCGGCGCGCGACGTCTTCGCCGAGCAGGGCTACAACGCCCCGATGTCCGCCGTGGCGGAACGCGCGGGCGTCGGCGTCGCCAGCATCTACCGGCGCTACCCGAGCAAGGACGCGCTGGTGCACGGCCTCCGCCTGCTCGCCCTGCAGCAGGTGACCGATCTCGCCGTCACGTCGGCGCGTGCCACGCCCGGCTCGGCGATCCGGACCTTCCTGGAGACCCACCTCCAGGAGGCGGCCAATCCGCTGGTCACCACCTTCGGCCGCCACGTGGGCTCGAGCCCCGACATCGACGCCGCCGCCGACCGCCTGCTGCTCGCGCTGGAGGCCCTCATCGCGGCGGATGCCAGCACGGGAGCCGTCCCCGCAGACTTCGGCCCGGGCGAGCTGATGGCGACGCTGGTGCATCTGCGTCCCGCCCTCCCGACGACGCGGGAGCGCTCCATCCAGATCCACCTGCGCCACCTCGACGTCTACCTGCTGGGGCTGCGGGAGGCCGCTGCGGACCCCGCGCGCCAGCGCGGCGAACCGATGACCTGGGCCGAGTGGCTGGCCCTCAACAGCGCGGGACGGCCGGACGATGTCGGAGGGTCCCCGGTAGACTAGAAGCCTGATCGGCCACGCGGCCGATGTGGCCGCCGGGCGTCGCCCCGCCGGTCCGAGGCTCGAAACCTCCGGCATCCCTCACAAGACTCCGGAGGTTCCTCCATGTCCCGCGCCGTCCGCCCGCCGCACAAGTGGCTCGCTCTCGCCGTCCTCTCCCTCACCCAGCTCGTCGTCGTGCTCGACGGCACCATCGTCAACATCGCGCTGCCGCAGGCGCAGGTGGCTCTCGGCCTCTCCGACACGGAGCGCCAGTGGGTGGTGACCGCCTACGCCCTGGCGTTCGGCGCGCTCCTGCTGCTCGGCGGCCGCATCGCCGACTACTGGGGCCGCAAGCGCACCTACCTGGTCGGCATGATCGGGTTCGGCATCGCCTCCGCCATCGGCGGGCTCGCCCAGAACGGCATCGAGCTGATCGGCGCCCGCGCGCTCCAGGGCGTCTTCGCCGCTCTGCTCGCCCCGGCCGCGCTCGCCCTCCTGACCGTGACCTTCCCGAGCGGACGCGAGCGCAACACCGCCTTCGCCGTCTTCGGCACGATCGCCGGCGCCGGCGCGGCGGTCGGCTTGCTGCTCGGCGGCGTGCTCACCGAGTTCGCCGACTGGCGCTGGTGCCTGCTCGTGAACCTCTTCTTCGTGGCCGTCGGCCTCGTCGGCGGCGCGCTCGTGCTGAACGAGAGCCGCGCCGAGGGTCGCAACCGCTACGACTGGTGGGGCGTCGTCACCGTCACCCTCGGCCTCGGTTCGCTGGTCTACGGCTTCAGCCTCGCCGAGAACGGCTGGGGCCGGGTCGACACCATCGGGTTCCTCGCCGCCGGCGTGCTCCTGCTCGTCGCGTTCGTGCTGATCGAGCGCCGGGTCGCCCAGCCGCTCCTCCCGCTGCGGGTCGTGCTCGACCGCGTGCGCGGCGGCGCGTTCCTCATCCAGGCCGTCGCCGGCAGCGTGATGATCGGCGCGACGCTCTACCTGACGCTGCACCTCCAGCTGGTGCTCGGGATGCGGCCGCTCGAGTCGGGGCTGGCGAGCCTCCCCCTCACGCTGGCGATCATGGCGATGGCCCCCGTCGCGACCCGGCTGCTCGGCCGCATCGGCGCCCGGCCGCTGATGATCGCCGGACCCCTGATCGTGGCGGTCGGGCTGCTCTACCTGAGCCGCCTGACGGCCGACGGCTCCTACTTCGCCCAGGTGCTCCCCGCCCTCGTGATCATGGGCGTCGGCATGGCGTGCGTGTTCGTGCCGCTGCAGAACCTCGCGCTGAGCGGCGTCGCGCCGCACGACGCGGGCGCGGCCTCCGCCACCGCCAACTCGGCGATGCAGATCGGCGGCTCGGTCGGCCTCTCGGTCTTCACGGCGCTCTACGCCGCGGCGCTCGCCACCGACGGCGCGAAGCCGGTCGACCTGACAGCCGGGTACTCCGTGGTCTTCCTGGCCGCCGCGGTCGGGATGGTGCTGGCCGCCGGCATCGCGATCGGCCTCATCCGCGGGCCGAAGAGCCGCCCGACGCCGGCGACGGAGCAGCACGCCGCGGCTCCGATCGGCGTCTGACGCGAGACGTGACGTGGCGGATGCAGCACGACCTGCATCCGCCACGGGTCACGCGTCCGTGACGGGCCGGGCTCAGGCCTCCGCGCGCGGGAGGGTCTTCCCGCGGAAGAAGTCCGGGAGCCGGCGTCGCATCACGAGCATCACCACGACGCCCGACAGCAGGATGACCATCCCCAGGATGAACACCAGGCCCACGCCGGCGACGTTCGAGCCGCTGCCGTAGGACGGGTCCATGCTGTCGACCAGCGTGGTGACGAAGAGCACGCTCAGGATGCCGCCGCCGACGAGCGGGCACACGAGCGTGAAGAAGGCGTTGCGCACCGAGGAGAACCACTTCCGGCGGAAGAACCACACGCACGCGAACGCGGTGATGCCGTAGTAGAAGCAGATCATCATCCCGAGCGTGGTGATGGTGTCCCAGAGCACGTCCTCGCTGATGAAGCGCATGACGGCGTAGAACACGCTGGCGACCACGGCGGAGACCACGGTCGAGTACCCCGGGGTCATGAAGCGCGGGCTGACGCGGGCGAACCGCTGCGGAAGGGCGCCGTAGTGCCCCATGGCGAGCAGCGTGCGCGCCGGGGACACCGCGGTCGACTGCAGCGACGCCGCCGAGCTGGAGAGCACGGCGATCGACATCAGGATGGCGAGCGGGCCGAGCACCGGGCCGGCCAGCGCGAAGAAGACGTTCTCCTGGATGTCGGGGTTGCCGAGGCCGATGCCGTCGTCGCCGGTCCCCGCGAACGAGATCGCCGCCATCGAGACGAACAGGTACGCCACCACGATGATGACGACGGTGAGGGTCGCGGCACGGCCCGGCGTCGAGCGGGAGCCCTTGGTCTCCTCGGACATGGTGAGGGTCACATCCCAGCCCCAGAAGATGAAGATCGAGAGGGAGAGACCGGCGGCGAAGGCGGAGAACGACGGGACGCCGAAGGGGTTGAACCAGTCGAGGCTCGGCGGGGTCGCGTCGAACGCGGTGCCGTTCGCCACGTGGACGAACGCGACGACGCCGAACAGCACGAGCACCAGCAGCTGGAAGCCGACCAGGACGTACTGCACCTTCTGGGTGGTCTGCATGTCGCGGTACGAGATGAGGGTCGCGACGGCCATGAACGCCAGACAGGTGGCGACGTTGATGAACGGGTTCTTCGAGAGGTCCGCGATCGCGGGGTTGTGGAACACCTGCGACAGCAGCAGGTAGAGGAAGTCGACGGCGATGCCCGCCAGGTTCGAGAGCACCACCACCGTCGCGGCGATGAGACCCCAGCCGCCCATCCACCCGAGGTACGGGCCGAAGGCGCGCGTCGCCCAGGTGAACGAGGTGCCGGAGTCGGGCATCGCGTTGTTGAGCTCGCGATAGCCGAACGCGACCAGCAGCATCGGGAGGAAGCCGACCAGGAAGATCGCGGGCAGGTGGACGCCCACCTCGGACACGGTCGGGCCGAGCGCGCCGGTCAGCGTGTAGGCGGGCGCGATGCAGGAGATGCCGATGACGACGGCGCCGATCAGGCCGACCGACCCGGCGCTCAGACCCTTGGCGGTGCGGGTCGAGCCGGTCTCGGTGGATTCCGCGGCGCTGCGGGTGCTCATTCGGTGGTACTCCTACTGGGCCGCGCGGGGCACGACGATCATGGGGACGGGCAGTTCGCGCAGCATCGTGGCCGCGGTGGTGCCCAGGAACAGTCGGCTCTGCTGCGCGAGGCGGCTGGAGCCGACGACGACGACCTCGCCGGGCCGCCAGTCGAGGGAGGCGACGGCGTGCGAGATGCTGTCGCCGGGAGCGACGAAGGCGGTCGCCTCGACGCCGTCGGGGAGTGCCGCGCGCGCCTCCTGGAGCACGGCGGCGGCGTGGTGCTCGCTCACGCGCGCCTTGGCCGCATCCACCCCCGGGAGGTCGAGGGCGAGCAGGGAGACGAGACGCAGGGGCGCGCGGCCCGCGGCGGAGAGGCGCGCACTCGTGGCGAGCACGGCGTCGGCGCCCTCGCGCGTGCCGACCATGCCGGTCACGCGGCCGAGCGGTGCGGCCGTCTCGCGCGAGCCCTGCGGCGCCAGCATCACCGGGATGGGCGAGGCGTGCAGCAGCGAGCCCGCGACCGAGCCGACCGTGAATCGACCGAGCAGGCCGTCCCGCGCTGCACCCACGACGATGAGCGCGGCACGGCCTGCCTCGGCGGCTGTGAGGATCCCGCCGGCGAGGGAGTCGCCGTAGACGACCCTCTCGCGCGACGGCACCTGGTCCGGGATGCGGGAGCGGGCGTCGGCGAGCCAGCCCTCCGCGGTTTCGCGCAGGAGCGCGTCGTAGCCGGGATCGTTCGGGACGATCGACGGCCGCGAGTTCATGGGCAGCACCACCACGACGTCCAGCCGCGCACCGATCGAGCCCGCGAGGGCCGATGCCGCGGCGAGGGCGTCCTCGCCGGCCGGCGTCGCCGTATAGCCGACGAGGATGCGCGGTGGAGTCGTGGTGGTCATGTCAGCTCGCCGGGATGAGCGTGTACTTCGTGCTCAGGTACTCGTGGATGCCCTCGAGCCCGCCCTCGCGGCCGAGACCCGACTGCTTCACGCCGCCGAACGGCGCGGCGGCGTTGGAGACGAGGCCGGTGTTGAGGCCCATCATGCCGGTGTCGACGCTGTCGATCAGGCGCTGGCCGCGGGCGAGGTCCTGGGTGAAGACGTAGCCGACGAGTCCGTACTCGGTCTCGTTGGCGCGCTCCACGGCCTCCTGCTCGGTGGAGAAGGTCGAGATCGCCAGGATCGGCCCGAAGATCTCCTCGCGGAGGATCTCGCTGCCGGGCTGGATGTCGGTGATGACGGTCGGCTCGAAGAAGAAGCCGTCGCTCTCGGGGGCCGCGCCGCCGGTGAGCACGCGGGCGCCGCGCGAGACGGCGTCGTCGACCAGGGCCGCCATCGAGGCGACCGCGCGGTCGTCGATCAGCGGACCGAGGGTGACGCCCTCGTCGGTGCCGCGGCCGACGCGCAGCGCGTTCACGCGCTCGGTGACGCGGGCCGCGAACTCCTCCGCGATCGACTCGTGCACGATGAACCGGTTGGCCGCGGTGCAGGCCTGGCCCATGTTGCGGAACTTCGCGAGCATCGCGCCCTCGACCGCCTTGCCGAGGTCGGCGTCCTCGAAGACGACGAACGGGGCGTTGCCGCCGAGCTCCATCGAGGTGCGGAGCACGTTCTGGCCCGCCTGGGCGAGCAGCGCGCGGCCGACCGGCGTGGAGCCGGTGAACGAGAGCTTGCGCAGGCGCGGGTCGGCGATGATCGGGGCCGAGACGGCACCGGAGGTCGACGTCGGGATGACGTTGACCACACCGTCCGGCACGCCGGCATCGGCGAGCAGCTGGGCGAAGAACAGCGTGGTGAGCGGGGTCAGCTCGGCCGGCTTGATGACGACCGTGCAGCCGGCGGCCAGCGCCGGCGCGATCTTGCGGGTCGCCATCGCGAGCGGGAAGTTCCACGGCGTGATGAAGAAGCACGGGCCGACCGGGCGCTGCGAGACGACCATGGTGCCGGTGCCCTCGGGGTTCGAGCCGTAGCGGCCGGCGATGCGCACGGCCTCCTCGGAGAACCAGCGGAGGAACTCGCCGCCGTAGGTGACCTCGCCGTTGGCCTCGGCGAGCGGCTTGCCCATCTCGAGGGTCATCAGCAGCGCGAAGTCGTCGCGGCGCTCCTGCAGCAGGTCGAACGCGCGGCGGAGGATCTCGGCGCGGGTGCGGGGCGGGGTCGCCGCCCACGCCTCCGCCGCCTCGGCGGCCGCGTCCAGAGCACGGATGCCGTCCTCCGGGCGCGCGTTGGCGATGCGCTTGATCACGCGGCCGGTGGCCGGGTCCTGGACCTGAATCGGGTCCTGGGCGCCGGCCTCCCAGCGGCCCGCGATGAACAGGCCGTCGGGAACGCGGGCGAGCAGCTCGCTCTCGCGGGTCGTCAGCTCGGGGGCGGTGTCGACGGCGCTCATGCGTTGGCCACCGCCTCCGCGACGACGTCCAGCCCCTCGATGAGGAGGTGGTCCGGGATGCTGAGCGGCGGCAGGAAGCGGATCACGTTGCCGTAGGTGCCGCAGGTGAGCAGCACGACACCGGCGGCGTGGGCGGCCGCGGCGACCTTCGAGGTCAGCGCGGCGTCCGGCTCCCCGGTCTCGGCGTCGACGAGCTCGATGGCGACCATCGCCCCGCGGCCGCGCACCTCGGCGACGCGCGGGTCGGCGTCGCGCAGGGCGCCGAGCTTCTCGAAGAGGATGTCGCCGATCTGGCGGGCGCGCTCGACCAGGCCGTCCTGCTCGTAGGTCTCGATCGCGGCGAGGGCGGCGACGCAGGCGAGCGGGTTGCCGCCGTAGGTGCCGCCGAGGCCGCCGACGTGCGGCGCGTCCATGATCTCGGCGCGACCGGTGACGGCCGAGAGGGGCAGGCCGCCGGCGATGCCCTTGGCGGTGACGATGAGGTCGGGCACGAGGCCGAACTGCTCGGAGGCGAACATGGTGCCGGTGCGGGCGAAGCCGGTCTGCACCTCGTCGGCGATGAAGACGACGCCGTTGGCGCTCGCCCAGGCCTGCAGGGCCGGGAGGAAGCCGTCGGCCGGGACGATGAAGCCGCCCTCGCCCTGGATCGGCTCGATGATGATCGCGGCGAGGTTGCTCGCGCCGATCTGCTTCTCGATCATCGTGATGGCGCGCTTCGCGGCCTCGGCGCCGGAGAGGCCGCCGTCGCGCAGCGGGTAGCTGAGCGGTGCGCGGTAGATCTCGGGGGCGAACGGGCCGAAGCCGTTCTTGTACGGCTGGTTCTTCGCCGTCAGGCCCATCGTGAGGTTGGTGCGGCCGTGGTACGCGTGATCGAACGCGACGACGGCCTGCTTGCCGGTGTAGTGGCGCGCGATCTTGACCGCGTTCTCCACCGCCTCCGCGCCGGAGTTGAAGAGGGCGCTGCGCTTCTCGTGGTCGCCGGGGGTGAGGCGGTTGAGCGCCTCGGCGACGTCGACGTAGGAGTCGTACGGGGCGACCGTGAAGCAGGTGTGCGTGAACGCGGCGACCTGCGCGGTGACGGCCTCGACCACGCGGGGGGCCGAGTTGCCGACGCCGGTCACGGCGATGCCGGAGCCGAGGTCGATGAGCGAGTTGCCGTCGACGTCGACGATGACCCCTCCGCCCGCGGCGACGGTGTAGACGGGGATGGTGGCACCCACACCGGCGGCGACGGCGCGCGATTTGCGCTCGGAGCGCTTGCGCGACTCGGGGCCGGGGATCGGGGTGACGAGCCGGCGCTCCTGCGGGAGCGTAGGTCCGCCGACGGGTGTGCTGATGGCGGGGTCGGTGATGGTCATGGCGGCATCGTAAGGAGCGCGGCGCGGTGCTGTCCTGGACAACCCGTACAATTCGTTGAGTCGGATTCGACACCCTGTCAGATCGGAAGGCACCGATGCCCGCCACCCTCGCTCAGCTCCTCGCCCGTCCCGAGCTGGACCTCACGCTCCTCACCGACCCCGGTGTCGGCGATCCCGAGACGCTCGTGCCGTGGGCGCACAGCTCCGAGCTGCCCGACCCGACGCCGTTCCTCTCCCCCGGGCAGGTGCTGCTCATCACCAAGGCGCCCGACGAGATCGACGCCTACGTCGCCCGCCTGGCGGAGCACGGTGTCGCCGCCCTCGGCTTCGGCACGGAGGTCGTGCGCGCCGGGACGCCGGATGCGCTGCTCGAGGCATGCACGCGGCACGGCCTCCCGCTGTTCGAGGTGCCGTACCGCACCCCCTTCATCGCGATCGCGCGGTTCATCGCCGACCGGGTCGCCGCCGACGCGTACGCCCGCAGCACCTGGGCGCTCCGCGCCTCCCGCGCCATCTCGCTCGCGGCGCTGCGGCCCGACCCGCTCGCGGCGGTGCTCACCGAACTCGCCCGGCAGATCGAGCGCCCCGTCGCGCTGATCGGGGCGGACGGCGCGCTCGACCGTGTCTCCCCCTCCGGTGCGGTCTCCGCGGCGTCACGGGAGGCGCTGGTCGCTGCGGCGGACCCGCTGCTGCGCAGCCGTCGTCGCGCGGCCGGTTCGGTCGTCACCGAAGCCGGTGCGTTCGCGCTGCAGACGCTCGGGGCCGCCGGATGCCTGCGCGGCGTGCTCGCGATCGGCTCCGAGGGGCTCGACCCGGCCGCCCAGCAGGTCGTCACCGGCGTCGTGGCCCTGGCCGGGCTGGCGCTCGAGCAGAGCCGCGCCACCGACGCCGCCCGCGCGCGGCTCCGCACCTCCGTCTGGCGGGCGCTGATCGCGGGCGAGCGGGCTCTCGCGGAGTCCGTGGCCGAGCCGGTGCTGGGCCCCCTGCCGGAGGCGCCGGTGCGCGTGACCGTGCTCGCCGGGACCGCCCTCACGGCCGCGGCGGACTGGCTGGAATCGCACTCGGACGGGTTCTTCGCCCGCGACGGACAGGAGCTGGTGCTCGTCGAGTCGGACGCAGGAGATCCCTCCGCCCCCTCCGCCACCGCGACCGGGCCGGCGGCCGCCTCCCGGTTCGACCTCCGTGGCGGCACCTCGGCGCCGAGCGCGCTCGCCGACCTCCCGACCGCCCTGGCCCAGGCCGAGGTGGCGCGCCAGCGGGCGACCCCGAAGGCTCCGGTGCCCTCGTTCGACGACGTCGCCGCGGCCGGGATGCTCGCCCTGTTGCAGACACCCGACGCCCGCGCCGTCGCGCAGACCGCCCTCGCTCCGCTGACCGCGGCCGACCCCGCCCTGACCGACCTCCTGCGCACCTGGCTCGACAGCGACGGCGTCTACGACATCGCCGCGCGCCGCCTCGGCATCCACCGGCACACCCTGCGGGCCCGCGTGGCCGAGGCGGAGCGACTGCTCGGCCGCGACCTCAGCGGCTTCGCCGCCCGTGCCGACCTCTACGCGGCGCTCCGCGCGACCGCCTGAGCGCGCCTTCCCCTCCAGACCCGCCGAGGTTCACGAAGTGGCGCTCATCCGGGCGGGAATGAGCGCCACTTCGTGAACCTCGGGGTCAAGATCAGGCCTCGCGGGTGATGGACACCGAGACGAATAGTTCGGAGCCGCCGCCGCCCGCGAAGACGCCGCGCAGGGGCGTGACGTCCGTGTAGTCGCGGCCGTGGCCGACGCGCACGTGGCGGTCGCCGATGTCGATGCCGTTCGTAGGGTCGTAGCCGTGCCAGGAGCCGCAGTACCACTCGACCCACGCGTGCGACTCGCCCGTCACGGTCTCGCCGATCGCGGCCTCCGCCTTCGGGTGCAGGTAGCCCGAGACGTAGCGGGCCGGGATGCCCGCCGAGCGCAGCGCGCCGATGGCGACGTGCGCGATGTCCTGGCACACCCCGCTGCGCGATTCCCACGCCTCCGCGGCCGTGGTGCGCACGCCGGTGACGCCGCTGACGTACGCCATCCCATCGCCCACGGCCGCGACGATCGCGCGCGCCGCGGAGCACGGGTCGTCCGCACCGCCCTCGGCTGCCGCAGCTGCTGCGGTCGAGGCCAACGCGACGAGCGACGCGGGCGGCGCCGTCAGCTCCGTCTGCCGCAGCTGCTGCACGCACTCCCCCGAGCGCTGCACGGCCGCCTGCAGCTCGTCCCAGCCGAGGCCGGCGACGGGATGCGGCGCCTCCAGCACCTCCACCAGGCTGCTCGCCGTGATCGTCAGCTCCCGGTGCGGGTCGAGCACGTCGAAGGCGAGCACCCGTGTGCCCCAGTAGTCCGTGTACTGGTGGTGCGACGACACCGGCTGCACGTCGAGGGAGGCGTGCAGCACCAGCTGCCGTTCCCCCGAGAGCGGGAGCATGCGCGCCTCGTTGTACGACGCAGTGACCTCGCCGTCGTAGCGGTAGCCCGTCGAGTGGGTGACCCGGAGCCGCTTCATACCCTCTCCCCGATCCAGCTCGGCGCCGCGTGCTCCGGGAAGTAGCGCTGCGTGACGGCCGCCGTCGCCGCGCTCGTCGCATCCTGGATCGCGGACATGTAGGCGGGCAGGTCGTCGATCACGTCGGCGACCGGCCGGAACTCCAGCTCGCTCTGCACCTGGCCGAGCAGCCGCACGGCCCGGTCGGACACCCCGGCGCGCTCGGTGCGCGGCTCGATGTCACGCAGGCTGTCGACCGCGCCCGCGATCGAGTAGAGGATCGACCGCGGGAACAGCCGGTCGTGCAGGAGGAACTCCGCGGCGTTGCGCGCGGAGGGCACGCCCCGGTAGGTCCGCAGGTAGGCCTCGTAGGCGCCGCAGGAGCGGAGGATGGTCGTCCAGCTCGGCCCGCTGGCCTCGGTGAGCGAGCGGGTCGCGAGCAGCCGCGCGGTCATGTCGGCGCGCTCCAGGCTGCGGCCCAGCGTGAAGAAGTGCCACGCCTCGTCGCGGCTGGCCCCGGACTCCATGATCCCCACGGCGAGCGCCGTGCGGTCCCGGACCCAGGTGAAGAACTCGTGCACCTTGTCGCTCGTGACCCGGCGCGGCATCCGCGCGGCGGTCGTGTTGAGGCACTCCCACAGCTCGGTGGAGACGATCTCGCGGGCGCGGCGGGCGTTCTCGCGGGCGGCGCCGAGCGAGTAGACGATGGAGGCGGGGGCGCCGCGGTCGACGGCGAGGATGCGCAGGACGTCCTCCCGGGCGAGCGCACCCTCGGGCGCGTCGCTGCCCATCACGCCGAGCAGGGAGCGGCAGGCGGTGTCCTCGTCGATCCAGGGGTCCTCGAGGAGCAGCTGGAGGTGCACGTCCAGGATGCGCGCCGTGCCGTCGCTGCGCTCGATGTAGCGACCGATCCAGAAGAGCGAGGAGGCGATGCGGCTCAGCATGCTGGCGCCTCCTCCCGGTCGGCGCACGCCTGCTGCTGTTGCTGCTGCTGCTGTTGTTGCTGTTGCTGCTGGTCGGCGCGGGGCGCATCCTCCTCCGAGTGGTCGGGCGCGTGCGGAGCCGGGAGCAGCGGGAGGGCCGCCGCCTGGTCCTCGACGAGCCCGGCGACCGCCCTAGGCTCCCGACCGTCCTCGGTCTCGACGGCGCTCCCGGCCGGACCGACCACCCAGGTGTCCTTCGACCCGCCGCCCTGACTGCTGTTGACGACGAGCTGGCCCTCCGCGAGCGCCACCCGGGTCAGTCCGCCGGGCAGCACCCAGACGTCGCGCCCGTCGTTGACGGCGAACGGGCGCAGGTCGACGTGGCGGGGCCGCATCCCGTCCTCCACCAGTGTCGGGATGGTCGACAGCTGCACCACGGGCTGTGCGATCCAGCCGCGCGGGTCGGCGATCAGCCGGGCGCGCAGGTCGGCGAGTTCGCGGCGGGACGCGTCCGGCCCGATCACCAATCCTTTGCCGCCGGAGCCGTCGACCGGCTTGATCACCAGCTCGTCCAGCCGGTCGAGCACCTCGGCGAGCGCCTCCGGCTCCTCCAGCCGCCAGGTGTCGACGTTCGGGAGGATCGGCTCCTCGGCCAGGTAGTAGCGGATCAGCTCGGGCACGTACGTGTAGACCAGCTTGTCGTCGGCGACGCCGTTGCCGACCGCGTTCGCGATGGTCACGTTGCCGAGCCGGGCGGCGAGCATGAGGCCGGGAGTGCCGAGCACCGAGTCCACGCGGAACTGCAGCGGGTCGATGAAGTCGTCGTCGATGCGCCGGTAGATCACGTCGACCCGCTGCGGACCGCTGGTCGTCCGCATCCACACTTTGCCCGCGGAGCAGAACAGGTCGCGCCCCTCCACCAGCTCGACGCCCATCAGGCGGGCCAGGAGGGTGTGCTCGAAGTACGCCGAGTTGTAGACCCCCGGGGTCAGCACGACGACGTTCGGGTTCTCCATCCCGCCCGGCGCGCTCGCCTTGAGCGCCTGCAGCAGCCGGTACGGGTAGTCGCCGACCGGCCGCACCCGCATCGAGGTGAACAGCTCGGGCAGCGTCTGCGCCATCACGCGCCGGTTGGAGATGACGTAGCTGACCCCGCTCGGCACCCGCACGTTGTCCTCGAGCACCCGCCAGTCGCCGACCTCGTCGCGGATGAGGTCGATCCCGGAGACCTGGATGCGCACCCCGTTCGCGCTCTCGACACCCGCGGCCGCGCGGTGGAAGTGCGCCGACGAGGTGATGAGCCCGGCCGGGACGACGCCGTCGCGCACCGCGTTCTGGGCGCCGTACACGTCGCTCAGGAACGCCTCCAGCGCACGGACCCGCTGGCCGACGCCCGCCTCGATGTGCGCCCACTCGGGCTGCTCGATCACGCGCGGCACGGCGTCGAGCGGGAAGGGACGCTCCTCCCCCGCGAAGTCGAACGTCACCCCCTGCGCCAGGTACGAGCTGGCGAGGGCGTCGGTGCGGCCCCGCAGTTCCTCCTGAGTGAGGGCCGCGAGCGCGGCGAACAGCTCCCGGTAGGCGGGGCGCGTCTCGGAGGTGTGCGCCCGGCGCGCATCCCCGAACATCTCATCGAACGGCGTCGCCCGGCCGCGCCGGCGCCGCGCCGTCTGCGCCCCGTACCCGCCGAAGAGATCTCCCATGGGCTGACGCTAGCGCCGGGGCGTTACCCCCACGTTTCCGCACGTTTCGGGCACGTTGCGCTGCGGGAGGCGGGGAGGTGTCGGCCAGGGAGGGTGCCGGTTTTGTGCGCGATCGGGTGCGAACGCCACAATGGGCGGATGACCACTCCGATCTCCGGCACCCACTTCGGCCTGAGCGCCGGCGATTACCACGCCACCATCGCCTCCGTCGGCGCGTCGCTGCGCACCCTCGAGCACAAGGGCCGCGCGCTCGTCGTGCCGTTCGACGCGGACGAGGTGCGCCCGGCGTTCCGCGGCGCCACACTCGCCCCGTGGCCGAACCGGGTGGTCGACGGCCGTTACACCTTCGAGGGCGTCGAGCAGCAGCTCCCCCTCACCGAGCCGGAGCGGGGCCACGCCCTGCACGGCCTCGCCGCGTGGCTCGACTTCACCCCGGTGGATCGCGGCAGCGACAGCGTGACCTTCGCCGCCACCATCGAGGCGCAGGCCGGCTACCCGCACCGCGTGGAGGTCTCGGTCGCCTTCAGCCTCGACGAGGGCGGTCTCCGCACCGTCGTCACCGCCACCAACACCGGTCCGACGGCGGCCCCGTGGGGCACCGGCCCGCACCCGTATCTCGTCGCCGGCGAGGGCCGCGTGGACGACTGGACGCTCTCCCTCCCCGCCGACACGGTGCTGACGGTCGACGCGGAGCGGCTCATCCCCTCCGGCCTCGCGAGCGTCGAGACCGAGGGCGACGGCGTCTTCGACTTCCGCACCCCGCGCGTCATCGGCGACACCTTCATCGACCACGCCTTCACCGGCCTGGCGCGGGATGCGGACGGCACCACGACGGTCGCCCTCCGCACCGCCGACGGCTCCGGCGTCGAGATGGTCTGGGACGACGCCTGCCCGTGGGTCCAGATCCACACCGCCGACCAGCCCGACCCCGCCCTGAACCGCCTGGGCCTCGCCGTCGAGCCGATGACCTGCCCGCCCGACGCGTTCAACTCGCGCACCGACCTGATCGTGCTGCAGCCCGGCGAGTCGTCGAGCGCGTCGTGGACGATCCGGGCGCTGGGGTAGGCGGAGTTCAGCGCCGCGGGGGCTCGTCCCGCGGCGGACTCTGCGAGCGCGTCGCTGCCGGGAAACCTCGGCGAGCGAGAAGTAGGAAAACGACGACGATCGCTGCGATGATCGCAGCGATGCCGCCGACGATGCCCACGATGATGGCGGCGTGAACGACGTCCATCAGTTCTGCCTCCCCGCAGACCGGAGTTCGACGCCCGTGATCTCTCGCATCGTTCGCCTTTCCGACACCGACCGCCATCAGCCGGGTCTGAAATTCAGCGTTTCACATTCGGTGCGGCAAAGCCAGGGTCACGCCCCGGCGAGATTCCCCAGAATCAGCCCGAGCGTGAAGTCGAAGCGCTCGTGCTCGGTGCCCGCGGTGAGCTCGGTCGCGTAGCGGCGGATGTGCGGGAAGCGGTCCTCGGGGAGCGCCGCGAAGCGGGCGATCAGGTCACTGCGGTCGTCGGCGTCGAGGCGGCGGTCCACGGTGCCGGAGCCGGTGCCGGCGACCGCGAGGTCCATCGCGTAGGCGCCGACGTAGAGGAAGAGCGCGTCGATGGTCCACGTCGCCACCTGCGGGGCGATGCCGCCGGCGATCAGGATAGCGAGCATCCCCTCGTTGACGCGCAGCACGTCGAGGTCGGTCACGTCCATCGCCAGGGCGGCGCGGGAGATGCCCGGGTAGGCGAGGTACTGGTCGCGGAGCTGCACGCAGACGTCGGCGATCTGCTCGCGCCAGGCGGCGGGGACGGGCTCCGGGAGGTCGATCCGGCTGCAGAGGCGCCCGATGACGAGCTCGTCGAGGTCGGCCTTGTTGACCACGTGCGCGTACAGGGAGGCCGGGCCGGTCTCGAGCCGCGCGGCGACGCTGCGCATGGTCAGGGCGTCGTAGCCCTGGGCGGCGACGATCTCGAGCGCGGCGTCAGTGATCCGCTCCACCGTGATGGGCGCCTTGCGGGCGGCGTTCGGGGTGTCGCTGGTGGCGTGCCGGGCCGCACGACGCTGCTGAGGGGAGGCCATTGCCCTATCCTAGCTTGACTCGAACAGTGTTCGGAGAGTAGAACAGTGTTTGTGAACAACGAACAGCGTTCGACTCCGTCTCTCCGCGGCTCGTGGATGGCCCTCGCCGGCCTCTCCGCGATCTTCCTCTTCGAGATGCTCGACAACTCCATCCTGAACGTCGCCCTGCCCACGATCGGCCGCGAGCTGCACTCCTCGACGACCGCGCTGCAGTGGGTGACCGGCAGCTACGCGGTGGTCTTCGGCGGCCTGATGCTCCTGTTCGGCGCGATCGCCGACCGGTTCGGGCGTCGCCGGGTGATGCTCATCGGCCTGGTGCTCCTCGCCATCGCGAGCCTGGCGACGGCCTTCGTCACGACGGCGGAGCAGCTGATCGCCGTGCGCGCCGTGATGGGCATCGCCGCCGCGATGACCACGCCCGGATCGATGGCGCTCGCCTTCCGACTGTTCGACCAGGAGAGCCTGCGAGTCCGCGCGATCACGCTCATCTCGACGGTCGGCCTGGTGGGCCTCGCGATCGGCCCGACCGTCGGCGGTCTCGTGCTGGCCGTCGCCCCGTGGCAGGTGCTGCTGCTGATCAACGTGCCGATCGCGGTGCTCGCGATCATCGGCATCCGGGCCGGCATCGCCGCGGACGACCCCGCCGAGCTGCACCGCGACCCGCTCGACATCCCGGGCGCGCTGCTGGCCACCGCGACGATCGTCTTCGCCCTGGTCGCGCCGACGATGTTCGTCGACGACGGCGCCGGATCGTGGATGCCGTGGGCGATGACGGCGGCGGCCATCGTCGCGGCGGCGCTGTTCGTCCTGCGGGAGCGCTCCGCCCGGCATCCCCTCCTCGACCTCGGCCTCCTCGCGCGCCCGCTCGTCTCCAGCGGTCTGGCGTTCAAGGCGGCGGCCGGCCTCGCGACCGCGGGCCTGAGCTACCTCGTGACCCTGCAGCTCCAGCTCGCGTGGGGCTGGCCTCCGGCGCTGGCCGCGCTCGGGATGCTGCCCCAGGTTGTCGTGCTCCTCGCGCTCGGCCCGTTCGTGAACCCGTTCGTCGAGCGCGTCGGCATCCGGCGCGCGGCGTGGATGAGCGCCGCGGCCGTCGTCGCCGGGCTCGCCGTCTACGCGGTCTTCAACAGCCTCGGCTACGTCTTCGTCGCGATCGCCCTCGCGCTCGTCGCCGCGGGACTCCGGATGATCGGCGTCGTCGCCGCGATCAACGTGCTGAGCGGCCTGCCGAAGAACCGCACCACGATCGGCGCGGCACTCACCGACACCACGACGGAGGTCGCGAACGGCGTCGGCATCGCGGTCGCCGGCACCATCCTCGCCGCCCTGTTCACCGGGAGCATCACCGCCTCCGGCTGGACCGGCCGGCAGGTCGCGGAGTTCCAGGGGGCCGCCACCCTCGGCGGACTCGTCCTCACCGCGATCGCCGCCGCGTTCGTCGTGTTCGGCTTCGTCCGCTCGCATCGCGCGGGCGACACCGAGGAGGGCTCCACGGAGGACGCCGTGACGGACACCGCGGCCGCGGACCGAGCCGCCGCAGACCCCGCCGTGTAGCCCGCGCCGCTACTTCCCGACGGCACCCAGCTCGCCGAGGGCCCGGGTGTCGATCGGCGTGCCGGTGTCGACGGCCTTCATCAGCAGGAGGGTCGCCTCCGCCGCGAGGCGGGCCCCCTCCGGCCCGTTCGCCCCGGTGAGCCCCGGCACCGGCCCGATCAGGCGCCCGGCGTCGATCATGCCGAGGTGGGCGACGCCGTCGAGCGTGACCCGGGCGCCGTTGCGATCTGCGAGCAGGCTGCTCAGCGCCCGCTCGTAGTCCGGGTTCGCGGGCATGTCCCCCGCCACGACGGCGAGCAGCGGCTGGGCGAGCCGGGTGCCCGCGGGCGAGCGCGGCATCCCGTCGATGTCGACGACCCCCGTGATGCGGCGGTCCAGCCGGGCGGCTTCGATCGCCGCCGCCCCGCCCGCGGAGTGCCCCGCGGCGATGATCCTCGTCCGGTCGGCAGCCGCCAGCTCGGGGGCGTCGGAGGCCGATCCCTCCAGCGTGTCGATGACCGCGCGGATGTCGGCGGCCCGGATTCCCGCCCACTGGTCGGCGAGGGCCTGGTCGGCCGCGTCGTCGCCCGTGGTCCGCAGGTCGTCGTACGCGATGGAACCGTCGGCGAGCTCGGTCGCCGCGGCGTCGTACGGATGGTCGAGCGCGATCACGACGATGCCGTTGCTCGCGAGCTCCTCCGCCCAGGAGGTGAAGAACCAGCGGGTGCTGTTGAACCCCGGCGAGGCGATGACCACGGGGAAGGAGCCGTCCGCGGGCGACGCCTTCTCGGTCGCCGTGCTCCGCGCGCGGTTCAGGCTGTCGAAGAGGAGCGGCGGCATCCCGTACTGCTGCGCCAGCGCACCGGTGAGCGCTGCCGCGGACGCAGCGTTCGGGAGGTACGCCGAGCCCGGGCCGGAGTGGGCGGCCGGGTACCAGACGGTGACGGGAAGGGAGCGCACCTGTCCGGGCGCGGTCCCGCCGTGCGCATCCCGGGAGGGATCCGTCCACACGTGGGTGGCGACGCCCACCGCGTGCGGCCCGCTCGGCGTCGGCACCGACATCGGCGGGAGGGCCCACGCGGCGCCGGCGGTCCCGGCCACGCCGAGCGCCACGAGGGTCGCGCCCGCGACCGCGAGCCGGGGCGTCCTCCCGGAGCGCGACCACAACACGACGCCGGCCACCACGACGGCGGCCACCGCCTCGACGATCAGCTGCGGCCGCGCACCCTCCAGCACGAACGCGACGACGAGCAGCAGGAGCGCCGCCGATCCGACCACGAGGACGGGGAGCGCGCGGCGCCGGCGGGTGGCGACGCCCACGATCAGGGCGGCGAGCAGCAGGGCGGCGACGGAGACGTCGATCCAGGGCACGGGTGAGCTCCTCCGGTAGGTGGGTGATGAGCCCAACGTAGGTTCCGGGAGGAGGCGGCCACGTCGGCCGCGAGGCGCGACCGGGTCATCCCACCGGATGATCCGCGCTCCGCGCACCGCGCACACCCTCCCGAAGCGACGGAACGGGCCGGCTCACCGAGCCGGCCCGTTCGTCTCTCCGCACGGAGAAGGTGCGTGCGGCCATCCACGACTGGCCGCACGCCGTCTGGGGTCAGGAGGCCGAAGCGGCTCCTGCAGGTGCGAGCGACGCGATGATCGCGTCCGCCGTCTCGTGCCCGACGCGGATCGCGCCGTCCACGTGCTGGTAGCCGCGACCGGCCATGTCGCTGCACGAGAAGTGCACCGGGCCGACCGGCGCACGCAGGTCGGAGCCGTAGCGGGCCAGGCCGCCCATGTCGAAGCTGGCGGCGTAGGCGCCGCGCGTCCACTCCTCGCTGCCCCAGTCGCTCTCGTAGTAGACGACGGGGCTCAGGGCCTTCTCGCCGTAGTAGTGCGACAGGGACTCGAGGATGCGCGCCTTGCGCTCCTCGGGCGACTGACGGAAGACGTCGTCCGCCGCCTCGTCCGAGACGAAGCCGACGAGCGTGCCCCGCGGGTCGCCGTGGTAGCTGTTGTCGTACGCCTCGTGCACGAGCTCGTACGGGCTGAAGGCCGTGCCGGAGAGGCCGTCCTCGCGCCAGAACGGCGTCTCGTAGACGGCGTGCACCTTGATCACGAAGCCCATCGACAGGTGCTGGTGCATCTGCTGCTGGCGGCGCGGGAGCGGCGGCTCGTACGAGATGCGGCTGATCAGCACCGGCGGGACGGCGAGGATGACGCGGCGGGCGCGCACCTCCACGCCGTCGGCGATCGCGGTGACGCCCTCGTCGCTCCAGCGCAGCGTGCGCACCGGTGCGTTCAGGAAGACGTCGTCGCCGAGGCGCTCGGCGAGCAGGATCGGAACCTGCTGCAGGCCGCCCTTGACGCGCTTGTCCAGGATGAAGTCGGCGTCGACGAGGTGCGAGAAGCTGCCGGCGCTCGCGGCCATCAGCAGCGCCTGCAGCGCGGAGAAGGCGTGGGCGGGCTTGGTGAGCATGGCGCCGGCGATGAACATGCCGATGTTGCGCCGCGCCTCCTCGTCCTCAGTCTGCGTCTCCAGCCAGCGGCGGAACGAGATCTCGTCGAGCTCCTTGGCCTGCGGGTGGTCCCACGGCCGGTCGGGGTCGATCTCGGCGACGAGCGCGTCGAGCCGGTCGATGAGGCTCACGATCTCGCGCTCGGTGGTCGGCGCGACCGGGAAGATCTCGCCCTCGAAGGTGCGGCGCTCGCCGCCCTCGCCGAGGTAGACGTTGATGCCCTCGCGGTAGCGGGAGTAGGTCTCCAGGCCCAGCTCCGCCAGCGTGTCGATGAGGGCGTCCTGGTCCGGCGACACCCACTGCCCGCCGATCTCGAGGGTCGCCCCGTCGATGTCGTCCGTCCACAGCCGGCCGCCGACGCGGTCGCGCGCCTCCAGGACGGCGACGGTCAGGCCCGCCTTCTTCAGGTCGGTCGCGGCCGTCAGGCCGGACGCACCAGCGCCGATGATGACGACGTCACGTTCGATGCTGCTCATGGCTATCACTCCTCGATCAGGTCACGGCGATGCTAGGCGGGGCGACCAGCCCGTCGACTGTACGGGCTGTCGAAACGCGGGAGGGTGCATCGACAGTCTGGCACTGTCAGGCCCGTTCCGACGCCCGGCGCGGAGTGTCGTCGCGCAGCACGCGGGCTTGCGGCACGATCGCGCTCTGCAGGCGACGGACGACCTCCAGGTAGTCCGCGGTCCAGATGACGCGCACCGCGGTGCCCATCGCGTCGGCGGATCCCGACTCGAGGTCGTCGGCCACCGCGTCCGCGAGGCGCGCGGGTGCGGACGGATCCTTCGGCGCCGGCTGCGGGAGGGGCTCCCGCGCGGCCAGCTGCGTCGCCAGCTCGCCGTACCAGCGTTCGAGGCGCGCGACCGATGCATCGAGCACCCGGCCCGCCTCGGCCGTGCCGCCGCCGGCGACCTCCTGCCCGTCCCAGAGCTCCAGGATGGCGTCGCCCGCGAGCCGCACACCGGCGACCCCCGTGACCGACGCCGACACCTCGGCGAGCGGCCGGCGCTTGGTGCCGCGCTCGGCGAGGTAGGTGCGGAACGCGTCGTCGAGGCGACGCGAGGCGGCCGCCGCGCGCAGCGACTGCACCCGGGTGGTCTCGCGCTCGTCCCGGCGCGCTCCCTCCCCGACCCCCGCGTCGACCACGGTGCGCAGATACCGCAGCCCCTCGCGGTAGGCGTCGGCGAGGGCGCTGCGGAGGGATGCGGAGGCGCCGCGCGGCCAGAACAGCAGGCCGACGACCAGGCTGACCGCGCAGCCCAGCGCGACGTCCTCGATGCGGCTGAGCCCCACGACCCAGCCCGTCGGCGCGATGATGTTGAAGAGGAGCACGATCACGATCGTGAAGGCCGCCTGCCCCGCCGCGAACGAGATCGCCGCCGGCGCGACCCCCGCGATCAGGATCGCGACCGGCAGCACGATCCAGAGCACGACCGGGTTGCCGCCGATCACGAACAGGGCGCCGGCGCCGACGATCACGCCCACGACCGTCCCGAGCACACCTCGCAGCGCGGTCTGGCCGGTGCTCAGCGCGTTCGAGCGGAGCACCGAGAGCGTGCCGAGCACCACCCAGAACGCGTGCTCCACCCCGGTCAGCTTGGCCAGCAGCACCGCCAGGCCGAGTCCGATCGCACCGCGGATGCTGTTGCGCAGCCAGACCGAGTTCCACCCGACGAAACCGCTGGCTCGCTCGGCCGCGGCGACCACGGGTCCGCGCAGGTCGCCGGGCTGGCGGCCGAGCATCCGCTGCCACCACGTGCGCCGCTCCGCGCGGGCCGTGAGCGAGATGTTGCCCGCCACCGTCGCGACCGCGTAGGCCAGCTCCTGGGCCCGGAATCCCGGGTCGAGCGCGGTGATCATCCAGCCGCCGTCACCGGCCTCGTCGCCGCGCTCGCCCCCGCCCTGGCCTGCCGTGTCGCTGCGCCGGGTCGGCGGATGGGTCAGCATCGCCGCCTCCACCTGCGCCCGTGCGCCGGCGAGCCGCCGGAGGGCATCCTCCAGTGCCGCCGGGTCGCCCGCGTGCTCCGCCAGCACGATCGCGCTCTCGTCGAGCACGTCGGCCGCGGCGTTCTTCACCGTCCACGCGGCCTCGTGGATGGGCTCGGGCACGCCCGACGGCGCCTGGCCGAGCCGGTCGAACTGCGCGATGACCGCGTTCAGCCAGGTGAGCTCGTCCACCAGGCGGACGATCGTCCGGGCCGGGGTGCTGAGCCCCGTCGGGCGGTACGGCGTCGCGAGGAAGGTCGCGTGCAGCGAGGCGACGGCGTCATCCCCCACCGCCCGCGTGCGGTCGCGCTCCGCCAGCAGGTCCGGATCGTCGCCGCTCAGCAGGTAGGCCGTCTCGGCCCGCAACCGGGCGGCGAGGGCGCGGCAGGCGTCGGCGGCCGGCCCGCGCAGCGGCTCCCGGGTCGGCGCCGGCCACAGCACCGTGATCGCCACGATGCTGACGACCGCCGCGATCCCCCACCCGAGCAGTCGCGGGCCCAGGGTCGCGATCGTGCCGGGCACCATGACCGGGAGGATGAACGCCAGCAGCAGGGACGTGCCGGCCGATGCGGTCACCGAGCTCACCGACCCCGCGAACAGCACCACGAGGGCGACCACCGCCATCGCGGCGGCGGACAGCCACGCCGGATCCGACGCGATCGTGCCCAAACACACGAGCACCGCGCCCGCCACGGCGAGCGCCACCTGCGCCTGCACCCGCTCGCGCAGCGGGCCGCCGAAGTCGACGAACAGCAGCATCGCGAACGTGCCGAACGCCCCGAACAGCGCGACATCCGGACTCCCGAGCACCCGCCCGCCCAGGAGGAACAGCAGCGGCATGACGATCGCCGCCCGGCCCGCGCGGCGCAGCGCGTTGAACCCCGGGTCATGCCGGCGCAGCCAGGCCGCGAGGCGCGCGCCCGCTCCCCGCTCCCGCCGACCCGCCTCGCCCTCTGTCACGTGGGAAGGGTATCGCCGCGCGGACGTTGGGAAAACCTCCCGCGAGAGGTGAGTTGTTGCGGGTGGAGCCGCCGCGTCACCCGCAACAACTCACCTCTCGCGAATCACGGGCGTTCTCTCTCCGTTCACCGGTGCTTTGCCTTTCGTACTGCGCGCGTCGATAGCGTCCGGTCCCATGAGACCTCACCTCTCCCGTGCCGTCGCGGCCCTCGCCGCGACCGCCGTCGCCGGCGCTCTCGCCATCGCGATCCCTGCCGCGGCGAGCGCCGCCGACGCCCCTTCCGTCCGCATCACCGAGTGGATGTACAACCCGCTGACCGGTGCGGGCGAGTTCTTCGAGATCACCAACCTCGGGTCGGCTCCCGTGAGCCTCGCCGGCTGGTCGTTCGACGACGACAGCCGCACGCCCGGCACGGTGCCGCTGGACAGCCTCGGCACGCTGGCGGTGGGCCAGTCCGCCGTCGTCACCGAGCTGTCGGATGCGGCGTTCCGCAGCGAGTGGGGCCTCGGCGCCGACGTGAAGGTCCTGGCGGACAACACCACCGGGCTGGGCCGGGCCGACGAGATCAACATCTTCGACGGGTCCGACCCGGTCGCGAACCTCGTCGACCGGCTGACTTACAACGACCAGGGCACCGGCACCGTGAAGGGTCCGCGCACCCAGGGCGTCGCCGGCATCCCGAAGACCGCTGCCGCGCTCGGTGCGAACGACGCGTCGCAGTGGCAGCTCGCCGCGACCGGGGACGCGGAGGGTTCCTGGACGTCCACGGCCGGCAACATCGGCTCGCCGGGGAAGAGCCGCTTCGCCCCGGCCGACGGAGGCACGACCCCCGACTGGGCGAGCATCCGCATCAACGAGGTCTCGTCCGACAACGGCGCCACCCCGGTCGGCGACGCGATCGAGCTCGCCAACACCGGCTCCACCGACGTGAGCATCGCGGGTTGGCTGCAGATCGACAGCGGCGCGGCGAGCGCGGCGACCACGTTCTCGGCGAAGCTGGCCGACGGCACCGCGACGACGGTCGTCCCGGCCCACGGCTACGTGTACTTCTCCTCCACCAAGGGCCTCGGCAGCGGCGGCGACAGTGTGAAGCTGTACCTTCCGGACGGCGCGAACGGCACCGCCGGCACGCTCGTCGACTCGGTCGACTACACGGCCGGCGAGGCGGGCACCGACGAGGGCAACAACTTCGGCGCGGGCGCGTTCGCGCGCTGCCCGGACGGCACCGGCGCCTTCGTCTCCGTGAAGGACAAGAGCTTCGGCGCCTCCAACGCCGACGCGTGCAAGAACCCGCTGACAAACCCCGCCGACGGCGGCACCGGCGGCACCCCCACCCTCGACTGCCAGCCCGAGGCGCCCTCGGGCACCGGCACCCTTCCCGGCACCGCCCTGACCCCGGCCGCGTGGCCGGGCAGCGCCGACGTCACCGTCTCGGACAAGCAGTGCGCGTGGACGACGACGACCGGTCCCGAGGGCCGCGACGTCAGCGGGCTCGTCTTCGACCCGACGAACGCGAACGTGCTCTACAGCGTCAAGAACAAGAGCTGGGTGTTCCGGATGGTGAAGCAGGACGGCCTGTGGGTCGCCGACACGACGAACGGCTGGGGCGCGGGCAAGCAGATCTTCTTCCCGGGCAGCACCGACACCGCGACCAACCAGCCCGACTCCGAAGGTCTGACGGTCGGCCCCGACGGCGCGCTCTACGTCACCACCGAGCGCAACAACGCCGCCAACACCATCCCGCTCAACTCCATCCTGCGCATCGACCCGACCCAGCCGGGAACACAGCTCGTCGCGACGCAGCAGTGGAACCTGACGGCCGAGTTCCCGGAGCTGCACGCGGGCAGCAAGACCGAGGCGAACCTCGGCTTCGAGGGCGTCACCTTCGTGCCCGACCGCTACCTGACGGCCAACGGCTTCGTCGACCAGTCGACCGGGAAGACCTACCGGCCCGCCGACTACCCGAAGCACGGCACCGGGCTCTACTTCGCCGCCCTCGAGAACGACGGCAAGCTCTACGCCTACGCGCTCAACTCCGACAGCACCTTCCACCGCGTCGCCGTGGCCGACACGGGCATGGGACACGTCATGGATGCGGCGTTCGACGCCGACACGCAGCGCATCTGGGCCCTGTGCGACAACACCTGCGGCGTCGTCTCGACGGTGCTCAAGGTGAGCTCCACCGGCGCCGTCGTCCCCGACGTCGCCTACAGCAAGCCGGCCGGCCTGCCGGTCGACAACCTGGAGGGCTTCGCCCTGGCGCCGAGCTCGACCTGCGTCGGCGGCACCAAGGAGGCCGTCTGGGCCGACGACGGCGTCTACGGCACCGGTCCCGGCAGCGCGACCGAGGGCCACGCGCTCTACAGCGGCCGCGTCTCCTGCGACCTCAAGCTCGGCGAGCAGGGCGTGCCGCCGGTGAACACCCCGGCGCCCGCACTGACGCTCTCCGTCGGCGCCGGGACGGTCGGCGACCGGATCACCGTCACGGCTGCGCACCTCACGCCCGGCACCGCGGTCAGCTTCGTGTTCAACTCGACACCGGTCCTCCTGGGCAGCGCGACGGCCGGCCCGGACGGGACGCTGAGCTTCACCTTCGCCGTCCCGAACGTCGCTGCGGGCGCCCACACCATCACGGCGTCGATCGGCGGGACCGTGGTCGCCTCGGCCCCCTTCACGATCGTCGCCGCAGCGACCGACGTGACCGCCGTCGCGGCCACCGGCGGCACGGGCGCCTCCACGCTCGCCTCCACCGGTTCCGACCTCAGCGGGTCGGCGATCATCGCGGCGCTGGCCCTGCTGCTCGCGGGCGCCGGGATGCTGCTCCGTCGCCGCACGCGCACGGCGGCGGCCGGCGACCGAGGCTGAGCGCGCGCCACTGCACGCACGGAACGGCCCCTGCTCTCCGGAGCGGGGGCCGTTCCCTTGCGCGCCCACCCGTGCGGCACGGGGGCTACTGATGCTGGGGTGTTCGGAGGCTGAAGTTTCCGACTATGTGTACGTAATCCCGGCATGAGCTGTAGCCGGTAGCGGGCGCTCTCTCTACGCTTTGGGCACCGGTCCAACGGACCGGACACAGGGATCGCATGAAGCTGTCGGCAGTCGCTCGACGGGGCCGTCGGCGATCGAGCGACTTCTGTTCAAAGGTGAACAAGGAGGCCGACTATGCGCAGGCATCTGAAGACCTTGACCCTCCTGGTCGGGGCGTTCGCGGTAGGCGGGATGCTCACGGCTTTTGCACCGGTCGACACATCGGAGTCGAGCATCTCGGCTGCTATCGCCGCCATCCGACAGGTGGCACCAGAAACGCTCGCCGGGGTGGCGGGGTCGTCGTCATCCCCGACGACGTCCGTGGCATCGTACGTGGACGGGGTGGCTATGACCGTGCCCGTCGACGCCCAGGACGGCGTCCAGATCGGCGACGAGGAAGGTCGGCTGCGAATCGCTCTTCCTTTCGCGGAGCAGGCCAGTGAGGCGCTGAATTCCGCGATTCCCGGCGTAGTGGTGTTCGACAATCACAACGGGTCCGCCACGGTTCCGGTCATCGGCGATGATGGAGGCGTGCGGATCAACACCGTCATCGAGGACGCATCGGCCCCGCACTCCTACACGTACTCGATCGAGCTGAACGGCGGCACGAATCTGAGAGTGAACGCCGATGGGTCGGTGACCGCTGCCAACTCCGACAGTTCATTCGTTGCGGAGATCGCCGCGCCATGGGCAAGAGATTCGCGAGGGAACACGATCCCCACGCACTACGAGGCGTCGGGCAGCACGTTGACTCAGGTTGTCGATTTCGACGCCGGATCCGCCTTCCCCGTCGTCGCCGACCCCTCAGTCGTCACGACGACATACACGTACTCGCGGGCGGACGTCGAGCGGATGTGGAACACCTACCAGACGATGGGCGCGATCTGTAACCTCATCCCCGGACTCAACTACATGACCACTCTCTTGTGCCCAGGAGGTGCGCGGCTTCGCGACGCTGTCAGCAGCGCCCATTACCAACAGAAGCGCGTCAAGGCGACCTTCTACAACTGCGGCTTCACCTACTGCAACTACTACGAGTACGCGGTCGTGAGCTGACCCCATGCGAGTCCGCAACGGTGCGACCAAAGCGATCCTGATCCTGATCGGGTACGCGCTGGCGGTCCTCGCAGGCATCGCCGTCGAGCCCATCGCGCGGGCCGGGTGGGGTGTCGTCGCGAGCAGCGCGATCATCCTGGTCATGGTGCTGGTTCTCACGCGGATGTTTCGTGGCGAGAACGAGTCCGACGCCCCACGAACGTGGTGGCGCGTGACGGCCGATGCACCGGCCGGTTTCGTCCTCTCGGCCTGGTTCTTCGTGCAGACGATCGGTTCCCTGTCCGTCCTGGCAGAGCAGCCGCCCCTGGCTGTGTGGGCGAGTGCTCTCGTGTCCCTGGTGATCGCTGCCGCGTATCTGCACTGCGCGATCCGTCTCACCGCGAACAGGCGACGAGCGGCGCCGGCACGCCTCTAGCCAGCATCAGCCGGCCGTTGCCCCCACCCACCGCGACACCCGCGAGCGCCCCGCGTCAACGCCTCCCGGTACCCGATTTCCGGTCGTAGCGTCACGGCATGCCCACTTACACCGCGACCCGTCCGCTCGACGGAGACGCCGACGAGTACTTCGACTACATCGCCGACCCGGAGAACCTGCCCGCCTACTTCCCGCGCATGACGGAGGCCCACGAGCTTCCCGACGGCAAGGTGGAGACCACCGCCCACGTCGATGCCGACCAGGACGGCACCGACGAGACCGTCACCTCCGAGGCCGAGTTCGACGTGGACCGCGCGGCCCGCGAGGTGACCTGGTCGGCTCCCGGCCCGCACGACTACCACGGGTCGCTCAAACTGACCGACGACGGCGTCGAGCTCACCATCCACACCACCTCGGAGTTCCCGGGGATGCAGGAGGCGCTCGACGGCTCGCTTGCGGCGATCGCGGAGAACCTGCAGAAGAAGGCGTGAGCGGATTGCGGACGCTTTCCGACCGGAATCGGACCTAGCGTCGGGAGCGGGTCCCGACTCGGGGGCCCACGATGAGAAGGACTCCGACCCCATGGATCTTGCCGCCACCCGCATCTTCACCGACGACGTCGACGCGCTCGTCACGTTCTACGAGCAGGTGACCGGCCTGTCCGCGAACCGCATCCACCCGCTCTTCGCCGAGTTGGTCACGCTCTCCGGCAAGCTGGCGATCGCGAGCACGCAGACCACCGCCGCGATGGGCGACAGCGGGATGCGCGCCGGCGCGAACCACTCGGTGTGCCTCGACTTCCGCGTGGACGATGTGGATGCCACCTTCGAGACCCTGCGCGACGGCGGCACCCGCATCGTGCAGGCGCCCGCCGACATGCCGTGGGGCAACCGGTCGCTCCTCGTCGCGGACCCGGACGGCAACCTCGTCAACTTCTTCGCGCCGCTCGGCGCGCGCTGAAAGCGCGCCGGGCACCCGCTCCGGTCAGTGCGAGTGCTCCGCCTCGCCGAACTTGAACGCGAGGCGACCGTGGGCGAAGCCGCCGCCGGCGCGGATGGCGGTCGCGACCCAGGCGGCCTCCGCCAGCTCCTCCTCGGTCGCGCCCGCGGCGACGGCGCGCTTCGAGTGCGCGTCGATGCAGTAGACGCACTGCGTGGTGATCCCGACCGCGACGGCGATGAGCTCGCGGAACTTCAGCGGGACGGCACGGCCCTCGGAGGCGAACACGGCCTCGTCGAAGTCGACGAACGCCTTCAGGATGTCCGGCGTCTCCTTCTTGTAGACCCGGGTGTACGTCTTGTCGGCTTCGCGGTCGAAATAGTCGCTCATGCCTCGGACGCTAGCGGAGACGCGGCCGGCGAGCCCGCCGGGATTGCGGTTCATGACGGCGGCCACGGCGAGTGGTGGGGCGTGCGCGACTCGGCACGCCCCACCCCCTCACTCCGCGGTCCGCGCTCCCCGCCGGTTCGGCTCCTCGACGGGGGCCGCGTCGAGGAACGCGCGACCCACCGTCGCGCCGCTCGGATCGGTCAGCCAGAGCAGGAGGCGCCCGGTGCCCTCGTGCGCCGGGACGGTGATCCGCAGCTCCCCCGAGAGCTCGAAGGGGGCGACCTCCACCTCGGTGCTCGACGCGTCGGGCCGCAGCTGCGCGGCCGATGCCGAGGCTCCGTCCACCGGCGCTCCGGCCGACAGCCAGGCGGCGTGCAGCTGTGTGCGCAGCGCGTCGGTGCCGTGGTGCGACACGTGCGCGACCAGGTCGAGCGGCGAGGCCGACGGCTCGATGTCCGCACCGGCGCGGAGCGGGACGAGGTCGAGCACGATCACCGTGTCGGCGTTGACGTCGGCCGGGATGCAGCCGCCCCAGTCCTTCGCGCGACGATCGGTGGTGAGGAGCCCCGCGGCCTCGTGCTCGACGTCGGCGAACTCGGTGTACACGTAGCCGGCGAAGCGGTCGTGGCGGCGCAGCTCCTGCGTCTCCCAGCGGAGGTGCCAGGCCCGCTCCAGGCTGGTGAAGCCCTCGCCGTACTCGCTGTTGACGATGGGGACCCCGGTGCGCGGGAAGTCGTCCGACGCGTAGAAGGACTTGTCGACGATGAAGTCCGGTCCGAGCCGCACCGGGAACGCCTCCTGCGAGCCGTCGGCCATCGCGGCCACGGCATCCCGCCACCGGGCGATGTCCGGCTCGTAGTAGTGCCAGTCGACGAGGTCGGAGCGCACGTGCGACCAGCCCGAGTTCTCGACGATCGGCCGGGTGTCGTCGAGCGCCCGCAGCAGGTCGTAGGCGCGCTCGGCGGCCGTGGCACGGGAGGTGCTGCCCGGGATGTCCCAGTCCAGCCCCCACTCCTCGTTGTAGAGGCCCCAGATCACGATCGACGGGTGGTTGCCGTCGCGCTCGACCATCGCGGGAAGCTGCGCCTCGAACGCGGCGGCGGCCTCCTCGGAGAACCGGCTGGGGCATGCGGGCTCGGCCCAGACGAGCATCCCGGTGCGGTCCGCCTCGTGCAGCCAGAGCGGCTCCTCGAACTTCAGGTGCTTGCGCACCAGGGTGTAGCCGAGCTCGCGGGCGAGCGCGACGTCCTTCACCAGGGCGGCGGCATCCGGCGCGGTCAGACCCGTCTCGGGCCAGTAGCCCTGGTCGAGCACGCCGCGCATGAAGAAGCGCTCCCCGTTGAGGAACAGCTGCTCGCCGCGCGTCTCGATGCGGCGCAGCCCGGTCGTCGCGACGACGGTGTCGATGCCGTCATCGTCCCCCTCATCGCCGACGCGCACCTCCACGCGGTACAGCTCGGGATGCGCGGGCGACCACAGCCGGGGCTCCGCCAGGTCGATCCGACCGGCGGCGCGGCCGGAGGCGTCCGCGTGCAGCTCGACGGACTCGCCCGTCTCGAGCACCCGGGCGTGCACGACGGCGCCGGCCGCGGAGTCGCCGGCGGTCTCGACGACCAGGTCGATGCCGGTCAGGCTGTCTCCCCGCAGAGTGACGGTACGGGCGTAGGTGCGTCCGCGTGCCTCCAGCCAGACCGTCTGCCAGATGCCGGAGGTCGGCGTGAACGAGACGCCGTCGTAGTCGTCGCGCGGGATGGAGCGCTGCTTGCCGTGCGCGATGGCGCGCTTGTCGGCCGGGGCGTCGACCTCCACGGAGAGCTCCGACGGGATGCCCGGCACCAGGAACGCGGTCACGTCGAACTCGAACGACTCGTAGCCGCCGGTGTGCTCGCCGACGAGGCTGCCGTCGATGCGGACGACGGCGTGATGGTGCACGGCGCCGAAGCTCAGCACGACGCGCGAGCCGGTCCAGTCCGCTGGCACGGTGACGCTGCGACGGTAGACGGCGCGCTCGAGCCAGGTGCGCTGCACGCCCGACGCGGCCGTCTCCCACGCGAACGGCACGAGGATGCTGCCCGGCGCGTCGGCGCCGTCGAAGTCCCAGCGGCCGTTGAGGTTCAGCCAGCGCTGCGAGCGGTCGAGGTCGGGCCTCGGGTACTCGGGGCGGGGCTGATCCGACGTCGCCGGGGGCGCGGTGACGAGGGAATCGGTCGGGGAGAGTGTCATGTTCAGCCTTTCACGCTGCCGGCGAGGATGCCGTTGATGAAGTGACGCTGGAGCACGATGAAGAGCACCAGCAGAGGGATCAGGGCGAGGGAGCTCGCGGCGAGCAGTTCGCCGGTGACCGTGGCGTAGTCGGCGCCGATCCGGTTGCCGGTGATGTTCTGCGCGAGCGTGGAGAGCACGACCTGCAGGGTGGCCATGCGGTCGGAGCTCGCCGCGACCACCGGCCAGACGAAGTCGTTGTAGATGTTCATGATGGTCAGCACGGCGAGCCCGGCCAGTCCGGGCCGGATGACCGGGACGACCACGCGCCAGAAGATCCCGAACTCGCCGCAGCCGTCGACGCGGGCCGCGTCGAGCAGCTCGTCGGGCACGGCGCTGATGACCTGCCGCATCCAGAAGATCGCGAAGGCGTCGACCGAGCCCGGCAGGATGAGCGCCTGGTACGTGTTCACCCAGCCGAACGTCTTCATCTCCAGCAGCAGCGGGATGATCAGCACGATCGTCGGGAGCATGAGGGTGATGAGCACCGCGCCGAAGATGAGGTTCTTGCCGATGAAGTCGTACTTCGCGAACGCGTAGGCGGCCAGTGGGGCGAAGAAGAGCGTGATCGCACCCTTGACCACCAGCACGATCGCCGTGTTGAGGAACCCGTGCGCGATCGGCACGTCGTGGAACATCGCCGTGAAGTTGTCCAGGGTGAACGATCCCGGGTCGAAGCCGAGCGGGTCGCGGATGATGTCGTTGGCCGGTTTGAAGGCCGACACGATCGCCCAGACCACCGGCGCGAGGAAGGCGACCATCAGGACGAGCAGGAAGGCCTGCGTGCCGATCCGTGGGCGGGTGCGCCGCTTCCGCGGTGCCGGCGGGATCCGGTCGGCGGGCGACGGCGCGGCCGGTGCGGCGCCGGACGGGCCGTCGAGGACGGTGGGGGTCGTCGTCATGGCGTCAGTCCTTCGCTCGGAGCATGCGGACGAAGAACAGCGACAGGATCATCACGAGGATGACGAGCAGGAACGAGTTCGCCGCCCCCGTGCCGAGGTCCGCCCGGGTGATGTGGTTGTAGAGGTAGTACCCGGCCGTGGTGGTCGAGTTGTACGGGCCGCCCTGCGTCACGACGAACGGCTCCGCGAACATCTGGAACACCGCCAGGGTCTGCAGCACGACCGCGAACATGATCGTGCGGCGCAGCAGCGGCACGGTGATGCTCCACAGCTGCCGGATGGGCGAGGCGCCGTCGAGGTCCGCCGCCTCGTACATCGAGCGGTCGATGGACTGCAGCCCCGACAGCAGGATGATCACGATGAACCCGGTGGTCTTCCAGAGGAACAGCAGGGCGAGCGTCGGCTTGGCCCACGCGCTCGTCGTGAGCCAGCCGACGTCCGGGATGCCGACCAGGCCGAGGAGCGCGTTCACCGCTCCGTGGTCCTGGTCGAACAGCACGACCCAGATCTGCGCCACCGCCACGAGCGGGGTGACGAAGGGGACGATGAACGCGACCCGGTACATCCCGCGCAGCCGCAGCTTCGCCGAGTCGAGCAGCACGGCGACGATCACCGCGAGCACGATCTGGATCGGCACGATCAGCAGCCAGAGCACCGCCGAGTTGCCGAGCGAGCTCCAGAAGGCGGGGCTCCCGAGCAGATACGTGTAGTTGTCCCAGCCCACCCACTCCGCGGCGCCGGCCCCGTGCCAGTTCGTGAAGCTCAGTCGCGCCGTGAAGATCAGCGGATAGACGCTGAAGGCGAGGAAGATCGCCACGAACGGGAGCACGAAGAGGTAGGGCGCGATGCGCCGTCGCATCCGGGTGCCGCCGCGGCGGGCGCGCGGCCGGGCCGCGGAGGGGAGGACTGTCGTCGTCATGGTGTCGTGGTGCTCACTGCCGGTCGATGAGGTTGGTCTGGATGGACGAGCCGGCGTCCTTGATCACCTGGTCGGGGGTGAGGTCGCCGTCGTACATCTTCTGCAGGTCGGTGCCGAGGTAGTCGGTCGACGCGTTCCACCAGGACGGGATGGCCGTTCCGGCGGGGATCTGCTTGCCGGCCTCGGTGGCGACCTTCCAGAGGTCCTGGTCGCCGAGCGCGGGCACGGGCTTGAACAGCGGCTTCGACGGATCGGCCGCGGGCAGGTAGGCCGGGATGGACGTGTTCAGCCCCTCCGGGTAGGTGCTGCTCGGGCCCCACACCGCCGAGTAGCCGGCCTCGTCGTACATCAGGAACTTGTAGAACAGCCACGCCAGCTGGGAGTTCTTGCCGTCCTTGGGCAGCACGAACGATGATCCGCCCATCGCGCCACTGCGTGCGCCGCCGTCCTTCCAGGCGGGCAGCTCCATCGCGCGCCAGTCGCCGCCGGTGTCCTTGAGCAGCTGCTGCGGCGCGAAGCTGAACCAGATGGCCCACGGGTAGAAGACCTCGTTGCCGGCCTCCATCTCGGCGATGTCGCTCTGGCCGAGGTACTCGGCGCGGGTGCCGAGCCCCTCCTTCTGCACGGTGTCGAGGTAGGTGAGGATCTGCTTGTACTCCGGGCTGTCGAGCCGCAGCTTTCCCTTCGCGTCCGCGAGGGACGTGCCGAGCTGGCTGGCGAACATCTCCAGCTGCAGCTGCCCGAGGAACCCGCCCTGCTCGAGGTGGATGGGGTGCGAGCCCGGCTTGGCCTTCTGGTAGGCGCGGGCCGCGGCGAGCAGGTCGTCGTACGTCTTGATGGTCGACGCGTCGATGCCGACCGACTCCAGTGCCTTCGCGTTGTAGTAGAGGAGGCCGGGGTTGAGGTCGTACGGCACCCCGTAGATCCCGCCGTCGACCGTGTTCGCGTCGACCTTCTGCGGGGCGATGTCCTTCAGGTAGGGCTTCAGCACGTCGCTGAGGTCCCAGAGGTGGTCGGCGTAGCCGCTGACCATCGCGTCGTCGAGGAACACGCCGTCGGGCACGTCGGTTCCGGTGATGAGCGTGTTCTGGAGCTTGGCGTTGATGTCGACGGCCTCGTGGTGGACCGTGATCTTCGGGTACTTCTTGTTGAAGTCCGCGATGACGCCGTCGAAGACCTTGTACAGGTCGCCGGACCGGTCCCAGATCGTGATCTCGCCCTCGGGCTGATCGCTGGTCGGCGCCTGCAGCCGGTCGGACGCCGTGGCGGAGCCGCCGCTGCCGATGTCCGGGCCGCAGGCGGTCAGGGTCAATGCGGTCGCGACGAGCGCGCCGGCGACGGCCAGGCCGCGCGCTCGCCGTTTCGGGTGGTGGTTCATGGGGACACTCCCTCGTGTTTTGCCAACGTATGCAAACTGTAACGCTCGTTTGCGTACGTTGCAAACGCTACGATGAATCCATGCCAGCAACGCTCCGTGACGTCGCCCAGCTCGCCCAGGTCTCCGTGAGGACCGTCTCGAACGTGGTGAGCGATTACGAGCACGTCAGCGAGCAGATGCGGGCCCGCGTCCTCGCCGCCATCGAGGAGCTCGACTACCGCCCGAATCCGGTCGCTCGCACACTGCGCACCGGACGCACCGGGATGCTCGCGCTCGTCGTCCCCGAGATCGACGTCCCGTACTTCAGCGAGCTGGCGAGGGACATCATCGACGCCGCGGCGGAGGTCGGCTACCGCGTGATGATCGACCAGACCGGCCACGACCACGAGCGCGAGCGGCAGCTGCTGCTCGGCGACGACCGCACGATGCTGTTCGACGGTCTGCTCTTCAGCCCGCTCGTCACGCAGGCGGAGCTGCTCGACATGCACGGCGCCACCCGCATGCCGCTGGTACTGCTCGGCGAGCACGACTTCGACGGCCGCTACGACCACGTCGCGATCGACAACGTGCAGGCGGCGAAGGATGCCGTCGCGCACCTGGTCGCGACCGGCCGCAGCCGCATCGCCGCCATCGGCTCGCAGCCCGCCGAGGAGTACGCCACTCCCCTGCAGCGCGCATCCGGGTACGCCGACGCCCTGGTGGAGGCGGGCCTCCCGTACGAGCCGGACCTCGTGCGGACCGCCGCCCACTACAGCCGCCCCGACGGCTACGCGGCGGCACAGGCGCTCCTCGAGCTCGACCAGCGGCCCGACGCAATCTTCTGCTTCTCCGATCTGCTCGCGATCGGCGCCATGCGCGCGGTGTTCGACGCCGGCCTGCGCGTCCCTGAGGATGTCGCCGTCATCGGCATCGACGACGTGGAGGAGGGGCGATTCGCCCGCCCCTCCCTGAGCACCGTCTCCCTCGACACCCCCTTCATCGCGCGCGAAGCCGTGCGCCGGATCGTCGCCCGGATCGACGAGCCGGAGCTGCCCGCGGAAGAGGTCGTCGCCCCGCACCGCCTGGTCGTGCGCGAGAGCACCACGTCCGCCGGCTGAGACCGGCCGGCACGTCCCGAGCGCACCTCGGTCCTCCATTTCGCCTCTTGCAACGATGGCAAATGCCTGCCAGGGTCGTTTGCAACGTCCGCAAAGCCGCGGACGCCTCACCAGAGAGGACTCTTCATGGAACGCATCATGCGTCGAGGGCGACGGCTGTCGCTGCTCGCCGTCACGGCCCTCGCGGCCGCGACGGTGCTCACGCTCGCGCCGACGGCGGCACCGCCGGCCGAGGCGGCACAACCGGGATCCGTGCTCTACTCGCCGAACCTCGCGACGTTCCCCAACGGGACCGCCGGCTATCCGCGCGCCATCGCGCTCGAGCACGACGGCACCCCGGCCGACACCGTGCTCGCCACCTTCGCCAAGGGCGGTCACAACGCCCCGGGCACCCTGCCGATCTACCGCAGCACGAACGGCGGCGGGAGCTGGTCGCAGATCTCGACGATCAGCTCCAACACGCCGGGCTGGGACATCGAGGCGCCCACGCTCTTCGAGGTGCCGCGCACCATCCCCGGGCTGAACGCGGGCGACATCCTCGCCGCGGGCACCGCCTGGCACGTCGGCGACTACACCGCCCAGAAGGTGGAGGTGTTCAAGAGCACGAACGGCGGCGCGAGCTGGCAGTTCCTCTCGAACTGCACCCAGACCTCCGGGCTGCCGAACTCCTGGGGCCACGGCATCTGGGAGCCCTCGTTCGTGGTGGCGAACAACAACACCCTGGCGTGCTTCATCTCGGACGAGCGTCCGGCGGACAGCGCCACGAACAACCAGAAGATCGGCCATTACACGTCGACCAACGGCGGGGCGAGCTGGAGCTCGACGATGACCGACGACGTCGTCTTCCCGGCCGACAACCTGGCGCGACCGGGCATGCAGACCTTCGCGAAGCTCCCCGACGGCCGATTCGTCATGAGCTACGAGCTGTGCCGCGACGCGACGAACGCCGACCACGCCTGCGAGGTCTACATCAAGTTCAGCTCGGACGGCCTCGGCTGGGGCGCCGCGGGCGACAAGGGCACGCTGGTGCACACGTCCGACGACCGCCAGTTGCTTCACACCCCGTACATCTCCTGGGCGGCGGGAGGCGGACCGAACGGCACCCTTTTGCTCTCCGGCCAGCGGGTGGTCGCGGGCCCGACCGGCAACAAGACCGTGCTCGCCGAGTCGGGCACCGTCCTGTTCGCGAACACGCAGCTCGGCGCGGGCGACTGGACGGAGGCGGCCACCCCGGTGACCGTCTCCCCCACCGGCGGCTACGCCTCCGGCGTCCCGTCGTGCCCCGGCTACTCGACGCCCGCCATCCCACTGAGCAACGGCACGTCGTACCTGTACTTCGCCGCCACCTGGCTCGGCCAGGGCAACCAGTGCGAGTTGCGGTTCGGCGTCGGCACCCTCCCCGGTCCGACCGGGGCGATCACCGGCCCCGGCGGGAAGTGCCTCGACGTCGACACCAACACCGCTGCCAACGGCAACCGCGCCCAGCTCTGGACGTGCGGCGTCGCCTCCGGGCAGGACTGGGCGGTCTCGCCCGACGGCACGCTGCGCGCGTTCGGCAAGTGCCTCGACGTGGACGCGCAGGGCACCGCCAACTTCACCAAGGTGCAGCTGTGGGAGTGCAACGGCTCTGGCGCCCAAAGTGGGTGCACCAGGCCAACGGCTCCCTCCTGAATCCGCAGTCGGGCCGCTGCCTGGACGACCCCCAGGGCGTCACCACCGACGGGACGAAGCTGCAGATCTACGACTGCAACGGCCTCTGGACCCAGCAGTGGTCCCTCCCGGCCTGATCTGACCGTGGAGGCGGCCGCCCCGGATTCCGGGGTGGCCGCCTCTCTCTGTCAGGCCGACGAGTGGATGCCCGGCTCAGTCGCGGCGCACGTGCCGACGGGCGCGGACGCCGACCAGCGCGGTGCCCGCCAGCAGCGCGAGCACGGCCGCTGCGGCGCCCCAGCCGCCGCCGGGACCCGAGCCCGTGTCCGCCAGCGTTCCGGTGGACACCGCCGGTTGGGTCGGGACCGGTGGCGTGGTGGGCGCCGTCGGGCAGGTGACCACATTCGTGATCGTGTAGTGCGAGGCGGCCACTGCGAGCGTCGCGGAGTAGGGCAGCGCCGCGTCGACCGACGCGCCGTCCGCCTCGGTGACGCGACTGCTCACGAGCGAGCATCCGGTCGCGCCGAGGGCGGTGGTCTCGGCGACGGTCACCGCGCCGCCCACCTGGTAGCCGGCCACGACCGAGCCGAAGGGCTGCGCCACCGGAGCGCCTCCCCCCGGAGGAGACACGGCGAGCGCCGCCGACAAGCCAGCGGGCTGGGCGCCGTTCGCATACGAGGTGCCATCCACCACCCAGGCCTTGTCGACCTGGACCGTCGCCGCGGGCGCCGGGGCGCGGTTGTACACGGCGCAGCTCACGGCCTGATCGGCGGCGACGCCGACGGTGAAGCCGAGCGCGCCGCCCGCGCCGACCGCGACCGGGTCGCCCGTCGTGAGATCGGTGCACACGGCGTTCGCCCCCGCCTGTTGCACGAGCGTGTAGCCGGCCTGCTGCACTTCGGCCACGGCGACGGTGGCGTCGGTCGCCGCCGGCGGGTAGCCGACCTCGAAGGCGACGGCGCCGGTCCCGTCGTCCGTCGTGGTCGCGGACCCCGGGTCGACCGTCGCCTGAGCGGTCGTCGCCGACGCGTCGAACCGCCAGCCCGCCCCGGCGGGCACCGCGCCCGTGATGTCGTCACCCGTCGTGGTCGCCGGGACGATCTGCTTGACGACGGTGAGCGCCCCGGAGCAGTTCGAGAGCGCCAGGTTCCGCAGCTCGTCCCCGGCTCCCGAGAAGTCGGGGATCTGGAAATAGTCCGCGGTCGAGACGTTGTAGCTCGCGGGGTCAAACGGCACCGGGCCGGAGATCGCGGCCAGGTTGAGGCTCGTGATGCCGCTCACGCCGCTGCCCACGCCGAAGGAGACCACCCGCGTCCCCTGAGCTTTGATGGCGTTCGCGGAGAAGACGGCGGCTTCGACGTCGGTGAAGTGCGTGTTCGCGCCGTCGCCGTGCACCGCTCCGCCGCCCCAGCGGGTGGGGTTGCCGTCGGTCAGCACGATGACGGCGTCGTAGTGGACGCCCGACTCCGCGACCCGCTGGAGCGCGGCGTCCCAGTTCGTCCCGGCGCCGAGCCCCCACCCCGCGTACGTCGCCTTGAAGGCGTCCGCTCCGGCCTGGGTGGAGACCGACTGCAGCGCGGGCCGGTTCTCGTCGACGGCGCCGCTGCCGTCCTCGATGCTCGGCGACTGCGCCGAGAAGCTGTACACGGCCATCCGCGACGGCGTGCCGACGAACGCGTCGGCGAAGGAGTCGGCCGCGCTCTTCAGCGTCGGGAGGTTCGAGCCGACGGACGCCGACAGGTCGAGCACGAGCGCGACGTCCATCCCGCACTGCACGGGCAGCGGAGGGTTCGCCCGCGACTGCTGCCACACCCCGTTCGAGCGGGTGTTCAGCGAGTTGGAGGAGCTGAACATGAAGTCGGAGGTCGACCGGTACGTGCCGCCCGCGGCGAGCGCCGGCGTCTGGAAGCGGTAGGGGGTGTCGATCGAGCCACTGCCGCTGCCCGGCCCCGTGCGCAGGCTGTCGTTCGTGAACCATCCCGCCGGCGCCGAGACCTCGCCCACCCAGGGCGACGTGCCGATCAGGGCACCGGTCACCACGAAGCTGCAATCGCCGTCGGCGTCCGACACGCAGGTCGCCGTCGGGGTGGTGTCCGCCTGGCCTGCGAACAGCCCCAGCGTCACACCGGGGAGCCCGGCGACCGTCGCGTCGTCGACGCGGTCGCCGCCGACGCGGACGGTCACGACCGCCTCTCCCGGGCCCGGTGACGGGACCGCCGCCGAGGCGGGAGCCGTGGAGACGAGGCCCGTGACGACCAGGGCTGTGAGGATGACCGCACTCGTCGCGGCCGTCTGTGAGAACCGGCGCATGTCATCCACCCTGCTTCATCTCAGCGCCGCCATCTAGACCCGTCTCACTCCCACCCGGCTCACTGCTTGAGCATCGCCACGTCCATCTTGTGCTGGTCCTCGATCAGGTGGGAGTGGTCGTCGTCGCCGAGGTCGATGCGCACCCAGTCGATCGTCCCGGTGAAGGCGTTCCCGGTCGCGGCGTAGTCGGTCGAGACCGGGGAGGCGAGGTCGCGTCCCACGTCGACGGTCTCGTCGAAGGTGAACTGGAACGGGATGGTGCGCTCGACGCGGCCCTCCCCGATCTGCTGATCGCAGGCGAAGAGGGTGACGGTGCCGCCTTTGCCGATGCCTCCGCCGTCGTAGGCGAAGTGCGCGCGCAGTTCCTGCGCACCCGTCGGGACGGCCGTGTCGGAGCGCACGATGTCGACGGTGATGCCGAGGAGGTTGTACGCGAAGGCCAGCCTGCCGCCGGTCGTGTAGAAGGACCAGCCGCCGTAGGCGCCGCCCTGCGCGATGATCACGCCCTCGGCGCCCGCGTCGGGCACGGTCGCCTGGGCGGTGACCGTCCACGACTTGTTCTTGATGTTGATCGTCGTGTTCTCGCTGAGCCGCCGCATGCCCGGGTAGAACTTCTGCGAGGTGCCCACCTGCAGCTGCGGCCGGCCGGCGAGATCGGGGTTGAACCGCTCGGCCGTGCGGATGTCGAGTGGCAGCACGTTGTAGCGGGCGGCCTGGATCAGGAACAGCCGTTGCAGGTGCGCCAGGCGCTCCGGCTCCTCGGCGGCGAGGTCGTGCGACTGGGTCCAGTCCTGCTCGACGTTGTAGAGCTCCCACACGTCGTCGTCGAGACCGTGGTCGGAGCTGAGCCAGGGGTCCTTGTGCTTCGCGACCGCGGTCCAGCCCTTGTGGTAGATCGCGCGGTTGCCGACCATCTCGAAGTACTGGGTCTCGTGGCGCTCGTCCGCCTCGGCGCCCGCGCCGTCGAACGTGTAGTTCATCGGCGTGCCCTCGTACGGTCGCTGCGTCACTCCGTTCACGGTCGAAGGCTCCGGGATGCCCGCCGCCTCCAGCACCGTCGGCGCCACGTCGATGACGTGCGAGAACTGGTGCCGGATGCCGCCCTGCTCGACCCCGCCGTTCGGCCAGCTGACGATCGTGCCGTTGCGGGTGCCGCCCCAGTGGCTCGCCACCTGCTTCGTCCACTGGTAGGGCGTGTCCATCGCGTGCGCCCAGCCCACGGCGTAGTGGTTGTACGAGCTCGGGGTGCCGATGTCGGCGATGTGGTCGGCGACGTACTGCTCGGTCTCGATGTCGTTCATGTGGTTGATCGTGAAGCCCTCGTTGGTCGTCCCGTGCATCGAGCCCTCGGCGGAGGCGCCGTTGTCGCCGATGATGACGTAGACGAGGGTGTCGTCCAGGATGCCGAGCTCCTCGTAGGCGTCGAGCAGCCGGCCGACGTGGTGGTCGGCGTACGCGAGGAACCCGGCGTACACCTCCATCTGCCGCGCCAGTGCGGGCTTGATGAGGTCGCTCATCTCGTCCCAGGCGGGGATGCCCTTGCTGCGCTCGGTGAGCACCGCGTCCTTCGGGATGACGCCGAGCTCGAGCTGCCGGGCGAAGGTCTCCTCGCGCACGGCGTCCCAGCCCTGGTCGAACTTCCCCGTGTACGCGTCGGCCCATTCGGCCGGGACGTGGTGCGGCGCGTGCGTCGCACCGGGGGCGAAGTAGGTGAAGAACGGCACGTCCGGCGCGAGGGACTTCTGCTGCTGGGTCCAGGCGATGGCCTTGTCGGTCATGTCGCCCATGAAGTGGTAGCCCTCCTCGGGCGTCCCCCACGGCTCGACCGGCGACGTGTTCTCGTAGATGGCCGGGTACCACTGGTTGGTCTCGCCGCCGATGAAGCCGTAGAAGTACTCGAACCCGCCTCCGGGATGCGGCCAGTGGTCGAACGGCCCGACCGCGCTCGCCTGCCACACCGGCACCTCGTGGCACTTGCCGAACTGCGCCGTGTTGTAGCCGTTCAGCTTGAGGGTCTCGGCGAGCGGCGCGCAGTCGTTCGGGCGCAGCGAGCTGTACCCGGGGGCGGAGGTCGCGATCTCGGTGATCCCGCCCATCCCCACCGAGTGGTGGTTGCGGCCGCTCAGCAGGGCGGCGCGCGTCGGCGAGCACAACGCCGTCGTGTGGAAGCGCGTGTACTTGAGCCCGGCGGCGGCGACGCGCTCGAAGTTGGGCGTCTGCACCGGGCCGCCGAACGCGCTCGACGCTCCGAACCCGGTGTCGTCGATCAGCACGACCAGCACGTTGGGTGCGCCCGCGGGAGGCCGGACCGGCGTGATCGGCGGATAGTGCGTATCCGGATCCGTCGCGTCGTAGGTGACCGTGCCGGTGTAGGCCAGGTCGGGGATCGGGAGGGAGCTGCGCTGCACGTCGTCGCCGGTGGTCACGGTGTCGTCCTCGACTCTCTGTTTGAGCGGGCGGTCGATCTCGGCGACACTCTAAGCCGGGCGCGGGCGGCGGGTATAGGCCCGATGCGTTCGACGGCGAACGGGACTATCGTCGGCGCATGTGCCGCAACATCCGCTGCCTTCATAACTTCGAGCCGCCCACGACCGACGACGAGGTGCGGGAGGCCGCCCTCCAGTTCGTCCGCAAGGTGAGCGGGTCCACGCATCCGTCGCGCGCGAACACCCCGGCGTTCGACCAGGCGATCGACGAGATCGCCCAGGCCACCCGGCGGATGCTCGATCAGCTGGTGACCAACGCGCCGCCGAAGAGCCGCGAGGCCGAGGCGATCAAGGGCCGGCAGCGGCACGAGAAGCGCATGGAGCGCGAGGTCAGGATCCGGACGGCTCCCGTCGGCTAGTCGTCACAACACGCCGTCTCCGCATGTGCTTGCGTGGCGTGTTGCGGCGGATGGATGGCCGCGCGGCGCTCAGCCCCAGAACGCGGCGACCTGGGACGCCACGCGCCGGCCGAGCTCCCGCCCGGCTCTCGCGGAGGCCGGCCGGGTGGACGGGTCCAGCGGGTTGACGCCGATCGCCTCGAGCGACGCGTCGTCCGCGAAGAGCGCGTGGACGCGTGCTGGCTCGAGCGCCGCCAGCTCCGCCGCGGGGAGGGCGGCACCCATCGGGGACTCCTCCGGCCCCGGCACGAGGATCAGCACACGCTCGGCTCCCGCGGCCAGGTCGGCGTTCGCCGCGGTGCGCGTCCCGCCGTCCATGTAGAGCGTCCCGTCGATCTCGACCGGCGGCCACACGCCCGGCACGGCGCAGCTCGCCGCGACCGCATCCACGAGGCTGACGCCGGAGGCGCGGTCGAAGACCCGCAGGTCGCCGGTCGCCGTGTCGACGGCGGGGATCAGGAGCGGATGCGCGCCCCACGCCTTGACGGGGAGCCGCGCGTCGACGGCCGCGAGGCGCGCCTCCGGCGGCACCGTCCGGGCGGCGAGCGCGACCGCGCCGATCCGACGACGCGCCTCCTCCGGGGAGGAGACGTCCGTCATCGCGCCGCCGAAGATCGCCAGGAGCTTCTGCATGTCGACCTTCGGATCTATCTCCGCCGTCTCCTCCGCGATCTGTCGCTCGAACAGCGCGCTCAGAGCCGTGCCGCCCGCCAGCTGGGCAGCGACCGTCGAGCCCGCGGACGTCCCGATGAACGTCGTCTCGGCGGAGAGGAGGCTGTCGGCGAAAGCCGGCTCCGCATCCTGGAGACCCAGCAGCACGCCGGTCTCCCACGCGATTCCCGCCACACCGCCGCCGGCCAGGACCAGGGCACCACTCGTCATCGACATGCCGCCATTCTGCCCGAGACCGGTGACGCCGGAGCGCTAGTGACGCCGGAGCGCTAGTGACACCGGAGCGCTAGTGACGCCGGAGCGCTAGTGGCGACGGGGTGCGGGACGGCGAGCGCGCACGACGAGCACGACTCCGCCCGTGGCGAGCAGCGCCGCCAGGAGAAGGGGTCCGGTCAAGTCGGCTCCCGTGTCCGCCAGGGCGGGGGCACCGCTCGTGGGCGAGCCCGGGGAGATCGCGGTCGCCGTGGCGGCCGTCACGATCGTGTAGCTCGCCGAGCTGTCCGGCCCCGTCCCGTTCGTCGCCGTGATGGTGAACGTGGCCGAGCCGGGGGTGGTGGGCGTGCCCGAGATGACACCGGTCGTGCCGTTCAGGGTGAGACCGGCGGGGAGGCTCCCGCTGGTCACCGTGTAGGTCGGCGCCGGGCTGCCGGTCGCCGTCACCGGGAAGGAGTACGGCGTGCCCGCGGTCGCGTCGGTGGGCGCTCCCGACGTGATGGTGGGGCTCGTGCTGACCGTCCCGGGCGGCGTGCAGCCGGTGGGAACGGTGATCGTGTTGGTGTCGAGCGTCACGGCGGCCGTATTGGCCAGCAGCCGCCCGACGATGGTGGCGCCCGTCGTCGCGGTGATGGACTCCTTGGCCAGGATCGTCCCCTCGAACTGGGCGCCCGTGCCCAGCGACGCCGAGCTGCCGATCTCCCAGAACACGTTGCACGCGTTCGCCCCGCCCGTGACGATGATCTGGGTCGCCGAGCCGATCGTGAGGCTGCTCGCGGCCTGGAAGACCCAGACGGAGTCGGCGCTGCCCGCCAGCGTCAGCACGCCGTTGTCCGCCAGGGCGAGCGCGCCGCCGGAGTAGACGCCGGGGACGAGCGAGAGGCCGTTCAGCTCGCTGAGGCCCGACGTGGTCGGGGTGAGGCCGGCCGCCGCGTTGAAGGCGGTGGTCACGTCGCTCTGGGCCTGAGCGGCCGCGGCGTCGGTCTGGTGCAAGGACCCGGTGAACGTCCCGTCCGGGGCGCCGGTGAAACCGGTGACCGACGATCCGGGCGAGACGCCGATGTCGCCGGTGACCACGGTGGGCCCCGTGTTCGTCAATGCGCTGGCTCCCAGCGCACCGTACGACGCCGCGGTCCCGAGGCCGACGGGCCCGTCGATCGTCGTGGCCGCATCGGCGCTCTGCGCCCCGGCGAACAGGATCAGGGCCGCGAGGACGGCGCCGCCGAGAGCGGCGTTCCGGTAGGTGGTGGACATGGGCATGAGGCCCCGCTCCGCTTGAAAGGCCCTGGAACCAGACAGACTTGTCTACCATGCCTCTTGCGCTCAGTCTGACACGCGAACGGCGATCGACCTAGGGATTCGCGGGAATCGGCCGGTATCCGCGCGTCACAGCTCTTCCGCGATGCGCTTGATCTCGGCGAGGCGACGCTCCCAGGCCGTGCCGATGGCGTCGAGGCGTCTGGCCGTGGCGCTGAGCTCCGCGCCGAGCACCCGGAACCGCACCTCGCGGCCGACGCGCACGGACTCGACGAGCCCGACCTCCTGCAGCACGGCCAGGTGCTTGGCGATCGCCTGGCGCGAGACCGGCAGCACCGCTTCGAGCGCGCTCGCGGAGGCCTCACCCTCCGCGAGCGCGCTCAGGATGCTCCAGCGCGTGTCGTCGCCGAGCGCCGCGAACACGGGGACCAGGGTCGGCACGCTCACGCGCGCGCGCCGGCCAGTTCGACGCCGTCCTCGAGGAGGGCGACCAGCTTGTCGAGCTCGTCGGTCCAGCCCTGCCGGTGCGACTGCACGTTCGCGGCGGGGTCGGAGGTGGCCCCGAAGCCCGACTCGACCACGGTCAGCCGGGTGCCGTGCTGGTCGTCGGCCAGCGTGAAGGTGAACCTCGTGGCGCTGGCCTCGTCGACCTCCGCCGGGTGCCGGCCGAGGTTGTCGTCGTTGTTCCAGAGGTACGTGACGGTGTCCTGCGGGTCGATCGCGGCGACACGCAGCGGGACCGCGCCGTACCCCTCGAAGGTGATCATGCCGTCCCCCTGCGGGTCGAGCACGGTCGCCGCGAACCATCGCGAGATGTGCGCGGGCTCGGTCACCGCGGCCCACACCTTCTCCCGCGGTGCGGCGATGCGAATGGTGCGGCGGACGGTGAGCTCTTCGGTGTCGGCGACTGCCGCCGGGTTCTCGGTTGCCATCTCGGCTCCTTCGATCTGGGAGGGCGGGATCGTCCTCCTGCAACCCAATGGTTGCATCATCAGTCGAGAAGCGCAACCCTTCGGTTGCATAAAGGGCACTTGACGTTGAAACGATTCACGTCTACCATCGACCTGAACCGAATGGAAAGCGCTTACCGCGTCTACCATCGCATCGTCAACGTTGACAGGAGACAAGGATGTCCGAAGACGCCACCTCGCTCGAAGCCCGACGCATGCCGCGCCGCGCGGCCATGAGCGGCTGGGTCGGGAGCGCGCTCGAGTACTACGACTTCTCGATCTACGCGGCGGCGGCCGCACTGGTCTTCCCGCAGGTGTTCTTCCCGAGCGAGAGCCCGGCGGTCGCGCTGATCGCCTCGCTCGCCACCTACGGTGTCGGTTACGTAGCGCGCCCGCTCGGCGCGTTCGTGCTCGGCAACTTCGGCGACAAGTACGGCCGCAAGCGCATCCTCGTCTTCGCGATGATGGTCATGGGCATCTGCACCCTGCTCGTCGGCCTGCTGCCCACCTACGCGCAGGTCGGCGTGCTCGCCCCGATCCTGCTGGTGGTGCTGCGGCTGATCCAGGGCTTCGCCGTCGCCGGCGAGCTCGGCGGTGCGAGCGCGATGATCGTCGAGCACGCGCCCGAGGGCAAGCGGGGCTTCCTCACCAGTTTCAGCCTGCAGGGCACGCAGGCGGGCAGCATCCTGGCCTCGGCGAGCTTCATCCCGCTCTCGACCTTCCTCTCCCACGACCAGTTCGTGGCGTGGGGCTGGCGGGTGCCGTTCCTGCTGAGCGTCGTGGTCATCGTGGCCGGTCTCATCATCCGCGCGCGGGTCGAGGAGACGCCCTCCTTCCGCCGCGAGCAGCAGGAGCAGCGGGTGCCGCGCGTCCCGGTCGCCCAGCTGTTCCGCGAGAACGGCGGCACGGTCTTCCGCGCGGTGTGCATGGGCCTCGCGAACGTGATCGGCGTGACCGTCGTCGTGTTCGGCACCGCGTACGCGACGCAGCCCGCGTACGGCGTGGGGATGTCGCCCTCGGTGTACCTGTGGATCCCGGTCGTGGCCAACATCGTCGCGATCATCCTCATCCCGTTCTTCGGGAGGCTCTCGGACCGGATCGGGCGCCGCCCGCTGATGATCTGGGGACCGCTGAGCGCCGGCGTCCTGTCGTTCGCGTACCTGTTCGTGGTGCAGGCGAACAACGTGCCGCTCACCGTCGTGCTCGCCATCCTGATCTTCGGCATCCTCTATCAACTGTGGAACGCGACCTTCGCGAGCTACTTCCAGGAGCTGTTCCCGACCCGCACCCGGGTCACCGGCTTCGCCGTCTCGCAGAACCTCGCGCTGTTCATCACCGGCTTCCTGCCCGCGGTCTTCGCGGCGATCGCCCCTCCCGGGAGCGCGAGCGTCCCGCTGGTCATCGGCGCCTTCACCCTGCTCTTCTCGCTGATCTCCGCGTTCGCCGCGTGGCGCTCCCGCGAGACCGCCAAACTGGACCTCGAAGAGCTCGAGACGACGCCCACGAAGCAGGTGCGGCCGACGCGGGATGAGACCCGCACCCGGCACGCATGAGCCGACGGGCCCGGGGCGCGAAGGGACGGGGTGGCGGATGGTGAGCACGGACGGCACCCGGGTGGGCCTGATCGGAGCCCACGGCTTCGGCCTCGTCCATCGCCGCAACCTCGCCCGCCTGCAGGGGCTCGGCCGCGCGACGCTCGTCGCCGTGGCCGAGCCCTCGCCGCTGCAGCCCGGCGAGCTGCCGGACGACGTCCGGACGTACGCCGACGCGGCCGCACTGCTCGCCGCCGAGCGCGACCTGGACGTCGTCATCGTCTCCACTCCCCTGCACACCCACTTCGGCCTGGCCGAGGCCGTGCTGGACTCCGGCGCCGACCTCTACCTCGAGAAGCCGCCCGTGACCTCCCTCGCGCAGTTCGACCGGTTGCGCACGCTCGCGGCCGAGCGCGGGCGGCGCGTGCAGGTCGGCTTCCAGAGCCTCGGCTCGCACACCATCCCGTGGCTGCGCGCCGCGATGGAGGCCGGCGAGTTCGGCGACGTGCGCGCCATCACCGCCGCCGGGCTGTGGACCAGGAGCCGCGCCTACTTCTCCCGTTCGCCCTGGGCCGGCCGTCGCACGCTCGACGGCGTGGACGTCGTCGACGGCGTCGCCACCAACGCCCTCTCGCACGCGGTCATCACCGCCCTGACCGTCGCCGGCGCACGACGCGCGACCGACATCGAGCACGTGGAGGTCGACCTCCACCGGGCGAACCCGACCGAGAGCGACGACACCACCGTGGTCCGGGTGCGGCGCCCCGCGCCCGAGCCGGACGTCACCTGCGCTCTCACCCTGTGCGGGCCCGAGGAGGCCGAACCGTCCGTCACCGTGCACGGCTCGACGGCGACCGCCACCTTCTTCTATGTCACCGACGAGATGCGCGTCGAAGCCGCCGGCTCGGTGTGCACCAAGCGCTTCGACCGCACCGACCTGCTCGAGAACCTCCTCGACGTCCGCCAGGGCCGGGGCGAACTGCTCAGCCCGCTCGACGGCACCGAGGCCTACATGAGCGTGCTCGAGGCCGTGCGCACCGGCCCCGCGCCCCGCCCCATCCCGGAGCGCTTCGTCGACCGGCTCGGGCCCGGCGACGACGGGCGCATCGTGGTCCGCGGCATCGAGGAGGCGGTGCTCCGCGCCTGCGCGGCCGAGGCCACCTTCACGGAGCTCGGGCTGCCGTGGGCGGTGCAGGATGCGCCCCCTGACGATGCGCTCCGCGTCGCCGGCCGCCCCGTCGCCGCACCCCGGTCAGGAGCCGCCGTCGCAGCCTCCCTGTCGCCTCGGCCGCTCCTCCACCCCGTCCGTACGCTCGCAGGTGTGCAGCTCACCGACCGGTCCCCGCTCGACCATGTCTGGCATCTCGGCGTCGGCGTGGCCATGCCGGACGTCGGCGGCACCAACCTCTGGGGCGGCCCGGACTACCGCGACGGCGAGGGATACCGCTGGCGGCGCACCCACGGGACCATCCGCCGGGCGGCGGAGGACGTCGTCGGGGCGGCCTCCCTCCGGCAACGGCTGACGTGGTGCGACCCTGAGGGAGCGGCGCTCGTCAACGAGACCCGCGAATGGACCGTCGCAGAGATCGACTCCGCGTCGTGGCGGCTCGACCTGCGCTTCACGCTCACCGCGGCCGCCGGCCCTGTCGAGCTGGGCAGCCCCGGCTCGCACGGCCGCGCCGGCGCGGGCTACGGAGGCTTCTTCTGGCGGTTCGCCCCCTGCCGGAACGTGGAGGTCACCACTCCGGACGCGACCGGCGAAGACGCCGTGAACGGCTCCCGCGCGCCCTGGCTGCGCTGGTCGGCGGACTTCTCCGACGGCCCGGCGAGCGTGCGCTTCGCGGCGCCTCCCGAGTCCGACGACCCCTGGTTCGTCCGCGTCACGGACTACCCGGGCGTGGGCTCGGCTCTCGCCTGGGACCGGCCCCTGCGTTTGGATGAGGGGCCGGTCACGCGGACGATCTCGATGGTCGTGGGCGACGGAGCCGTTCCCGTTCCGCGCGGTCCGTCGCCGGACGGGCCGCGCGGAACGGTCTGAGATCAGGACGCCCGCTCGACGGGCGCCTGGAGTTCGGTCAGCCAGTCGGGGCCCGGGATGTGGCCGGTGGCGCGCACGTACACCTCGCGGGTGGGGCCGACGACGCGGTAGCCGTCGGCGACGAGGCTCTCGATGAGCTCCATCCACGAATCGCCGATGCCGGACATGTCGCCGTGGTGCATCATTGTCGCGGCCAGGGGCACGGCCGCCAGCTCGACGACGTCGTAACCCTCGCCTGGCTGGGGAGGTGTCTCCGCCGGATAGGAGATGTTGACCTCGAGCCGCTCATCGTCCCGCGACTCGTACCAGAACGTCGACGGCGCGAGGATCGGACGCCCCGCCGCCTCCAGAGCCCGGTCCAGTGAGCCGATGAGCGGCCCGACGATCGGCCCCACGAGTTCGGGCCCCATCCCGGGCGCGGTGCCGCTGACGGCGTAGACGGTGACGGCCTCGAGAGGGCGGTACTCGACGAGTGTGGACATGGTTTCCGTTCCTTCCAGGATGTTGAGGCGCCGCTCGAGCCGATCGAGCCGGTCGCGGTCCTGGGCGATTCCCGCCACCAGCTCGGCCCGCCGTTGCCGCAGCGTTGCCGTAAGGGCCGGCCGCGGGTCCGTGGAGGCGAGCACGGCGGCGATGGCGTCCAGGCCGATCCCGAGCTGTCGCAGCTCGACGATCAGGAGCAGGCTCGCAAGCTGCACGTCCGAATAGAAGCGGTACCCGTTGTGCTCGTCGACGTGCGCCGGCGGCAGCAGGCCGATCGCGTCGTAGTGCCGCAGCATCCGCACGCTGATTCTCCCGATCGCCGCGAATTCCCCGATGGTGTACATGATGGAGGCCACGCTCCAGCCTGACACGGTGTGAGAGTCAAGGCCCATGGCCGCTCGATGTCACAGCCCGACGACGAGACGCTCGACGATGAGACGCCCGACAACAAGACGCGCGACAACAAGAAAACGGCGGCTGATTATCAGCCGCCGTTCCCCGTGTTCTTCGAATTCTGTAGCGAGGGCGGGACTCGAACCCGCGACACCACGATTATGAGCCGTGTGCTCTAACCACCTGAGCTACCCCGCCGCGGCCTCCACCGAATATCGGGGAGACGGAGCCCCCTGTGGGAATCGGACCCACTACCTCTTCCTTACCAAGGAAGTGCTCTACCAATGAGCTAAGGGGGCGAAGCCGGTCCTGGCCGGAAGGCCCGAACGATTTTGGCAACCGTACGAGGATACCATCACCGCGAGGGTGCTTCCGACCACCTGGACGCGACTGCGCGCGGGCCGGTCAGGCGGCCCGCGCTGCCTCCGAGGCGCCGTCGAGGGCGTCCAGCTCTGCGGGGGTGAGCTCCAGCGAGACGGACGCGAGGAGGTCCGGGAGCTGGTCGAGCGTGCGGGCGCTGGCGATCGGCGCGGTGACGGTCGGCTGGGCGGCGAGCCAGGCGAGCGAGACCGACGCGACCGAGGCGTCGTGCGCGGCCGCGACCTCGTCGAGAGCGCTCAGGACGGCGCGACCGGTCTCGTCGAGGTACTTGGCGGCGCCGGCGGCGCGGGCGCTGTCGACGGTCACGCCGTCGCGGTACTTGCCGGTGAGGAAGCCCGCGGCGAGCGCGAAGTACGGGAAGACGCCGAGGTTCTCGCGCTCCGCGATCGGACGGAACTTCTGCTCGTAGGAGCGCTCCACCAGGTTGTAGTGCGGCTGCAGGGCGACGGCGCGGTGGAGGCCCTCGGCCTCGGTGATGCGGAACCACTCCTCGATGCGCTCGGGGCTGTAGTTCGAGATGCCGATGTAGCGGACCTTGCCCGCGTCGACGAGGCCCGACAGAGCGGCGACGGTCTCCTCCAACGGGACGGTCTCGTCGTCGAAGTGCGCGTAGTAGAGGTCGATGTACTCGCTGCCGAGGCGCTCGAGCGAGGCGTCGGCGGCACGGCGGATGTTGTCGGCCGCGAGCCCCTTGAAGTCGGGGTGCTGGCTGACCTTCGTCGCGAGCACGACGTCGTCGCGGTTGCCGCGGGCGTCGAACCACTGGCCCAGGATGCGCTCGGAGTCGCCTCCCGTGTTGCCCGGCACCCACGCGGAGTAGCCGTCGGCGGTGTCGACGAAGTTGCCGCCCGCGGCGGTGTACGCGTCGAGCACGTCGAAGGAGGTGTCCCGATCGGCGGTCCAGCCGAAGACGTTCCCACCCAGCGAGAGGGGGAAGACCTCGAGGTCGGAGCTGCCGATGGTGCGACGGGGTGCGGTCATTGAGATGTCTCCGGTTTCGTGTGCGTGTCGGTCCTTTGACGGTAACGCGGCGGGCCGGGCGAAATTCCGGGAGGCGCTGAAGATGTGGAAAGGTTACGCGCGGCCCCGCGCTGTGGAGAGCCGTACGCTGGAGGGATGGACGTCGCCGCCCTCCCCTCGCTTCCCTCGCTCGCGGCCGACTGCGCGAACTGCGCGGGCCTGTGCTGCGTGGCGCTGGCGTTCGCGAAGTCGGCCGACTTCGCGTTCGACAAGGCGGCCGGCGACCCGTGCGTCAACCTCGACGACGGCTTCCTCTGCCGCATCCACCCGCAGCTGCGCGACCGCGGCTTCAAGGGCTGCACGGTGTTCGACTGCTTCGGCGCCGGCCAGCACGTCACGCAGCACACCTTCGGCGGCGCGACCTGGCACGACGGCGGTGCCACGCGCGACGGGATGTTCGCGGTCTTCCCGATCGTCCGCCAGCTGCACGAACTCCTCTGGTACCTGCGGGAGGCGCTGCGCCTGCCCGCCGCCGACCGCCTCCACCCCCGCCTCCGCGCCGCAGAGCAGGCCGTGCGCGCCGCCGCCGACGATACCGCGGATCGCATCCGCGCCCTCGACGTCGACGCGCTTCGGGCCCCGGCCGCCGACCTGCTCCGGGAGGCCGCCCGCCTGACCCGGGAGGCGGCGACCCGCTCCTCCGGCCTCCGTCGCGACCAGAAGGCCGCCGCCCGCAAACCGCGCGTCGCCGCGACCCGCCTGCGCCCCGGCGCCGACCTCCTGGGCGCCGACCTCCGCGGTGCGGACCTGCGCGCCGCCGAACTGCGCGGCGCCCTGCTCATCGCGGCCGACCTCCGCGACGCCGACCTCTCGTTCGCCGAGCTGCTCGGCGCCGACCTGCGCGACGCGCGGGTGCACGGCGCCGACCTGCGCGACGCCCTCTTCGTCACGCAGACCCAGGTGAACGCGGCGACCGGCGACGCGAGCACGCTGCTCCCGGCCGGGCTCAGCCGTCCGTCGCACTGGCGCAGCTGACGCCGCAACCGGCGACAGCGTCCAGCCCCCTCACTGGAAGCGCTTGCATTCGCGACAGGCTCCGCCACTAGACTCGTGCTGTCGGTCACCGGCCGACCGGTCGCGCGCCAGGTCGCGACCCCACGGAACCGCGGAAGGGATGCGATGCCCGGCATCGACGACGTCGCCCGCCTCGCCGGCGTCTCGACCGCGACGGTCTCGCGCGCTCAGCGGCAACGGCTCCGTCTCGGACCGCACCCGCACCCGCGTCGCCGAGGTGGCGGCCTCGCTCGGCTACGTCGTCTCCTCCGACGCCTCCAGCCTCGCGTCCGGCCGCACGCGCAACATCGGCATCGTGGTCCCGCACCTCAACCGCTGGTTCTTCACCTCGGTCATCGAGGGCGCCGAGCGCGCCCTGCTGCGCCGCGGCTACGACCTCACGCTCTACAACCTCAGCGGCGACGACGGCGAGCGCCGGCGCGTCTTCGACCACCACCTCCTGCGCAACCGGGTGGATGCGGTGATCGCCGTCGCGCTCGCCCTCGACGAGGACGAGGTCGGCCGGCTGCTCTCGCTCGGCAAGCCGATCGCGGGCGTCGGCGGCCCGCTGCCCGGCGCGAGCGCGATCACGATCGACGACGTCGCCGTCGGCCGGCTCGCCACCGACCACCTCATCGCCCTCGGCCACCGGCGCATCGCCTACATCGGCGGCAGCGAGGAGTGGGACCTCGAGTTCCACACCCCCACGAAGCGGCGGATCGGCTTCGAGGCGGCCCTGCTCGACGCCGGCCACGCGCCCGACCTGGACCGCAACCGCGGCGCCGACTTCACCATCCCCGGCGGCCACGGGGCCGCGATGGAGCTGCTCGCCGACCCCGCCGACCGGCCGACCGCGATCTTCGCCGCGTCCGACGAGATGGCCATCGGCTGCATCCTCGCCGCGCGCGAACTCGGCCTCTCCGTCCCGGGCGATCTCTCCGTGATCGGCGTGGACGACCATCCGCTCGCCGAGTTCTTCGGCCTGACGACCGTCTCCCAGCACCCCGAGCTCCAGGGCGAGGAGGCCGTCGAGCTGTTGCTGCGCAGCGTCGAGCGCGGGCGGCGCCGCCCCGGGTCGCGCGCAACGACGGCGGCCGCAGTGGCCGCGGCGACCGCAGCGACCGCAGAGGCCGCAGGGACCGCACCGCGTCCTCCCGCCGCCGACGGCGAGAAGCCCGTCACGGTGCCCGTCGCCGTCGACCTCGTCGTGCGCTCCAGCACGGCGCCACCAGACCCCGCACATCCAGCGCTGTCCGCCGGCAGCCCGAACGAGAGGTGACCCTCATCACCGCCGAGACCCCCGACTCCTCCGCCCTCGCGCCCAGCTCCCCCGGCCGCGAGTGGTGGCGCTCCGCCGTCATCTACCAGGTGTATCCCCGCTCGTTCGCCGACGCGGACGGCGACGGGATGGGCGACCTCCCCGGCATCACGCACCGCCTCACCGCCCTGCGCGACCTCGGCGTCGACGCCGTCTGGCTGTCCCCGTTCCAGACGTCGCCGCAGCGCGACGCCGGCTACGATGTCGCCGACTACTGCGACGTGGACCGCCGCTTCGGCACCCTGGACGACTTCGACGCCATGCTCTCGACGGCGCACGGGCTCGGCCTGCGCGTGATCATCGACATCGTGCCCAACCACTCGTCGAGCGATCACCGCTGGTTCCAGGAGGCCCTGGCGGCCGGTCCCGGCAGCCCCGAGCGCGCGCGCTACCTCTTCCGCGACGGAAAGGGCGAGCACGGCGAGCTGCCCCCGAACAACTGGGAGTCGATCTTCGGCGGCGCCGCCTGGACCCGCGTCGACGAGGCCGACGGCGCGCCGGGCCAGTGGTACCTGCACCTGTTCGACAAGTCGCAGCCCGATTTCGATTGGACCAACCCGTGGGTCCGTGAGCAGTTCCGCGACATCCTGCGCTTCTGGCTCGACCGCGGGGTCGACGGCTTCCGCGTGGATGTCGCCCACGGCATGATCAAGGAGGCCGGCCTCCCCGACTACACCCCGCCGGCGCACGCGGGCAGCATGGGCGGCGGCGCCGGATCGGTGGCGCTCGAACCCGGCATCGAGGGCCACGCCGGGGACGAGCCGCCGACGCCGCCGTACTTCGCGCAGGACGGCGTCCACGAGATCTACCGCGACTGGCACCGGGTGCTCGAGGAGTACGAGGGCGACCGCGTGCTCTGCGGCGAGGCCTGGGTGGAGCCGCTCGAGAAGCTGGCCCGCTGGGTGCGCCCGGACGAGATGCAGCAGACCTTCAACTTCGGCTACCTCGAGACCCCGTGGGAGGCGGACGCGCTGCGCGCCGTGATCGACCGGTCGATCTCCGTCTTCGGCAGCGTCGGCGCTCCCAGCACCTGGGTGCTGTCGAACCACGACGTCGTGCGGCACGCGACGCGCCTCGCACTGACGGGCGAGAACCTCCAGGGTCACGGCATCGGCCCGAAGACGACCGGCCTCCCCGACCCCGCGTTCGCCCTGCACCGCGCCCGCGCCGCGACCGCGCTCATGCTCGCACTGCCCGGCTCGGCCTACCTCTACCAGGGCGAGGAGCTCGGCCTCCCCGAGGCCATCGACCTGCCCGACGAGGCGCGCCAGGACCCGACGTGGTTCCGCACCAAGGGCGAGCGCTACGGCCGCGACGGCTGCCGTGTGCCGATCCCGTGGGAGGGCACCGACCCGTCGTACGGCTTCGGGCCGTCCGCGAAGAGCTGGCTGCCCCAGCCCGCGTCGTGGGCGACCTACACGCGCTCCTCGCAGGAGGGCGTGCCCGGCTCGACGCTGACGATGTACCAGGAGGCTCTGGCCGCCCGCCGCGCGCACGACCTGGCGTTCGGCGAGCTGGACTGGTTCGACCTCGGCCCGGACACCCTCGCGTTCCGCTCCGGCGGCGTCACGGTGGTGGCCAACTTCGGCGAGCAGCCCGTGGAGCTGCCGGCGGGCGACGTCGTCCTGGCGAGCGGCGAGCTCGCGGGCCGCAGCCTCCCGCGCGACACGACCGCCTGGCTGGTCTGACCGCAGCGGCGGTCACCGTCTCGGCCGCGGGCCGGTCGGCTCAGGACGCGTTGGCCTTCAGCCACGCGTAGGGGTCGACCGGCTCGGTTCCGTTGAGCCGGATCTCCAGGTGGAGGTGCGCACCGGTCGAGACGCCGGTGTTGCCCACCTTGCCGACGATGTCGGCGACCTTGACGGCCTGTCCGGTCTGCACCTGGACCGAGCCGCGCTGCATGTGGCAGTACTTGCTGCTCACCAGCGCACCGTTGATCATGTGGTCGATCGTGACATTGACGCCGCAGCCGCCGTTGTCGCCGAGCACGACCTCCCGCACCACGCCGTCGGCGATGATCTGGATGGGCACGCCCTCGCCCGGGGTGAAGTCGACACCCAGGTGGTTGGTGGAGGCCCCGGCCGTGGGCGCCTCGCGCGGCCCGAACCACGACGAGATCGGCACGCCGACGGGGAACGGCCATTGGATGGCGCCGCGCGGGTTGTTCGTGAACGTGTTCGCGATGCGCATCGAGCGCACGGCCGCGAGCTGCTCTGCGGCGGTCACCTCGGGGCTCTCACGGTCGACGACGGCGGTCTGGTCGGACTCCACACGGTCCAGCGCCTGCACGTCCACCGCCGCTCCGTTCGCTCCCGCGTCGGGGAACGCCGCCGCGACGGTCTTCGCGCGCACCTGCTCCTCGGTGAGGAGCGCCATCGCCGGAAGGGAGGTGGCGACGCCGATGCCGAGCACCGCGAACATCGCGATGAGGCTGACACCGCGGCTGGCACGCCCCGGGCCCGTGGCCTGGGCGGACGACGTCGCCTTCGTCACGGCCGCACGGTTGCGGCGCAGTCTCCGGATCGAGCGGGTCTCGGCCTCGCGCGCCTCCCGAGCGGCCCGGCGGGTCACCGGCGCGTCCGGCTCGGAACGGCCGGCGCTGTGGTCGGTTGTGGGGCGCACTCGACCAAAAGTAACAAATCGGTAACCATGGCGCCACTCCGGGCGCCTCGGCCTCACTCCCAGGCGCCGAAGAACTCCTGCACCATCGGCTCGAGCGCCGCGTACAGGCCGGGCGCGGCCGCGAGCAGCAGCCTCCCGTCCTCCGGCCCGCCGTCGAGGCCGCCGACGCGCGCGCCGGCCTCCCGCGCGACGAGGGCGCCGGCCGCGTGGTCCCAGGGGTTCAGCCCGCGCTCGTAGTACGCGTCGAGCCGACCCGCGGCCAGGCCGCACAGGTCGAGCGCGGCGGAGCCGATGCGGCGGATGTCCCGCACCTCGCCGATCAGCCGGGCCACGAACTCCGCCTGCCGTCGGCGCACTCCGGCGTCGTACCCGAAACCGGTCCCCACCAGGGCGAGGGGCGGCTCCACGCCGTCGTTCACGCGCAGCGCCTGGCCGTTGCGGGTGGAACCCAGGCCGGCGGCCGCCGCGAACACGTCGCCGGCCTCCGGGTTGACCACCGCGCCCGCCAGCGTGCGCCACGTGGTCGGATCGGGGTCGCCCTCCACGACGGCGATGCTCACCGCGTAGTCCGGGATGCCGTACGCATAGTTGACCGTCCCGTCGATCGGGTCGACCACCCAGGTGAGGCCGCTCGTCCCGGTGTCGCCGCCCGACTCCTCGCCGAAGAAGCCGTCCGCCGGTCGCGCTGCGGCGAGCGCCCCGCGGATCAGGTCCTCCGCCTCCCGGTCGGCCCGCGTCACGATGTCCGACACGGACAACTTGGACGCGGCGATCTCCACCCCGTCGCGCCGGCGCTGCTGGGCGAGCGTCGCAGCGCGCTTCGCGATGGACACGGCGATGTCTCGGAGCTCAGCGGAAGAGGTCATGGCCCCACCCTCCCACGCGCCGCGATTCGTGCCGAATGTGCAGGCCCGGAAACGACGAAACCCCCGGTCATGGAAGACCGGGGGTTGTTCGCGGTGGCGAGTGAGGGATTCGAACCCCCGAAGGCTACGCCGTCTGATTTACAGTCAGATCCCTTTGGCCGCTAGGGTAACTCGCCATTCGCGCTCCCGACCACCAGTCAGCTGCTGACCGAAGGCGCCACATAAGAATACTGGTCGCGCGCCCCGTCGCGAAATCAGCGCCCGCGCGGCGTCTGCCGGCGGCGAATTCGCGACCGGCAGAAGTCGATGACAGGGCCGTCGACCCGCGCTCAGGATGGGGCCCATGGACACCGACATGAACTCCCCGGTCCAGCGCCTGCTGGAAGAACGCATCGTCTTCCTCGGCAGCGAGGTGACCGACGAGACCGCCAACGAGGTCTGCGCCCGGCTCCTGCTGCTGGACTCCATCGCCTCGGACAAGGACATCTACCTCTACATCAACTCCCCCGGCGGCTCGATCACCGCGGGGTTCGCCGTCTACGACACGATGAACTTCGTGCGCGCCGACGTCGCCACCGTGGCGCTGGGCTTCGCCGCCTCCATGGGGCAGTTCCTGCTCTCCTCGGGCGCGAAGGGCAAGCGCTACGCCCTGCCGAACGCGTCCGTGGTGATGCACCAGCCGCACGGCGGCTTCGGCGGCACCAGCGCCGACATCCAGACCCAGGCCAACCAGATCCTCCACTTCAAGCGGAGGATGGCGCAGCTGACGAGCGAGCAGACGGGCCGGACGGTCGAGCAGATCGTCGAGGACGGCGACCGCGACCGCTGGTTCACCGCGGACGAGGCGCTCGACTACGGGTTCGTGGATGCCGTGGTCGGCACGACCGGCGCGCTGCGCGCCTGACGCTCAGGCGACGAGCAGGAGCGCGGCGGGGGCCGACTCGGTCGCGGGGACGGGCTCGGGTGCGGCGGCGATGGAGGTCGCGGCCGGCCCCGCCGCCTCCCGCTCGGGCACGAGGCTCAGGACCTGGGCCGCGGAGGCGGCGGCGGGCGATGCGGCCTGCGCGCCCGCGAACTCGGCGGCGACGCGGGTCAGCAGCTCGCCCTCCGGCACCTCCAGCACGCGGCACAGCGCCGCGAGGATCTCGGACGACGCCTCCTTGCGGCCCCGCTCGATCTCGGAGAGGTACGGGATGCTCACCCGCGAAGTCTCGGAGAGCTGGCGCAGCGTCGTCCCCTGCTCCGTCCGTATCCGGCGGAGCACGGACCCGAGAGCGTGCCGCAGAAGCATGGCGCAAGCCTAAGCCGCGACGCCCGGATCCGGACCAGGGCGATGCGGAGATTCTGCTCAGAGCAGAACGCTGCGGAGGGGAGCGAGCGCCCGCTCAGGCCGGTTCCGCGCCGGCGAGCACCTCCGGCGGCAGCACGCGCTGGGCGCCGAGCACCTCGAGGCCGACCAGGCGCCCCTCCGCGTCGTACTCGGCGTCGACGTAGCCGCCCGCCGGGACGCCCGAGACCTCGCCTCGCACGGGTGCGACGGCCGCGCCCTCGTCGAACAGGAGGTGCGCCACATCCAGTTCCGGGTCGTAGACGATGCGCATGCAAAGACGCTACGCGGCGGCGCGCCCGCTGTCGTCGGACCGTCGTACCACCCCGGAGGTCCTCCGCGAGACGGATCCGATCGGCGACACCCCGCCGTCGCTTCCACGGATGTCGGTGGCCGGGCGCAGAATCGTCGGCATGAGGACCTTGGAGATTTGCGAACGGTGCGACGGGACCGGAGCCGACCCCGCCCAGCACGGTGAGGAGATCACCGTGTGCGTGGAGTGCTCCGGTGACGGCTGCCACGTGACGTACTACGCAGAGTTGAGAGAGACCGCGTAACCACCGACGATGCACGGTCGTGTGCGCCGTAGCGGAGGCTGGAGGCGCGGCCGGCGGTGTGGGATGGTCGGTCCATGCTGATCGTGACGACCAACGACATCCCCGGACGCACCGTGACGAACGTCCTCGGCGAGGTGTTCGGCCTCACCGTGCGCTCGCGCAACCTCGGTTCGAACCTCGGTGCGAGCTTCAAGTCGCTCGCGGGCGGTGAGCTCAAGGGCATCACCAGCCTGCTGCACGACGCGCGCACCGAGGCGCTCGGCCGTCTCGCCGACGAGGCGCAGGCGAAGGGCGCCGACGCCGTGCTCGCCTTCCGCTTCGAGACCAACGACTACGGCCAGGCCGGCGTCGAGGTCTGCGCCTACGGCACGGCGGTCACGATCTCCTGATCGCGCCGGGCCCGTCGCCGGTCACCGGTCGCTGCCTCCGGGCACCAGCCAGTCCGGGAACGGGTCGGGATACGTGCGCCACGCAGCGACCCCGGCGAGCAGTTCGTCGTCGCTGAGCGCAACCTCGTCCAGGGCCGCCGTGAGCGCCGCGCGGTGGAGGCCGAGGCCTGCCACGAACAGGTCCTGGCCGACCGCCAGCAGTTCGTCCTCGTCGTCCGGCCGGACGGCGTCCGCGACGGGCACCAGGTCGAACATCCCGCCGACCTGCTCCCACTGCGCGACGACGCCGGGCCGGCTGGCGAGCCGGCAGAACCCGGCCGACCGCACGATCATCCCGAACTCGCCGGACGCGAACCGGTCGTCGAGCAGCAGGTGCAGTCGCCACGGGTGCAGCGGCCGCAGGTTCTCGTAGCGGAACGCCGACACGCCTCCGCCGACGGGGCGGATCGCGTCCCCGCTCAGCGCCCGGGTCCACCCGGCCCTCCCCTGCGCCGCTCCCATCACACCGGTGTCGAGAGGGACGGCGACGGGCGAATCCGCGTCCGCCGGGTGGAGGCGCGCGGAGGGTGCGATCACGCCCAGGAGGCCGAGGAGCGCGTCGCGCTGCGCGGCGGGCACGCGATCCGCGTTGGCGAGGACGATCGTGGTCGCGTGCTCCAGCTGGGTGACCGTCAGCCACGCTCGCGCCGTGTGCTCGACCTCCCCTCCGCCGACGGCCCGGGTGACGTACTCCTCGTCGGCGAGGTCGGCGGCCAGGTGCTCGGCGTCGACGACGCAGACGACGGCGAGCAGCCGGGTCGGAGCGAACGGGTCGGTGAGGGCGCCGATGAGGTCGATGACAGAGGTAGCGGCGGGGAACTCGACGACCGCGCCTCCCGACGGCGTCGTCCACGGCACGAGGTCCAGCGCCTCCTCGATCGGGTCGACCGCCGGCGCGAGCCGGGTCGCGGGGATGAAGGCGCGTCCGCTGCGCTCGGCGAGCCGTTTGGCGCAGCGCACGCGCTCGGGGGCGCGCGGGCCGACGACGGCGATCACGTCGATCTGTGGCACGGCTGGTCTCCTCATCCTCTCCCCCGTGGGTCGAGCGTATAGTTAACGATAACCATTCTCAATAGGAGGTCGCCATGAAGGTCCGCTCATCCCTCAAGTCGCTGAAGGACCAGCCCGGCGCGCAGGTCGTCCGGCGCCGCGGGAAAGTGTTCGTCATCAACAAGCTCAACCCGCGCTTCAAGGGCCGCCAGGGCTGACACCGTGGCGCCCGGCCGTCCGGTCACAACCGGCGGTTGCAGCGCCACAACCGCGCGTCGGTAGCCGAGGCGGGGCCGGCCGGGAGATGCTCGGTGGAATGAACATCTCCCCCGTGCGCACCCTCCCGGCCCGTCTCGTCACCCGCGGGGTCGACGTCGCACCCGGCGTGGGCATCACGGTGGTGATCGCCCTCGTCGCGACGGGCATCGCACGGCTCGTGCCGGCGCTGGGGAGCGCGCTCCCCGCGCTGCTGATCGGCGTCGTCGTGGCGGTCATCCGCAAGCCGACGGGACGGTTCGCGCCGGGCGTCGGCTACTCCGGCAAGTTCGTGCTGCAGCTGGCCGTGGTGCTGCTCGGCGTGCAGCTCTCCCTCTCCAGCATCCTCGTCGTCGGGGTGCAGTCCCTCCCGGTCATGCTGAGCTCGCTCGTCGTGTGCCTGCTCGCGGCGTGGCTGATCGGCCGCGCGCTGCGCATCCCGACCAGGGAGCGCACCCTGATCGGCGTCGGCACCGGCATCTGCGGCGCCTCCGCCATCGCCGCGGTCTCGCCCATCATCGGCGCGACCAGCGCCGAGATCGCCTACGCGGTCTCGACGATCTTCCTCTTCAACGCCATCGCGGTCGTCGTCTTCCCTTACCTGGGCCACGCGCTCGGGATGGACCCCCACACCTTCGGCCTGTTCGCCGGGACCGCGGTCAACGACACCAGCTCGGTCGTCGCGGCCGCGAGCCTCTTCGCGACCTCGGCGCTCGGATTCGCGGTGGTGGTCAAGCTCGTGCGGACGCTGATGATCATCCCGATCAGCATCGGGCTCGCCATCGCCGAGAACCGCCGGACGAGCGCGGGCGCGCCGATGACCGCCCGCCGCGCGCTGGGGCTGGTGCCGTGGTTCCTGGTCGGCTTCCTGCTGGTCGCCATCGCGAACACGTTCATTCCGATCCCCGCCGGCGTGCACGACGGGCTCGTGACCGCGAGCGTCTTCCTCGTCTCGGTCGCCCTCGCCGGCATCGGCCTCTCCACCGACCTCGCCGCCATCCGCCGCGCCGGCTGGCGACCCCTGCTGCTCGGCCTCACCCTGTCGACGCTCGTCGCCGGCACCAGCCTGTTCGTGATCTGGGTCACCGGGCAGCTCTAGCTCGTAGACTGGACGGGCTGGTCAGCAACTCTCGAAAGATCGGATGGTTATCGTGGCAGACTCCACGTTCGACGTCGTCAGCAAGGTCGACAAGATGGAGGCGGACAACGCCGTCAACCAGGCGCGCAAGGAGGTCGAGCAGCGCTACGACTTCAAGAACGTCGGCGCCTCGGTCGAGTGGAGCGGCGAGAAGATCCTGCTCAAGGCCAACACCGAGGAGCGCGTGAAGGCCGTCCTCGAGGTCGTCGAGTCCAAGATGATCAAGCGCGGCATCACCCTCAAGTCGCTCGACGCCGGCGACGCGTACGCCTCGGGCAAGGAGTTCCGGATCGAGATCGGGCTCAAGAACGGCATCGAGCAGGACGCCGCGAAGAAGATCTCCAAGCTCATCCGCGACGAGGCCCCGAAGTCGGTCAAGGCGCAGATCCAGGGCGACGAGCTCCGCGTCTCCTCGAAGAGCCGCGACGACCTGCAGGCCACGATGGCGCTGCTCAAGGGCGCCGACCTCGATGTCGCCCTCCAGTTCGTCAACTTCCGCTGACGTATCCCCGGATCCAGCGCTCCATCTCCGCGTAGGCGACGCCCCGCGGCTGCTCCCGCGACAGGAACACGTCGTGCAGGGCGCCGTCGATGCGTGAGACGGTGACGGTCGGCGCGAGTCCGAGCGCCCGCTTCGCGATGTCCTGCACGACGAGCACGATGTCGCTGCTCATCATCTCGGGCGTCCAGTACGGCAGCAGGGCCGACCGCGCCGACAGCAGCGTGAGCACCGGCACGTCCAGGGACAGGCCGGCCGCGACGCGGGCGTGACCGGCCAGGATCGCGGTCAGCCATGCCGGGTGGACGGTGAAGCCGCGCACCGGGCGCCAGGCCAGGTCGTAGTCCCACTCGCCGTCCATCGTCTTCGAGACGGAGCGCGTGTAGTAGCCGAGGTCGACGTTCGGCAGCGCCGCCTTGGGATCGAGCCGCGCGTGGAGGTCGATCAGCGGCGCGAGGGCGGCGCGTCCCGGACCGCCCGCCTGGAACTCCAGCCACGGGCTGTTGAGCACGAGCGCGTGCGCGCGCCCCGGGTGCCGGTTCGTCCACAGGCTGAGCGTCAGGCCGCCGGTCGAGTGGCCCAGCAGGATGAGCTTCCGGTGGGAGGTCGACCCCTCACCGTGCCCCAGCACCGTGAGCGCAGCCTCGATGTCCTCGTCGTAGGTCGCCAGGTCGTCCACGAATCCCGGAGTCTGCCCCTCCCGCAGACTGCGGCCGTACTTCCGCAGGTCGAGGGCGAAGAACCGCGCGCCGCGATCGTGCCAGAACTGCGCGAGCTCCTTCTGGAAGAAGTAGTCGGACCAGCCGTGCACGTAGAGCACGTCCGCCTCGGCGGCCGGGCGGTGCGGGCGCAGATCGGCGAGCCGCGGAGCGGGGACGTACCGCACCAGGGTCGCGACGACCTCGCCCTCGTTGTCAGGGCGGAGCGGGAGCGTGAGCTGCTCGAACGGCTCGCCGAGCACGTCCGGCTGCCAGTCGTGCTCTCGCGTCATCCCCCCAGCGTGCCAGGTCGCGCGACGGACCGGTACACCCGGCATGTGCGCGGTGCGACTGCGCCGTCCCGGGACGACTGCCCCCGGTCGCCGCGCCGCAGAAGTCCCGCGGCGCCGCAGTCGCTACCGCGGGCGCCGGTGCTCAGTCGTCCGAGGAGGCCGAGACCGACGTGCGATTGGAGACGCGCACCATCTCGTCGCGCGGCACGACCTTGATGCGGGCGCGTCCGCGCTCGGCGCCGAGGGCCTGCTCGTGCTCGTCGAGGTTGTGCCAGCCGTCGAGGTCGGTGTACTCCACACCTCGCTCGCGCAGGAGGTTATCCACGGATTCCTCGTCAGGGTCGGTGGGGGACCACCAATTGCCCTGATCGTTGATCACATGCTTGATCGTCTCCATCGCGTCCGACTTGGTGTGTCCGATGAGCCCGACGGGGCCGCGCTTGATCCACCCGGTGGCGTAGACGCCGTACATGCGCTCGTTGTCGTCGCCGCGCAGCACCTGGCCCTCGTGGTTCGGGATGACGCCGTGCTTCGCGTCGAAGGGGATCTCGGGCAGCGGGGAGCCGAAGTAGCCGACGGCGCGGTAGAGCGCCTGGATCTCGACCTCGCGGATCTCGCCGGTGCCGCGCACCCCGCCCTCGCCGTCGGGCTCAGTGCGCTCGTAGCGGATGGCGCGCACGCGGCCGTCCTCGTCCGAGAGCACTTCGAGCGGCTTGGCGTAGAAGTGCAGGTGCAGGCGACGGGAGGCCGCGCCCACCTCGCGCTGGCGCCACTGCTGCAGCACCCGGTCGATCACCATGACCTGCTTGTTGCTGGCGATGGCGTCCTTCGACTGCTCGTCGTAGTCGAAGTCCTCGTCGTAGACGATCATGTCGACGTCGCGCAGCTCGCCGAGCTCGCGCAGCTCCAGCGGGGTGAACTTCACCTGCGCCGGGCCGCGGCGCCCGAAGACGTGCACGTCGGTCACGGGCGAGTTCTGCAGGATCTCGTAGACGTTGTCCGGGATCTCGGTGGGCAGCAGGTCCTCGGCGTGCTTCGCGAGGATGCGCGACACGTCGAGCGCGACGTTGCCGTTGCCGATGACGGCGACGGACTCGGCTTCCAGCGGCCACGTGCGCGGCACGTCGGGGTGGCCGTCGAACCAGCTCACGAACTCGGCGGCCCCGTACGAGCCCTTCAGGTCGATGCCCGGGATGTCGAGGTCGGCGTCGCGGATGGCGCCGGTCGAGAAGATGACGGCGTTGTAGTGGCGCTTCAGGTCGTCCAGCGTGATGTCGGTGCCGAAGTTCACGTTGCCGAAGATGCGGATGTCGCCGCGGTCGAGCACATCCCGCAGCGCCGTGATGATGCCCTTGATGCGGGGGTGGTCAGGCGCGACGCCGTAGCGCACCAGGCCGTACGGCGCGGGCAGCTGCTCGAAGAGGTCGATGGACACGTCGAAGCCGCGTTCCGCTTTGAGCAGGATGTCCGCGGCGTAGATGCCGGCGGGCCCGGCGCCCACGATGGCCAGTCGGAGTTTGGTCATGCGTCGTATCCTTCGTGTTCAGCTGGAGCGTTCGACGATCGTGTCCGCGAACCGGACGAGCGCCTTCTTGACGGGACCGTCGGGCAGGGGGGCGAGCGCCTCGACGGCCTCGCGCGCCCACCGGTGGGCCTCCTCCAGGGTCTGGTGGGTGACCTCGTGCTCGCGCAGGGCCGCGATCGCGGCGGTCGCCTGCGGGGTGACGGGGCCTTCGTCGGCGGTGCCGATCACGTCGCGCTCGAGCCGCTCGAGCAGCTCGGCGGCGGAGGGGTCGGTCGCCGCGCGCTCGCGCAGGCGCAGCACGGGGAGGGTCGCGACGCCGGCGCGCAGGTCGTTGCCCGGGGTCTTGCCGGTCTCCTCGACGCCCTTGGCCGAGAGGTCGATCACGTCGTCGATGATCTGGAACGCGACGCCGATCTTCTCGCCGAACGTCACGACCGGCTGCTCGTAGCTCTCGTCCGCACCCGAGAAGACCACGCCCATCTGAGCGGCGACGGCGATCAGCGAGCCCGTCTTGTCCTCGAGCACCGTGAGGTAGTGGGCGATCGGGTCCTCGCCGTCGCGCGGCCCGATGGTCTCGTGCAGCTGGCCGAGGCAGAGCCGCTCGAACGTGTCCGCCTGCAGCTGGATGGCACGCTCGCCCAGGGCGGAGACGAGCTTGCTCGCACGGGCGAAGAGCAGGTCGCCGGTCAGCACCGCGACCGAGTTGCCCCAGACGAACTGCGCGCTCGGGACGCCGCGGCGCATCTGCGAGTCGTCCATGACGTCGTCGTGATAGAGCGACGCGAGGTGGGTGATCTCGACCGCCTGGGCGGCCTGCAGCACCTGGGGCGTGGTCCCCCGGCCGAGCTGCGCCGCGAGCAGGGTCAGCATCGGGCGCACGCGCTTGCCGCCGGCCTCGAGCAGGTAGCGGGCCGTGACGTCCGCGAGCTCGTCGGCGAACTGCATCTGGTCGCGCAGACCGTCCTCGATCTGCACCAGCCCGTCGTCGACGGCGGCCGCGAGGGCGCGATCCTCACCGCGGGAGAAGATCCGCTCGGTCAGGCCGACCTGGCTGGACACCGACGCAGGACGGCGCACTCCGGGAACACTTCGTGGCACTACTCCCCCTCAGATGGGATGGACGGTGTCGAGGACGTTCCGTCGGCTGCCGGCTTCGCCGGAGCAGGCTTCTTGGTGGCGGGCGTCGCCGCGGCGGCGGGCTTCGCGGTGGTCGCGGGCTTCGCGGCGCCGGCAGGCTTCGCGGTGGCCGCGGGCTTCGCGGCGCCGGCAGGCTTCGCGGTGGCGACAGGCTTCGCGGCGGTCGCGGGCTTCGCGGTGGTCGCGGGCTTCTTCGCAGCCGGAGCGGCCTTCTTTGCGGGCGCGGACGCGGACGCGGGCTTCGCGGCGGCAGCCCTGGCAGCGGCGGGCTTGGCGGCGTCGGCCGGCTTCGCGGCAGCGGGCTTGGCAGCAGCGGGCTTGGCAGCAGCGGGCTTGGCAGCAGCGGGCTTCGAAGTGGCAGTCGCCGGCTTCGCGGCGGCAGCTGGCTTCGCGGCGGCAGCTGGCTTCGCCGCCTCAGCGGCAGGCTTCTCCGGTGCAGCAGGCTTCCCCGCAGCAGCAGGCTTCTCCGCAGCAGCAGGCTTCTCCGCAGCCACCGGCTTCGCCGCCTTCGCGGGCGCCGCCTCCAGGGGCTTGCGGCCGCGGTGCAGGGCCACGATGCCGGCGGTCAGGTTGCGCCAGGCGACCGACTCGTAGCCGGCCTCGCGCAGCCATCCGGCGAGTTCCGGCTGGGCCGGCCACGCCTGGATGGAGTCCATGAGGTACTCGTAGGCGGCCGGATTCGAGCTCGCGAGCTTGGCGAGCACGGGCATGCCGTACTTGAGGTAGGCGCTGTATCCGGCGCGGATGAGCGCGACCGGGGGGTGGGAGAACTCGCAGATCACGACGCGGCCGCCGGGCTTGGTGACGCGGTAGAACTCGGCGAGCGCCGTGCGCGGGTCGACGATGTTGCGGAGGCCGAAGGAGATCGTGACGGCGTCGAACGAGTCGTCGTCGAAGGGCAGCTTCATCGCGTCGGCCTGCACGAAGGTGACGTAGGGGTTGTCGGCCTGGCGGCGGCGCCCGACCTCGATCATCCCCTCGGAGAAGTCCGCGGCGACGACGCTTGCGCCGTTGCGGGCGAGGGATGCGCTCGACGTGCCGGTCCCGGCCGCGACGTCGAGGATCCGTTCGCCGGCGCGCGGTCCGACGGCACGCGTCGTCGCCACACGCCAGAGGGATGCGTTGCCCACCGACAGGACCGTGTTGGTCCGGTCGTAGTGGGTCGACACCTCATCGAACATGGCGGCGACCTGGGCGGGCTTTTTGTCGAGGTCGGCCTTACTCACCCCACCAGCTTAGGCTGCGCCGTGATCCCGTGCATTCCCGGGGCGGGATGGACGGCGCCTGCGCGGCGAATGCGCGGTCAATGCGCAGGGGGCGCGCATCGGACGCCCAGCGTGCCGGGCGTAGTCTGTAGCGGTGACAGCACCAGCGACCACGCGACAGGCGACGGACGTGACGGCGCTCTCGGTCGAGACGACACCCCTCGACGACGTACGCCAGCTCATCCCCTACATCGATGCCCGCACCCCTCTCCTGTGGCTGCGGAAGGGCGAGGGGATCGCCGGCATCGGCGAGGCGCTCCGGCTCGAGTTCTCCGGCCCCGACCGCATCGCCGACGCCTCCGCCGCGTGGCGCGAGACCGTCGCCGCCGCGACGATCGCCGACTCCGTGCGCACTCCCGGCACCGGCCTGGTCGCCTTCGGCACCTTCGCGTTCGCGGACGAGAGCGCAGCGACCAGCACGCTGATCGTCCCCGAGATCATCCTCGGCCGCCGCGACGGCCGCAGCTGGATCACCCGCATCCGGCCGGTCGACGCGAACGGCGTGGACGCCACCGCGACCTCTGGCACCGCCGCCCTTCCGCCGCGGACCCCGCTCGGCGACGAGTACCGGCTGGCCCTCCTCCCCGGCACGCTCGGCAAGGACGGCTACCGCGCCGCGGTCTCCGCCGCCGTTGCGCGCATCCGGGAGCACGACCTCTCCAAGACCGTCCTCGCACGCGACCTCGCCGGGCACCTGCCGCTCGAGTCCGACCTCCGTCGCGCGCTCGTCGAGCTGGCCCTCGGCTACCCGGAGTGCTGGACGTTCGCCGTCGACGGTCTCGTCGGCTCCTCCCCCGAGACGCTGGTGCGGGTGCACCACGGCACCGTCACGGCGCGCGTCCTCGCCGGGACGATCTCGCGCGGGGCGGACGCGGTCGCCGACCACGACGCCGCGGTCACCCTGGCGAGCAGCACCAAGGACCAGGAGGAGCACCGGTTCGCGGTCGCCAGCGTGCTGGAGGCCCTGCGCCCGCACAGCGCCGACCTGGACGCCAGCGACCTCCCCTTCACCCTCAAGCTCCCGAACCTCTGGCACCTGGCGACCGACGTCGCAGGCACCCTCAGCGACGGCGCGAGCTCGCTCGATCTGGCCGACGCCCTCCACCCCACGGCGGCCGTCGCGGGCACCCCGCGGCAGGACGCCCTCGCGGTCATCCGCGAGCTCGAGCCCTTCGACCGCGGCCGCTACGCCGGGCCGGTCGGCTGGGTCGGCGGCGACGGCGACGGCGAGTGGGCGATCGCCCTCCGCTGCGCGCAGATCGCCCCCGACGGCGATCTGACCGCCTACGCGGGCGCGGGCATCGTCGCCGACTCCGATCCCGAGCGCGAGCTCGCCGAGACGACGATGAAGTTCCGCCCGATCGTGGAGGCCTTCGGCTGAGGCCGGGCCCCCGCCCGAGCCCGATCCCGATCCCCTGAGACCGGCGACGCGGGCCTCAGGTCGCCGCCAGCCGGTTGCGCTGCTCCTCCACGTCGTAGGAGGGCACGGGCCAGCCGAGCTCCATCCGCTCCAGGGCGTCGATCAGGAGGTGCTGCACGGCGATCCGGGCGTACCACTTGCGGTCGGCGGGCACCACGAACCAGGGCGCGATGTCGGTGGAGGTGCGTTCGAACACGAGCTGAAAGGCCTCCTGGTAGTCGTCCCACAGCATCCGCTCGTCGACGTCGTTGGTCGTGAACTTCCAGCGCTTGTCCTCGCGGTCGAGCCGGTCCGCGAGGCGCTTCTTCTGCTCGTCCTTGCCGAGGTGCAGCATGACCTTGACGATGGTCGTTCCGGTCTCGGTCAGCTCGCGCTCGAAGTCGTTGATCGCGCGGTACCGCCGCTCGATCTCGTCGGCCGGCGCGAGCTGTCGCACGCGGCCGATCAGCACGTCCTCGTAGTGGGAGCGGTCGAAGACGCCGACCTGCCCGGCGGCGGGCGCCGCCTTCTCGATGCGCCAGAGGAAGTCGTGCGCGAGCTCCTCCGGCGTCGGCTTCTTGAAACCCGTGTAGCGGACGCCGCCCGGGTTCATCGCACCGACGACGTGGGAGACGATGCCGCCCTTGCCCGCGGTGTCCATCGCCTGCAGCACGAGCAGGACCCGTCGCTGGTCGCCCTGGGTGCCCGCCGCGTAGAGCCGCTCCTGGAGGTCCGCGAGGATCCCGGCGCCCTCGGCGAGCGCCTTCTCGCCGTCGCGCTTGTCGCCGTCGAACGCGGGCTTGCCGCCCGGGTCGCGCTCCGACAGGCGGAAGCCGGGTCCGGCCCGCAACAGGTCGTCCGGGTCGGTGCTCCAGTAGCTCTCGCGTCCCATCCGCGTCCTCCTCGATCGGCGTGGGCTCCATCGTAGGGAGGTCAGCCCGGCTGCGCCATGACCGCGATGGAGCCGAAGGCCCGCGGCGGGTGCACCAGGACCACCGGCTGCGTCCCGCCGGGGAACAGCCGGGCGACCTCCGCAGGGTCGGCGCGGTCGTCGACGGTGATGTCGATCGTCTCGCGCCAGCGGCCGTCGGCCATGCGCTGCAGCGTCGCCTCCCAGGTGATGCCCGGCGTCCGCTTGGCCTGCACCCGCAGGTGGACCCCGACGGCACCGCGCCGCCCGAGCAGTGAGAGGAGGCCGCGGTAGACGGCGGCGCGACTGCGGTTCGAGAGCCAGGGGCCGAGCGCGGTCGCGAGGATGTCGGCGTTCCAGATCACCGTCGTCGCGAATCCTGAGCGCGACTGGTAGACGTCGACGGCGATGACCCCGGAGATGCGTCGCACCGTCTGCCGCAGGCTCTGCCGGGTGATCCCCTCCTCCACCGTGTTGCGCAGGTAGATCGGCACGGACGCGCGCGGCGGCAGGTCGCCGGCGCGCTGGGCGGCCCGGTCGTCCACGTGCTGTCCGGCACCGAGGAAGGGCGCCAGCTCGGCGAGGAAGGCGGCGACGCGTTCGTCCGGTGGCCGTGCCTCCACGATCCCGGCCGTGTCGGCGTAGGCGGTGGACTGGTGCAGCGCGCCGAGGCGGAACCCGACGGAGAGCGGGGGCGCCGCCTTCACTGTGAGCAGGCCGTCCGGACCGGCGTCGACGGCGTTCTCGCGACCGTCGATGCGCGGCACGATGTCGAGCACGTGCTCGAGCGCGAGCGTTCGGACGCCGGCAGGATGCGGGAAGCGCCCGAGAGGCGACCCTCCGACCACGAGATGGGTCACCGTGAAGCCGTCGGCCGCCGCGGCGAGCGCGATCTGGGCGGCGACCATCCCGCCGAGGCTGAAGCCGGTGAGCAGCACCGGTTCCCCTCGCGCGATCCCCGCTGCGCGCATGGTCGCGATCGCCGCGCGCGTGATCGTCGCCTGCCGCTCCGCGCCGATGACGAGGTCGGCGGTGAGGTCGTTCGGCGCCGCGCCCGCCCGCGGGTGCCACGACTTGGTGCTCGGGAGCTGCACGATCCAGTGCCGCAGGCCCATCGCGTCCGCGCGGTGGATCACGCGGATCACCGCGACGTCGGCACGGTCGTCGAGGTCGGGATCGCAGAGGTCGTCGATCTCGCGCTGGCTGAGGAAGACCTCCCGCAGCGACCGCACGGCGCGGCGTCGCATCGCGCCGGCGGCGAGCCCGGGCTGACCCAGAGGGTCGACGGGAGGCCCGAGACGCAGGCCGAGCCGCGCCGCCTCCGCCGCCGCCGTCGCCGCGTCTCCGAGCGACGCGGGCGGACGGTAGGGTTCGGGCGCCGCCGGGTCGGCCCACCACCGCAGGAAGTCGTGCAGCAGGGGGAAGGCGGCCGCGAGGAACTCGTCGTAGCCGAGCAGCCGGGCGTCGTGCCCGTCGCGCAGGAGGCCGCGCCGCCTCCCCAGGCCGACGACCTTCCGCAGCAGGTCGGGCAACCGGAACACGGCGACGTACGGCCGGGCGCGCCAGCGCGGGAGCGCGAGGCCCGCGACACTCACGCCGAGGGCGAGCGGCGCGAGCAGCCAGCCCGCCAGTCGGGCGATCCCATCGACCGTGCGAGGGACGAGGGAGAGATAGAGACCGCTCAGCGCGACGCGTCGGGCCCGGCGGCGCACGGGCGGAGGCGAGGGGAACGGGTACGGGATGCGGCGCGAGCGCTGCACGACGAACCAGACCCACGCCGCGGCCAGACCGATCAGGCGCACGACGAGCGCCACCACCGCTGCCGCGACCGCCAGTGCGAGCAGCACGACGCCGGACACGAGGGTCAGCGGGATGCCGACGACGAATCCGGCGATCAGCGCGATCCACCCGCCGGCCGAGCGCCCCCGCCAGAGGTGCGGTGGCGTCTGCGGCGGCGGCATGCGGTCAGCCTAACTCCGGCACTGCGCCCCGCCGCGTCTAGCCACCGACCGATCCGCCCGCTACGGTGAGCGCCACGGGATGGGAGTCACGGATGAACAATTTCTGGGATGTGCTCTGGCTGATCTTCTGGTCGTTCGCCTTCGTCGCCTATCTGTTCGTGCTGTTCGGGATCCTGGCGGACCTCTTCCGCGACCAGACGCTCAACGGCTGGTGGAAGGCGCTCTGGATCATCTTCCTGGTGTTCCTGCCCTGGCTCACCGCGCTGGTGTACCTGATCGCGCGCGGTCGCGGGATGGCCGAGCGCAATGCCGAGCGACGGCAGACCGTGCCGGAGGACGACGACTACGGCCTCCACCCGGTCGCCTCCTCCAGCCCGTCGAGCGACATCGCACAGGCGAAGGAGCTGCTCGACCGCGGTGTGATCAGCGCCAACGAGTTCGACGCGCTCAAGGCGAAGGCACTGGGCCAGCGCTTCTGAATCCCGGCATTGTATCCAGGCTGAGCGGATGTAATATTCAAGTATGCCTGTACCCGTAACCGAGGCCGTCAGCCCCAGACGGCTCATCCGAGATGAAGTCTTCCTCCGTCTCCTCGACGCGATCGTCGAGGGAGACCTCACGCCCGGCGAACAGCTCTACGACGCCGAGATCGAGCGGTGGGTGGGCGTCTCCCGCACCCCCGTCCGCGAGGCCCTCAACCAGCTCGCCACCATGGGCCTGGTCGAGATCATGCCGCAGAAGCGCACCCGCGTGACCCCCATCGACCCCGTCCGCCTCCGCGGCCTGATCGACACGGTCGGCACCCTGCTGCGCGGAGTCGTCCGCGACGCCACGCCGCTCCTCACCGACGCCGACAAGGAGACGCTCCGCGGCCTCCCGGAGCGCGCGGCCGCCGCGGAGAAGGGGACCGCCCTGGAGCGCGACCACGTGCTCGTGGACGGCTTCATCGACGTCTTCGTCCGCCGCCTCGACAACCGCACCATCGCCCGTCTCTTCAAGCGGCACCTGCCGGAGGTGCGCCGCGCCCTCGTCGCCGCCCCGTCCGGCGACGCGTTCGCCGCGGGCGTCCCCGCGCTGACGTCGCTCGTGACGGCCGCCATCGACGGTGACGCCGCAGGCGCCGCGCGTGCCGTCGACGACTACTGGGGCACCGGCCTCGCGACCGTGGTCGACGAGTTCGCCGCCACCGAAGGGAAGATCGCCTGATGCCGCTGCCCGTGAAGGACTCCGCCCCCGTCGAGCGCCAGCTGCTGCGCGACGTCGTCTACAACCGTCTCTACGACGGCATCCTGGACGGCACGCTCGAGCCGGGCGAGACCCTGCTCGACGACAAGCTCACCTCGTGGCTCGGCGTCTCGCGCACCCCGATCCGGGAGGCGCTGATGAAGCTCGCCGACATCGGCCTGGTCGAGATGGCGCCCAACCGCTACACGCGCGTCGCCCCGATCGACCACCGCGCGATCGACGAGGCCATCTACACGACCGGGCTGCTGCACGAGCACGCCGCCCGCGCCGCCGTCCCCGGCCTCGACAACGCGGCCGTCAGCCGCCTCGACAAGGCCCAGAAGGAGGTCAAGAAGACCGCGAAGGCCGGCGACAAGCCCGCCCTCGGCCGGGCCCTCAACGACTTCTTCCTCGAGTTCGGTCGCAGCGCGGACAACGCGGTGCTGCTCGGCGTGAGCGAGGGCCTCAGCCCGCAGCTGCTGCGCTACATCGCCGTGTGGCCACAGCCGTTCGGCGTCGACGACCTCCCGGCCCGCGTCACCGCGATCTTCGAGGCCGCGAAGGCCCGCGACGGGCAGAAGGCCGGCGACCTCGTCGCCGAGCTCTACGCCCCGACGCTCACGCAGTTCCTCGCCGAGTACCGGCGCAGCGACCGCGACATCGACGACACCCCCGGCTACTGACGGCTCACGTCACCCGGAGCAACGCGAAAGCGCCCGGTCCCCTGTGGGGCCGGGCGCTTCGTCGTACAGGGGCGCGGGAACCGCGGCTCAGACCTCGAAGTCGACCGCGCTGCGGCCGTCCACGACCGAGCGGATGTACGCCGCGACCTCCTCGTGCGCGGGGTGCACCTGGTAGCGCGCCACGGCATCCAGGTCGGCGAAGTCGCCGATCAGCACCAGGTCGAAGTTGCCGGGGAGCACGTTGACGCCCACCTCGAGCCGCTCGATCTCGGGCACGACGCCCACGAGCGACTCCAGCTTCGCCTTGACGGCGGCGGCGTGCTCGGCCCGCTCGGACTCGTCGGTCGCAGCGAGCTTCCACGTGACGACGTGGCGAATGGTCATCGGTCCTCCAGGATCGCGGTGCGCAGCCGGGCCGGATCGACCCGCCAGTAGGTGTGCATCCGCCCGCCGACCAGCACGACCGGGATCTCCTCCACGTACTTCTCGTGCAGAGCCGGGTCGTCCAGGATGCTGAGCTCCTCCACCTCCACGGCGGGAGAGCCGTCCGGGAGGCCGTCGACCACCGTGCGGATCACCTCGCGGGCGTCGTCGCACAGGTGGCAGCCCGGCTTGCCGATGAGGGTCAGGGAGACGGCGGACACGGCGTCCAGCCTAGCTCTCCCGAGCACAGCAAAAAGCGCCGGGCCATGACGGACCGACGCTTGAGCCGCAGACTCTGAGGTCTACTTCTTGTTGCGACGCTGGTGGCGCGTCTTGCGGAGAAGCTTGCGGTGCTTCTTCTTCGCCATACGCTTGCGACGCTTCTTGATAACGGAACCCACGTAGACCTCACAAAGTTAGGGGGGTTTGCCGCGGGGTGCGCGGCGACACAAGCAACCAGTTTACCCGACGTCACGCCGTATCGGCGACGCCGCCCTTCTCGGAGGGCACGAGAGCCTCCAGAGCCTGGTCGACGGCCGACTCCGGGACCCGGAACGAGCGCCCGAAACGGATCGCGGGAAGCTCGCCGGAATGCACCATCCGGTACACGGTCATCCGGGAGACGCGCATCATGTCGGCCACCTCGGCGACCGTCAAGAAGCGCACGTCGCGCAGATCGTGTGCCATCGTCGTACCTTTCCGACCGCCATGGTACTCGGCTCCGCCGGCGGGTGACAGGAACTCTATGCGAGCGCGGGATCCCGCGGCAAGCACCGGGACGTCAGTCGCGACGCCACTTCGTCACGCGCTCGGTCGCGTTCGACACGGCGTGGCGGGTGTCGGCGAGCACCTTGCCGACGGTGCTGGCGAACTCCCGGGTCTCCTCGGCGAGCTGCGCCGAGAGGGCGGCGGCGTCGACGTCGGCGGTCGTGAACGGGATGATCCAGTCCTCCACCAGCTCGAGCGGGGTCGCATCCAGCCGGTAGTAGCGGTGCTGGCCCTCCTCGCGGACCGAGACGAGGCCGGCCTCCCGCAGCACCTTGAGGTGCTTCGACACGGTCGGCTGGCTGAGCTCGAGCGTCGCCACGATCTCCGAGACCGAGATCTCGCCCACACCGTCCGCCGACTCCGAGTGTCGGTCGAGCAGCACGCGGAGGATGTCGCGCCGCGTGGGGTCGGCGATCACGTCGAAGATGTCGGCCATCCCCCCAGGCTAGTCACTCCGCACCCGGAGTACCATGTCCGAAGCTTCGGTGGGAGGGAACGGACCATGGCTACGACCCCGGCGGCCCGGCGCGGGACCGCGGTTCCCATGAACCGGGTGCGCGGCGCGATCAACGGCTTCGCCTCCCGCAGCCCGTCGCGCTTCGCGATCCTGGTGTTCACGCTCCTCATCCTGATCTTCACCCTGCTCTTCTCGCTGCCCATCGCCTCGGTGAAGCAGACGGTCACTCCCCTCGCGGACGCTCTGTTCACCGCCGTCTCGGTCATCTGCGTCACCGGCCTGTCGACGGTCGATATGGCGACGCACTGGTCGGTCTTCGGCCATCTGCTCGTCTACCTGGGCGTGCAGATCGGTGCGGTCGGCGTGCTCACGATGGCGAGCATCCTGGGCCTGGTCATCTCCCGCCGCCTCGGCCTGCGCGCCAAGCTCATGGCCGCCAGCGACAGCAACCCGCTGCGCATCCACGCCGGTCCCGTCGCCGAGGGCCAGGCCGTGCGGCTCGGCGAGGTGGGCAAGCTGCTCACGACCGTCGCGCTCAGCATGGTCGTCATCGAGGGGCTCGTCGCGCTGCTGCTCCTGCCCCGGATGCTGATCGCCGGGATGTCGTTCGGCTCGGCGCTCTGGGAGAGCCTCTACTACTCGGCAATGGCGTTCACGAACACCGGGTTCGCGCCGAACGCGGAGGGGCTGACGCCGTTCAAGGAGGACTTCTGGTTCCTCGGCGCGCTCATGATCGGCGTGTTCCTCGGGGCCATCGGGTTCCCGGTCATCCTGGCCATCGCCTCCAACCTGCGCAAGAAGCGGCGGCGCTGGTCCATCCACGTCAAGCTGACGCTGCTGACGTCGGTCATCCTGCTCGTCGCCGGCGCGGTCATGTACATCGTGCTCGAGTTCGACAACCCCAAGACCTTCGGGAACCTCGACGCCGGGCATACCGTGTTCCAGTCGTTCTTCCTGTCGACCATGGCGAGATCGGGCGGGTTCTCGACGATCGACATCAGCGACCTCCACGGGTCGAGCCTGCTCGTCACCGACATGCTGATGTTCATCGGCGGCGGGTCGGCCTCCACGGCCGGCGGCATCAAGGTCACCACGCTCGCGGTGCTGTTCCTGGCGGCGTTCGCCGAGGCGCGCGGGGTGGAGACGATGGATGCCTTCCGCCGCCGCATCCCGATCGACGTGCTGCGGCTGTCGGTCGCGGTCGCCCTGTGGGGAGCCACGATCGTCGCCGTGTCGACCATCGTGCTGACGCAGATGACCAAGGCTCCGCTCGACCATGTGCTCTTCGACGTGATCTCCGCGTTCGCGACGTGCGGCCTGTCCACCGGGCTGACGGCCTCCCTCCCGGACCCCGGGGTGTTCGTGATGGCGGCCACCATGTTCTGCGGCCGCGTTGGTACAGTGACACTCGCTGCGGCGCTGGCGCAGAGCCAGCGCAAGCAGCTGTACCAGAACCCCGAGGAGAGGCCGCTCGTTGGTTGACCGGATCAAGCACAACGCCCCCGTCCTGGTGATCGGCCTCGGCCGGTTCGGAGCCGCGACGGCCGGCCAGCTCGACCGCCTCGGCCGCGAGGTGCTCGCCATCGACACCGACGGCGGGCTCGTGCAGAAGTGGGCGGACCGCGTCACCCACACCGTGCAGGCGGATGCGCGCTCCATCGAGACGCTGCGCCAGATCGGCGCGGAGGACTTCTCCATCGGCGTCGTGGCCGTGGGATCCTCCATCGAGGCCAGCGTGCTCATCACCGCCAACCTCGTCGACCTCAAGGTGCCCCAGATCTGGGCGAAGGCGATCTCGCAGTCGCACGGCAAGATCCTGGAGCGCATCGGCGCCAACCACGTCATCTATCCGGAGGCGGAGGCCGGCGAGCGCGTCGCCCACCTCGTCTCGGGCCGGATGCTCGACTTCATCGAGTTCGACGACGACTTCGCGCTCGTCAAGATGTACCCGCCGAAGCCCATCCGCGGCCTCAACCTCACCGAGTCCGGCGTGCGCAGCAAGTACAACATCACCGTCGTCGGCGTGAAGAGCCCCGGCAAGCCCTTCACCTACGCCACCGCCGAGACCGTCGTCTCCAACCACGACCTCATCATCATCTCCGGCACCTCCGCCGACATCGAACGCTTCGCCGCCCTCGACTCCTGACCCGCCCCGCCCGCGCGCCGCCCACCGGCCCACCGGCCACCGGCCCGCGAGCACAGTAAAAGTGCTCGTTTTCAGCACATCCGAGAGCACTTTTCCTGTGCTCGGCGGCAACTGTGGAGAGCGCCGGCGGGGTCTGGGTGGTTCGGGGACGATGTGGGGATGGAGGATCAGCGATTAGGTCGTGCGTTCACCGTTCGGGATGCGAGCGCCGCGGGAATGGGGCGCGGGGCGCTGCGCAATCGACGATTCGCGCGACCGTTTCATGGCGTTCGTGTAGAGGGATCCGGCGAGGGCGCCGACCTTCGTGCACGTGCCCACGCACTGAGCGTGCGGATGGAACCGGGCCAGGTCTTCTCCCACCTGACAGCGGCAGCGCTTCACGGATTCCCGCTCCCTGTGCGCCACACGGATCCTCAGGCCGACTTGCACATCAGCGTCTTCGAGCCGCAGCGCGCTCCACAGCTCAGGGGTGTCGTCTCGCACGAGCTGAAAGCCACCGGCCAGCTGGTCACGTCGATCGAGCGACTCGCCGTCATGGGCGTCGAGGACACCTGGGCGCAATTGGCCTCGTCGCTCTCGCCGACGGACCTGGTGGTCGTCGCGGATTGGCTCGTGACCGGGCGCGAGCCGTACTCGGGTGAGCCGCCGCCCACCACCATCGAAGCGCTCGATCGCGCAATCGCCCGCAGAGGACGGATGCGCGGAGTCAAGACATTGCGCGTCGCGCGAGACCGCGCGCGCTACGGGTCGTTGTCACCACAGGAGACGAGACTCCGCCTCCTGCTCCAGGACGAAGGGTTCCCGGAGCCCGCGCTCAACCATCGCATCATGAGCGTCGCGGGCGAGCTGGTCGCCATGGTCGACCTCGCGTATCCCGACCGTCACGTGGCGATCGAGTACCTCGGCGACCACCACCGGACCGACCCGCACACCTACCGGGACGACATCCTGCGACGCGAACGCCTCACGGCACACGGCTGGGCGCCCCTCTTCGTCACGGCCCACGACCTGCACACGCCCGCCTTCCTCCTCGTCCGGCTGCGGCGCCTGCTCGCGAGCACAGGAAAAGTGCTCTGATCGCGGCCGAATCCGAGCACTTTTCCTGTGCTCGCGGGCTGCGGGCTGCGGGCGGACGGCGGGCGGGCGCGGCGGTCAGCCGGCGGCGAGTTCGCGGGCGCGGGCGAGGGCGGCGTCGGTGGCGCGGGCGAAGAGGGCGGGGAGGTCGGCGTCGGCGAGGACGGCGACGGCGCGCTCAGTGGTGCCGTTGGGGCTGGTGACGCGGCGGCGGAGCTCCGCGGGGCCGTCGTCGGAGGCGGCGAGCATGGTCGACGCGCCGAGGAAGGTGCCGTTCACGAGGATGGCCGCCTGCTCCGGCGTGAACCCCTTGGCGACGGCGGCGTCGGTGAGCGCCTCGATGAGGAGGAACACGTACGCGGGGCCGGAGCCGGAGATGGTGCTGAGGGCGTCCAGCTGCGACTCGGGCACCTCCACGACCTGGCCGACGGTCTCGAACAGGGCGCGCACGAGGGCGAGGTCCTCGGGCTCGGTGCGGGTGCCGGCGCTGATCCCGGTGACGGCCTTGCCGACGACGGCGGGGGTGTTCGGCATCGAGCGGACGACGGAGATCGAGTCGGGCAGCAGCGACTCGAACGTCGCGACGGTGACCCCGGCGGCGACGCTCACGACGACGGCTCCGGGAGTGAGGGAGTCCGCGATCTCGCGGAGCAGGTCGGGCACCATCCCGGGCTTGACGGCGACGATGACGATCTCGGCGCCCTCGACGGCGCGGCGGTTCGCCTCGGGGTCGTCGTCGGTCGCGAACGCGGTGACGCCGGGGGTGCGGGCGAGCTCGGCGGCGCGGGCGGCGGAGCGGTTGGTCACGCGCACCCCGCCGGCGACGGAGACGCCGGGGGCGAGCAGGCCCGAGAGGATCGCGCGGCCCATGGAGCCGGCTCCGAGCATCGCGATGGTGGGCAGCGTCACGTTCTGCGTGTCGGTCATGCGGCCATCCTAGGATGAGTCCATGAGCGCATCAGGAGGCACCAGGGCGATCGTCGCGGCGTTCTCCGCGAACCTCGGCATCGCGCTGACGAAGTTCATCGCCTGGTTCTTCTCCGGCTCCTCGTCGATGCTCGCCGAGGGCGTCCACTCGCTCGCCGACTCCGGCAACCAGCTGCTCCTGCTGCTCGGCGGCCGCAAGGCGAAGCGGCAGGCGGACAAGGAGCACCCGTTCGGCTACGGCCGCGAGCGCTACGTGTACGCGTTCGTCGTGTCGATCATCCTGTTCTCCGTCGGCGGCGTGTTCTCGCTCTACGAGGGCTTCGAGAAGCTGGCCCACCCGCATCCGCTCGACAACTGGTGGCTGCCGGTCCTGGTGCTGCTGATCGCGATCGGCCTGGAGTCGTTCTCGCTGCGCACGGCGGTGCACGAGTCGCGCCCGCACAAGAAGGGCATGTCGTGGCCGCAGTTCGTGCGGCGGGCGAAGGCCCCCGAGCTGCCGGTCGTGCTGCTGGAGGATGTGGCCGCCCTCACGGGTCTCGTGTTCGCCTTCATCGGCGTCGGCCTGACGGTCCTCACCGGCAACGGGATCTGGGATGCCGTCGGCACCCTCCTGATCGGCGCGCTGCTGATCGTGGTGGCGATCATCCTCGGCATCGAGACGAAGAGCCTCCTCGTCGGCGAGGGCGCCAGCGACGCGGACGCCGAGGCGATCGAGCGCGCGGTGCTGGCGGGCGACGAGGTCGAGCGCATCATCCACATGAAGACCCTGTACCTCGGCCCCGACGAGCTGATGGTCGCGGCCAAGCTGGCGCTGCCGGGCGAGCAGCGGCTCGCCGACGTCGCCGCCGCGATCAACACGGTCGAGCGACGCATCCGCGACGCCGTCCCCGCCGCCCGGGTCATCTACATCGAGCCGGACGTCTGGATCGACCCGAACGAGAAGCACCCGGCGACCGACACCATCATCCTGAAGGGCCTGGATTGACCGGCACAGCCACGCGGACCGCGCTCGTCCTGCAGCACGACCCCACCATCCACCTCGGCAACATCGGCCCCACGCTGGAGGAGCACGGGTACGAGCTGCGCGTGGTCGAGGTGCGCACGCCCGAGGACGTCGCGGCGGTCGATCCGACCGACGCCGACCTGGTGGTCGTGCTCGGCGGCGAGATGGGCGCGTACCAGACCGACGAGTTCCCGTTCCTGGAGGCGGAGAAGGCGCTCCTGCGCGAGCGGCTCGACGCCGAGCGGCCGACGCTCGGCGTGTGCCTGGGCGCGCAGCTGATGGCCGGCGCGCTGGGCGAGCGCGTCTACAAGGGCGACACCACCCAGATCGGTTACCGCCGGGTCGAGACGACGGAGGCGGGCGCGAGCTCCCCCATCCGGCACTTCGAGGGCGTGCCGGTCGTGGAGTGGCACGGCGACACGTTCGAGCTGCCCGACCGGGCGACGCGGCTGGCGTCGTCGAGCGACTACTCGAACGAGGCGTTCGCCATCGGCGGGTTCGCGCTGGCGGTGCAGTTCCATCCCGAGGTCACGGACGAGATGCACGAGTCGTGGGTGTCGGACGGGTACAACGAGCTCGACGAGCAGGCGATCGATCCCGACGCGCTGCGCCGCGACCGCGAGCTGTACTCGGCGCGGATGCAGGAGGCCTCGCGCGCGGCGTTCTCGGAGTGGCTGGAGGCGCTGCCGCGCTGAGCCGCCCGCCCCGCCCGCGCTCCGCTCAGCGTTTGGCGCGGAAGAAGTCGAGCAGCAGTTCGGCGCACTCCTCGGCGAGCACCCCGGCGAACACCTCGACCCGGTGGTTGAGCCGCCGGTCGCGCAGCACGTCGTAGACCGATCCGGCGGCGCCGGCCTTCTCGTCCCAGGCGCCGAATACGACGGTCGGGACGCGCGCGGCGAGCACGGCCCCCGCGCACATGACGCAGGGCTCCAGCGTCACGACGAGGGTGCAGCCCTCGAGGTGCCAGTCGTCGCGTGCCGCCGCGGCCTGGCGCAGCGCGAGCACCTCGGCGTGCGCGGTCGGGTCGTGGTGCAGCTCGCGCTCGTTGCGCCCCGTGCCGATGACCTCGCCGCGCTCGTCGAGCACGAGCGCGGCGACCGGGACGTCGCCCGTGTCGAACGCGAGGCGCGCGTCGGCGACGGCGCGCCGCATCCACTGCTCGTAGTCGGCGGGGACGGACAGGGGCACAGGATCCTCCAGGCGGGATGTCGGCTAGCCTTGAGCCTATGCGAGTGCACGTAGCGGACCACCCCCTCATCACCCACAAGCTGACCGTGCTCCGCGACAAGACCACGCCGTCGCCGGTGTTCCGCGCGCTCACCGAAGAGCTCGTGACCCTGCTCGCCTACGAGGCCACCCGCGCGGTGCGGGTCGAGCCGATCGAGATCGAGACCCCCGTGACGACCACCACCGGCGTCGCGATCAGCAAGCCGCGCCCGCTCGTCGTGCCCATCCTGCGCGCCGGGCTCGGGATGCTCGAGGGCATGGTCCGCCTGATGCCGACCGCCGAGGTCGGGTTCCTCGGCATGGCCCGCAACGAGGAGACCTTCGAGCCGACGACGTACGCCGAGCGCCTGCCGGAGGACCTCTCCGACCGCCAGTGCTTCGTCCTCGACCCGATGCTGGCGACGGGAGGCTCGCTCGGCGCGGCCATCGACTTCCTGTTCAAGCGCAACGCGGTCGACGTCACCGCCATCTGCATCCTCGCCGCCCCGGAGGGCCTGGCGGCGCTGGAGAAGGCGACCGAGGGCCGCAACGTGACGATCGTGCTGGGCGCCCTCGACGAGCGCCTCAACGAGAACGGCTACATCGTCCCGGGTCTCGGCGACGCCGGGGACCGCCTCTACGGCACTGTGTGAACGCCTGCAATATTCCGTAATGATTTGACATCGCGAGTCATGGTTCGCTTTACTGACTCCATGACTGACAACTCGCGTACCCTGACCTCCTTCGAGGCCCTTGGGGATGCCGGCATGATGATGGCCGGCCGCGACTCCGTCATGTGTTGCCGAATGTGCCGCTGATCTGACGACACTTCGCCGAGCCGAACGCCCTCCGACCACCACCTCGTGATCGGGCGAGAGCTCCCCGGGAACGCCACACGTACGCTCCCGCGCATCAGCCGTCTCTGACACGGCCAACACGAAAACTCCGCGAATCACCGCCCCATCCGGCGCCTTTCTCTCGCCGGGACGACCGTCCCGCAGCGTCGGTGGACGATCGGGATCGCGACATCATCTAAGGACTCCTCCCATGTCTCTCGCCACCATCGACACCTTCGCCCCCACCGCCCTCCGCCCCGCCGAGGCCGCTCCCGCCGCTCCCGCCGCTCCGAAGATCCGCGCCGTCCCGACCGGCACGGAGGCCCGCGGCTTCGTCCTCTACGTCGGCATCGACGAGGCCAAGGCCGCCGCTGCCGGAACCGACCTCGGTCGCATCGTGGAGGCGCTGAAGGCGCTCACCGCCGAGCTGGCACCCGCCTCCGAGACCTACGCCGCCGTCGCGATCGCCCCGGCCGGCGCCGGTGGCCGCGACGTGGATGTCGTCCGCCTCGCCCTGCAGGACCCGTCCGCGATCGCCAAGCACCGCCACACGGCCGCGATCGACGAGGACGAGGACCGCGCCGCGTCCGGCGTCGTCGTCGACATCTCCCGCAAGCGCCTCATCCTGGACAACCAGACGGTCGCGCTGACCTACAAGGAGTTCGAGCTGCTGCAGTACCTGGTGCTGCGCGAGGGCCGCACCATCGAGCGTGCCGAGCTGATCTCGTCGCTGTGGAGCGGAGCGGACGAGGAGGACGTGCCGAACGAGCGCACGATCGACGTGCACGTGCGCCGCCTGCGCGCCAAGCTGGCCCGCTACGAGGACATCGTGCGCACGGTCCGCGGCGTCGGCTACCGGTTCGACCGCCACGCCGACGTCTCCATCCGCCACGCAAGCGCCCCCTCCCCCGACCTGTTCTGAGCCCCGCGCCCGCGGCCCGAAGCCCGCGAGCACAGGAAAAGTGCTCCGAATCGCTCGAAACAGCAGCACTTTTCCTGTGCTCGGCGGCTGCGGTCAGGCGCTGCGCTGGTAGACGCGGAAGGCGCTGGTCGCGAGGGCGGCCATGACGACCGCGAGGGCGGCGAGCAGGCCGACGTGCCCCCAGAGGGCGGCGGTGTCGGGATGCGCGCTGAGCGCCTCCCGGCCGACGATCACCGCCCACTCGAACGGGTTGTAGGCGGCGACGTTCCGCACCCACTCCGGCGACAGCTTCGTGTTCATGATCGCCGAACTGAGGAACATCAGCGGCAGGGTGATCAGCTGCGAGATGCCGATGAGCGCGGTCTGGTCGCGCGCCAGCAGCGCGACCGCGTTCGACAGCGAGCAGAACACCGCGGTGAGCAGCACCACGGCGAGCAGGAGCAGCAGGATGCCGCCGACGCCGCCGTCGAACCGGGCGCCGGCCCAGAACGCGATGCCCAGCACGATCAGCGACTGGAACACCGCGAGGATCGACTGGTAGACGAGCGTCGCGACGATCATCGCGCCGCGATTCGCCGGTGACGTGAGCATCCGGTCCATCACCCCGCGCTCCATGTCCTGGATGTAGACCGTCCCCGACCACGCGCTGCCGAACAGCGCGAGCATCATCACGACGCCCGGGGTCAGGTACTCCAGATAGCTCTCCCCGACGCCGAAGCCGGGGATGTCGACGACCGATTTGAACAGTTGCCCGAAGAGCAGCAGCCAGATCACCGGCTGCACCAGGTTCATCACGAGGAACGCGGGCATGCGGATGGCCCAGCGCAGCTGCCGCCCCGTGAGGAGCAGGGTGTGCGTCAGGAAGGTCGGTCCCCCTCCCGTGCGGGCGGTGCGCGCGGGCGACGGTGCGGGTGCGGTGACGGCGGTCATGATGCGTTCTCCAGGGCGTGCTCGGCGGACGCCTGCGCCCGCGTGAAGGTGCGGCCGGTGTGCCGCAGGTAGACGTCGTCGAGGCTGGGGCGGGCGACGGTGGCGGACGCGACCGCGACGGCCGCGGCCTCGAGCGCGACGAGGGCGAGCGGGAGGGTCGCGGCTCCGTTGTCGGCGCGGGCGCGGAGGGTGCGGCCGTCTCCGCCGATGTCGCGGAGCGCCTCCACCCGCTGCAGGGCGGCGAGGGCGGCGGTCGGGTCGCCGTCCGGCGCGACCTCGACGATCACGGTGTCGCCGCGGAGGCCGCTCTTCAGCTCCTCCGGGGTGCCGCCCGCGACGACCCGGCCGTGGTCGACGATCGCGAGCCGGCCGGCGAGACGGTCGGCCTCGTCCAGGTAGTGCGTGGTCAGCAGCACGGTGATGTGCTCGGCGGCCGTGAGCCGCTCGATCTCGAGCCAGAGCTCCGTGCGCGCCTCCGGGTCGAGCCCGGTGGTGGGCTCGTCGAGGAAGAGCACCTCGGGCCGGTGCATGAGGCCGAGGGCGACATCCAGCTTGCGCGCCATGCCGCCCGAGTACGTCTTGACCTGGCGGCGGCCGTGCTCGGCGAGGCCGAAGCGCTCGAGCAGCTCCCGGGCGCGGGCCCGCGCATCCCGACCGCTCATGCCCTGCAGCCGGCCGGCGAGCACGAGGTTCTCCACCCCGGTGTCCATCGGGTCGGAGACGGGTTTCTGCGCGACGAAGCCGATGGCGCGCCGCACGCGCCCCGGGTGCCGGAGCACGTCGATCCCGGCGACGGACGCGCGGCCGGAGTCGGCGCGCGCGAGGGTCGACAGGACCTTCATGGTGGTGGACTTGCCGGCGCCGTTCGGGCCGAGGAGCCCGAAGACGGTGCCCGCCTCGACGGTGAAGTCGAGGCCGTCGAGGGCGCGGACGGGCGGGGCGCCCCTCCCGCCGGGATAGGACTTGACGAGCTGGTCGGCGACGAGCGCCGGACCGGTGGATGATGCCACGATGGTTCCTCTCTGAGAGGTCACCGAAGGGGCATATCATCGGATACGACCCTCGGTGACTGTTGACGCAGGTTCCGTAAGGAACGACTGAAGGTTTCCGATGGCCGGGGAGTTGCCGCTCTCCGGCCATCGTCTTGTGTGCGGCGGGATGCCGCTCGGATCAGTTCCCCAGCAGTTCGGCCACCTCCTCGCCGAAGGCGCCGGCCGCGACCCGTTGCTGGATCTCGGCCATGCTGAGGCCCTGGCCGAGCAGCACGTGCAGCTGCTCCCACCACTCGTAGCCGCCCAGCGTGCCGTCGCGCAGCCGCGCGAGCAGGTCAGCGACGAAGGCGCGCTCGGCGTCGAGCACGGCCTGCCGGTAGCGGGACTCGATCATGAACAGCTCGGGCAGCGCGGTGTCGTTCGCCTCCGCGACGGCCCGCCGCTCGGCGATCTCGTCGTCGAGCCGCTCGAGCCGGCTCGCCAGGAGGTCGGCGGCGGTCGCCGGCGGGAGCAGCGGGAGCAGGGAGAGCCCGGCCTCGATCGCCGGGTACTCCTTCGCCGGGATCTCGATGAGCTCGCCGAGCCAGTCGATCGCCTCCCGCCGGCCGCTCTCCGTGATCTGGTAGACGACGCGCTCCGGGCGGTTGCCCTCGCGCTCGGTCTGCGCCACCTCGATGAAGCCGTGCTTCACCAGCGACTTGATGACCGCGTAGAGGGAGCCGAAGTTGAGCCGGATGCTGTCCTCCTTGCCGCGCTCGCGCATGGTCGTCGTCATCTCGTACGGGTACATCGGCTTCTCCCACAGGCAGGCCAGGACGGCTAGGGCCAGCGGGTTCGCGATCGCGCGCTTCGACATTGCTCACCTCCGAATACTTTGCTCAGAGTATTCGATTGCGAGCAATCTGTCCAGACGGCCGCTCCGACGTCGCGGGACATGGATTGCGCTCGACGAGGTTCGTCGTCTACGATCTGCTTTAACGATGAAGCACCCAATCCGAGCATCGTTACCCATCGCTCAAGGGAGAGTCTCCATGCACTACAAGAAACAGCTCGCCGTCGTGGCCGTCGCTGCGGCGGTCGGACTGCTCGCCACCGGCTGCTCCGGCGGAGGCGGCACCTCCTCCGGCCCCGTCGAACTGTCCGTCTGGACCGGCTTCACCGGCGGCGACGCCCCCGGCTACGAGCAGATCGTGAAGGACTTCAACGCGTCGCAGAAGCGGATCAAGGTCACCATGTCGGCCGAGCCGTGGGACACGATCCAGCAGAAGCTGCCCTCCGCCTGGATGACCGGACAGGGCCCCGACATCGCGGCCCCGGCCTCCGACCCGAACGTCATCGCCCAGTACGTCAAGACCAAGTCGGTCCTCCCGATCACGCAGACCGGCTCGGGCGACACCAAGATCAACGTGGACGACTTCGCTCCGGCCCTCGTCGACGAGTTCACGTACGACAAGAAGCTCTACGCCGTGCCGGCGAACTACGCCACGCTGAGCCTCTACTACAACAAGGCCCTCTTCACCGCGGCGGGCGTCACGCCGCCCACCACCGTCGCCGAGCTCAAGGAGGCGGCGAAGAAGCTGACCTCCGGCGGCACCTACGGCCTCGTGCTCGCCGACAACAACACCATCCAGATGTGGCCGGTGCTGCAGTGGCTCGAAGGCGGCGACATCGTCGACAGCAAGAACTGCAGCGTGCTCGACAGCCAGAAGGGCCAGAGCAGCCTGAAGCCGTGGGTCGACCTGGTCGTGAACGACAAGATCTCCCCGGTGGGCCTCACCGGCGCCGAGGCCGACGCGCTCTTCTCGGCCGGCAAGGCCGCGATGGAGATCAACGGGCCCTGGGCGGCGCCCGGCTACAAGAAGGCCGGCATCGACCTCGGCATCGTCTCCGTTCCGCTCGACTCCGCGGGCAAGCCGGTGACGCTCGGCTCCACCGCCCCGCTCGCCATCTCGGCCAAGAGCAAGCACCCGCAGGAGGCGCAGGAGTTCCTCGCGTACTGGACGGGCAAGACGGCGCAGAAGAAGTTCTCGCTCTCGACGGGCTTCCCGTCGCTGCGGACCGACCTGGCCGACGACGCCGACCTCAAGGCCGACCCGGTGGTGTCGGTGTTCTCGGCCCAGGTTCCCGGCTCGCGCCTGTACCTGCCGCAGGTGCCGAACGCGACGAAGGTCGACTCCGACGGCTACGTGCCGATGATCGGGACGCTCACGCGAGGCACGCCGCTGGCCGAGGGCACGCAGAGCGCGACGAAGACGATCGACGATCTGACGGGCTGCTCCGCCAAATGACCGTTCTGACCAAGGTCCGGGAGCCGCAGGACGGCTCCCGGACCGGGATCCGGGGGGAGCGGCGGCGCCGCCGGCGGTTCCGCCTCTCCCCCGCCCTGCTGTTCCTCGCCCCGAGCTTCCTCATCCTGGGCGTGTTCGTCCTCTGGCCGATCCTGGTCTCTTTCTGGTACAGCCTGCACGAGTGGACGATCGGCGCCGACGACCAGCCCTGGGTCGGTCTCGGCAACTACATCGCGCTCACGCAGGATCCGAAGTTCTGGGGCGCGCTGCTCCACACCGTCGAGATCACGGTGATCTCGGTGGCCGGGATCGTCGTCCTCGGGCTCGCCCTGGCGCTGGCCCTGGCCCGCGACAACCTCGGCAGCCGGATCATCCGCTCCGCCTTCTTCTTCCCGACCGTGGTCTCGCTGACCTCCATCGGCCTGGTCTGGCGGTTCCTGCTCGACCCGGATCTCGGTCTCGTCGGCGCGATCACCTCCGCCCTCGGCCTCGGGAACGTCGGGTTCCTGCAGTCGCCCCAGCTGGCGTTGCCGACGATCATCTTCGTCAACATCTGGAAGAACGCCGGGTTCGTGATGATCATCCTGATCGCCGGCCTCAAAGGCGTCCCCGCCGAGCGGTACGAGGCGGCCCGTCTCGACGGCGCCGGGTCGTGGGCGCTGCTGCGCTACATCACGCTGCCCGCCCTGCGCCCGACGATGCTTTTCGGCACGCTCATCATGACCATCCAGTCGTTCCAGCTGTTCGACCTCGTCTACGTGATGACGGGAGGCGGCCCGCTGTTCTCGACGGACACGCTCGTCACGATGCTGTTCCGCGAGGGCTTCGTGAACTTCCAGACCGGCTACGCCGCCGCGATCTCGTGGGCGCTGTTCCTGGTGATCGTGATCATCTCCGCCCTCCAACTCAGAATCTTCAGGTACAACGATGTCGACTGAAACGCTCCGCCGGCCGACCGCTGGGACGTCCGCGCGCCGGGACCGGCGCCGTTCCGGCTCCTCGACGCTCGGGACCGTCTCGCGCTGGGTCTTCGTCGGCGTCGGGCTGGTCTTCGCCCTCGTGCCGTTCATCTGGATGCTGTCCGCCTCGTTCCGCACCGAACGCGACCTGTTCGGCAACCCGGCGAGCCTCTTCCCGACCGAGTGGACGCTGCACGGCTATCAGGGCGTGTGGGAGCAGCTCCCGTTCCTGCTGCTCGTGTTCAACACCATCGTCTTCGCCGGCGTCACGACACTGCTCACCCTGCTGTTCGACTCCATGTGCGCCTACGCGCTCGCCCGGATCGACTTCCGCGGGCGCACCATCGCCTTCTGGCTGGTGCTCGTGACCCTGATGGTGCCGTTCCAGGTGACGCTGATCCCGGTGTTCGTGGAGCTCTTCCACCTGGACTGGCTGAACACGTACCAGGGGCTGATCATCCCGCGCGCCACCAGCGCGTTCGGCATCTTCCTCTTCCGCCAGTTCTTCGTCTCGATCCCGCGCGAGCTCGACGAGGCCGCCCGGATCGACGGAGCCGGCCACTTCCGCATCTACTGGCAGATCATCCTGCCGCTGGCCAAGCCGGCCATCGCCACGGTCGCGGTGCTCAACTTCACCGCCCTCTGGAACGACCTGCTGTGGCCGCTCGTGGTCACGAGCACCCCGGAGATGCGGACGCTGCCGGCGGGCCTCGCGCTGTTCGGCGGCCAGCACGTGACCGACCACGCGGTCCTGATGGCCGGCGCCGTGATCTCGCTGCTGCCCATCGCGATCGCATTCTTCCTCGCCCAGCGGTACTTCGTCGCGGGCGTCGCAACGACAGGACTCAAGTGACGACACACATCGACGGCTTCCCGCACGACCGCCTGCACTGGCTGATCGGGATCGAGGACACCTGCGTCTACCCGGCGCCCGGATCGTCGATGGGGCCGCTCAACGAGTTCGAGCTGACCGCGCACGACGCGAACTGGCGCTCGGACATCGGGACCGCAGCCGCGCTGGGCGCCACCGGCCTCCGCTACGGGGTCAGCTGGCCGCTCGTGCACACGGCTCCCGGCACGTTCGACTGGAGCGCGCTGGACGAGCGCATCGAGTACGCGGTGCGGGAGGAGGGGCTCACGGTGATCGCCGACCTCGTCCACTACGGCACCCCCACCTGGCTGGACGGCTCGTTCGCGGACCCCGGGTTCCCGGAGGCGCTGGCCGAGTTCGCCGGCGCCTTCGCCGAGCGGTACCGCGGCGTCGTCGACCACATCACCCCGCTCAACGAGCCGCTCACCACGGCGTCGTTCTGCGGCCTGCGCGGGGTGTGGCCTCCCGCGCTCACCGGCTGGGACGGCTGGACCACGGTGACCGTCGCCATCGCGCGCGGCGTGCAGCGGGCCGTCGCCGCCATCCGCCTGGCCAATCCGGACGCGGTGATCGTGCACGTCGAGGCCTCCGCCATCTACGAGACCACCGAGACGGTGCTGGCCGAGGAGGTCGCGTTGCTCCGCTCGCTGGCGACCCTCCCCACCGATCTCGTGCTGGGACGGGTGGACGACCTCCACCCGCTCGACCCGTGGCTGCGGGAGCAGGGGGCCCGGCCCGAGCACCTCGCCGAGCTGCGCGCCGGCGGGGCACGGATCGACCTGCTCGGCGTCAACTACTACCCGGACCTCACCCCGCGGGTCCTGGAGCTGGCCGAGGGGACGGTGCGCCAGGTCACCGCCAATCGGTGGAGCGACGGGCTCCGCGCGGTGCTGACGGACTGGCACACGCGGTACGGCCTGCCGATGCTCGTCACCGAGACCAGCATCGAGGGGACGCCGGAGGTGCGCCGCGACTGGCTGGAGGCGTCCACGGCCACGGTCCGCGACCTCCACCAGGAGGGGATGGACGTGCGCGGTCTGACCTGGTGGCCGCTGCTCGACTTCGTCGACTGGTCGTACGCCTCCGGAGGCCGCAACGTCGAGGAGTTCGTGCTCGACCCCGCCACGTCGAGCGACGCCACGAGCGAGACGTTCGCCGAGACCGGGCGCGGCCTCACGCCGTTCTTCCGCCGGATGGGTCTCGTCGAGCTGTCCGAGGAGGCCGGCGGCGAGCTGCGCCGCACGCCCACGGTCGCCGCCGCGGTCTTCCCGCGGGCCGCGGCGCGCACCGCCCCCGCGGAGAGCGCGCAGTGAGCGGCGCACCGCTCCGTGCGAGCCGGCTGGAGGAGGCGCGACCGCGCCCGCAGCTGGTCCGCGAGCACTGGACCTCCCTCGACGGACCGTGGCGCTTCGCGCACGACGACGGCGAGGTGGGCGAGCGCGAGGCGTGGTTCGAGCCGGAGCACCGGCTGGAGCGCACCATCGTGGTGCCGTTCCCGCCCGAGAGCGCCGCGTCCGGCATCGCCGACGACCGCTTCCACGACGTCGTCTGGTACCAGCGCGACGTCCCCTGGGACGCCGTGCTGCAGGCGGGACACGGCGCAGAGCGGCCGCGCCTCCACCTCCGCTTCGGTGCGGTCGACTACCGCGCCCGCGTGTGGGTCAACGGGCGGTTCGTCGGCGAGCACGAGGGAGGCCACACCCCCTTCTCCTTCGACGTCACGGACGCGCTCCTGCCCGGACGCACCCAGCACGTCGCGCTGCGGGCGGAGGACCGCGCGGCCGACGTCGAGCAGCCGCGCGGCAAGCAGGACTGGCAGGAGGACGCGCACGTCATCTGGTACCGGCGCACGACCGGCATCTGGCAGCCGGTGTGGCTGGAGGCGACGCCCGAGACGTTCGTCGAGCAGCTCCACTTCACGACCGACATCGCGCGCGGCTCCGTCACCTACGAGGTGCGGCTCAACCGGCCGCCGGCGCCAGGGACGCGCTGCCGGGTCGAGCTGTTCGACGGCGAGGAGCCGATCGCCGAGGCCGCCGCCGTCGTGACCACCCAGCGGCACACGGGCACGGTCACGATCCCCCGGCTGCTCAACGGGCAGGACCGGGAGGGCCTCCTCTGGTCGCCGGAGTCGCCCCGGCTCGTCGACGCGACGGTCACGGTCGAGGACGCGAGCGGGACGGTCGACACGGTCGCCGGATACCTCGGCCTGCGCACGACCGGGGTGCGGGACGGGCGCTTCGTGCTCAACGGCCTCCCCCGCACGCTCCGCTCGGTGCTGAGCCAGGGGTACTGGCCGCAGTCGCACCTCGCCGCCCCCGGCGCGGCGGCACTCCGCGAGGAGGTCGAGCTCATCCTCGCCCTCGGCTTCGACGCGGCGCGTGTGCACCAGAAGATCGAGGACCCGCGCTTCCTGTACTGGGCCGACCGGCTCGGCCTGCTGCTGTGGGGCGAGGCTCCGGCGACCTACCGGTTCAGCGCAACGGCCGTCGAGCGTCTGAGCCGGGAGTGGCTGGAGGCGCTCGACCGCGACCGCTCGCACCCCTCCATCGTCACGTGGGTGCCGATGAACGAGAGCTGGGGCATCCAGGACGTCGCCGCCGACCCCGCGCAGCGCGCGTTCGCCCGCGCGCTCGTGCAGCTGACGCGGGCGGTGGACCCGTCCCGCCCGGTGATCTCGAACGACGGCTGGGAGCACCTCGAGTCCGACGTCTTCAGCGTGCACGACTACGACCACGATCCCGTCGCCGTGCGGGCGCGGTACCGGGACGAGGCGGCCGCGGCCGCCCTGCGCGCCGGGACCGGTCCGGCCGGGCGCGCGATGGTCCTGACCGACGCCTTCGACCCCGGGGCGCCGCTCATGCTGACGGAGTTCGGCGGCGTCGAGTTCCTGCTCGACCGCTCCGGCGCCCCGGGCGACAGCTGGGGATACTCCACGGCCGGGTCGGCCGAGCAGTTCGAGGAGACGCTGCGCGCGCTCTACGACGCGCTGCGCGCGAGCACGGTGCTGGCGGGCTCCTGCTACACGCAGCTGACCGACACGATGCAGGAGGCGAACGGCCTGCTGACGGAGGACCGCAGGCCCAAGCTCCCGGTGCCGGTCATCCGCGCGATCGTGACCGGGGAGAGGACGCCGGCACCGCCTGAGGCATGAGCTACGGTAAGGAACACTCGGGATCGCCCGGGCACGGGAGGAGTCGAGGAATGGTGGAGCGGGGGCGGGTGCGTCGCGTCACCCTCAGAGACATCGCCGACAAGGTCGGCGTGACCGCGTCGGCCGTCTCGATGGCGCTCGCGGACAACCCGCGCATCGGCGTCGACACCCGCAAGACCATCCAGGAGGCCGCGCGCGAGCTGGGCTACGTGCCGAGCTCCGCGGCCCGGGCGCTGCGCAACCAGCACGCCGGCACGATCGCGCTGATCGTGCCGACGACGGCGACGCACGTGTTCGGCCACAGCTACTTCATGCACGTGCTCGAGGGCACGTCGTCGGTCGCGAACGAGCACGACGTGCAGCTGCTCGTCTCGACCAACCCGGACAACGACCACGGCCTCGCGGCCTACGAGCGCGTGATGCGCTCGCACAGCGCGGACGGCGCCATCCTGACCAGCGCGGCGATCGAGGATCCGACCGTCGAGCGGCTGATCGACAGCGGGCTCCCCGTCGTGATGATCGGGAGCTTCCCGTACCTCCCGGGCGCCGTCACCGTCGGCGTCGACGACCGTGCCGCCTCCCGCGCCGTCACCGAGCACCTCATCGCCGTGCACGGCCGCACGCGCCTGCTCCACATCTCCGGCACGCTCGACCACCAGACCGGCGTCGACCGCCGCGACGGCTTCCTCGACGCGGTGCGCGCGCACGGTCTGGAGGCCGACGCCCTGATCGTCGAGGGCGATCTGAGCGAGGAGTCGGGCGCCGCCGCCATCCGCGAGCTCGGGCCGCGCATTTCCGGCATCGACGGTCTGGTGGCGGCCAACGACGACATGGCGTTCGGGGCGCTCACGCTGCTCCGAGCCGCGGGCGTCGACGTGCCGGGCGCTCTCTCCATCGCGGGCTTCGACGACTTCGGGCTCGCACGCGTCACCACGCCGAGCCTCACCACCGTGCGGGTCCCCGCCCAGCGGCTCGCGCGCCTCGCGACGGCCCGGCTGTTCGAGATCATGGCCGGCGACGAGGGCGGCTGGAGGCGGCACGTCGTCGAGGTGGAGCTGGTGCTGCGCCAGTCCTGCGGCTGCCAGCCGATGGACTCCACGGCCGACGAGGCGGCGGTCCTCCCCGTCTGACCGGCCGGGCCGGGCCCACTCTTCCGCCGGTCGGCGCGATCCTCTACACTCCCGAGGTGGGGAGTGTTTAAACGATAAAGCAACGGTGCCGAACGATCTTCTCGGCCGCATGTTTTAACGATTGAGCACTTCCGGACCGTAGCAACGACGCTCGAAAGGAAGGTCACCGTGCACACCGATTCGCCTCCCACCCGCAGGCGGGCTCTCACAGCCGCCCTCGGGATCCTCGCCCTCGCCCTCACGCTGCTCACCGGCCCGCTGCTCACGGCGAGCCCGGCGCAGGCCGCGACGGACGGCCCCTGCGACATCTACGCCGCGGCCGGCACCCCGTGCGTGGCCGCGTACAGCCCGGCCCGCGCGCTCTACGCCGCGTACAACGGACCGCTTTACCAGGTGAAGCGCGCCTCGGACGGCGCGACCAGGAACATCGGGCTGCTCTCCGCGGGCGGGTCCGCCGACGCCGCGCAGCAGGACGCCTTCTGCGCCGGGACGAGCTGCGTCATCCCGATCGTCTACGACCAGTCGGCGAACCACAACGACCTGACCCCCGCCCCCGCGGGCGAGCAGGGTGCGGCCAACGCCCCGGCCGACGCGGCAGCGCTGCCGATCACCGTCGGCGGGAGCAAGGCGTACGGCCTCTACCTGCCTCCGGGCGTCGCCTACCGGCGCTCCAGCACCGTGACCATCGGAACGGCGCGCGGCGCCAACCCCGAATCGATGTACGAGGTCGCCAGCGGGACGAACGTCAACAGCGCCTGCTGCTCCGACTTCGGCAACGTCGAGACCGACACCGTCGACACGGGCGCCGGACACATGGACACGCTGAACCTCTCCACCCTGGGCGCCAAGGGCGCGACCGGACACGGCCCCTGGGTGCAGGCGGACCTCGAGGAAGGCGTGTTCCAGGGCAAGACCGCCGTGTGGACGCCGAATCAGGGCAACGCCTCGAAGTTCGTCACCGCCGTGCTGAAGAACAACGGTGTGAACACCTTCGCCCTGAAGGGCGGCAACGCGCAGTCCGGCGCCCTCTCCACCTGGTACGACGGCGCCCTCCCGGACGGCGTGGACCGGTTCGGGAGCACGTGGAAGCCGATGAAGCTCGAGGGCTCGATCGGCCTGGGTGCGGGCGGCGACAACTCCAACCGCGGCACCCAGTCCTTCTTCGAGGGCGTGATGACCAGCGGCTACGCCACCAACGTGGCCGAGAACGCGGTGCAGGCGAACATCGTCGCGCAGCACTACGACGGCGTGAGCACCGGTGGCGGCCCCGGCCGTCAGATCGTCGGCCCCGGCGGCAAATGCGTCGACGTGGCGGGCGACGACACCGGGGGCAACCTCGCGGTCGTGCAGCTGTGGGACTGCAAGGCCCTCGCCGCCGATCAGCACTGGGCCGGCAGCATCATCGGCGAAGGAACGCTCAGCACGCTCGGCCGCTGCCTCGACGTGAACGGCAACGTCACGACGCTCGGCACCGGGGTCGAGCTCTACGACTGCAACGGCGTCGGCGGCCAGCAGTGGCTTCCGCAGGCCGACGGCTCGATCAAGAACCCGGCCTCGGGGCTCTGCCTCGACGCCCCGAACGGCGCCACCGCCAACGGGACGCCGCTGCGGATCTGGACCTGCAACGGCGCGGCCGCCCAGAAGTTCACGGTCACGACGCCGATCCTCCACCCCGTCTCCGGTGCGCCCTCGACGTGCGTCGACGTCGCAGGCAACGACCTGAACGTCAACAACCAGCGCGTGCAGCTCTGGACCTGCCAGAACATCGTCACGGGGGCGCCCGGCGGCAACGCGGAGGCGCGCGACCAGCAGTGGACGTACTCCCCCGCCGACCAGAGCGTCCGGACCATCGGCCGCTGCCTCGACGTCATCGACAACTCGACGACGATGGGCGCGGGCATCCAGCTGCACGACTGCAACGGCGTCGGCGGTCAGCACTGGGTGCCGCAGGCCAACGGGGCACTCCTCAACCCCGCGTCGAACTACTGCCTCGACGCCCCGAACGGGGCGACCGCCGACGGCACGCAGCTGCGCATCTGGGTCTGCAACGGGGCACCGGCGCAGACGTTCCAGCTCAACTGAAAGTCCCGTCACGCACGTGTCGATTCTCGGCGGAGTGGCCAATGACGCCGACCTGACCAGGGATTTGTCCGGACCGACGGTGTAACCGCCGGTCCGGGCGTCTCAGATAAGTCGGCCCGCTCCGCGAAGGAGGCGTACAAGTGCTCGTTCGTGTCAGCGGGGCTTTGGCATTCGCCCCGGCGGCCAACGACCGAGTCACCAACACACGTTTCACGACGCGGGTGGCTGAATCGCAGGCCAAATGGGTCACCGTCAACAGCTCACGAGGTGTCGACTTCATCACGCCTTCCAAGGGCAACTCTGGCGGTGGGATCGGCATCGGTTACTGGTCAGCGACAGCGACGTTCTGGTTTACCGTGAACGGGAAGATGTCCAACGTCGCGTCGAAGACCATGATGAAGTGGGCCAACCTCACTAAATGACGGCGTGAGATCCCAGTCGCCACGTGATGATTCAGAGTGGATTGGCTAGAAATTATGGAATGGTTTCAAGACCCCAGCCTTGCCAGGTGGGTTCAGACGAGGGGTATGTCTGTCGGTGGCATCCCCCTCGGTTTCGAATCGTATCTGAAAGTTCTCCACCCGATCCCGGCGCTGCGCCCCAGTCAGAGCCCAGATGAATACGAGAGCGCGTGGTGGTCATGGGCCCACGCAGCGCGTCAGGCCGGCGTTGGCAGCGTTGCGGCGTCCTCAGACTGGGACTCGCTTTTCAGTGATGCCGGGCTTCCTGGCCGGCTGGGCGAGTGGAGGGTGGGGGAACCCACCCTCGGCCTGCTCGAGCCGTGGATTCTGAGCGTGATGACGCAAGCCATCCGCGGGTTCGCAACGCCGGACGAGCAAGCGGTGGTCGCAGTCTGGGCCGGTCGCGGCTTCGCACAGCTGGCGGGCACCGATGCCGCGCATCCCACCAGCAGGGTGGCACTGGATGAGCGCTTCATTCAGCTCGATCGTGCGCGGAGCGTGACCCGAGATCCCGAGCTAGGCCTGGCCTCCAGTGGCCCCTCGTCACTGCTAACCGGCCATCTGTTCACCACTGGTTGGCGTGACTACGTGTTGGGCTCAACGACGATGACTGCACTGAGTAGTGCGGACTGGCCCGCACAATCCGGTCTGGGATGGACCGCTTCCCGGGACGGCCTGATGCCGCAGCTGTACTGGTCGACCGATCACACCTGGGCTATCGGGACGGAGATCGACGCGAACTTCACGCTTGTCGGAGGCGCCGCAGAATTGATCCGAGAACTGCACGCCATAGAAACCATTGAATCATTCGTCATATCGGACCCCGACGATCCACTTCTCACGGCCTGGTGAGGGACGTCTTTCGCGGCTGGCCCGCCGCATCTGGCGCACGGCCCGCCGCGCATCAGAAGCGTCACCACAGGCTGACAGCCATTCGGTTGAAACCGCGGCTTCTGCGCGCTGTCGACATGATGAATCAAGCACCCTGATGGGAAGTAGGGGGATTCGCTCAGTCGTCGGATCGAGCAAGCGCACCGTATACAACTCCCAGTCGCTTCGAGTGAAGACGATCTGGCACGAAACAGAAATAGCAGCAGTCGGGGGCGCCAGGCGCCCACGTCTCACGGAGCACTCGAAATGCGATCCTCTCGCGTTCTTCGGTGCGGCTGCGGACCAGCCCGTACAAAGTTGCCGATTTAGCAGCACCGCCCGAGCTAACCCGTGCCAATCGGACGGATCTACCGTCAAACTGCAGCTCACTCCTGAAGCAAAACCATAGCCTCGGGCAGCGTTGCCACCGCAACGAGTGAGAACTTGACAAGTCAAGTTCGAAAAAGCCGGATTACTCGAGAATCGATAGAGCACCTGTCGATTCTCAGGCGGAGTGGCCAATGACGCCGACCTGACCAGGGATTTGTCCGGACCGACGGTGTAACCGCCGGTCCGGGCGTCTCAGATAAGTCGGCCGCTCCGCGAAGCCTATTTCTTCACCCTCGTCGAGATCGAGCGGAACGGGTGCTCTTGCCCGTTGCCAGCTGCGAGGCCGCGATGTGGCGCGCGACCTCGCAGCCGATCGGGTTACTTCATGGTCACGGAGTTGGCCTGGTCGTTCATTGCGCCGAGGTTGGCGGCGTTGACGGCGTAACCGTATGCGGCGCCGGTGTAGTTGGTTCCCTGCCACACCTTCGTGGTGCAGTTGGAGAAGCTCTTGAAGGAGCTGACCCGACCCGACCAGCCCACGTTGCCGAGGGGCCGTAGTACCAGGTGGTGCTGCCGTTGCAGGCGGCGGAATTGGTGATCTGGAAGAACGACCCGCCGTAGTTGGCGTCGTCGTAGAGCTGGCTCTGCACGAACGTGGCCTGCACCCCGGCAGGAGCCAGAGCGGTGGCCGCGGTGGCTCCTCGGGCGCCGCTGGGTGCGACGACCTGGAGATGAGCCTGCTCGAGGACGGCCGCGTTCAGGTCCTGCCCGGCGTCAACGCACACCAGGGATTTCGTGCCGAGGTCGTACGAACACGATTGGACGGGTGCGGCCGCGGCGTCAGCGGTGGTTGCGTTTGCGGCGCTGCCGACCGACACGAAGCCGATCGAGAGGGCGGCGACGCCGAGTGCCGATGCCAGAAAACGGCGCGCGCGAGTAGAGGTTTTGATTGCCATTTGACTTCTCCCCAGAAGTACATACACCCGGCCCGATGTCAGGCAGGGTCAGTCTGTCGGCGCATCGCCAGAGCCGCAAGAGCCGAATACGCGATCTCGTTGAGAGGATTCGGCGGGGAGGCACATTTCCTAGGTATGAGAGACCAGACCGAGACGAGTCCCGAGACGGGGGTGCTATCGCGATCCGAACAGTCGGACCGCGACTTGCTGCGCGCCCTCGTCGAGGGTCGCCGCGGCGCTCTCGCGACGCTCTACGACCGGCACAGCCGCGTCGTCTACGCATACACAGCCGCCCGCCTCGAGGGTCGAGAGGACATCGAGGAGATCAGCCAGGACGCGTTCGTCACCCTGTGGCGCAAACGGTCCACGATCACGATCGCGGGAGACTCGCTCCTGCCCTGGCTACTCGTCACCAGCCGCAACCTGATCGCCAACCGGCGCCGCTCCCTGCTGGCCGCAGGGAAACGACGCGCCAGTGCCGCGGTCGATGAAGCGACGCCAGATTCGAAACCCGGCCCGGACGAGCTCGTCGAGAGAGACCAGCTGCTCGCCTACGTCGAGGCAGCGGCCTCCGCCCTTCCGGAGCCAGACCGGACCGTGTTCGAACTCTGTATCCGCGGCGACCACAGCTACGAGGACGCCGCCGCACAGGCCGGCATCACCCCCGGCGCTGTCCGCAACCGGCTCTCCCGGCTGCGCGCCCGCCTCCGCAACGAACTCCACACGCTCAGGGGGACACCATGACCCACCACGACCTGCTACCCAACGACGAGCGCTTCGACCAGATCAAGCACCGTATCCTCGACACGATTGGCGACGATGACCGCCGCCGCACCCGCAAGCACCGCCTGATCGCCCTTGGCATCGCTGGGAGCCTGGCATTGGGCACCACGGCCGGCGCCGTCGCGATCGCCCAGGCGCCGCAGGGCCAGATCAACTATGTCGCCGACTGCTACGCCAGCACCGATCTCGGCGCCCGCCACGCCACCTCCGCATACCTGCCCGGGGATCAGAGCGCGAAGACCCCTACCCCCCTTCAGCAACGCATCAGCTTGGCCGAAGATATGTGCGCGGCGACCTGGCGCATCGGCACCTTCTCACCAGGCGGCTCCACCGCCGACCAGGACTTCCCTGTCCCCAACCTGGAGACCTGCCAGCTGCCCGACGGACGCCTGGCCGTCTTCCCCTCCGAGCTGGCCGCGAACGAGCTGTGCTCGCAACTCGGCCTGACACGCCCGCACGAATGAACAAGTAGAACATCCGTGCGGCTAGAGGCGGTGCCCGCCGCCTTCGCGCCTGGGGAGAGGCAGCGGCGGGCACCTACCGACCCGAGGCAATCAGAACCGGGACCGGCTGCACACAAGTGTGACATCCACCCCGAAAGGAGACCCGCCCATGAGCACGATCGACCCCGCCGCCATCGAACTCCCACCCACGCAGCCCATCGACATGACAGCGCTCCTCGTCAAGGCTCTCCCGGCCAACCCAACCTGACCTGACCTGACCTGACCTGACCTGACCTGACCTGACCTGACATGATCGGGACCGCGGCCACTCCGATCGAGTCGTTCTTCGAGAGGGGCAGGAGTCTGATGAGGCGCACCGTTGCCACCACAACGAGAACGTGGCCAACGTGGTGAGAACTTTGACAAGCCAAGTGGGAACTGGCCACGTCACTCGAGAATCGACACACACCCATAGCGAACTCGCAGCAAAAATAACGACTTGATAACTAGATCCCGTTACCTCTTCGTTATATAGTTCAAGAGCAATGGTTGTTTGCTGTGGCAGCCATCGCGGAATGTGATTGCAGGACACTCTTGGTGCAAGGGAGAGGGCCGGCCGCTAGCCTCTGCGGCCGGCCCTCAATCTGTCCCGGCGCCGCGATCTCCCGCCTCTCCCGTGCTGGCACGGATGGCCCTGTCGGCGGATGATGAGAAGATGCGAATGCATTGAGACGCGTTCGATCTTGGGAGGCAGGCGTCATGAGCAGCAGCGCCACCGGAACGGCTCCGGCCCGACACCGCATCAACGCCGTCTCGGCGTGGGAGTCGCTGTTCCGGGCGCAGGTGTCGGTCATGCGGTCGCTCGCCGCCGAGTTCCCCACGAAGGACATCTCGTTCAACGAGTACGACGTGCTCTTCAACCTCTCGCGCCAGCCCGACCGGCGGCTCCGCCTGCGGGAGCTGAACAAGCACGTCCTCCTCACGCAGCCCAGCGTCAGCCGCCTCGTCGACCGCCTGGTCGCGCGCGGGCTCGTCGCCAAGTGCCCCGACCCGGTCGACGCGCGCGGCACCCTCATCATGCTGACCGACACCGGGTTCGACATGTTCCGCAGCGTGGCCGTCGAGCACATGAAGACCATCACCGACCGGGTGGGCGGCCGCCTCGACCCGGACGAGCTGGAGACGCTCGCCGCGCTCTGCGACAAACTCCGCGGCGCGGCCTGACCTCATCCACAGGCGCGCCTCCGGGTCGACTCTCCCCAAACTGAGCGTCGCCCCCGGGAAGGTCCTGCATCCTCCGCGTATCATGACGCCCATGGCCTCGACGACACGCAGAAGATGGAAATGGGCGCCTGCGCTCGTCGGATTCGTCGCGCTGAGCGGCATCGCGGGGATCCTCGCCGCCGCAGCCGTCACACCGGCCGTCGCCCTCACCGGCTCGGCCGCCGACTCCACCATCGACGTGTTCGACGGCCTCCCCGAGTACATCAAGGTCGAGCCCCTCGCCCAGGCGTCCACCATGTACGCCACCTCCAACGGCCAGCAGGTGCCGATCGCCACCTTCTACTCGCAGAACCGCGTCGAAGTCGGCTGGGATGCGATCTCGCAGAACCTCAAAGACGCGGCGATCGCCACGGAGGACCCGCGCTTCTACGAGCACGGAGGCATCGACGTGACGGGCACGCTGCGCGGCGCGGTGCTGACCGCGCTGCACAAGTCGGTCCAGGGCGGATCGTCGATCACGCAGCAGTACGTGAAGAACATCCTCGTGCAGCGCTGCGAGAACAAGCAGCCCGACCTGACAGCGACGGCCGAGGTGCAGAAGAAGCAACTCGCCGCCTACAACGCCTGCTACAACGACGCCACCGAGGTCGACCCGGTGCGCAAGCTCAAGGAGATGCGCTACTCCATCGGTCTCGAGAAGGAGTACTCGAAGAACGACATCCTGCAGAGCTACCTGAACATCGCGCTCTTCGGCGGCCGGGTCTACGGCGTGCAGTCGGCGGCCTCGTACTACTTCGGCGTCTCCGCGAAGGACGTGAACCTGCAGCAGGCGGCGACGCTCATCGCCATCCTGAACAACCCGGACAACCTGCGCATCGACCAGCCGGACAGCAAGGAGAACGGCGCGGCCAACGGCTACAAAGAGACGCTCGACCGCCGCAACTACGTGCTCGACCGCATGCTCGTCAACGGCAAGATCACCAAGGAGGAGCACGACGCCGCCCGCGCCACTCCCGTCGAGCCGAAGATCACGCCCGTCCAGAACGGCTGCATGACCGCCCAGCAGTACAACGCGGCCTTCTTCTGCGACTACGTCGAGCGGACGATCGAGCAGAATCCGACCTTCGGCAAGACCGACGACGAGCGCTCCAGCTTCCTCACCCGCGGCGGCCTGAAGATCTACACGACGCTCAACCTCGACCTGCAGAACCAGGCCCAGTCGGCGCTCAGCGCGTACATCCCCCCGACGAGCCCCCATCTCGACCTCGGCTCGTCCAACGTGGCGGTCGAGGTCGGCACCGGCCGGGTGATCACGATGGTGCAGAACAGACCGTACGACAACACGGCCCAACCGGCGCCCGGGACGACGGCGGTCAATTACAACACCGACAGCGACATGGGCGGGTCCCAGGGCTTCCAGACCGGATCGTCATACAAGGCGTTCGACCTGCTCGAGTGGCTGCAGGAGGGCCACTCGCTCTACCAGACGGTGAGCGGCACCCAGCACAGCTTCCCGCAGAGCGCGTTCCACGAGAGCGATCCGTGCAGTGACATCGGCGGGGCGCCCTGGAACGTCTCGAACGACGAGGGGGAGACGGTCGGCAGCACCACCGTGATGAACGCCACCGCCCAGTCGATCAACACGATCTTCGCCAAGATGGCGACCCAGCTCGACCTCTGCGGCATCAAGGAGCGGGCGCAGGACCTGCTCGTCCACGGCGCGGACGAGTCGATCAACCGCTTCATGGCGAACCCGTCCTCCGTGCTCGGCACCAACTACATCGCCCCGCTGACGATGGCGACCGCGTACGCGGGCATCGCCAACAACGGCGTCGCCTGCAGCCCGGTGGCCATCGACAAGATCGTGGACGCCGACGGGAGCGAGCACGCCGTGCCCAAGACGCAGTGCTCGACCACCCCGATCGACCCGGGCGTCGCGGCGGCCGCCATCTACGCCCTCCAGGGCGTGCTGCGCGGCGGCGGCACGGCCTCGTCGGCCAACCCGGGCGACGGCATCCCGATCTTCGGCAAGACCGGCACGACCGACGACTCCCTCGAGAACTGGCTCGTGACGTCGACCACCAAGACGGCGCAGGCGACCTGGGTCGGCAACGTGTCGGGCGACGTCGCGCTCCGCAGCCAGAGCTTCAACGGCGTCGGCGGCGGCAACGTGAAGTTCTCGATCGTGAAGCCGATCGTGGCGGCGCTCAACGCGGCCTACGGCGGCAGCGCCTTCCCGACTCCTCCGTCGAAGTACCTGTCGTCCGGCACCGCGCCCAAGCAGACGACCCCGACCACACCGGCGCAGCCCGGGACCGGGACCGGCCCCGGCACCGGCACCGGAACCGGGGCGAACCCGCCTGGCCGAGGGTGACAGGATCCGCAGGATTGACCCCCCGCAAATGACGAAAACTCCGTTATCGTTAGCGCGTGGGACGCACACCTGATCCGACACGGAAACCGGAGCTCCTCAGCCGCATCATGGAACACGTGGCGACCGAGCCGCTCTCCCGCATGACCTTCCGCAGCCTCGCGAACGCCCTCGGCGTGAGCACGTACTCGTTCGTCTACCATTTCGGCTCCCGCCAGGAGATGATCGACGCCATCCTCGAGGAGGGCGTCCGCCAGCAGAACGAGTCGCAGACCGGGGTCGACGTCACCGCCTTCGACCGCGAGCAGTTCCGCGATTGGTACCGCCAGGCATTCCGGCACTCGCTGCGCGAGGCCAACCGCACCGGGCTGCGCCTGCAGTTCGAGGCGGGCGTGCTCGAGCCGATCGAGCCCGACCTGGGCAAGCGCATCACCACCGCGTTCACCGCGTGGCGCGAGACGGTGCGCTCCTGGCTCAAGAAGCAGGGTGTGGAGGGCCGGCGCGCGGGCGTGCTCGCCCACTGGCTCGTCGACTCGGCCGCCGGGCTGCAGTTCGGCTACCTGCTCGCCGGCGATCGCGCCGCGACCGTCTCGGCGTTCGACCTCTTCCTCGACGCCTACCTGCGCGAGGCCCTCGGGGACTGAGCCCGGCTCACGCGTCGCGCTCGGCCACGGCTTTGACGCCGGCCAGCATCTGCGCCCAGTTGCGCTGCGAGTGCTCCGCGGCCTCCCGCGTCGGGTTGTTGTCCTGGTCGAGGGTCACCCTGGTGCCGCCGGCCGTCTCCTCCAGCTCGAAGCGGAGGGTGTGATAGTTATCCGGCTCGTCCGGCAGGCCGGTCAGCGGGCTGAAATGCGTCAGGACGATGCGCCACGGCTCCTCGCGGTCCTCGAGCTCGATGACGCGGCCGTGATCCTCGAACGACCGGCCCTCCCACTCGCCGCTCCAGGTGATCGGCGAGCCGAGCCGCCAGTCGGAGCGCACCTCGGCGCCGAACATGATCTCGGGATGCGCGCCGTTCGACGTCAGCACCCGCCACACCGTCCGGCGCGGCGCCCGCACCGTCGCTTCCGCCCGTGCCACGAAGTCGCCCATGATCGCCTCCCGCGTCTCGCGGCCATCACACACCCGGAGCGATCCGGCGCGCAAGCCCGTCAGCGCTGCAGGACCACGGCCTCCCACGGGCCGAGCACCCCCGACAGCCCGGCCGTGCCCGTGCCGGTGCCGGTGCCGGTGCCGGTGCCGGTGCCGCCGGACGCGAGCACGACCTCCGCGGCGTCCCACCCCGGGAGCGCCGCCAGGTCGTACTCGGCGGTGCGGCCGGTCAGGTTCGCCAGCACGAGCAGAGCCTCGCCGTCGAGCTCGCGGACGTAGCCGAAGACCTGCTCGTGCTCGGGGAGCACCAGCTCGAAGCCACCCGCCGAGACGAGGCGCGACCGGTGCCGGAGGTCGATCAGGGCCCGGTAGTGGGCGAAGACCGAGCCGGCGTCGGCGCGGGCAGCGGCGGCGTTGATCTGCGAGAAGTTCGGGTTGACCGTGATCCACGGCTCCCCGGTCGTGAACCCGGCGTTCGGACCATCCGTCCACTGCATCGGGGTGCGCGCGTTGTCGCGGCTCGTCCGGCGGAGCGCGACCAGCACCTCGTCGGCGGGCTGCCCCAGCACGTCGACGGCCTCGGCGTAGTGGTTGAGGGTCTCGATGTCGCGGAAGTCGTCGATGGTGGAGAACGGGACGTTCGTCATCCCGAGCTCTTCGCCCTGGTAGACGTAGGGCGTTCCGCGCATCAGGTGCAGCACGGTGCCGAGCGCCTTCGCCGACGCGACGCGGTGCTCGCCGTCGTCGCCGAACCGGCTGACGACGCGCGGCTGGTCGTGGTTGTTCCAGTAGAGGCTGTTCCAGCCGACCTCCGCGAGGCCCTCCTGCCACTGGGCGAGATTGCGCTTCAGGTCGAGGACGCTCGCGTCGCGGTGGTCCCACTTGCCGCCGGGGCCGTGGTCGAGGTCGACGTGCTCGAACTGGAACACCATGTCCAGCTCGCCCCGGGCCGGGTCGGTGAAGCGGCGGGCCTCGGCGATGTCGACGCCGGGCATCTCGCCCACCGTCAGGTACCGGTCGTCACGGCCGGCGAACACGCGCTCGTGCATCTCGTGCAGGAACTCGTGGATGCGCGGGCCCTGCGCGAAGAACGGGTAGGCGTCGCCGTAGAGAGCGCCGGGCGGGATGACGCCGTCGGGGAGGGAGACGTCCTTCGAGAGGAAGTTGACGACATCCATCCGGAAGCCGTCGACGCCGCGGTCGAGCCACCAGTTCATCATCTCGTAGACCGCGTCGCGCACCTCCGGGTTCTCCCAGTTGAGGTCCGGCTGCTTGCGCGAGAACAGGTGCAGGTAGTACTCGCCGGTGCGCTCGTCGAGCTGCCAGGCGGACCCCGAGAAGAACGAGCCCCAGTTGGTCGGCTCGGCGCCGTGCTCCCCCGGCTGGGCGCCGTCGCGGGGACCGCGCCACCAGTACCAGTCGCGCTTGGGGTTGTCGGCGCTGGAGGCGGACTCCACGAACCACGGGTGCTCGTCGGAGGTGTGGTTGACGACCAGGTCCATGACCAGCTTGATGCCGCGCTCGTGGAGGCCCGCGAGCAGCTCGTCGAAGTCGTCGAGCGTGCCGAACAGCGGATCGATGCGCTGGTAGTCGCTGATGTCGTACCCGTTGTCGTCGTGCGGGGACGCGTAGATCGGCGACAGCCAGACGACGTCGACGCCGAGCTCCTTGAGGTGGTCGAGGTGCTGGATGATGCCGCGCAGGTCGCCGATGCCGTCCCCGTCGCTGTCCGCGAAGCTCCGCGGATAGACCTGGTACACGACCGCCGACTGCCACCACTTGTCGTTCACGCACGCCACCCTACTCGGCGAGGACCACCCGCGCGCCGGTGCGGAGCGACTCCCGCGCCGCGAGGGAGACGCGCAGGGCGTCGACCGCGGCCGCGACGGGGGCGCGCCGGGGTCGGACTCCGGACTCGACGCATCCGAGGAAGTACCGCGCCTGTTCCTCGAACGGGTCACCCGGAGCGTCGGCGAGCGCGTCGAGGCCACCGTCGCCGACGACGTCGAGCGACGTCTGGAACGGCGTGCCCGCCGGGAGGTCGGCCGTCGCGAGGATCTGGGCGATCCCGCCGTTCGCGTACTCGATCGTCACGGCGACCGGGGCGCCGAACCCGTCGCCCGGCAGCGGGAGGGCCGTGACAGCCCGGGGTGCGCCGAGCAGCGCGTTCGCCTGGTCGATGTCGTGGATGGCGAAGTCCACCACCAGTCCGCCCGACCGCTCCTCGTCCCGCAGCCAGCGGGCGTCGTCGGGCGACGACGCGGCCGACAGCCGTGTGGCGCGGACCGCGAGCGGACGACCGACGCTGCCTGCGGCCACACGCTCGAGGAGCGCGGCATAGCCGGGGAAGAACCGGACGACGTGGGCGACCATCAGGATGCCGGCCGCACGGTCGGCCGCCGCGGCGACCCGCTCCGCGTCGGCGACGGTGAGCGCGATCGGCTTCTCGAGCAGGACGTGCCGCCCGGCGGCGAGGGCGCGTACCGCGAGGTCGGCGTGGTCGGGGGTCGGCGTGCAGATCGAGACGATCGTGACCGCCGGATCGGTCAGCGCCTCGTCCAGCTCGGTGGCCCAGCGAGCCTCCGGCGCGGCGTCCAGCGCGGGTCGGCGCCGGGGCGAGACCGCCCAGCGCACGGGGACGCCGAGGCTCTCCCACGCCGTCGCGTGGGCCTGGCCCATCCGCCCCGCGCCGACGACGACCGCGGCGTGCGTCGTCGCACCGGAGCGCGTCATCGCACGGCCCGGTCGACCTGCGCCGGGTCGAACAGGGCGTCGAGCACGAGGCGCCCGGCGCCGCGGATGCCCGCCTCCTCCTTCGCCACGGTGATCGCGATGTCGAGCTGGTCGGTGATCATCGGCAGGCAGTCGGAGTAGATCGTGGAGCGCACCCCGGCGACGAAGGCTTCGGCCTCGCCCAGGATGCCGCCGAGCACGAGCCGCTGCGGGTTGAAGAAGTTCATGATGGTCGCGAGCACGCCGCCGGTGCGCAGGCCCGCCTCCCGCAGCATGAGGGTGGCGAGGGGATGCGCATCCCGCGCCAGGGCCAGGATGTCGCGGGTGTCGGCGACGTCGACCCCCTCGCGGCGCAGCGCCTGCACGATGGCGGCGCCGCCCGCGACGGCGTCGAGGCAGCCGATGCGCCCGCAGGAGCACAGGACCTCGGGGACGCCGGGGACGGTCACGTGGCTGATGTCGCCCGCCATGCCGTGGTGACCGCGGTAGACGCCGTCGAACGCGATGACGCCGCAGCCGATGCTCGACCCGGCCTTGACGAAGACGAGCTGGTCCGTGCCGCCGCCGAGGGCGGTGTGCTCGCCCAGCGCCATCAGGTTGGCGTCGTTGTCGGCCACGGCCACGAGCCCGGTGCGCGCCCGCAGCTCGGAGGCGACGTCGAGGCCGTTCCAGCCGGGCATGCGCGACGGAGACACCATGCGCCCGGTGGTGGAGTCGACGGGGCCGGGCAGCCCGATCCCGAAGCCGCGGAGTTCCTGGCCCGGTTCGGCGTACGCGACGCGCAGCTCTTCGGCGACGGCGGCGATCCAGCCGAGCACGTGGCCGGGGCCGGCCGCGATGTCCATCGTGTCGGTGCGCGAGACCAGGAGGCGGCCCGCGAGGTCGAACAGGCCGAAGGTGGCGTGGTGCGAGCCGAGATCGACGGCGAGCACCACACCGGTGCTGGGATCGACCTCCAGCGCCCGGGGCCGCCGCCCGCCGTGGGAGACGCCCTCGCCGGCTTCGCGGAGGAAGCCGGCGGCCAGGAGCGCATCCACGCGCTGGGCGACGGTGGAGGGAGAGAGGCCGGTGTGCCGGGCGATGTCCGCTCGGGAGGCCGCCCGCCCGGACCGCACGAGGTCGAGGACGCCACCCGGTCCGGACGACGACGGAAGCGCGACGGCGGCATCCGGCGGCGTGGTCCTGGTGCTGCTCGGCATCGCGCGTCCCCCTCGTCTGCGCGGTCACGGCCACGCTGCTGGTGTTGAGGATAGTGTAGCCACTTTCTTCGATTTCGATCTAACCAAAATCAAAATTGCATGAACTTTGATTACTTAGTACGCTCATCGCAATCCGACCGACGATGATGCGAGGAACACGATGGAAGCAGCGAACGCACGGCCCATGGTCAGCCTGCGCCGCGTCGAGAAGCACTTCGGCGATCTGCACGTGCTCAAGACGATCGACCTCGAGGTGGCCGCCCGCGAGGTGGTCGTGGTGGTCGGGCCGTCCGGCTCCGGCAAGTCCACGCTCTGCCGCTCGATCAACCGGCTCGAGACCATCGACAGCGGCGAGATCCTGGTCGACGGCGAGACGCTGCCCGAGGAGGGCGCGGCACTCGCACGGCTGCGGGCCGAGGTCGGCATGGTCTTCCAGTCCTTCAACCTGTTCGCCCACCGCACCGTGCTCGACAACGTCGCCCTCGCGCCCATCAAGGTGCGCGGGGTGAAGAAGGCGGCCGCCGAGCGCCAGGCCATGGAACTGCTGGACCGGGTCGGCATCGCCGAGAAGGCGAACAGCCACCCCGCCCAGCTCTCGGGAGGCCAGCAGCAGCGCGCCGCGATCGCCCGAGCCCTCGCGATGCAGCCCAAGGTGATGCTGTTCGACGAGCCCACCAGCGCCCTCGACCCCGAGATGGTCGGCGAGGTGCTGGACGTGATGACCTCCCTCGCCCGCGACGGCATGACCATGATCGTCGTCACCCACGAGATGGGCTTCGCCCGCCGGGCGGCCGACCGGGTCGTCTTCATGGATCGCGGGCAGATCGTCGAGCAGGCGACGCCCGCCGAGTTCTTCGACGCGCCCCGCTCCGAGCGGGCGCGATCGTTCCTGGCCTCCGTGCTCTCGCACTGAGTCCTCCGCACCACCCGGCTCCACCGCACCACGGTTTCACCGCTTCACCGCACCACTGGTTCCACAGCACCACCCCCACCACCGCACCACGACCCGTCCGTTCCAGAAAGGGAAGCACCATGACCCGCAGCACGACCCGCAGGAAGGCCGCCTTCGCCGGCGCCCTGCTCGCGGCCGTGACGCTCGCCGTCACCGCCTGTTCGTCCGGCTCCACCAACCTGCCCGGCTCCGGCTCGAGCTCCACGTCGTCCGCCGACGCCGTGTTCTCCGGCGCCCCCGTCGCCTCGGCCGACCTGATCATCTCGGGCTCGACGATGGAGAAGATCAAGAAGCGCGGCAAGCTCGTCGTCGCCGAGGCGCTCGACGCCCCGCTGCTCTCGCAGCAGGACCCGACCAACCCGGACTCGGTGACCGGCTTCGACGCCGACCTCGCCAAGCTCCTCGCGATCTACATCCTCGGCAAGCCGAACGTGGAGATCGTGCCGCCCGCGAGCGAGACCCGCGAGGCCATGCTGCAGAACGGCACCGTGGATGTCGTGTTCAACACGTACACGATCACCGAGGAGCGCGCGCAGCAGGTGGACTTCGCCGGCCCGTACTTCGAGTCCGGCCTCGCCGTCGCCGTCAAGAGCGACAACAAGGACATCACGAGCTCCAAAGACCTGGACGGCAAGACCGTCATCGTCGGCGCCAACACCCCGGCCGTGACCGAGGTGCCGAAGATCGCCCCGACCGCGACCGTCACCGCGTTCGCGACCGACCCGGCCGCCGTGCAGGCGCTCATCCAGGGCCGCGGCGACGCGTACGTCCAGGACTACACGCTGCTCGCGAGCGACGCCGCCAGCGAGAAGCAGATCAAGGTCGTGGGCCAGCCGTTCACCAAGGAGCCCTACGGCATCGGCCTGAAGCACGGCGACTCCGACTTCAAGTCGTTCGTCAACGACTGGCTCACCAAGATCCAGAAGGGCGGCCAGTGGGGCCAGGCGTGGAAGACCACGCTCGGCACCGTGACCGACTCGGCCATCCCCACCCCGCCGAAGATCGGCTCCGTCCCCGGCTCCTGAGCCCCCTCGGGCGGGGCCGGTGCGCCGGTCCCGCCCTCCCCCACTTCTCTCACGAGTGAGCGAGCGATGAACCCTCTGATCGACAACCTCGGGCCCCTGGTCCAGGCCCTCGGCACGACGCTGCTGATGGCGGTCGTGGCCGGGATCGGCTCGATCGTGCTCGGCGTGCTGATCACGATCGCGCGCGTGAGCCCGATCCCGATCCTGCGCACCGCGGCCTTCCTCTACGTGCAGTTCTTCATCAACGTGCCGCTGCTGGCGCTGCTGCTGCTGGCCGTCTTCGCCCTGCCGGACGCCGGCCTCCTGCTGCCGCTGACGCCCACCGCGATCATCGTGCTGACCGTGTACGAGGCCGCCTACGTGGCGGAGGCCGTCCGTTCGGGCGTGAACACCGTCCCGGTCGGGCAGGTGGAGGCGGCGCGCGCGCTCGGCTTCACCCTCGCCAAGACGCTGCGCCTCGTGGTCGTGCCCCAGGCGCTGCGCGCGGTCGTGCAGCCCATCGGCAACGTGATGATCGCCCTCGCGATGAACACCGCCCTGGCCGCCGCGGTCGGCGTCGTGGAGCTGACGGCCGAGGTCAACAAGGTGAACCTCGTCGCCGCGCAGCCCATCCTGATCTTCTCCAGCGCCGGACTCGTCTACATGGCGATCGCGCTGACCATCGGCCTGGCCGCCGGCTGGGTCGAACGAAAGGTGGCGATCGCCCGATGACCGCCCAGCTCATCCCGGACCGCCCGGCTCCGGTGCGCCCGCGCCGCCCCAAGCGGACGTATGCCGCCTCGTTCATGTACGACACCCCCGGCCCCCGCGGTCGCCGCAACATCCTCCTCGGCTCGCTGATCAGCTGCGTGGCGTTCGCGGCCATCATCGGATACGGGATCTGGCAGCTCGCCTCCCACGGCCAGTTCGCCGCCGAGCGCTGGGCGCCGTTCACCGACTGGGCGATCTGGCAGTACCTGCTTGTCGGTCTGCTCGGCACCCTCGAGGCCGCGGCCATCGTCGCCGTGCTCGGCGGCGCCCTCGGCATCGTGCTCGCCCTCGGCCGCCTCAGCCGGCTGCGCCCGGTGCGCTGGCTCTGCGGCTTCTACATCGAGGTCGCCCGCACCATCCCGGTGCTGCTGATGATCTACCTCATGCTGTTCGGCCTCCCGCAGCTCGGGATCAACCTCCCGACCCTGTGGAAGCTGGTCGTGCCGCTGACCATCGCCAACTCGGCGGTGTTCGCCGAGATCGTCCGCGCCGGCGTCCTCAGCCTGCCGCGCGGTCAGCGCGAGGCGGCGCTGAGCCTCGGGATGCGGCCGGTGCAGGCGATGCGCCACGTCGTGCTCCCCCAGGCGCTGCGGAACGTCGCACCCTCGCTGGTGACCCAGCTGGTCAGCCTCCTGAAGGACACCTCGCTGGGCTACATCGTCGCCTTCACCGAACTGCTCTACCGCGGCCAGGTGCTCGCGTCGTACCTGCACCTGCTCATCCCGACCTACGTCGCGGTGACCGTCATCTACCTCGTCGTCAACGGCAGCCTCTCGGCGCTCGCGTCCCGGCTGCAGCGCGGCTCGCGGCGCGGGTCGCGACGCCGCCCGTCGACCCAGCCGCCTCTGCCGCCCCTGCCGGCGACCCCGCACCAGGAAGAGTCCCATGCCTAGCACCACCAGCCGCCCCGGAGAGGGTCTGGCCGAGCTCGCCGCCGTCCGTCGTTCCGGGCTGATCGAGAGCCGGCACTTCGGCAGCCTCGTCGCCCTCGCCCCCGACGGCAGCACCCTGCTCGAGCTCGGCGACCCGGACGCGGTCATCCTGCCGCGCAGCACCGTCAAGCCCCTCCAAGCGCTCGCCTGCCTGACCGCAGGCGCCCCGCTCGCCGGCCCCGAGCTCGCGATCGCGGCGGGCAGCCACACCGGCGAGGACGAGCACGTGCGCGTGGTGCGCGAGCTGCTCGCCCGCGCCGGCGTCGACGACGAGGCGCTCGGCTGCCCGGTCGACCGGCCGGAGGACGAGGGCACGTTCGAGCGCCTGGTGCGCGTCGGCGAGCCGCGCGCCCGGGTGCGGATGAACTGCTCCGGCAAGCACGCCGCCATGATCCTGGCCGCCGCCACGAACGGCTGGGACGTCGCCGGCTACCTCGACCCGGCGCACCCCCTGCAGCAGCATGTCCGCGAGACCATGGCCGAGCTCACCGGCGTCCCCGTCTCCGCCGACGCGGTCGACGGCTGCGGGGCCCCGCTGTTCGGGACCACCGTGCGCGGCGTCGCCCGCGCCTTCGGCCGCCTGGTGCAGGCCGCGCCCGGCACGCCCGAGCGCGCGGTCGCGGACGCGATGCGCGCCCACCCGTTCTACGTGGGCGGCTCCGGCCACCAGAACTCCTCGCTGATGGAGGAGGTGCCCGGCGCCCTCGCCAAGGGCGGCGCCGAGGGCGTCATCGGCGTCGCCGCCGCGGACGGCACCGCCGTCTCGATGAAGATCGTCGACGGCAGCCCGCGCGCCACCACGCTCATCGCCCTGCGCGTGCTCGAGGCGCTCGGCACCTCCATCGACGGCGCCGTTTCACTGGTCGAGCTGCCCGTGCTCGGCGGCGGTGTGCCCGTCGGCCGCATCGAGATCGGCGCCGACCTGGCCGCCGCGCTGGAGCGCATCGCGTGACCGTCGTCGAGATCTGCCTCGACGATCTCGCCGGGGTGCGACGGGCGGAGGAGGCGGGCGCCGACCGCATCGAGCTCTGCTCCGCCCTCGCCACGGGAGGCCTCACCCCGTCGATCGGGACGGTGGCCGCCGCGCTCGGGCTGGCCCGCCGCATCGGTGTGAACGTGCTCATCCGCCAGCGTCCCGGCGACTTCGTCGTCGACGACGACGAGCTGGCGGCGATGGTCGCCGACATCCGGGCCGTCCGCGCCCTGGAGCGCCCGGCGGGAGTGGCGCTCGGCTTCGTCGTCGGCGCGCTGCGGCCGGACGGCACGGTGGATGCGGACGCGACGCGCGCCCTGGTGCACGCGTGCGGCGACGCTTCCGTGACCTTCCACAAGGCGTTCGACCAGACTCCCGACCGCGCCGCCGCCCTCGAGGAGCTCATCGCCCTCGGCATCGGGCGCGTGCTCACGTCGGGCGGAGCGGCGACCGCGCTCGACGGGGCCGCGGAGCTCGCGGACCTCGTCGCGCAGGCCGGCGACCGCATCGCCGTCCTCGCCGGCGGCGGCGTCCGCCCCGCGAACGTGGCCGACCTCGTGCGGCGCTCCGGCGTGCGCGAAGTGCACCTGCGGGCCGTCGAGCAGGCGCCCAGCGCCTCCCTCGTCCTGAGCGCGTACGACAGCGGACACCGCGAGGTCACCTCCTCCGCGACCGTCGCCGCCGTCGTCGACGCCGTGCGCGGGGTCGCGGCGTGAGCGGCGGTCCGCTCGCCCTCGCCGTCGACCTCGGCGGCACGGCCATGAAGGGCGCCGTCGTGTCCGAGGCCGGCGCCGTCGTCGCCGAGCTGACGCGCCCGACGCCCGCGGCGGACATCCTCGGCGCGCTCGTGACCCTGCTGCGCGATCTGCGCGACGTCGCCCCCGACGAGGTCGTCGGCGCCGGAGTCGCGACGCCGGGCATCCTCGACGAGGAGCGCGGCATCGTCCACTACGCCTCCAATCTCGACTGGCGGGAGGTGCCGCTGCTCGACATCCTGCAGTCGCAGCTCCGGCTGCCGGTCGCGGTCGGTCACGATGTGCGCGCCGCCGGGCTTGCCGAGCGCAGCCTGGGCGCGGCGCGCGGATTCGACGACTTCGCGCTGATCCCGATCGGGACGGGCGTCGCCGCGGCCCTCATCACGGCGGGCGGCACGATCACCGGCGCCACCGGCGCGGCCGGCGAGTTCGGCCACATCCCGGTCGTCCCCGACGGCGAGCCGTGCACCTGCGGCCAGCGCGGCTGCCTGGAGGTCTACATGTCCGGCGCCGGGGTGGCCCGGCGCTACGCGGAGGCGGGCGGAGACGCGCTGAGCGCCCGCACGATCGTGAGCCGCCTCGGTTCCGACCCGCTCGCCGACCGGATCTGGGACGAGGCCGTGACGGTGCTCGCCCAGGGTCTCGTGACGATGACCCTGATGCTCGACCCCGGTGTCATCGTGCTGGGCGGCGGCGTCTCGCAGGCGGGCGACGCGATGTTCGGCCCGCTCGAGCGGAAGGTGCGCGCCGGCCTCGCCTGGCGGGCGGCACCCGCGATCGTGCAGAGCGCGCTCGGCGGCGACGCCGGGCGCACCGGCGCGGGACTGCTGGCCTTCGGCGCGGCGCGCTGAACCCGGCGCGCCCCCGTCGGCGCCCGGTGGGAGGATGACCGGGTGAAGCACCTTCGGCTCGGCCTGGCGGCCCTCATCACCACGGCCGCCGCCGCAGCCGCCTGCGCGACGGTCTGGCTGGCCGTCGGCGCGTTCGCCGGACCGGCCGCCGCCGCCTCCCCCGCCGTGCTCGCCACGGTGGTCGCCCTCAGCCTCGCCCGCCGCAGCGTGTCCGGTCGCCGGGAGTTCGCCCGGTCGGCGGTCCTCCTGCCGGTGATCGGGGTCGCGGCGGCGGGAGTCGGCTGGCTGCTCGTCGTGCTGCCCGTGGTCGGCGCGCTGCTCTACATCGCCGGGATGAGCATCCCGATCTGGCTGCGGCGCTTCGGCCCGTTCGCCGCGCGGCTCGGCGCCCTCATCGCCCTGCCGCTGACGGCCGTGCTGGTCGTGCCGGTCGCTCCCGCGGACTCCGGGACCCCCGCGTGGGAGGCGGCCCTGCTGACGGCCGGTGCCGGCGCGATCGCGGTGCTCTGGGTCGCGGTGGCGCGGGAGGTGCTCGGCCTGCTGCGCGTCGGCCCGTGGCACGACGGCCGGGAGCCGCACGTTCCAGCGCCTCCGACGGCCGTGCCGCCCACCCGCGCACCCGCAGCGGCCCGGGCGTCGTCCCGCCGCCTCCCGGCGAGCACGCGCATGGCCGTCCAGATGGCGGTCGCGCTGGCGGCCGCCTTCGTCGTCGGCTGGCTGCTCTTCCCGCAGCACGCGATGTGGGTCGTGCTCACCGCGTTCATCGTCAACTCCGGCAACCGCGGCCGGGCGGATGTGCTGCACAAGAGCGCGCTGCGCGTGGCCGGTGCGATCGGGGGCACCGTGCTCGCGCTCGGTCTCGCCGGCGCCGCACCGACGGCGAGCGGTCTCGCGGCGGTGGTCGTCGTCTTCGTCGCGCTCTTCGCCGGCACCTGGCTGCGCGCGTACAGCTACGCCTTCTGGGCGCTCGCGGTGACCGTGGTCCTGACCATCCTGCAGCAGCTGTTCGGCGTCGCCCCGACGGCCGGGGAGGCGGGCGTGCTCCTGGAGCGGGTGCTCGCGATCGCGGTGGGCGCACTGCTCGGGATCGGCGCGGCCTGGTTCGTGCTGCCGGTGCGGTCGACGGACGTGCTGCGCCGGCGGCTCTCCGACCTCCTGATCGCGCTCGGCGCGGTGCTCACGGCCGGCCCCGACGAGCGGGCGCTGCGCGCGGCCGCGTTCCGCTCGGCGCTGCGGCGCGTCGAGGAGCTGGCCCCCGCCCATCGGGCGCGGCGGCGCCTCGGCGGGAGGGGCGTCCAGCCGACCGACTGCATCGACGCGGCGAGCGCACTGGGTCCCGCCCTCGACACGCGCCTCGGGGCGGAGCACGGACCCCTGTCGCCGGAGCAGCGCGAGCGGCTGCGCGACGCCCTGCGGCTGGCGCGTTCCAGCCTCGCCTCCCCGGCCGACCTCGAACGGGTGCGCTCCCGCCTGGTCGCCCTCGCATCCGCGCTCCAGGGCGGCCCGGTAGCCTGAGCACATGCTCACCCCGCCCACCACCGCGAAGAAGCCGACCGAGCGCGTCCAGCACGGGGACGTGTACATCGACGAGTACGAGTGGCTGCGCGACAAGGACGACCCGGCGGTGCTCGCGCACCTGCACGAGGAGAACGCGTACACCAACGCGCGCACCGAGCACCTGTCGCTGCTGCGCGAGCAGATCTTCGAGGAGATCAAGGGCCGCACGCGCGAGACCGACCTGAGCGTCCCGGTGCGCGAGGGCGACTGGTGGTACTACACCCGCACGGTGGAGGGCAAGCAGTACGGCATCCACTGCCGCGCCCCCATCTCCTCCCCCGACGACTGGGAGCCGCCGGCCCTCGACGACGCGGCGCAGGTCGCCGGCCTCCCGGGCGAGCAGATCCTCCTCGACGACAACGTGGAGTCGGAGGGGCACGACTTCTACGCGCTCGGCAGCTTCGACGTGAGCGCGGACGGCACGCGCCTGCTCTACGGCGTCGACACCGAGGGCGACGAGCGGTACACGGTCCGCGTGCGGTCCCTGGTCGCCGGCGGCGAGGCCTTCCCCGACGAGATCGAGGGCACGGGCGCCGGCGCGCTCTTCGACCAGAGCGGCGAGCACATCTTCTACACGACCGTGGACGACGCGTGGCGGCCCGACACCGTCTGGCGGCACCGCGTCGGCCAGGGCCCGGACGCCGAGGAGGACGCGCAGGTCTTCCACGAGCCGGACGAGCGGTTCTGGATCGGCGTGGGGCTCACCCGCAGCCGCCGCTATCTCGTCATCGAGGCCGGCTCCAACGTCACCAGCGAGGCGTGGCTGCTGTCGTCGGACGACCCGACCGGCGAGTTCACCGTCGTCTGGCCGCGCAAGGACGGCGTCGAGTACGACATCGAGCACGCCGTCGTGAACGGCCACGACCGCCTCCTCATCGTCCACAACGACGACGCCGTCAACTTCGAGCTGGTGAGCGTCTCCGCCGACGACCCGCAGGGGCCTCGCACGACGATCCTCGCCCACAACCCCGCCGTCCGGATCGAGGGCGTGGATGCGTTCCGCGACTTCGTGGCGCTGGAGTACCGCCGCGAGGGCCTCACCCGCGTGGCCGTCGCGTGCATCCCCGAGGACGGCGGATCGGGCGACGACACCCTCCACGAGCTGCATTTCGACGAGGAGCTCTTCACCGTCGGCGTCGGCGGCAACCCCGAGTGGACGCAACCCTCGCTGCGGCTCGGGTACGGCAGCTTCGTCACCCCGTCGAGCGTCTTCGACTACGACGTGCGCACCCGCGAGCTGACGCTCCGCAAGCAGCAGCCGGTGCTCGGCGAATTCGACCCCGAGCTGTTCGAGCAGAAGCGCGAATGGGCGACGGCGAAGGACGGCACGCGCATCCCGATCTCGCTCGTCTACCGCCGCGACCTGGTGACGCCCGGGGAGCCGGCCCCGCTGGTGCTCTACGGCTACGGGTCGTACGAGGCGAGCATGGACCCGTCGTTCGGCATCCCGCGCCTCAGTCTGCTGGACCGCGGCGTGGTCTTCGCCATCGCGCACGTGCGCGGCGGCGGCGAGCTCGGCCGGCTCTGGTACGAGAACGGCAAGAAGCTCCACAAGAAGAACACCTTCACCGACTTCGTGGAGTCGGCGCGCCACCTGATCGACGAGGGCTGGACCTCCCCCGACCGGCTCGTCGCCCAGGGCGGCAGCGCCGGCGGCCTGCTCATGGGCGCCATCGCCAACCTCGCCCCGAAGTACTTCGCCGGCGTGCTCGCCGAGGTGCCGTTCGTCGACCCGCTGACCAGTATCCTCGACCCCTCCCTCCCCCTCACGGTGATCGAGTGGGACGAGTGGGGCGACCCGCTGCACGACGCCGACGTGTACGCGTACATGAAGTCGTACTCGCCGCTGGAGAACGTGCACGAGTCGCACTACCCGCGCATCCTCGCCGTCACCAGCCTGAACGACACGCGCGTGCTCTACGTGGAGCCGGCCAAGTGGGTGGCGAAGCTGCGGGACGTCGCCGGTGCGGACGCGCTCCTCAAGATCGAGATGGCGGCCGGTCACGGCGGCGTCTCGGGCCGCTACTCCGCCTGGCGGGAGCGCGCCTTCTCGCTGGCGTGGATGCTCGACGTGATCGGGGCGCACCCGACCGGCGAGTAGCGCGGGGTCGCTGCGGTCACCGGTTCGTGCGGAGGCCTCCGATGAGGGCGGACGCCGACTCGGTCGCGACCCGGCGGCGCCTGCTCTCGTCGGCCTCCGGGGCGGCGGCGACCCAGCGCGACGCATCCGCGAGCGCCCCGTTGAGCATGGTCGCGATCGCCACCGGCGACACGTGCTCGGCGACGATGCCGCGCTGCCGCGCCTCGGCGACGACCTCCGCCAGGGTCGCGATGCACGCCGCCGACGTCTCCTCCACCGCGTCCGGGATGACGGCGGGCGCGTCGGTGAACATGATCCGCTGGAACTCGGCCGACTGGGTCTTCTCGATGTAGGCGCGGCTGCGCTCGTCGAGCGCGACGAGCGGGTCGTCGTGGCCGGTGAGGATCGTCCGCAGCTGGGCGCACAGCTCCGCATCCAGCTGACGCACGACCGCTTCGAGCAGCCCCTGCTTGCCGCCGAAGTGATGGTAGAGCGCGCCGCGGGTGAGCCCGGCGGACGCCGTCAGCTCGTCCATGGAGGTGCCCGCGTAGCCGTGCTCGGCGAAATGCGCCCGCGCGGCGGTCAACAGCTGGTCGCGGGTCTGGTCGATCATCTGGGCGCGCGAACGGCGGTCGGGCTTCTGCGCGGTGGAGGTCGCGGCCATCGATTCTCCGTCGTCCGGGGTGGGGTCGTCCAGGGGTGGGGGTCGTCCGGGGTGGGCCTCCAGTCTAGCTCGCATACGCGGCGCATGTGAATTGACATACGCGCCGTATGTGAATACGGTCATCCACATACGCGGCGTATGTATCCGCCGACCGGACGAAAGCAGCTCCCCCACGATGACGACCCAGCGGACCGACCCCGTGACGCCCTCCACCCCGCCTCCCGCCCCCGACTTCCGGTGGGCCCCGGTGCTCGCGGTGGCGCTGTCGACCTTCACCGTCGTCACCGCCGAGATGATGCCGGTCGGGCTCCTCCCGTCCATCGCCGCGGACCTGGCGGTGAACACCGGGCTCGCCGGGATGTCCCTCACCATCACGGGCGTCCTGGCGGCGATCGTCGCTCCCCTCACTCCGGTGATCGCCGGTCGCGGGGATCGGCGCACGCTCCTCGTCGGGTTCCTCGCGCTGCTGACGCTCGCGAACATCGGGAGCGCGCTCTCCCCGAGCTTCGCGATGTTCGCCGTCACCCGCGTCCTCATCGGCGTCTCGATGGGTGTGGTGTGGGCGTCGGCGGGAGGGCTCGGTCCGCGGCTGGCGGATCCGGCGCACCTCGGACGGGCGATGACCGCGATCTTCTCCGGCACCTCGATCGGCATGGTCCTCGGCCTGCCCGCCGGAACGTTCATCGCCGGGCTCGCCGGCTGGCGCGCCGCCTTCTGGGCGGTCGCCGCTCTGAGCGCCGCGTCCGCGATCGCCGCCCTCGTGGCGATGCCGCGACTCCCCGTCGTCGAACGCGCACGCCTCTCGGGGATGCTGCTCCCCTGGCGCGACCGCGGCGTCCGGACCGGATTCGCCATCACCGCCCTCGTGGTGGTCGGGCATTTCATGGCCTACACCTACATCCGGCCCGTGCTCGAGACCAACCCGGCCATCACGCCGCCCCTCATCGTGGCGGCGCTGGCCGTGTTCGGTCTCGCCGGCATCGCCGGGAACGCCGTCATCGGCCCGCTCGCCGCCGGCCGCCCGCGCAGCGCGCTCCTGATCGCGCTCGGCGCCATCGCGCTGGGCACCGCGCTCCTCCCCGTCTCCGTCGCCGCGATCTGGAGCGCCTTCGCGGTCCTGACGCTCTGGGGCGTCGGCTACGGAGCCATCGGCGTCGCCACGCAGGCGTGGATCCGCACCGCCAACCCCGCTCTCGTCGAACGCAGCTCCGCGATGTGGTCCGGTGTCTTCAACGGCGCCATCGCGGTCGGCGCCTTCGCCGGCGGCCTGCTCTTCGACGGCATCGGCGGAGCACCGCTCCTGCTCGTCGCCGCCGCCATCGTCGCCGGAGGCTGGGTCACGACGCTGGCAGGGCGTCCGGTCGGCCGAGGTCGTGCGGACGCTCGGGCGCGGAGCCGAACGGCCGACGTGCCTCGCTGACCAGCGGCGGCATCCATCGGCCCCTGCCGGGCGCGCGCGCTCCGGCCGTCCTCACACGGCGACGGGGACGGTCTCCTCGCACACGTACTCCAGCCGCATCGGCGAGCTGTGCACGAGCCGATACCGGTCGGAACCTCCGGTCGGCCGAGGGGACGGCAGCGTGACGGTCTGGGGCACCGCGCCGCCGACGAGGAACACCTGCAGCAGACTCACTCCGTCGGGTCTGCGGAGGAGCGCCTCGCGGGTCCGGGCGACGGGGATCGGGTCTTTCACGTCGAGAAGCGTAGGCATTCCCTGCGGCGAACACGGCGACGGCGTCGCGAATTGCGGAAGTCGCGGCCGGAAAACGCGAGGTCGAGGCGGCCCGATTGCGTATCCGGCGAGCACTGTCTGAGTGTGCGCGCCCGTCGGCGACGTCGGGATGACCAGGTCGCCGCGCTCGCGAGGCCGCCGAGATGACGAGGCCGCCGGTCGATACGCTGGCGCCGCAGCTCGAGACCGGTCCCTCTCGGGCGGTTACGGCATTCTGCCCGGTCGATTACCGATATTTCCCACGGCCCACACCGGCCGTCCGAGGCGTAGGGCACGGTTGGATCAGGCCGCGGGGGCCGTACAGCCGAGGGGGCGCGTACGGGGACGCGGTCAGCCACCGCGGTCGCTTCAGGGCCGGGCGCGGGCGCAGCGACGGGCGACCCGCCCCCACCCACTCATCGCCGTCCCCTCGACCACCGACACGGCCCAGGAGGACCATCACCCATGAAAACCCCGAACTCCCCCGCCCAGCACGAACCGCAGCCGACCCCCGCCGCGTATGTCGCCCCCGACGCATCGTTCGCCCCGCCCGCCGCTCCGGCGCCGACATCGGCTCCGCTGGCCAGCCACAACGTGTTCGCGCTGCTGTCGATCATCACCGTCTGCATGAGCCCGATCCTCGGCCTCGCGCTCGGACACATCGGCCTCAGCACGATCAAGCGCACCCGCGAGGCCGGCCGCGGCCTGGCCCTGACCGCCGTCATCCTCGGCTACGCCGCGATCGCCGCCGTCGTCGTCTCCACCGTCTTCGTCGCGATCTGGTTCGGCATCGCACTCACCGCGTTCGGCGACCTGACGCACTACGGCAGCTACACCGATTACGGCTACGACTACTGAGCCGTCCATGACCGGCCGGGCGCCGCTTCGACCGGAAGCCGCACCGCTCCGCGGTCGCCTGACCGGTGCCGCCGGCGTCCGGTCAGCCCAGCTCGTCCGGGTCCTTCCCCGTCCGCTCTCCGGTCTCGAGCGCGGCGATGGACGCGAGGTCGTCCGCGTCGAGCTCGAAGCCGAAGACGTCGAGGTTCTCGCGGATGCGCGCGGGCGTGGACGACTTCGGGATGACGACGTTGCCGAGCTGCAGCTGCCAGCGGATGACGACCTGCGCCGGGGTGACCCCGTGCTTCCGCGCGAGGCCGTCGAGCGTGGGGTCGCCGAGCACCCGACCGCGCGCCAGCGGCGACCACGCCTCGGTCACGATGCCGTGCTCCCGGTCGTAGCGTCGCACCTCCTCCTGCGGCAGCCACGGGTGCAGCTCGACCTGGTTGACGGCAGGCACGACGTCCGTCTCGGCGGCGAGCCGGTCGAGGTGGTGCGTGTGGAAGTTCGCGACGCCGATCGACCGGGCGCGGCCCTCCTCCCGGATGCGCTCCAGCGCGCGCCAGGTGTCGACGTACTTGTCGTGCTTCGGGGCCGGCCAGTGGATGAGGAAGAGGTCGACCGTGTCGAAGCCGAGCCGCTCCAGGCTCGCGTCGAACGAGCGCAGGGTCGAGTCGTAGCCGTTCTCGGTCCACCACACCTTGGTGGTCACGTACACGTCGCCCCGATCGAGGCCGCTGCGGCGCACGCCCTCCCCCACGCCGCGCTCGTTCTCGTAGAACGCGGCGGTGTCGATGTGCCGGTAACCGGCGTCGAGCGCGGCGAGCACCGCATCCACCGTCTCGGCCTCCGGGATCTTGTAGACGCCGAAACCGAGCTGCGGGATGCTGCTGCCGTCGTTGAGAGTGACCTGGGGGATGCTCGTCATGGGTTCATTCTCCCGCTCCCCCGGCGTACCAGTGGAGGTGACGTAAGGAGACGACATGACTGCAGACGGACGAACGATCGCATTCCTGGTGGGCCCCGAGGGCATCGAGCAGGCGGAGCTGACCGAGCCCTGGAAGGCGGTGGCCGACGCGGGAGGCACTCCGCGGCTGGTCTCGAAGGATTCGGGAGAGGTGCAGGCGTTCGAGCACCTGACGCCGGCGGATCGCTTCCCGGTGGACGTGACGCTGGATGCGGCCTCGGCCGACGACTTCGACGCGTTGGTGCTTCCCGGCGGCGTCGCGAACGGCGACCAGGTGCGCACCTTCCCCGGCGCGGTGAAACTGGTGCAGGAGTTCGCGGCCGCGGGCAAGCCGATCGCGGTGATCTGCCACGGCGGCTGGGTGCTGGTGGAGGCGGGCGTCGTCGACGGCCGCCGCCTCACGAGCTGGCCGAGCCTCCAGACCGACTACCGCAACGCCGGAGCGACGTGGGTGGACGAGGAGGTCGTCGTCGACGACGGACCGTTCACCCTGATCTCGTCGCGCAAGCCCGACGACCTGCCCGCGTTCAACCGCGAGTTGCTCGCAGCGCTTGGTGGCTGAGGCCCGCGCAGGCGGCCGGGATCAGCAGGGGCGCCCCCAGTTGATGTCGGTCGTCTGCACCGTCTCACCGCCGATGATGCGGAACCGGTCCACTCCCCGGTCGAGCATGGTCTGCAGCTCGACGACGGGGATGCACGATCCCGTGGTCAGAAGGAGCGGCGCGTGCGCCGAGCCCGCCAAGGCGGAGACGCTGAGCGCGTCGGGGAAACCGAATCCGCTCGCGAAGTAGGCGGTCGACGACGCGGGTGCGGCCGCCGCGACGGCCGCCGCCGTCCCGAACCGGTCCCCGCCGGAGAGCCGCGTCACCGAGATGGCGGGACCGAGGCTGGCGGCCACGCCCGCCGAAACGCTCGCCGGGCCTCCGACGACGGAGACGGTGCGCGTTCCCCAGCCGGCGAGGACGTCCTGCGTGGCCGCGTCGGCGGTGCTCCGTGCGCCGTCGGTGAGCAGGACGGGCGCCCCGGCCGCCGCCGCCGCGGCACCGGCGGTGAGCGCGTCGGCGAATCCGCGGCCGGTCGCCACGAAGACCGACGGAGCGGCAGCACCGAACGCATCCAGGGCCACGGCCCGCGACGTCTCGAAGCGATCCGCGCCGGCGACACGGCGCACCTCGGGGGCGAACGGCAGGGCGCGCACCGCGTCGAGCACAGCGTCGGCGATCACCGCAGGACCGCCCGCTACCACCACCAGAGGCGGATGCAGACGGGTCAGCTCGGCGGCGATCCGGGGATCGAGTGCGCCGGGCATGGTGAGCAGCAGGGTCCCGTGCTTCACCGCCGCCGCAGGCCCGGCGGACAGTGCGTCGGGGAAGTCGACACCGGACGCGAGGTACGCGACGGGCACACCGGCGGCCGCATCCGGGAACGCCGCCTGGGACACCGCGACGGAGCTGCCGAACCGGTCGCTCCCCGCCACCCGGTCCACGGTGTGGTCGGGGTAGTCGACCGTGGTCATGTACGGATACTGCTCGACGGGCGCGCGGCCGGGCACGCGCGTCGTCACCACCGCCTGGAGCTCGTTACCGATGTACCGCGCCGTCGGGATGTAGCTGGCCGAGGTCGCGCCGGGGATCGGCTGGGGATAGCCGGACGGGTCGGGCGCGGAAGGGTTCCAGGCCCACCAAGCGAACGAGTCCGTCCCCTGGGTCGTCCCACTCGTCACCGTCACGGGGGTTCCCGCCACCACGCTCGACGGCGTCTTCGCGATCGAGGGGCGGGTCGCGGGCACGGTCACGCTCGCGCAACCGACCAGCACCCATCCGCCCGGGGGCATCGCGGCGTTGAGGTTCCACATGCGCGCACACACGTTCAGGGCACCCACGCTCGGGGCCTTCGCCCAGCGGACGTCGAAGCCCTGGTTCGGGCCCAGCTGCGGGTACGCCCGGCGCACATCCGCGCGGGGGATGTCGTAGTCCTGGCGCTCCGCCCACCCGATGGTCGTGGTGGCACCGCCGGCGGCCGGCGTCGCGACGAGCTCGATCGCTGCCGCGCCGCGCCCGTTCTCCCACCCGTCGTTGAGGTCGCCCGCCCACCCGGCGACGTGGAGCGACGGCGACGGCGAGTCCTGCACGTAGCTGATCGCGATGCTGTCGATGTAACCGACGACGGCCGGCGGGTTAAGCACGTTCGCGGCAGCAGGCAGCATCGGGACCGAGACGGCCGCAGCGACCGCGACCCCCGCCACGACCGACATGATGATGCGACGGCGATGTGCCCCCACTGCGACTCCCCCCTCGGTGCCCTCACTGGCACTGCGGCGCGCACGCACCGCTGCGGTGAGCCTAGCCGAGCGCGCGCCCGCGTCGTAGCCGCTCGGCGACCCACGATCAGGGGGTCAGCGAGCGACCGTGCGGAACCCTGTGTTCGCCATGGACGAGTCGGGGGTGTTGGACGACCGCGCCGCGTTGCGATACCGGTTGCAATAGGAGTCGTGGCAGAGGAACGAGCCCCCGCGCATGACACGCTGGGCCCCACGCTCGGGCCCGCGCGGGTCCGTGCCGGGCGATACCGCGTAGTAGCCGGGGTCGTACCAATCGGCGACCCACTCCCACACGTTGCCCACGGTCTGCCACAGCCCGTACGCGTTGGGCTCGAACGTGTGGACGGGGGCGGTCGTGAGGAAGCCGTCGGCAGTCGTATTCCGTTCCGGGAATGTGCCCTGCCAGATGTTCGCCCGCCAGCCTCCCGGCTCCTCCTCGACGCCGCCGCGCTCGTCGCCCCACGGGTATCGCGCGCTCTCTAGGCCGCCGCGCGAGGCGGCCTCCCACTCGGCCTCGGTCGGAAGGCGCCGGCCGGCCCACTCGCAGTAGGCGACGGCGTCGTTCCAGCTCAGGTGGACCGCGGGGTGGTCCTCCATCCCCTCGATGCCGGAGTGACGGCCTCCCGGGTGGCGCCAGTCCGCGCCGGCCACCCCGAGCCACCAGGGGGTCTGGGGAGGCTGCCCGAGCACGTCCGCGTCGTCGGCCGCGAGCGCGAGGTGGAAGACGGCGGAGTAGCCGAACGTCTCCGCCTCGGTGCGATAGCCGGTCGCGTCGACGAAGGCGGCGAAGGCGGCGTTGGTGACGCTCGTCGTGTCGATGGCGAAGGCCTCCAGCGTCACCGCGTGCAACGGCGTCTCGCCGTCGTGCCAGCGGTCGTCACCGTGGGCGTCGCCCATCGTGAAGGTCTGGGCGGGGATTGTCGCCTGGGCGATCGGATGGCGGCCGTGCTCGGCGTGGGGATCGGGAGCGGACTGCGCCCGGACGCCGAGGAACAGGTCGGCCCGGGACGGCGCACAGCAGTCGTGAGAGTCCGTCATGCCCTCATTCTGGCGCGGATCGGCGCTCCTGCCGAGCCTTCGTGAGTGTTTCCTGGCAAAGGCGCGCCTCGGGGTTGCGGGCCCGGCGGAGGCGCGGGAACGTGGCTGGCTCCTGGAGACATCGAACGGAAGGAGAGCGCATGCTCACCCTCACTGAGAACGCCAGCACGATCGTCAAGACCCTCACCGACCAGTCGCCGGCCGACGACGCGGGACTGCGCATCAGCAGCAGCAACCCGGAGCACACGGCCTTCGCGGCCGCCGTGTCGGAGACACCCGACCCCGCCGACCAGATCGTCGACGCGGGAGGCGCGCGCCTCTTCCTGGAGCAGGGAGCCGCCGCCGCGCTCGACGACAAGGTGCTCGACGCCCAGGTCGACGAGCAGGGCTCGGTCAGCTTCGCCATCGGCGCCCTGGCCTAGCCGGCCGCCGAGCACAGGAAAAGTGCGCTGTTCCGTATCGGAACAGCGCACTTTTGCTGTGCTCGGCGGCTGAGGACTAGGCCGGCTGCGCGCTTGACTCGGGCTCGGGCTCGGCCTCCGCGGCGGCGCCGCGGAACTGGGTCATGTAGAGGTCGTAGTACGCGCCGCGCCGCTCGAGGAGCGTCGCGTGGTCGCCTTGTTCCACGATGCTGCCGTTCTCCATCACCAGGATGGTGTCGGCATCCCGGATGGTGGAGAGCCGGTGCGCGATCACGAACGACGTGCGGTCGGTGCGGAGCGCCGCCATCGCGTGCTGCACGAGCAATTCGGTGCGGGTGTCGACCGACGAGGTCGCCTCGTCCAGGATCAGCAGCGACGGGTTCGCGATGAACGCCCGCGCGATCGTGATCAGCTGGCGCTCACCGGCCGAGACGTTGCCGCCGTCGGACTCGATGACGGTGTCGTAGCCCTCCGGCAGCTGGCGCACGAAGCGGTCGACCATGGTGGCCTTGGCGGCCTCCACGACCTCTTCGTCGGTCGCGTCGAGGCGGCCGTACCGGATGTTCTCGCGGATGCTGCCCGAGAACAGCCAGGCGTCCTGCAGCACCATGCCGACCTGTCCGCGCAGCTCCGACCGTGAGAGGTCCGTCGTATCGATGCCGTCGAGACGGATCGAGCCGCCGTTCAGCTCGTAGAACCGCATGATCAGGTTGACCAGCGTGGTCTTGCCCGCACCGGTCGGCCCGACGATGGCGACGGTCTGCCCCGGCTTCACCGAGAGGCTGAGGTCGTCGATGAGCGGCGTCTCCGGGTCGTAGGAGAACTCGACGTCGACGAGCTCGACGCGGCCGTCCGCCCGCTCGGGGAGGTGCTGCGTCTCGTGGTCGGGCGTCTGCTCCTCCGCGTCCAGGAACTCGAACGTGCGCTCCGCCGAGGCGACACCGGACTGCAGCATGTTGGCCATGCCGGCGATCTGCCCGATCGGCTGCGAGAACTCGCGGGAGTACTGGATGAACGCGGTCGCGTCGCCGATCGTCATCTGCCCCGACACCACGCGGAGCGCGCCGACGACGGCGATCAGCACGTACGACAGGTACGAGACGAAGTTCATCGCCGGCATGATCATGCCCGAGACGAACTGCGCGCCGACCATCGAGCGGTACAGCTTCTGGTTGCGGCCGTCGAACTCCTCCAGCATCACGCCGTCGCGGCCGAAGGCGCGCACCAGGTCGAGACCCGAGTACGACTCCTCGATGTGGCCGTTCAGGTTGCCCGTGGACGCCCACTGCTGCTTGAACAGCTTCTGCGACCGGCTGCCGATCACCCCGGCGATGATGCCGGAGAGCGGGATCGAGATCAGCGCGATCAGCGCGAGCTGCCACGACACGATGAACATCATGATCCCGATGCCGACGACCATCAGGACCGACTGGATCAGCTGCGAGAACGCCTGCTGCAGCGCGGTCTGGATGTTGTCGACATCGTTCGTCACGCGCGACATCAGGTCACCGCGCTGGCGGGCGTCGAAGTAGCGCAGCGGGATGCGGTTGAGCTTCGTCTCGATGTCGCGGCGCAGGCCGTAGACCACCCGCATGACGAGGGCGTTCAGGATGTAGCCCTGCCACCACTGCAGGAGCGACGCCACGATGTACATGGCGAGCACGATCATCAGCAGGCGGCCGAGCTGGACGAAGTCGATCCCGGTGCCCGGGATCAGTGTGCCTTTGTCGTCGATCGTCCCGACGGCGCCGGAGAAGATCACGTCGGTCGCCTGACCGAGGATCCGCGGCGCGATCACGACGAGAGCGACCGAGATCACCACGAGCAGGGTGACCCAGGTCATCCCGACCCATTCGGCGCCGAGCAGCCCCAGGAGGCGCTTGAACGACGGCCAGAAGTTCTCGGCCTTGCGCGCCGTGGCGTCGCCGAACATGTCGCCGTCCGACTCCCCCGGCGTGTACTCGTAGTCGACCTCTTCGAGGGTCGCCTCGACGGCGCTCTCGCGGGCGGCGCGGTCGGCCTCGGTCGCGGCGGCAGCGCCGCGCTTCGTCTTCTTGTCGCGTGCCATCTCAGGCCACCTCCAGGCTCAGCTGGGACTCGACGATCTCGCGATACGTCTCGCTCGTCTCCAGCAGTTCGTCGTGGGTGCCGCGGGCGACGACCCGGCCGTCGTCGAGGACGACGATCGAGTCGGCCTCCCGGATGGTCGAGACGCGCTGGGCGACGACGATCACCGTCGCGTCGCCAGTCGACTCCGCGAGCGCGGCGCGCAGGCGGGCGTCGGTCGCGACGTCGAGCGCCGAGAACGAGTCGTCGAAGAGGAACACCTTCGGCTGGGCGACGAGCGCGCGGGCGATGCAGAGCCGCTGGCGCTGGCCTCCCGAGACGTTCGTGCCGCCCTGGGAGATGCGCTCGTCGAGGCCGTGCTCCTTGGCGCGGACGAAGTCCTCGGCCTGGGCGATGCGCAGCGCCTCCCACAGCTGCTCGTCCGTGGCGTCGGGACGGCCGAAGCGGAGGTTGCTGGCGATCGTGCCCGAGAACAGGTACGGCCGCTGCGGCACCAGGCCGAGCTGGCCGGCCAGCTGCTGGCGGCTGAGCGCGTCGACGGCCACGCCGCCGATGCGCACGTGCCCGATCTGCGGAGTGAACAGGTTGGCGATCACTGAGACCAGCGTGCTCTTGCCGGAGCCGGTCGAGCCGACGATGGCGGTGATCCTCCCGGGCTCTGCGGTGAACGACACGTCGCTGAGCACCGGCTTCTCGGCGCCGGGGTAGCCGAAGGTCACGCCCTCGATCTCCACGCGGCCGTCGGCGGGGAGCTCGGCGGCGTGCGCGCCCTGCCCCTGCGACGGGACCGCGCTCAGCACCTCGTCGATGCGCTCGGCGCAGACGATCGCGCGCGGGATCATCATCGCCATGAAGACGCCCATCATCACCGCGGTGAGGATCTGCAGCAGGTACTGCAGGAAGGCCGTGAGCGCGCCGATCTGGATGTCGCCCGCACCGACCCGGTGGCCGCCGAACCACAGCACTGCGGCGGTGGCGGCGTTGAGGATCAGCATGATGAGCGGGAACATCAGCACGAAGATGTTGCCGACGCGGACCGAGACGCGGGTCAGCGCCAGGTTCGCCTCGTCGTAGCGCAGGCTCTCGAACTTCTCGCGGACGAACGCGCGGATCACGCGGATGCCGACGATCTGCTCGCGGATGACGCCGTTGACGCCGTCGATGCGCTCCTGCATCTGGCGGAACAGCGGCAGCAGCAGCCACACCAGGAGGCCGACGACCACGAACAGGATGGCCACCGAGACCCAGATGAGCCAGGAGAGGCCCGCATCCACCTGCACGGCCAGGATGATGCCGGCGATGCACATGATGGGCGTCGACACCATGAAGTTCAGCGTCAGCAGCACGAGCATCTGCACCTGCTGCACGTCGTTCGTGTTGCGGGTGATCAGTGTCGGCATGCCCCAGCGGGCGAGGTCGAGCGAGGGCAGGGAGTCCACCTTGCGGTAGAAGTCGCGGCGGATGTCGCGACCGACCGACATCGACGCGCGGGCGCCGAAGTAGGTGGCGGCGATGGCCGCGACGACCTGCACGAAGCAGACCATGAGCATCATCCCGCCGGTCGACCAGATGAATCCGGTGTCGCCGGTGACGATGCCCTTGTCGATGATGTCTTTGTTGAGGGTGGGGAGGTAGAGGGCGGCGAGGGTCGCGATCAATTGGAGGATCACGACCGCGAGGGCCGACCGCCAATAGGGACGGCCGAACCGCAGAGCCATTCGAAGAAGAGTCACGAGAGTTCCTGAGTGTCGCAGTGCTGGTGAGGTGCCGGGAGGGCCGGGGCGAAGCGCCCCAGTCAAACACGACGCCGGAAGGCCGCCACCATGACGCCGTTGTTTGAGTGAACTCGAACACCGATCACGGTAGCGCGGGCCTCCGACCTCCGTGTCCGGAGGTGTTGTCTGTGCCGACGCTATGCGGTCATGCGGTCAGGTCGTGACCGCAATCCGCCGCCGGGACGGGGTTCAGGCGGGTGAGTAGTGGAGGTGCAGCACGCCGTTGTCGTACGCCTCGGAGTGCCGCAGGCGCAGCTTCGCCGAAGCCGAGCCCTCCGGGAAGAGTCGCGCGCCGGTGCCGAGCACGACCGGGTAGACGAAGAGGTGGAGGGAGTCGACCAGTCCGTCGGCGAGCAGCGCGCGCACGAGGGTGCCGCTGCCGCTGATGTACAGGCCGCCGGAGACGCTGTCCTTGAACTCCCGGATGCGCTCGGCGTCGTAGGCGCCGAGCGATCGCGAGTTGCCCCACGCGGCCTCGACGGCCGCGTCGTCCAGGGTGCTGCTGACGACGGCCTTCGTGGAGTCGTTGAAGAACGGGGCGCCGGGGTCGTCGGCCGCGGTGCGCGTCGACCACGCCGGGGCGAACATCTCGAAGGTGCGCCGACCGAGCAGGATGGCGTCCGCCGAGCGCGTGATGCGGCCGATGTCGTCGCCCATCGCGGGGTCGAAGCCGTACTCGGCGGTCCAGCTCGGATCCTGGAAGACCCCGTCGAGCGAGACGAACTCGTGCACTGCGATGGTCCCCATGGCATCCCCTTCCGGCCCGCGGACGGGCAGGGCCGTCCGCTGCCGAACAGCTTAGGACAGGAGGGAGGCGGCCGTCAGGCCCGGGGCATCCATTTGTCAGAGCATGCCGGGCAGGCGGTCGAGGCAGTCGTTCCAGCCGCGGACGTGCTCGGCGGCGGCCTCCCCGTCGGCGAAGCCGTCGTGGCGCACGGTGACGCGGGTGCCGTCGCCGTCCGGGGTGAGCGCGATGGTGACGCGCGTCTCGATATCCTCGCCGTCCCAGCGCCAGGTGGTGGAGAAACCGTGACCGGGCTCGACGGCGGTCACCGTGCCGGTCACGGCCATTTCCGCCGGGGCGGACGCGATGCGGAGCGCACCGCCCTCGCGTGCCTCCAACTCGGCCACCGTCTCGAAGCGCGGCGGCCAGAACCAGGCCGCGAGCTCGGCGGGATCGGTGAGTGCGCGCCAGACGCGCTCGGGAGGAGCCGGGATGTGCCGCTCGACGGTGAGACCGCTCATACGGCACATGCTCACCCCGTCCCGGGCGCGCGTCTAGGCCGGAACCTCATCCATTGGTCACGACACGCCGCGAGGGTCGACCCCTCAGCGGCGTGTCGTGACGGATGGATGGATGTCCGTGCGGGTCAGGCCTCCGGCTCGGTGGGCGGCGCGACGTTCGCGCCCCCGGCACCCGGTCCGGCGGCTCCCCCGCCACCGGCCCCCGTGCCAACGCCCGATCCGGCGCCCGCCCCGGCACCCGCCCCCGCGGGCACGCGCCCACCGCGCTGCTCGGCCTCGAGGCGTTCCGCCTCTTCGCCGCTGATGGCCTCGCCGCGGGCGACGAGCCCGGCCTGATCGGACAGCGGGATCTGCTTGAGGAAGAGGGCCAGGAGGAGCGCGACCGCGATGAACGGCACGAGGTACCAGAACACCGGGGCGAGCGCGTCGGCGTAGGCGTTCACGACGCCGGTGTGCACGGCCTCCGGGAGCTTGTTCAGCGCCTCGGGGCTCAGCGTCGCCGTCGCGCCGGCCGCATCCGCGGGCGAGGCCCCGGCCTGGGTGAACACATCCTTCAGGTTCTCGCTCAGGCGGGTGGTGAACAGCGTGCCGAACACGGCGGTGCCCAGCGCGGCTCCGACCTCGCGGAAGTAGTTGTTCGTGGAGGTCGCGGTGCCGATCTGCGCGGCGGGCACCGCGTTCTGCACCACCAGCACGACGACCTGCATGATCAGGCCGAGACCGGCCCCGAAGATGAACAGGTAGACGCAGATGAGCCAGATCGGGGTGGAGGCGGCCAGCGTCGTCATGCAGACCATGGCGATGCCGGTGATGATCGTGCCGAGGATCGGGTACAGCTTGTACTTGCCCGTCTTGGTGATCGCCATGCCCGACACGATCGAGGTGCCGATCAGGCCGACCATCATCGGGATCATCAGCAGGCCGGACGCGGCCGCCGAGGTGCCGGACGACATCTGCAGGAAGGTCGGCACGAAGCCGATGGCCGCGAACATCCCGATGCCGAGCGCGAGGCCGATGGCGGTCGCGTTGATGAAGATCGGGTTCTTGAACAGGCTGAGCGGGATGATCGGGTCCTTCGCGCGCGCCTCGGCGATCACGAACGCGACGGCCGCGAGGAGCATCCCGATGCCCCACGCCCAGGTCGCGAACGAGCCCCAGCCGTGGTCCTTGTCGCCGCCGAAATCGGTGAAGAAGATGAGGCACGTCGTCGCGATCGACAGGAAGAGGATGCCGAGGATGTCGATCGGGTTGGTGGCGCGCTTGCTCGGCAGGGTCAGCGCGAAGAGGGCGATGACGAGCGCGGCGATGCCGACCGGGATGTTGATGTAGAACGCCCACTGCCAGGTCAGGTGGTCGACGAAGAAGCCGCCGAGCAGCGGACCGGCGACGGCGGAGAGGCCGAAGATGGCGCCGAGCGGGCCGAGGTACTTGCCGCGCTCGTTGGCGGGCACGATGTCGGCGATGATCGCCTGCGACAGGATCATCAGACCGCCGCCGCCGAGGCCCTGCATGGCGCGGAACACCACGAACGTCCAGAAGTCGCCCGCGAACGCGCAGCCGATGGAGGCCGCGGTGAAGATCGCGATGGCGATGATGAACAGCCACCGGCGGCCCAGCACGTCGCCGAGCTTGCCGTAGACCGGCATCACGATGGTAGTGGCGAGGATGTACGCGGTGGTGATCCACACCTGGTGCTCGACGCCGCCGAGGTCGCCGACGATGGTCGGCATGGCGGTGGAGACGATCGTCTGGTCGAGGCTGCTGAGCAGCATCCCGGCGATCAGTGCGCTGAAGATGATCCAGATGCGCCGCTTGGTCAGCAGCAGCGGCGCAGGCGCGATGGCGGTCATGGGGTCCGTTCGTTCTCGGGTGGTGCAGGGGGTGGGATGCAGGTGGTGCCGTGGGGCGGGATCAGGGGGCGGCCGTCAGGCGCGCGTCAGGCGAAGAGCTCGCGGACGGCGTCGATGCGGCGGCGGATGATGGCCGGGAGGTCGTCCGAGCCCTCGGGTCGGAAGAACTCCTCCGCGCTGGCCCGGAGCAGGCCGCCGGCGAGCTGGACCGCGGCGGCGGCGCGCAGGTCGCCCGACGGGAGCCCTTCGCGGCGCTCGACGAGCAGGATGTCCTCCCGCTCGCCCTCGCCGGCCATCTTGAGCATGTGGGCGGCGAGGCGCGGCTCGCGGTCGACGGCCTTGATGAGCTCGTGGATGTCGGCGGCGGTCAGTCCGCCGTAGTCCCAGCGCGCGAGGTTGAGGGCGATGAGGTCGTCGAGGAGGTGCTCGATGCCGCGCGGCCCCTCGGCGAGGAAGCGCTCGGCGGCTCCCGACTCGTCGAGGTCGACGGGGATGCCGATGACCGCGTTCTCTTTGGACGCGTAGTAGTTGAAGAGGGTGCGGCGCGAGACGCCGACCTCCTCGCAGAGCTCCTCGACCGTGAACCCGGCGAGCCCGCGCTCGATGGTCAGCCGTCGGGCCGCCTCGCGCAGACCGCGGGCGGTCTCCTCCTTGCGACGCTCTCGCGTCGACATTGCACTCTCGCTCACGAAGTGCAATCTTGCACCCTCTAGCTGAAAGTGCAATGTGAGCGGGAGCGCCGGCGGAACTAGTGCGCGAACGCGGTCTTCGGGATGCGGCTGGGATCGCCCGTGCGCAGCTCGGCGCACACCGCGCGCAGGTCGGCGACGAGGTCGTCCGCGAGCTCGGCGCTGAAACCGTCCCGCACCACGATGCGCAGGACGGCGACGTCCTCCGCGTTCGCCGGCATCGTGTACGCCGGCACCTGCCAGCCGCGGGCGCGCAGCTCGTGCGAGACCTGGAAGACGGTGAAGCCGGAGCCCTCCACCACCTCGAACGCGACCACGGGGATGGCCGTGCCGTCGGTCAGCACCCGGAGGTCCTCCTCCTTCGCCAGGCCGGTGGAGATGCGCACCGCCGTGTCGCGGAGGGTGCTCATGATCGCCGTGTAGCCTCCCCGGCCCAGCCGCACGAAGTTGTAGTACTGACCGATGACCTGGTTGCCGGGGCGCGAGAAGTTGAGGGTGAAGGTCGGCATCTCGCCGCCGAGGTAGTTCACGTTGAACACCAGCTCGGGCGGCAGATGGTCGGGCGACCGCCAGACGACGAAGCCGATGCCAGGGTAGGTGAGGCCGTACTTGTGGCCGCTCACGTTGATCGACACCACCCGCGGCAGCCGGAAGTCCCACGGCAGGTCGGGCTGCAGGAACGGGACGACGAACCCGCCGCTGGCCGCATCCACGTGCACCGGGACGTCGGGGCCGCCCGTGTCGGCGAGCGTGTCGAGCACCTGGCAGATCTCGGCGATCGGCTCCAGCTCGCCGGTGAACGTCGTGCCCAGGATGCCGACGACACCGATCGTGTCGTCGTCGACCGCGTCGCGCACCTGCTCGGGCGTAATGACGTAGCGGCCCTTCTCCATGGGGAGGTAGCGCGGCTCCACGTCGAAGTAGCGGCAGAACTTCTCCCACACGACCTGCACGTTCGAGCCGAGGACGAGGTTCGGGGTGCCGCCGGAGGCGAGGCCGCGGCGGGCGCGCCAGCGCCACTTGAGGGCGAGGCCGGCGAGCATGACCGCTTCGCTCGAGCCGACGGTCGACGCGCCGGTCGGCTCCCCCGGTTCGGCGTGGAAGAGGTCGGAGACGATCGAGATGCAGCGGCGCTCGATCGCGGCGGTGGACGGGTACTCGTCCTTGTCGATCATGTTCTTGTCGAACGACTCCGCCATCAGCACCTCGGCCTGGGGCTCCATCCACGTCGTGACGAAGGTGGCGAGGTTCAGGCGCGAGCTGCCGTCGAGCAGCAACTCGTCGTGGATGAGGCGGTAGACGCCGTCCGGATCGGTGGGCTCGGCCGGGAGCGTGTCGGGCGGGCTCTGGCGCGAGAGCCTCCCGGTGTACGCCGGGGTGTCGGATCCTTCGTGGACGAAGCGTTGAGGCGTCATGGGGCCGATGCTAACGGCGGCACCGGGGTGCGGCAATGCGCGGAGCGACCGCCCTGAGCGGCCCCGGGAAACACGAAGCGCCCCGCCAGACGAATCGGACGGGGCGCTTCGGGGAGGCTCAGAGAGCGCGGATGTTGGAGGCCTGCGGGCCCTTGTTGCCCTGCGTCACCTCGAACTCGACCTTCTGGTTCTCTTCGAGGTTGCGGAAGCCGTTGCCGGTGATCTCGCTGTAGTGAGCGAACACGTCGGCCGAGCCGTCGTCCGGGGCGATGAAGCCGAAGCCCTTTTCGGAGTTGAACCACTTGACGGTGCCAGTTGCCATCGTTTTTTCTTCTTTCAATCTGCGATGACCGACGCCGCCGGAACCGTTCCGGAGCTGCTTACGGAAAGCGCGATGTCCAGGATACGCGAAAAGCCGGTTTTACGCCCTGGTTATCTCGAAGAGACGTCACGATGTTGCGTCGGGCGACCTCCTCGCGCCCGCGGCGGCCCGCGGGTTCCGGGCCGGGAGGCGGGGGTCAGCGCCGGCTGACGATCAGGTAGCGCTCGTCGTCCACCGGACCGCCCCAGAGCCGGTCGTCCGCGGAGAGCGACCGGACCTCGGCCTCCCGGCGCCGGCGGAGGACCGCGTCGCGGCACTCGTCCGCCGTCAGCCCGGCGCCGGTCGACCAGGACCCTTCGACCAGGATGAGCCGGCCTCCCGGGCGGAGCAGGGCGACCCAGCGCGCCAGCACGGCGTCCCGGTCGGCGAACGACCAGAGCACATGGCGCGAGAGCACCGCGTCGAACGTTCCGGCCGGGAACGGCGGATCGGCGGCGTCCCCGTGCACGAACGCGACGCCGACCCCGGCGGCGCGGGCCTTCTCGCGGGCGATCCCGAGCATCCGCGTGGAGATGTCGAGCCCGGTCACCGCGAGCCCGGCGGCCGCAACGAGGACGGAGAGGCTCCCGGTCCCGCATCCCACGTCGCAGACCCGCGCAGGAGGCTCCGGGAGGAGCGGGGTGAGGAGGCTCTGCCAGGCCTCGCGGACGACAGGATCGCGCAGGCCGTGGTCCGCGGCGTCGTCGAAGGCGTCGGCGTGGTCGTCCCAGAGGTTCTCGGCGTCCGCGGCCATATCGCGAGTATTCCACTCGTCGCGCTCGACAGCGCCGGCACCCCGGATAAAGTGTGATCCGAGCCGGCCGGCTCACGAGACGAGGCGGAGGGAGCCCCGTGAGTTCGGAGCAGCAGGAGCAGGTCGACCAGGAGCCGCACGGCGCGCGGCGCACGCAGCTCGCGCACACGACAGAGTCGGGCTGGCGGCGGTTCTGGAACCGCGGAGGCTGGTGGAAGGCGCTGCTCGTCATCGCCGTCTATTACGGCCTCTACCAGCTCGCTGGCTGGCTGATCGGGCTGGCGTTCGGCGGCCTGATCGACAAGCACGACTTCTTCGCGAACGGGCTCAGCACGTTCATCGCGGTGGGCGCGCCGATCGTCGTCGGCAGCATCCTGCTGATCGTCTTCGCGCTCTCGCTCGGCTGGCTGAAGGAGCTGTTCGGCCCGCAGCCGATCCGCGGTTCGTGGTGGATGTGGATCGGCGTCGTCGTCGTGGTCCTCTTCAACGTCCTGCGCTTCGTCAGCGCGGACTACCCCGGCTGGGACGCGGGAGCGGTCGTCGCCGTGCTCATCTCCGGGCTGTTCATCGGTTTCGCCGAAGAAGTCCTGACCCGCGGCTTCGCCGTCAACCTGCTGCGCCGCGGCGGCTACGGCGAGCGCAGCGTGATGCTGCTGTCGTCGCTGCTCTTCGCCGCCATGCACTCGGGCAACATCTTCAGCGGCCAGAGCCCCCTGGCCGTGGGGTTCACCGTGGTCTACACCTTCGCCTTCGGCCTGGTGATGTACACGGCCCTGCGGGTGACGGGCAACCTGATCTGGCCCATCCTGCTGCACGCCTCCACCGACCCGAGCCTCTTCCTGCTCACCGGCGGCGTGGATGCCACGGGCGGCTCCCTCCACCCGGGGCCGCTGGCGGGGGTCGCCGGGCTGGGCAACATCGTCGTGATGATCGTCGCCCTCATCCCGCTGATCTTCGTGCGCGGCCGCGTGGACCGCGAGGCCGCCTACGGGCTGACGCCGCCGCCCGTGAAGCTGTCCGCCGAGAAGTGACTCCGTGCGGGTGAGGCGCGCGCCTCACCCGCAACGACTCACCCCTCGCGGGCGGCTATCCCCAGAATCCCTGGTGGGAGGCTGCGGCCTCCTCCTCGAGGTGCGGGCCGGAGACCTCGATGACCCGGCTCCCCGCGGCCAGCACGGTGCGGGCCGGGAGGGCGAGCGTCGGGTTGTCCGCGTGGTCGCCCGTCATCGCGTAGAGGGCCTCCTCCGGCAGCGCGTAGACCACGCGGCCGATACCGGACCAGTAGATCGCGCCCGAGCACATCGCACACGGCTCGCACGATGTGTAGAGCGTGTAGCCCGGCAGCTCATCGCCCGGGATGGCGCGGCCGGCCAGCCGCACGAGGTTCGTCTCGGCGTGCCCCGTGATGTCCTTCTCGGTGTTCACCGTGTTCTCCGCCTCCAGCGCGACCGACCCGTCGGGGCCGACCAGGATGGCGCCGAACGGGTGGTTCCCGTGGCTGCGGGCCGCGTCGGCGACGGCGATGGCGCGGCGGAGGTGCTCGAGATCGGCGGAGATATCACTCATGCGGCCGAGCCTACCGAGCCGCTCGCGAGACGTGACTCGTTGCGGGTGCGAGCCTCCCAGGACCCGCAACAAGTCACATCTCGCGCAACATCCGGGAACGAAGAAAGCCCCGGCGAACCGGGGCTTCTCCTACTGTCTCAACCAGTGTGCGCCACGAGGGATTCGAACCCCCAACCTTCTGATCCGTAGTCAGATGCTCTATCCGTTGAGCTAGTGGCGCATGACCGTCACGCTCTCGCGCGGGCCGGATTAGAGCTTACATGACCGCATCCAAGACCGCCAATTGGCGGCGGAGGGCGACCTGCCGGTACGAGGTCTCGATCAGTTCGCCGATCTCGGTCCACTGGTCGGCGTCGTCCGGCCAGGCGCGGTCGATGTCGATCCCGAGCCAGCCGCTGGCGCCCCAGTACTTGGGGACGAAGACGCGCGGATCCTGCCGGAGCGCCGGATCCTCGGCCGGATCGGGCTTGAAGACCACCGAGTCGCCGCGGTCCATCATGGCGCCGACGAGGGCGAAGACCCGGCCCTTCTCGCCCGCCTTGAACGCGGGGCGGCCGTGGGTGAGGATCTCGACGGCCTCCGGCAGGTGGAGGCTGCGGGCGCGCACCCGGGCGACCAGCTCGTCGTCCGGGTCGAACAGCAGCGGGTGCTCCATCAGGCGAAGATCTCGTCGAGGAAGCAGACCAGCGCGCGCCAGCTACGGGCGTCGGCGACCGGCCGGTAGCTGTCGCGGCCGGGGATGGTGAACGCGTGCGGCGCTCCCGAGTACGTGGTCACCTGCCAGTCGACGTGCGGGGCGCCGCGCAGCTCCTCCTGGAACGCCGCGACCGCCGAGTCGGGCACGACCGCGTCGTCCCCGCCGGTGAGCACCAGCAGAGAGGCGGCGATCGCCGCGGCGTCGGACGGGTCGTGGGCGATGAGGCCGCCGTGGAAGGAGACGACGCCGCGGGCGGGCGCTCCGGTGCGGGCGAACTCGAGCGCCGCGGTGCCGCCGAAGCAGTATCCGATGACGGCGAGGCGGGCGGGGTCGACGGCGGGATGCTGCTGCAGCCAGCTGAACCCGGCCGCGACCCGGGCGCGCAGCAGGGCGAGGTCGCGGTAGTAGCCGCCGGCGACCTCCCGGGCCGCGTCGCCCTCCGGCCGCACGTCGGCGCCGTAGAGGTCGGCGGCGAAGGCGACGTAGCCGCTCCGCGCGAGCATCTGGGCGCGCATCCGCACGTTGTCCCCGACGCCGTGCCAGTCGTGGAGCACCAGCACGGCCGGCCGTCGCTCGTCGGCCTGCGCATCGCGCGCGAGGTAGCCCTCGAGCGGCAGGCCTTCGTGGTCGTACGCGATCGTCTCGGTCTCGATGACGGAGTGCTCCCCGACCGGCACCTGGGCGAGCAGCCGCTCGTGCGCGGGCGAGAGGACGATCGGGTGGGTCGTCGAACGGGCGGTCGGGCGGGCGAGCGTCACGGGATGTTCTCCATCAGGTCGCGTCGTCGCGGGCGACGGCTGTCGCCTGCGGCCTGGCCTGCTGTGACTCGGTCGCGGACTGCGCGCGGGACCCCGGTGCGGGTCGGGTCCCACATCGACACCCTACCTCCGTCGCCCCGGACGCGCGACGGGCGGCCCGCGCGGAGGCGACGGTCGTACCATGGGGCGCATGGTCACCCAGTTCAGCAACGAGACGGACGCGAGCCGGTACGCGATGCACATCGACGGGGAGCTCGTCGGGGTGCTCGACTACCGCATCCTGGGCGGGTCGATCTCGCTGACCCGGTCGTTCACCGTCCCGGCGAAGCGTGGGAACGGGTACGCGGGTCAGCTCGTCGAGTACGCCGTCGACGACATCGAGCGCACGGGCGGTCTGAGCATCGTGCCGATGTGCTGGTACGTCGCCCAATGGTTCGATGACCACCCCGAGCGCGCCGGCCTGCTGCAGCAGCGCAGCGCGGGCTGAGCGCGACGATGGCGGACAGACGCGCGGCCCTGGTCTCCCGATTCGGCGACTCCACCTCCCTGGTGCTCGCCGAGCAGTCCCTGCGGCCGCCCCGCGGCAACGAGGTCGTGGTGCGGGTGACGCACGCCTCCGTCGGCGCCACCGACGTGCTCGCGCGCCGCGGCGGTTACGTGTTCCAGCCGCTGCCCGGGTTCGTCCCCGGCTACGACTTCGTCGGCGTCCTGGAGGCGGAGTCGGCCGTCTCGCTGGCCCTCGGCCTCCGCACGGGCGCACGCGTCGCCGGGGTGCTGCCCCGCATGGGCTCGCACGCCACCCGGCTCGTGCTGTCGCCCACCTTCCTCGTCGCCGTGCCGGACGGCCTGGACTCCGCCGCCGCCGCGACCGCCCCGCTCGACGCGGTCACCGCCGGCCTCGCACTGCGGATGACAGGAGGAGGCCGGCGCGTGCTCGTGCAGGGCGCCTCCGGAGCCGTCGGGTCGATCGCCGTGCAACTCGCGACGCAGGACGACCGCACCGTCGTCGGCACCGCCTCCTCCCGCACCCGCGGCTTCGCCGACGAGCTCGGCATCCCCGTCGTCGACTACCGCGCGGCCGACTGGATGGGACAGGCGCGCCGCGCCGCGGGCGGTCCCTTCGACGCCGCGATCGACCACACCGGCGCGCCCCAGGTGCGCCAGACCCTCGCGCCCGACGGCGTCCTCGTGCACACCGCCTTCGCCGGCCGTGCCGGGCACGAACGCGCGGACTCCCTGCGCGGCTCGGCGGAGGCGGCCGCGCGACGACGCGGGCATCCGCGCGAACGCGTGTGCAGCGTCCCGTACTTCGTGCTCAGGAAGCGGCCGCAGTACCGCGCCCTGCTGAGCGGTCTGCTCGCCGCGATCGACGGCGGGAGGCTGCGGGTCGCGGCGCCGGAGGTCTACGCGTTCGACGACCTGTGGGAAGCGGACCGGGCGGCCGAGCGCGTCGAACCCGGGCGGAAGGTCGTGCTGGCGGTCTGAGGGCGCCCGTCACTTGTCGCCGGTTACGCGTCGCCGGTTACGCGTCGCCGGTCGGGGCGCACACCGGGGCGGCGACCGGCTCGGCCGCCCGCGCTGCGCGACCGCTCCGACGGGACGGGTCGAGCGGAGCGACCGCGTTCAGGACCACGAGGGAGACGACACCGGCGGCCGCGATGGTCGCCGAGATCCAGAACAGGTGCGGCAACCCGAGCCACGCCGTCCCGATGCTCCCGACGAGCCCGCCGACGGCGGCGTTGATCGCGAACGCACTCAGGAAGACGCTCGACGCCATCCCGACCCGTTCTGGCTGGAGTCGCTGCGCCACCGTGATCCCGAGCACCCCGAACGTCGCGATCACACCGGCCATCAGCACCTGGCCGACGATCAGCGGGACGAGATGCGGCACCACCAGCTCGGCCGAGGCGTAGCTGACATGGGCGGCGACCGCCATGATGCCGCCCGCCAGCAGGACCGGCGCGACCCCCCACCGGTCGGCCGCCGCCGCCGCGAGCGGCATCAGGGCGATCTCGACGAGCGGCTGGAAGCCGATGATCGCACCGCGCACCGCGGCGTCCGCGTGGAGCTGGCCGTCGAGGTAGAGCGGCAGGTAGGCGAGCTTGACCGTCTCCCCGCACATGATGAGGACGTAGATGCCGGTGAACAGCAGCAGGGGCACGAGGGACCGGCCGCCGGACGCCCGCGATTCCCGACGACCACCGGAGCGTCGCGCGAGCACCGGCGCCGTGGTCACCCGCGAGTACGGCGCCGCCCTGACCCCGATCAGAGGAACGAGGGAGAGCAGCAGGCTCACCCCGGTGACGATCAGCAGCGGACGAAGGCCGATCAGCGCGCCGAGCACCGCGCCGAGCACCGGCCCGACGATCCAGCCGACCGCCATCGCCATCCGCATGACGGCGACGACACTGTTGTCGAGCGGAGTGGGCTGTCGGTCGAGCTCGTCGCGCACGGCCGCCTGCAGCTGCGCGGCGCCCGCTCCGGCGATGCTGAGCAGCAGGATGTTGATGGCGAACGGCATCCAGGTCTGCGTCACGAACGCCATCAGCACCCAGCCGAGGAACCCCGCCAGCGCCGAGATGCGGAACACTTTCAGGCGCGCCCCCGTGCGGTCGGAGAGCGAGCCGACCGCGTATCCCGCGATCGGAGCGGCGAGGTTCGTCAGATAGAACAAACCCGCCGCGGTGTCGGACAGCTGCACATCCCGGACGAGGAACAGCGTCATCTGCGGCGACGTGATCGAGATGCCGATGCCCGAGACGACCAGGCAGACGAAGACGCCGCGCAGGAGCCGGGACCGGAGGATGTAGCCCGCCACCGCCGAACGCCGGCTCACCCCACGGCTACGCGCCACCTGAACCGCTCCCCTGCCACCTCTGCTTGGACGATCCCCGATGGTATCAAACTGGCAAGTAGTGGTCTACTTGCGGCTATCCCTGGTGGAAGTCCTTCGGCATCGCGCGCCGAATCGAATCGGGACAGGCGACCGTCCGCGTGGTGGTGTCGGCTTGAGAGCGTCCGAGAGTGGCTTCGATTTCCGTGCAGCGGAACCAGGTCGCCGATTCGTAGCCGGGGAACGTGCACGAGGCGTTCTCCCTGAAATCCTGTTCGGAGTACCGGGAGTAGTCCGCGATTCAGCCGCCGGCCACAAGCTCGGCCGTCGAATGGACGTCGGGCGCAACGCTGTCGACATGGTCGATCGCGAGCCGCACGGAATCCTCGAGATTCTTTTTCGCGAGGTCGCTCGATGAAGGGGTGCAGGCGCACAGGAGGAGGAGGAGTGGGGTCGCCAGCGCAGCCCCGATCACCGGCCTCGCTCGTTTGCTGACCAACCCATCTGTGCGAGCGCCTGCGTGAAGATCGAGACGTCGATCGCATCCATCGCAACCACCCCACCCCGGGTTAGTTGCAATTCGTTTTCGGTCGCCTCTGACCCTTGCATTTACTGGCCTCTATGCCCGCCGTGCTCCCGAGGATTTGTGTGATCCTCCGCCGGCTACCGGAAAATCCTCCGCTAGCCGTCCCACATAGTTGGCCTTGTGGGGCCACAAGACACAGCAAGAACTCCCATGCTTGCTACAACTCAGGACCTATTTGGTTCAATGATCGAGACCGAAATTCTATCCTCGGAAGAGCTGAGAATCCGCGCGGAGCTCTCGGACGCTTCGGCAGGCTGGCCACTGACCGCAACTCAGCTCGACCATGCACATACCGTGCTCAGCAAATATGGGAGCTTGTCGCCCCGGTTGCTGAGGGCCCGTGCTGTGCGCACCGAACTCTACGGTGAGCGGCGAGCGGCCTGGTTCATCCGCATCGCGGACCAACTCGACGCACGAGGCTACGCGTATTTCGGGGATACTCCTCTTCAGGAGTTCTACGCGATCGCCCATGAGCGCTTCGAGTAACTCTTGCCGAGGCTGTCAGCCCCGAACGTCACACTTGCAGAATTGACCGGTGTGTTCCTCTGATCCCTCGCAGCCCAGCTCCGTGTGAAGGTGGTTGAGAACGCGAGGGTAGTCATCGCAGATACATTCGGTCGTTGTAGACATCGACATTGTTGGTTCTTTCATGCGGTGCGAACAGGTTGATTCTTAGGACCACGTTATCGGCCGGCGTGTAGTACACGTAGCCGATACTGCACGAGATGGAGCGCCGGCTGATCTACTGCCCCGCCGAGGCGGGCGAGTTTGCCGCTTGAGGCGTCGATTCAGTCACTCATTCGGCGATTGCGTCACTCTCTGGCACAGCCGTTTTGCCGCCTCGGCAAGGCCCGCACGGGTTTCGCGCCGACTGGTGTCTCATTCTGCCGTCAGCCTCGAACACGATCTATCGATCGGTGTCGCTGGCCAATTGCCTGCGTCCAGCTGCGAGTGTGGCGTGGATCATCGCCGCGGTGATCGGCACGCTTCCTCCTCCACGGCGTTGCACGTTGCTGATGAACGCGCCTTCAGTCTGACCGTCTGCTCGGATTGCTTTGCTTATGGCGCCCGATAATCATCCAACCAACATGCACCTGCCGATTCAGCTTCGTGTCGATGCGAGCCCGAGCGCAAGGCGGGTACCGTACGGCAAGTCGCTCAGCGTCTCGGAAGCGAGCGTCACCCACCCGCGTGAATCGTGAATACTGAGTTGAACCGCGACGTCGAGCGGTCCGTCGCCGTCTTCGCTAATAGGAGTTTGGTCAGAACGCCCCGGTGCAAGGGTCCTCACTACTTGGGTGCATGTCGATAGCTAGTTCAGTCCTGAGATCTCGTGGCTGGCCGCAAGAAGGGATGGGTAAGTTCGCTGATTGGGCGGCTACCGTCGGCAAGAGCTGCTTCCATCTTGGTGATGTCCTCGCTGGTCAGTACCCGGGAAAGCGTCATAGTCACGGAGAACCCGATCGCTTCTCCTGCCCGGTCCAGCGCCCGTTGTAGTGCGGCAATCGCGATGTCTCGCACGGCGACCTGAAACCTAGCTAAGGTCAACGCACGCCACGCTCTTGCAGGGTCGAGGAGCCCTTCTGCATAGAATCCCCGCGCGGTCCACCCGCTGGCCCGCGTACCAGTGAGCACTACTTCGTCGAGCAGTGCGCGATGAGCTTTCACATCGAAGCCGGTGCGTCGCCCGAACGCCCCCGTGACAAAGTCTGTGGACACTAAGGATTCCCGCGACCCTGCACGATTTAGCGCCACGAGTGCATCCGCGTCAGCGCGCAACTGCTTCGGCAGGTCGATCCGCACGATGTCCGCTGAGACGAGCTGAATCTCGCCACCTGGTGCCCCTTGCACTCGCTGCGTGTACCGGTTTCGTCGTTCGGTGATGGTCTCAGCGGGTGGCGCGTGGAGGAGGAACGCGACAGGTTTCTTTTCCATGTCGTCTTCGCGCCAGAAGAACTCGATTTCCAGATAGCTGGGCCCGAACATGAGGTCGACGGTGATGGCTTCAACAAAAGCACGGACGCTGTCTCTCAGCGATCCATACCCTCGGCTGAAGAGCTGCAGACTGTTCTCAACCATTTCGGTGGCTTCCTTGCCATCTGGCTCAAGCAGGACGTCGAATCCATCGTCGAGGCCACGACCAAACGGTAGAGAGTGTCCCACATCTTCGAGGGTGTTGTCGTGTACGCGTTCGTGGGGGTCGTTGGTGGGGTGTGCCCCGAAAGGGTAGTCGATGGACTTGCGACCGCCGATCAGACCTTCGAACGGTTCGGTGGGTCTATTCATCGTGGGCGGCCCCGTCTTCTGCATCGCCGTCAGCGAAGGGGAGGGATCGGAACCTGCTCAGTTGCTGCATGAGTGATTGGATTGGCGCGTCATATTGCGTTCCCGGCGGAAGCCGATCAGCGAGGTAGGCGGCCACGAAAAGGTGATGGAAGTCATCGGTGTGACCGTAAAAGGACGGCATCATCGCGGAGACGATCGGGCTGCGGTGCGGTCGATGCCTGGGCCGCCCGAACGGATACGAGCCCCGGGTACGCGATTCGTGCGCATCGTCGAGACCTCGGTCACTAAGGAGCTCTGCGAATGCGGAGCCGCGCGCGGTCCGGTTCATCCCGCCGGGTCCGCCGAGGAAAATGTCGTCCGTTACCGCGATTGCGGCCATCAACATTCCGGGCGTTCCAGGCGCTGCCGCGATGAGCAGATCCCATTGCGCGAGCACCTGAGCCCAGATGCCTTCGTCGTCGAGCTCTTGCATGAAGAGAGCAAGACCGGCGAGTTCCATCGCACCGACGATCGGTTCGACGATCAACCCCAGGCTCTGTTGGGTGGTTCGGTCTGAGAGGTCCGCCTGGATTCGGTCCTGGAGGTGCCCGACTTCGTCGAAAATGGCTGCGTAGAGCCGTGCCGCTGTAGTTCTGTCCCCGTTCAAGATTGCGTCGAACGCACCTTGCCGCACGAACTGGTACGCCTGCCCGTAGAGGTCGGGGGCGTCGGATTCGAACCTGTCTGAACGCAGTTCCGGCAGCAGTTCACCCAGGCTGACCGTCGTTGCAGTCCTCTTCTCCTCGGCGCGTGATTCGACGGAGCTTGTATCTGGCCACAGTTCGTTCTCGGTGTTCGGATTGCGATGCGACGCGAGCTTCGCCTGGGCTTCAGTGATCGCCGGCGTGTGCACTTCGACTTTGTGGAACAGTTCCAGCGCTGCGATCGCCGTTACGGCGGCAAGGTCCGGCCTCCTTGCCGTCCGAAATGCTGCAACCTGCTCGGTTGTCCGCGCGTCGATCGCGCCAACTATGGATTTGTGGGTGGTCAGGAACTCGTCCGAAAGCGTGCGGGCGAGATAGTGGTTCGCCCACCATGCCGGGGTGACTCGGCGGCCCTCCGTCCGACGTTCGAGGGTGATCGCCGCCGCAAACGTTTCGGCGATCCTCCGGGTCTTAGTTGGCAGCTGTTCCGCCTGGTCCGCACCTTCGCCGGTGATCGCCGCGTCGAACTGCGCGTCAAGGTCCCGCCTCAACAGGTCATCCGCTGCTTCACGAAACCCGAGCCACATCCGGGTCAGTGGGATGACCAAGCTCTCAGCGGCTGACTGCTGCGCGAGGCGTTGCGTATTGCGAAGGTCTTCTGGACCGTCAACGAGGGGCTCGTCCGCGATTCGGCGGATCGCGTCGCCCCATGCCTCTTCCATCATGAGCGCCTCCCGCACTTGTAGGCGGCGTACGAGGAGGGAGCTGACGTTGGACGCCGTCTCAGCAAGGGCCAACAAATCGGTTCCCCCGCGCGCACGCATCGACGCAGGCAACGCGACTCTCAGAATGCCGGCGACGTTTCGTTCGAACCAAAACGCGTCGGGCACAGGTTTCGGGGCAACTCCGGAGGCAGTGCTCAACGCGGTGTTCAGCTGAAAGAAGTCGATCGTTAGCCAGTTCTGGTGGTTGGGGGTTTTCGCCCACCATGAACTTTCGGTCGGAATGGCGTCTTTCGACTGCGAGTATCGAGCGACCAAGCGCAAAAGCTGGTAACTGATCGTCAGCGGAGCTCGTGCGTCACCGTAGTTTGCACGTTCGACGATCTCAGCGATCTGCCGGAACATCGCCAAACCGTTGACTGCGTCGACGTGTGCGCGTCGCTGGCGACTCTCGTTTCCTCGAGTCTTACGCCCTGCAGCGTCATGCACCGCACCAGCGATCTGTTTCGGCAGCGAACGACTCAGCATCGTTGGGTCGAAGAAGCCGAAGAGTCGTTGGCCGAGGACGGCCAACCATACGGTTGTGAGAATCGCGACTCCCGCTAGAACCAATATGGTCAGGCCGGCGACAGGGTAGCCGAACGCGCTCAACGCGAGCACGGTGAGACCTCCGGCGACGGCGAGCACGAGAGCGTAAATGTATGTCTCACCGTCACGCTCTCGAACGAATAGGTCCCGCACCTCCCCCGGCACATCTTTGTAGACAGTTGATGCGACGACGCCGACGGTGGCGTAGTAGAGACCGAGGAGCGTTGCCGCCGCAGCCACGCCGGCTCCGACGAACGCTAGGACACCATCTTTCGACGCCGGCCCGAGGAGGGACACGTCGGGCAGGACGTCAGGCAGGATTCCTGATGTTCGAAGGGTGAATGCGACAACTTCAGAGACCACAACCAAGCCGATCGCCACAGAGACGAGCGCCAGACTCTGCCTGGTCAGCCGTCGCGCGGCTGTCGCACGGGCACCCTGAGTCGACATCCATGTGCGCGTCCGGTCGGCGGCGAACGCCAGTTTCAGTGTTCGATTTCGAATCCGCATCCGCCGTCGCCAGAATCGCGGTGTTCCAAGCCGCCGTATCGCTCGCAGCCGAGCCTTCAAAGTAGCCAGTACGTCCCCCAATAGCTGCGGCGTCCAACAGCCGGACCGCCCCCGAACACTCCGACTGCGCGTATTCGGTCAGCCTAGGGTCGGAGGACGCTAGACGCCACCTCAGCAGTGTTCGTCGATTTCCACATAGGTGAGTTCCCGATCGGCGTCGAGAATGCGCGGGTAGCCGTTAGCGGACTTCTTTGCTCTGGTCATTTTCGAACGGTCGACGAGCACACTCGTCTCACCGTCGGTTCCGACGAGCCAGAGCGGTGTCTTCTCGGCGGTCGTCTGCGGGTCGTAGATGCATACAGGCAGCATGTACTCGCTGAGGCCGTCGGTTCCGTATTCGCCTTGTCTCGCCAGCTGCCCGTCGCTGATATTCCGTCCTAGGAAGGCGGCGGCGATGAAAAGGAACATGCCGGTGGCCAACAGTCCGAAGACAAGCCGGGGTCGGAAGAGCGTGGTGAAATTACGCCACCGGTGGAGGGCGAACCACGCGAAGAGTACTGCGAGCACTATGGCCGCGCCGAATGGAATGCCGGTGCCGATGACGACACCCCATGTCGCGGTCCCCACGAGTTGGAAAGCTCCGGCCGCGTTGTAGAACAGCGCAAGTGGGACGTTCAAGACGAGGATGAAGAGAGTGACGCCGATCGCGGTGAGGATGACCGTCGTCGGAACTCGGAACCCCGTCATCCGCATTCGGGCGAACACCGGGGTCCCGATCATCGCTTGGAACAACAACGCGACCACAACACCGACGACGGCTACTGGCGACGCCCACGCGGATCCGACCACGATCCCCAGCTGCGTAGTACCGCATAGCAGGGCGGCTAGACCGAGATATAGGAGAATCACGGCCAGTCGGTTCGAGGCTGGCGGCGTCGAACCCAATTGCCGAACCGTAGCTGCGACGAGGAAGACGACTCCGCCAAGCATCCATGTCAATGACGGAATTGGGAGCACGCTCGAGTCATTTCCTTCTCCGCCGAGAACAAAGCCGCCGACCATCCCGATGACAGCGGAAGCAAGCGCCAACCCAACCGGGATGGCGAAGCTGGCGGTTCTTATCTGTTGCGACCAGGACGTGTACTGCGTCACATGCCAGCTCTCGGATGGCACATCGGCGTCTCGAAGTAGCCGTGACGCCCACCGGACCGCATCAGCTCGATCTCCGAAGTACAGCCTTCCCCCGGCAAGATCTCGAGCCTTTTGCGCGTCGCCTTTCGACGCGTCGGGTTGGGATTGCAGCTGCCAGGCGTCCAGCGTCGCCGGCGCACCGGTCTTGGCGTCGGCTTCGATCGAGCGGATGACGAAGTCGGAGAGGATCGCCTGCGCCTGCGCGGCAAAGGCGTCAGCCACCTCCAGCTGCTCGCCACGCAGCCGGCTCGTCCACGCTTCGATGACGGGCCCGTCGCGTTGCCAGGCTCGACTCTTACGTTCCCAGGCATCCCAGCCTGCTGTCCGGAGTTCGGTGAGTGCTTGGGCGGTGTTACTGTTGGGTGCGAAGCGGATGACGAGCTGTGCCCGTGGCGGTGTCTTCATTGTTGTCTCCCGACCCGAGTCCGTGGCGACGTCGCCATGTTTTTCCTTCGGCGCCATAGAGTTTTCGGCGGGCTCGGCTTCAGTGTTTGAACGCTTGGCCGACGGTTGCTTGGCTGGTGGGAACTTTCACCCAGGCGTCGCCGTCGAACTCTTTGTCGCAAGCTTCGCATTTGTAGCGATCCTGGGGTGTTCCATCTGTTGTGGGTGTGCCACTTCCGAGTCGAATTCGCTCGGCGCTTGTATTGCAGATAGGGCAGATGGAGAGGAGGCCGCGGTCCACGTAGGTTTCGTTGTTGGTGGGTGTGGCCGTCTCGTTTGCGTTGCCCGTCATCGTTTCCCCCGGTGTCGACTTGGATGGGTGCCCCTACGACTATCGGCGGCTGAACTGGCGGCGTTAGATTGCGACCGATCGCCCCATGCTGGGGCGGGTCAGTTGCCGGCGTCTGGCCAAAGGCGGACGCCGAGAGATCGCTCCAGCCGAGAGATGACGATGAGGTCCGGCCAGGACTCGCCGGAGAGGACATATCTGAGCGTGTTGTGGTCGATCCCCGCAGCGCCGGCGGTTGCTCGAACGCTGGCGTCTCCCATCGCTTTTCGCACGTTGAGGACGAACTGGCGCGCGGTCTCATGGATGGGGTCGTCAAGTTTGGTGTTTGGCCACGTCTCGACGGAGCCCGCGTTGGGGTTCGGTCGGGGTGGTCTGGCCATGAGTCGAGCGTACCGGCCAGCGCGATCCCCCTACCTCTCCAATGGCGGTTCGTTTGGGCCTGGCCAGATGTTGCGCCCGTATGCGTTCTGAAACAGGGCGATTTCGTATCCATCGGGGTACTCGCGAAGGGTGAGGATCTCCTGCAGTCGTTCCGGCTCGATCCCCGTCTTTCGGGAAATCTCCTCCCGATCCTCATGGGCGACGAGTAGATGGATATTGATGATGAGTCGGGCAGCGATCAGGTCGTCGTCGCCCCAGATCCTCTCTCCTTCTTCTTCCACGGTCGCCTCCTTCCCTTCACAACCGAATGGTTATATTTTTAACCAGAGTAGCCGTGTAAACGCGATTGGCGGGAGTCTCTCCAATGGCCCAACATCTCAAGCCGCTCCCGGAGTGCGTTGTCGCTTCGATGACGCTCCGCGAGCTCGGCGTCCACATCGACGCCCCCATCGGCTGGGCGCCCGCGTGCCTCGCTCTGGTGACGACTGTCCATGCTGTTCGCCCTGGGGTTCGAATTCACCTGAATGTCGTCGGCACCTCTATCAAGCTCGAAACCGAGGGAGGGATAGTGGTCGTCGGTGACAGCGGCGTGGACCCCCAGATGAGCGCATGGTTCACCGTTGACAGAACGATCGCTCTCACCTGTGAAGCCTGTGGCCGACCGGGGCGACGTCGCACCGAACCGGTCGGAGTCCGATGCGACGCCTGCGCATACCTTGCCACGGCCCCCACCGCGACGGGACTCCCGTTCACCCCAAGACTTCCACTCCTCGACGAAACGATCCAAGCCGCCCAGAGCTTGAGTGCACGGAACACACCCGGCCGATTCGCGGTCATCCCCACAGGCTGGGCACGCCTCGTCAACTCAACGCTGCGCGACATGCCAACACCGGAGCTCGCCGACACCGTCACCTTCACGGTCACGGACGAGACCGTGTCGTTGGCGTTCGATGACGAGGCGTTTCCGCCATCCCCGCAGCTGCTCGCCTTGAACGAACGGTTGGAGGCGAATGCCCGCGTCCATTGCCGGCGGTGTTCGCGTCGGATGATCACAGATCCTGGTGATCCGATTCATTCGACTATCTGTCCCGGATGCCGGTGGGTGGAGTCACGCGGTTGGGAGGTCGTCCATGCGGACACCATCTGAACCGCAACCTCGCCTTCAGCTGACACTCACCGACACCGGCGCGTGGCAAGTCACCGTCGGCGACAACGTCGCCCTGGTGTTCGACTTCCAGGCGGGGACGGTCATGATCCTCGACGACGACCTCACCGACAAGACGTTCCAGAGGAAACGGATCGACACGATCGAGGTCGGCGTTCCCGCAACTGAACCGCCGGCCGAAGAGCCTGACCTGGGTCCACTGCTCACCGAGGAGGAGCTGCTCGACCGTCTCGGTATCGGCCCGGAAACGCTTCGACGGTTCGAGGAGGACCGGGTAGTTCTGCGGATCATCACCGAATCGGCCTACCCGGCGTTCCAAGTGGTCGGGGGAAAGCTGCTCCCCGGGCTACGCAACGTCCTCGGTGAGCTTGCCGACGGGATTGACTTCCCACCGCTGCACTGGCGATGGCTGACCAGGCCCGCGGATTGGGCGGACGGCAAGCCGCCGTGGGAGCTCCTCCGCGACGGTCGTGTCGACGAGGTCATTCAAGCTGCGGGCAGAGCCGCCTGGGTGTGGCGGGATCAGAATCGAGGGTACGCATGAGCGACAAGCCTGATGAAGAGTTCGAAAGGTGGATGCGCGACGTTATCGTTCCAGGCGCCGGCGAACCGGACGGGACGGTAGCGCTATCCGTGCCCGAGGAGGCGCTGCGGCAGGGTGCCGAGGGCCAGACTGCTTCCTCCGAGGACGTCCCGTTCGTTGTGGTGCCGGCCGCGTCGGCACATGTCGCTGACGTACTGCGAGCGACTCAGCCGACGCAGGCGGCGCCCGAGGAATGGCTGGGCGGGGTGTGGGAAGTCGTCACCGAGTCGGGATCACGGTACGCCATCGACACGATCGAGTGGACGCTCACCCGAGTTCGGGGACGGGAGGAACAGAAGGATCCGGAGGTGGCACCGGCGTCGACATTGCGACGCGACGGAGAAACCCTGCGGCTTCTGAGGGTGATTGCGCTGGAGGTGGGGAAACGGGCGGTGTTCGATGTGGAACCGCTGCGGCCGGATGCGGTGTGGACCCGCAGAAGCACGACCTACGTGCTCGAGGTTCAGCGAATTGGCTGACTCGAGCCTGCGCCTCGCAATCGAGGCCTGTAGGCACGCTTCCGGGTTGTCCCCTTCGGATTAGATCTCTTTCCGCAAGGACGGTCGGCATCTCGAGGGCTTAGGTGACCGGCTTAGATTGATGTGTTTGAGAATCTTCACAGGTTACTGCTAGCCTTCGAACGGCGTTGGGGGGCGCAGTTGTCGGGTCTCCTGGCGCATTCATTTGCAGAAGGGGAACCACAATGAAGTTGAGAGCCACATCGAGGGGACGACACAGATTCCGAGCGAGGAATCTGGTCGCGCTCTCCATTGCCACCGCGCTCGTTGGCGCAGCGTTTGCCGCGACCGAGCCGGCGCCGCCGGCAAATGCGGCTGTCACCCAATCTCTGAAAGCCGCAGCGAATGCTCCTCAGCTTTCACGTGACCTAGCCACGCAGACGTACCCGACGGGTACAGCCAAGGCAGTCGTTGTGCCAAATGACGCGAACCTCATTCGTGAAGCCGCTCCGTTCGCGAGCAACCTGAGTGCCGCCCTCTTGGTTGCAGACTCGACCAGCGACGCCGGGAGCACCGCTGGGGCTCTGACGAGCCTCAACACGACCTCGCTCACGCTCTACGGGTCCTTCACTGCCAGCTTCAAAGCAGGTCTTCCGTCCCTGGCCGCGGTGACGCTCGAGGTCGGTGGTGCAACGTCGTTCGCTCGAACTTCCCAGGCGGTTGGGAGCCTTCCTGCCGGGCGGCTTGTCGTTGCCTCGAGCGCCGTGGCCAACTCAGCTGCCATTGGCTCGTCGATGGCGACGCTCGCTGGGTCTGGCTTCGTCGTGCTGGATGGAAGTGAGTCGAGCGCGAGCATTCAGACATTCTTCGCTTCGCGGGGTTCGTTTCTGATTACAGTCATCGGCAGCGAATCGACGTTGCCACTCCATCTACTTCCTCCGCTCAACGAGGAGTTATTCACTATTGTCTCGCCTACGGCGCCGACGAAGACGGCCTTCTCCATTGCGCTCGATTATGTGCGCTCGGGCACAAACGGCACCAAACTGTGGACGACGCCGTCTGATCAGCCCACCGCGCTCCCGCTGGTCGGCCTGGCTGCGAAGCGGGCTGGCGCAGTTTTCGCTCCTGCCGGAACATCTTCTGCGATTGGTACGGACAGTGCCGCAGCGCAGTACGCAAAAGCTTGGGGCCCGGAGCTGACCGAGGTGGTTCTCGCGGGGACCAACGTCACGAGCACACAACTCTCTTCAGTCGCTTCCTCCGCCACGACCGTGACACGGACCGCTACTCCTGATTGGACGGTCACCGACGTCCAGCTCGGGGCATCCAACTACACCTTCACCGTGAGCGCCAAGGCCGGCGCCGCAACCTACAAAGCGCTGACACTGAACGACGAGGTCGTAGCGAGTTCGTCGACCACCTCGATCACCGTACCCGGCCTCCCGGGCACGGTTACCGCAATCGCTGCCTACAATGCGGCCGGTGCACAGATCGACGTTGTACCGACACGCATCAACCAGTATCAGCAGGCCGACGACCGCCCTTCCGCGCTCGTCTCGAGTGTCAGGGACAGCGGTAAGCACCACTTGAACTGGCTCGACGATAGCAGCGTTCCGCGGCTGATCACGCGCTATGTGGTCGACATCTTTGCCGATGACCCCATGAACCCAACGGGAAACCCGTCAACTGCTGAAGTCGTGGCGATTACCTGCGGGAGCGAGTTCACGAGCCCCGCGATGGATAAGACGAAGCAGTGGGTTTACCAGGTCGACATGCTGAGCACCTCCGGCACATCCTGCAACAGTGCGGGATCCGCTCTCACCGCTCCCGTCGGAGCAGGTGCGAACATCCCCATGCTCGAGTGGCCGGCCTGGGCCTCCGCGGCCGCTCGAAAGGCGACCGGGCCCGACGCGCCGCTGGCCCAGCCCGGCTATACGGTTGCTGACTTCGCGCTGAGTCAAGGCGGCCAAGCCACAGCCTCCCTCCGCGAAGCCACCCCTAACACGGATCGGGAACTGCTTACCGAGTCCGCAGAGAGCATCGTTGAGAACGGAGAGGCTGCGTCGTTCGTCGGTGGTCAGGCAGATGCTCAGAACGCAATTACATCGAGGAAGTCCGATGCGTCCACATTCGGAGCGGGCGACGACATGCCCATCATGCGTGTCTTCTACATGCAGTACATTCCAGACCAGTACGTTCTCTTCCCCGACTTTTCCGGGGACCTCGCCAAGCCTGCAATAGCCTTCGGTGGTGACAATCGCGCGTGGTACGAGATCTGGGGCTCCAACCGCTCCTGGAACATGGCGGAAGTTCACTTCGGCACGGGCGCACACATCCTCAATTACCGAGAGATGGGCGCCACACACAAGTACAAGTGCACGCCTTTCCTGACCGGTTGCACGCTTGTCGCGTCAGCCACTGAAGACGTTACAAAGATCAGTGGGGTCACCCAGGCCGGCGCCACCAGAGCAGTCGTCGGGCAGTTCGTCTCCGCCAAGAACCCCCTCGTTAGTATCGCTCCGGCGATCGACGGGACCGCGTACTGGGATCTCAAGCGAGGCGGGTCGTCAGTGAAGGCACTTCACGATCTCATGCCGCGGCACCAGCTTTGGTACGGCAACGCGTGGGCACAAGCATGGCTCGCGTGGCAGAACGACTTCTACGCTCTGCCTTGCCTTTACGGTGTCGCTGGCTGCGTGGCCAACGTGAACGTGCAGTTCTGATTACATGCTGGGGGTGGGTCGTTCACGCAAGAACGTCCACCCCCAGCATCACGAGGGGAGCATTCCCAAACCACAGTGCGGGAAGAGAGAAGGCCGCGACAACCCCGGCGAGTACCAGACCAATCACGGAGTAGCGGCGGGATCGAGTCTTCGACGACGAGCGGGCCAGCGCGATGATAGACACGATGACCGCCGCAATTGCGGCGACCTCGAAGAACAGCCAGAAGATGATGATCACTGGGTAGAACAGCAGCACGCCCGCGAACCCGGCAAAGTAGACCGGCCCCCACATGGTCAGCCAAAGGAATGTCACCCCTGAAACTGCGCTCACTGCAAGCGCAAACCCCACCAACGCAATCAGGCTCACGGGCCCCCTCGGAACACCTTTAGCCGCTTCTATCCCCGCCATACCTCCACCCTACCGAGGCGGTGCGGCAGGCGATCAGTATCCTCTCACCGACCGGCGATATGTCGTTCACGCTTGGCTTGGATCGGGATCTGAGCAAGGACATCGAGTACTCGGGATGGCTGAGAGCTGTCCCGGCGTCGATCGCTTCGATGAATCGAGATTCGGTGTCGCCGTCACGCCATCGGCCCCTCGAGGCGACCGACATCGGAATCGACTCGCACCTCAACGAAGGCGAAGCAGCGGAGTTGGCGTACGTCACGTCTCGGTTGAACGTGTCTCCGTCGCCAATGCGCTTGATTAGCTACTCATCGTTAGATGATCTGGCCGTCTTTTCACGCTCCACCCACGAACGGATCGTCATCACCTTGTTGTTGCTGTGCCGCGTGACGACCTCGAGAGGCCGCGGCTTCGACCAGAGAGGCGTGATCGGAGTCCACCGCCGCTTTCCCTCCCTCGTATGCCATTGCACTGCCGTCCCACCTTCGACGCACGCGCGGACCGCACCGACGAGAAACCGCGGAGGCGGGGAGGCACTTCGCAGCTCTCAGCCCCAAGGAGTCCGGCCGGCCCACGACGTGACGCGGCCGGCCACGTCTCCGATCAGGATTCGTGGCGGGTCCGTTCGCGTCGGGCCAGCACGGTGATGACCAGGCCTGCAAGGACCGCGACGAGGCCGCCGACAGCGATGCCGGTCGGGAGCTCCGATCCGGTCGAGGCCAGCGCGGTGGACCCTTCGGTCGATCCCGAGTTCGACGAGCCGCCCGTCGCCGAGGTGCTCGTGGGCGTCGACGGCGAGGATGTGCCGGGCGAGGATGCGACGGTGATCGTCTGGCCGGCGTCGGTGAGATCCCGGTGCACAGCGGCAGCGGTCGAGCTGCCCGCCTCGAAAAGCGACTCGAAGGCCACGAGCCGCTGACCCGCATATCCGCTCGGGATGTCGAAGCGCACCGTCGCCGTGCCACTGGGACTGGTCGGGGTGAACGTCGTGCTCCCGGTGATTCCGGTAGTCGTGCCGTCCGTCGCGCGAACGAGCTCACCGGTCGCGGTGTACTCGACACCCGGAGTGAGGTTCTCATAGGCGATCGTGTCGACCGCCGTGCCGCCGGTCGCTGGGAGAGTGTGGTCGCCGTCGGCGACGTCGGTCAGCACCGTGCCGATCGCGGGGACGGGAACGGCCGCCCACTCGAATGCGGTCTGCACGTCGGTCATCGAGGTGGATCCCGCGACGAGGACGATCGACTGCGCGTGGTCCGCGGCCGTCGCCGTGCCGCCGGCCATCGTCGGGACAGAGACGATATGCCCGTCGACGGACGAGCCCGAGACCGTGGCATTGATCGTCGCCTTTCCCGCCGCGGTATCGCCGCGCAGGTCGAGGTAGAGCTCCTGACCGTCGGTGACGGCGTTCAGGTCGACCGGATCACCCGCGGCGTCGGTGACCGGGACGGCAGGCGAGACCGAGACCTGCGCGGACGACCGATTGGTTGTGACGATGAAGGGTCCGATCAACTGCCCGGCGAACTGCGCGTCCGCCGACGCCATGATGGCGACGTACGACTTGTCGGGGACGGTGCCGGTGCTTGTGTTCGCGCCGGCCAGAAGGTGCCAGTACGCCGCCTCGGAGTCGGGGGTCTCGAAGCTCCAGGCCGCGTCGAAGGTGAGTTCGGTGTAGCGCCAGATCGCGTACTGCGTCGCCTCAATCGCGTCATTACGCGAGATGCCGGGGACTCCGGCTGCGGCGCCGAAGTCCGCCAGGCTAAGCGCCGGATAGCTGTGGGCGAGGACCCAGTAGACCTTGCTCTGGACGGCCGGGTCGGTAAAGTAATTGGTGCCGAGGAAGCTGCCCGTATCGCCGACGACTCCCTCGAGCCCGGTCTCGGCGTGCACATCGTGTTCGATGCAGTACGCCCACAGATCCGGCTCACCAGGGTTCGCCGGATCAGACGGCACGCTCGCGTAGATCGGGAACACGCCGGTACCGCCGTAGCCCTGACGCGCGCCCACATAGACAGACGAGCCATTGTCGACGGTCGCCGCGACTGCGGAGGCGGACGACACCGCCCCCGCTGTTCCCAGCAGAGCCGTCAGCGCGATGGGCAGCAGGAGTCATGCCAGTTTCCGTGAGTGGTGCACCATCTCGCTGATCCCTCCATCAACCCGTCTCGCCCTATCGGACTCGCCCGATGCTAGCGGCCTGGGTTGCCGCGCTGAATCCCCCGAAAGGGACGCTGTGAGTCCCCCGTTTCCGCGTCACTTTCTGGTTAGGAACGACTCCATCGGAGTGCGCTGACGGGCGAGTCTCATGATCGCCCAAGCTAACGGGACCGCCTCCACCAGCAGGCTCAAGCAACTGACACGAGATCGTCATTGCCGCCGCTACCAAAGGCTTGCCCGATTGCCAGGAGGCCGCCGGACGGGCGCCACGAAACCGGCCCCGGCTTTAGACATCATCGATAGACGTGGAGGCGCCACAGACTGGTTTCAGCAACGCCGACTTGACCGTGGCCGTTGCTTCGCGCGGGGCCCGTCACAGGTCACCGTGAAGCTCCTCGAGCTCTGCCCGTGCTGCCGCTGCCATCTCGGCCTTCGATGGCGATCGATTGCTGCTGCTCGTCGCAGCTCTCGGGTTTCGAGCGCGGAGAAATTCCACCGTCTTCTCGATCAACGCGACCGCCAGCGGAACGTCGTCGATGAGCATGCGGCCGGCGAGAAGAGCGACGAGATCTTCGAAGCCCGTGCCTTCGCTCAGCTACACGAAGGAGGTCGTCGAGACGGTCTCGTACCCTGATCCCGCACGTTGTTCGTTTTCACATCGAGACAGCAAGGATCGCCACGTTTCGTCACCTACGAGATTCGCGCTGGATGCGCTTCAGAATCCGGATGTACTTTCTTTGCGATGGACCGTAGTCGCGTACATAGCTTCCGACCATCTGAGCGAGGTCAAGTCGCCACCGCAGAGGTGCGGCCTCGATTTGCTTAGTCAACCCTTCAAAGAGACCCTCTTCCGGATCGATATCGCGAAACAGAAGATCAACAGGCGGAAGCTGCATCGAGAACTCATCTTCATCTTCACGCGTGAACTCATTGTCGAGTTGCTCGTACACCAGCTCGGTGACTCTGTTGAACTGGCTACTGAGTTCCACCATCTCGCGGGGTGAAAGGGAGCCGATCCGAGCGCGAAGATCATCGTCGAAGTACTCGGCGGCGTCGTCGGGGTCGAGCGTGTTGTACCCCTTCCCGGGCGGATTCCACATCAGAACTTCCTCCACCGATAATGCCGCGTCCCCTGGTCACGTCCATTCTTTGTCTTCACATCGACATGGTAATGATCGCCGGCTCCGCAGAGATCTCGGAAGTCGGCACAGTACCCGTCCTTTCGGAGTCGCTTGGCATCCTGCTTCGCCTTCGCTTTGGCTGCGGCCTTAGTTTTCGACGTGTTCGAGGTGTTCTTCTTTGCCTGCGCAATTCGGTTGTCGCGGCTGATTCGGTCTGCCACGAGTGTGCCCAGGTAGACCGCTCCGATGACAACGACCGCGGCAAGGGCGACCCATCCGACGGGGTTCCAGAAATCGGCGGCTCCGAAGGCTGCGAGTCCGACGAGGAGGGCGGCGAAGTCGCCGTTCAGGTCGAACATGTTGATCGGGTCGTTCGGGTAGGTGTATGCGTTTGTGTTTCCGCCGAGGACGGGGTCGACTGAGAGGAAACGGCCGAGCGCGGCGACGTACTGTCTCGCTCCCATTTCGATGGTGGCGATGCTTCCTTCGTGCTCGTAGAGCTTCTGGTTACTTCCGACCCATCCGTAGCTTGCGCCCTGGGGCGTGTTGGCTGGTACTGCATCGTCAGCCCCGAGCGTCCCGATGCGTGAGGTCGCCAAGTCAATCGGGTTGCCGAACGGGTCGTAGAGCGCGAGTGCACCTTGGACTGCACCTGCTCCATCCATCTGAAGGAGGACGTCTCCGTGGATGTTCGGGTACGACCAGGAGGTGGTGCCGGTTTGTTGGGAGACCACGACTCCGCCGGGGAGGACCAGTGTGTGTTCAACGACTGCGCCGGTCGTCGTGAGCGTCCAGTCGGGGCTGTCTCCGTCGCCGCTGAATCCGTAGCGCACGGTCGTGGCGGGTCCGCCCACTGGGGTGACCGTTCGCGCAACGATGCGATCGGTGACATCGCGGGTGTAGCTAATGACCGCGCCGCCGGCGATGCTGGTGGTGATGTGGCGATCGGACTGGTCGTAACTGATGATTTGGTCGGCGAGGGTCGTGGTGTTGCCTCGGTTGTCGTAGGTGAGGTTCGTCGCGTTCAGGCTGGTTGCGCTGACGGGGTTGGGGGTTGCGCCGGGCTCGGGTGCGGCGAGGATCTCAACCGCGACTATGTTCCACGGGCTGTCCCCGTCGCTGACCCCGACACTGACCGGGCTTCCAGTCGGCACGATGGCAGTTGAGCGCTGCGCCCAGAAGAAGTTAAATTGCGGGTCAGCCAGCGCCGATGCCGACGTCGACGTCTTCGCCTCTGTGGCCGGGCTACCGGGGCTGACCAGATTCCATTGGCTCGGATCATCCATCAGCATGTCGTACATCTGCTGATCGCCGCTGATCCATCGTTCGTTGCCGCTGCTGGCGTGTCCTGCACCGTAAACAAGCGACCCCGGTGCTGTTGTCGTGACGTTGACGGTTGGAGCGCCTGCACGCCCGTTGGAGGTGTTGCTTGCACCTACTCCGGATGCTCCGGAGAACGCGACGATGCTCATGAGTTGGTGGTATTCCGCTGTTGAGTCCGTCTGTGTGCCGGTGATGGCGGCGTTTGTGAGCGTGTTGGCGGAGGTCGCCGTCCACACCTCGCTTGTGCCACGTTGAGTGTTCTCTCGTTTCGCCAGGGTCCAGGTGAGGCCACCGCCGGTGACCGTTCCCGTCTGTCCGTGGCTGATGTCCGGGCCGTCGGACTGGTAGAACGCAACGAGGAGGTCATTGGGCTTTGTCGTGGAGATCGTCGCGGTCACGGACGCGGCCGCAGTGGTGCTATTCGCGCTTGCTCGGCCGTCTTCGGTTGCCGTTGCTGGAGGAGTGGCGCCGACTGTGGTGGAGGTCAGTCGGTCTGCGTTGTCGTAGCAGTATGTCGTTACGGCGGTGCCGGCGGTTGTGGTGTCGGTGAATTTGGTTCGGTTGCCGTTCTTGCCAGCGGCGGTGTTGGCACCGCAGCCGCCGGACTCGGCGAACTCGTATCCCAGGGTGTGGCCTGCCACTTGGGCGGAGGCGAGCCTGCCCACGGTGTCGTAGGAGTACACGCTGGTTCCGATGGTCTTGGGTCCTTGGGTGACAGTGTCCTTGACGACTCGGCCGGCTTGGCTGCGGTCGACCGTGTCGACGGTACCTGTGCCGGTTTGGTCGTTCCACCGGATGGAAGTGGTGGCGCCGGCGGAGTTTCGGGTCCAGGTGCCGGTGCTGCCGTTTCCGGCGTTGCCCGTGCCTGAGGGGTAGCTCGTGGTTGCAAGCTCCCCGTTGACGTAGGTGGAGATTGCGAGGGTCTTCCCGCTGAGGTCGGCAACCGTTTTGACTCGGCCGTCATCGTCGTAAGTGTACTTCTCGCCTTGCGGGGGCTGGCCCGTGGGAGTGCTTGCCTGTGTGATGAGTTGGTTCAAGCGGTTGTAGTTGCTGGTCGTGACGGTTCCCCACACGTCGGTGTAAGACACAGTTCGCCCGAGGAGGTCCGTAACTGTCGTGATCCGGCCCGCATCATCCTCTGACGAAGTCGTCAGTGGGTCACCGTTGCTTGTGGCGAAGCTGGAGAGCACCGTTCGTTCGGTGGTCGTCGCTGTTGCCGAATAGGTCTGCTTAGTCACGCGCCCGCGGTCGTCGTAGGTGGAGCAGGACCATTTCGTATCGCCAGTCTTCTTACTGCCGACGACGCGGCCGAGGAGGTCGTAGACGTAGCTTGTCGTGATTGGTACACCCGTTGCCGGACTCGGACCAGTGGCACTCATCAGGCGACCAAACTGCGGCGTCGTGGCGGCGAGTTCGCAGACGGCTACCCCGCTGTTGACCTGGTCGGCATAGCCGCCGAGCTCGGTGTAGTAGGTGTTCGAGACGGCGGTGTTGCCGGCGGGGAGCGTCTGGGAGAGCTGCCGAAGATAGCCTGCGGTACCGAAGGCTTCGTAGGTGTTCGTGGTGGTGAGGGGAGCCGTCGTCCCGACGGCCGTCGTGGTGGTGGCCATTCCGAGCCAAGGTGTGGTCCCGTAACCGGTCGTGGTCTTCGACGGAGGCGTCTGAGCCGTGCCGAGACCCGTGACACCCGCGGGTACGGCATCGTCGGTCTGGGTGGTGGTGACGAGGCCGTAGGCCGGCGACAATGCGGTCCCCGGCACGACGACTCGGCTGCCCCCAGGCGGTGTCCAAAGCAATTGGAGGCTAGCAGTGGACGTATCTTCCTTGTACTCGAGTCGGACACGCATCGATTGACCGGCGGTGGCGGTCACCGTTGCGGTCGGAGAGAGGTGAGCAGAGCTGGAGACCCAGTCGCTGACCTTGAGGACGTCGTCCAGCCAGAGCTGTGAGCCGTCGTCGGCATTGGTGTTCAGAGTGTAAGTCCCGGCTGTGGGGAAGGTGATCGTTCCCGTCAGCCGAAGTGTCCAGTTATCGGCGGGGCCACCTGTGTACGGGGCTGCCGTTCCCCAGTTGGCGTTGACTGTTCCATCGGCCGTGCCGACACCGAGCGCGTAGTTGCTGGGGACGCCGCTGAGCGTCGAGTTGGGATAGTACGTGGCGTTCAGCCCTCGCATTCCCTCGTCGTAGGCGGTCGACGTGTGCGCTGTTGTCAGAGCACACGCCGCTGTAGGGCGCAGGTCGGCCCCGTAGCACGACACGGGGGCGGGACCGTACGCGTCGGTCGGGCGATCCAGTTGGTCGAACAAGGTGGTGGACTTTCGTCCGGCGGCGTCGGTGACGGACGTGTTCTGATCCTTCACCGTCCAGGTTTTGGAAGTGAGCAATCCCGCAGCGGACAATGTCGTGGTTCCTCGCCAGGCGGTGTCGAATGCTGCTGTCGCCGCGTGTCCGTTTGCCGGGGAAGTGGTGGAGGGAGTGAGACCCGTTGCATCGACGAAGGTGGTTCCCGAGCCGTCGGCGTTGCGGTTGTAGGAGTAAGTCTTCTGCGGTTGCTCGTCTTCATTCACACCGTCCGGCGCCGGGAGTGTGATCTGCTGGACACGCTTCGTACTGTCGTACGCGATCTCCGTTTTGACTGCGGCTTCCGGATCGTGCCTCGGGTGCGCCGCCAGCCAGTCGTTGACCGTGGCCGAGCGGATCGTCGAGAGCAGACCATTCGTGTACCCGAAGTCGGTGACCTCATCACCCGGATCGATGATTCGCGCAAGTTGCACACCGCCCGATGCGGCGTCCACGGTGGCGTCCAGCTGCGTGTAGAGCAGCTGCGTGGTGTCGCTGACTCCGGAGACATGACCGGGGTACACGATGCGACAGATCATCCCCGGCGGCGCCGCGGTGAACCCTGGCGCGACGGGGCATGCCAACGGTGAGCCGGTGTCCGTCGTTGTGAGGCCGACAGATGCGGCACTGTCGCCGGCGTAAGCGAACTTGACCTGACGGGTGTAGATGGTTCCCGACTTAGAGAGCGGGTCGGAAATACTGTCCAACTGGTTGGTTCCCGGCTTGTAAGCCGCGATCGGAGCAGCACGCTTCTTCGCGTCCATCGCATCGGTGATGCTTGCGACCTTGCCGGACGGGTCGAATTGGTAGATCGTTCCGTCCTCGTCGGTCAGCGTGATGGCTTTGGTCGTGTCTTGTGCCAACACTCCCTGCTCTCCAGGCGGAGGCGTGTAGCCACCTGCGGAGGTGCGGTTGTAGGTGTGCGCGGTTCCGGTGGTGTCCGTCAGGGTGACGGAGCTCTCCTTGACCTCCGCGCGAACATACGCGGTGTTGGACCCTGTCAGCGCGGTGGTAGCGCCCCATCCCGGCGGGAGGGTTTCAACCTTGCGGGTCAGCCAGGAGGCGGGAACAACGGTTGGGTCAAGTGTCTGCTGGACGCCGTTGGCGTCCTTGTAGGTGCCCTTCACCCAGAGCTCGACGAGTCCGCTGCCGTTGTTGTTGTAGAACTGCACGGCGATCGGTGTCGGGACGATCGACCCGGTCGCCGCGGTTGTGAGCGATGTTCCGGCACCCCAGACGACGTTCTCCTGATGCGCGTTGTTCCATTGATCGACTGCGGTCGTTCCGTTCAGGATGAGTTTGGCACCGTCATCGCGAACGAACCCGAACGTGTACGAACCGCTTGCCGGAGGAGTGATGAATCCCTGCCACTGCACCATGTAATGCGCGGCAGGCATGGCCGGCGTCGGAGCGTTGGTGCCCCAGTCGAATCGGACCAGGGAGTCGGTGCGAACGAGTCGAACTTTGTCGGGAAGGTCGGTGCGGGCGAACGAGTAGTTCGGCGTCGCATCGGCCGAGATGTCGTAGTAGGTTCCCGTGAGGCCAGACACCGATGCCTGCTGGGAGTTGTAGGCGAACGACAACCCCATCGGACCGCCCAACGTGGAGACGGTGGGAGAGGCGAAGGAGATGTTGGCGTTGCCGTTGGCGAGATTGACCGTCACCCCGCCGGCGCTGTCCGTCGGGGACGGACCGTTGGTGCCCGTGCGCGCCGTATAGGTGAAGTGGTTGATCCAGGTGCCAGGCGACTTGTCGAAGCCGTCGTCGACGACGATCACCCACGAATAGCGGACACCGTCCTGTAACACCCCCGCGGGCACAGTCCACGTATACGGAGCGGTTGTCTTGACGTCCGAGACGGCGACGATGCCACTCTTTCCGTCGGACCCGGTCGTCAGACGGAACTGGTACTTCAGCGTGTCGCCGTTGGCGTCTGTACCTGCACCACCAGTCAGCGTCGGAGTGGCGTTCACCAGGATGGATCCGTCAATTGGTGCAGCCGCCGACTGCGCGACAACCGCGGGAGTGTTGGTCTTGAATGAATACACCTGGGAGACGCGCTGCGAGCAGGAACCCGCAGGGATTGGTGTATCGCTGGTGCAGTATCCGTCTTTGACATAGAGGTGGTAGTAGTACGTCGTGTTCGGTTGCAAGTACGTTGCTGGCACCGTGACCGGGTTGGTGCTGGTCCAACCGGACTGCCACACGACGCCCGTTTCCCCGTCGGAGCCGGTCGTCACGCGGAAGTAGTATCCGAGTCCGGTGCCTTCCGGATCTGTGGAGGCGATCTTCAGCGTCGGCGTCAAGCTGGCTCTCGCGCCGCCAACGGGCGAGGGTGTGACGGCCGTCGGTACGGCCGGGTAATCCTTCCACGACACATAGAGATACGCGTTGAGGCTCTTCAGGGTGTATGCGCCGGCCTGCTCCTGTCCAGTAAGCATGAGGTAAGCGCCAGAGCTTCCCGAGTTGACCCAGGACGAGATCTGCTGGCTGAGGCCGTTGCCGTTGGAGTCACCGTCAACGGTTACGGGCAGCGTCGCGAGGAGCCCTCCACTAAGGCCGTTGTATCCGAATGAGGACGCGTAGTAGACGCCTCCGGTGTATGGGCCGGCAGCGGTGCCGACGACGCCGTTCATGGCGGCATACACCTCGGCATCGAGTATCTGCTTGCCGAACAGTTGCTCGTAGGGGAACTTGACGATCGACCGCCAATAGTGGTCGCCGGGGTCGCGGGCGTTGCCGACGAGGATGGTATCGGTGCGCAGGACGCCATCGGACTTGTAGGAGCGGATGTCGGTGGTCCCCGCGGGGCCCCAGGTGGTCGGGTCGACGTACACGGGGTAGACGCGGTCGCTGTCAGCCAACCACTCCCGCGACGGCGACAGCGTGAGCGTCCAGCTGTTGCCGGCGCGCTCGACCGTCACCGGCACGTTCGCGGTCGCATCGGAGGACTCGCCCTCCACACCCGAGGAATCCCACATCAGGGGCGTCGGGATCTGAAACCGCACCGTGCCGTTGACATCGGCAAAGTCCACACCGCCTTCAGCGTTGACCGACAAGGTCAGACCCGGGGCGTCAACTCCCCACATGTACTCGTCGTCCGACTTAGAGGGCAGGGCGTCGAGCTTCAGCGTCTCCTTAACCGACGACGGCTGCACCTGATACTCCAGGTCCACTCCGTCGAACACCTCGGGGTACGTCACCTTGTCGGTTCCGACGCCGTTGCGGGAAGCGAAAGGGAGGGGTGCCTTCATCGCCGAAGTAGCGGCACCCTTCAACGTGTAGGAGACACGGTAGCCGTCCTTCTCGACCGACATCACTCCGTCGGCGGCGCCGTCCCTCTTGAACTCCGGCCGCAGCACGTTCTGCGGAACGCTCAGCCCGCCAGTGGCGCTGTCGGCCTTGAGGCGGGTCGAGGACTCCCTCCACTCGCCATTCTGGAAAACGTTCACAGGCGACGCCGACAGCTGAGTGACGTGCGATCCGTCGTCCTTCGTGTAGGTCGTGGAGTATTCGTCGCGGGACGTGACCACCGCATCGGCGACAGCTTCCGAGGAGGCCGACTCCTCGGCTGCCGCATCCGGCTCACCGAGGGAGAGTTTGGCGGGCTTCGCCGCTTCCGTTTCCCGCATCGGGCGGGCGCTTAGGTCGTCGACCGGACCCCCACCAACGGGCGCTGCAGTCGACGGCAGGGGCGGCAGATCCGCTGCAGATCGACTCGATGGCGCCTCAATCTGAGCTTGCGTGTCTGCGGCGTTCGCTGGCGAAACCGTACCAACGACGAGTGCCATCGCTGCAACTGAAGCAAGGGCCACGGACCCGAAAGAGCGCGCGAAAGACCGCATTCAGAACCCCTCGACTAACGGTAAGCGGCCCGATAGTCGAGCGCGAGATCAATCTAGAGGGTTTGATTTCTGTACGTCTAGCAAGAAACCTAAGCAATAGCTCATCGAGCACCCCCAAAAGGCGGTACTCATGTTTCCAGTATGTTACAGACTCCAAATGGCCGTGTAACGCGTGAACTCGAGCAGATCTGGGATCAAGGGCGCGTCAGCAAACTTCGAGATGCGTCGCTCTCTTCGGTGCCGCGATCTGCGCTTCGACGCGCGTTGCGGTTCGGGCTTCGATCACTAGTCCGAAACCGGGCAGCTAGCGAAAGCGCGAGCCGCGAGCTGCGCTGAGACTTTAGTCCCGAGGGTTTAATTTCTTGAGCACTCGCTTCAGCGCGACGTCTGCACCCTTGACGAACTCTTCAGCTTCCGCCGGCGTCATCGACACGTTCGTGATTTCTGTCGTTCCGTCAGATCCGACAACGACGCCGCAACGCGATCAACCTCAACCCGACTCACAAGCCGATTCCCGGATATTGGGCTCGCGGTGGCGTGGCGTAATTCGAAGAGGTGTCAGCAGCAATCGTGACGAGTGCGGTGCGGGCTGGTGTTGGCCGCACTCGTCACGTCACGTCGCGCCGTTCAAGTGTCGCAGGCCTGCTCAATGCCGTCGTCGTTCGGGGAGCGCGGAAAGTCATGGACCGAGAAGCTCTCGAACTGCGATCTGGATCGGGATGAGTCGCCATCCCCCGACTACCGATTCCGCCTGACACGACGACACCTATACACCAACCGAAATAGCGTCGGCATCATCTCCTCGCGGAGCCTCTTCCCGCACCAATGAAGGACCTTTTCGATGACCGACGCTCTTGCCGACCCGGACCACGACGGTTATATTAACCGCCACGGGGGCGACGTTGTGTCAATCATCGCCTCGTACCAACCGATCATGATCTCGCGCGTCCGCTGGGCAGCTATCGCGGAGTTCACCCGCTCCGCCGCGACAGACTTCAGCCCACGCCATGAGGATGAAGCCCGGAACGTCCTGTTCGGAATCGCCCGCCTCGCCGATTGGACGCATCACACTGCAGGCCACTCCCTGAAACGAGAGATCGTCCTCGACCCTCGCAACATCGACGACTTCATCAAACGCGGCTACCCCGTAGCCGAACAGTCTCGGAAGAGCAGCATCCGCAACTATCTCCATATCCTCAGCGCTGAGCTAGGACACGGAGACGAAGCGCGGCGACGCGCCCGCAAGAAGGTCACGGTCGACCGGTACGCGCCGTACACGCCGGCGGAGTACGCAAACTTCCGTCTGACCGGGCAGACCGTTTCAACTGATCACCGGCAGCACGTCTGGACTACCGCTCTCGCCCTCGGTGCTGGGTTTGGCCTCATCACCCCCGAGCTCTTTGAAGTCAGGCCTGATGATCTCGTTGAGGACGAACGAGGCCTAATCCTCACCGTCCGTGGGCGTACCGTCACCTGCCTACCAGAGTGGGAGCGCGAGGTTCTAGCCGCTGTGCGTCGTCGCCCTGACCACGCCTGGCTGCTGGTGGACGAGCTGCCAAGCGATCCTGCAACGTTCCTCCACAACTTCCTTCGGCTGGCTGCGACGACCGCGCGCCAGGACCGGTTCGTTGTCGAACGGCTCCGGACAACGTGGATCGTCCGTCATCTCGAAGCGGGCACACCGGTTCAGGCGATCCTGCGCGGGCTAGGCGCGACGACAACGAAATCGAGCGCTGCCTTCGCTACGTCGACCCGATCGACGACTCGGCCTACTTCACCGCCCTCCAGCTCGGACGTGAGAAGTGAGAACCCGCGCGAAGAACCAGCGAACCGCTCTGCGAGAGATCCTCCGAAGCTCCTCCCTGCCAGCGGAACCGATCACCGGAAACATCTCCCGCATCCCTCAACGACACATCGAGTACATCGCCGGGATCGTCGACCGCAGCGGTCTCGTCGAACAATCCGACGAATGGTACTGGGAGGACCGTGGCGGCCGAAAAGCTTCAGGCAAACCACGGATCGTGTCCACTCGGACCGCCCTCATCCTTTACCTCCTCCTATCGGCCGAACACTCCCCGCAACTCGTCGACGACATGGCAAAGCTCTGCGCCGTCCGACTATCCAACGAGTCGAAGCAGTACCTCGGGCTATGGGACCCGCGCAACCGACGTAAGAAGAAGGCCAACTGGTACTGGCCGCTCTACCACGCGACCCAACGGATCATCGATCCGATCGACCCGAAGCCGGCCCGAAGCGGAAACCGACGGAAGTTTCCGACACTCGAAGAGATCGAGCTCATCAAGGCGGCGCGTGAAAAGCACGGCGACTCACGCAAGCAGGTTCGCCTCGAGTGGTTTATCAACCGGCTGATCGACGCGACCGTCAAGGAGATCCCCGCAGAGATCTTCGACCTGTGGCAAGGCGACACCGCTGTCGACGGCACCGTCGTCGGCGTGCACGGCAAGAACGGCGCCCCCTGGTCGAACAAGGAGGCGAAGGCCGCATCCCGCCGAGGCGCCCTTGAGTTCGACGGAGGCTGGCACCTACGCACCGGGAAGAACGACTACACCTCAGACCACACCAAGGCAAGGAAGTCTGTCTTCGGCTTCGACGCGTCCGTTGTCACCATGACGGCAAACGACCCGAACAGTACCCCGCCGCACCCGCTCCTCGTCCTCGGCATCGCGCTGACCGTCCCGTCTGCCGAGGTCGCCGAGTCGGCCCTGGTTGTCTACCGGGACATCAAGGCTCGCGGCTACAAGACCGGCCGCGCGACCGGCGACCGAGCATATGGTCCCGGCACAGACGTTGAGAAGTACCAGATCCCGATGCGCCAGGAGCTCGGCTACGACCTCGTCATGGATTACAAGGACAACCAGCTCGGTGCGAAGCAGGGGCAATACGCCGGCGCGATCATGGTCGAAGGCGCCTTCTACTGCCCCAACATGCCCGAAGACCTCATCGAGGCAACCGCACGCTACCGCAGGCACGAGATCACCGGGTCCGAGTACCGCGATCTCATCCGGCGACGCCTGCTCTACAAAATGCGCGCGAAGGAAAAGCCGGACGCAAAAGGACGCGTCCCAATGATGTGCCCGGCCCGCGGCCCAGGTGCCACTGCCTACTGCCCGATCGCCAACGCGTGCGGGGGCGTGAAGCCCTCGGGCAAACCTGACGACGATCTCGTGCCGATCTACGGTGACGCCGCAGTCGACGAGAACACCGGCGGAATCCTGCCGATCTGCGCGAACAAGTCCTCGGTCAGCTTCCCGATCGAAGCCGGGATCAAAAGCTTCCAGACCCCGCACTACGGCAGCGCCGAGTGGGCAAACCTGTACCACGCCGATCGCGGCACCATCGAAGGGAAGAACGCGTTCCTCAAGGACGGCTCGAAAGAGAGCCTCGGCGATCCCACACGTCGTCGCCTCCGCGGCTACACCGGCCAGTACTTCCTGATCGGGCTGATGTACGCAGCGAGCAACCTGCGCGCCCTCGAAAGCTTCCGCGACGAATACCTCGACCACGAGTCCGACGAAGCGCTCGAGGCGTACTTCGAACGAAAGCTCAACACGAAACTCACCCGACGGAAAGACGGGCCCGTGCGAATCGCACCGTGGAACAACTTCCGGGAACGCGAAGCCGAGGTCGGGGGTTCACCGCCCGACAAACGCTAGGCCCGCTGCGGGCCGTCCCCAACACCAGTACCCGCATTACCAGGCGTCTCGCCCTGCCCAGAATCCCCGGAATCAGGCATTCGAGACGCCTTTTGCGTTACACGAAACCGGTTCGAGTCGTCAGGAGCGATCGTAAGGGAGCCTTCGACGAGGTCACCGGCGGAATTCCTATCAGCCGAGACGCCCTCTTGCCCTATTGCAAATGATTTGGGCGACCATTGCAACCACCCCACCCCGTGGCCGTATGGGAGTGGAGGACCACCCCCATACGGGCATTCGGGTAAGCCACCGGTCCGTTCGAGACGCCCCCTAGCGCGCACTGCGCGGACCGGCTGACCCTTCCAGGGTAACGGTGGAGTAGACGGTGCAGTCAACCTGAGATGCCCTCTCGTCACCGCTGGGCCTGCTGGATATGCTGTGCCGCATGAGCACGAAGAGCCGTCAGGGGCCGCATCCGGAGACCACTCTCGAGGTCCGCGATCACCGCGGGCTGTGGGGCGCGCTGGCCGGTCTGGTCACGGCCGTCCTGATCGCGTACCCGCTGTCGGCCAGCATCGCGTTCGCGACGCATCCCGCCACGCAGCGCCTGTTCGGCGGGCGGCTCGAGTCGGCGTCGCAGTTCGGCTTCCAGGCGTTCTGGTGGGTGCTCGCCCTGGCCTGCCTGGCGCTGCCGTTCATCGTCGGGTTCGGGATCGCGAAGCTCTCGGCCCGGACCATCACCGTGATCGGCGCGGTCGTGGTGATCCTGCTAATCCTGCTGGTCGTGCTCGGGCAGCTGTTCGCGTTCTGAGCGTTGTGAGCGCGCCGAAGCGGCGGACTGTCCGCCGCCTCGGCGCGATTCGTGCCACATTCGGCCGCCTCGGGGGCCGGTCGAGGCGCGTGCGGGAGGCTAGCCGAGCGTCCCGTGGACGGCGAACTCGTCGATCGCGGCGAGCTCGGCGTCGGTGAGCGGGGCGCCGTCGAGGGCGCCGACGTTCTGCTCGAGCTGGGCGACGCTGCTCGCGCCGATGATCGCCGAGACGACGGTGCGGCGGCGCAGCACCCACTGGAGGGCGAGCTGCGCGAGGCTCTGGCCGCGGCCGGCCGCGATGTCGTTGAGGCCGCGGGCGCGCTCCAGGTAGGTCTCGGTGATGTCGGACTCGTGCAGGAACACGCTCGTGAGGGCGCGGGAGCCCTCGGGCACGCCGTCGAGGTAGCGGTCGGTCAGCATCCCCTGCGCCAGCGGCGAGTAGACGATCGCGGCGGCGCCGACCTCGTCCACCGCATCCAGGACGCCCTGCTCGACCGTGCGGTCGAACATCGAGTAGCGCGGCTGGTGCAGCAGCAGCGGGGTGCCGGCGGCGGCGAGCAGTTCGGCGGCCTGCACCGTGCGCTCGGCGTCGTAGTTCGAGATCGCCGGGTAGAGCGACTTGCCGCTCGTCACCGCGGTGACCAGGGCGCCCATGCTCTCCTCGAGCGGGGTCTCGTGGTCGGGACGGTGGTGGTAGAAGACGTCGACGTAGTCGAGGCCGAGGCGCTTGAGCGACTGGTCGAGGGACGACAGCAGGTACTTGCGCGAGCCTCCATCGCCGTACGAGCCGGGCCACATCCCGTAACCGGCCTTGGTGGAGACGACGATCTCGTCCCGGTACGCCTTCAGGTCGGTGGCGAGGATGCGGCCGAAGACCTCCTCGGCGGCACCGGGAGGCGGCCCGTAGTTGTTGGCGAGGTCGAAGTGCGTGATGCCGAGGTCGAAGGCGCGGAGCACGATGGCGCGCTGCACCTCATAGGCGCGGGCGTGCCCGAAGTTCTGCCAGAGACCGAGCGAGAGCTCGGGCAGCACGAGGCCGCTCCGTCCGGCTCGGCGGTACGGGATGCGGTCGTAGCGGTTCGCGTCGGCGAGATGAGTCACGCACACAACCTAGCAACATCGCGGGACCGGTCCCACCACAGGGCGCCCCCGCGACATTCGTGCCGAATGTGGAGAACGCCCGCGCCGCCATCGCCGTTGCCGTTGCCGTTGCCGTCGCCGTTGCCGTCGCGAGATTTGTGCCAAATGTCGAGAAAGAGGAGGCGATTCGCGACATTTGTGCCAAATGTGGAGAACCCCAGCGCCGCCATCCCAGATTCGTCGTCGCCGCCGCCGCCGCCGCGACACTTGTGCCAAATGTCGAGAAAGCGAAGGCGATTCGCGACATTTGTGCCAAATGCGGGGAACTCCTGCCCAGCGCCAGCGCCGGGCCAGCGCAGCGGGCGCGCCCGCCTACGCGGTGCGGAGGCGGAAGGCGTCGCCGTCGCGGGTGACGGTGACGCCGTCGTGGTCGGGGAGGCGCGTCAGTCCCTCGGTCGTCGGCGACGCGTACGTCCCGACCACGACCGTGCGGGCGCCCGCGTCGAGGCCGGCGCGGAGGCCCGCCTCGACGTCCTCGAAGACCACGCAGTCCGCGATCGGCACGCCCAGCCTCCGGGCGCCGAGCAGGTACGGGTCGGGAGCGGGCTTGCCGTGCTCGACGTCGGCGGGCGTGACGACGACGGCGGGGAGCGGGATGCCGGCCGCCTCCATGCGGGCGACCGCCAGCGCGCGCGGGGCACTCGTGACCAGCGCCACCGGGGCGCCCGCCTCGGTCAGTGCCGCGATGAGGGCGGCGGCGCCGGGGATCTCGACGATGCCGTCGGTGCGCGTGACCTCCTCCTCGAGCAGGTGGTCGGTCATCCGCTCGCGCTCCTCCGCCGAGTGCTGCGGGAGGAAGTGCGCCACCGTCGAGGGGGCGGGCCGGCCGTGCGCGTAATCGAGCACAGCGGCAGCATCCAGCCCGTGCGCCGCACTGAACTCGCCCCACACGTGCTCGACCACCGGCGTCGAGTCGACGAGGGTGCCGTCCATGTCGAAGAGGAATCCGCGCGCTGTCACATCCATCCCCTCACCCTAGGGGCCGGGGATGAACGGGTTCAGCGGCGCGGGTCCTGGATGTCGCGGGCGGCGCGCAGGTCGGAGAGCGCGCGGTCGGTCTCGCGGGAGGGGGTTCCACCGCGGGCGGCGATCGCTGCGGCGAACCAGTCGCTCAGCACGAAGCGGCGGCGTCGCGGCGACGTGCCGCCGTCCACGGTGCGGGCCGGATGGGCGATCCAGCCGTGGTCGATGCCCGAAGTCCATGTCGTGTTTGCCATGTCATAGACGTTACGAGCGTAAAGAATCGGCCACGAGATGGCTCTGGGTCTATCTTCGCAAAGATACGGCCAGTAGCATGAGGGGATGTTGAGATCCGTCGCGGTGCCGCTCATCGACGAGTTCGCCATGTTCGAGTTCGGAGTGGTGTGCGAGGTGTTCGGCCTCGACCGCAGCTACGCCGGGCTGGAGCCGTTCGACTTCCGCGTCTGCGCGATCGACCCCGCCCAGCCCCTCAACGGACGCAACGGCGTGCAGCTGATCGCCCCCTACGACCTGAGCGCGATGGAGGATGCCGACCTCATCGCCCTGCCCGCGGCCGACATCCGCGACACCTACCCCGAGGAGCTGCTCGACGCGCTGCGCCGGGCCTCCGCACGCGGCGCGACGCTGCTCAGCGTCTGCTCGGGCGCCTTCGTGCTCGGCGAAGCCGGTCTGCTCGACGGCCGCGAGTGCACCACCCACTGGCGGTACGCGGATGCGCTGCAGCGCCGGTTCCCGAAGGCCCGGGTCAACCCCGACGTGCTCTTCATCGACGACGGCGACGTGATCACCAGCGCCGGCACCTCCGCCGGCATCGACGCGTGCCTGCACCTCGTGCGCCGCGAGCTCGGGAGCGCCACCGCCAACACGATCGCGCGCAACATGGTCGTCCCGCCGCAGCGGGACGGCGGCCAGCGCCAGTACATCGACAAGCCGGTCTCCGACTGCGAGGACGACACTTTCAGCGAGCTGATCGCCTACCTGACCGATCGCCTCGACGAGAACCACACCGTCAGCCGGCTCGCCGCCCGCATCCACATGTCCACGCGCAGCTTCTCGCGCAAGTTCGTGGCCGAGACCGGCGTCTCGCCGATGCAGTGGCTCACCACGCAGCGCGTGCTGCACGCGCGCCTGCTGCTCGAGACCACCGACCTCCCGATCGACGAGGTCGCCCGCCGCTGCGGCTTCGGCAGCGCCACCCTCCTGCGCCACCACTTCGACCAGGAGGTCGGCGTGCCGCCCACCCGCTACCGCGCCGCGTTCGCGCAGCGCGAGGCGCAGCCGGTACCTGTGCGCTGATCCGGTGCCTGTGCGCTGATCCGATGCCTGTGCGCTGATCCGATGCCTGTGCGCTGATCCGCGTGCGGCGGCGGTGAACCGGTGGTCACCGCACAGATCGGGTGGTCACAACACGCCGTGCGCCCCCTTGCGCCGACGGCGTGTTGCGACGACCAGATGCGGTCGGCAGCGTGCAAGACGGCGTGTTGCGACGACCAGATGCGGTCGGCAGCGTGCAAGGCGGCGTGTTGCGACGACCAGATGCGGTCGGCAGCGTGCAAGGCGGCGTGTTGCGACGACCAGATGCGGTCGGCAGCGCGCGAGACGGCGTGTTGCGACGAGTGGATGAGGCGGACGGCGCGACGCGGCATGTTGCGACAAGTGGATGGGCGGCCCCACGCAAGACGGCGTCACACGGGAATGCCCGGGGGCCCGCGCGGGCTGCATCCTGGGGAGGGCCGGAGGCGCCGGCCGACGACGAGAGGATGCGCGATGGCGACCGTGGTGCAGTACGAGCAGTTGGGCGGACCGGAGGTCCTGGAGGTCGTCGAGGTCCCGGATCCCGCGGCGCCGGCGGGCGGCGTGGTCGTGCGGGTGCACGCGGCGGGCGTGAACCCGATCGACGGCAAGCTGCGCAGCGGCGGCCGCCCGAGCGGTCCGTTCACCGGGCCGCGGGTGCCGGGAGGCGACGCGGCCGGGACGATCGTGGAGGTCGGCGACGGTGTCGATGGCTGGGCCGTCGGCGACGAGGTGGTGGTCCGCGGGGCGAAGGGCGCCTACGCGACCCATCTCGTGGCGGATGCGGCGCAGCTGGTGCGCAAGCCGGCGGAGGTGAGCTGGGAGCAGGCCGCGTCGATCGGCATCCCGGTGAGCACGGCATACCAGGCGCTCGTGTCGCTCGGCGTGGCGGAGGGCGAGACGCTCCTGATCCACGGCGGGTCGGGTGCGGTCGGCCGGGCGGCGGTGCAGCTCGCGCGACGCACCGGCGCGACGGTCGTCGCGACGGCCTCCCCCGCCAACCACCAGCGGCTGCGGGAGCTCGGCGCCACTCCGGTCGCATACGGCGACGGTCTGCTGGAGCGCCTGCGCGCGGCCGCCCCGCAGGGCTACGACCGCATCCTGGATGCCGTGGGCACCGACGAGGCCCTGGAGACGTCGTTCGCGCTGGTCGACGACCGGTCGGGGATCGGGACGGTCGTGGTCGGCGGGCGCGCGGCCGAGCTGGGCATCCAGGCGTGGGCGGGCGGCAACCCGGTGCCGCTGACGGCCGAGCAGAGCGCGCTCCGCGACGACGCCTACGGGCTGGTGCTCGACCTGATCGCGCGCGGGGAGTTCGAGGTGGACATCGCCCGCACGTTCCCGCTCGCCGAGGCCGCGGAGGCCGCCCGGCTCGTCGAGTCCGGCCATCCCGGCGGCAAGGTCGTCCTGCGGCCCTGAACGTGAAGCGCCGCCCCTGAGCCGCGCCCAGCGTCCCGCCCTCGCGCGGCTCAGGAGGCGGCGGGCGACCGCAGGATCGACTCCATCTTCTTGCCGCGGGCGACCTCGTCGACCAGCTTGTCCATGTACCGGATGCGCTGCATGAGCGGGTCGTCGATCTCCTCCACGCGCACGCCGCAGATGACGCCGGTGATGAGGGCGGCGTCGGGGTTCATGGCCGGCGCGCGGTCGAAGAACTCCTCGAGGGAGGCGCCGTCGGCGATGGCTCCGCGCAGGCCGGCGTCGTCGTAGCCGGTGAGCCAGCGGATGACGCGGTCGACGTCCTGCGCGTCGCGTCCCTTGCGCTCGACCTTGGCCACGTAGAGCGGGTGGATGCTCGCGAACGGCGTCGCGAAGAGGCGGTGGGAGGCCATGGTCCGAGCCTAGCCAGCCGTCACCGCCACGCAACCCGGGGTTCGGCGGATGTTCGCCCGCCTGCGCTCGGATGGGCTGCGCTGCCCGATCGTGGTCGGCTGGGAGGCCCGCGGGGGCGGACCCCGAGCGGACGGAACCTGACGGGGCGGAGCCCGACGGGGCGAGCCTGAGGGGTCGGAGCCCGAGCGGACGGAACCCGACGGGGCGAAGGGCGGGGGCGAGGATGAGCGGACCACGGGACTGGTCGCCGGCGGGTTACTGGGATGAGTCGGCCGCACCGGAGCGGCAGCCTCGCGGCTCCGGCCGCACCCGGCCCACCGGCTGGTGGATGGCCGTCGCCCTGCTGATGGGTGTCTTCTCGGTCCTGTGGCCGCTCGGGATGTCGTCGGCCTCCTCGGCCGGCCTCGGCGTCGCCGTCACGTCGGCCGGCGTCAGCGCGGTGTCGATCGCGCTCTGGTACCGGCACGCGGGCGGCGGGAAGGTGCTCCCGTCGATCGCCGCGACGCTCGGCTTCCTCGGGAGCATCCTGTGCATCTGGAGCCTCGCGGCGGCGGGGCTGCCCGGCACCGTTCCCCCGCTTCCGTCAGTGTTCGGGGCCGCGGCCTCGGCGCACGGCGGAGCGTCAGGCGACGCGGGAGCCGGCGCTCCCGCGTGCCGCGCGGACACGCCCGAGCCCGTTCCGGCGGCCGAGCCGGGCGACGCCGAACAGCAGCGCTCGGATGCGGTGCAGAGCACCGTGGCGGTGCTCGCGGATGCCGTCTGCGTCCAGGCCGCGGGCGGTGCGTACCCGGAGTCGCTCGCCGTGGCCGAGGACAGGACCGTCAGCTCCCCGTCGGGACCGATCGGCGCTCTTCCGCCCGGGATGCTGCTGGAGTACACGCGCACCGCCACGGGATTCAGCCTGACCGTCTCGGACGAGTCGGGCCTCCCGAGCGGCACCGTCGAGTTCCGCTGACCGCTCCCGCACCCCGCACGCCGCACCCCGCTCCACCGCTTCGCAGCACTGGCGGATTCCCAAAAAGTGAGTACACTCATAAATGAGCAAACTCACTTAAGGAGTTGAGGACGATGCCGGCAGGGCGCCGCGAGCGCAACAAGGAGGAGAAGCAGACGCGCATCTTCGATGCCGCGGAGCGCCTCTTCGACGAGCTGGGCTTCGCGAACGTCACCACGCAGCGCATCGCCGACGAGGCGGACGTCGCCGCCGGGACCGTGTTCCGCTACGCGGCCACCAAGGCCGAGCTGCTGATGATGGTCAGCAACGAGCGCAGCCGGGAGCGCATCCGCGCCGGCGTCGAGGCGGACGACCCGTCCGCTCCTGCGACCGCACGCATCCTCTCCCTCATCACCCCGCTGGTCCTCGCCGGTCGCGACAACGACGAGAACACGCTCGCGTACCAGCGCGAGCTGCTGTTCGGCGACCAGGGCGAGCGGTACCGGGAGGAGGGGCTGGCCCTGTTCGGCGAGCTCCGCGAGCGGATGGGCGCGCTGCTCTCCGACAGCTGGGAACGCGCACGGGCCGTCGCGGCCGCACCCGAAGCGGCCGCGCCCGACCCGGCCGCCGCCTCCCGCGCGCTCTCCGCCATGCTGCACTTCGCCATCGCGGATGCGGCGGCCCACGGCCGCTCCACGAGCGAGCTGCTCACCGACCTCGCCGCGGACTTCGAGGTGATCGTCCGCGGCTACGAGACAGACCCGACCACCTCAGGACAGTCAGGACAGGAAGAGAAATGACCGGCATCACGAATGTCACCGTTCTCGGAACCGGCGTGCTGGGTTCGCAGATCGCGTACCAGACCGCGTTCCACGGCTTCGCCGTCACCGCGTACGACATCAACTCCGACGCGCTCGACGCCGCCAAGAAGCGCTTCGAGGGCCTCGCGGCCGTGTACGAGAAGGAGGTCGCGGGCGCTGCGGACGGCGCCGCGCACAAGGCGCTGGGCGGCATCCGCTACTCCGACGACCTTGCGCAGGCCGTGAAGGACGCCGACCTCGTCATCGAGGCGGTTCCCGAGAGCCTCGACCTCAAGCGCGACATCTACACGAAGCTGGGCGAGCTGGCGCCGGCGAAGACGATCTTCGCCACCAACTCCTCCACCCTGCTGCCGAGTGACCTGGTCGGCTACACCGGCCGCGGCGACAAGTTCCTCGCCCTCCACTTCGCCAACCACGTGTGGGTGAACAACACCGCCGAGGTGATGGGCACGACGAAGACCGACCCCGACGTGTACCAGCAGGTCGTCGACTTCGCGTCCGCGATCGGGATGGTGCCGATCGAGCTGAAGAAGGAGAAGGCGGGCTACGTGCTCAACTCCCTCCTCGTCCCGCTGCTGGATGCCGCGGCCGAGCTGCTCGTCGACGGCATCGCCGACCCCGAGACGATCGACAAGACCTGGCGCATCGGCACCGGCGCCCCCAAGGGGCCGTTCGAGATCTACGACATCGTCGGCCTCACCACGGCCTACAACATCGCCTCGGTCTCCGGACCGAAGCAGCGCGAGTTCGCCGCGTACCTCAAGGAGAACTACATCGACAAGGGCAAGCTGGGCCTCGCCACCGGCGAAGGCTTCTACCGCTACTGATCGGTGCGGCCGGGGCGACCCGCCCCGGCTCAGTGATGCCGCACGCGCGCGGCGGCGACCGCTTTCAGGTCGTCGCCGCGGAAGTGCCGCAGCAGCAGCCAATTGCGGCGCGCGACCGAGGCGCACAGCCCCGCGGTCACGACGCCGCACACGATGATTCCCCAGGCCCGCGGGTTCTCGCCCTGGGTCGGGATGGCCACGGCGAGCGCCGCCGTGGCGATCAGCGCCAGGACCGCGAGCACGGTCCCCGCACTCACTCCGCGCCACGCCCGGGCGCGCTCCGCACGGTCTCCCATGCGGCGCAAACTACTCCGCCTGAGCGGTTGACGCCAGATGAACGCGCAGTTAACGGCCGGTTCCGAGGCGGTCGTAGACCCGCGCCCAGCCGAGCTCGAAGGCGACCTCGTCGAGGCGCCCACGGTCGCGCAGACTCTCGAGCAGGGCGAGCTCGGCGAACGCCTCCTCCAGCTGCTCCTCGTCCCCGATGGTCTCGACGCCGGTGGTGAGCTGCACGCTGGACGACTTCAGCGAGCGGCAGCCGTGCCGCGCCCGCTTCGACAGCCTCCCGACGATCGCGAGGCCGCCGATGTAGACGGCGAGCATCCCGACCAGGGCGGCCGGCGGCGCCACGGGGGCGAGCGCCAGCGCGACGGCGAACGCCAGCGCGCCGCCGACGACGGGCCAGGAGCGCCAGAGCGTCAGGATGCGGCGGTCGGCGGCGTCCGAACCGGGCGCGTAGACGACGAGGCGCCGCACGCACACGCCGGTGCGCGCGGTGAAGAGGGCGGTGCTCTCCTCGATCCGGCCCCAGCGGTACGCGCCTTCGAGGAGGCGGGTGGTGCGGGTGCGCGGTGCGGGGAGGTGGATCGTGGTTGTCACGCATCCCGGTCTACGCCGGGGCGGGGTGCCGTGGAGCGATCCTCACGAGATCCTCACGGCCGAGGCGGACATCCTCACGCTCCCCGAACGCGCGACGCCGTCCCCGAACGCGCGGCGCCCCCGGCCGCAGTGCGGGCGGGGGCGTTCGATACGCGTGGGTCAGTGCTTGAAAGCGTCCTTGACCTTCTCAGCGGCCTGCTTGATGTCGGCCTTGACCTGGTCGCCCTTGCCTTCGGCTTCGAGGCGCTCGTCGCCGGTGGCCTTGCCGGTGGTCTCCTTGGCCTGACCGCCGAGCTTCTCCCCCGCGTTCTCGATCTTGTCGTCGAGTCCCATGTCGTCCCCTTTCGTCCGTGAGTTCATGTCGTCCGTCTGACCGGACACCTTCGACGTTCCCACCGCCTCGGGCCCTCGTCCAGTCCGCACGGCACGCCTGGGAAATCAACCCCCCGCACCCGGACGGTGCGCCTCTTCACCTGCCCCGGCGCGACGGACAGAATGAATGCCTGTGAGCATCCCGCGCCCCGCCAGCACCTACCGTCTCCAGATCTCCCCCGCCTTCACCCTCCGCGACGCCGCGCAGGTGCTCGATCACGTGCACCGCCTCGGCGCCGACTGGGTGTACCTGTCGCCTCTGCTGCAGTCCGAGCACGGCTCGGCGCACGGGTACGACGTGATCGACCACAGCCGCGTGGACGAGTCCCGCGGCGGCCCGGAGGCGCTGCGCGACTTCTCCGCTGCGGCGCACGAGCGCGGTCTGCGCGTGCTGGTCGACATCGTCCCGAACCACATGGGCGTCGCGACGCCCCGCGACAACGCCTGGTGGTGGGAGGTGCTCACCCACGGCCGCGACGCCGAGCACGCAGGGTTCTTCGACATCGACTGGGAGTTCGGCGGCGGGAGGCTGCGGCTCCCGATCCTGGGCGACGGCCCGGACGAGCTGGATGCGCTGCGCGTGGAGGACGGCGAGCTGCGCTACTACGACCACCGCTTCCCGATCGCGCCCGGCACCGGCGACGGCAGTCCCCGCGAGGTGCACGACCGGCAGCACTACGAGCTGATGTCGTGGCGCCGAGCGGACGACGAGCTGAACTACCGGCGCTTCTTCGCCGTGAACACGCTGGCCGGGCTGCGCGTGGAGGACGACCGCGTCTTCGACGAGACCCACGCCGAGATCGGCCGGTGGCTGCGGGAGGGACTGGTCGACGGCCTCCGCGTCGACCACCCGGACGGGCTGCGCGACCCCGGCGCCTACCTGGACCGGCTCGCGCGCCTGGCGGACGGCGCCCCGATCTGGGTCGAGAAGATCCTCGAGGGCGACGAGCGGATGCCGGCCTGGCCGGTCGACGGCACGACCGGCTACGACGCGCTCGGCCTGGTCGACCGCGTGCTCACCGACCCCGCCGGGGAGGACGAGCTGACCGCTCTCGCGGGCGCCCCGGAGTGGACGGGCCTGGTGCGCGAGCGCAAGCGCGCCGTGGCCGACGGGATCCTGCGCTCGGAGGTGCTGCGCGTCGTGCGCGAGCTGGGTGCGGCCGAGGCCGAGCAGCCCGCCGACGTCGCCGAGCGCACCGCCGACGCCGTCGCCGAGCTCGCCGCGAACTTCCCCGTGTACCGCAGCTACCTGCCGTTCGGCGCCGATCACCTGGCCGAAGCGCAGGAGGCGGCCACCGCCTCCCGCCCCGACCTCGCCGCGACCATCGCGTCCGTCGTCGAGCGCGTCGGCACCCCGGGCCCGGGCGCCCCGACGGCGCGCTTCGAGCAGACCACCGGCGCGATCATGGCGAAGGGCGTGGAGGACAACGCCTTCTACCGCTATCCGCGCCTCGTCTCGCTGACGGAGGTGGGCGGCGAGCCGAACGTCTTCGCCGTGTCGGTGGACGACTTCCATCGCCGGCAGGCGGAGCGCGCGGCCGACCTCCCGCACTCGCTCACGGCTCTGACGACGCACGACACCAAGCGCAGCGAGGACACCCGGGCGCGCGTCGCTGTGCTGGCGGAGCTGCCGGAGCGCTGGGCGCGCTTCCTGCACGCCGTGCGCGAGCGGGTCGCGCTCGGCGATGAGCCGCTGGAGGACCTGCTCTGGCAGTCGATCGTCGGCGCGTGGCCGGCCTCGCGCGAGCGGCTGCACGACTACGCACTGAAGGCGGCACGGGAGGCCGGAGCCTCGACCTCCTGGATCGACCCCGACGCCGCGTTCGAGGAGCGGATGGCCGGCCTCGTCGACGCCGCCTTCGACGACGACCGCGTGCGGGCCGAGGTGGAGGCGATCGCCGCGATCGTGGAGGCCCCGGGCGCGAGCAACGGCCTCGCCGCCAAGCTGATCCAACTGACCATGCCGGGCGTCCCGGATGTCTACCAGGGCACCGAGCGCTGGGACCGCTCGCTGGTCGACCCCGACAACCGGCGCCCCGTCGAGTTCGAGGCGGCCGAGGCGCTCCTCGCGCACGTGGACGACGGCTGGCTGCCGCCGATCGACTCGTCGGGCGCGGCGAAGGTGCTGGTCGCCTCCCGAGCCCTGCGGCTGCGCCGCGACCGCCCGGACCTCTTCGCCGACTACCGCCCTGTACTCGCCGACGGACCCGCGGCCGGGCACCTCGTCGGCTTCGACCGCGGCGGCGCGATCACGCTCGCGACGCGCCTGCCGCACGGGCTCGCCGAGGCGGGAGGCTGGGGCGAGACCACGGTCGAGCTCGGCGAGGGGAGGCTGCGCGACGCGTTCACCGCGCGCACGCACAGCGGGCGCACCCGGCTGGCCGACGTGTTCGAGCGATACCCGGTCGCACTGCTGGTCGCGACCGACGCCACCGAGGAGGACGCACGATGAGCGACGACCGCACCTTCCCTGCCCGCTCCTTCCCCGTCTGGGCGACCGACGCCGAGCGCGTCGACCTCGTCGTGACCGGCCGCGATCCCCTGCCGCTCACCCGCGGCGACGGCGGCTGGTGGCGGCTGGCCGAGCCCCTCGCCGCCTCCCCCGACCCCCTCGACTACGCGTTCTCGGTCGACGGGTCCGACCCGCGTCCCGATCCCCGGTCGCGACGGCAGCCGAACGGCGTGCACGCCCCCGGCCGCGAGTTCGACCCGGGCGCGTACGCCTGGGGCGACACCGCCTGGCGCGGCCGCGACCTCACCGGCGCGGTGATCTACGAGCTGCACCTCGGCACCTTCACCCCCGAGGGCACCCTCGACGCCGCGGCCGGCCGGCTCGACCACCTCGTCGACCTCGGCGTGGAGGCCATCGAGCTGCTGCCGGTCAACGCGTTCAACGGCACGCACAACTGGGGTTACGACGGCGTGCTCTGGTACGCCGTGCACGAGCCGTACGGCGGGCCGGAGGCGTACCAGCGCTTCGTCGACGCCTGCCACGCGCGCGGAGTGGCCGTCATCCAGGACGTCGTCTACAACCACCTCGGCCCCAGCGGTAACTACCTCCCCGTCTTCGGGCCGTATCTCGGCGACGCGCACAGCACCTGGGGCGCCTCCGTCAACCTCGACGGTCCGCAGTCGGACGAGGTGCGCCGGTACATCCTCGACAACGTGCGCTACTGGCTCGACGACATGCACGTCGACGGGCTGCGGCTCGATGCCGTGCACGCCCTCCACGATTCGCGGGCCGAGCACATCCTGGAGGCGATGGCACGGGAGGCCGCCGCCGTCGCCGAGCGGACCGGCCGCCCCGCGACTCTCATCGCCGAGAGCGACCTCAACGACCCGAAGCTCATCCGCTCCCGTGCCCACCACGGGTACGGCCTCGACGCCCAGTGGGACGACGACGTGCACCACGCGCTGCACGCCAACCTGACCGGGGAGGTCACCGGCTACTACGCCGACTTCGGCGACCCGGCCGCCCTGGTGAAGGTGTTCGAGCGCGGCTTCTTCCACGACGGCACCTGGTCGAGCTTCCGCGAGCGGCACCACGGCCGCCCGCTCGACGCCGACATCCCGTTCACCCGGCTCGTCGCCTTCAGCCAGGACCACGACCAGATCGGCAACCGCGCCGCCGGCGACCGCCTCACCGCCACCCTCGGCGCGGGCTCCCTCGCCGTCGCCGCCGCCCTCACCCTGCTCGGCCCGTTCACGCCGATGCTCTTCATGGGCGAGGAGTGGGGCGCGACCACCCCGTGGCAGTTCTTCACCTCCCACCCCGAGAAGGAGCTCGGCGAGGCCACCGCCCGCGGCCGCATCGCCGAGTTCGCCCGCATGGGCTGGGACCCGGAGACCGTGCCCGACCCCCAGGATCCGCAGACCTTCCAGCGCTCGAAGCTGGATTGGTCGGAGCCGGAGCAGCCCGACCACGCCCGCCTCCTCGACTGGTACCGCACGCTCACCGCGCTGCGCAGCGGCATCCCGGCGCTCGCCCCGGCGACCGAAGTCGAGTTCGACGACGGCGTGTTCGCGTTCACGCGCGGCGGCCTGCGGGTGGAGGCGGCGCTCAGCGGCAGCGGCCTGCCCCGGGACGCGGCGGACGGGGAGGTCGTGGCCTCCTTCGCGGACGCCGTGCGGGTGACGCGCGCCTCGCTCTAAGAGGCGAGCTTCATGCTGACCAGGCGGTTGAGACTGACGTGCTCCTCCGCCGCCCGGACGACGAGTGCGCGGTGCAGCTCGGGCGGGACGCGGACTTTGAACTCTCCGCTGTACCGTCGCTCCGAGAACGGGACCGGCACGGGTTCTCCGGCAATCTCGAGGTCGGCCACCACCTCGCGCACGAGGTTCACGATCCCGGCCAGAGCCTCGGCCTGCGTCTCCGCGAGCCAGGAGAGCGCGGGGAGCTCCGCCACCTTGCCGACGAACTCGCCATCCTCCGCCGACCACTCGACTCGATACGTGTAGTGCAGGTATTCGCTCATCGTCCCTCTCCCTTCAGCCGGTCGATCGCCGCCAGCACCTGACGCACCTGGTACGGCTTCGCTATTCCGCGACCATTCTGAATGTTCACGCGCGGATCACCGGGCCACGGCATCCGGAACACCATGTGGCTGGACCCCGTCTGCCGCGGCGGCCCGAAGAATTCCTCGCACACTTTGACCAGGTCGTCGAAGAACACGCCCCTCGGGTTGGAGCGCATCCGAACAAGGATCTTCTCGACGCCAGCCATCCACTATGGTGCCATTAATGACACCATAATACAAGCGAAGAGGAGTGATCGCGCCTGGCCTGCGCCCCGATAACGGCCCGCGCCCGCGCTGTCAACCGCTGGTGAGCGCCCATCGGCGCCCGGTAATCTGACGGTTCCACGATCGGAGGCGCCGTGAGCGAGCCCAGCCCATCCCACCCCCGCACTGCAGCACCTGCAGCCCGCGCACGCGGGGCCCACAGGTGACCGCTGAGCGGTCTCGGCCGTACCCTCTGGGTGTCACGCTGGTGGAGGGCGGCGCGAACGTCGCCGTCTACAGCGAGCGCGCCGACAAGGTGGTCGTCTCGATCTTCGACCATCGTGGACGCGAGAAGCAGACCGTGCTCACCGAGCGCACCGGGCACGTCTTCCACGGCTTCGTCCCGGGCCTGACCGCGGGCACGCGTCACGGCCTGCGCGTGCACGGGCCGTGGGACCCGGCCAACGGCCTCCGCTTCTCCCCCGCGAAGGTGCTGCTGCCTCCCCGCTCCCGTGCCGTCACCGGGTCGTGGGACAACACCCAGGCCGTTTTCGGGCACCAGCTCGGTCGCCCGCGCCGCCGCAGCGATACGAACGGCGCCCGGCACGTGGCGCTCGGCGTCGCCGTCGACCGGCAGGAGTTCGACTGGGGCGACCACGAGCGCCCGCACACGCCGCTGAGCGAGACCATCATCTACGAGCTGCACGTGAAGGGCTTCACGAAGCTGATGGAGTGGGTGCCGGAGGAGTTCCGCGGCAGCTACGCCGGGCTCGCGCATCCCGCCGCCGTCGAGTACCTCAAGAACCTCGGTGTCACCGCGGTCGAGCTGCTGCCCATCCACCAGTTCGTCCAGGATGCGCACCTGCTCGAGAAGGGCCTGCGCAACTACTGGGGCTACAACTCCATCGGCTTCTTCGCCCCGCACAACGAGTACGCCGCCACCGGCGACACCGGCCACCAGGTCGACGAGTTCAAGGGCATGGTCAAGGCGCTGCACGCCGCGGGCATCGAGGTCATCCTCGACGTGGTCTACAACCACACCGCGGAGGGCAACGACCTCGGCCCGACCTACAGCTACAAGGGCATCGACAACCCCTCGTACTACCGGCTGGTGGAGGGCGACGCCGCCCACTACTTCGACACCACGGGCACGGGCAACAGCGTCAACGTGAGCCACCCGGCCGCGCTGCAGCTGATCATGGACTCGCTGCGCTACTGGGTCGAGGACATGCACATCGACGGGTTCCGCTTCGACCTCGCGACGACGCTGACCCGCCAGGGCGGCGACGCCAGCCTCCACAGCGCGTTCCTCACGCTCATCCAGCAGGACCCGACGCTCGCCGAGGTCAAGCTGATCGCGGAGCCGTGGGATGTCGCCGGCTACCAGCTGGGCGGCTTCCCGGCCGACTGGTCCGAGTGGAACGGCAAGTTCCGGGACGACGTGCGCGACTTCTGGCGCGGGGAGCCCGGGGTGCTCTCGACCCTGTCGCAGCGCGTGTTGGGCAGCCCGGACATCTACGAGGACTCGCGGCGGGCTCCGCTCTCGAGCGTCAACTTCGTCACCGCGCACGACGGCTTCACCCTCGCCGACCTCACCAGCTACGAGGAGAAGCACAACGAGGCCAACGGCGAGGACAACCGCGACGGGGAGTCCGACAACCGCTCCCGCAACTACGGAGCCGAAGGCCCGACCGTCGACGAGGCGATCAACGCCGTCCGCATCCGGCAGCGCAAGAACTTCCTCGCGACGGTGCTGCTCTCGGCCGGCGTGCCGATGATCCTGGGCGGCGACGAGATCGGCCGCACACAGCAGGGCAACAACAACGCCTACTGCCAGGACAACGAGATCTCCTGGTTCGACTGGGAGAACGCGGACTGGGACCTCCACCGCTTCACCACGGAGCTCATCCGCCTGCGCCGCACGGAGCCGGCGCTGCGCCCCGAGTGGTACCGGCACGCTCCCGAGGTCGGCGGCCCCGACACCGTGCAGATCGTCCGCACCGACGGCGAGCCCTTCGGCGACGACGACTGGGGCGACCCGGAGGCCCGCTCGATCGGGTTCGTGCTGCGCCACGAGGGCGCCGACGCGTTCCTCCTGCTCTTCAACGCCGCGGGCAACGGGGTGGACTTCACCCTGCCCGCGTCCGACGGGCAGCCGTGGGAGCTGGCGCTGTCGAGCGACCCCGAGCTGACCGTGGCCGCCGACGAGCCGAGCGTCATCGTCGGCGAGACCTCCTTCGCCCTGCTGCGCTCGCGCCGCGCGGACGAGAACCAGGGCACGGATGGAGACGACCACCGGGACGAGTAGGCGTGCGCGGTGCCCGCGTCTGCGGCGCTCCCGCACGCCAGTGCGCCGGATCTCCGGAGATTCGGCACCATCGCGGCCTGTTCACCGGAGTTACGGCGAGCTGAGCGGCGTGGCGGCGGTCGGTGCCGGAGTTCCGGCGCGCCGCCGTCCGACGGCCGGGCAGGGGAATGTCGCCGCCGGGACTTCGGCGAGCCGAGCGGCGTGGCCGCGGTCGCTGCGGAACTCCGGCGAACTGAGCGGCGTGGCCGCGGTCGACGCCGGAACTCCGGCGAGCCGATCGGTGAGGCGGCGGTCGATGCCGGAGTTCCGGCGCGCTGAGCGGCGTGGCGGCGGTCGGTGCCGGAGTTCCGGCGAGCTGAGCGGCGTGGCCGCGATCGACGCCGGAACTCCGGCGCCCGGTCGCGCAGATGGCGGATGGCGGGCGGCGGGACGTTGCCGCCGGAACTCCGGAGCCACGTCACGACGCGCCGCTCAGCTCGCCGTTCGTACGGTGATTCGGGGTGCGGGGCCGGAATTCTCCGGAGGTGCGGTGAGGGTGGCGGAGGCGCCTCAGGTGGTCGGGACCGGGGCGGCGGTGGGCGGGCGCACGGCCTCCACGATGCGGGCGGGGACGGTTTCGTCCTGCAGGGAGGTGGTGTCGCCGAGGGGGCGGCCGTCGAAGATGTCGACCAGGAGGCGGCGCATGATCTTGCCCGAGCGGGTCTTGGGGAGGTCGTCGACGAGGACGATGTGGCGCGGTTTGGCGATCGCGCCGATCTCGCGGGTCACCTGGTCGCGGAGTTCGGCCTCGGTCGGTGCGCCTCCCGACGGCACGACGAACGCCGCGACCGCCTGCCCCGTCGTCTCGTCCCCGACGCCGACGACCGCGGCCTCGGAGACGGCGGGATGGGCGACCAGCGCCGACTCGATCTCGATCGTCGAGAGGCGGTGGCCCGAGACGTTGATGACGTCGTCGAGGCGGCCGAGCAGCCAGATGTAGCCGTCCGCATCCACCGCCGCGCCGTCGCCGGCGAGGAAGTAGCCGCGGTCGGCGTACGGCGCCCAGTACGAGTCGCGGTACCGCTCGGGGTCGCCCCACACGGTGCGCGACATCGAAGGCCAGGTGCCGTCGATCACGATCGAGCCGCCCGAACCGCGGGGCACGTCGTCGCCGCGCTCGTCGACGACGCGCACCGTCACTCCCGGGACGGCGACCGTCGCCGACCCCGGCTTGAGCGCGGTCACACCGGGCAGCGGCGCGACGATGGCGGCGCCGGACTCCGACTGCCACCAGGTGTCGACCACCGGGGCGTGGCCTCCGCCGATCTGCTCGCGGAACCACACCCACGCCTCCGGGTTGATCGCCTCCCCGACCGTTCCGAGCAGGCGGATGCTGCTGAGGTCCCAACGGTCGCCGAGGCCCTCCGGGAACCAGGTCATGAAGGTCCGGATCAGCGTCGGCGCCGTGTAGTACGTCGTCACGCCGTAGCGCTCGATGATCTCGAAGTGGCGGCCGGTCGTCGGCGTGTTCGGCGTGCCCTCGTAGATCACGGAGGTCGTGCCGTTGGAGAGCGGACCGTAGAGCACGTAGGTGTGCGCGGTGACCCAGGCGAGGTCGGCCGTGCACCAGTAGACGTCCGACTCCTTCGCGTCGAAGAGCGCCCAGTGGCTCCACGACGCCTGCGTCAGATAGCCGCCGGTCGTGTGGACGACGCCCTTCGGCCGGCCTGTCGTGCCGGAGGTGTAGATGATGAAGAGCGGGGTCTCGGCGTCGAAGAACTCAGGGTCGTGCACGTCGGAGGCGGTGCCGACGACGTCGTGCCACCACATGTCGCGTCCCGCGGTCCACGGGATGTCCGGGGTGAGGTCCCCGGTGCGGCGCACGACGAGCACGTGCTCGATCGCGTTGTCGCCCGCGACGGCAGCGTCCGCGTTCTCCTTCACCGGCACCGCGGTGCCGCGGCGGAACTGCCCGTCCGAGGTGACCAGGAGCTTCGCGCCGGTGTCCTCCACGCGGAACCGCAGCGCCTCGGCCGAGAAGCCACCGAAGACGAGCGAGTGGATGGCGCCCACGCGCGCGATCGCGAGCGTGATGACGACGGTCTCGGGGATGACGGGCAGGTACACGACGACGCGGTCGCCCTTCCCGATCCCGAGCGCGGTGAGCGCGTTCGCCGCCTGCGCGACGCGGCGCTGCAGCTCGGCGTAGGTGATCGTCTCGGTGTCGCCCGGCTCGCCCTCGAAGTGCAGCGCAACGCGGTCACCGTTGCCGGCGTCGACGTGCCGGTCGACGCAGTTCACCGCGGCGTTGAGGCGTCCGCCGGCGAACCACTCGGCACGCGGGATGCTCAACGCACCGTCCGCCTCACGGGTCGCCGGCTCCCAGGTGTGCGCGGTGTGCCACGGCTCCGCCCAGTCGAGCCGCGCGGCCTGCCGCTCCCAGAACGCCACCGGATCGGCCGCGTCGACGAAGACGCTCGCGTCGACGTTCGCCTGCCCGGCGAACGCGGCGGACGGCTCGTAGAGACGGCTCTCACGGCCGAGGTTCTCGATGGGCGCACTCACGCTCCGACGCTAGCCGAGCGGCCGCGCGGGACGCCGGGATGCGCGCAACGCTGCGTAACCGGGAGCGGTCGATTTATGAGCTCCGGGCTCAGCTCATAAAAACGCGCGCGTCCCTTATGCGCTCCGCACGCTGTACCGCAGCCGCGCGAACTGCCCGATCGCCTCCGCCGACTCGAGCGTCAGCCGGTCGGACTCGATGCGGCGTGGGAAGAGCGGGGCGCCGCCGGTGAGCGCGACGGGCGCGACCGAGATCGCGAGCTCGTCGAGGGCTCCCGCGTCGAGGAACTGCCCGGCCAGTTCGCCGCCGCCGACCACCCAGATGTCGCCGTCGCCCGCGGCCTCGCGGATGGTGGGCAGCGCGTCCGCGACGGAGCCCGAGACGAAGCGGATGTCCGCGCCTTCGGGCACCGGCAGCTCGCGGTGCGTGAACACGAACGTCGGCCGGTCGCCGTGGAACTCGTGCCACCGCTCGGGATGCGCGAGGATGTCGGACTCGGCGAGGACCCATTCGTACGTGGTCGACCCCTCGACCATGACGGCGGCGTCGTCCGGTAGGAGGCCCTCGGCGGGCTCGTCCCCGCCCGGGACCGCGAAGAGCCAGGCCAGCGAGTTCTGCTCGTCGGCGATCCAGCCGTTGATGGACGTGGCGGTGTCGAAGACGATCTTTCCCATGTGGCGACGGTACCGGTGACGACCGACACCCCTCGGTGGGAGCATGGGCGCATGGATGCCGTCGACGCCCTCACCGAGATCGCCTTCTGGCTGGAGCGCGACCTGGCCCCCAGTTTCAAGGTCAAGGCGTTTCGAACGGCCGCGGCGATCATCGCCCCGCTGGACCCGGGCGAGCTCGCCGACCGCGTCGCCGACGGCCGACTCAAGCGCACCAAGGGCATCGGCGACCGCACGTTCCAGGTGATCTCGCAGGCCGTCGCCGGCGAGGTGCCCGACTACCTGGCCGACCTGCGCGCGAAGAACACGGAGCCGCTGGATGCCGCGGGCGCCGAGCTCCGCGCGCAGCTGCGGGGCGACCTCCACGCCCACACCGAGTGGTCGGACGGCACGACGCCGATCGAGGCGATGGCGGCCGCCGCGGCGCTGCTCGACCGCGAGTACCAGGCGATCACCGACCACTCCCCCAACCTGACCGTCGCGAACGGGCTGAGTCCCGAGCGCCTCACCGAGCAGCTGGAGGCCATCGCCGCCCTCGACACGGGGTCGGTGACCCTCCTCACCGGCATCGAGGTCGACATCCTGGAGGACGGCGCGCTCGACCAGACGCCGGAGCTGCTCGACCGGCTCGACGTCGTCGTCGCGAGCGTCCACTCCAAGCTGCGCGCCGACCGCCGCACCATGACCGCGCGGATGCTGGGCGGCATCCGCTCGCCGCAGACGAACGTGCTCGGCCACTGCACCGGACGGCTGGTGCAGGGTTCCCGCGGCACCCGGCCGCCGTCGGAGTTCGACGCGGAGGCCGTGTTCGCCGCGTGCGCGGAGAACCAGGTGGCGGTCGAGATCAACTCGCGTCCGGAACGGCAGGACCCGCCCGACGACCTCATCCGGCTCGCCCTCGACGCCGGCTGCCTCTTCTCGATCGACACGGACGCGCACGCGCCCGGCCAGCTCGACTTCCTCTCCTACGGCGCCGCACGCGCGGCCGCCAACGGCGTGCCCGCCGACCGGATCGTCACCACCTGGCCGCTGGAGCGGCTGCGCGACTGGCTCAGGAAGAGCTAGGGCGAAGGTGCTCGATCTCCGGGGCGGACAGGTGCAGCACACGGTAGACCGTGGCGTCCGGCCCGGGATCCGCGTCGGGGCGCCGGGAGAGCAGGGTGAACTCGACCGACTGCCAGACGGTCGGGTCGATGCCCCACGCGCGCGAGTGCACACCCGCCGCTGCCGACACGTCCTCGTCCGCACGGAGAGCGGCCGCGACGTGGACGGGGTCGACGTCGGCGGGCAACGGGCGGAGGCGCCGGACGGCATAGCCGGGTGCGGCGGCGAAGTCGGCTCCGCGGGAGAAGCCGCCGCCGATCCACGTGCGCACCGGAGGCCGGCCGAAGTCGCCCACGATGCCGGAGAATCCCTGCCCTTCCCAGTGGAAGGCGGCCAGGGCGGCGGGGTCGCGCCAGAGGTAGAAGGGGGCGTACGCGTTGCGGGGCGCCCCGTCGGCGACATCCCGGATCAGGTACGCCTTGAGGCCGAGGCCGGCGCGATCGTCCAGCGCGCTGCCGCGCTCCGCGACGCGACGGCGGATGATGTCCATGTCGTAGTCGCGCGGGAGCGGGATCTCGTACTGTGCGGCGATCATCGGGCTGCGACCTACTGGCCCCACGCCGACGCGGGCGCCTGCACGATCTCGACGGGCCGGGTGCTCCAGTGCGCGCCGTTCGCGTAGTGGCTGGTCGCCCACGGCGACGCCCAGATGGCGGCCGCGGTGGCGTCCGCGCTCGTGCCGGCCTGCAGCCCCGCGACGATGCCGGGATACCCGCGCTGGAGGTTCTTGGCGCAGTACTCGGCGGCGCTCACGAGGTCCGGGTAGCTGCCGAGGCCGGCGCCCCCTCCGGAGCCGTAGCCGTTGTTGAGAGGATTGTTACGGTTCCACCAGTCCGGCGGCCCGTTCTCCTGCCGCATCCAGCGCAGCATCACGGTCACGTTGGCGTCGGTCTGCGGCCAGCCGCCGAACATCAGGACGAGCTTGGCCCACGACTCGTTGGTGCCGACGTTGGCGAGCGTCTGGAGGCCGTCGGTCGCGCCGATCGTGTCGCGGTCGATCACGGGGGCGGCGATGGTCGCGTCGACGGCGAGGCGCTGGTCGGGTTCGGCGGGGCCGCCGTCCACGGGGGTCTCGCCCGGCGCGAGGGTGGAGACCGGGGCGGCGAGGACCGTGGCGGCCAGCGCCGCGTCCGTCGGGACGATCGAGAATCCGGCGACCAGCGCGACGAGGGCGAGCGTGACGCCCAGGCGGTTGCGCAGCGGCATCCTGGTCACCAGGCGGGGAGCCGGCGTGCGCGCGGGAGCCGGAGCGGGCGCGGCCGTGCGACGGCCTGCCGAACGGCGGCCGCGAGCGCCGGGGGTGACGGATGCGGGCTGCATACCCGACCGAGAGTACCAAAGGCGTGCTGGAATGGAACCGGGAGGAGGGACCGATGACCTCGAACGAGAACGCAGCGGAGCCCGAGACGACCACGACGAGCGAGACGACGGAGACGGCCGAACCGACCGCGACCGAGGCCTCCGCCGCAACGCCCTCCCGGCGGTTCCGCGACGGGCCGCACCTCCCCGCCCTCGTCGTCACCCTGATCGTCACGGTCGTCGCCGGGCTCTTCGCCGGCACGTACGCGTGGGCGATGGGCGATCCGCAGCCGCACGACGTGCCGATCGGGCTGGTGTCGACCACACACACCCCGACGGAGCTGGCGACCGAGCTGCAGGCGCGCACAGGCACCTCGTTCGTCGTGCGACCCTACGACACGGAGGCCGACGCGGAGGCGGCGATCCGGGAGCAGGTGGTATACGGCGCGCTGGTCGAGGAGCCGGACGGCTCGGTGCGCTTCTACGTCTCCAGCGCCTCCGGAGCCTCCGTCGCGCGGCTGCTGGAGGCCGACGCGCCGCGCCTCGAGCAGTCGATCGGCCGGCCCGTCACCGTGATCGACGCGCATCCCCTCGGCGCGAAGGACCCGAACGGGCTGGTCCTGTTCTACGTCGCCCTCGCCGCCGTCGTCATCGGGTTCGTCGGCGCCATCCAGACCCGGGTGAACGCGGCGAAGCTGACGCTGGCCGGCGAGCTGTTCTGGGATGTGGTGCGCTCGGTCCTCGGCGGCTTCGCCATCGCGTTCACGGTCGGCCCGCTGCTCGGCGTGCTGCCCATCCCCTTCTTCCCCGTCTGGGGCGTGCTCGCGCTCACGATGCTGATCGCCGGGGCGACGTACAGCTTCTGGAGGGTGCTGATCGGCGGCCGCTGGGCGATGCTGCCCACCTGGATCGTGTTCGTGCTGATCAGCAACCCGTCGTCGGGCGGTGCCGTCGCTCCCGAGCTGCTGCCGCCGTTCTACCAGTTCATGGGGCGCTGGCTGCCGACCGGGGCTACCGTGCGGGCGGTGCGCGACCTCACGTATTTCCCGGGGAACCTGCACCTCGAGCCGTACATCGTGCTCGTCGTGTGGCTGGTCGCGTCGGTCGGGCTGTTCGTGGCCGTGCGGCTGTTCCGGTACGGTCCGGGCGCGCCCGGCGACATCCTGCACACCTGGCGGAGCATGGCGCGGCGACCGGCCCATGCGGAGGGAGCCGCGGGGGCGGAGGCCGCCGCGTAGTCCCGCGCTATCGTGACCTCGTGGAGTACTGGGCGGACACGGGCGGGACGGACCACCGGCTCGAGCAGTACCGCGCCGACTTCCCGGCCCGCGTGCGGTGGAGCGAAGTGCGCGAGGAGGACCCGGAGGCGTTCCGCTCGGCGGCGCAGGGCGCGCTGCTCGTGCCCGCCGCCCTGCTCGCGGTCGTCGCCTGGACGAGTGTCTCGTTCGAGCTGCCGGTCGCCGTGATGCTGCCCGAGTGGATCGACTGGGCGCGGGGATTCCTCACGGTCGTCCTCTTCTTCGCGGCGTTCGGGCTGGGCGTCTTCGCCTGGTCGTTGCTCTCGATGCCGTCGGACAGCCGGCGGGCGATCGCGCTCCGCCGTTTCGGCGAGCGGCACGGCCTCGGGTACCAGCGCCTCGGCGTCGCGCCCGAACCGCTCGGCCTCCTGTTCGCGGAGGGGCCGACGGCAGGACGGGCACGCCGGCCTCGGCGCGGTGCGGACCAGGGCCCGCCGGCCGCCTCCCGCTTCCGCGCCGAGTTCGCCCTGACCCGGGGCGAGCGGTTCGGCGGACCCGCCCTGCAGATCGCCGTCGCCACCTACGCGGGCGGCAAGAACGACTCGAAGGGTGCCAGGAACGCGTTCCGCTTCCTCGCGACCCGGATGCCGCGCACCCTCCCGCACCTGATGATCGACTCGCTGCGCAACGGCCGCCTCCGCACCCTGCTGCCCGGCACCCAGCGGATCTCGCTCGAAGGGGACGTCGATCGGCACTTCGCGGTGTACGCACCGCCGGGCTACGAGCGGGACGCCCTGCAGCTGCTCACCCCCGACGTGCTCGTGTGCCTGCTCGAATACGGCCGGCACTGGGACATCGAGGTGGTGGAGGATCGGGTCGTCGTCGCCTCCACCCGCTTCCGGCGACGCTTCGACCGCACCGAGGTCCCGGCGCTGCTGCGGTTCTCCGAGCTGATCGGCGCGGAGCTCGGGCACCAGGCGGCGACCTACACCGATCCGCGCGCAGCCGCTCCCCGACGGGAGGTCGCCGTCGCCGGTCGGCGGCTCCGCCGGCGGTCCGGCGCCTGGACGGCCGCGATCATCGCGGCCGTCGTCGCGGCGATGCTGGCCTTCCCGCACGTGCTCGGCTGGGTGCTCGACAACACCTAGACCGCGGAGCGCGTCAGAGCGGGGTCGAGTTCAGGCGGGCCAGCAGGTCGGCGAGGCGGCCGACGTCGTCGACGCCCCACTTGCGCAGGCTGCGGTACAGCCGGGCCTGGTCGGCCACACGCGCCTCATTGACCTTCTCGATCGCGGGAGGCGTCGCCACGAGGAAGCTCGCGCGACGGTCGGCCGGATCCACGCGGCGCTCGATGAGCCCGAGGCCCTCGAGGATGCGCACCTGGCGGCTGACCACGCTCTTGTCGGTCGAGAGCAGCCCGGCCAGGGCGCCGGCGTGCAGCGGACCGGTGCGCACGAGCGTGCTGAGCAGGCGGTAGCCGACAGGCTGGAGCTCGGGATGCACCTTCGCGGCGCGCTCCCGCATCCCCGAGCTCACCTGGTTGAAGAGGATGGTGAACTGCTCCTCGACCGAAGCGATCGCCTGGTCGACCGCCGGGTCAGGGGCGGCCGAACGGGCGGCGGCATCGTGCGCCGTCGCCCGCTCGATGTTGTCCATGGCCGCGATCATAACCGGTGCGGTCAGCGATCTTCCTGAGCGGGACGGTCGCCGGCCGTCTGCCCGGATCGGACGGCTGCGACGGAGCCGGTGACCGGCGCCGCGATCATCGCCTCGGCGACCTCCACGAGGTTCTCCTCGGCGGCCTCGGCGGCCGACTCCGGGCTCTTCTCCTTCATGAGCTCCACGGCCGTCTTCGTCCCGAGCGTGTTGTTCGGGAGGAAGGCGATCGCGATGATCGTGATGATCGCGAGCGGCACCGCCACGAGGAACACGTCGGCGACGCCCTGCCCGTAGACCGACTCGACGATGCTGCGAACGCTCGCAGGGAGCGTGTTCACCTCGGGCAGCGTTCCGCTCTTCAGCAGCTGCCCGATCTCGGCGCCCTTCGCTCCGAGCTTGGCGAGGATGCCCTGCAGCTCCGCGCCGTGCGCGGCCATCCCGTCGGCGACCTTCGTGCCCAGGATGCTGCCCATGACCGAGACGCCGATGGTGCCGCCCAGGCTGCGGAAGAACGCGACGTTGGAGCTCGCCGCACCCAGCTGCTCCGGCCGCACGGTGTTCTGCACGATGAGCACGAGGTTCTGCATCACCATGCCGACGCCCGCGCCGAGGATGAGCATGTAGAGCGAGACGAGCACGTAGTTCGTGTCGTACTTGATCGTGCTCATCAGGTAGAGGCCGATGGTCAGCAGGATCGAGCCCACGACCATGAAGCTCTTCCACTTGCCGAAGCGACTGATCAGGTTTCCGACGATCGTCGACGAGAGCAGCAGGCCGAGGATCATCGGCAGCGTCAGCAGGCCCGACTGGGTCGGCGTCGCGCCGCGGGCGACCTGCATGTACTGGCCGAGGAACACCGACGTGCCGAACATCGCGACGCCCACCGAGATGGAGGCGATGACCGCGAGGGTGAAAGTGCGGTTCTTGAACATCGCGAGCGGGATGATCGGCTCCTTGACCACCAGTTCGGTCACGACCGTGGCGACGAGCAGCGCGATCGAGCCGCCGACCATCCAGATGGTCTCCGGGCTCCACCAGTCGAAGTTGGTGCCGGCCATCGAGACCCAGATCAGGATCAGCGAGATGCCGCCCGCGAGGAAGATGGCGCCGAGGTAGTCGATGCGGACCTTGCGGATCGCGCGCTTCGGGAGGCGCAGCGTGAACTGCAGCAGGATGATCGCGACGATCGCGACCGGCACGCCCACGAAGAAGTTCCAGCGCCAGCCGATGGAGTCGGTGAGCAGACCGCCGATCAGCGGGCCGCCGACCGTGCCGACCGCCATGATGCCGCCGAAGAGGCCCATGTAACGGCCGCGCTCACGCGGGCTGATGATGTCGGCCATGATGATCTGGCTGAGGGCGGTGAGGCCGCCGGCGCCGAGGCCCTGGACCACGCGGAAGCCGATGAGCATGTTGGTGTCCTGCGAGAAGCCGGCGAGCGCCGAGCCGAGCACGAAGAGCACCAGGGCGAGCTGGATGAGCAGCTTGCGGTTGAAGAGGTCGGCCAGCTTGCCCCAGATCGGGGTGGAGACCGTTGTCGCGAGCAGCGTGCTCGTGACGACCCAGGTGTAGGCGGTCTGGTCGCCGCCGAGTTCGGAGATGATCCGCGGCATCGAGGTCGAGACGACCGTCCCCGCGAGGATCGAGACGAACATTCCGAGCAGCAGCCCGGAGAGGGATTCGAGTACCTGGCGGTGCGACATCGCCGAAGCGGGTGCTGCGTCCTCTGTGGTGAGGGTTCCTGACATGTGATTCCTTCGCACAATTGGTTGACAGTGAGCAACCATATATAATTAGGTGACCGAAATCAACTAACAAACTGCACTCACGCAAAATTTCCTCTTATGCATGATTTTCCGCACATCCCGCCGGCAGCGTCGCCGGCCCCCGGCCTCCGCGAGCGCAAGAAGGCCCAGACCCGCTCCGACCTGGAGCGCGCCGCCGTCGAACTCGCCCTGGATCACGGCCCGGACGACGTCACCGTCGACGACATCTGCGCCCGCATCCCCGTGTCGCACCGCACCTTCTTCAACTACTTCGACAGCAAGGAGGACGCCCTCTACGGCATCCGCCGCGCCTGGGGCGATCGGGAGCTCGTCGCCGCCCAGCTCGGCGAGGCCTACGACGGCGACCTCGTCGCGGCGGTGGTGCACACGCTCTTCCGCGGGCTCCCCGCCGAGACCAGCGACCCCTCTCTGCACGAGGCGCGGATGCTCCTCGCCGCGCGCGACCCCGGCGTCGTGCACCGCCGTCTCCGCCGCCTGGGCGATCTGCGCGAGGGGCTGATCGCGGCCGTCTCGGAGCTGATCGCGCGCGCGGAGGAGGCCGGCGCGGCGATCGCCGACCCGGACGTCGACCGCGAATCCCGCGCCGAGATGCTCGTCGTCGTGTGCATCGGTGCCGTGCGCATCGCGGTCCGCGAGTGGGCGGACGCGGGCGCGACGGAGACGGCCGACGAGATCGCCGCGCGCACGGTCGCGATCGCCCGGTCGATGGGGACGGTGCTGTAGCAGCCGGTCACCCGGTCGTCACAACACGCCGCGCGGCTCCGTGCCCGCGCGGCGTGTTGTGACGGATGGACCCCGCGGCTCAGCGCAGAAGGGCGCGGCGGCCCGTTCTCCGCATCCCCTAGCGCCCCAGCGCAGGCCCGTCGAGCACGACGGCGACCAGCCGTTCCGCGGAGGCGTCGTCGGTCTCGACCCGGGCCAGGGCGCGCAGGATGATCGCTCCGACCAGCACTTCGCCGAACTCGGACATCGGGACCGTGGGGGCCAGCTGGCCCGCCGCCACCGCCGACTCCAGCCGCGCCGAGAGCGCGGAGCCGGCGCCGAGCTTGTCGCGGATGCGGCGGGTGACCTCGGCGTTCTCGGCGGCGGCCGCGGCGAACGAGCGGATCAGGTTCTCGCCGTCGGTGCGCAGCAGCACGCGGAAGACGTCGCGCAGCCAGGAGACGAGGTCGGCGCGGAGGTCGCCCGTGTCCGGCGGGATGAGCGGCTCCGGGATGAGCACGCCCTCGACCAGGCAGTCGACCACGAGCTCGCTCTTCGACCCCCACCAGCGGTAGATGGTCTGCTTGCCGACACCGGCTTCGGAGGCCACGCCCTCGATCGTCATGTGGTCGTAGCCGCGGGTCGCGAAGAGCCGCGCCGTCGCCTCGAGGATGGCGATCCGCGCCTCCTCGCTGCGCGAGCGCCCGCTGCGGCCGGTCATCCTCACATCTTATGTTCATCTTTCGATACGAGACGGTGCGTATCATCGACCCAGTCGGCGCGTGGACGCCACGAGAGAGGATGAGATGGCCGAGTTGCTGTACCGCCTGGGAAAGGGATCCGCGAAGCGGGCCTGGGTCGTCATCGGTGCGTGGATCGTGGTGCTCGCGATCGCGGGCGCCGGGTTCCTCATCGGCTACAAGGGGCTCAGCTCGAGCTTCGACATCCCGGGCACGGCCTCCGGCGCGGTGACCGACGACCTCGCGAAGAAGCTGCCGAAGTTCAGCGGCGCCTCCGGCACCGTCGTGCTCACCACGAAGGACGGCTCGGCCTTCACCGACGCGCAGAAGACCGCGATCGCCGACCGCATCGAGAGCGCGAAGAGCCTGCCCGACGTCTCGGGCGTGACCGACCCGTTCTCGACCGAGAAGCAGCGCGCCGACCAGGAACAGCAGATCACCGACGGCCGCGCGAAGATCACCGCCGCGACCGCGCAGCTCGACGCCGGACAGGCGCAGCTGGACGCCGGGAAGGCGCAGCTCGCCGCCGCGCAGCAGCAGCTGGACGCCGGCAAGCAGCAGCTGATCGCCGCCGGGCAGCCCACCACCGCGCTCGACGCGCAGCAGGCCCAGCTCGACGCGGGCGAGGCCCAGCTCGCCGCGCAGCAGCAGAAGCTCACCGACGGCCGCACCGAGCTGACGACGCAGACCGCGAAGCTCGACCAGGGCGCCGAGCTCCTCGGCCTCGCGAAGGACATCCGCCTCGTCTCGTCCGACGGGTCCGCCGCGCTCGTGAACGTCGCGTTCGACAAGCCGCGGCTCGAGCTCTCGGAGGAGTCGAAGAACGCCGTCATCGACCACTTCGAGAAGGACCCGATCGCGGGCGTCACGGCCGACTTCTCCACCGAGCTCGCCCAGGGCGTGCCGGAGGTGCTCGGCGTCGGCGAGCTGGTCGGCGTGATCATCGCCGCCATCGTGCTGCTGGTGATGCTCGGCTCGGTGATCGCTGCGGCGCTCCCGCTGGTCACCGCCATCCTCGGCGTCGCCATCTCCGCCGTCGGCACCCTGGCCTTCTCGGGCGTCGTGCAGATGGCCTCCGTCACCCCCGTGCTCGGGGTGATGCTGGGGCTCGCGGTGGGCATCGACTACGCGCTCTTCATCATCAATCGGCACCGCAAGCAGCTGCTCCAGGGCGCGGAGGTGCGGGAGTCGATCGGCCTCGCCACCGGCACGGCCGGCAACGCGGTCGTCTTCGCCGGCGCGACCGTCGTCATCGCCCTGCTCGCGCTCAATGTCACCGGCATCCCGTTCCTCGGCCTCATGGGCACCGCGGGCGCGATCGCCGTGGCCGTCTCCGTGCTGATCGCCATCACGCTGACGCCCGCGCTCCTCGGCCTGGTCGGGATGCGCGTGCTCACCAAGAAGGCCCGCGCCCGCGCGGCCGCCCACGAGCACCGCGCCCAGAAGCCGGTGCGGCCGATGAAGACGTGGCGTGCCGTCGTGACGGTCGTCGCCACCATCGTCGGCCTCCTCGTCATCGCCGCGCCCATCCTGACGATGCGCGTCGGCCTGCCGGACGGCGCCCAGGAGCCCGCCGGTTCCACCACCGCCCGCGCGTACCAGGTGATCGAGGACTCCTTCGGCGCCGGCGCCAACGGCACTCTGCTCGTCTCGGCGACGCTGCCCGCCGGTCTCGACGACGACCAGGTCACCGCGACCCAGCTGACGATCGCGAAGACGCTCGCCGACCAGTCCGACGTCGCCGCGGTCGCCCCGATCGCCGTCTCGGACGACCACCGCCTCACCGCGTTCCAGGTGGTGCCGAAGGAGGGGCCGAGCAGCGCCTCCACCGAGCAGCTCGTGCGCGACCTGCGCGACCTCCCCGCGGTCGGCGACGGCATCACCCTCGGCGTCGCCGGGCAGGCGGCCAGCAACATCGACATCTCCGAGAAGATCGTCGGCATCCTGCCGCTCTACCTCGCGGTGGTCGTCGGCCTGTCGCTGATCATCATGATCGTGGTGTTCCGCTCGTTCGTGGTGCCGCTGATCGCGACGGGAGGCTTCGTGCTCTCGCTGTTCGCGACGTATGGCGCGATCGTGGCCGTGTTCCAGTGGGGCTGGTTCGGGGCGCTGTTCGGCATCCACACGACCGGGCCCATCCTGAGCTTCCTGCCGGTCATCCTGGTCGGCATCCTGTTCGGGCTGGCGATGGACTACCAGCTGTTCCTCTCGACCGGGATGCGGGAGGCGTACGTGCACGGCTCCCCCGCGCGCCTGGCCGTGGCGCAGGGCTTCCGGGCCGGCCGCTCGGTCGTCATCGCGGCGGGCATCATCATGGTGTCGGTCTTCGGCGGGTTCATCTTCTCGGACTCGACCATCATCCGGTCGCTCGGCTTCGGCCTCGCGTTCGGCGTGCTGCTCGACGCCTTCGTGGTGCGCATGCTGCTCATGCCCGCCCTGATGCACCTCGTCGGCCGCGGCGCCTGGTGGCTGCCCCGCTGGCTCGACCGCATCCTCCCGAACGTGGACGTCGAGGGCGCCAACCTCGAACGCCGCCACCATCTCGACGGCACCCCGGTGGACGCGGCGGCCGCCGCCCCCGACACCGCGGCCGACCCGGAGCCCCTCCCCACCCGCTAGCCGTCATCACATTCGTCACGAATGTCGCCTTTGGGCGTCGCTTTCACGACATTCGTGACGAATGTGGAGGCGCGCGCCATCCGCGACAATGGGGTGTGCACAATCTCGGACTCCTCTTCGACGTCGACGGCCCCCTCGCCAGCCCCGTCACCCGCACGATCAACGTGCGCAGCATCGTCACCGACCTCGTCGCCATCGCGGCGGCGGGGGTGCCGATCGCGTTCATCACCGGGCGCTCCGGCGACTTCATCCGCCACCAGGTCGTCGCGCCGCTCCTCGACGCGGGGCTGGGGGATGCGCTCGAGCAGCAGGGCGCCCGGATGTTCGGCGTCTTCGAGAAGGGCGGCGCCTGGGCGGCGATCACGGCCGACGGGATGGGCGAGGTGACGGTCGACGAGTCGGTCGCGTTCTCCCCGGAGGCGGTCGACGGCATCCGCTCCCTCGTGCGCGAGCGGTTCGCCGACACGATGTTCTTCGACGAGACGAAGCGCGCAATGATCTCGGTCGAGCAGCGCACCGACGTGGAGTCCGAGGTCTACAAGGAGGCGCAGCCGCGCTTCGAGGATGCGGCCTACGACCTCCTGACCGGCATGGGCATCGGCCTGCGCCACGGCGAGCGCTCGACCCCCGGCGCCGACGGCACGGTGCCGTTCCGCATCGACCCGACCATCATCTCGACGGACATCGAGTCGGTGCTGCTCGACAAGGACCGCGGCGCGCAGCGGGCCTTCGAGTACTTCGCCGAGCGCGGTCCGCTCCCGCGGCGCTGGCGCTCGGTCGGCGACTCGCGCAGCGACTACAAGATGGCCGACTACGTGCACGATGCCGGCTTCGAGGTCGCGCACGTGGATGTGCGGCCGGCCGACGGCATCCTGGACCGCCCGTACGAGGTGATCACGATCGGCGACGCGATCCACGACGACGCCGGCGCCGAGTTCCTGGCGCACTGGCGCCGCGAGCTCGGGCTGGAGTGACGGCCGCCCGCGTCGCTAGTCCCGCCGCACCATCCGGAGCACGCAGGTGCCTGCGTCGGCCGCGGGGGTGATCCCCGTCACGTCGAGCGGGCCCTCGACCCGGGCGACGACGCTGCAGACCACCGTGCGGTCCACCGTGCAGAGCGAGTCGGCGAACTCGGAACGCAGGGCGCCGAACGGGCAGGTCAGCCGGATCTCGAGGGCCGCCCGGTCGACGCACGGTTCGAAGCCGCAGCGGTCGAGGTAGTCCTCGAGCACGTCGAGCTGGGCGTCGGCGGCGTCGTCCGCATCGGTCGCGCCGCGGTCGAGCGACGGCGGGAACGCCTGGCGATACGCGCGGCCCAGCGCGATCGCGCGGCCGGTCTGGGCGCGGGCACGCTCGCTCGCACCGTCGAGGCCGCGGCTCGCCGAGTAGAGCACCTGCGGACGCCCCCGCACCGTGCGGTGCTCGGTCGTGCGGGTGACCAGGCCGTCGTCGACCAGGCGATCCAGGTGCTCGCGGACGGTGTTGTGGTGCAGGTCGACCGCCTGCGCCAGCCGGGGCGCGGTCTGGGGGCTCTCCTGCTGGAGGCGTTCGAGGAGGCGGAGACGCGGCGACGAGACGAGCGTGCGCCGGATTCCGGTCGTCTCCCGCTGCGCCACGTGCTCTTCCCCGCTCCGCATCCCGGAGCGGGACGCCTCTTCTACGTAGTGTAGAAGGGGCTGCGCACCTGTCACAACGTATGCATTATTTCCGGCGTTCGGTCCGGCGGGGCGCCTCCCCCGGCGACCACGATCGAGGGATGACCGCGACCATCACGGACCCTCCGCAGCAGCGAGCGCTCACCCGCCCGACCCGCAAGGGCAACATCGTGGTGAGCTGGATCACCTCCACCGATCACAAGACCATCGGCTACATGTACATGGTCGCGTCCGGGGTGTTCTTCGCCATCGGCGGGATCATGGCGCTCCTCATCCGCGCGCAGCTGATGGAGCCGGGCCTGCACATCCTGTCGGGCGAGCAGTACAACCAGATGTTCACGATGCACGGCACGATCATGCTGCTGCTCTACGCGATGCCGTTCTTCACGGGCGCGGCCAACGTGATCATCCCGCTGCAGCTCGGAGCCCCCGACGTGGCGTTCCCGCGGCTGAACGCCTTCTCGTTCTGGTGCTTCCTGTTCGGCGGACTCATCGCCGCGGGCGGTCTGCTGACGCCGCAGGGCGCCGCCGACTTCGGCTGGTTCGCCTACCAGCCGCTGGCTTCGACGACGTTCTCGCCCGGGCTCGGGAACACCCTCTGGTTCGCCGGCGCTGTCCTGCTCGGCTTCGCGACGATCTTCTCGTCGGTCAACTTCATCACCACGATCATGACCATGCGCGCGCCCGGCATGACCATGTTCCGGATGTCGATCTTCACCTGGAACACGCTCATCACGTCGATCCTGGCGCTCATGGCGTTCCCGGTGCTCGCCGCGGCCCTCGTCGCCGCCATGGCGGACCGCGTCTTCGGCGCCCACATCTTCGACGCGGCGAATGGAGGCGCGCTGCTCTGGCAGCACCTCTTCTGGTTCTGGGGCCACCCCGAGGTCTACGTGATCGTGCTGCCGTTCTTCGGGATCGTCTCCGAGGTGCTCCCGGTCTTCAGCCGCAAGCCGATCTTCGGCTACAAGACCCTCGTCTACGCCACGGTCGCGATCGCCGCCCTGTCGATCACCGTGTGGGCGCACCACATGTACGTGACCGGAAGCGTGCTGCTGCCCTGGTTCTCGCTCATGACGATGCTCATCGCGGTGCCGACCGGCGTGAAGATCTTCAACTGGGTCGGCACGATGTGGCGGGGTTCGCTGACGTTCGAATCGCCCATGCTCTTCGCCATCGGGTTCCTGATCAACTTCACGTTCGGCGGCCTGACCGGGGTCATCCTCGCCTCCCCTCCCCTCGACTTCCACGTCTCGGACACGTACTTCGTCGTCGCGCACTTCCACTACGTCCTGATCGGCGCGGTCATCTTCGCGACCTTCTCCGGCCTCTACTACTGGTGGCCGAAGTGGACGGGGCGGATGCTCAACGAGACGCTCGCCACGTGGAACTTCTGGCTGCTGTTCATCGGCTTCCACATGACGTTCCTCATCCAGCACTGGCTCGGCGTCATCGGCATGCCGCGGCGCTACGCCACCTACCTGCCCCAGGACGGGTTCACCTGGATGAACCAGCTCTCGACGCTCGGCTCGGCCGTGATGGCCGCGTCGATGATCCCGCTGCTGGTCAACATCTACCTGACCTGGCGTCGCGCGCCGAAGGTCACCGTGAACGACCCGTGGGGCACCGGCCGATCGCTCGAGTGGGCGACCAGCTGCCCGCCGCCGCGGCACAACTTCACGTCGATCCCGCGCATCCGCTCGGAGTCGCCCGCGTTCGACCTGCACCACGGCACCGGCGCCGAGCTCGCGCCGCTGACGACCGGCGCGGCCGAGGAGCCGGAGCCGGCCCGATGAGCAGCGCGACGGCGATGACGGTCGACGAGGCCGAACGCATCCGCCGGCAGGCCCGGCGCGGGACGCTCGACCTGGGCCTCCCCGGCACCGGCGAGATCGTCCGGGATGCGGAGCGCACCTGCGCGCGGGCCGAGCTGTGGGGCGCCACTCCGCACGCGCGCCGTCACTCCGCGGCCGGCGCCGTCGCGATCGCCGCGGCGACCACGCTCGTCGTGTGCGTCTGCCTGCTCCCCTGGCCGGTGTGAACCGATGACGACCGCCTCCCGGCTCGACCCGAGGCCGCGCCTCCTCGCGATCTGGCTGATCGTCGCGGGCGCCATCGGCCTGGCGGCGGCCTTCCTCCTGACGATCGACAAGCTGGACATGCTGCGCGACCCGAACGCGCAGCTGACCTGCAGCGTCAACGTCCTGATCGGATGCGCGACGAACCTCGCCTCCTGGCAGGGCTCGCTGCTCGGGTTCCCGAACCCGCTGCTCGGGCTGATCGGCTGGACGGCGACGATCGCCGCGGGTGTCGCCGTGCTGGCGAGCCGCGGCGGTCTGTCGCGGTGGTTCTGGATCGCCTTCAACGCGGGCGTCGTCCTCGCGCTGGCGCTGGTGGTGTTCCTCATCACGGCGTCCCTCACCGCGCTGCACATCCTCTGCCCGTGGTGCATGGTCACGTGGGCGGTCACCATCCCGACTTTCTGGGGCGTCACGCTGTACAACCTGAAGTCGGGGAACATCCCCCTTCCCGAGCGGGCGCGCCGGGTGTGCGCGACGCTCTACGGCTGGGTGCCGCTGATCACGGTCGCCTGCTACGCGATCGTGGCCGTGCTCGCGCAGGTGCAGCTCGATTGGATCCACCGGGCGTTCGTGTGACGACCTAGGCTGGCGGAGGATCGCACCGCGACGAGGCGGGCGTCCGGAGGAGGCAGCATGACCGCCGCGTTCGTCTACGACGCCGTGCGCACGCCGTTCGGCCGCTACGGCAAGGCCCTGGCCGGGGTCCGCCCCGACGACCTGGCGGCCTCGACGCTGCGCGCCCTGGTGGACCGGCATCCCGGGCTCGACCCGGCGGCGATCGACGATGTGCTCCTCGGGGATGCCAACCAGGCCGGCGAGGACAACCGCAACGTGGCCAGGATGGCCGTGCTGCTGGCCGGACTGCCGGTCACGGTTCCGGGTGCCACGGTGAACAGGCTGTGCGGCTCGGGGGTCGAGGCGGTCGTGCAGGCGAGCCGCGCCGTCGAGACGGGGGACGCCTCCCTCGTCGTCGCGGGCGGCGTCGAGTCGATGTCGCGAGCGCCGTGGGTGCTCCCGAAGACCGACCGGCCGTATCCCGCCGGCGACCAGGCGCTGGTCTCCACGACGCTCGGCTGGCGCCTCGTGAACCCGGCGATGCCGGCCGCCTGGACCGTGCCGCTCGGAGAGACGGCGGAGCTGCTCGCCGACCGGTTCGGCATCCCGCGCGAGGAGCAGGACGCGTTCGCGCTGGAGTCGCACCGCCGCGCCGCCGCCGCGTGGGACGCCGGTGCCTACGCCGCCGAGGCCGTGCCGGTGCCCGGGGTTCCGCTCGAGCGGGACGAGAGCATCCGTCCCGACACGACGGCGGAGGCGCTGGCCGGTCTGGCGCCGGCGTTCCGGCGCGAGGGAGGCACGGTCACGGCGGGCAACTCCTCGCCGCTCAACGACGGGGCTGGTCTGCTGCTGCTCGGCGCCGAGGGCGCTCTCGACGCGGCGCCGCTGGCGCGCATCGTCGCCCGCACGGTCGTCGGCAACGAGCCCGACGCCTTCGGGATCGCTCCGGTCGCGGCGGTCGAGCGCGCCCTCGCCCGCACGGGCCTGACATGGGACGACGTGGACCTGGTGGAGCTGAACGAGGCGTTCGCCGCGCAGTCCCTCGCCTGCCTGCGGCTCTGGCCGGGGCTCGACCCGGCGAAGGTCAACGTGCACGGCGGCGCGATCGCCATCGGGCACCCGCTCGGCGCCTCCGGGGCCCGGATCGTCGGGCACCTCGCGCACGCTCTCGCGGCGCGCGGCGGCGGGATCGGCGTCGCGGCGATCTGCATCGGCGTCGGCCAAGGCATGGCGGTCATCCTGCAGTCCTGACCCCGAGCGCGTTCCGGCAGCCGCGAGGCAGCACGAAGTGCACGCGAAACCGGCGAGGCGGCGGACTGTTCGCCGACTCGCCACCCGGCGGCCCGAGAGTGGTTAGGTAAGGCTTGCCTAAGTGGAGACGCTCGGCTAGCGTCGGAGACGTGCCCGCCCACTTCCTCCTCGTCGGCGACGAGACCGATCTCCCCGTGCTCCAGCCGCTCGTCTCGCGCCTGCCGGTCGACGCCTACGGGCAGATCTACCTCGAGGTTCGCGACGGGATGGACGCGATGATCTGGCCCGTGCCACCGGGCATCCAGGTCACCTGGCTCGTCCGCGGCGACCGGCACGCGGCCCGGGGCGACCTGGCGATGCGCGCCGTCGCCGCGTGGATCGACGAGTGGATGCCGGAGGCGATGGGCGAGGAGCAGGCCCCGTTCGTGATGTGGCTCGGCTGCCGCGGCAACACCCGCGCGGACGCGGTGTTCGGCGACCTCGGCGCCCGCATCGAGTCGCGCCGCGCGCATCCCGGCGCCGCCTGACCGGACCCGCGCCAGGCGGGTCAGTCGTCGGAGGCGACGCCCGCCGACGCCCGCAGGCGCGCGACGATCGGGCCGAGCGCGAACGCCACGAGCAGCAGCACGACGATCCCCACGGCGAGCGGGACGCTCCCGCCGACGAGGGTCGGCAGGTTCTGGAGGATCAGCACCAGGAACACGACCAGCCCGAGCAGCCCGAGGGCCGGCGCGACAGCCCGCCGCCAGAGCGAGGCCGCGCTGCGGTTGCGGGCGAAGAAGACGAGCACGGCCACGCTGGTGATGCCGAGCAGGAGCACGACGCCGACCGACGAGAACCCGGCGAGCCAGGTGTAGTACTGGTTGATCGGGTCGAGGCCGGTCGCGGCTCCCACGACCAGCAGCACGCCGACGACGACGCCCGCGGCGAGGGAGGCGCGGTGCGGCGACCCGAAGCGCGTGTGCGCGTGCCCGAGCCGCCGCGGCAGGGCGGCGCGGCCCGAGAGGGTGAACACGTACCGCGACACGATGTTGTGGAACGACAGGATGCACGCGAACAGGCTGGTCACGAACAGCACCTGGATGATGTGCTCGCCCACCGTGCCGAGGTACCGCTGCGTCACGTCGGAGAGCAGCGTGCCGCCGTGGTCCGCGGCGGTCTTCACGACCGTCGAGTCGCCGACCGCGCTGATGAGCGCCCAGCTGGAGAGCGCGTAGAAGACGCCGATCAGCACGAGCGAGAGGTAGGTGGCGCGCGGGATGGTGCGGTCGGGGTCGCGCGCCTCGTCGCGGAACACCGCGGTCGCCTCGAAGCCGATGAAGCTCAGGATGGCGAACAGGATCCCGATGCCCGGAGCGCCCGAGAGGATCGCGGACGGCGTGACGATTCCGGTGGACAGCCCCTCCGGGCCTCCCCCGCTGAAGACGATGGCCGCATCCAGCACCAGGACGATCGCGACCTCGGCGATGAGGAGCACGGCGAGCACGCGGCCGGAGAGCTCGATGTTGCGGTAGCCGAGAAACGCCACGACGGCGAACGCGACGAAGGCGTAGATCCACCAGGGGATGCTGGGCACCCCGTACGAGCCGAGCAGCGAGTCCACGCCCGGGCCGATCAGGCCGAAGACGGCCGCTTCGAGCGTGAGGTACGACAGCAGGGCGGCGAAGCCCGTGCCGAGCCCCGCGCTGCGGCCGAGGCTGCGGTCGACGTAGGAGTAGAACGCGCCGGCCGACTTCACGTGCGGGGTCATCGTCGTGAAGCCCACGGCGAAGAGCAGCAGCACGACGGTCGCGATGATGAACGTGGCGGGGAAGCCGGCGCCGTTGCCGACGGCGATGCCGAGCGGCACGGGTCCGCCGATCACGCCGAGGGGCGACGCGGCGGCGACCACCATGAACACGATGGAGGCGACGCCGAGGTTGCCTCGGAGCCGGGAGCGGGCGGGTGCGTCCGCCGGGGCGGTCGTCGCGGTCTGGTCGTCGATGGCCATGGGGGTCCTCGCGGTTCGGGAAGGGGTGCAGGAAGGCGGTGCACGCTGGAGGGCGGTGCACGCTGGAGGGAATGTAGCGTCGCGGCCGCCCCGCCGTCTCGGCCGGTTACCGAATGTTGCCGGCGACGGGTTCGCCGAGCGTCACGGCGGCGGCGGGATGCGTCGCCGCGATGCGCGGTCCGGTCGCGCCGAGCTTCTCCCGCAGCGTCCCGGGGCGGTACGCGGTCTGGTAGCGGCCGCGACGCTGCAGCTCGGGCACGAGCAGGTCGACGACGCCCTCGAACGTCTCGGGGACGGCGGCGGCGGCGAGGTTGAACCCGCCCACGCCGGTCTGGTCGACCCACTCCTCCAGCGCGTCCGCGACCGTCTCGGCCGACCCGGCGATGACCGGGCCGTCGCCGCCGATGCGGGCGTACTCCGCGATCTCGCGCACCGTCCACGCGCGGTCCGGGTCGGCGGCGCTGAACGCACGGACGACGGACTGGATGGCGTTGGACTCCTGATCGCGCAGCACCGCGTCGGGGTCGAGGCGGGAGAAGTCGATGCCGGTCCAGCCCGACATCAGCGTCAGCGCGCCCTCGGTGGAGGCGACGGCGAGGTACTCGTCGAGGCGTCGCTGCGCCTCGGCGTCGGTCTCGGCGACGATGACCGTCTGCTGGTTGATCACGGCGACGGCGTCGGGGTCGCGCCCGGCTTCGCCGACGGCCTCCCGGAGCGCGGCGACCTGCGCGGCCAGCACCTTCTTCGAGGGAGCGGCCACGAACACGTTCTCGGCGTGGCGGGCGGCGAACGCGACACCGCGCGGGGAGGCGCCCGCCTGGAACAGGAACGGGGTGCGCTGCGGGCTCGGCTCGCTGAGATGGATGCCCGGCACGCGGAAGAACTCGCCCTCGTGCTCGATCGGGTGCACGCGGTCGGGGTGGGCGTAGACGCCGGTCTCCGCGTCCGCCACCACCGCGTCGTCGTCCCAGCTGCGCTCCCACAGCTTGTAGGCGACCTCCAGGTACTCCTCCGCGATCTCGTAGCGGCGGTCGTGCGCCTCCTGCCCGCTCACGCCCAGGTTGAGGGCGCCGCTGTTCAGGTAGCTCGTGACGACGTTCCAGCCGATGCGCCCGCGCGTCAGGTGGTCGAGCGTCGACATGCGGCGCGCGAACGGGTAGGGATGCTCGAACGAGACGCTCGCGGTGACACCGAAGCCCAGGTGCTCCGTCGCCGCGGCCATCGCCGGGATGACCTGGAGGGGGTCGTTGACCGGCACCTGGACGCCGCCGCGCAGGGCCGCATCCCGGCTGCCGCCGTAGACGTCGTAGACGCCCAGCACGTCGGCGAGGAAGACGGCGTCGATCAGCCCGCGCTCGAGCGTCTGCGCCAGCCCGGTCCAGTAGTCGAGGTCGAGGTAGCGGCGCGACTCGTCGCGCGGGTGCCGCCAGAGGCCGGGCGAGAGGTGCCCGACCGAGTTCATCGTGAACGCGTTGAGGCGGATCTGCTGCGCCATCCCGTCGCCGCCGCTCAGATCCAGGAGTGGCGGGCGGGGAGCGTGCCGTTGAGCACGTAGTCGCCGACGATGACCGGCTTCCAGCGCACCGGGTCGTGCAGCGTGTGCACGCGCGCATTGCGCCAGTACCGGTCGAGCGCCTTGGCGCCGAGGGTCGAGCGGGTGCCGCCCAGTTCGAGCAGGCGACTGGCGGCCTCGAGCGCGAGCTCGGTCGTCAGCACCTTCGCGCGGGCGACGGCGATGGAGGCCGCGGCGACATTGTGCTCGTCGGCCGCGGGCTTCGCGGCGTCGACGGCCTCCCCCGCCTTCTCGGTGAGGGCCTCCGCGGCGGCGAGGTCGATGTCGAGGCGCCCGACGCGTTCGAGGGTGAGCGGGTCCTTGGCGGCGGAGTCCACCCCGCTGTCGATCCAGGGGCGGGCGGCGCGCACCGCCTCGTGGGTCTCGCGGATGGCTCCCCGGGCGATGCCGAGGTCGATCGCGAGGGTGGTCAGCTGGGCGAACGGCCCCGCGATGGTCGGGTTCTCGTACTCGGTGTGCATCGGGAACACCCGGTCGGCGGGCACGCGCAGCCCCTCCAGCAGGACGGTGCCGCTGGAGGTCGCCCGCTGGCCGAATGCGGACCAGTCGTCGACGACGGTGAGGCCGGCGCTGTCGCGCTCGGCGAAGACCAGCTGCTCGAGGCCGCTCTCGTCGACGGCGAGCACGGGGATCCAGTGCGCGTACGCGGAGCCCGTCGAGTAGAACTTGCGCCCGGTCACGACGACCTCGTCGCCGTCGGCCACCAGCCGGGTCTGGATCTCGGCGACGTTCTTGCCGCCCGCCTCCGAGAAGGCGTTGGCGAAGCGCGCGCCGGCCAGGACGAGGCCGAAGAAGAACGCCTTCTGCTCCTCCGTTCCGGAGAGGCGGATGTCTTCGACGAGGCAGAAGTGGTTCTGCGGGATCTGCCCGAGCGACGGCTCGACGGCCGAGACGGTCGCGATCACGTCGGCGAGGGTGGCCTGCGAGACGTCGGCGCCGCCGTGCTCGCGCGGGATGGTGATGGCCCAGAGCCCGGTCGCGCTGAACGCATCCACGACCTCGGCGGGGATGCGGCGTTCGGCGTCGATCTGCGCCGCGTACGGGCGCACGGACTCGGCGAACTCGCGGGCGACCGCGCGCGCCTCCGTGTCGGAGGCGATCACCCGGGCGCGGGGCGGGGCGGTGGTGACGTCGGTGTCGGCGGTCATGGCTGATCCTTCGGGGGGGGCGGGAGGGGTCCGTCCCGAAACGGTAGTGCGGGCGCGACCGGGCTCGCTCGCTTCCCGAAACGTGCGGTAACAACCGGGTGGCCCGCGGTGGGAGGATCGAGCGTGCCCCTCTCGCCGCTCGTCTTCGTCCACGGTCTGTTCGGCCCGTTCGCCGACGCGCGGACGTTCGCGGAGCTGGCCCCGGCGCACTGCTCGGCGCCCGACCTGCGCGGGTACGGCGCCGCCGCGGGCGAGGCCGTGACCGTCGACGGCCAGGTCGAGGCGCTCCGGGATCATGTCGACCGCCTGCACGGGGAGACCCCGGTCGTGCTCGTCGCGCACTCGATCGGGGCGGTCTACGCCTTCCGGTTCGCCGACGAGTCGCCCGAGCGCGTCGCCGGCCTTGTCACCGTGGAGGGCAACTTCTCGCTCGCGGACGCCTTCTGGTCGCGTTCCCTCGCGGCGATGGCCGAGGCGGAGGCGCGTGCAGAGATCGAGACGCATCTCGCCGATCCCGCCGCCTTCCTCGCGTCCGACGGCATCGAGCCGAGCGAACGGCTGCAGGAGGCGGCGGCGAGCGCGCTCGCGTTCCAGCCCTGGCGCACGGTGTGGGAGTCCGCTCGCGCGGTCGTCGAGGAGACCGCGTCGCCTCAGTACGAGGCCCGGCTCCGGCGGGTCTTCGGCCGTACGGCGGTCTCCCTCGTCGCCGGCTCCCGGAGCGCGGCCGGGTGGGACGTGCCCGGGTGGGCGCGACGGGAGGCGCGCGGCGACGCCATCGTCCCGGAGGCCGGCCACCTGATGATGCTCGAACGGCCGGAGCGGTTCGGGCGTGTTCTGCGGGAGATCCTGTTGACAGTTTGAATTCTAATGATTAGAGTTCTAACTATGACATCGAGAACCGAGCGGCTGGCCGACCTCCTGCGCACCATCCTGTTCGCGCAGCGGGCCGCCGGGGAGGAGTGGATCCGCCAGAGCGGGCTCACCCGCTCCCAGTCGTTCACCCTCGCCTACCTCGACGAGAACCAGGACCGCGGAGTGATCGCCCGCGAACTGGCCGAGATGTCCGGTACCACGCCGGCCAGCGTCACCAGCCTCCTGCAGGGGCTGGAGGAGCGCGGCTACATCACGCGCGAGCCGTCCCCGACGGACTCCCGCGTGAAGCTCATCCGCGCCACCGCGGAGGGCTCCCGGGTCGTCTCCGGGTTCGACGACGTCATGACCGCGGCGCAGGAGCGCATCTTCGCGGTGCTCGACGACGCCGACCAGGACGCCCTCATCGCCCTGCTCCAGCCGCTCGCCGACTCCATCGTCGAAGCGGGCGACGCTCCGCCGCCCGGCACCACCGAGCGCAGCCGCCGCCGCTAGCCGGCCTCCGCCGCGCGCCGGCACGCCGCTCGTCGGCACCCGCCGCCGGCATCCCTCTGATCACCAGGCTTCCCAGCCGTTCACCGGAACGGAGACATCGTCATGTCCTCATCCAACCGCCTCACCCTGTCATCGGCCCCCATCTGGCGGGCGCTCGTGCACCTCTGCGTGCCCATGATCGCCGGCTTCTCGGTCGGCGCCGTCTACAACATCATCAACGCCGGCTTCGTCGGCGCCCTCCACTCCACCCCGCTGCTCGCGGCGCTGACGTTCTCCCTCCCGGTCTTCGCGCTGGTGATGGCGGTCGGCGGCGTCTTCGGCGTCGGCGGCGGCACGTTCGTCTCTCGCCTCCTCGGATCGCAGGAGGAGCCGGGGGCGGATGTGGACGCCGCGGCCACGCGCATCAAGCAGGTCTCGTCGTTCACCTTCTGGGGTGCGATCGCCGGCGGCGTCGTCATCGGCGTGCTCGGCGTGATCTTCGCGACGCCGATCGCCATGGCGGTCGGGGCGTCCGGAGCCTCCCTCGCCCCGACCGCCCTGTACATCGGCGCGATGTTCGCCTTCGCCCCGATCTACGTCTCGGCCTTCGCGCTCGAGCAGCTCGTGCGGGCGGAGGGTGCGGCCGTCGCCTCCATGACCGGCCTCATCGCCTCCACCATCGCGAACCTCGTCTTCGACGTGATCTTCATCCTCGGCCTCGGCTGGGGCGTGCTCGGCGCCGGCATCGCGCTCGGCCTCTCGAACATCGTGACCGTCGCCTACTACGTCTGGTGGCTCTCGCGCCGCAGCGAGTCCGTCTCGCTCGCGCCGCGGTTCTTCCGCGCCGACCGCGAGATGCTCACCACCGTGTTCGGCGTCGGCGCCTCCGAGCTCCTGATGTCGTCGTTCCTCATCGTCACCACCCTCGTCATGAACTGGATCGCGATCGCCTACGGCGCCTCCCTGCTCGCCGCGATGGGCGTCGCGCTGCGCATCGCCCAGCTGCCCGAGATGATCTGCATGGGCGTCTTCATGGGCGCCATCCCGCTGTTCGCCTACGCCTTCGGCGCCCGCAACGGCGCCCGGCTGCGCAAGGCCATCACCGGCAGCGCCGTCGCCATCGCCGGGATCGTGCTCGTCTTCTCCACGATCGTCTTCCTCTTCCGCGACCAGGTGTTCGCCCTCTTCAGCGCCGACCCGTCGGTCATCGAGGACGGCACCCTCATCCTCACCGCCATGCTCGTCTCCACCCTGTTCAACGGCTTCACCGGCCTGATCATCGCCGTCTTCCAGGCCACCGAGCAGATGCGCAACGCGACGATCATGTCGGTCGCGCAGGGCATCCTGTTCATCCCCGTCGTGCTCATCGGCAACGCGGTGTTCGGGATCACCGGCGTCATCTGGGCGATGACGGTCACGGAGCTGCTGGTGCTCGTCCTCGGCGCCGCCCTGTTCGCCGCGTCGCGGAAGGCGCTGGTCGCCACTCCCGAGCAGGCGGAGGCGGCGCTCGCGGCCGCAGAGGAGGCGATGGCGGCGTGAGGGCTGATCGCCCCCGGGGCAGGCGTCCACGAGCCCACGCTGGCGGCACCGGATATGGAATCGGGAACGGCCCCTCCGTATAGGCGGACGGACTGAAACGGGCGTTGCATGACGGGTGGTGGAGCGGAGGCCCACGACGTCGAGGTCGGCTGGCGCGACATCTCCGACGGCGGCTTCTGAAAACTCGACGCGCGCTCAGGTGACGATCAAAGGCCCGGCGCCGCTAAAGTCGATCGGACCATCACTGCGGGGGCACCAAATGATGATTGCTGCGAGCGACAACACCCCGGTGCTTGACGCCGACAGCCTTCTCCGGATGGCTCAGACCGAATTCGGTGCAGAGAACGTCACCTTCTACCCGAGCCGACGACCGCAATACACCGAGTACCAGGTGATGGTCGAGGAACCCGATCAGCCGTCCTTCCGCGTGGAGAAGTACAGCGACGGTCACCTCAGCACCGATGGCACTCCGGACCAGGCCTACCGCGTCGCCGCCGCCGTCCGAGCCAGTCTGCCGGATGTCTTCCCGCGTGTCGTTCTCGTCAACGACGACGCGAGCGAGTACGTCGACCTCGAGCCAGGGATGGGCGCAGGCGATATCGCTCACGCTTGGCGCGATGTGTCGGAAGGTGGGTTCTGACGAACCGGCGCTGAGCCACCAGTCGGCGTCGACGAGCAGCCAGAACGTCACCCTGACGCTCGCGACACCGCCATCAGTCCTCGATGACGACCAGCGACCCCAGGGGCAGCGCGTTCACGGCGTCGATCGCGGCGGCGGGCAGCCGCACGCAGCCGTGGGAGACCGCGCCGCTGCTCTGCTCGAAGTAGTGGATGCCGATCAGGCCGCCGTCGGAGCCGCCGAAGGGCTCGTCGGCGGCGGTGGCGTGCAGGGAGGTGAGCTGGATCGGGTGTTCCGGCTGGCCCTGGTCGGCATCGGTGTAGCGGGCCTGCAGGTAGCCGGTCACGCCGGTCGGTGTCGGGGTCTCGTCGGTGCCGACTCCCACGCTCCAGGAGTCCGTCACCGTGCCCGCGGCGTCGAGGATGCTCAGGGTCTGCGCGGCGACCGAGATGCGCACCGACGTCGCGAGCGTCTTCTTGCCGGACAGGCTGGCCGCCGGCATCCAGGCCGCGGTCTGTGCCGGGGCGGCGGGCTCGCCGGCGGCGACCTGGGAGGGCAGGACCTGACGGGCGGGGGTGAGCACGAGCGCCCACGGTCCGTCGATCCGGACCGGGACGACGACCGTCCGCTGGCCCCGGAAATCCGTGGCCGGGATGCGGGCGACCGGAGTGCTGAAGTCCGCGGCGAACAGCGGGGCGTCGAACATGACCCGGCAGGCCGCGGGGGCGGCGATCGGTTCCGCGGGCGCGGGCAGGAGGCCGGGGATGACCGCGTCGTAGACGGCCGCCGGCAACGCCGCGATCTCGGAGCGCGAGAGGGACGGGACGGCGGGCATCGGGGCGGCCGCGGTCGCCGTCGCGCTGGGCGTCGGCGGTGCGCTGGTCTGCGGAGCGCTCGGTGAGCCGCAGGCGGCCAACGACAGGGTCGCGACCACGGACACGGCGACGGCGAGGACTCGGGACTTCGGCATTGTTCTCCTCGACACGGGTGGCAGGACGGACGGACGGCGTGGGTGTGTGGAAAGCGCAATGGCCGGCGGCACCGTGGGTGCCGCCGGCCAGGGGATGACGGAGGTCAGCCCGAGACGCGCGGGCTGGCGACGGGGTCGCCGGCCGGGGTGAGCGTCGCCGGAGTCGTGGAGTCCTCCGGGGCGCCGCCGACCTCGATCGCCGGGCCGGTCACCGCGACGCTGATCGACTGCGAGAGACCCGAGGTGGCACCGTCGAAGGTGAACTCGATGGTCCCGGCCTCGACCGTTCCGCCGATGATGGTCCAGGTGAAGCCGACGAGACCGAAGCGGTCCGCCGTCTCGGTGTGGGTGAAGGTGTAACCGGCGTACGTGATCGTCACGGCCACCGATTCGCCGGGCGTGTAGCCGCCCGCGGCGACGGTGACGCCGCCGTCGGGGTCGATCAGCTCGGCCGTGGTGATGGTGTCGGAGCTGGTCCAGATGCCCTTCTCCCAGAGGAGGGTCAGCGGGACCTCGGCGGCGGTGTTGCCCGAGCCGTCGGTCGCGACGACGGCGAGGTAGCCGTGGTCGTAGTCCGCGTCGGCGGGGAGGTCCGCGTCGACGGACGGGGTCCAGTCGAGCACGATGGCGCCGGTGTCGTCGCTCGCCGTGATGGTGCTGTCGAGCTCCACCGTGCCGGTCGGCTCGACGTCCACGAGGGAGACGGTGACATCGGCGCTCAGGTCGAAGCCGGAGCCGGTGACCGCGAGGCCGGAGCCCCAGTCGCCGATCGTGAACGTGGTCGACGCGACCGAGATCTCCGCGCCGGCCGCGTTGGCGGGGACGGCGGAGAGCGACAGTGCGCCGACGACGGCGACAGCACCGAGAACGGACGCGGCGCGCACCTTGGTGGTGGAAAGCATGGAACTCCCTGTGGTGAGGTAGACGGGCGAGTTCGCCCACAGGCGAATCTAGGAGAGCGTCTGCTACCCCTTCCGGCTTCTCGCCGGATTTCAGTAACCCGCCACGAGGATGCAGTAGTCCGCGCGAACGGTTACGCATCCGACCCCGCCGCTGGCCCACTGGAGACGGTCGACCTCCCCTCGGACGGGGGAGGCCGGACTCTTGACACGCCCCGTGCGATTCTGATCACAGGCGGCTGGTTTGTTCGCCCGTCGTAAACGTTGTGTTACCAGTCCGTTTCCGCGGCCCCGTAGGGCCCCAGGGTGCCCATACCCTCCTTTCTGAGAGACCGTTCAGCTCGGCTCTCGTGCTCCTCCTCGCCGCCCGGACCGGCTGCTTCGCCATGCCCGGGCGACTCCCCCCACGCCCCCGAGCTAGGAGAACCGTGCCAACACGCCTGCCCGTCCGACGGCGGATCGCCCTCACCGTCGCCGCCGCCCTCATCCCCGTCGTCGCCCTCACGACGGCCCCCGCCGCCCTCGCGGCGCCCGCTCCCGACCCGGTGGTCGCCTCCGGATCCGACTGGGCGGTCACCACCTCCCCCGGCGGCTACCTCGTCTCGCTCGACCTCGACGAACCGCTGCCGATGGTCGACGACGCCCCGACCATCGTGGTCGACGGCGAGCCGATCGGCCTCGCCACCGAGTCCGCCGACGGACTGACCCTCGGGGTCGTCACCACCGACCCCGCTGTCGCGAGCGCCTCCTCCGTCACCAAGGGATGGTCGAGCGGCGCCGACGACAAGGCCGCCGAGACGCCCGAGGCCCCGGCGACGCCGGCCGTCCCCGAGAACACGACCCTCACCAAGCAGCTGAAGTCGTTCGCACAGCTCGCCGCCGTGGAGGACCCGGCCGACCTCGGCTCGTACACGGTCACCGAGGCGGAGTACGACTTCGGCGACCAGGCCGTTCCGCTGGCCGCCATCGGAGGCATCCGCGGTGAGCTCACCGGCAAGATGTACCTGACGAACGCGACCGGCGCGCGCCCGACCGTCGTCCTGCTGCACGGCCGCCACACCTCCTGCTCGGGCACCGGCGCCAACCCGCTGCGCTGGCCCTGCGGACCGACCCAGATGAACATCCGCTCCTACCTCGGCTACGAGGGCACGGCGCGGGCGCTCGCCTCCCGCGGCTACAACGTGCTGTCGATCGCGGCGAACGCGGTCAACTCGAACGACAACCAGCTCGCCCTCGACTACGGCGCGCAGGCGCGCGGCCGGCTCGTCCTCGACACCCTCGGGATGCTGGCGAAGGCCACGGCCGGCGACGCGGTCGCGTACGACGACATCACCACGGCGACCGACACCGTCCCGAGCACGACGACGACGCGCACCCTCGACGAGGCGCTCCTCCGCGCGACCACCCGCACCGACCAGCCGGCCGCGGCATCCGGGATCACCGCCGCGTCGCTGAAGGGACGCTTCGACCTCGGGCACGTGGGCATCATGGGCCACTCCCGCGGCGGCGAGGGCGTGGTCTCGGCCGCGACTCTCAACCAGGCGCTCGCGAAGCCCTACGGCATCGAGTCGGTGCTCCCGCTCGCACCGGTGGACTTCGGCCGCATGACGCTGCCCGATGTGCCCACCGCCGTGTTCCTCCCCTACTGCGACGGCGACGTCTCCAACCAGCAGGGCCAGCACTTCATCGACGACTCGCGCCACGCGTTCGACGACGACGTGCTCCGCTCCGCCGTCTGGGTCATGGGGGCGAACCACAACTTCTTCAACACCGTGTGGACGCCGGGACTCTACCCGGCCGCCACGGGTGACGACTGGCGCACGACCGACACCACGTCGACCTGCGCGACCACCAACCCGACACGCATGACCGCGGCGCAGCAGTACCAGGTCGGCGTCAGCTACATGACCGGCTTCTTCCGCCTCACGATGGGCGGCGAGACCCGGTTCCAGTCGCTGTTCGACGGATCGGTCAAGCCGTCCACCGCGTCGACGGCGTACGCCGACGTGCGGACGATGGCGACGCAGCCCGCCTCGAAGACCTCCCTGGTGAACGACTTCACCGAGACGAGCTCCCTGGTCCGGGTCTCGGGAGGCGCCACCGCGGCGGTCTGCACCAACCTGACCGGCCGCACGGTGCCGCAGTCGCTCCCGTTCTGCGCCACGACCAAGGCCTCCGCCCAGGTGCCGCACTGGACCCCCGGCTCGTTCGCGCCGAACGTGCCCGAGTTCCCCGTCACCCGGTTCCTCTGGACGGGGGCGTCGACCACCGACCCCGCCGTCCCGAGCACCGGCGAGCTGCGCGTGACCGTCCCGGCGAAAGACCGCGACGCCTCCCGCCACTCCCAGCTCACGCTGAAGACGGCGCCCGACGAGGCCGTGCAGACCGGCACCGACTTCCGCATCACCGTCGTGGACGGCGCGGGCAAGACGTTCGCGACCACCGCCTCCGCGGTGAACCCGCTCGCGGTCAACCGGATGCCCGGCGGGACGAACACGACGCTGAACAAGGTGGTCCTGCAGCAGCTGACCATCCCGACCTCCACCATCACCGGCATCGACCTGACGGACGTGCGCGAGGTGCGCCTCACCGCCGCGGTCGGCGCGGACGGCACCGGCACGGGAGGCGTCTACCTCTCCGACCTGGCCTTCGACACCCCCTCCGTCGGCACCGCCGTGGTGCAGACCCGGACGACGGTGAACGTCGCACCCACCACGGTCGAGGAGGGCGACGGCCCCGGCACCGCCGACGTCGCGGTCTACCTGAACCGCGCGGAGAAGTCGGCGGTCACGGCCTACGTCTCGGTCATCGGCTCGGCGACCGCCGCGGTCGGGATCGGGATGGAGAAGGTCGCCTTCGCCCCCGGCGAGACCTGCAAAGCGGTCACCGTCCCGACGCTCGGGAACACCGCCACCTCGGCGGCACCCAGCTCGGCCTTCAAGGTGAGCGTCACGAATAGCACCAACGCCGTCATGGGCGCGAGCGCGTTCGCCAACCTCACCGTGCGCGAGGACGACGGGGTCACCGGCGCCGCCCCGGCGCTCGCCCCGGTCGGAGAGCAGGGCGACGTCTGCGCCGAGCTCGCCGCCGCCACGACCCCGGTCCCGCTCGAGACCTCGGCGGAGGATGTGGCACCGGGAGGCTCGTTCACCCTCCGCGCGACCGGCTACCGTGCCGGTGAGACGGTGGCGTTCCGCTACGGCGCGACCGACCTCGGCACGCAGGTCGCGGCCACGGACGGCACCGCCTCGGTCGTGGTGACCGTGCCGGAGGACGCGGACCTCGGCCCCGCGGAGGCGACGGCGTCGGGCTCCGGCTCGGGCCGTGCGGCGACCGTGTCGGTCTCGGTGCTCGCGCCGACGGAGACGACCGTCACGGTGACACCGGCAAAGACGACGGCGGGGCAGAAGGTCACCTTCACCGCCACGGTCACCGGCCGCGACACCGCGGGCACGGTCGCCTTCCTCGACGGAGGCGAGCCGGTGGCCGCTCCGACCGCGACGGCCTCCGCGCTCGGCGGGGTGGATGCGGCGGGCGCTCAGGCTGCTGCCGCCGCCGCTGCGCCGACGGTGCTCGGTGAGGTGACGATCGTGGACGGCGTCGCGACGCTGACGCTCCCCGGCGGCCTCGCGGCGGGCGATCACGCGATCACCGCCTCCTTCGCCCGCACCGCGACGGCGAGCGCCTCCACCTCCGACCCGATCACGGTGACCGTCGCCCCGGCGGCCTCCACCGGTGGATCCGGGACGGACGGATCCGGTTCGGCCGGGTCCGGGGCGGGCGCCTCGTCGAGCGGCGCGAGTGCGCTGGCCGCGACCGGATCGGCGGTCGGGCTCTGGCTGCTCGGCGGCGTGACCGTCCTGCTCGCGGGAGCCGGCCTCCTCGCCCTCTCGCGCCGCCGCCGCACCGCCTCGTAATCCCGGGCTCGCCCAGCAGTCGAGTACGCAGCAAGGAGACCGCCGAGTACGCAGAGGATTCGCGTACTCGGCGGTTTGCTGCGGGCGGGGCGGGGCGGGGTCAGCGGGCGGCGAGGCGGAGGAGGTGGGCGGCGGCCGGGGAGGCGGGTTCGGCTCCCGCGCCGGTGCCCGCGCCCCAGATCGCGGTGAGCGGGCGGATGACGCGCAGGTCGCGCACCCGCACCTGCACGAGGGAGCCCTGCTCCAGCTGATCGCGCACGGCCAGGATGCTGAGAACGGCCGGTTCGGCGCCCGCCGCCACGGTCGAGCGGATCGCGCTCGTCGTCGAGAGTTCGAGCGCCGGGTCGGCGGGCGCGAGTCCGGCTCCGGCGAGCGCGCGTTCGAGCGCCAATCGCGTCCCCGATCCGCTCTCGCGCGCGACGAGCGGCGCGGCGGCGAGCTCGGCCGCCGTCACGCCCGAACGGCGCCGCGCCCACGGATGCCCCCGGCCGACGACGACCACGAGTTCGTCGGTCGCGATCGAACGGTGCGCGAGGCCGGAGGGGAGGTCGGGCGTCTCGATGAAGCCGAGGTCCGCCGATCCCGCGCGCACGGCCTCCACCACCGCGACGCTGTTCGCCGCGGTCAGTTCGATGCGGACCTCGGGCTCGGCCGCGCGCAGAGCGGTGAGCCACGCGGGGGCGAGGTGCTCGGCGATCGTCATGCTCGCCGCGACGCGCACGCTCCCCGACGCGGGCGCGCGCAGGGCGGCCGTGGCGGAGGCGAACCGGTCGACGGCGGCCAGCAGCTCGGTCGCCCACTCGACGACGAGCGCGCCCGTCTCGGTGGTCCGGGTGCCGTGGGAGGTGCGGGTCAGGAGCGAGACGCCGAGCTCGCGTTCGAGCGCCGCCATCCGGGCGGACGCCGCCTGCTGCGAGACGCCGGCCTCGCGGGCGGCGCGCGAGAGGCTCCCGCCCGCGGCGACGCCGACGAACAGACGCAGGCTGTCGAGATCGGGTTCGCGCATGCGGCTCCAGACACAAGGGACGGTTGTGGCGATCTCCACCGTAGTCGCACATCCGTTCAAGACGACCCACCCCGGCGCGCGCGATCCTGGGCCCATGGACGCTGCGACCTCCTCCCCCGTCGGCTTCGCCGGGCTCGGCATCATGGGGCGCCCGATGGCGGGCAACCTCCTGGCGGCCGGCTTCGATGTCGTCGCCTGGAACCGGTCGCCGGGGCCCGCCGCCGAACTCGCCGAGCGGGGCGCGGCGATCGCCCGGGATGTGGACGACCTGTTCTCCCGCTGCCGCACCGTCATCCTCATGCTCGCCACCGAGGGCGCGATCGACGCCGTCCTCGACCGGACCGGCCCCGCGTTCGCCGAGCGCGTGGCCGGGCGCATCGTGATGCAGATGGGAACCGTCACGCCCGGTTACTCGCGCGGGCTCGCCGCCGACATCGCAGCGGCGGGCGGAGCCTACGTGGAGGCGCCGGTCTCCGGTTCGCGCGTGCCCGCGATGGAGGGCACGCTCGTCGCGATGCTCGCCGGCCCGGAGGACGCGGTGGCCGAGGTCGCGCCGATCGTCGACGCGATGTGCGCACAGCGATTCGTCTGCGGCGCCGTTCCCGCGGCGCTCACGATGAAGCTCGCGGTGAACACCTTCCTCATCACGATGGTGACGGGGCTCGCGGAGGCGTTCCACTTCGCCGAGGTGACGGGAGCGGACCCGAGGGTGCTGCGGGAGGTGCTCGATGCCGGTCCCATGGCCTCCGCGGTCTCGCGCGGCAAGGCCGCCAAGCTCGTCGACGGCGACCTCTCGCCGCAGGCGGCGATCGGCGACGTGCTCAAGAACGCCGCCCTCATCGAGGACGCCGCGCGCGACGCCGGCTCGGCCCATCCCCTCATCGCCGTGTGCCGCGAGCTGTTCGCCGAGACCGCCGCCTCCGGCCGCGCGGGCGACGACATGGCCGCCGTGATCACCGCGCTCTCGGCCCGCGCAGCCTCCCGTCGCGCCTGAGCGGGCGGCGAGGCGCCGAGGCGGCGAGGCGGCACGAAGGGCACGCGAATCCGCCGAGACGGCGAAGGATTCGCCCGCTCGGCGGGGAGAGGGAGGCTCAGCCCGCGGCGCGCTGCGCGTCGCGCCAGCGGCCGGGGGTGACCCCGTGGGTCTCGCGGAAGACGCGCGTCAGGTGCGCCTGGTCGCTGAACCCGGCCGTCGCGGCGGCGTCGGCGAGCGACCAGCCGTCGGCGAGCAGTCTGCGCGCCGCCCGCACCCGGCTGGCGGAGCGGTAGCGGCTGGGACTGGTCCCGAGGGCGGCCGAGAACTGGCGGGCGAGCTCCCACCGGCTGAGCCCGGAGAGCCCCTCCAGCCGCGCAGCGCTCCAGTCCGCCTGCGGCTCGTCGCGCAGCGCCTGCGCCACCCGAAGCACGGCGGGGAGGTCGACCCGCTTCGGCCCCGTCGGCGCCGGGCCGCCCGAGGCTGTCACCAGGACGCGTGCGAGCGCCTCGACGACCTCCACCTCCTGCAGCTCGTCGCCGGCGGCCGACCAGCGCGCGACCGTGGCGGCTCCGGGGAGGGGCAGCCGGTCGGGCCGGGCGATCGGGTCGCGCACGAACGGCAGGGCGGTCAGGCCGCCCGCCGCGCGGATCGCCGCCGGGTCGACGTAGAAGATGCGGTAGGCGATGCCGTGGGTGTCGCCGGGCATGCCGTCGTGCAGCTCGCCCGGGTGCAGGATGTGCCACTGCCCCACGAGGCCGGCGTGGTGTCCGCCGCGGTAGTAGAAGCGCTGGACGCCCGAGAGGGTCACGCCGATCCCGTAGGTCTCGTGGCGGTGCCGGTCGAATCCGACGCCGTCGAGGGTGACGTCCCAGGTCTCCACGGCGTCGCCGGCCGACCGCTGGCGGAAGCCGAAGCCCGCCGGCGCGGGTGCCCGGTTCGACGGCCCTTCGCTCATGGTGCACCGAGCCTACGGGATGCGCCACCCCGCGCGCCGGCACCGAGCATCGGAGCTCAGTCGGCGATCACCCGCGCGCGGCCGGCGAGGTAGCCGAACACCGCGAGCACCACGAGCAGCCCGGTGAGGATCGCGAGCGCCGGAGTCCACGACCCCGTCGCGTCGTGCAGCGCGCCCGCGGCGATGGGGCCGGCGGCGGCGAGGACGTACCCGACCGACTGCGCCATCCCGGAGAGGGCGGCGGCCTGGTCGTGGTGCCGGGTGCGCAGGCCGAAGAACGACAGCGCGAGCACGATGCTCGACCCGCCGGCGAGACCGGCCATGCTCGCCCACACCCCGCCGAGCTGCGGGGCGAGCAGCACGCCGAGGGCTGCGAGTGCGAAGAGCGTCGGCCCGGCGACGGCGAGCAGGCGCTGGTCGCGGAAGCGCGGGATGAGCGTGGAGGCGAGGAGGCTGCCCGCGATGCCGAAGGCGTTCAGCAGCAGCTGGTGCACGCCGGCGGCGGCGGCATCCACCCCGGCTGCGCCCTCCATCGACGGCAGCCAGGTGATGAACACGTAGAAGCCGACCGACTGCAGCCCCATGAACGCGGTGACCTGCCAGCCGATGGCGGTGCCCCAGGGCGAGCGTCCGCCGGCCGAGCGTCCGTCGGTCTGGCGTCCGCCCGTCGCGCCTCCGGACGGCGTCGGGTGGTGCGGCTCGACCAGCGCGACGTCGTCCTCCGACGGCGGCACGACGGTGCGGCGGCGCAGCTGCGGCACCATGACCGCGAGGGCGATGAGCGCGAGGCCCGCCCACATCCCGAGGGGCAGGCGCCAGCCCCACGCGGTGAGCGCGGCGACGGGCACCGCGGCACCCGCGGCGATCGCGGCGAAGGACGCCTGCACGGCCGAGTAGGCGCCGGTGACCTGCCCGATGCGGGTCGGGAAGTCGCGCTTCACGAGTGCCGGGAGCACCACGTTCAGGATGGCGATGGCGACGCCGAGCAGGGCCGTGCCGATCCACAGCAGCGGCAGGCCGGGCAGCGAGCGCACGACGAGACCGACGGCCAGGCCGGCGAGGGCGACGCCGAGCGCGCGCTCGAGGCCGAGCCGGCGCGCGAACGCCGGGGCGAACGGCGACACGAACGCGAAGGCGAGCAGCGGCAGGCTGATCAGGATGGACGCGGTCAGCGACGACAGCCCCAGGTCGTGCTGCAGCTCGGCGAGCACCGGGCCGACGGTCGTGATGCCGGCGCGGAGGTTGCCCGCCACGAGCAGCAGGCCGGCGATCACGAGGGCGGGACGGAGCGGGCGGATGCGCTCGGACGGCCGGGCGCTCCTCTGGCCGGCCCGCTGCGCGGGGGTGGGGCGGGTCTCGGTGCTCATCGGGCGTTCTCCTCGGGCTGGGCGGCGGTGCGGGATTCGGGGGTCGCCGGCTCGAAGCCGGCCTGCTGGTGCGCGACGTGCACCATCCGCTCGGCGGCGTCGGCCGCGCGGTCGGGGTCGCGGGCGTCGATCGCGGCCACGAGTTCGACGTGCGTCGCGTCGATCCTCGCGATGTCGTCGGCGAGGGCCGCGAGGTCGACGTCCGGGGAGTCCAGGTGGAGCAGCGCCTGATCGTTTCCGCCGGCGCCGCGGTAGAGCTCGGCGAGCAGCACGTTGCCGGAGGCTTCGAAGACCGCACGGTGGAACCGGCGGTCCGCCTCGGCGTACGCCGGCGCGTCACCGGTGTCGCGGGCGGCCGCACGCTGCTCCAGTGCCTCGGCCAGCACCTCCCGCTGCCCCGGTGTGGCCCGGGCCGCGGCCAGGCGGGCGCCCTCGCGCTCCAGCAGCAGCCGCACCTCGAGCACGTCGGCGATGCGGTCGTGCTCGAGCCGGCGGGCGAGCGCGGGCGCCAGGTCGCTGGTGGCGACGACGAACGTCCCGTAGCCGGCGCGGGCGCCGAGCATCCCGGCGTGCACCAGGGAGCGCACGGCCTCCCGGACGCAGCCGCGGCTGACGTCGAACTCCTGGGCCAGATCGACCTCGGTCGGGAGCAGGGTGCCGACCGGGAACTCGCCCTCGGCGATCCGTTGGCGCAGCTGGATGGCGATGCGTTCCGAGAGCGGGACGTTGGGGGCGAGACGAGGCATGACGGCCACGCTAGCAGCAAATGGCCAAATGTCGGACAAAGTTTGCCGAACCGGCAAATCGGACGAGAGAAGGGCCCAGGATCGCTCCTGGGCCCTTCCTGCTCGCGATGCCTCGCGCGCACGTCACGCGTCGTGCGTCACGCCTCGATCGGGGGCACCACCTTGCGGTCCTGAGCGGGGAACACGACCTTCTGGATGATGATGATCGCGCTGGCCGCGACCGGGATGGCGACGAGCGCCCCGAGGATGCCGCCGATCGTGCCGCCGCCGACCGCCGCGATGACGACGATCGCGCCCGGCACGGCCACGGCCTTGTTCATGATGCGCGGGCTGATGACGTAGGCCTCCACCTGCATGTAGACCAGGTAGTAGATGAACGCCACGATCGCGGTCAAGGGCGACGCCAGCAGGCAGATCAGCGAGTTCACGATCGCGCCGATCAGTGTTCCGACCAGCGGGATCAGCGATCCGAGGAAGGCGATGAGCGCGAGCAGGGCCGGCATCGGGGCGCCGATGATGAGGAGGAAGATCAGGCTCAGGATGCCGTTGATCAGCGCCAGGCTCGCCTGCCCGATCACGTAGCGACCGACGGCGCCGGAGACGTCGTCGACGAGCTCGGAGAACCCCTCGCGGCGGTATTCGGGAACGAACCGGGCGGCGATCCGCTTGATCGAGCGCAGCGACGCCATGAAGTAAAGGGTGAGGATGAGCACGATCGTCACGCCGGTCAAGCCGCCCGCGATGCCCGCGCCGACGGCGATCAGGCCGCCGCCGATGGTGGCGAGGTTGCCCGGGTCCTTGAAGAAGTTGAGGACGCCGTCGATGCCCTGCTGGATGCTGTCGCCGTACTGGTTCGTGACGTCCTTGTACCAGCCGCTCTTCGTGACGTTGTCGATGGTGGTCGGGAGCGTCTCGACGAGGTGCGAGATCTGCTGCACGAGCACCGGGATGATCGCGAGGATGATCCCCGCGAACACCAGGATCACGACGGCGACGACGATGCTCACCGCGGCGCCGCGCGGGAGCTTGCGCTCGATGAACGAGACGATCGGGTCGAGGCCGAGCGCCAGGAACAGCGCGAGACCGATGTAGACGAGCACCGTCGAGAGCTGCCCGACGACCCCGCCGATCAGCAGGGCCACCAGCACACCGAGCGCGCCGACCAGCCCGAAGGTGAAGGGGTGGATGCGGGTCAGCGCTCCCCGGCCGGCCGCGCGGCTGGGGGTGGCCGATGCCGCCACCACGTCCGGATCGCTTCTGCGCTTCATGTCCCCTGCTCTCAGCGCGGGTGCTCGGTCACCCGGCGCCCTCCCGCGCGGACTCCGGACCACGACCGTACCACCGCGCCATTCCGCGGCCGAGGCGGTTGACTCGCGCCGAGGTGCACGTCGTTGCGCTCATTCGGGGCCGCGCAGCCGCCACGCCGTGAACTTCGGCGCCCGGGTCAGCTCCCGGTCAGCGGAGGGAGAGGGTGGCGGCGTAGCCGGCGCAGGATCCGGTGCCGTCCGTCCCGCACTCGTCGTACGGACTCCCCGTCACGATGACGACAGCATCCCCGCGCGGGAAGTCGGCCGGTATCGCGACGGGGATGCTGAACGAACCGTCGGCGGCGACCTCCGCCTCCACGGGCTCTGTGCGCGGACCGGGAGTGCCCTCGATGGCGGCCGCCGCCGCCAGGATGACGGAGTAGCTGTGTCCGTCGGAGTAGCCGAGGTCGCAACTCGCGGGCGGACTCGACACGGTGATGGCGCCTCCCCGCGCCGGAGCGGACGGGGTCACCTGGAGCGGGGCGGGCAGGCAGGGAGGCGGCCCGAACCGCACCGCCGAACCGCAACCGGCGAGCACCAGCGCGAGCGGCGCCGCCAGCGCGGCCGCCAGCGCAGCCGCCACGACGCGCCTCCCCCAGCACTCCATGCCCGGATCCTAGCCATCCGCCCGCCGAGGTTCACGACGTTGCGCTCATTCGGGGCCGCGAAGCCGCCACATCGTGAACTTCGGCGGTCAGTTGGTGGTGGCGAGCGCCTCTGCGGGCTCTGCGGCCTCCACCGGCCGACGACGGCGGAGCAGGCGCATGGCGGTGAACACGGCGATGAGCGTGAAGAGGGAGCCGATGGCGATGTCGACCCACTCGCGGCGGGTCAGCACGGTGTGGGACGGGACTTTGGTCGTGGAGAGGCCGTGGTCGATCCCGGGCGCGCCGACGAGCGCGAAGGCGACCCCGGCGACGACGAGGGCGAACGGGACGATGCACCACAGTGCTCGGGCGGTTCTCACGGTCATCGTTCCTCCGTTCGCGTCGAGGCTCCCGCGGCGATCAACCGGGCAGGATGCGGGTGAAGTGGTGCGCGACGCCCTGCCAGACCGTGGTGATCGACACGTCCCGGCCGACATCGGGTGCATGGATCAGCGTACCGTTGCCGAGGTAGATCCCGATGTGCTCCTCGTCGTCGAACACGACCAGGTCACCCGGCTTCGCCTCCGACTCGGGGATCACGGTGCCGGCGTCGTCCTGCAGATGCACGAGGTGCCCGAGGGATATGCCCGCAGCGGCATACGCCTGCATCACCAGGCCGGAGCAGTCGATCCCGGAGTGCGAGGCACCGCCCAGCACGTACGGCGTTCCGAGGTACGACAGCGCGGCGTTCACGATCGCGGCGCGGGCTCCCCCGGCGGCGAGCGAGTCCAGGATGGCCGACGCCGCCTGATCGCCGGCCGCGCCGCCCTCGGACTGCACGATGCCCGCCAGCGCGGAGGCGACGGGAGTGTCGCGGCTGACGGTGGAGGCGGCGAAACGGGCGAGGGCGAGGTGCTGGGACTTCGTGGCCCCGGAACCGCCGAACGCCGAGGAGCTCGACGACGCCAGCATGGAGGCGTCGACCAGCGCGGTGGCGGAGGTCGACGCGTCCGCCGGCGGCACGACCGCGACGACGCCGATCAGGGCGAGCGCGGCGGCGGAGGCGGTGAAGGCGGCGGCACGGCCGGTGCGGTGGCGGGCATCGGAGGCGTTCGGCGCGGGAGGCTTCTCAGCCCGTCTCCGCGCCGGCCGGGTCGTCCCGGCGTCGATCCGATGACGCGCTCGTCCGCTCGTGGCCATCCCGTTCCTTCCGCGTTGCCCCCGTGAGTGCGTGCTCCCGGTGCAGACCGGCCTCCCCAACCCGATCGAGCCTAGGTGCGCCACACTGGGCGCCACCGGCAAACCACCCCGCTGCGGGTTCGGGTTCTCTCAGGTCGCGGTGGCCCCATCGACGAGGCCGGAGGCGACGACGAACGCGATCACGGCGAGGGCCGGCGCGACGAGCGGGATCCACCAGGAGAATGCGGATCGAATGGTGGAGGACTCTGGAAATCGAACCAGACGAGTCGCCCCGATAGGCGAGTCCCCCCGACGTCGGGCCACGTTACCGCGCGTGAGCGCGCGGTGCGAGGCCCGACAGGCGGATCAGCGGGATTCGTTCAGGAATCGCTGGGTTCCCTGGGCGATCTCCGCCGACAGGGTGTGGTGCAGGTAGTGCTCGCCCTTCAGCGGCACGACCTCGCCGTGGTCGACGCTGGCGGCCTGCTCCTCGTGCAGCGTCATCCAGCCCTGCACGTCGGTGTTGTCGTCCTGCACGAACAGGAGCACCGGCAGGTCGTGGGGGAAGGTGAGGCGCTGCGCGTCGTGGAAGTTCTGCGAGAAGTGCTCCGTCTCGTTCACGTAGGTCGGGCTGAGGCTGTTCCGCATCGACAGGATCGTCATCTGCTTCTTCGCGTCCTCCGTGAACGGGGTCCCGGCGTACGGGTCGCCCGCGAGGTCGGTGACGACGCGCATCAGCCCGAGCGACTTCATGGCCTGCATGGCGCCGATCGGCAGTTCGTCGTCCATCCCGGGCTGCGTGGGCACGCTGCTGTCGATGCCGACGAACGCGGTCACCTCGTCGGGGTAGGCGTTGGCGTACTCGAGGCCGTAGATGCCGGCGATGGAGTGGCCCATCAGTGCATAGCGGTGGATGTCGAGCTCGCCGAGCGCGTCGTGCACCTCGGAGACGATGTTGGCGGAGGTGCGCGGCCGGTCGGTCTGGTCGCTGAGACCGTAGCCGAACGGCTCCACGACGACGGTTCGGTAGTTCGCGTCGAGCTTCTCGGTGAGCGGGCCGAAGTCGAGCGCCGGCGAGGAGGTGCCGAAGCCGGGCAGCAGGACGATGGTCTGCTCGCCCTGCCCGCTGACGGCGACGTTCATCTTCTTGCCGTCGACGTCGACCTTCCGGCCGTAGGGCTCGATCTCCTTCGCCTCCGCCGAGGTGGCGACCGCGTTGGAGATGGAGGTGACGGCGAGGGTGACGCCGACGAGGGCCACGAGGCCGCCGATCGAGAACGCGGTGACTTTCAGGAACGTCCGCCCGCGGCGCCGTTTCCGGGTGGGCGCGGGGTCGTGGGGATCGTTCGGGGCGGAGGAGAGACCGGATCCGTCGGTGCGGGAATTCATGTATTCAACGTATGGCGGCCGGCCCAGCGGCGGATCGGGCGAGGGTACCAGCGGCGTCGGCGGAAAGATGGTCCCGCGGGACCATCTTCGACTCCCTCGCTCCTGGGGATTCCGGGAGTGGTCCGGCCGTCCCGGCGACGACCGTGCGTACGATGCCCGTATGGTGCGCTGGGACCCGGGAGTGTACGGCACGTTCGCGGACGAGCGGGCGCGCCCGTTCCTCGATCTCACGAGCCGGCTCGACGGGCTGAGCCCCGCGCGGGTCGTCGACCTCGGCTGCGGCACCGGGGAGCTCACGGCGACGCTGGCGGACCAGTGGCCCGAGGCCGAGGTGCTCGGCATCGATTCGTCGGCCGAGATGCTCGCCGCAGCGGAGGCGGTCGCGTCGGACCGGGCGAACCTCCGGTTCCGGCAGCAGGCGATCCAGGAGTGGGAGCCCACCGCCGACGTCGACCTCGTGGTGAGCAATGCCGCCCTGCAGTGGGTGCCCGGCCACCGCGAGCTGCTGCGGTCGTGGCTCCCCCGGCTGCACCCCGCAGCGACGGTGGCGGTGCAGATCCCGGGCAATGAGGACTCCCCTTCCCAGGTGCTGCTGCGTCAGCTCGCCGCCGAGCCGCGCTGGGCGGCGGCCCTGGAGGGCGTCGACGGCGTGATCGCGCGGGTCGGCGGCATGCGCGACTACCTCGACGTCTTCCTCGAATCCGGCCACCGGGTCGAGGGATGGGAGACCACCTACCAGCACGTGCTCACCGGCGACGACGCGGTGCTGCAGTGGATGCGCGGCACGCGACTGCGCCCCTACGCCGCCGCCCTGGGAGCGAGCGCGGACGCGTTCATCGACGAGCTGCGACCGCGCCTCCGCGCCGCCTACCCGGCCGAGCACGGCGCGACCGTGTTCGGGTTCCGGAGACTCTTCGTGGTCGGAGGACCAGTCCCGGCCTGAAAGATGTGACTTTCGTTGTACCCGCCACGCCGCCCGCAATGGTGAGGAGGGCTCGACAATGAGCCCATGAGCAGTGTGGTCCAGCCACGCCGGGGCGCACTTGCGGAGTGCGCGGCGCAGGTGGGGCTGGCTTTCCTGGAGGGCCGACCCGTGGTCATCGGCGTCTTCGCGCTGCGTTTCGTCGTCGGGACGCTCCTGGTCGCCGGTGCGGAATGGTCGTCGCCGATGCTGTGGACCGCGGGCACCTCGTGGCTCTTCGCCGTGTGGGCCGTCTATCTCATCAACGGGATCAGCGACATCGAGGGCGACCGCCTCAACGGGTCGTCGCGCCCGCTGGCGAGCGGCCGCCTGGGCAAGCGGCCGGCGATCGTGATCGCGGTGGCCCTCCTGTCGCTGTCTCTGCTGATGGCGACGCTGTTCCCCAACCCGTTCCCCCTCGCGGTCGTGGCGTTCGTCTGCCTGGGGCTGGTCTACTCCGTGGGCCCGTGGGCGGCCAAGAAGGCGGGCGTCGCCGCGCTCGCGGTCGCCGGGGGCGGCGTGTTCCTGACGTACCTCGCGGCGGCGCACATCGTCGCGAGCACGGTGCCCGCCTCCGCGTTCGCCTTCGCGACCGTGGCGTCCTCCTGGATCGTGGTCGTCGGTCACACCAAGGACTTCGGCGACGTCGCCGGCGACACCGCGGAGGGGCGCCGCACGCTGCCCGTCCTGCTCGGCGAGGAGCGCGCGCGGACCGTCGTCGCCATCGGCACCGGTCTGGTGTCGGCCACCGCGCTCGTGCTGGGCGCGATCGTCGAGCAGCTCCGCACGCTGCTCGTGCTCGGTTTCGCCGGGCCGGTCGTCATCGTCTTCGTGCTCGTCGCGCGCGGTGGAGACCGCGGAAACGAGAAACGTCCCTACCGGTCCTTCATGACCGGCCAGTACGCTCTGAACATCGCAGCGCTGCTCGGCGCACTGGGGGGTTGAGAGTCCAATTGGTGATCGGTGACGACGGCGTCGCGCTGCGCGACCGCATCCTGGAGACCTTGTTCGAGCGGCTGCGCGCCGCCGAGAGCACGCTCGTGGCCGACGCGGAGGTGAAGGAGCAGCTGGCGACCCAGGTCGACTGGATCCTCGACCGCACCTTCGACCGGCTGGGACGGCCGGCGGACGCGGAACGCCTCGTCACCCCGGCGCGTCACGGGTCGGGGGTGGGCGAGACGCGGGCACGGCAGAACATCCACCCGGTCGACAGCCTCAGCGCGGCGACGGAGCTCTTCGACGTGGCCTTCTCCATCATCAGCGCCGACCACAGCGCCGACATCAGCCTCGGGGACCTCGCGCGCGCACTGAACTCGTCCATCATGGCCGCGGTCGTCCCGGCGTCCGTCGGCTACGTCAACGTGCTGCTCGAGCGCCTGGCCGTCGCGCACAGCGAGGAGCGGCTCGGCATCTCGCGCGAGCTGCACGACCGGGTGGCGCACAGCATCGCCGCCGGCCTCCAGCGGTTCGAGCTGGGCGGCATCGACGACGGCTCCGACCCGCGTCTCCGGGAGGGGCTCCAGCTCTTCGGCGCCGCGCTGGACGAGACGCGGGCGATCGCCCTCGACCTCCGGCACGCGGTCGGCGACAAGCGCCTCGACGAGGCCCTGCGCGACTACGTCGACGACCTCGACGACTCGGGGCCGCCGGTCCAGACCACTGTCGAGGGCACGCCGTACCGGCTGTCGACGGGTGTGCAGGAGGAGGCGTTCATCATCATCCGCGAGGCCGTGCACAACGCGCGCCGCCACTCCCACGCCGAGACGATCCGCGTCCACTCCCACTGGGACCGGCGCAGCCTCACCATCGCGGTGAGCGACAACGGCCACGGTTTCGCCCACGAGACGGTGCGCTCGGGCGCGCTCGGGCTCATCGTGGCGCAGGAGCGCGCCGAGCTCATCGGCGCCGAACTCGACATCGTCCCGGGCCTCGGCACCGGGACGACCCTCAGCCTGACCATTCCGAGAGGCCCGGGAACCCTATGACAGACGAATCACGAACCGTCGTCCTGATCGACGACCATGGCATGTTCCGCCAGGGCATCCGCGCGCTCATCGAGGGGCGGTTCCGCATCGTCGGGGAGGGCGGCTCGAGCGACGAGGCCTGGACCCTCGTCTCCGAGCATGCCCCGGAGGTGCTCCTGCTGGACGTCGAGATCCCCGGAGTGCCGGCGGAGCAGACGGTGTCGCGGTTGCGGCGACACCATCCCGACACCGCGATCGTCATCCTCACGATGCACAGCGACGCCGTGCTCGAGCGGCAGCTGCTCCGTGCGGGAGCCGCGGAGTTCGTGACCAAGACCGTGGACAGCGAGCAGTTAATCGCGGTGATCGAGCGCGCGACCCCGCCCGCCGACGAGCCGGCGGACTCCGGCGCCGACGCCGAGGTGACCGGCACCATCCTCACCATCCGGGAGCAGGAGGTGCTGCGCATGATCGCGCAGGCGTACTCCAACCGCGACATCGCGACGTCGCTCTCGATCGCCGAGGGCACCGTCAAGCGGCACACGACGAACATGTACGAGAAGCTCGGGGCCACGTCGCGCATCGACGCGGTGCGGAAGGCCGCCCGGCTGGGCCTGCTGAACTGAGGCCCGCGGCGGCGGTCACGGCCGTTAACGGAGGCGGCGGTGGCAGGAACCCCCGTTGCCCGCCACCGCCAGCGCCGTCCCCCGATGGCGCACAGAATGAAAGTAATACCCGCGTTCGCCCGGGTGAATACACCTTTGGTCACATCTCTTCTCCGGTCTGATTAAAGACCCGATCACATGCTGTTTCCCTTCCGACGGACGGCGTTGATATCCTCGACGGACACGCCGGCCTGGAGGAATGCATGGAACTGACATCGGTGATCGACGGCACGCACAACGCACGCGATCTGGGCGGCATCGCCCTCGACGGAGGCGCCGTGGTCGCGCCGGGCGTCGTGTTCCGCTCCGATGCGCTGGCGACCCTGACCCCGGCGGGCGTGCAGAACCTCCTCGATCTGCGGATCGGCACGGCCATCGACCTCCGCACCGACAGCGAGCGCCTGCGCGCACCGGATGTGCTGCCCGCCGGCGGGGAGACGCGCCTGGTCGAGCTGTCCATTCTGGGCGGCGCGATGGACGAGCTGGTCAAGCAGCTGCTCCCCTCCGGCGACCGGGCCGCGCTGAGCCAGGAGCAGATCGCCGCCCTCGTGGAGCAGATCCCGACCCTGGAGGAGCTCTACGTCGCCATCCTGCAGAGCAGCGCCCCGCAGTTCGCCCGGGTCGCCCGCGCGGTCGCGGACTCGGTCGGCACCGAGCGTCCCGCCGTGCTGTTCCACTGCACCGCTGGCAAGGACCGCACCGGCATCGCCGCGGCCCTGCTGCTCTCGGTCGCCGGCGCGGATCGCGACGCGATCGTCGCGGACTACGAGCTCACGCAGACCAACCTCGCGGGGACCTTCGCCGACGCACTGACCGGCCTGATCACGCAGCTCGGCATCCCCCTGGTCCCGCGCCTCGAGACGCTCGCGACCAAGTCCCCCGCCTCGGCGATCACCGCCGCCCTCGACTGGGTCGACGCGAACCACGGCGACGCCGCCGGCTACCTGCGCTCCGGCGGACTCACCGACGACGAGCTCGCGGCCGTGCGCGGGGCGCTGCGGGCGGAGTGACCCCTCGGCCCGAGCGCCCCCGCGCTCGGGCCTTTCTCCAGGCTGGTGACCTACGGTGAGGTCATGACGCGCGCTTCCTCGGATCGACCCGGTGCAAGGAACTCCCGCCCGTGGTTCAGCTCCTACGCCGAGGGGGTCCCGCACGACATCCCGGATGTGACGACCACGCTCGCCGACACTCTCGACGCGTCCGTCCGGCGATTCGGACGCCGCGGAGCGCTCGAGTTCTTCGGGCGCACCACGACATACGACGAGCTCGGCGACCAGGTCGCGCGCGCGGCGAACGGGCTCCGCAAGCTGGGCGTCGTCGCCGGCGACCGGGTGGCCCTCGTGCTCCCCAACTGCCCGCAGCACGTGATCGCGTTCTACGCCGTCGTGCGCCTGGGCGCGATCGTCGTCGAGCACAACCCGCTCTATACCGCGCGCGAGCTCCGCCACCAGTTCGAGGACCACGGCGCGAAGGTCGCCATCGTCTGGGACAAGACGACGGACACCGTCGCGAGCCTCCCGGCCGATGCCGTACCCGACCGCGTGGTGTCCGTCGACATCACGCGCGCGCTGCCCTTCGCGAAACGCGCCGCCCTGCGCCTGCCGCTGCGCCGCGCCCGCTCGGCCCGCGCTGCGATGACCGCCACCCCGACGGCGAAGCGGGTGCTCCGGTGGGAGCAGCTCGTCGCCCACCGGCCCCTGCCGCGCCGGGCGCCGCGCCCTCGGGTCGGGGATGCCGCGCTTCTGCAGTACACGAGCGGCACGACGGGCATCCCGAAGGGGGCGATCCTCTCCCACGGCAACCTCGTCGCCAACGCGGCGCAGGGCAGGGCCTGGGTCCCCGGCCTGCGGGAGGGCGAGGAGGTCTTCTACGGTATCCTGCCGCTGTTCCACGCCTACGGCCTGACGCTCTGCCTCACCACCGCGCTCAGCATCGGCGCGCGCGTGGTGCTCTTCCCGACCTTCGACGTCGATCTGGTGATCGCTGCCGCGCGGACGTCGCCGCCGACGTTCCTCCCCGCCGTTCCCCCGATCTACGACGCGCTGGCCCGCGCGGCCCAGCAGAAGCGGCTGGACCTCAGCAGGATCCGCTACGCCATCTCCGGCGCGATGAGCCTGCCGGTCTCCACCGTGGCCCGCTGGGAGGAGACGACCGGCGGCCTCCTCGTGGAGGGCTACGGGATGACGGAGGCCTCCCCCATCGCCCTCGGCAACCCGATGGGACCGTCGCGGCGCCCGGGCACTGTCGGCGTCCCGTTCCCGAGCACCGACATCCGCATCGTCGACCCCGCCGACGTGACCGTCGACGTCCCGTCGGGCGAGCCGGGCGAGCTGCTGATCCGCGGCCCGCAGGTCTTCCACGGCTACTGGAGGCGCCCCGACGACACGCGCGCGGCGCTCCTCGAGGGCGGCTGGCTGCGCACCGGCGACATCGTCACCGTCTCGGAGGACGGGTTCGTGACCATCATCGACCGGATCAAGGAGCTCATCGTCACCGGCGGCTTCAATGTGAGCCCGAGCGAGGTGGAGGACACGCTCGTCTCCCATCCCGACGTCAGCGCCGCCGCGGTGGTCGGCCTGCCCCGCGGCTCGGGCGGCGAGGACGTGGCCGCGGCCGTCGTCATGAACGAGGGAGCGACCCTCGACGCCGGCGCCCTGCGCGACTACTGCCGCGCGCGCCTCGCGGCCTACAAGATCCCCAAGCGCTTCGTTCAGGTCGACGAGCTGCCGAGGTCGCTGGTGGGCAAGGTGCTGCGGCGGACGGTGCGGGAGGAGCTGCTCGCGGGATCCGATCGCCCCTGAGCAGCCGGGGGCTCGGTCCGTCAGATCCCCCTCCCCACGACCCCGTCGCACCCGGTACCGTTCGCGCACAACCACACCGACGAACGGAGTCGCGATGCCCCTCACCCAGACGGAACTCGACGAGGTCGAAGCCGCCAACTCATCCGGGCGCACGCCCGTGGTGTTCGTGCACGGCCTGTGGCTGCTCTCGAGCAGCTGGCAGCCGTGGCGCGACCTCTTCGAAGACCAGGGCTACGCCACCCTCGCACCGGGCTGGCCCGACGATCCCGAGACCGTGGAGCAGGCCAAGGCCGATCCGGACGTCTTCGCGGGCAAGATGGTGCGGCAGGTCACGGACCACTACGCGGAGGCGATCGACGCGCTCGACCAGGCGCCCGTCGTGATCGGGCACAGCTTCGGCGGCCTGATCGCCCAGAAGCTCGCGGGCGAGTCGAAGAACGCGGTGACGGTCGCGATCGATCCCGCGCAGTTCCAGGGCGTCACCGCGCTGCCGCCGTCGGCGCTCAAGGCCGGCGCGCCCGCGCTCCTGACCTTCAACCGCACGAAGCACGGCGTCACCCTCACCTACGAGCAGTTCGCCTACGGCTGGACGAACGCGGTCTCCGAGGAGGAGGGCAGGGCGCTGTACGAGAAGTACCACGTGCCCGCCTCGGCCGTGCCGATCTTCCAGGCGGCGACCGCCAACTTCAACCCGTTCGCCGAGACCAAGGTCGTCACCGACAACCACGACCGCGGCCCGCTCCTCCTGATCGCCGGCGGCGACGACCACACGGTTCCGCAGTCCGTCGTCGAGAACGAGTTCAAGATCCAGCAGAAGAACCCCGGCGTCACCGAACTGGTCGTCGTCCCGGGCCGCGGTCACTCGCTCGTCATCGACTCGGGCTGGCGGGAGGTCGCGGACGAGGCGCTGGAGTTCGTGCAGCGGCACAGCGGCTGACGAGAGGGGGCACCGGCCGGGCCGTCCGCGGCTCCGCGCCGGGCGTCACCGCTCGAGCGCCAGGCCCAGGTCGGTGCAGAGCTTCTCGTCGCTGCGGGGGTCGGACTCGTCCTTGGGGAAGACCGCGAGGACGTTGTCGCTGCGGACGCAGACCACGAGCGGCGGCACCTCGGTGCCGTCGCTCAGGATGCCCGCCGCCCACGCCGACGAGCACAGATCGAGGGCGCTCGCCGTGCGGTCAGCGGGAGTCTCGACGGGAGAGGTGCTGCCGTCGGGTCCCGTGACCTCGTCCGGGAGGCCGACCTGCGTGGAGCGAGAGTCGGTGCTGTCCGCGCTGTAGCAGTAGGCGGAACGGGTCTGCTGCACGAGGGGCGCGAGGGTGGCCCACGCCAGGCCCCCGGCGCCGAGGACCACGGCCATGCCCGCCGCGGCCGCGGTCAGGCGCGCCCGCTTCTTCCGCGTGCGCGTGTAGCGGGTGAGACCGTCGGCGAGCAGCCCGGAGATCCGGGCGTCGGAGCCGGGAGGCAGCGAAGGCGCGGTGTTCGTCATGATGCCCTCACCCCCGATCCCCGAGTTCGCGCTGCAGGCGCAGACGGACGCGCGAGAGCCGGTTGCGCACGGACCCGTGCTTGAGACCGAGACGCGCCGCGGCCTCCTGGTAGGTGAGCCCGTCCACCATGCAGAGCCGGAAGATCTCCTGGTCGACCTCCGGCAGGGCGGCGATGACCGCGCGCACGAGGCGCATCGCCTCGTCGAGGGCGGCGAGGTCCTCGGCCGAGGGGGTGTCGGTCGCGGAGCGGTCGCGATCGTCCAGGTGCTCCGCCCGGCGGCGCTCGTTCGAGCGGAGGCGGTTGCGACTGAGGTTCTTGACCGTGACGATGAGCCACGGCAGGGCCGAATTGCCGAAGATCTCGACCTCGTGCCGACGCATCCACAGGGTGAGGAAGGCGTCCGCCGTCATCTCCTCGGCATCCGGACGCGAGCGGAGCAGGCCGAACGCGTTCCAGTAGACGGTGCCGGCGTGGCGTCGGTAGAGCTGGGTCAGGGCGTCGCGGTCACCGCGGCGAAGGCGCTCGATCGCCGGGCGGTCGTCGATGACCGACTCGCCCGTCGACTCCGGCGTCAGCGCCAACACCCCAACTCCTCTGCGGATCACGTCCCTCACACCCATCATGTCCTGCCGCCGCCGACCGTCTCAGGAGCGAACGACACCCCGCGTCGCGGCTTGTGCGACGCCGGGCGCTCGACTTGAATCGAAGCCCGACGATCGTCGGGACGAGGCGGATGCTGCTCAACGACCTCGCCCGGTCCTGGCGCGTCTCGGGCTGACCCTGCGCGACGCTCCGCAGCCGCGTCAGCCTGCGCGACCGGCGAGGGCCGAGCGGACGTGCTCCTCCATGAACCCCACGCGGATGCTGTCGGCGGCGAGCCGATCCAGCGCGGACGTGTCGAATCCGAGCGTGTCCGCGAGGAGCGCGTGCTCCCGCGACAGCGGGGATCCCGTCTGGCGGGGGTTGTCGTCGCCGAGGACCACGGCGACGCCCGCCTCGCGGAACGCGCCGGCGGGGTGCACGGCCAGCGACGCGACGGCCCCGGTGTAGAGGTTCGACGTCGGGCACACCTCGACCGCCACCCCGGCGTCGACGACGCGCGCCAGCACCTCCGGGTCGTCGACGATGTGCGCCCCGTGGCCGATACGTGTCACACCGAGCAGCTCGACCGCCTCGAGCGCGGCGCCGGCCGGAGCGGCCTCCGCGGCATGACAGGTGAGGCCGAGCCCCGCCGCCCGCGCGATGGCGAACGCCTCCGCGAACGGACGCAGGTCGGGGAAGCGCGCCTCGTCACCGGCGAGGTCGAAGCCCACGACGCCGTCGCCGGCGAAGCGCGCGGCGGCCCGGGCGACGGACTCGTTGGCCGCCGCATCGTGCAGCCGGAGCGCCGCGACGACGACGCCGGCGGGCATCCCGGTGATGGCGGTGCCCTGCTTCACCCCTTCGCACACGGCGGCGATCACATCGCTCAGGCCGAAGCCGTCCCGCACGTGCGTCGCCGGCCCGAAGCGCAGCTCCAGGTAGTCCTGCCCGTCGGCGTGCGCGTCCTCCACCGCCTCCCGCGCGATGCGGGTGAGGGAGTCGCGGCTCCCGAAGAAGGGGTAGGAGGACGACACCTTCGCCAGGTAGTCCGTCAAGTCGGAGGGCGCGTCGAGCTCCAGCGCGCGCTGCCAGTCGATCCCGGCGTCGAGGCCGGCGGACGAAGCCAGGGCGGCCGCCGTGCTCGGGCGGACGCGCCCCTCCAGGTGGGTGTGCAGATTGATCAGCATGCGGTCGTGAGCCGCTCGATCAGGTGCGGCCCGAGCGGCCGGTCCGTGCCGAGCACCACCCGCGTCCGCGCACCCGGCTGGTCGACGGAGCCGAGGCGCTGGCCGCGCAGGTCGCAGATGGTCTGGCCACGCCCGGGGCCCCCGGTCGCGTCGACCTCCACCGGGACGGCGGGCGCCACGGTCGGGACCACACCGCCCACCGCGATCGCCGCGGCGAGGGGATCGTGGAGGGCGCAGCTGCGTTCGCCGTAGAAGTCGACGTAGAAGTCGAAGTAGTGGTCGAGCATCCGCCCCAGCGCCACCGCGAGCGGCACCTCCGAGCCCAGCAGGCGGGCGCGGTCGGACTCGTCCAGCGTGTTCTCCAGGGTGACGTCGAGCGGCACCAGCGTGACGTCCCAGTCGGCCGCGAGCACGATCCGCGCGGCCTCCGGATCGTTCCAGACGTTCGCCTCGGCGACGGCGGTGACGTTGCCAGGCACGAGCGCCGCGCCTCCCATGATCGTCACTTCCTTCACCCGTCGGGCCAGGCCCGGGTCGGCCTCGAGCGCGAGGGCGATGTTGGTCAGCGGCCCGACCGTGACGAGGCGCAGCTCGCCCTCGTGCTCGTGCGAGAGCCGGAGGAGGAGGTCGGTCGCGGACGCGCCGGCCGCCTCCCCCGCGCCACGCGGCAGCTCCACCCCGCCGACGCCGTTCCAGCCGTGGATGTGCGGAACACCGCCGTCGAACGCCCGCGTCGACCAGTCCTCCGCTCCCTGCGCGACCGGGACGCCCTCCCGGCCCGCCAGCCCGAGCAGGTCGAGGGTGTTCCTCGCGGCCTGGGAGGCGCTGGTGTTGCCGCTCACGGTGCCGACGCCCACGAGGTCCACGCCGGGGGCGGCGAGTAGGTAGGCGAGGGCGAGGGAGTCGTCGATCCCGGTGTCGCAGTCGAGGTAGACGGGGAGGCGCTGATCGGTGGTGCTCATGCTCTTCTTTCGGTGTTCGGTGTCAGATGCGCTGTCCGGCGCGGGGGCGGATGAGCAGGCTGGTGAGGAGGGCCAGGACGGTGATGACCACCGAGATCCACAGCGCCGTCGTCACGCCGCCCAGCGAGCCGGAGGCCGCGAACGGAGCGACGATGCCGATGCCGAGGCTGGCGCCGATGCCGAAGGCCGCTCCGTTCAGGCCGGGCAGCGCCGCCGGCGCGTCCGGCGGCGAGAGCAGCACGCCCAGGCCGTTGACGGTCGTCAGCACGAGGCCGTTATAGGTGATCCCGAGGAACGCGACCGCGGCGAGCACGACACCCTGGCTGGTCGGGACGAACGCGATGACGACGAGCGCGATCGTGCTCAGCAGCAGCCCGATGCGCAGGATGCGGAGCCAGCCCGCGCGTCCCGCGAGCCAGCCGGAGAGCGGGGCGGCGAAGACGCCGATCAGGGCGGCCGGGGTGAGGAAGAGCAGCGCCGACGTGGCCGCGTCGAGCCCGAAGCCGATCTCGGTGTTCTGGCTCAGCAGCACGACGGTGAAGTTGATCACCGCGAAGATGCCCGACAGCGTGAGGACGGTGGTGACGATGACCGGCCACACCTGGCGCGACCGGAGGTGCTCGACGGCGATCAGCGGCGAGGTGCGGCGCTTCTCGATCAGCCAGAACGCCACGAAGGCGACCACCCCGACGGCGAGGAACACGAGCGTGAGCGGGGCGACCCAGCCCAGCGAGGAGCCGTTCGAGACGAAGTAGGTCAGGCCGATCAGGGCCACGGACAGCGCGGCGGCGCCCCACCAGTCCATCGTTCCGGTCGGTGTCGGTCGCCCGCCGCGCGGCACGGCGACGATCACGGCCAGCAGGGCGACGATCCCGAAGACGAAGATCACGACGAACACCGAGCGGAAGCCGAAGTTGTCCGTCAGCAGTCCGCCGACCCAGCCGTCGAGGCCGCCGACGCCGCCGTTGACCGCGGTGATGATCCCGAGCGTGGTGCCGAAGACTTTGGCGCTGAGCGACTCGCTCAGGATGATGTACGCCAGCTGGAACGCGGCGCTCGACGCCCCCTGGAGCACGCGGCCCACGAGGAGGATCGGCAGGTTCGGCGCGAAGATGCAGAGCAGGGTGCCGACCGCGAGGATCGCCAGCACGATGATGAGCGACCGGCGACGGCCGACGAAGTCGCTCCAGCGCGACAGGACGACGCCTCCGATCGAGCCCGCGAGGAAGAACAGCGAGGTGACCTGGGAGACCGAGCCGACGTCGACGTTCAGCTCCTTCGCCATGTCGGGCAGGGCGGGCGACAGCATGCTCGCGTTGAGCTGGTACGACAGCACGCCGAGGACCAGCGTGACGACGAGGCCGACCGCGCGGCCTCCCCTGAGAGTGGGCGACACGGACGCGGCCGGGCCGGCGGCGGTCGAGACGTTCGGGTGACTCATGTGACTCCAATGTCAGAGACGCCGGAGGGTTTCCGGCAGGTAGTAGGAAGTTATACCTCTCGGGTACAACATTTGCAAACACCGGGGATCGGATGCTTGAATTGCTCCGACGATGCGAGGAGCCGCGATGACCGCCACCACCACGGAAGAATTCCTGAGCGAGCGCCTGATGACGCCCGCCGGCCAGCCGCTGAGGGTGGCCGTCTACTCGCGCCTGGCCGACGGCATCCGCTCCGGCGTCTTCCCGCTCGGCGCGATGCTGCCCCGCGAGACCGAGCTCGCCGAGCAGCTGGGCATCAGCCGCACGCCCGTGCGCGAGGCGCTGATGCTCCTGGAGGAAGACGGGCTCATCCGCACCCGTCGCGGCGTCGGGCGCTTCGTCGCCGACGCGATCCCCCGCTCGGGCCTCGAGCTCTTCCAGCCGTTCGACGTCGCGCTCAGCGAGTCGGGCGCGCCCGTCGAGGTCGAGGTCCTCGAGTTCGAGATGCAGCAGACCACCGACTTCGTGTCGACGAAGCTCGCGCTCGACTCCGCGGCCAACACCTGGTTCCGCGAGTCCCTCCTGCGTCGCGACGGCGAGCCGATCGCGATCCTGCAGGAGCACCTCCCCGCGGGCAAGTACCTCAGCGACGTGAGCCCGGCGATCGCGGCGGAGCTGCAGGAGGTGGCGGCCCTGCCCGCCTCGCTGCACGCCTCCCTCACCGCGCGGCGCGGCCCGCAGTTCGATTCGGCCGTCTGCCAGATCGCCGCGAGCGTCGCCGGAAAGACGCGCGCCAAGCTCCTCGGGATCGACCCCGCCGATCCGGTGCTCGTGCTGACGCAGGTGGCCGAGCGCTCGGGCACCCCCCTCTACCTCGCCAAGTGCATCACGTCGTCGCACGTGGGCCAGCTCACCGTGATGCAGTCCACCGCCTCGGTGTCCTGACCTCGCCGAACCGAAAGGCATCCACCGTGCACGACCCCCGCAGCCTCGTCGTCGTCGGGAGCATCAACGTCGACGTCACCGCCATCGCCGACCGCCTGCCCACCCCGGGCGAGACGATCGGCGGCGGCGTCCTCCAGCGCCACGCCGGAGGCAAGGGAGCCAACCAGGCGGCCGCCGCCAGCCGGCTCGGCGCCCGCGTGCGCATGGTGGGCGCGGTCGGCGACGACGCCGACGGCGGATGGATGCTCGACGAGCTGCGGGAGGCGGGAGTCGACGTGACGGCCGTGCGCCGTGTGGCCACCGCGACCGGCACCGCCCTCATCGCGGTCGACCACGACGGTGAGAACCAGATCGTCGTCTGCCCGGGCGCGAACGCGGAGGTGTCCCTCGCGGACGTCGAGATCGGCGACGAGGAGGTCGTGCTCACGCAGCTGGAGGTCGACCTCCAGGTCGTCCTCGACCTCGCCGCCGGCACGCGCGCGTTCCTGGCCGTCAACGCCGCTCCCGCGCGCCCGCTGCCCGCCGAGCTGATCGACCGCGTCGAGCTGTTCATCGTCAACGAGTCCGAGTACGCGCTGATGCCCGAGCTGGCGGGCGCCGCACGCGTCGCCGTGACCTACGGGGGCGACGGGGCGGCCCTGTACGAGCGCGGCACCGAGGTGGCCCGCGTTCCCGCCGTGCGCGTGCGGCCGGTCAACACCGTCGGCGCGGGCGACGCCTTCTGCGCCGCGCTCACGATCGCCCTCACCAGCGGAGCGACGGACGAGGAGGCGCTCCGTGCCGCCTGCGCGGTCGGGGCCGCCGCCGTGGCGCATCCCGGAAGCCAGCCGCCGTTCGCGCCGCTGGCCTCGTACGCGGCGTGACCGCCTAGACCACGAGCGACCGGATCGCCGAGGCGGCGGCGCCGCGCGCCCAGTCCTCGAAGGTGTGCGGCCGCACGACGATGCGACAGCGGTCGGCGGAGGCGAACACGTGCTCCGCGTAGGACTCGCGGAGCGACGCCTCGAGCAGGTCGAAGTTCGCCACCCCCTCGCCGCCGATGATGACCAGCTCCGGGCCGACCAGGTTGACCAGGCTGGCGATGGCCGCGCCGATCACATGACCGGCCTCGGCGAAGGCGGACACGGCGGCGGGGTCGCCCGCGCGGCCGAGCGCGACCGCCTCCTCGATCGGGACGGGGCGGCCGTGCGCGGTCGAGACCGCCTCCACGATCGCGCTGGTCGCCGCGACCGCCTCGACGCAGCCGCGCCGGCCGCACGCGCACAGGTGATCCGGGGTGGTGAGGGGCAGGTGGCCGATCTCGCCGGCCACGCCGTACGCCCCCTCGACGACCTCCCCGTTCAGGTGGAGGCCGCTGCCGATGCCGCGCCCGATGGTCACGATCGCGAACGATCCCGTGCCGAGGCCGACGCCGAACCAGTGCTCGCCGATGGTGAGGGCGCGCACGTCGTTCTCGACCACGACCTCCTGCGACAGCCGCTCGGAGAGCGCGGAGCCGAGCTCGACGCCGCGCCAGCCCATCAGGGCCGAGTCGCGCACGACGCCGGTCTCGGTGTCGACGTCACCCGAGACGGCGACGCCGACACAGCCCAGGCGTGAGCCGAGGCCGCCGATAGCGCGCTGGAGGCTGGCGCAGAGGTCGACGATCGCGTCGATGACGGCGGCGGGCTCGTGCGAGACCAGGGGCACGCGTTCGGAGGCGATGATGCGGGTGGTGAGGTCGGTGGCGACGCCGATGAGCTCGTCGGCGTTCACCTTCACGCCCAGGGCCACCACGGCCTCCGGCACCACGGCCACGGGACTGACGGGACGGCCGGGGAGACCGGTGAGGGTCGGGTCGAGGGAGTCGTTGATGAGGCCGGCCGTCACCAGCGGGGCGACGGCCTTCGTCACCGCCGCCTGCGACAGCCCGGTGAGTCGCGCCACGTCGATGCGGCTGATGGGGCTGCGGGTGAGGATGGTCGTGAACACGCGGGTGGCCGCGTCGGACGACGACTGGAGCAGCGCCGTGCGGGTCAGCGTCTCGTCGTTCATGTGCTGCTCCCCCTTTCGAGGATGCTACTCGGAAAAGCGCGGCGGACGGGTCCCGTGAGCCCCGCCCGCCGCGCGCTCCGATCTACTTCTTGGCCAGGATCTCTTTCGACTTCGCCTGAGCCGTCTTCAGGAAGGACGCATCGCCCTCGCCGCTGAAGAACGCCTCGAACATCGGCTGCAGGGTGTCGGTGATCTCCTGCCCGTTCGAGATCGGCGGCGCCGGGTACAGCTCCTTCTTCTTCAGCGCGTCGATGAAGCTGGAGATGTCCACGCCGTCGGCCTTCTGGGCGTCGACCGTCGACTGGAGCGCTTGCGCGATGGAGGGGAGGAACGTCGCCGTCTTGCCGGCGATCGTCTGGCACTCCACGCTGCCCATGTACGAGACCCACTTCCAGGTCTGGTCGACGTGCTTGGTGCCCACGAAGATGTTGTTCGCGTTGGAGTTGCTGATCATCCCGCGGGTGCCGTCCGGGCCCTCGACGGTCGGGGCGATGCCGACCTTCACGCCGGGGACCTTCGTGATGGAGGTGGCGCTCCAGGTGCCGTCCTGCGCCATCGCGACCTGGCCGGCTCCCATCTGCTCGGCGGCGGAGATCGTGAACTGGCCGAACTTCGGCATCAGCCCGCGGTCGCCGAGGCCGCGGATGTAGTCGAGCGTCTTCGTCATGCGCGGGTCGTCGTAGGGCAGCACCTTCGGCCACGCCGTGGCGTCCCCGCCCAGCTTCCAGCCGAGGGTCGTGACGAACGGGTTCCAGGAGGTCTGGCCGTTGAAGTCGCTGGCGGCGAGCGTCCCGATGCCGTAGGTCTTGACGCTGTTCTTGTCGAAGCCCGGCTCGTCGCCGCGCTTGCCGTTGGTGTCGACGGTGAGGTGCGCGACGATCTTGTCGAAGGTGCCGCCGTCGTCGGGGTTCCACGTCATCGTCTTGATGGCGTCGTCGGTGAGGCCGGCCGCCTTCACCATGTCCTCGTTGAAGTAGATCGCGGCGCCGGCCCAGTCGAGCGGGATGCCGTACTGCTTGCCGTCGGTGTACTTCCAGGAGTCGACGCCGATGTCGAACTTGCCGAGGTCGAAGCCGGTCTTCTTGATGAGGTCGTCGAGCGGCATGATCTGCTTCTGGCCGGCGTACTGGCCCAGCAGCGGGACGCTGTTCTGGAAGGCGTCCGGCGCCGTGCCGGCGACGAACCCGGCCGTCAGCTTCGTGAAGTAGTCGTTCACGTTGTACTGGGAGATCTTGACCGTGATGTCGGGGTTGGCCTTCTCGAAGCCGGGGATGCACAGCTTGTAGTTGGCGGCCTGGTGGTCGTCCCACGTCCACCAGTTGACGGTGGTCTTGCCGCCCGACGAACCGTCGGTCGAGCAGCCGGCGAGCCCGAGGGCGGCGAGCCCGACGGCCGCCAGACCGGCGATGATGCGGAGCTTCTTCATGAGTTCCTCACTGTGGTCGCCCGGACACCGTCGTCGGTGTCGGGAGTGGATGGATGTGGTGGGTTCGGGACGACGGCCGTGCCCCGGGCGGGCAGCCGGACGTCGAGGTCGGTGGCGGAGCCGGCGGCGCCGACGCGGACGCGGACGCTGAGCGGCCGCGGATGAGGGTTGTGCAGCACCGCGTGCTCGATGCGTCCGCCTGCCCAGGCCAGGTCGACGGACAGGCCGCCGCGGAGGTGCAGCCCGTCGACGCGACCCTCGGGCCACGCCGACGGCAGGGCCGGGAGCAGGTGGATGCGCTCGCCGTGGCTCTGCGCCAGCAGTTCCACGATCGCGGCCGGGAAGCCGAGGTTGCCGTCGATCTGGAACGGCGGGTGGGTGCTGAAGAGATTCGGCAGGAGGCCGCCCCACTCCGAGCCGTCGACCGGCCCGTGCCGGCGCGCGTCGCCGCTGTAGGCGGTCAGCGCCTCCCGCAGCAGGGAGTGCGCGGCCTCGCCATCGCCCAGGCGCGCGCGCAGGGCGATCTTCCACGCCCACGACCACCCCATCGCGCCGGGGCCGCGCGCGTCGAGGAACCGGCGCGCAGCGTCGGTCAGCTCCGGGGTGCCGTCGGGGGTGATCAGGTCGAGCGGGTACAGGCCGACCAGCGCCGAGAGGTGTCGGTGGGCGGGCTCGTGCTCGACGACCTCCTCTGCCCATTCGAGCAGCCGTCCGTCGCTCCCGATCCGCGGCGCCGGGATGGTCGCGAGCGCCGCCGCGATCTCGTCGCGCAGCGGATCGGAGCGCCCGTCCTCGGTGCTCAGGACCTCGATGGCCCGCAGTGCGCGCTGGAAGAGAGCGGAGATGAGCTCCAGGTCCATCGTCGCCGTCAGGCCCAGCGCGCGCGGCCGCCCGTCGGCGTCGAGACGCATGTTCTCGGGCGAGGTGGAGGGGGCGACGAAGGCGACCCCGTCGGCGTCGACCTGGAGCCAGTCGAGGCAGAACTCGGTCGCGCCGCGCAGCAGCGGCCAGATGCGGTCGCGCAGCAGCGCCGTGTCGCCGGTGAACTCGTACTGATCCCAGAGGGAGTGGCACAGCCAGACCCCGCCCATCATCCAGATCGCCCAGCTCGGAGCGCCGTGCCCCATGCCGACGGGCAGGCTCCAGCCCCACAGGTCGCTGTTGTGGTGGGCGACCCATCCCCGGGCGCCGTAGAGGTCGCGGGCGACGTCGCGGCCGGTGCGCGCGATCCGCTCGACCAGCGCGAGCTGCGGTTCGGCCGCGCCCATCAGGCCGAGCGGTCCCGCCGCCCAGTAGTTCATCTGCGTGTTGATGTTGATCGTGTAGTTGGAGGACCACGCCGGCCGCAGGTCCCCGTTCCAGATGCCCTGGAGGTTGGCCGCAGGTCCGCCCCGACGCGACGAGGACTCGAGCAGGTACCGGCCGTATTCGGCCGCGACGGTGGCGCGGAGGCCGTCGTCGTCTCCGCGCAGGATGTCGGCGTCGACATCCCAGCGGCCCTCGCGGCGGCCGCCGATCGCGAACCGCGCGGCCGCCGGGCGACGCGTCAGGGCGTCGCCCGCGGCGGGGACCGCGTTCTCGACGAGAGCGTCGAGGGCGCGATCGCGCGCGCGGCTCCGGATCGTCTCATGGGAGACGCTCCGCCACTCGTCGTCCGCGCCGGCCCACCACGACTCAGCGCGGGTCGACGACGAGAGGGCGATCAGCAGCCGACGGGCACCGCGGATCGTGAGACCGGAGTCGTCCGCCTCCGCCGTGCCGTCGCTCCGCACGGCGAGAGCCGCCGCCGCGAAGCCGTCGTAGCCTCCGTCGCCATCCTCCGCGTAACGCAGCGGCGGGACGACGGAGGATTCGTGCAGGGGCGCCCCGTCGACCGGGACGGCCACGTCGAGGAGGGCGAGCCCGTCCGCGCCGCGGCGCCCGAGCTCGCGCAGCGGGGTCGTCAGACGCAAGCGCACCTGCGCCAGCGGGACGTCGGATTCGATGGAGACGACGAGCGTCCGCCCGCTGACACGCGAGACCCGGCGCACCCGCGCTCCGTCGACGGTCAGCTGCTCCTCCAGCACCGCGCGGTCCAGGTCGAGCACGCGCGCCGGCTCCCCGTCGACGGGAGCCGCGCCCGGGAGGCCGACGTGCAGGTCGACGAACGGCAGGAACTCCTGCGAGTACCGCCCCTCGAACGACATCAGCAGCGCCTCCGCCCGGTCGAGGTCGCCGGCGGCGATGGCCGCGCGCACCTCCTGGAGGCGTTCCGGCCCGGCACCTCCGGCCAGCACCCTCTCGAGCTCGTCGGCCGCCGTCTGCGGCGTCCCCGACCAGACGGTCGCGTCGTTCACCTGGTACCGGCCGTCGGCGCCGCCGAAGACCATGGCGCCGAGCAGTCCGTCGCCGAGGGGCACGGCCTCCTCCCAGTGCTCCGCCGGGGCGCGCCAGGCCAGCTGCAGTGTGCTCTCGCTCATTTGAGGCCCGAAAATCCGATGGAGTTCACGATGCGCTTGCCGAACACCATGAAGAGGACGAGCATCGGCAGCGCCGCGACCAGGGTGGCGGCCATCAGGCCGGCCCAGTCGGGCATCGTCTGGGGGGACGACTGCTTGAAGACGGCGAGGCCGAGCGTCAGCGGCTGCACGCTGGAGTCGGTGGTGACGAGCAGGGGCCAGAAGTAGTCGTTCCACATCCCGATGAAGCCGAGGATCGAGAGCGTGATGATCGGGCCGCTCGTCATCGGGATCGTCAGCCGCATCAGGATGCGCAGCTTGCCGGCCCCGTCCAGCAGCGCGGCCTCCTCGATCTCGGTCGACAGCCCGAGCATGAACTGCCGCAGGAAGAAGATGTTGAACGCCGAGAACAGCGCGCCGGGCAGGATCATGCCGGCGAAGGTGTTGAGCAGCCCGAGCTCCTTGATGAGGACGAAGTTGGGCAGCAGCGTGAGGATGCCCGGCACCATCAGCGCGGCGAGGAAGAGCGAGAAGACGAGCTCCCGGCCGCGCCACTGCAGGCGCGCGAACGCATAGGCGGCGATCAGCGAGAAGAAGACGATCAGGACGGTCGAGACCGTGGCGTAGATCACCGAGTTCACGAGGTAGTGGAAGATCTGCACCGTCGCGCCGGATCCGCCCTGTGCGACGGCCTCCGCCGGGTCTTCGAGTCCGAGCACGCGCAGGAACGGCCCGAAGGTGAAGCCGACCGGCAGCGGCGACGACGGGTTCGCGATCATCGCGTAGTTGTTCGAGAGCGCCGAGCGCAGCATCCAGTAGAAGGGGAAGATCGTGATGACGACGATCACGGCGAGGTAGATCCACGCGATGGCGCGGCCGACGGTGGGCCGGCGGCGCTTGCGTCGCGGCTTCGCCGGGGCGGCCGGACGCGCGGCGGCGGGAGCCGGGGCGGAGGCGGGTGCGGTCGTTGCGGTCATTATGCGTTGTCCGATTCGCTCGCGCGCAGCAGGCGCATCTGCACGAAGGTGATGACGATGAGGATGGCGAACAGCGCCAGCGACATCGCGGACGCGTATCCGAAGTCGAACTGGCCGAAGGCCTTCTGGTAGATGTACATCTGCAGCACGTTCGAGGCGTGGGCCGGGCCTCCCTTGGTCGCCACCGAGACGATGTCGAAGACCTGGAACGCGCCGATGACGTTGAGCACGACGACCAGCGCGAGGATCGGGCGCAGCAGCGGCAGGGTGAGGCGGAAGAACATCTTGGGCTCGCTGGCGCCGTCGATCCGTCCGGCCTCGTAGATGGAGGGCGGGATGGTCTGCATCCCGGCGAAGATGATGATCGACGTGTAGCCCATGTTCTTCCACACGTGGATGAGGGCGAGCGAGGGGATGGCCCACTCGCGCGAGGTGAGGAACTTGATGCCCTCGCCGCCGAGCGCGTGCACGAGCTGGTTGACGATGCCGAGCTGTGCGTCGAGCATCCACGACCAGACCGTCGCCGCGACCACGCCCGAGATCAGGAACGGCAGGATGATCAGGCCGCGCAGCACCGTCGACTGGGTGACGCGATGGAGCACCGCGGCCGTCACGATGGAGACGGCCAGGGTGAGCACCACGGCGATGACGACGAAGTAGAGGGTGATGCCGAGCGACTGCCAGAAGGTGTCGTCCTGGAACAGGTCGATGAAGTTCTGGACGCCGATCCAGGTCGGCGCGCTCAGCAGCCGGAAGTCGGTGAAGCTGAGGTAGATGCCGCGGAGCGTCGGGTAGAGCGCGAAGACCAGGAAGCCGATCATCGCGGGGGCGATGAGGAGCCAGGCCAGCTTGGCGTCGCCGCGATGGGAGGGGGCGGACGCGTTGGTCGGGCGGCGCGAGCGCCGGCGTGCCGCGCGGTCCGGCGCCGGCGGTTCGACCGCGGGAGGAACGGTGGAGATCGACATTGGTCTTCCTTCTCGGGGGTTGCAGATCACACAGTAGGCATGGTTAATTGACACTGTCAAGTAACTCACCCCGCTAGGAGCCCCACCCATGCTCGACGGCTACGGCGCCGTTCTCCCGCTGCGCGCAGCAGGCACATCCCTCGTCATCGACGCGTCCGGGCGGGTGCCGCGCGTGCTGCACTGGGGCGCGGACCTCGGGCCCCTCGACCCCGCCGCCGCCGATGCCCTCCGCAGCACCGGCGGCCCCGCCGTGCTCAACAACTCGCCGGACGTCCCGCGCGCGTTCAGCCTGTGGGCCACCGAGTACGAGGGATGGGCCGGAGCACCCGCGCAGGAGGGGCACGCCGGTGGTTCCGCCACCACGCCGCGCCCGCGTGCGGTGGGCGTGCGACACCGCGTCGACGGCGAGGAGGGAGACGGCGGCGGCCTGATCGAGATCGACCTGGTCGACGGGATCACGGGCCTTCGATCGACGATGAGCCTCGCGCTCGACCGGTTCGGCGTGCTCGCCGTCGACGTCTCGGTCGTTCGCGACGAGACCCTGCTCGACGGCGACGCCCCGGCCGCACCCTACGAGCTGGACGCCCTGCGCGTGCTCCTCCCGGTGCCCGAGCGGGCGGTCGACATCCTCGACTTCGACGGCAAGTGGTGCCGCGAGCGCTCCCCGCAGCGCGGTGCGATCGTCTCCGGGACGCACCTGCGACGCACGCGGCGCGGCAAGCCGGGTCACGACTCCCCCTTCCTCGTCGTCGCCGGCACGGCCGATCTGGCGTTCGGCACGGGCGAGGCCTGGGCGACCCACCTGGCCTGGAGCGGCGACGCCGAGTACCTGGTCGAGCGGCTCCCCGAGGGCGCCGGCGCGTTCTCGTCCGTCCTCGGCGCCGGGGAGGCCCTGCGGCCCGGCGAGCTGCTGCTCGCGCCCGGCGACCGCTACGACGCTCCGACGGCCCTCTTCGTCTGGTCGGGCGACGGTCTCGACGGCATCACCGACCGCCTCCACAGGCGGCTGCGCGCGCGTCCGTCCCACCCCACGACCCCGCGCCCCCTCACCCTGAACTCCTGGGAGGCGGTCTACTTCGACCACGACCTCGACCGGCTCTCGGACCTGGTCGAGCGCGCGGCGCAGGTCGGCGTGGAGCGCGTCGTGCTCGACGACGGCTGGTTCCACGGCCGCCGGGCGGCGAACGCCGGACTCGGCGACTGGGTCGTCGACCGCTCGGTGTGGCCGGACGGCCTGTCGCCCCTCGTCGACCGGGTGCGCTCGCACGGCATGCAGTTCGGGATCTGGTTCGAGCCCGAGATGATCAACCTCGACTCCGATCTGGCCCGCCTCCACCCCGAGTGGGTGCTCGGACCGCGTGCGGGCCTCGGCGCCACGGCGCGCGAGCAGTACGTGCTCGACCTGACCCGGCCGGACGCCTACGAGGTCGTGCTCGACCGCATCAGCGCCATCGTCGAGGAGTACGGCGTCGACTACATCAAGTGGGACCACAACCGCGATCTGTCCGAGGCGGTCAGCGGACGATCCGGGCACGACCGGCCCGCGGTGCACGACCAGACCGTCGCCCTGTACCGGATGCTCGACGCGCTGCGCGAGCGGCACCCCGGGCTCGAGATCGAGACCTGCTCGGGAGGCGGCGGCCGGGTCGATCTCGGCATCCTCGACCGCACGGACCGCATCTGGGCCTCCGACTGCAACGACCCGGTCGAGCGCCTGCAGATCGAGCGGTGGACCCGGATGCTCGTCCCGCCGGAGCTCATCGGCTCGCACCTCGGCGCCGAGCGCTCGCACACCACCTCCCGCCGCACCGACCTCTCGTTCCGGCTGATCGTCGCGCTCACCGCGCACGCGGGCATCGAGTGGGATCTGCAGGAGGCCGACGGCGACGAGCTCGAGCGCATCGCCCGCTGGGGTGCCGTGTACCGCGAACTGCGCGAGCTCATCCACAGCGGCCGCGTGGTGAACGCCGACCTCGCGGACGAGGCGACCGTGCTCACGGGCATCGTCGCGCAGGACGGCAGCCGGGCGATCCACACCTGGGCGCGGCTCGCGACCTCGGCCGGCGGGCAGGCGGGACGCGTCCGCTTCCCCGGGCTCGACGCCTCCGCCCGCTACGCCGTGCGCATCCGCGACGAGTTCGGGCCGGCGAGCCGCCACCAGAGCTCCGACCCCGCGTGGATCTCCGCCGCGCTGCGCCCCGAGGGTGTCGCGCTCCCCGGCTCGGTGCTCGCGGTCGCCGGCGTCCCGATGCCGACCCTCAACCCCCAGCAGGCGATGCTGTTCGACCTCGTCCGGCTGCCGTGACACGGCCCGGCGAGCGCGAGCGGACGAGCCCCTCAGACGGCCCACCGCAATAACCGCTCCGGCGCACCGACGCGTCCGAGCGCTTCAGAGAGGAAGATCGCATGACACGCCAGACACGTGCGCGACGGGGCCTGCGGGCACTCATCGTGTCGGTCGCGGCCCTCGGGCTGGTGGCTGCCGCCGCCGCTGCCCCGGCGGGTGCAACACCGACGGGCACACCCTCGCCGGAGCCGACGGGCACGCCCGCCGCGACGGCCACGCCCACCGCGACGTCGACGCCCGCACCGACGCCGACACCGACAGGCGCGGCTCCGGAGTCGCCGGTCGCGACGCCCACGGCCGCGCCGTCCGCCTCCCCCGCCGCCACGGCGAAGCCCGGCGCGAAGCCCGCCCCGATCATCCAGCCTCCCGCCGCGCCGCCCGTCGACGCCTGGGCGAAGACGCCCTACCTGGGCTGGAGCAGCTACAGCATGCAGGTCTACAGCGGTGATCCGAAGTGGATCACCGCGGATCAGATCATCGCCCAGTCCGACGCCATGAAGGCCAAGCTCGGCAAGGCCGGCTACGACTACATCAACGTCGACTCCGGCTGGAACGACGGCGTGGACGCGAACGGGCGCCCGACGCCGAGCGCCACGCTCTACCCGCAGGGCCTGAAGAAGGTGATCGACCACGTCCACGCCAACGGGCAGAAGTTCGGGCTGTACCTCATCCCGGGCATCTCCCCCGATGTGTACGAGAAGGCCTACCCGATCGCGAACGCGCCCGGCTGCACCACCCACGACATCGTGAAGCAGCCGCTGCAGCAGGCCGACTACTGGAAGATCGGCTACCGCATCGACTTCTCGAACCCGTGCGCCCAGAAGTACGTCGACTCGATCGTCGACCAGCTCGCGGCGTGGGGCGTGAACTTCCTCAAGTTCGACAGCGTGACCCCGGGCTCCGGCGTCAGCGACCTCTCGCTCGACGCCCGCGACGACGTCGCCGCGTGGTCGCAGGCGCTCAAGAAGAAGAACATCTGGTTCGAGCTGTCGTGGGCGCTCGACATCAACTACGCCGACACGTGGAAGCAGTACGCGAACGGCTGGCGCGTGGAGTGGGACGTCGAGTGCTACTGCTCCGGCGTCGCCCTCACGCAGTGGGACAACATCGCGCGCCTCTTCCCGCGCGCGGCCGATTGGTGGCGTCACGCCGGCCCGGGAGGCTGGAACGACTTCGACTCGCTCGACGTCGGCAACGGCACGATGGACGGCCTCACCCGCGACGAGCGCCGCACCGCGACCACCCTCTGGGCCATCTCGGCGGCGCCGATGTACGTCGGCAACGACCTGACCAAGCTCGACCAGTTCGGTGTCGACCTGCTCACCAATCGCGAAGTCGTGGCCGTGAACCAGGCCGGGACTCCCGCGCAGCCGGTCTCGACCGCGACCGACAAGCAGGTCTGGTTCGCGCCGAACGCCGACGGCAGCTACACCGTCGCCCTCTTCAACCTCGGCCGCACCGACGCCGACATCACGGCGAACTGGTCCGACCTCGGCCTGACGGGCCCGGCGACCGTCCGGGATCTGTGGGCCGGCAAGGATCTCGGCACGTTCGACACGAGGTTCACGGGCGAGACGGTCCCGATCCACGGGACCCGCCTGCTGAAGGTCACACCGAAGAAGGGCTCCACCGTCGCGCTGAACGACGACGCCCAGCGCGTGCAGTACACCGGCGACTGGTCGCGCAACGGCGGCCTCGAGGTGCCGGCGACGACGCAGCAGCTGCCGGTCGCGGTCGGCGACTCGAGCGGCGGCCAGGTGCCGACGCCACCCGCCTCGAGCCGCGTCGTCGCGGTGAACGACAACGACTCCGGCATCGCCTACTCGGGGTCCTGGGGGCAGAGCGGCGGCCGCGGCTTCGGGGACTACAACGACGACGTGCACTACGTCGAGGCCGACGGCTCCTCGTTCCAGTACACGTTCACAGGCACGGGCATCGACTACGTGACCGAGCTCGACCAGTCGCAGGGCGACGTGGACGTGTACCTCGACGGGCAGTTCCAGAAGACCGTGAGCACGGGCCGCGACGCGGGCCAGCCGCGCCAGACGCAGCAGGCCGTGTGGAGCGTCAGCGGCCTCCCGAACGGATCGCACACCCTCCGCGTCGTCAAGAAGTCGGGCGCGTTCATGCTGCTCGACAAGCTCGACGTCACCCTGGAGAGCCTGCTGCAGCCCGACGTGGCCGTGTTCGACAAGGCGGCGCCCGCCGACGTGCCGGTGACGCTGCTGCGCGACGGCGGCGAGCTCGCCGGGATCTCCCGCGACGGGTCGGCCCTGAAGAAGGGCACCGACTACACCGTCTCGGGGTCGACCGTCACACTGCGCGCGGGGTACCTCGCCGGGCTCGCGAACGGCACGGCGTCGCTGGCGTTCCAGTTCCGCGGCGACGCGCGCGACGACGTCCACGCCACCACGAAGGACGGCGACCGCGTCGACCTCGTCTTCCGCGGCACCGGGGTCTCGTGGATCGGCGCGACCGCGCCCGACCAGGGCACAGCGGCCGTCTACATCGACGGCAGACTGGCCAAGACGGTCGACACCCGCTCGGACGCGCGCCGCACCGGCCGGACGCTCTTCTCCGTCGACGGGCTGCGGGACGGCGAGCACCGCATCACCGTGCAGAAGGTGTCGGGCGACGTGCTGCGGAACGACGTCCTGCAGTACACCGTGAAGAAGTAGCACCACCGGAACGATCAGAAGGAGCACCATGTCCCACCCCGCCCGATTCGTCTTCGTCGGCGACTCCATCACCGACTGCGAGCGCGATCGGAGCGACAGTGCGTCGCTCGGCGAGGGCTACGTCCGCCTGCTGGCGGACGCCCTCGCCGGGCGCGCCGGGACCGTGCGCAACGCCGGCGTCTCTGGCGACCGCGCGGTCGACCTCGAGGCCCGCTGGGCGGACGACGTCGTGGCCGCCGACCCCTCCGTCCTCACGATCTACGTCGGCGTCAACGACATGTGGCGCCGCTTCGACAGCGACGACCCGACCTCCGCCGCAGACTTCGAGGCGACGCTCCGCCGGCTGGTGGAGGCGCTCCCGTCTCCCCGCCCGCGTCTCCTGTTCGTCGAGCCGTTCTTCCTCCCGACCACCGCCGAGCAGGAAGGCTGGCTGGACGACCTGGCCGGCAAGCGCGCCGCGGTCGCCCGGGTGGCCGCGGACGTGGAGGCGACGCTCGTCCCGCTGCACGACCGCATGACCGCCGCAGCGGCCCGGCTCGGCATCCCCGCCGTCGCGCCGGACGGCGTGCATCCCTCCCCCGCGGGCCACCGGATGATCGCGGACGCCTGGCTGGAGGCGTACGAGCGGGCGACACCGTGACCGCCCCCTTCGCCGCCCTGCTCGGGCACGACCTCCTGCCGACACCGGACGACTACGACGCCTTCTGGGCCACCGCACTCGACGAGGCCGGGAGGTTCCCGCTCGCGACCCGCCTGACTCCCGTCGACACCGGGCTCACGACCGTGGACGTGTACGACATGTCGTTCGGCGGGTCGGCGGGGCGCACCGTCACCGGCTGGCTGCGGCTGCCGCGCCACCGGCCGCGTCCGCTCGCCGCCGTCGCGCACGCGAACGGCTACGGCGCCGGCCGCCTCGCCGCCATCGACGACCTCACCTGGTCGGCCGCCGGCTACGCGCACCTCGTCGTGAACACCCACGGTCAGGGCGGCGGCAGCACCGGCCATCTGCTCGACGGCATCCAGGATCCCGAGCGGTCGTACTACCGCGGGGTCTTCGTCGACGCCGCCCGGGCAGTGGAGGCCCTGCGCGGACTCGACGAGGTCGACGCCTCGCGCGTCGCCATGATCGGCAACAGCCAGGGCGGCGGCATCGCGCTCGGCGTGGGCGCACTCGTCCCGGACCTCGTCGCCGTGCTGGCCCAGTCCCCGTTCCTGACGGCCGCGCCGATCGCGCTGCAGCACGCGGCCCAGGGCCCGTGGACGGAACTGCGCGCATACCTCGACGAGCACCCCGACCGCACCACCGCCGTCGCCCGCACCCTCGCCTACGTGGACGGCATCACCTCCGCCCGCCACGCCACCGCCCCCGGCTGGATCTCCGACGGCCTCGCCGACGACATCTGCCCGCCCGAGACGGCGCGCGCGGCGGCCTCGGCGTATGCGGCTCAGGTCGCCTTCCGTGAATGGCCGGGCGCCGGGCACGAGGCGGGCGGGACGGCGGACCGGGAGGCGGCGCTCGCGGTGCTGGCGGAGGGGTTCGGCGCGGATCAGAGCACAGGCCTGTAGTAGCCCTCCTCGAGCCCGGGCACCGAGTGAACGCGGTCGAGGAGCTGCGTGGAGAATCCGTCGCTCCCCTCGATCTGATCGACCAGGCCACCGAGAAGGGTCAGTGCTGCGGCGGGTGTCCTCGGAGACAGGTAGTCCCTCTTCACGTCCAATGCGATTCGCGGGAGGGTGACGTGGCCGTCGAATCGTCTGTTCCAGAGGCGTCCGTGATGCGCCGCGATGTTGCGCAGGAAGGCGATGTTCTGGACCGCCTGAAGCAGCTTGGGAACATCTTCGAGAGCGAGGGACTTCGCGACCGGTTCGAGAACGGACTTGTCCCGAAGAGCACGCAAGAAGCGGGAGAACGTACCGATCGAGATGACTTCGACAGCCGCCCAGAGCGGAATCGGATCACCCTTCCGCACGTGATGCTTGATGAAGATCTCGTCCCGTTGCTGCACGGATGCGAAGCTGCCGAGCACGATGCTCCTGTTCTTCCCCTCCGCAGTCCATCGGTCCCGCGCCGGCCCAGGAGATTCGGGCCTCGTGTTCTCGGGGAGGTACAGGTTCGCGTCCGCGTACGCATCGCTGCCGCCGATGCTCCGGGTCACATGGTGGGCGACGCGGCTTCGCAGTGTCGGCTCGACGACGGACACTCCGTCCAGGACCGCATTCCGCACGGCGCGATCGAGGTCGTACACCTCCATCAACGTCGCAGCGTCGACGCCTGCCCGATAGCGTTCCGAGGGGCCGTCCTGCTGGTAGAAGCAGCGCGCGTATCCACTCACCCGGTAGTAGTTGCTCGAGTAGAGGAACATGGCGAACTGCTGCTCGCTCACGCCACCGAGCTCCAAGCCGCGGTCGAGATGTCGCCTGATCTGCGCCTTCAGGTCGATCCAATGCTTCACGCGTTCCCCCATAAACGAAGAACCCACCCAGCCCGAGGGCTGGATGGGTCCGAATGTTGCTCCCAAGCTATCACAGCGCGGTCTGCGGCCACTCCCCCAGCCACGCCGCAGCCGCCGTCGTGACCCGTAAGAACTCCAGCGTCAGCGCCGTCGGGTCCGAGGACTGCCGCACCACCTCGTAGGGCAGCACGAACTCCCCCAGCGCGTGGTCGTAGTGCGCGCCTCCCGGGACCGCGGTCTCCGCGTATCCCTCCGGCTCGGGATACGCGTACGAGTAGAACGCGCCCTCGCGGCCGCCGCCGGGCCAAAATCCCGAGCTGCTGATCTCGTCGCAGTAGCCCTCGATCATGACCCGGTCGGGGCAGTTCGGGACTCCACCGGGGTGCAGTGGTGCGGGGCGCCCGGAGAACCGGGTCGTCGCGATGTCGAGTGCGCCCCAGAAGAGGTGGACGGGGCTGGCCTTGCCGCGGAACTCGGCCCGCAGGCGACGCAGCACGCCGTCGGCGCGGATGAGCTGCTGCCAGAAGGCGTTCGCCTGCTCCGGTTCGTACGAGCGGTGCTCGATGTCGGTCGGGAACGGGATGGCCGGGTCCACCTCGTTCGGCGTCGGATGGATCTCGAGCTCGACGCCGAGCCGGCCGAGCGCCTCGAAGGTGAGCCGGTAGAACGCGGCCACCGTCATCGGCTGCAGCGCGATCTCCTCCCGGCCGCCCCCGCTCGTCCGCAGCACGAGCCGGTGGTCGACGAAGTCGAACTCGATGTCGAGGATGCTCCCGTCGAGCGGGATCGGGCCGGTCGAGAGCCCGCGGGCGCTCAGCGAGAGCGTCACGTGCCACCAGTGGTTCAGGAAGGGCGAGCCGACCATCCGCAGCTTCCCGATGATCTGCAGCCACATGTGCAGCGTCTCCCGGGTGGGGGTCCAGGCCTCCACCTCGAGGGACGGCCACGATTCTCCGCGCTTCTCCATCACGACCTCCGCCACCCAGTGTGACGGATGCGGCGCGCGCACGGGCGCGACGTTCGTCGAGCCGTCAGGCGGCGAGGTGGAACGTGTCGGCGAACCGGCCGAGCAGGTCGCCGCGGCCGTGCAGCACCTCCACCACTCCGGTCTCGATCGCGGCGCCCGGTGCGAGCTCGCCCGAGATGAGCCGGCGGATGCCCGGGCCGGCGGAGAAGGCCAGGTCGGCGGGGCCGTCGCCGCGCGCGACGTCGAGGGTCGGGCCGTTCACCCGGATGAGCAGTTCGGCGGCGCCGAAATGCGCGCCGTAGACGGTGGTGGGGAGGTCGGCGGCGATCTGCGGCCGGAACGCGGTGCGGAGGGCCATCGTCATCGAGTCCGGCGTCACGATCTGCTCCTCCCGCGGGTCGCCCATCGCCTTGAACCCCCAGGTGCCGAGCGCCAGGACGACCGGCTCGAGCTCCCGGCCGTACGGCGTGAGCTCGTAGACGATCACGCGCGAGCGCGGCGCCCGGCGGATGATGCCGGCCTCCTGCAGCTCTTTGAGCCGCGCCGCCAGGATGTTGCTCGGGATGCGCGGGAGGCCCGCGGCGAGCTCGCCGTAGCGGCGCGGCCCGACGAGCAGGTCGCGGATGATGAGCAGCGCCCAGCGTTCGCCCACGAGCTCGAGGGCCCGGGTGACGCCGCAGTACTGCCCGTAGTCGCGCGCGGCCATCGGACCTCAGGCCTGCTGGTTCGCGACGGCGGCCTCGGGGCCCTGCTGGGCGGCGGTCGGGTCCATCCAGCCGAACTCGAGCAGGTTGCCGTCCGGGTCGGCGAGCTGGCGCTGGTACATGAAGCCGTAGTCGGCCGCGGGGCGCGGCTCGGTGCCACCCGCGGCGACGCCGTCCGCGACGGCCTTGTCGACCGCGTCGCGGGAGTCGAGGAAGATCGCGGTCGAGACGGACGGGTTCGTCGCCGGGTCGCCGATCGGCAGATCGGTGAAGGTCTGGAAGAACTCGCGGACGAGGATCATGAAGTAGCTGTGGTCCTCCTCGACGACGACGCAGGCCGCGTTGTGGTCGGTGAAGAGCGGATTGATGGTGAAGCCGAGCGCCGTGTAGAACGCCTTCGCACGCTCCAGGTCGGTCACCGGCAGGTTGACGAACATCGCGGTCATCGTGGTCTCCTTCGACGGATGGTCTGAGCTGACTTCTCACTGCTGTCGAGACTGATACTTGCAAAAAACAAGTGAGGCGTCAAGACCCCGGCCATCATCGGCGTCACCGGCTTCCGCGGCCCAGTTCGTTGTATCGGCGGATGTCCTTGATCGGTCGGGCGGCGCCGGCTTCGATCACCGGAGCGTCCGACAGCCGCCGGTCGACGCGCGGGTCGTCGCGCCGCCGCGGCTTGACCACGGCGAGCGGCCGGGTCTCGATCGGCGTCTCGACGACATCCGCTCGCGCCAAGGTCTCCCTCGCGAGCGCGAGGCTGACCACCACGTCGCGTCTCGACGGGTGCCACCGGCCGGCGATGAGGGCGACCACCGTGCGGTTGTGCAGCGTCCACGCGAACCGTTCCTGAACTCCGTCGACGACCTGCCGGGCGATCAGGCGCGAGGCTCTGCCCATCATGACCTCGGCATGCGCGCGCGCCGCGTCGACGGTCGGGAACCCTGCGCCGCTCGTGGCGATCTCGCGATGATTCGACGACATCAACCGCCACAGCACGATCGTCCCCTGCTCGTCCGTGGTGTCTTTCGCCCGCCTGACCCGAGCGGCGGGACCGCCCTCGACCGCGACCTCGGGCGCCGCCATCAGCCGGTCCCGGAAGGCCGCCCACACGCGGTAGCGGTCGCTGTCCTCGTGCAGCAGGTTGAAGCGGATGTACGGCGTCCCCCGTGGCTCCCTGCGTCCCATCGTCCCCCTCGATCCCTGTCGGTGCTCTACGGCGTGGCGACCGGCACCGGCGTCCGGTCCGCGGTGGCGGAGGGCGTCGGCACCGGTCCGTCCGTCGGCGGCGGCGCCGGCGGCGGCACGTAGCGGGCGACGGTCAGGGTGACGATGCCGCCCAGCGCGAGGCGCGCGCCCTCGCCCGGCTCGACGCGCAGCACGACGCCGGTCAGGAACTCGCTGGTGTCCTGCGTGACGGTCTGCGCGTGCAGACCGGCCGCGGCGAGCGCGTCGATCACCGGTTGGCTCGCCTGGCCGGTCAGGCCGGCGGGCACACGGACGCGGCCGCTCGCGATCACGAGATCGATCGCGGTGCCCTCGGGGACGCGCGCGCCGAACGACGGCGCCGTCCCGAGCACGGCACCGGCGCGATCCACCCCGTCGCGTGCCGAGATCGCGCCGAGCGTCAGTCCGGACGCGGCCAGCGCGTCCCGTGCCCCGGCCACGTCCAACCCCGCCAGCTGCGGCACCGGCGTCTCGCCCGGGCCGGTGGAGACGAGCAACGCGACGGTCTGACCCGCCGAGATCGACGTCCCCGGCCCGGGGTCCGTCCCGGAGACCAGCCCGGCCCCGTACGACGAAGCGGTGGGATGCTGACCGGCGACGACGGCGCCGGAGGCGGTGAGGGTGCGTGCGGCCTCCTCCACCGTCTTCCCCGCCACCTGGGGCACGACGACGTCGGGTGCGGAACCCGCGGGCACGAGAAGCGCGTGCGCGACGACCGCGGCGGTCAGGACCAGGACCGCCGCCCCGGCGACGACGAGTCGCGCGGCCGGGGACCAGGGTCGCCGCGGCCTCGGCCGGGAGCCCGGACCGGAGGCTCGTTTCGGGGACCTCGCGGACCTCGCCGCCCCCGCCCCCGCCGTCGCCGTCGCCGTCGCCGGGGTCGCCGGACGCCCGCGGACGATTCGGATCCGCTCCGTCGCGACGGCGTCGGCATCCGCCTGCGGGTGCACCGTCGTGATCGTCGCCAGCGCCGCGGTGGGCCACGCGGACACGTCCTCGGGACGGCTCTCGCGCGGCGGACGGGCCGCGGCCTCGATCCGCTCCAGCTCCCCCAGCACCGCCGCGAAGGACGCGGGGCGCCGGGCCGGAGTCGGATCGACGCACGACTCCCGGAGCCGTTGCAGGGCGCCGAGCAGCCGCACCGCAACGACGGGCGGGGCGTCCTCCCCCCTCTCCCCGAGCACGAGCAGGGACTCCAGGACGCGCCCGAAGCCGTAGACGTCGCTGCGGCGGCCGGGCGCCTCTCCGGCGGCCTGCTCCGGTGACGCGAACCGCAGCGACGCGGTGAACCGCGACCACGCCTCGGCCGTTCCGGCCGGGTCGGACGGCGAGAGCAGCTCCCACGGCTGCGGGCCGAGGCCGGTGACCCACGTCCGCGCGCCCTCCAGGAGCACGATGTCGGGGCCGAGCGCGCCGTGGACGACGCCGCCCGCGTTCACCTCGCGCATCGTCTCCGCCAGCGTCCGCGCGACGGCGAGCAGCTCCTCCGCGTCACGGGCCGACCGGCCGTCGGCCACTAGATCCTGCACCGTCGGTGCGGCGACCAGTGCCGTCACGACCCAGGGGCGGGCCGCCCTGCCGCCCCCATGGTCGAAGACCTCCGGGACGCCGGGCACGGAGAGGTCGGCTGCACTCGCGATGCGGGCGGCGACGATGCGGGCGGCGACCGCGTCGTCGGCGAGCTCGGGGCGCAGCTCGGTGAGCGCGACGTCCCGGTCGAGGAGCCCATCCCGTGCGACGGAGGTGATCGAGAACGCGTCGGCGCCGAGGGGGCGGAGCGCCGTGTAGCGCTCGCGACCGCGTGGGATGGATGCGTCGCCGTTCATACTCTGTGCGCGTAGACGACGAAGTTCTGATGGCTGCTGGTGCCGCCGTCGTACTGGAAGCAGGTGACCAGGACGAGCCGCCCGGGGACCCGCTTCCACAGCTCCGCCTGCTGCGCGACATCCGTCTTCTCGTAGAGCGCGGTGTCGTCGATGACGTAGTCGATGTCGCCCTCGGGAACGGTGACCACGATGCGGTCGCCCGGGTGCACCGTGTATCCCGAGTGCGGGACGTCGAGGAGCCCGTTGAACGCCGCATCGCCACCGCGGTAGGTGTGCCCGGCGATGTAGACGGTGTTGCCGGTGTCGGCCGTGGCCGCCCCGTACTCCGCGAGCCAGTACGCGCTCCCGGCGGTCGGCGGGTCCACGGTGCCCCCGTCGGCGACGGACATCCTCCCGACGTTCACGGAGAGACCGATCGACGGGATGGCGAGCCGCGTCGGCTGCCCGGGGACGAGCGGTCGCGGCGCTGCCGGCGCGCCGACCGGTGCGGCAGACTGGCCCGGGGCGGGCTCCGCCATCGGCGTCTGCGCCGGGGCGGCCCCCTCCGCCCCCGCCGACGGCGTCGCTGCGGCGAAGGTGCGGGCGACGAGGGTCCCTCCGGCGGTCGTCAGGGCGACGACGACGAGGACCAGCACCCCTGTCCAGGCGACGGCCGCCGCTCTTCCCGTCCTGCGCCGGTGCCGCTCGGTCATGCAGCCGCCCTCGCGTACTCGTTCGCCTTCTCGCGCACGGCGGCGACGTAGGCGTCGTCGTGGTTGTACGCCCGGATCGCCGTGGTCCACCCCGCCGGCGTCTGCAGGTCTCCGCCCGCGGCGCAGAGGTACTTCGCCGTCGTCAGTGCCGCGTCGTCGATCTGGTTCGGGTCGGCGACGCCGTCGCCGTCGGCGTCGGTGCCGTACTGCGCCCAGGTCGACGGGATGAACTGCATGGGCCCGACGGCGCGGTCCCACTGGGCGTCCCCGTCCAGCCGGCCGTGGTCGGTGTCCGGGACGGCGGCGAAGTCCACCCCGTCCAGTCGGGGACCGAGGATCGTGCCGACGAGGTGGCCGGACGCATCCAGGTGCGCCCCGCCGTGCGTCCCGTGGCCGGACTCGATCGACCCGATCGCGGCGATGGTGTTCCAGGTGACGCGGCAGCCGGGTGCGGCCGTCGACTCGACGACCGCGGCGGCCGCGTACGCCTGGAGCGCGCGGGCGGGGATGCCTGTGCGGCCGGAGGTCGCCGTCAGCCAGCCGAGCGCGACGACGCCGTCGGTGTTCGACCGGCGACCGGCGACCGGGAGCGTCTCCGAATCGCCGGCCGAGGAGTCACCCGCCGCGGGCAGGCTTGCCGCGACGGGGATGCCCGTCCCGCCGGCGCCGGCGATGACGCTCCCGTCCGCCGCCGTCGCCGCGGGCTTCGGGAGGTTGGCCACCCAGCCGGCGGCCCCGGCGATGATGAAGGCGGCGACGGCGAAACCGGCGGCGGTGCGGATCGAGACGGTCATCCGAACCGCCCGTTCACGTAGTCGCTGGTCCGCTCGTCCCGAGGGTCCTCGAACATCGCGGTCGTGTCGCCGTACTCGACGATGACGCCGGGGGTGTTCTGCGCGGCGAGGAAGAAGGCGCACTGGTCGCTGACGCGCGCGGCCTGCTGCATGTTGTGGGTGACGATGACCACCGTCACCTGGCCGCGGAGGTCGGCGATGGTCTCCTCGACGCGACGCGTCGACGTGGGGTCGAGGGCCGAGCACGGCTCGTCCATCAGCAGCACCCGCGGTGAGACCGCCAGGGAGCGGGCGATGCAGAGCCGCTGCTGCTGGCCGCCCGACAGACCGCCGCCGGGCTGGTCGAGGCGATCCTTCACCTCCTCCCACAGCGACGCCTTGCGCAGCGAGTCCTCGACGAGCTCGTCGCGCTGATCGCGGCTCGTGCGCACCCCGGCGAGCTTCAGCCCCGAGACGACGTTGTCGTAGATGCTCATCGCGGGGAACGGGTTCGGCTTCTGGAACACCATCCCGATGTGCCGTCGCGCCGTGGTGACGCGTTCCTGCGGGCTGTAGATGTCGCTGCCGTCGAGCCGCACCTCGCCCGAGAGACTCGCCGTCGGCACCATCTCGTGCATCCGGTTCAGGATGCGCAGGAAGGTGGACTTGCCGCAGCCCGACGGCCCGATGAGCGCCGTGACCTCCCCCTTCCGCATGGTGAGCGAGACCCGGTCGAGCACTTTGCGCTGTCCGAACCACGCCGAGATCGAGTCCGCCTGCAGCGTCGCGGCCGCCGTCCGGCCGAACAGGGACTCGCGGGTCGTGACAGGGGGACGTTCGCCGAAGGGCGGCGCCTGGTCGGCGACGGCGGAGCGGCGTCCGGGACGCAGCGTGCGAAAGTTCATGGGGCTCCTAGAGCAGGTTGGGGAGGATGATCTGGTTGACGTTCGTGGCCGCGAGGAGCGCGAGCACGCCGATGACCGGCACCGCGACGATCCACGTCTGCCAGCGGCCCCAGCGACGCCAGAGCCAGGTCGCGCCGATGACGGCGACGGCGAGGAGCTCGAGCAGGAGGACCAGCCCGAACGCGTTCGTCGGGTCGGTGCCCATCGGCCGTTCGGCCTCCGAGACGGGCATCCCGAGCTGGGCGGGCCGGTCGTACCCCTTGGTGACGAGATCCGCGTCCACGCGGAGCACGCCCGTCGGGGTGTACCAGCCGCCGGTCGCGGTGGTGAGCACGACGCGGCCTTCGCCGGTCTTGAGCGCGGGAGGCGCGTCGTCGCCGGCCAGGCGGCGGTCCCGCACCTTGTACGTGCAGGAGCCCTGGCCGGCCTGAACGGTGAACGTCTGGCCGACGCGGAGGTCCGACCAGGCGGCTCCGACCGCGCCGTACGAGCTGGAGCGGGCCATCAGGACGCTCGTCCCGAGCTGGCAGGGCATGACCGTGTTGCGCTGGTGGCCGATCCCGAGCATGGTCTGCGCGCCCGCCGACCCCTCGACGATGACCTCGCGGTTGATGCCGATGTCTTTCGCGTACATCACGGCCAGCGGCGTCCCGATCCTCAGGGGCTCGCCGTCGTCCGTCACCGGCTCGACCGGGGTCGCGCCCTCGGCCAGGCTCAGCCGGAGCTGGTCGTAGAGGGTGTTCTGGCTGACGTAGTGCTGGACGGGCGAGACCGCGAGCAGCACCACGATGAGCAGCAGGATGCCGGACGAGAGGATGCCGAGCACCAGCGACAGCGCCCGCTGCATCGGTGGCGCCGAGACGCGCGTCGCGTGCGGGCGCGGGACGGCCCGGGGTGGGCCGGGCGCGATCACGGCGACCATCACCGACCGTCCCGCCCCGACCTGGACACGACGTGGCTGACGACCGGCGGTCCGATGAGGAGCAGCAGCACGAGCAGGATGACCACGACCATCAGGGTCTGCGGGCCCGCCCACCCGTCGTTGCCGGTAAGGGTCATCGGCACGGCCTTGACGTTGGCGGACGTCCCGCTCGCCGTCGCCCCGTCGCCGCATCCGCCGGTGTCGGGGTCGCACGCCTGCTGCTGAGCGCTCCCGTTCGCACCCGCGGCGGTGTTGGCGGCGGAGGCTCCGGTGGGCCCTTTCGCGCCGGTCTTGGCCTGCGCCGCCGGGCCGGCTCCGGTGAACCCCCACGTCGCGCATCGCTCCGGTGTGCAGTCGGTAGGGAACGGCGCCTCGATCAGGAGCTGGTTCTTGTCGGGACTGTCGCCCGGCTTGAACGTGGGGTTGTTGCAGGGGTTGCCGCTGCCGCTGCCCACCGCCTGGCCCGTCGCGTTGATCTTCGCCATGGTGGCGGCATCCACGCCGGGGATCTGTTTGACCTGGTCGAGCGCGGCGAGCACGAGGTTCATGGGCAGCGGCGAGTAGCCCAGGTTGCCCATCTTCCGCTGTCCCTCGCACAGCGAGTACTGGTCGAAGAAGCCGAGCGTCGCCCCCTTCTGCGTGTTGAATCCGCCGTGGACGACGCTCGGAGCGACCTGATACGTGTACATCGAGAGCGGGTAGGTGCGCGGATCGCCGTACTGGTAGACGTCGGAGAGGTCCTGGCTGAGGTAGTTCGGGTTCCCCTTGTCGGTGTTGATCTTGGCGACGTGGAGGGCGACCGCGACGGCGTACTGGTCGGGCACGGTGTAGAAGCCGGCGGCGTTCTTCACCTTGGCGACGGGGAAATCGGCGCCCAGCGCGTACGAGTACTCGTCGTAGTTGATCGCGAACTGGTTCGCCGCCGTGTAGGCGGTGACGCCGTTCGACCCGTTCTGCGCGACGAAGTTCGGGAGGTTCTGGTGCGGGTAGTACGACGTGGCGTGCGCCGGGTCGCACCCGGCCTTGGCGCACAGCTTGCGGTACAGGTCCGGGTATTGCCGCAGCAGCCACAGCGTGAACTGCGCCGTGGCTCCCGAGCCTTCGGAGCGGACGACCACGGTGATGCGCTGCGACGGGAGGGCGACGCCGGGGTTGTCGGCGGCGATGGCCTTGTCGTCCCACTGCGTGATCTCGCCGGTGAAGATCCCCGCGATCGCCGCCTGGGAGAGCTTGAGGTCGGTGAACCGTTTGCCGCCGAGGTTGAGGTTGTACATGAACGAGGTGCCGCCGGCGACGATGGGCAGCATCACGTAGGGGAACTGCGGCACGGTGGTGTCCTGCGGGTCCGCGGTGTCACCGGTGAAGGGGATCTCGGTGACGGCGAAGTCGGCGTTGATCTCCTTGGCGAAATCGGTGCGGCCCGTGGAGGAGCCGTTCGGCGCGTAGTCGACGGTGACCCCCTGCGCACCGGCGTCGCTGACCCATTGGGCGACGGCGTTCCCCGCCCACGACGACCCCTCGCCCGAGATGCGGAGGTAGCCGGCGGCGGAGGCGGGCAGGCCGATGCCGGCCAGAAGGAGCGTTGCCACGGCGAGGGTCGATGCGCGCAGCAGCCGTCGGAGGGTTCGGTGGGGGCGGTTCATCGTGTGGGGTCCTGTCCGGGTCCGGCCGCGGGGCGGCTGTCCTCGCCGGGCGCGAGGTAGTGGTTGAAGACGAGCAGTTCGTCGAGCTCGAGGGGTGCGACGGGTCGCGGAGCCCGCGACTCGATCCGCGCGAGGGTCGCTCGCGAGCGGGCCGTCAGGCGCCGGTGCTGGCTCTCGGTGAGCTTGCCCGGCTCCTGACCGCCCAGCGCGCGGGCGACCAGGAACAGGACGAGGACCACGACGAGGAGGAACGCGGCGGTCGCGAATCCGCGCGCGATCATGTTCGGCTGGGGGCTCTTCACGAACTCGAGCGCGGCGAGCGGTAGGGAGGTCATCGGCCCCTCGAACGGATTGAAGTTCAGGTTCGAGGTCACGCCCGCGGTGAGGAGGATGGGCGCGGTCTCGCCGATGCCGTGGGCGGTCGCGAGGATGATCGCCGTGGTGAGGCCGGCGCGCACGGTCGGCAGCACCACATACCAGACGACCGCCCATTGGCCGGCGCCCAGCGCGTGTCCGGCCTCGCGGAGGTTGCCCGGCACGAGGCGGAGCACGACGTCGGCGGAGCGGATCATGATCGGCAGCATCAGCACCGTGATGGCGAGCGCGGCGGCGAAGCCGTTGAACGCGTGGGTGATGCCGACGATGATCGCGGCGTAGATGAAGAGGCCCGCCACGACCGACGGCAGGGCGGTCATCGCCTCGACGATCGTCCGCACGAAACGGGCGAACACTCCGCCGACCTCGCCGAGGAACACCGCCGTCGTCAGGCCGAGCGGGATGGTGATGGCGAGGGCGATCCCGATCTGGATGAGCGTGCCGACCAGCGCGTGCAGGATCCCGCCCTCGTCCAGTCCGGACAGCGGGCCGACGCCGCGCATGTCCGTCGTGAAGAAGTGGAAGCGGTCCCAGAAGCTCTGGCCGCCGGCCGTCGAGAACATCTGCGCGAACACGTCCTCGCCGCGCACGAGCGTGAAGCCGATCACGAGGGCCAGCGAGCCCACCACCACCACGCCGGCCGCCCACAGCATGACCGTCCAGAACCGGTCGCGCACGGCGGGCCCCGGGTTCCGCAGGAAGACGAGGGTGGAGTAGATCGCGACGAACCAGAGGAACGACAGCGGCAGCAGCCAGCCGATCGGGATGAGCGTCACGGCCACGGTGAGCAGGAGGCCGATCGCGAGACCCGCGGCCGCGGCCCCCGCCACGGTGAACGCGTCGTCCCGCGAGAACCCGATGACCACGCGCGACTCGTCTTCGGCCTCCGGGGCGAGGTCCTCCCGGGGCAGCCGGGTCCCGCCGGTGAGGCCAGGGACGTCGTCGAGGTCCAGCCGGACCGTCATGGTGTCGTCGGTCATCAGCCCTCGCTCTCCGCTCCCGAGCGGGATCGGGCGATGATCGCCGACGCGGTGAAGTTCACGATCATCGTCATCACGAACAGCGCGAGACCGGCGGCCATGAGCGCGCTCATCGAGAACGCGTTCGCCTCGCCGTAGCGCAGCGCGATGTGGGCCGCGATGGAGTTCGTCCCGTTCTGGAGGATGTGGATGTTGATGTTGAAGATCGGGTTGATGATCAGGTAGATCGCGATCGTCTCGCCGAGGGCCCGCCCCATCCCGAGCATGGTGCCGCCGATCATCCCGCCCCGGCCGAAGGGCAGGACGACCGAGCGGACCATCCCCCACCGCGTCGCCCCGAGTGCGAACGCCCCCTCGCGCTCTCCGATCGGGGCGCGGGAGAACGACTCCCGCATCATCGACGTCATGATCGGGATGATCATCAGAGAGACGACCACCCCGGCGATGAACGTCGACGACGTGTACAGCGACGTGTCCGGCAACGGGTTGCCCGGGTCGGCGGCGTCGACCCGGAAGATCGGGATCCACCCGAACCAGGTCGACAGCCACTGGCTGAACGGCACGATCGCCGGCTGCAGGAAGATGAGCCCCCACAGGCCGAACACCACGCTGGGCACCGCCGCCATCAGATCGACGATCGACACGAGGGTGCGCCGGAACGACCCGGTCGCGACCTCGGTGATGAACAGGGCGGTGCCGACCGAGAGCGGGAACGCGATGACCAGCGCGACGATCGCGATGAGGACCGTCCCGGTCAGGAGCGCGGCGATCCCGAACTGATTCGTCTCGGGCGACCACTTCTGGGTCGTCAGGAACGCGACGATGCCGACCTTCGAGATGGCCTGCGTGGCCTGGACGGTGAGGAAGATGCCGACCAGCACCATGATGGCCAGCACGATCACGCCGCCGCCCCGGCTGACGCCGCGGAACACCTTGTCCGAGAGCTCCCGGACGTGCCGGAGCGGACGCGCCACCGCGTCGTCGGCGCCCGCCTCCGGATAGTCGGGACGCGTGGTCTGCAGGAGCGCGCTCATGCCGCGCCTCCCTTGCGCCGCCGGCCGAGCACGGGCGAGAGGATGCCTGCGGCGAGCGCGGCCAGCAACCCGGTGGCGAGCCCGAACTGCGGGAAGCCGATCTCGGTGGGCGCCGTCTTGCCGAGCGCGGCCGACGTCTGCTTCATCGGCGGTGCGGTGGGAGCGGCGCTGGAGCCGTCGGTGGGCACCTCGACGGTCGTGGGAACCGCTCCGACCGGTCCGGTGGGTGCGGCGGGCACCGCTGCGGGGGCGGCCGCGACCGGGTCGGTCAGCGCCCGCAGCTTCGCGACGGTCGCCTGCGCCTGCGCCACCAGCGGCGCGGTCAGCGGTGCGTATCCGGGCGCGAGCTGTCCGGGCCGGGTGCCGGGCTTCTGCCCGGAGGTCGCCGCGTACTCGAGGATGTCGGCGATCGGTTTCGCATCCGCCGACGACAGCTTCTGCGTGTTCACGACGCCGTACACCGGCAGGGTGAGCGGGTACGCGCCGCCCGCGTAGTCGGCCTTCGCCGCGGGCTGCAGCACCCCGTCGACCGAGCTCTTCGCGAACTCGCCCGCCGCCTTCGTCATGCTGGCGGTGTCGGCGCCCACGCAGTGCGCGGGCGTCGCGTCGCTGCCGTCGCAGAGGAGCGCGGTGGGAAGGAGGTAGCGTGCGGCATCGGCGGCGTCGGTGATGGAGAGGACCACACGCTCGCCGACGGCCTGCCCGAGCCCTTGGACGCTCTTCCACTGCGGCGGCGTGCACTTGATGTCGTCGGTGTAGCTCGCGCACCAGCGACCGGCCGGCGGGTTGGCGCGCAGCGTCGCCCGCGAGATGCTCTCCATATCGGCGAGCTTCGGCAACAGGTCCACCAGGGTTCCCGGGGGGACCGTCTGGTCCGGATTGACGGGGTCCGGTTTCGCGTCCTCTTCGGCATACAGGACGGTCGGATAGGACGCGTCGGAGGGCGGGTAGGTCGCGGCCTGAGACCGGTTGAAGTCTTCCGGCGACGCCGTCGCGTGGCGGATCGCGAAGGCGGAACGCTCGAGCTCGGTCGCCCGGGAAGCGCACTCCGCGTAGGTTCTCGTGGAGTAGAACGGGTTGACCACCGCGCCGAACCGATCCGGGCAGCCGTCGAGGAAGGCTCTGGCCTGCGCGTCGCCGAGGATCCACGACCAGACGGCGCTCGCCGCGTCCGAGCGGAGGATCTCCGTCTGGAGCTGGCGCTCGTTGGAGCCCCGGCCGAAGTCCATGTACCGCAGCTGCGGGTTGAGCGCCTGGAATTCGGGGTCGAGGAAGAGGGAGCCGCCGTTGAAGCCCTGCGCCCAGGGGGCGTTCGCGAGGAGCGTGGGGACCTCGGCGGTCATCCATATCCCGTAGCTCTGAGTCAGGAGCTTCGCGACGAGTCGCGCGTTGAGCCGCACATCCCGCACGGGCGTGCCCGTCTTCGCGATCTCGGCATCGGCCGTCTTGCGGTCGGGATACCCGCATCTCTCGACCGCCGTATCCGGGTTCCCGCGCCCGCACGGTCGGTAGTCGAGGTTCAGGGCGAACACGACACCGCTCAGGGCGGTCGGCGCGTAGGCGGTCGGGCCTCCTCCCGCTTCGATCGGCTGGGTCGTGAACCCGAGCGTCGACGCACCGGTCGCCACGGCCGTCCGGACCTGTGGATCCGCCGACTTCGAGTAGCCGAGCGAGACGTGCTTCTCGTTGCAGATGCCTTTCGACCACCCTCGGACGGCAGGCGACAGCAACTCGGAACCGACGCTCAGGGTCTGGCCGCCGTCACCGCACGAGGCGAAGATCGGCTGGAAGGCGAGTTTGACCTGCAACCGCTGCGCCCAGAGGGACGGGGTCAACGCCGACGGGTTGCCGCCGGCCGCGCCCAGACCGAGGTCGTTGTTCGACGCGAGCATGGGAACCGCGACGAGCCAACAGGTGTCGGTCGAGGCCTGCCCTTGCCGGGATCCGCAGCCGAGGCCCTGCGACTCGGTCGTGCTCTGGAGCTCGAACGTTCGTTCAGCGGTTCCGGCCGGCCCGATCCGCAGCCGCGTGAACTCGTTGGTCGTCGTGCGGTTGAAGTACGGGTTGCCCGTGATGACCCCGCCGTACGTGGTCCCGTCCACGGCCTCGAACGGAATGCTGGTCAGGCCGTCCCAATCGCCGCCGTTGCGGAGCGGGTCGCGGCCGAAGGCACGGAAGTTGACGCCTCCGGCATCCACATCGGATCCGCCCGCCCCGGTCTGACAGCGCTCCGGCCGCGGATCGGCCTCGCCGCCGGCTCCCCAGCACTGGAACACCTCCAGCCACTCGGTGTCCGCCAATCCGGGAGCGGCGCCACCGCGGGCCCCCGAGACGCTGACCGTCACGCCCTGGGCCATCAGGTCGTTCGTCTGCGAGACCGTCATCGACAGCCCCCGGCCGTCCCCGTCCGCCGCGAAGGCGGCCTTGTAGTTCTTGGTCAGCTTCGACGAGATGTCGGCGACCGTCTTGCCGGCCGTGTGCGCGATGACCGTGCTCGGATCGCGGCGGTCGAGGACGGTGTCGTCGCCCGCGTTGGGGGACGCTGATTCGTCCCAGTTCACCGTCACGGCCGAGTCGGTGCTGATGGCGCCGGCGGGGCCCCAGCTCCCGGTGCCGGCGAGGGCGGGAGTGACGGCCACGGTGGCGCCTGCGACGGCGCTGGACGCGACGATCAGCACGCTGGCGATGGCGGAGACGATTCGGGTTCTGTGTGCTCTCATGCTCTTCGAGTCGGTTCGTGCACGGGGAGGGAAGGGCGGGACCGGCCGTGCGACCGGCCCCACCCGGTGGATCAGCGGATGCGCGGCGCGAAGCGGCGGCGGATCAGCACGGCGACGCCCGCTGTGGCGGCGCTGAGGGCGGCGAGGGCCGCGGCGATGAGGGCGATCAGGCCGCCCGGGGTGGAGGCGGCGGTCCCGATCCAGTCCGTCGCGAACGACACCGGGTTGTTCGCGCCGCCGGCTGCGGGTGTCGTGCCCGGTCCGGCCGGCGTGGTCGGGTCGACGGCCGCGGCGACGCTGAAGGCGATCGTGACCGTCTTGGAACCGCCGGTGAGGACGAGCTGGTGCGCACCGGAGGGGAGGTTCGCCGGGGCGGTGAAGGTGTAGTCGGCGGCGCCGTCCGCGGTGGCCGGGGCGGTCTCCGTCAGCCGGATCGGGTCGGAGTGGATCTCGCCCGTCACCGTGGAGGACGCGTCGAAGCTGCCGGCCGGGAGGGACACCGTGTAGGCGGCACCGGGCGTGACGACATCGCCGTCCTTCAACGGAGTCGGCTTCGCGGGCAGCGCCACCGTCACGGTCGACGACTCCGAGGCGTTGAAGGCGGAGTCTCCCGCGTACTTCGCCGAGAAGGTGTGCTTGGCGCCGTCCTTCAGGCCGGTCGCCGTGTAGGTGGCGACACCGGCGTCGAGCGTGCCGCTGCCGATCTTGCCGCCATCGGCGTAGAAGTCGACCGCGCCGGTCGCTGCCGCGGCGGTGGCGCCGCCTGCGGTGACGGTCGCGGTGAGGTCGGCGGAGTCGGCCCCCTTCGCCTTCACGTCGAGGCCGACCTTCGTGTCGGACTTCACGGCCGTGATCGTCACGGTCGCCGCCGGGGCGGTCGAACCGTTGAAGGCCGCGTCGGCGGCCGGCGTGTAGACGGCGGTGTAGCTGTGGTCGCCGACGCTCAGCCCGGTGAGGCCCAGCGTGGCGACGCCCCCGGCGACGGCCGCCGAGCCGACCTTGTCGGCGCCCTCGAAGAAGTCGACGGTTCCGGTCGCGGCCGCGGCGGTGGAGCCGCCCGCCGCGATGGTCGCGTTCAGCGAGGCGCCGTACGCGCCGGAGGCGGTCGCCGCGAGCGTGGTGGTGGTGTCCGCCTTCTGCACGACGACGTGCCAGGCGCCGGCGGCGTCGAAGGAGAGGGTGGTCCAGCTCGTCAGCGCCCGGTTGTCGGCGCCCGTGAGGATCTGCCCCCCGGAGGAGACGCACATGAAGCCCAGGCTGAGCGTGTCGACGCCGGCCTGCCCCTCCACCTGCAGCCAGCCTCCGATGGTCTGCTGCGAGAACTCGACGTTGTAATAGGCGTTCGATGACAGGAGCGCCTTGACGGCATCCGGGTTGTTCCAGAAGTAGGGATCGGGCTTGCCGTCGGTGGTCGGTCCCGTGATCACCCCGCTGCCGATGTCGGCGGCGACGATGCCGTCCAGTTTGAACGGGTACACCGACGGATCGGTCACCAACGGGCGCTCCGAGCCGGGAAGAGCCAGGAACGGACGCACCCAGGCGGTGTCGTCCGACCCGCAGTCGAGGTCGATCGCGTTCACCGGGACTTTGGCGCCTCCGAAGTCGGCGGCGGCACCGCTGGTGGCGCCCAGCGTCACCCCTCCCTGGCCGGCGGCGGAGGCCGGCGCGACGGTCGCGATCGCGGCGCCGGCGGCGAGGAACGCGGTGATCGCGCCGATCGCGAGGCGGCGCGTGGGCTTGCTGGGGGTCATCGGGTTGGGTGCCTTTCTGTGGGGTGTGGAGAGCGCCGATCTGTGCCGGGCGGAGCAGTGTCCGCCCGGCACAGACAGGGATCGGACTAGTTGGTCCAGTTCGAGTAGAGGTAGCCGGTGGTGCCGGTGTAGCTGATCTTCAGGAACCCGAAGTCCTCGACCACGTTGTGGGTGGCGTGGTCGACCGCGCCGATGTAGCTGGCGTTGCGGAGCGTGGTCTGGACGAGGGTGTTGGTGGCGCCCGTGTTGTTCGCGGTCGGGACGACCGAGTAGACGTCACGGTTGAAGTTGCCCGCCCCGCCCGCCGGTGCGGCGGTCGCCGATCCGTAGAGCGCGCCCGTGGTGTTCGATGCCGTCACGGCCTCGACCGAGTTGATCTTCGTGATCTTCAGCGACGCCGCGTTGGTGCCGGTGAAGGTCGAGGACAGGCCGTTCTTCTGAGCGATCCACTGAGCGGCGGAGAACGGAGCGATGTCACCCGAGGCGTTGATCGCATCCGCGTGGTTCTCCGCGATCGTGGAGGTCACCCACGACGCCGGCGCGGTCACGCCGATCGCGCCGAGGAAGAAGCTCCGCGTGCCGGAGCCCGACTGCGGCAGCTTGACGTTCAGGGTGAACGAGTGGCTCGCGTCGGCGTGGTAGACCGGGGAGGCCGTGCCGCTCTGGGTGATGTTGGCATCCGGGGTGCCGGTTCCGCCGTAGATGAACTTCAGGTCGTTGGTGCTGAAGTTCGTCGGAGCGACCGTGCCCGCGGGCAGGCCCGCCGTCTGGATGGCGACCGAGACGGCGTCGCGGGCGAGCGGCACGAACGAGAGCTTGTTGTTCGGGTCGGACGCGAGGACGGGCGTGCCGGGGCGGCCCGAGGAGCGGGCGATCTGGATGGAGTTGGCGGCGACCGTGTTGCTGTGGCCGGCGGCGTCGGTGTAGGTGTGGGTCGTGTTCCACGCGGCCGAGAGCGCCTTGACGCCGTCGCCCGAACCGGCGGGGCGGTAGAACTGCTGGCCGCCGATGGTGATCTGCGTGTTCTGCGCGCCACCGGCGCCGAACGCGTCCCACGAGGCGATGCTCTGGCCCGGGTTCACTGCACCGTTCGCGGTGGTCGTGTACCCGTTGCCGAAGCCGTTGTAGAGGTCCTGGATGGTGTCGGAGCCGACCGCGGTGTAGGTGCGGCCCGAGCTGCTCGGGTCGGCGTTCGCGGCGGTCGCGCCGGCCGCGACGAGCGCGGCGGCACCGAGGAAGGCGACGCCGGCGACGGCGACCTTCCGGAGGGCTGTTGCCTTCATTTCTTGTGTCTCCCTATCCTGGAGGTTCCCTCGTCCGGACGCCCCGGACGCGAGGGTGGGCCCTCGGGCCCGTGTGCCCGTTCCAGTTGCTGCTGGGGCGGGCACGTCGCGTCTCAGCGAGCTGATCCGCCGGCCGGCGATGCTTTGCAGAACCCCTCGTCTGCCCCGGCCAGTTGTGAGCTTGCCGCCTCCACGGCGGCCTCAGCAAGGAAACGAAGACGAACTCTGCGGGTACTGAAACCAGCGGCAGGAGACGTGCCGGGGAACGTTCGATGAATCCGTTCCGGGCGGGGTAAGAAGCGTCGGAAGCGCGACGTCAGAGGCTCTGCCGGGGAGTCGTGCGACGGGTGTCAGCCGTCGAATCGGCCGAAGCCGAGGCTGCTGCAGAGGTCGGGGGTCTCCCGCGCCGGGAAGACGACGATGGTGCCGTCGTTGCGGGAGCACATGGTCAGCGGCGGGACCGGGTACGCCACGTCCGGAGAGTGCGGGGCACCCGTCTCCGTCCGGTGACCGAGGACGCCGGCGCGCCAGGCGGCGGCGCATCCCTCCAGCAGCTGGTGGCGGTCGGCGGACGCGGGGTCGCCGCCGAGGTCGCCGGTCGTCGCGTACGAGCTCGTCGACACGCCCTCGTAGCAGACGACGTGCCGCAGCTGCTCGTTCATCGGGGCGAGCACGCTCCACGCCGTGGCGGTGACGAGCCCGGCCCCGAGGACGCCGAGGGCGATGACGATCGGCAGGCGGCGTCGCCGGCGGGGCCACCGGCGTTCGTCGGTCGCCTCGTGCACGCGCTCGAGGATCCCGGCACGCATCTCGGGTGTGAAACCCCGGTCGGGCGGCGTCGCCTCTCCTCGGGTCTCGGGCTGTGGGCCGCTCATAGCCTGTCCTCTGCCAGACGCTTCTTGAGATGCGACCGTACACGATTCATCCGCTTGCCGACGTTTCCCGCCGTCATCCCCAGGCGCGTCGCGGTCTCCTCGTACGACAGGCCGTCCTCGATCAGGCAGCGGAAGACCGCGGCGTCCTTCGGCGTGAGGGCCGACACTTCGCGGTCGATCGCGGCCAGCAGCTGCCCGGTGCTGACGCTCGTGTGGACGGGGTCGGGATCGGGGTCGACGCCCCGGAAGGACTCCAGACCGGTGACGTCCGGACGGCGCCCCAGGCGGCGCCCTGCGTTGCGGATCTCACCCGCCGCGACGCCGAGCAGCCACGGCAGGATGGTGCCGGACCCGACATCCACGCGGTCGAGCTTGTTCCACGTGATCACCCACACGTCCTGGGTCACCGTGGCGGACTCGTCGGCGTCGCCGAGGGCGCCGAGGGCGGCCTCGTACACGAGGCGGGCATACCGGTGGTACAACCGGTCGAAAGCCCCCCGGTCCCCCAGTAATGCCGCCTCGACGAGCAGACGATCCGTGAGGGTGGACATCGTGAGCACCCTAAGCGATGGCGGGGGTGGAGGTTCACCCCCATTCGGGCCACGATCGCGTCGGAGCCCGCGCCCCAGGGACGTTGAGCGAGAACGCGTTCCTCTTTACAGCTACGTCGCCCTCCGGGGTCTTCTTACCCCGGCAGGCGAACGTTCCCCGAGAGTGCAACGTCCGCTCATCCGACGACGCAAACCGTCATCGACCCGTCATCGGCGGCCTCCGGCGCCGCACCCTCCCCGATCGGTTCACTGGTGCCATGAACTCGACCGCATCCCGCGCCCTCTCTCTCGCGTTCGCCGGACTCGCCGCCACGACCGCTCTCGTCTCCGGTATCGCCGCGCCCGCGGGTGCGGCCACCACCGCAGAAGGGGCTCACCAGTCCTGCTGGGTCAACGTGGACACCGGCGAGACCCGCTGCTTCGACGCCGCGCTCGACCCGCTGCAGCAGATCGAGTCGGACACCGGGCTCCCGGTCGTCGCTGTCCCCACCGGCGCCGCCGCCCGCAACGCCGCCGCGCCTGCTGCGTCCGCCGCTCCCGCCGCGAGTTACATCCTGGCCGTCGTGTACGACGGCCTCAGCTACAGCGGCGCCAGCAACACGTACTTCACCAGCAGCGCCGGCATCTGCAGCGGCCTCAGCTACGGCTATGCCTCGCTCGGCGCCTGGAACGACCGCATCCAGTCCGTCGACTCGTACAACGGCTGCACCACGACGCTCTACTGGGACGCCAACTACGGCGGCGCCGCGTACGGCCCGGTCGGCTCCAGCACGAACGTGGGCAACATGCGCAGCAACGCGTCGTCGCTCCGCATCGGCTGATCCGGCGTCGGCACCTGCGTCGACCGGCGTGCGGGTACCGTGTCCCCGGTGAGCATCGACGACTTCCGCATCCACCTCTCCGACGAACTGCTCGACGATCTGCGCGCCCGGCTCGCGGCCACGCGCTTCGTCGACCCCCTGGGCTCGGCGCCGTGGAGCGGCGGCGCGGGCGGCCCGGTGCTGCGCGAGCTGGTCGACTCCTGGCTCGCTTTCGATTGGCGGGCGCAGGAGGGGCACCTCAACTCGTACGACCAGTACCTGGCCGACGTCGGCGGGCACCGTCTCCACTTCGTGCGGGTTCCAGCCGCGGGGTCGGCCGAGGTCCGCATCCCGCTGCTCCTGCTGCACGGCTGGCCCAGCGCGTACACGGAGTACCTGCCGCTCGCCGAGCGCCTGGCGAACCCCGCCGGCTCCGGCTCGGATGCGCGCATCGCCTTCGACGTCGTCGTGCCCTCGCTGCCCGGCTTCGTGTTCTCCGAGCTCCCGGAGGGGCTGCTCACCCGGCAGGCGATCGCCCACGACCTCCACGAGCTCATGACGACCGTGCTCGGGTACGACCGGTACGCGGCCTTCGGCGGCGACATCGGCGGCGGGGCCGCGACCTGGCTCGGCGTCGACCATGCCGACCAGGTGATCGGCGTGCAGCTCATCCACGCCCCCTTCCCCGCCGACGAGGAGCCGCACACCGACGACGAGCGCGCCTACCTGGAGGCCGTCGCCACGTACGACGCCGCGGACGGCGGCTACAGCGAGATCATGGCCACCCGGCCCGACACCATCGCCGCCGCCCTCGCAGACTCCCCCGCCGGGCTGCTCGGCTGGATCGCGGACAAGTGGCACGACTGGGTCGACGGCGACCTCGACCGGGCGGTGCCGCGGGATGCGCTGCTCACCATCGCGACGCTCTACTGGGCGACCGGCAGCATCGGGACGTCCTTCCGGCAGTACTTCGACTACGACGCGAACCCGCCGCGACCGCCGATCGCCGCGCCCCTCGGCGTGCTGCTCAGCCGCGAGCCCGTGATGGACGGCTTCCCGCGCTCCCTCGCGGAACGGGCGGCCGACGACCTCCGCTCCTTCGAACGCGCGCCGCGGGGCGGCCACTTCCTCGGCCTGGAACAGCCGGACCTGGCCGCCGACCACATCCGGACGTTCTTCGCCGGCCTGACCCTGCGGGACTGACCGTCCGAGCCGGACCTTCCTGGCGCGACCGGGCCGGGATAGCCTTCCCGCTATGACCGCCCGCATCGCCAACGTGACCTTCCACGCCGACGAACCCGTCGCCCTCGCCGCCTTCTGGGCCGAAGTGCTCGGCTATCCCGCCTTCACGGGCTGGGACGACGAGGAGGTCGCCGCCCTCCGCGAGTCCGGCTTCGACGACGACGCCATCGCCGACCGCGCCGAGGCGTGGGACGGCAACCCCGCCCACCAGCGCCTCTACTTCTCCCGCTACCGCCACGAGAAGCGGCAGCGCAACCGCGTCCACCTCGACATCACCCCGTTCGACGACCGCCGGGCCACGCGGGACGAACTGGAGGCCGAACGCGACCGCCTCATCGCCCTCGGCGCGACCGAGGAGAAGACCCTCCTCGGCACCTGGGGCCCGTACGAGGAGTTCGTCATCATGATGCGCGACCCGGAGGGCAACGAGTTCTGCCTGCAGTGAGGGGCCCGGACGCCCCGCGGCCGCCGTGTGCTCAGCCCCTCGACGCCAACAGCCCCAGCTCCCGCAGGCTGTCCGCGGTCTCCACGATCGTCTCCACCACCGGCCGCGGCCGGAAGCCCAGCTCGGTCTTCGCGCGGTCGTTGTGGATGACGAGCGGCGACGGCTCGTCGCCCGGGATCTCGACGGTCGGCACGCGCGCGGCGAGGTCGCCGAGTTCGGCACGGAGGACGTTCGCGACGTCGAGGAACGTCATCGTCGGGCCGTCCGCGAGCACCAGGTAACGCTTGCCCGCCGCATCCCGGGTCGCCATCGCCGCGAGGTGCGCCGCCGAGACGTCGCGCACGTCCGCGATCCCGAACCGCTGCCGCGGAACTGCGGTCATCGTGCCGTCGAGCATCCCGGTGAAGACCTGCAGGGACGAGCGGGCGGAGGCGGTCAGGGTGGGGCCGGCGATCCAGGTCGGGTTGATCGCGACCAGTTCGAGGCCGTCACCCTCGCGCTCGACGAAGTCCCAGGCGGCGCGCTCGGCGACCGCCTTCGAGAGCGGGTAGGCCGGGAGGCCGGGCGTCGCCGGGTCGGTCCAGTCGGACTCGTCGTAGTCCCGCACCGGTTTCGGCGAGTACCCGACGGCGGCGAACGACGAGGTGAGCACCACCCGGCGGGCGCCGGCGTCGCGGGCGGCGCGCAGCACACGCAGCGCACCGTCGCGAGCGGGGACGACGACCTCGTCCGGGTCCGCCGTCTGGATCATCGGCGAGGCGACGTGGTAGACGTCCGTGATGCCGGCGATGGCGTCGCTCCAGCCCTCGTCGGCGGTGAGGGAGGCGGCGACGAACGACAGGCCCGCGTCGTCGGCGCCGGCCCGGCGGACGGCCTCCCGCACCTCGTCCGCCCGGTCGAGCGAGCGGACGCTGGTGCGCACGTCGGCGCCGGTGGCGAGCACGTCGGCGAGGAGCCGGGTGCCGAGGTAGCCGGTGCCGCCGGTGATGAGGATGGTGGGTGTCGTGGTCATCGGAAGGTCTCCTCGAGTCGGGGAAGGATGGATTCGAGCGCGGCGTGCGCGGCGGCCTCGGCCTCCGCGTCGGCGCGATCACGGGCGTCCCACAGGGCGGACTTCACCCGCAGGTAGTCGAGGTGCACGCGGAGCGTCGCGATCTGCTCCTCCACCCGGCCGGCGTGGCGCAACAGGATGTCCCGCTGCTCACCCGCCGCCGCTCGGCCCCGACGCCGGTTGAGCTGGTAGGCGCGCATGTCGTCGATGCCGATGCCCATCGCCCGCAGACAGGCGAGCACCTGGGCCTCGTCGAGATCGCTCTCGCGGTACCGCCGATGCCCGCTGCTGGCATCGCGCGCGATCGGCCCGAGCAGGCCGACCTCCTCGTAATACCGCAGGGTCGGCTCGCTGAGCCCGCTCTGCCGGGCGACGTCCTGGATGGCCAACGTGATCATGACCCCATCAGAACAGACCTCAAGCGCTTGAGGTCAAGGGGCGGACGAAGATCACCGTCCGGCGGCACCCCGGGCTCGCGAAATATACTGTCGGTCGAAGTACGTACCGGATGAAACGTTTCCGTGGAGGGCTGGCCAGTGGCCACGATCAAGGATGTGGCAGCGCGAGCCGGGGTGTCGCTCGGAACGGCGTCGCGGGTTCTGAGCGGCAGCTCCGCCACGTCGCCGGAGTCGCGCGCCCGCGTGCAGGCCGCCGCCGCAGAGCTCGCCTACGTCGCACACGGGCCGGCGCGATCGCTGCGCCGTTCGCGCACGGACGTCCTGGGGCTGCTGGTGTCGGACATCCGGAACCCCTTCTTCTCCGAGCTCGCTCATGCCGCCGAGCGCGACGCCCTGCGAGCCGGGTACAGCGTGCTCCTGGCCAACGCCAACGAGGACGAAGCCCAGGCCGACGAATATCTCGGCATCTTCGCCTCGCAACGCATCGACGGCCTGCTGCTGTCGCCGCAGGGGCCCGTCACCCCGCGCTTGAGCGCCCTGGTCGCGTCGGGGATGCCCGTCGTTCTGCTGAACCGGCACGCCGACGGACTGGATGCGCCGCTGTTCGAGACGGACAACGAGCAGGGCGTCGGCCTCGTCCTGGACTGGCTGCAGCGGCACGGCCACCGCGACGTCGCCTACGTCGGCGGCCCGGCCAGCATCTCGACGGGCGCGGAGCGGCTGGCCGCGTACGTCGCCGGTCGCGCCGAGCACGGCATCACGACCTCGGACGCCTTCGTGGAGGCGGGTGACTTCCTTCCCGACGGTGCAGCGGCGGCGATGACGCGCATCCTCGACCGCGGGGTGCGGCCGACGGCGGTGTTCGGGGCCAACGGCCCCACCACCCTCGGCGCCGTTCGGGCGCTGCACGCGCGTCTGGGTCGCGAGGCCGCGTCGGCGATCGACGTGATCTCGTTCGACGACCTCGACTGGTTCGACTTCACGACGCCCCGGATCAGCGCGGTCCGCAACGACGCCGCCTCCATCGGCCGGCTCGGGGTGCGCGGCCTGATCGACCTCATCGACGGCCGACCGGTCGAGTCCCAGCGGGTCGCGATGGAACTGGTGGATCGCTCCGCCGCCTGACCGGGTTTGCGCTGCCGGGGATCGTGGGGCATCATTGTCACCGTCAGTCATGGAATCGTTTCCATGGAAACGTTCACACGGAGGTGCGCATGCGGGTCGGCGAGAGGGATGCCACGGCGGCCGTCTTCGTGTTCGGCAGCATCAACACGGACACCAGCTACCGGATGGCCGCGCTGCCCGCCCCGGGCGAGACGGTGCTCGCGCACTCGGCGCAGTCCTCCCCGGGCGGCAAGGGTGCCAACCAGGCGATCGCCGCGGCAGCGGCGGGAGCCCGTGCACGGATGGCGGGCCTCGTGGGCGACGATGCGGAGGGGGCGGCGGTCCTGCGCGCGCTGGCCGACCGCGACGTGGACACCGCCTCCGTCTGCACCCGGCCGGGCGCCTCCACGGGCCGCGCCGTCGTCGCCGTCGACGAACGCGGGGAGAACGCCATCATCGTGCTTCCCGGCGCGAACGGCCTCGTCGACGCGACCGCGGCCGCCGACGCGTTCGCCCTCCCCGGCACCCTCCGCCCCGGCGACGTGCTCGTGCTGCAGAACGAGGTGCCATCCGTGGCGAACCGCGCCGCCGCACGCCTGGCCCGCGCGGCGGGAGCGACGGTCATCTGGAACGCCGCGCCGGCTCCCGCGACCGCCGACGACATCGTCCACGACATCGACCTGCTCGTCGTCAACGAACGGGAACTCGAGCAATTGGCCTCCCTTCTCGGTGTCGGGCGAGACTCCGGCGCCGACGGGCGAGCCGCGCTGCTCGCCCGGACCGCCTCTGCCCTGGCCGAGTCCTCCGGGAGGCCCCTCGCCGCCGTCTGCACGCTGGGCGCGGCCGGGGCCCTCTACGTCGACGGCGACAGCTCAGGATCGGTGAGCGCCCCGGAAGTCCAGGCCGTCGACACGACGGCCGCGGGCGACACCGTCGTGGGCTACCTCGCGGCGCACCCCCACCTCCCCCTCGCCGAACGTCTGACCCTCGCCGGCGCCGCCGGCTCACTGACCGTCACGCGCGCAGGCGCATCCTCCTCCATCCCGCCCATCGCCGAGGTCGAGCCCCTGCTCGCCCGGCTCGCCGAAAGGACACCCGCTTGAGAGTCGCCGTCGGGGCCGACCACGCCGGATTCCCCATCAAGCAGCGCGTGATCGACGCCATCACCGCGCTCGGGCACACGGTCATCGACCGCGGAACCCACAGCACCGACCCGGTCGACTTCCCCGACATCACCCTGGCCACCTGCACCCCGGTGCTCGACGGCCGCGCCGACCGCGCCGTGCTGGTCTGCGGCACCGGCGCGGGCGCCATCATGGCCGCCAACAAGATCCCCGGCATCCGGTGCGGTCTCGCCAACGAGTCCTACTCGGCGCACCAGGCGGTCGAGCACGACGACGCCAACGTCATCGCGCTCGGTGCGTGGCTCGTCCCGCCGGCCTTCATCGACGACATCGTCGCCGCCTTCCTCGCAGCGACCTTCGACGACGACGAGGACACGCGGCGCAGAGTCGCCAAGCTGAACGCTCTCGACGAACTCGCGACCGCGACGCCCCTCCCCCTCACCCTCATCTGACCGCCCCCGAACACCCCCGTTCCCGATCAAAGGAGATCCATCCGTGACAAGCACGACGACGGCCGCGCAGACCTCTGCGCTGGGGTCGAAAGACCGCAACAAGACCGCCATCGCCGCGGCACTCGGCACCAGCGTGGAGAACTACGACTTCATCGCCTACGGCACCGCGTCCGCCCTCTACTTCAGCGCCGTCTTCTTCCCCGAGAGCGACCGGTTCGTGGGAACCCTGCTCTCGTTCGCCACCCTCGCGGTCGGCTTCCTGATGCGCCCTCTCGGCGGAGCCGTCGGCGGCTACCTCGCCGACCGGTTCGGCCGCAAGCCCGTGCTCGTCGGGGCGATGCTCGTGATGGGCGGCGCGACCTTCGTGATCGGGCTGCTGCCCACCTACGCGACCGTCGGCATCCTGGCGCCGATCCTTCTCGTGATCATCCGGATGATCCAAGGCCTCGCGTTCGGCGCCGAGTGGGGCGGCGCCATCACGATGGCCTACGAGCACGCACCGTGGAACCGGCGGGGAATGTACGCCGCCATCCCGCAGTCCGGCAACCCTCTCGGGATCGCCCTCGCCAGCGGGATGTTCCTGCTGTGCGCGAACCTCGAGGGCGACTGGCGCTGGCGCGTCCCGTTCCTGCTCAGCGCCGTCCTGGTCGTCGTCGCTCTCATCGTGCGCTCGCGCCTGTCGGAATCCCCCGAGTTCGTCGAGGCGAAGGCCGAGGGACGGATCGAGAAGAACCCGTTCCTGACCACCATCCGCCGCGACTGGCGGAGCATCCTCCGGGTCATCGGCCTGCGGATCGTCGAGTCGTTCGCGTACTACTCCACCGCCACGTACCTGCTGAACTACCTCACCGAGCGCTTCCCCGACATCCGGCCCACCGCCCTCGGCGCGATCACGGCCGCGAGCATCCTCGCGATCTTCACGACCTTCGTCGCGGGCGCGCTGACAGACCGGGTCGGCCGCAGACCGTTGTACATCGGCGCGTGCATCGCCGCCATCCTGTTCGCCTTCCCGATGTACCTCCTCACCCAGGACGGCACTCCTGCCCTGGTGGTCGCGGTCTTCGTCTTCGGGATCGGCTTCATCCACGCCACCCTCACCGGCAACCAGGGCTCCCTGCTCACCGAGCAGTTCGGCACGTCGACCCGCACCTCGGGCGCCTCGCTCGGGTACCAGATCGCGGCCGCGCTCGGCGGCTTCGCCCCGCTCCTCGCCGCGGCGCTGGTGGGATGGATCGGCTGGGCGGGCGCCTCCCTGCTGTACCTGAGCGCGGCCATCGTGGGACTCGTCGCGATCCTCGTCACCCGGGAGACCTACGGTCGCGCCGAGCGTGCGCGCATCAACGCCCTCGTCGCCGAGGAGAAGTCACTCGCTCGATGACATCGGGGGCGCCGTAGGCTCGGATCGTGCTGATCTGGATCAACGGCGCCTTCGGTGCCGGCAAGACCCACACCGCCTTCGAGCTCCGACGACGACTCGCGGGCTCGCATGTCGCCGACCCGGAACTGCTCGGCTTCGCGCTGCAGCGCACGCTTCCGGTGGAGGCGCGGCCCGACTTCCAGGACCTCCCCCAGTGGCGCTCCGCCGTCGTCGACACCCTGCAGCAGGCGGAGGCCGCACATCCCGGGCCGGTGCTCGTGCCGATGACGATCGTCCGCGACGACTACTTCGACGAGATCATCGGCGGGCTGCGCTCGCGGGGAGTGGATGTGCGGCACTACGCGCTGCTCGCCTCCCCCGCGACCCTGCGCAGGCGGTTGAGCACCCGGATCGGCTTCCTGCGCACCGGGCTGCGCCGCGAGACCTGGGCCGTGCAGCAGATCGACCGCTGCGTCGCCGCTCTCGCCGGCGACCGCTACGCCACGCACGTGCACACCGATCACCGCACGACCGACGAGGTGGTGGAGTGGATGGCCGACCACGCCGGGCTGTCCCTCACGGCTCCGCGGTTGAGCCCGTGGCGCTTCCAGCTGCGCCGCATCCGGGTCGGCCTGCAGCACGTCCGCGGCCTCTGACGGCAGCCCTCACCGCACCCTGACGACCCAGTGGCGGTCCTTCCGGAGGAGGCTGAATGAGCAGCTCATGTGCTCTCCGGGGTCCTGGCGCGCGGCTCCGACGACGGTGATGCCGAACGAGGGGAAGTCAGCGCTGCCCGACACCTCGATCTGCCGGCCGCCTGGCGCGATGTCGCGGCAGCTCGCGTAGAGCTCGTCGGCGCCGGGAGGGTAGGGGCTGTCGAAGCGTTCGCGCAGCGCGCGGAGGTCTGCCGCGTCGACCTCCCGGAGGACCGCCTCGGCCTCCCCTCGGGCGTCGCCGGACGTCGGGGCATCCGGCAGCCCGCTGACGACGGTGGCGACCAGGAACGCCAGCGCGGCGAGGGGGACGAGCAGCGCGAGGGCGCCCCCGACCTTCCAGCGGCGCTCGACGGCAGCGCCCCTGCCTCCCCCCGAAGTCATGGGTCGAGGCTAGCCGAGGCCATCCCCTGGCGCCCGCAGCCCCGCCAGCAGCAACCGCACCATCCGCTCCGCGCGCGGCGAGGTCGCGCCTCCCGCCGGGCCTCCCCCGTGGCACAGGTTGGCGACCGCGCCCAGGAACTCGGACGCCTCCACCTCCTGCACGACGTCGCCCGACGCCGTCGCCGCCGCGAGCAGCCGCTCGAGCGTCGGAGCGAGGTGGGTGGAGAAGTACTCCGCGAGCGGTTCGTACGCGGGGTCGCCCGAGTGGAGGGCGGAGGCGAGACCGCGCTTCGTCGCCACGAACTGGGTGTATCGCATGATCCAGCGGTCCAGCGCCTCTCCCGGAGGGTAGGCGGCCTCGATCTCGGTCGCCGCGTCGGCGCACGCGTCGATCTCGCGGCGGAACACGGCCGAGATCAGGTCGGAGCGCAGCGGGAAGTGCCGGTACAGCGTGCCGACGCCGACGCCGGCCCTCTCGGCGATCGCGCGCACGGGCGCGTCGACGCCGGATTCGGCGAACACGGCCTTCGCCGCCTCCACGAGGGAGGCGACGTTCTGGCGCGCGTCGGCCCGCCGGGGGCGGACGGCGGAGTCGGTCATGCGGGGCTCCCTCTGGCGCGCGGGACGCGGCCCGGGTACAGTCGTCTTGTAAACGGAACATTGTTCCGGTTAGAGTGGACTCCCAACCGGAGCATTGTTCCGATTCACCGATCATACGACACCCCGACCCTCCCGGTGCCACGATCTCGATCCGTTCAGGAGCAGACAGCATGCAGTATCGAACCCTCGGCCGCACCGGCATCAAGGTCACCCCCTACGCCCTCGGCGCCATGATGCTCGGGTCGCTCGGCAACCCCGAGCGCGCCGACGGCATCCGCATCATCCACCGCGCGCTCGACGCGGGCATCAACTTCATCGACACCGCCGACCGCTACGGCGACTCGGAGGAGGTCGTCGGCGAGGCGCTCAAGGGGCGCCGCGACGACGTCGTGCTCGCCACCAAGTTCTGGGGGCCTGTCGACGACGACATCAACCACCGCGGCGCCTCCCGCCGCTGGATCATGCAGGCCGTCGAGCGGTCGCTGCGCCGCCTGCAGACCGACCACATCGATCTCTACCAGCTGCACCGCCCCGACACCGAGGCGGACATCGACGAGACGCTCTCGGCGCTCACCGACCTGGTGCGGCAGGGCAAGGTCCGCGCGATCGGCAGCTCGTCCATGCGCGGCTCCGAGATCGTCGAAGCCCAGTGGATGTCGGAGCGCCGCGGCTTCGAGCGGTTCCGCACCGAGCAGCCCAACTACTCCATCCTCGACCGCGAGATCGAGCGCGAGATCCTCCCCGTGGCCCAGCGGTACGGGATGGGGACGCTCGTCTACAGCCCGCTCGCCGGCGGCACCCTGACCGGCCGGTACCGCGCGGGCCAGGAGAACGACAACTTCCGCTCGACCCGCACCGGGATGCACCACTTCCGCGACGAGCGCCGGCTCGCCGCCGTCGAGGAGCTGATCGCCCTCTCCGACGAGGTCGGGGTGAAGCTCACGCACCTCGCGATGGCGTTCGTCATCGCCCACCCCGGCGTCACCTCCGCCATTGCCGGACCCCGCACGATGGAGCAGCTCGAGGACACCCTGGCCGGTGTGGACGTCGCCCTGTCGGACGAGATCCTCGACCGCATCGACGCGATCGTCCCGCCCGGCGAGAGCATCGGCGCGATGGACATGGTCTACCGCGGTCCGGAGGTCGGCGACGCCGCACTGCGCCGGCGGCCCACCGCCGACCGCGCCGCCGCGTAGCTCCGGCCGCCGAGGTTCACGACGTGGCGCTCATTCCGCCCGGAACAGCCACCACGTCGTGAACCTCGGCCGGAGGGCACCGACGCCCTCCTCGAAAGCGGCCGGCTCGATGGTGACTGCACTCGGGCATCCCGGCCGGGAGGACGGTCTATCCCTCCCCATACGGAGGAGCAGAAAAGTCGCCTCTCCAGGACAGCAGTACGCGAGCGGCGTTGACGTAGTTCGCGGGCAGATTTGCGTGAGTGAGTAGGGCACGTTACGTATCTCCGCGTGCGCGCTTCCGCCCCGCTTCTGTTACTGATGTCCAGCCGAATCGCACTGCATGGCGCGGCTGCGACTACGGCAATCGGCGTCGGCCGGTACTCGATCACGGTTCCGGCAGCGGTCGGAGGCCACCCTGTGCCGCACTGTTGACGCGGGCCGTTCTCTGTCGTGGGTTGCGACGTTCGGCCGCTTCCGCTGGCGTTCGGGTCGCCAGCGGAGCAGAGCGCGGGCGCGGACTAGGAACCCGCCCGCGCTCCCTCACGACCCGGCCGCCCGCACCATCCCGACGACCTGAGCCGGCTCGAACCCGATCGATCCCGAAGGAACAACCGTGAACCCGAAGAACACCCCAGCGCCCCCACGTCCGCACCGCTCCACCCGGCACGCGCGCGGAGCCGCCTCCCGCCTGGGCCGGTGGATCGCCGTCGCCGGTGCGGCGGTGACCGCGTTCGCGATCGCGGCCGTTCCCGTCGGCAGCGCGACCGCGGTCACCACGGAGCTCCCGACCTACCGCATCGCGCAGCAGGTCGCGCCTCCCGGAACCGAAACGGCGGGAGTCGCCGTCGACAGTGCCCGTGGCCTCGTCTACGTCGCCGGCCGCCGCTCGTCGGCGGTCTGGGTCTACGACGCGGCCTCGCTCTCGCTCGTCGCCACCGTCCCGGTCCCGAACCAGCCGTACAACATCGCGGTCGGCCCCACGGGATACGTCTACGTCTCCCAGTACACGGACACCGCCTCGGCCGGCTCCCTCTCCGTCATCGACCCGGACACGCGCGCCGTGGTCGACACCCTGCCCGCCGGCACCGCCCCCGTCGGCGTCACCGTCTCCCCCGACGGAGACCTCCTCTACGTCGGCTCGACGACCGGCGTCAACGTCTACGACCTCGCCGACCCGGCAGCACCCGCCGCGCTCCCCGCCATCCCGATCGCCAACGTCGAACGCGTCACCGTCAGCACCGACGGCAGCACCCTCTACGGCGCGAAGAGCGACTCCAACGCCGTCTCCGTCATCGACGCCGCCACCGGCGCCCTCCTGGACACCTGGACCGGCCTCAGCGCGGCGCACCAGGTCGCCCTCTCCCCCGACGACACGCGCGCCTACGTGTCCGTCCAGCTCGGCACGACGTTCCCCGTCGTGGACCTCACAGCCGGACCGTCCGAAGGCGCACCGAGCGCGTCCGTCCCGCTGAGCAGCACCTACTACCAGTCGCAGGACGCCGCCCTCGGCTCCCTCTTCGTCACGCAGCCGTTCGCCGACGGCGGCTCGCTCGGGATCATCGACTCGCGGTCCGGGACGCTCAGCCAGAGCCTGGCCGGCGTGACCGGCGCCTACTACACCGCGACCGATCCGACGACCCACAGCACCTTCGTAACCTCCATCAACTACGGTTCGGCGGTCCTGACCAAGGTGGTCCCGGTCGGGCCGACCGTGACCACGCAGCCGGTGCGGCAGACGGTCTCCGAGGGCGAGACCGCCACCTTCACCGCCGACGCCGACGGGACGTCCCCGATGACCGTCCAGTGGCAGTCCAGCACCGACGCCGTCACCTGGACCGACATCGCGGGCGCGACGACCGGCACCTACACGACCCCGCCGACGGCGCTCGGTCAGAGCGTGACCCTCTACCGGGCCGTCTTCACCGATCCGGTCGGGACCGCGGCCACGGTCGCGGCGGCGGTCATCGTCACGCCCATCCCGGTCGCCGTCACGACGGATCCGGCCGATGCGACTGTCGCCATCGGAGACGCGGCCGAGTTCGCCGCGGCCGCCAACGGCAGCGCCCCGATCGCGGTGCAGTGGCAGACGAGTGCCGACGACGGCGCCACGTGGACGGACATCGCCGGCGCCACGGACCCGGCGTACACCACTCCGGAGACGACGGCCGAGCAGAGCGAGGACCTGTTCCGCGCGGTCTTCACCGGCCCCGGAGCCGGGAACCAGGCCATCACGGCGGCCGCGACCCTGACGGTGACGACGGCCCCGGCGGCTGCGCCCACGACGCCCACTCCGCCGTCGACGCCGTCGACTCCCGCACCTCCCGCAACGCCGTCATCGCCCGTTCCGTCGACCGACGCGGCGCAGAGCGGCGACCGGCTGGCCGAGACGGGATCCACCGCCCTGGCGGGTCTCTTCGGCCTCGGGGCCCTGCTCACCCTCGCCGGCCTCGTGCTGACCTCGCGCCGCCGTCGCAGCGGCACCGTCGAGCACTAGCCGGGGAGCACGAACGCCGGACAGGCGGGCGCCTCACCCGCCTGTCCGGCTCCCTCCGCGCCGCCGCGATTCCGCCGATCGCGGCGGCGTCGCGCGCATGTGGTCACGGACCTTGCCCAGCGACTCGGCGAGCACGCCGACCTCGTCGTCCGTGAGCGGAGCGAGGAACATCTTCCGGAGCACGTCGATGTGGCCGGGGAACACGGCGGCGAGCACGTCGCGGCCGCCCTCCGTGATCGTCACCGTGACGCTCCGCTCGTCCTCCACGGACGGGGCCCGGGTGACCAGCCCCGCCTTCTCGAGCAGCCCCGCCTGGTGCGTGAGGCCGCTGCGGCTGTAGACGACGCCGTCCGCCAGGTCGGTCATCCGCTGGCTGCCGCCGGGCGAATCCCCCAGGCGGGCCAGGAGCTGGAACTGCACGTAGCTCAGGCCGCCCGCATCCCGCAGCTGCTGCTCGACGGTGTGGCGCAGGAGGCTGCTCACCTCGATGAGTGCGAAGTACGCGTTCAGCTGAGCGGGCTCGAGCGGAGCGGATTCATCGGTCATGTCTCGATCTTACTTGCTTCGACATCGAAGCACTGCTATCGTCGCTCTCAGTTGCTTCGACATCAAAGCAAATAAGGATCCGGCCCCCGGATCGACTGAAGGAGAAGACCATGAAGGCAGTGCGTTTCCACGAGTTCGGCGCCCCGAGCGTCCTCACCATCGAAGACGTCGAGCGGCCCGTCCCCGGCGCCGGCGAGGTGCGCATCCGCGTCGCCGCGTCCGGCTTCAACCCGGCCGACAACGGCATCCGTGCCGGCAGCCTCCCCATCCCGGTGACGCTGCCGCACATCCCCGGCTACGACGTCGCCGGCACCGTCGACGCGCTCGGCGACGGCGTCACCGGCTTCGCGGCGGGGGACGCGGTCATCGCCTTCCTCCCCATGACCGCCGAGGGCGCGGCCGCCGAGTTCGCCATCGCCCCCGCCGAGGCGCTCGTCGCGGCTCCCACGAGCATCCCGCTCGCGGACGCCGCCGCCCTCCCCTCGGTCGGCCTCACCGCGTGGCAGGCCCTCTTCGACGAAGGGAGCCTCCGGTCGGGTCAGCGCATCCTCATCGTCGGCGCCGGAGGAACGGTCGGCGGCTACGCGGTCGAGCTCGCCAAGAAGGCCCGCGCGTACGTCATCGCGACGGCCAGCCCCCGCAGCCGCGCCACCGTCACCGCCGCGGGCGCCGACGAGGTCGTCGACCACACGACCACGCCCCTGCTCGACGCCGTGACGGAGCAGGTGGATGTGCTGCTCAACCTCGCGCCGATCGACCCGGACGCGTTCGAGGCGCTGGTCGCCCTCGTGCGCGACGGCGGCATCGTCGTCAGCACGACCGCGTGGATGCCCGCCCCGAGCGACGAGGCCCGCGGCGTCCGCAGCACCGTCGTCTTCGTCCGCAGCGACGCGGAGCAGCTCGCCGAGCTCGCTTCCCTCGTGGACAGCGGCGACCTCCACCTCCCGGCCGCCCGGCGCGTGCCGTTCGGTGGACTGGCCGCCGTGCACGAGCAGTCCGCCGCCGGGACGCTGCGCGGCAAGGTCGTGGTCGTGCCGGACGCGAACTGACGTCCGCGGAGTGACGTCTGCGACCGGGCACGCCACCCCTTCCGGTGCCGGGAGTTCTGGGCGAAAGTAGGACCACGGAGATGGTGTCGGTCGTCGTCATGAACGCGCGCTCCGGAATCAGCAGAGCACGTCCCACCGTCGAGCCGTCGACAGCGGCCCGACTTGACCTGGAGGTTGATCATGGCGTTTGTGACCACGGACGATGGCGCGGAAATCTACTACAAGGACTGGGGCAGCCCCGACGCCCAGCCCATCATGTTCCACCACGGCTGGCCGCTCTCCTCCGACGACTGGGATGCCCAGATGCTCTACTTCCTGGGCAAGGGCTACCGCGTGATCGCCAGCGACCGGCGCGGCCACGGGCGGTCCTCCCAGATCGGCACCGGCCACGACATGGACCACTACGCCAGCGACGCCTCCGCCGTCGTCGAGCACCTCGATCTGCGCAACGCCATCCACATCGGGCACTCGACCGGCGGCGGCCAGGTCGCGCGCTACGTCGCGAAGTTCGGGGAGCCTCAGGGGCGCGTCGCGAAAGCGGTGCTCGTCTCCTCCGTCCCCCCGCTGATGGTGCAGACCGACGCCAACCCGGACGGGACCCCGATCTCGGTGTTCGACGGGTTCCGGGAGGCGCTGGCCGCCAACCGGGCCGAGTTCTTCCAGGCCGTCGCCTCCGGACCGTTCTACGGGTTCAACCGCCCGGGCGCCACCGTCTCGGAGCCGGTCATCGCCAACTGGTGGCGCCAGGGCATGACGGGCAGCGCGCTCGCCCACTACGAGGGCATCAAGGCCTTCTCCGAGACCGACCAGACCGAGGACCTGAAGGCGATCACCGTCCCGGTGCTGGTCACCCAGGGCGACGACGACCAGGTCGTCCCCTACAAGGACGCGGCGCTCAAGCAAGTGGAGCTCCTCCAGAACGCCACCCTCAAGATCTACGAGGGCTACCCGCACGGGATGCTGACCACGCACGCCGACGTCATCAACCCGGACATCCTGGCGTTCATCCAGCAGTGACAGCGCCGGGTCGGCCCGCGGACGCCTCTGGCCCGCGGGCCGACCCCGCGCCCGTCGCGGTGCTATCGTCTCAGCAGCACCGGTTCGTGCGAGGAGTTGAAGGGAGCAGTCGATGAACATGCCGCGCTGTCCCCGATCCACCCCCTGAGAGCCGCGATCCGTGGCTCACGATCCAAGGAGCCACACCGTGTCGATCTCTGATCCCCATCCCGTCCACTACGAGTGGCGCGGGCCCGTCTCCAACGACGACGTCAACGCCCTGCACGCGGAGGCCTTCGACCATCGCCAGTTCGACGACGACTGGAACGACCAGCTCGGCCGGCTCAGCCTCGGCTGGGTGACCGCCCGCGACGAGCACGGCCTCGTCGGCTTCGTCAACGTCATCTGGGACGGCCTCGTCCACGCCTTCATCGAGGACACCGCCGTCGCACTCCGCGCCCGCCGCCGGGGCATCGGCGCCCAGCTCATCCGCACCGCACGCGAGCACGCCGCCGCGGCCGGCTGCGAATGGCTGCACGTCGACTTCGAGGACCACCTGCGGAGCTTCTACTTCGACGCATGCGGGTTCACCCCGACCAATGCGGGCCTGATCCAGCTGCGCTGAGGGGAGGCGGGATTCGTCGAAGGGGACCGAAACGCCGCCAGTCGCGAAAGAGGAGGTTCCGGAAGAAGGGCTCGACCGAAGGGCCACGGCAACACCGTCGGGCACCCGTGGGGATCACCTCAGGTGGTCATCATTCCGTCGTCGACGACGATGACCTGCTTTCCGCTCTGGGTCGCCACGTCGAGGGTCGCCGGATCGGCGGCTGTCGACGTGACGACGATGTCGAAGTCCGTGATCGAAGCGATCCGATACGAGCCGCTCCCGGGGAACTTGGTCGCGGTCGCGACCAGGATCGCCCGGTCGGCGGCCCTGCTCATCCGACTCTTGATGCTCGCTTCCTGGGTGAGATCGGTCACGACCGCCCCGTCGGGCTTCACCCCCGTGCTGCTGATCACGGCGACGTCGGCGCGCACGCGCGCGAGGGACTCCTCGGTGAGCGGCCCGACGAGGGTGCGCGGCTTCGAGCCGACCATGCCGCCGAGCAGCACGAGCGAGACGGTGTCGTCGTCCCGCAACGTGTCGAGAACAGCCAGGCTGTTGGTGATCACCGTCACCGGTCGGCCCCGCAGGTGCCGCGCGAGCCGCAGCGTCGTGATGCCGATATCGAGGAGCACCACCTCCCCATCCGCGATGAGAGCGGCGGTGGCGGCGGCGATCGCCTCCTTCTCACGGGTGTCGTCGTCGAGGTTGCCTGTCGCGTTCCCCTCCGCGGAGCGGGGCACCGTCGCACCGCCGTGCACCCGACGGAGCAGCCCAGCACGCTCGAGACGTTCGAGATCGCGCCGAACGGTCGTGCCGCTGACGGCGAGCAGCCGCGCGAGCTCCTCCACGGTCACACTCCCGACGGCATGGAGCCGCTCGACGATCGCCGCCTCGCGCTGATGCGTCAGCATGTTCGCCCCTTCGTAGATGTGAACATCCACAGCCTCCCGGTGTTCATTTGCGCTCATATTAACGCGAAATGAACAGTCACTAGCTCGCATTTGAAGCCTTATGCGCAGCTATCGCCAGGAATGCGCAACGCAGTTAGCGTTGGCCTCGTTCGCTCGACGACAGAGCGAACGCTCCCCGACACCCTTCCCCCACAGGAGTGCTCCGTGAAAACCCCCCGCCTGATCGCCTCTCTCGCAGCCGTCGCGGCTGTCGGGCTCGCCCTCGCCGGCTGCGCGCAGAGCAGCTCGGCCGCGTCGTCCACCGACGGCGCCGACAAGAAGCTGACCGTATTCCTCAGCGCAGACACCAACATCCAGGACCTCTGGCAGAAGACGCTCATCCCGGCGTTCGAGAAGGCCAACCCCGGATACACCGTCTCCGTGGACTTCGACCTGCACGGCCTGCACGACCAGCAGACCGTCGCCAAGCTCACCGCTGCGACCATCCAGAAGAAGGACCCGGGCTACGACCTCGTCGACGCCGGCTTCGTCTCCCAGGTCGCCGCGTCCGGTCTGCTCGAGAAGGTCTCCAGCAGCACCGTGCCCGGGCTGAAGGACGTGCCGAAGGATCTCGTCACCGCCGGCGGCAACGGCGGCATCCCCTACCGCGGCTCCAGCGTCGTGCTCGCCTACGACACCAAGACGGTGGCGACCCCGCCGAAGACCCTCGACGACCTGCTCGCCTGGATCAAGGCCAACCCGGGCAAGTTCACCTACAACTCCCCCGACACGGGCGGCAGTGGTCAGTCGTTCGTGACGACCGTCCTGGACCAGAACGTCTCCGCGGCCGATCGCACGAAGCTGGTCACCGGCTCTGCGCCGGAGGTCGAAGGCGACTGGGACAAGGGATTCGCGACCCTCGCGGGCCTCAACCCGTACGTCTACCAGAAGGGCGTCTACCCCAACGGGAACAACCAGGTGCTCGACCTCCTCTCCAGCGGCCAAATCTCGATCGCCCCGGTGTGGAGCGACCAGTTCGTGACCGGGCGCAAGAACGGTCAGATCCCCGCGAACATCGCGTACACGCAGATCTCCGACCCCTCGCTGACCGGCGGGGCCAGCTACCTCGGCATCCCCTCGGCCTCCCCCCGGAAGGCCGGAGCCGAGAAGCTGGCCTCCTGGCTGCTCACCCCGGACGCCCAGGCGCTGGTCTCCGACAGCATCTCCGGCTACCCGGTGATCGCGCTGGACAAGCTCCCCTCCGCGGTGCAGGACCTCTTCAAGGACGCGGACATCGCGAACCTGCGCCCCGCGTACTTCGCCACGACCGCCGCGGACATGAACAAGGCGTGGGCCCAGAAGGTCCCCGGCAAGTAATGGCCGCCATCATCGCCACCACGGCGGCGACCCCCGCGGACCGCAGCGCCCACCCGGCGCGGCGGTCCGCGGTGGCGGGCTTCCTGCTCGCGCTTCCGCCCGTGGTCGTCATCGCCCTCTTCGTCGGCGTGCCGGTCATCCTCGCGCTCGCCTTCAGCGTCGGCTTCACCGGCGGCCTCAACACCGTCATCGCGGCGGTCGGGCAGAACGTCCACCGGGCCGACGGCATCGTGCCGAGCTTCGGCGCCTACGGTGATGTCTTCACCACGGAGGCGTTCTGGCAGGACCTCGCGCTGACGCTCGCCGTGACCGTCGCCAGCACCGCGATCGTCGTCGTCCTGGCCGGCGGCATCGGGCTGTTCCTGCGCCTCCAGGGCGGCCGGCTCGCCCGGGTGCTGTCCGCCATCGCGATCGTGCCCCTGTTCATCCCGGTGGTCATCGCCTCCTGGGCGATCCTCACCTTCTACGCCGCCGATGGTTTTCTGCGCAGCCTGCTCGCCCAGTTCGGGATCGAGGGCCCGGTCTGGTCGTATACGGCGGTCGCCATCGTGATCGGCTCGGCGTGGACCTCCCTGCCCTTCGCCGTGCTGATGATCACCTCCGGGCTGCAGTCCATCCCGGATGCGCTCATCGAGGCCGCGCGCGACGCGGGCGCCGGCACCGTGCGGATCGTCCGCACGATCCTGCTGCCGATGAGCGCCGTGCCCCTCGTGATCGCGGTGACGTTCACCGCGATCGGCGTGATCGGCTCCTACACGGTCCCCTACTTCACCGGCCCGAACGCGCCCACCATGCTCGGCGTCTCCCTCGCCAGCTATTTCACGTCGTACAACCAGCCCCAGCAGTCGCTGGTCATGGCGTTCGTCGTCTTCCTGGCAGCGGCCGGCATCGGCGCGCTCTACGTCTGGGCGAACTTCCGCAGCGCCCGCCGCGAGGGGCGGATCTGATGCCCCGCGCCATCTCCGCCGTCCTCCGCACGACGGGCGCCACCGCCTTCGCGATCACGCTGCTCGTCTTCGTGCTGGGTCCACTCCTCTGGCTCGGAGCCCACGCCTTCGCCGGCAGCTGGACCTACCCGAACCTGCTGCCCGATTCGTGGACGCTGCGCTGGTGGCAGACCGTCTTCACAGATCCGGCGCTCGGCTCCTCCGTGCAGAACTCGCTGCTGATCACCCCGATCGTCGTCATCGCCTCGGCCGCGGTGTGCCTGCCCGCCGCGTACGCGTTCGCGCGGTTCGAGTTCCCCGGCCGGCGGCTGTTCCTGATCGGGCTCTTCGCCACCAACGCCTTCCCGCGGATGGGCTTGTTCGCCACCCTCGCCTCCCTCTATTACGCGCTCGGGCTGATGAACACGATCGCGGGAGTGGTGATCGTCCAGCTGCTCGGCACCATCGTCTTCATGACCTGGATCCCGGCCGCCGCGTTCGTCGCCGTACCCCGGTCGCTGGAGGAGGCGGCCAGGGATGCCGGCGCCTCCCGGGCACGCGTGTTCCTGACCGTCACGCTGCGGCTAGCGCTCCCCGGCATCCTCGTCGGAGCCGTGATGGCGTTCCTCGCCGCCTTCGACGAGGCCCAGGGCACCTATCTCGTCGGCGCCCCCGACATCCTGACCATGCCGACCGAGATGTACAGCCTCGTCCTCAACTACCCCAAGCAGGTCGCCGCCGTGTTCTCGATCCTGCTCGCCGTCCCCTCGGTGGTGCTGCTGCTCGCCGTGCGCAAGCACGTGATGGGCGGCCAGCTGGCCGAGGGCTTCCAGATCAAGTGAAGGACCACCCGATGACGTCACCCTCCCCCGGCCTGCGCCTAGCCTCGCTCAGCAAGAGCCTGGGCGGCCGCACCATCATCGACGACCTCGACCTCACCGTCGAGCGCGGCGAGCTGGTGTCCCTGCTCGGGCCCTCCGGCTGCGGCAAGACCACCACCCTGCGGATGATCGCCGGCTTCCTACGCCCCGACGCCGGCACCATCACGATGGCCGGGCGCGACGTCACCCCGCTCGGTCCGGAGAAGCGGCCCAGCGCGATGGTGTTCCAGAACTACGCACTCTGGCCGCACCTGACCGTCGCGAAGAACGTCGCCTACCCGCTCCGCCTGCGCCGGCTGCCGCGGACCGAGGTGGCGGAGCGGGTGGATGCGATGCTGCGCCTGGTCAACCTCCTGCACCACCGCGACTCCCGGCCACCGCGCATCTCCGGCGGCGAGCAGCAGCGCGTCGCACTCGCCCGCGCGCTGGTGCAAGAGCCTGACGTGCTGCTGCTCGACGAGCCTCTCAGCAATCTGGACGCCAAGCTGCGAGTGAGGGTGCGGGAGGACATCCGCGACCTGCAGCAGCGACTCGGCATCACGACCGTCATCGTCACGCACGACCAGGAGGAGGCACTTTCGATCTCCGACCGCGTCGCCGTGATGAACGCCGGCCGGATCGAGCAGTTCAGCACACCGGCCGAGCTGTACGCGCGCCCGGCGACCGAGTTCGTCGCGACCTTCATCGGCGCGCTCAACCGGTTCGAGGGCGCGTTCGACGGCACCCGCGTCATCCCGGGCCACGACGTCGTCGGGATCCGCCCCGAGCACGTGTCGTTCACCCCCGTACCGATGCCGGGCGGTCTGCGGGCGGTCGTGGACCGTGTCGTGCCGCACGGCCACTTCAACGAGCTTCGCCTGCGCCGCGACGACGTCACGCTCTCCGCCTATGTCGCCGGACCGGCGCCGCAGATCGGGAGCGTAGGCTTCGCCGCCGTGTCGTCGGCCCTGGTCTACCGCGACGGACGCCTGCTCGAGCGCGCGGAAGCGGTACCGGCATGACCCCCCGCGCCTCCGCGCACCGCGGCGACTCGTACACGTTCCGCGAGAACACCCTCCCCGCAGTGCGGTCGGCCATCGCAAAAGGTGCCGATGTCGTCGAGGTGGATGTCCGCCTCACCGCGGACGGCGACGTGGTCGTGCTGCACGACCCGACCCTCGCGCGCCTCTGGCTCGACCCGCGCCCGATCGCCGAGGTCCCGACCTCCGACCTCGCCCGGTTCGGCGGACCCGACGAACGGCCTCCACTACTGGCGGAGGTCCTCCCCCTCTTCGCCGACGCCCCGAGCCGCCTGGTGATCGACCTGGACGATGCACGCTTCGCCGCCCCCGCGCACGCGGTCGCCACGGCCTCCGGTGTCGTCGTCGACTGGTGTGGCGACCTCGACGGGATGCGGGTGCTCCGCTCGCTCGACGCGGACGCCCGCCTCTGGCTGCCCTGGCGCGCCCTGCGGGTGCCGACCGCCGGCGAGATCGCTGAGCTCGACCCGGTGACGGTCAATGTCCCCTTCCCCATCGCCGACGACGCCTTCGTCCGCGGCGTGCACGATCTCGGCCTGCCGGTCACCGTGTGGACTCTCGATGAGCCCGACGACCTCGCCCGCGCCTTCGCGCTCGGCGTGGACACCATCACCACGAACCGGCTCGACCGGCTCCAGGCGATGACCGCGAACCACCTGCAACCGGTCCCGACCTCGACCGCAACCTCCGAAAGGCACCGATGACCCCCGACGACATCCTCGCCGCCCGCACTCTCGCCCTCGAGCTCGGCGCGTGGGCCTCGGCGGAAACCCGCTCGCACCGCGTCGTCTCCGTCTCCACGAAGGCCAACCCGGCTGATCTCGTCACCGAACTCGACCGCTCCATCGAGCTGCGCGTCCGCGACGTCGTGCTCGACCGCTTCCCAGGCCACGCGTTCGTCGGCGAGGAATTCGGCGGCACGGCGATCGGCGGCCGCCCCACCTGGTACCTCGACCCGGTCGACGGCACCACCAACCTCGCCAACGGCCTCCCGTGGACAGCGTTCTCGCTGGCCCTCGCCATCGACGACCGCCCCCTGATCGGTGTCATAGCCGACCCCTGGCACGACGCCATCTTCGACGCGATCGCCGGGCAGGGCGCCCGACGCGACGGCGACACCCTCACCATCCGATCCGGTGCCTCTCTCCGCGGCGGCGTCGTGGGCAGCGAGCTCGCCGGCCACCTCACCTGGCCCGGGATGAGCGACCTCTCCCAACGCCTCACCGACGCCTACTGCACCCTCCGAGTCATGGGCTCCGGCACCCTCACCCTCCTCGGCCCCGCCGCCGGCCGCGGCAGCGGCGCGATCATCCACCGCTTCAGCCCCATCGACCACCTCGCCGCGACCCTCATCGCCCACGAGGCCGGCGCCACCGTCCTCGACCACACCGGCCGCCCCACCCTCTTCCCAGCCGAGGGCGGCATCCTCGTCGCCGCCCCGGACATCGCGGCCGAGCTCTTCGAGCTGTGGACGGGGGCGGAGGCGGCGTCGCTTCACGGACTGCCGATCGGGTGACGGCCTGCGGTTGTACCGCGCGCATCAGCGCCGTTCACCCGTCCGGCCAACTCTCGTTCACGCAGCATCACCTCGGGAGCGTGGCTCTCGCCGTCGCTGCCCTCGTGGAAGTTCAACGACGTTGTGGTGGGAGCGAGTGATCAAACGCGCCACGATCTCATCGCGACGGCCATTCATCCATTCAGGAGTCACGGCGTCCCAATCCTGAGGCGCGGGCACGTACAGATCCCCCGGCTCGACCCCCCAGGCGGCGTCAAAGACGTAGCTGTGGTCGCCCTCTCAATACTCAACCAGTTCCTTCCACACCGCCTCGATTCTGAAGCTGCCGTCGTCGATTCTGCTCATGGCGAGAGGTTATGTCCGGGATCAGGTGCCGTGGCTGATGGTTAGCGGCCGGTTCCAGTTGGCGCGTTGCGGCGTCTCGCGATCGGCGCCTACGTCTTACAGCAATCGACGGATCGCACGGCAAGCTCGTCCTCGTCCAACAGAAAAACCCCCGAAATCACGGGGATTCCGGGGGTTTCGATTGGCGGAGACGGAGGGATTTGAACCCTCGGTCCCCTTACGGGGACTCCACCTTAGCAGGGTGGTGCACTAGGCCGAACTATGCGACGTCTCCTCGGCGCCCGCGAGCAGGCGCACGTCAGCCATCATAACGGACGCGGGCGGCCGTCATGGACACGGGTTTCTCAGGCTCCGGTGTAGGCCATGCGGGAGATCTGGTCGAAGATGCTCGACGTGAGGGTGATCGTCCAGATGATCGACACGATGAACGACAGTGCGACGACGGCGATCGCGCCCCACATCGGCGCCATGCCGCGGCGGTTCGCGACGGAGCGGACGATCACGGTGCGGCCGATGACGTAGACGATCCCGCTGAGGAACGACCAGGCCCAGTGGAACGGGCGGACGACGCCGCGGCGCGTGAGCTCGCGGTGGTCGAGCCAGCTGAAGACCACTTGGGCGGCGTACGACAGCCAGCTGACGCCCATCAGCACGAAGTACCAGGGGCCGCCGATGAGGGCGATCGGGTCGGGGATGGTCGGCGTGGTGTCGTTGAGGTTGATCGCCGGCAGGTGGATCTGGATCGTCGGCAGCAGCGCGACGGTCAGGAGGGGCAGAAGGGCGACCAGCCAGATCCACACGGTCCCGACGGGGGTCGCGGGGTTCAGCTCGGGGCGCGGAGCCCGGACGGCCGCCTGCGGTTGCCGGTACTGCGGCGCGGTCGGCTGCCCCGACGCCTGCGGCACGGTCGCCTGCGAGACGTGGGCGGTCCACTGGGTGCCGTCCCACCAGCGCTGCGGCGCGGCGCCGTAGGGGTCGGCGTACCAGCCGGGGGCGACCCCGCCGGGAGTCCCATTCGCGTCGGTCATCGTGCGCGCCTCCATCCCGCGGCCTGCTCCGGCCGCACCCGCGACCTTACCGCGCGAACCTATGACCGCTCGCGAGACGTGACATCTCGTGGGTCGGGAGGCGTCCGCACCCGCGAGATGTCAGGTCTCGCGGGGCTCGCGGGCCAGCTTCGAGAGGCGGCCGTGGAATGCGTGGCTGCGTTCGTCCAGGCCCACGAGCTCCACCTCCGCTCCGTGGGCGGCGTACTTCGTCTCGACGGCGTCGAGGGCGGCGACGCTGGAGGCGTCCCAGACGTGGGAGGCGCTGAGGTCGACGACGACGCGAGTGGGATCGTCGGCGTACGAGAACTGGTCGACGAGGTCGTTGCTGGAGGCGAAGAAGAGCGGCCCGTGCACGCGGTAGTGGGCGACGGCTCCATCCTCCGACAAGTCGCGAGAAACCCGGACGACGTGCGCGATGCGGCGAGCGAAGAGCACGAGGGCGAGCAGCACGCCGACGCCGACGCCGATCGCGAGGTTGCCGGTCGCGACGGTGACGGCGACGGTGGTGAGCATGACGAGGGTCTCGGGCACGGGCATCCGGCGCAGAGTGGAGGGGCGCACGCTGTGCCAGTCGACGGTCTGCAGCGCGACGATCATCATGACCGCGGCGAGCGCCGCCATGGGGATCGCGGCCATGACCGGGGAGAGCACGCCGACGAGCAGCAGCAGGAACAGCCCGGCGACGAGCGTGGAGAGACGGGTGCGGGCGCGGCCGATCTGCACGTTGACGACGGTCTGGCCGATCATCGCGCATCCCGCGACGCCGCCCCAGAACCCGGCGAGGATGTTCGCGATGCCGAGCCCCCACGACTCGCGACCTTTCGCGGAGCGGCTGTCGGTCAGCTCGTCGACGAGCTTCGCGGTCAGCAGCGACTCGAGCAGGCCGACGAGGGCGGCGGCGAGCGCGGTGGGGGCGATGATCTGCAGGGTCTGGAGGTCGAACGGCACGGTCCACGGGGTCAGGCCGGGCAGCACCCCGCTGACGCTCCCCTCGTCGCCGACGGTCGGCACGGGCAGGCCGAGCGCGAACGCCGCGAGCGTCACCACGACGATCGCGACCAGCGGGGCGGGCACGGCCTTCGTCAGGCGCGGGAGGAACAGGACGATCAGCACGGTCGCCGCGAACAGCGGGTACACCTGCCACGGCACGTCGATCACGTGCGACAGCTGCGCGACGAAGATCAGCACGCCGAGCGCGTTCACGAACCCGATCATCACGGAGCGCGGGATGTAGCGGACCAGCTTCGCGAGCCCCGCCACCCCGAACACGACCTGGATGACGCCGGCGAGCAGCACCGTCGGCAGCACGTAGGCGGTGCCGTGCGCCTGCACCATCGGCGCGATCACGAGCGCCACTGACCCGGCCGCCGCTGTCACCATCGCCGGCCGTCCACCGAGGAACGACATCGCCACCGCGAGCACGACGGACGAGATGAGCGCCACATCCGGTCCCACGCCCGAGATGAGCGAGAACGAGATCACCTCGGGGATCAGCGCGAGCGTCGTCACCATCCCGGCCAGCACCTCGGTCGCGAACAGCCGCGGGCGCTTCAGCACGGCACGCACCGGCACCTGCCCGTTCGGGAGGCGGAACGCGGCGGACGGAGGCGCGGAGGGGGCGAGAGGCATCGGGTCGTGCGCCGACGGCCGCGCACGACCGCGCGGCAGTCCTTTCGGCAGCGGGGGAGGAGGAGGGCGTCCGCACCGGGAGGCGGACCAGATCACCCTACCGGGCCGTCGCTCCGGCGTTCACCGCTCCTTGAAGAAGCGGAGCAGCTGCCTCTCCCGCGCCTCGACGGCCGCGATCGCCGCCCCGCTGAGCGCGCCGGCGAACCCCGCGAGGGGTATCCCGGCCAGCGCGCGGAACACCGCGAGCGACTCAGCGCTGGTCAGTGCCGCCGCGGCGACGGCCGCGAAGCCTGCTCCGATGACGCAGGCCGTCCCCGCCCAGGCCGCCGCTTCGAGAAGCTGGATGGCGACGGCGTCGGCGCGGGTGACCCCGGCATGCAACGCCGAGGCGAGCTGGAGGCGGCGCAACCGCACGCTCAGGTAGCCGAGCCCCAGCGCGACCAGCGCGGCGACCGGGACGGCGGCGCGCGTCGGCCGGTCCAGGAACGTCGTGCCGCCTCCGAACTCCTCGCCGAGCGAGGCGTTCAGCTGCACGAGCTGCGGCGGTTCCTCCTGGCCGCCGCCGTCCGCGCGCAGCGTGCCGAGGAGGAGCGCGCGGATGTTCGCGATCTCCGGCCAGGCGGACACCCAGCACTCGTCGAACGCGGTCCGCTCCGGCGTGGCGGCGAGGACCGCGTACCCGAGACCGGCCCGACGCCCGTCGGTCGGGTAGTCGAAGGCGGCGGCGATCCTCATCTCGCCGCGGTCCGTCAGGAGGGTGGTGCCGGCGGGCGCGTCGAGGTCGTCGGCAAGATCCTTCGAGAGGAGGGCGCCGGCCGCGACGTCGGCATTCGGCGCGACCACCCGGGCGAATCCCGGCGACACCTCGTAGGCCGGAACAGGTGCGCCGGGGAGGGAGCGGACGACGATCGGCTCGCCGGACGCGCGGATCGCCCCGGCCGCAGACACCCCCGGAACCGTGGTCAGCACCTCGCACGCTGCCGGATCGATGCGACCCTCGGCGGCGATGATGCGGGTGGCCGCTCCCGAGGCGCGGAACTCCTGCGCGGCGACGACCTGCTGCTCGACGGCGGCAGCGTCGGCGACGGCGAGCCCCGCCAGCACGAGGAGAAGCGTCAGCCCGAAGGTCGCGAAGCGCGCGGTGCCACCGACCGTGTCCCGATAGGCCTCGCGGAGCAGCGCGCGGAGCCTCACTCCTGGCTCCTCGGGACCCACCGGCCCAGATCGATGTGGGCGCTGCAGGCATCCCGGGTCCGCGGGTCGTGCGTGGCCACGACGACCACGGTGTGCGGGTCCGCCACGGCAGCGATGGCCGCGTCGACGAGTTCGGCGGTGCGGCGGTCGAGCTGAGCCGTCGGCTCGTCGACGAGGAGGAGCTGGGGCTTCGCCGCGAGCCCTCGCGCGAGCATCAGCCGCTGTGCCTCTCCACCCGACAGCTCGCTGAATCGACGGTCGCCGAGGCCGTCGAGCGCGAATCGGGCCAGCAACTCCTCGGCCTCCGCCTCCGCCGCTCGGACGGTCGAGCCGGACGCCAGGAGAGGGAGGGCCACGTGGTCGAGCGCCGACCGGTGCGGTGAACCGAACGGGTTCTGGAACACCCACCCGACGGTGGAGACGTCCGCGTGCTGCACCGCGCCCTCCGTCGGCCGGTCGAGGCGCGCGATCAGCGAGAGGAGGGTGCTCTTACCCGACCCCGACGGGCCGGTGAGCGCGTAGACCTCGCCCGGATCGAGCCGGACGGAGAGATCGCGGAACAGCCACCCGTCGGAGCGTCGGAAGCGATGCCCGACGGCCTCCAGGGTCACGTGCACGGCGGGCGCCCCTCCCCGCCGATCCGGACCGACCGCGGACTCTCGCCGGCGAACCGGACGAACGTCCGCCCCAGCTGCGAGCCCACGACCTCCACCCGATACGGCGTGTTCCCCGAGGCGACGCAGCCTGTTCGTCCCGAGAGCGCGTAGACGGCCGACGGCGGGACGACGCCGATCGAGATCGGAGAGCGCAGCGACAGCTCGGCCGGCAGACCGCCGGACTGGGCATCGGCTCCCCCACTGGCATCCGCGACTCCGCGATCCCGCTCGTGTGCTCTGCGCTGGTACGACGGGGTCGCCGCGAGATCGTGCACGGCCGCCGGGTCCGAGATCGTCCCGTCCTCCTCCACGGGCACGGCCACGGAGTCCACGGTGAGGTGCCGCTCGCCCGGCGTCAGGTCGGGCGGCATCCTGTCGATCGACGCGGAGACGGCCGCCCCCGTGGTCGTCGCGACGGTCGCCCCCGCGGCGACGGTGGATCCCACGGGCGCGTCGCACGAACCGAACGTCACGACGGCGGAGGGGAGCCAGACGATGCGGTCCGCCGGAACGGCGTCCGCCACGGAGTCGTCGCCGGCTCGGGCGAAGAGCTCGGCGACCCGCGTGAGAGTCCCTCGCCCGGCGCGTCCGTCGACCGGCGTCGGGAGGCCGAGCCGGCTCAGCTCCGCCTGAAGCGCTTCGACGTCGTCGCCGCGGTCGCCATCGTGCAGATCACGCCAGAGCGGCACCGCCGTCGACAGGGCGACGAGCGGCCGACCGTCGATGGCGGCCAGCGCGGCACCGGAGGCGAGCGAGCCGCCGGGCTCGCACGACGTGGAGGTCACGCGTCCGCTCAGCCCGGCCTCGAGCTCGGCGCCGCGATCCACCGCGAGCGTCACCGTGACCGATCGCGTATCGGAGAACTCCTGGACGGCGACCGGAGCGTCGGCGGCCCGCGTCGGCGGGGCGAGCGAAGGCGGGGCCTCCGGAGTCAGCCACAGTGCGGTCGCGCCGGCGCCGGCCGCGAATACCGAGACGCAGGCGAGTGCGATCACGAGCACCCTCGGCGGCACGCGCATCATCCCGCGCCCTGCTCGATGCCTGCGCCCTGCTCGAAGCGGCCGAGCGGGTCCGCCTCGCACGCGATCAGAGCCGTCTCGCCGGACTTCTTGTCGAGGAACGGATGCGTCCCGGTCGGAGAGTCGCGACGGTAGTCGCGCGCCGAATAGCCCGGGGCGACGGCCCGCTTGCGCACCAGGCACTCGGAGACGAGCGTGGCGTCATCCTCGTTCTGCGGGTTCCGCTGCTGTGCGAAATACAGATAGCCGATCGTGTCGAGCCCCGTTCGCGCCGAGCACTCATCGGTGATGTCGTTGGCGTCGTCGGAGTTCATCGACGGACCGGGGACGAACTCGAACGACCCTCCTGGCTTGAATCCGCCGAAGGTCACGCCGCGCTCGGTCAGGCACTCGGCGAACGCGTTCGACATCTCGGCGAACTCGCCATCGGTGATGCGCCCGTCGGCCAGGGCCGCGCGCTCGAAATCGGTCGTGGCCCGCCGGTAGGCGTCGGCGAACTCGCCGGCCCAGGGGTCATCCGAATCCGCGATGGGGGCCGACGTCCCGGTCGCCGGTGGCGGCGATCCGGACTCGCCGGACGGAGCGCACCCGGTCATCGACCCGAGAGCGACGAGCACGACGAGAACGGGCAGGAGGGTCGATGGCCTCATGAAGATCCCCCGCTCGACGACGGGGCCGCGCGCGGAGGACGCACCCCGGGCGTCAATAGTTGTAGTAGTACCAGGTGTTGCCGGTCACGGTCCACGCGACGGAGGCGCGAGACCACGAACCGCGGGCGGCGTCCGCCGACCGAAGACACGTGTAGGAGTTGCACGCGGTCGATCGGTGCAGCTTGGACGGATGGTGGTAGTCGGACCACGTCCGCCCCGAGTTCCCGTAGTCCCACGTGCCTCCCTCGGGATAGCTGACGTAGGCGCTCGCGGGGGCGGCCGAAAGCAATGCCCCCGCCGTGAGTGCCCCCGCCGCCAACGCGGTCGAGATGATCCTGCCTCTGATCCTCATGATCCAACCCCCGTTGGTTGTATGTGGAATATTGCGAATCACTGTAGCATGTCAGATTCCCGACCGGAAGTATCTGCTGTAGTAGTGGGCGAAAACGGCCGCCTCACCACCCGATCGTGTTGAACCACTCCCGCCGGCGTGCGACCTCCGCGTCCGTCTCGTCCGCGTCGGTGGTGTGGTGCTCGACGAGCCTGCCCGTCGCATCGAGCGCGATGAAGCGCAGGCAGCGCTCGCAGAGGGCACGGCCTCCCGGGTACCCGTTGGAGAGCTCGCGGGCGGGACTGCCGGGCGCGCCCGATCCGGTGCAGCGGGGAGGGTCGGCGGATGCCTCCGACCAGAGGAGCGCGCCGCGTCGGTGCAGTCCGGGGTGCCCGAGCGGCCGGGTGCAGTGGCGGCCCTCGTTGCGGCTCGGGCAGTAGCGCGCGGGCGGGGTGTCCATCCTCCGAACCTAGCCCGCGAGAGGTGAGTCGTTGCGGGTGCGCGGCCTCCCGGACCCGCAAGGACTCACGTCTCGCGGCTCGATAGCGTGGGGGGATGGGGACGAGGGTTGTCGAGGTGGTGGTCTGGGGTCCGGACTATGCGTGCTGCGGTGTGCCGTTCGGGGTGGGGGATGAGGTCGGGTTCTCGCTGCGGGCCGTGCCCGGCGGCGGAGACGGGGGCGGCGGCGGGGCCGAGGACGGCCCGACCTACTTCGACGACCGGCATCCGATGGACCCCGACGATTCCCCGGTCGACGTGCGCGGGCGGGTGGAGGCGATCGTCGCGGTGCACCAGCGGCTCGTCCCGGTGGCCGGCGCGCACTATCGCACGAGCGACCCGGACGACACCGTCGAGCGCGCGGTGGAGTCGGTGCCCGTCGACGAGAGACCCGACGGCTACTCCGGCGCCGACTACCGCGTGGTGTTCCGCATCCCGGACGGGACCCGGTTGCCGGAGCCGCGCGCTGCCACCGCGGCCGCCGCAGCCGCAGGCGCTGATCGCCGGCGCGGCGCAGAGCCCTCCGCCGAGCTCCTTCCGCTCCTGATCGCGATCGTGGAGGAGGTGGCCGAGCGATTCGGAGATCGGGTCGGCATCCTCCGGGCGCGGGCCGATGCCTCCGTGACGCTGGATCCCGTGCATCGCGATGCCTGCGCGGTCCGCTGGAATGCCGGCGCCGACGCGCTCTCCGTCGAGCTCGAACGGGCGTTGTGGTCGCTGCCCGCCGACGCGAGCGGGGTGGCGACGCTCCGCGCCCTGGTCGAGGCGGCCGCCACGGGAGGCTTCTCGGAGACGCTGGAGGCCGGCCGGTTCGGGGCTGTGGCGCGCACGCCCGACGGAGCCGTCTGGACCGCGGCCGCCGAGGCGTCGTCCTTCCCGATGGGGGGCGGGGTGGTGGCCATGTCGGGGTCCACCGACGCGCGGATGCGGCGGGCGCGCTCCGGGGTTCCCTACCCGGCCTGGGGATAGACCCCCGCGAGGTGTGAGTTCTTGCGGGTACGGGGCCTCCCGCACCCGCAACAAGTCACGTCTCGGGGGCCAGGGGCGCGGCTGGATCCGCGACCGTCACGGGCTCGGGGCCGGGGGCGTTGGCGGGTGGGGTTCCGTGGACGGTGCGGAGCATCGCGGTGACCATCGCGTTGGCGACGGCGATGAGCGGCACCGCGAACAGCGCGCCGGGGATGCCGGCGATGCCGGTTCCCGCGGCGACGCCGACGACGACGGCGAGGGGATGCACCTTCACCGCTCCCCCGACCAGCAGCGGCTGCATGACGTGGGCCTCGAGCAGGTGCACCAGGAGCACACCGGCGAGCATGATGATCGCCTGCACCGGGCCGGCGAAGACGAGCGCGATGACGACGGCGATGATGCCCGACACGATGGCGCCGATGACCGGGATGAAGGAGGCGAGCAGCACCACGACGCCGATCGGGATGGCCAGCGGCAGCCCGAGGAAGAACGCGACCAGCCCGATCCCGACGCCGTTGACCAGCGCGACGAGGATCTGCACGCGGACGAAGCTCGACAGAGTGGTCCAGCCCGCGTCGCCGGCGGCGGAGATCGCCGGGCGTCCGCTGCGCGGGAAGAGGCGCGTGATCCAGCGCCAGATGCCGCCGCCTTCGATGAGCATGAAGATCGTGGCGAACACCGCGATCAGCGCACCGGCGAGGAGGTGGCCGGTGGTCGAACCGACGCGCACCGCGCCGCCGATGATCTGACCGCTGTCCTTCTTGATCAGGTCGCCCGCGCTGGAGATGTAGCCGGCGAGCTGCGCATCGGTCACGCTCCACGGCGGCTGACGCAGGAGGTCCCGCACCCGGTCGTACGCGGCGACGGACTCGCGCTCCAGCTGCGGGAGGCCCGCCCGCACCTGCCACACCACCAGGGTCACGAGCGCTCCGAGCACCGCCGCGAACGCGACGAGGGTCAGCAGGATCGCCAGCCACTTCGGCCACCGGCGGCGGACGAGGGAGGCGACGACCGGTTGCAGCAGCGCCGACACCAGGAGGGCGACGAGCAACGGGATGACGATCTCCTGGAACACCATCACCAGGTAGATGACGACCGCCGCGAGCCCGAGGATGACGAGCAGCCGCCACGACCACTCCGATGCCGACCGCACGCCGCTCGGGATGGTGGAGCTCGAGACGGTGGTGCCTCCTGGTCGCGGACGATTCCTGCGCAACTCCATCAGCGGTCTCCTTTCCACGGGACCACCTCATCATCTCCGCGCCGCGTCCGCGCGTAAAACCGTTGACTTCACGCGGCGGTGGTGGGGATGCGCACGCACATTTGGACCGAATGTCCCGTTTGGCGCCGCCAAAGGCGACATTTGGTCCAAATGTGAGGGGGGTCAGAATATCTCGACGTACTCCTCGGGCGGGCCGAGTTCGGGACGCGCGCGGAACTCGACGCGCTCGCCCGCGTGCTCGAGCTCGAGCACGGTCACGGTGTTGACGCCGGCCACGAGCACGGGCGCGGGGACATAGAGCGTGACCTGCGGCCCGATCTCCCAGTACCGCCCGAGCAGGAGCCCGTTCACCCAGACGAAGCCCTTGCCGAAGCCGGGCAGCGCGAGGAAGGCGTCGGCCGGCTCGCCATCGTCGAGCGCGAACCGCGCGGTCGAGAACCCGGCGGCCGCGCCCACGCCTGCACCGGCACCCGCTCCCGCGCCCTCGCGGACACCCGCACCCGCACCCGCACCCGCACCCGCACCCAGCCCAGCACCAGCCCCCGCCAGCCCCGCGACCTCCTCCTGCGTCCACTCGTCCAGCGGCAGCGCCCGCGCGCTCCAGCCGTGCACGAGGCGCCGGCCGATCTGCACGCCGCCCAGGATGCCCTTGCCCTGCCCGAGCAGCGGCCCGTAGTTGATGCGGCCCTGGTTCTCGACCAGGATCTCCAGCTGAACCCGCTCGCCGCGGCCGGTCACCGGGACCGAGCCGTCCGTGTCCAGGATGCCGACGGGCACGCCGTCGACGAACACCTGCGCGCGGTCGTGCAGGCCGCTGACGGTGATCGTGTTCTCGCCGCGCGGCAGCCGGGGCGTGGCGGTGTAGAGCACGAGCCCGGAGGGGAGGCCGAGCTCCTCGAAGCTCGGCGGGGTCGCCCGCGTCGCGGTGAGCGGGGTGGTGCGCAGCGCCTCCAGCAGCCCCGCGCCTCGGGTGACCGGCACCGCGCGTGGCGCCAGGACGCGCGGGTCGGCCGGCACCGGCAGTTCCCGCGCGCCCGCGGCGACGAACCGCTCCCGGAACGCGTGGAACTTGGCCGTGACCGCCCCGTGCTCGGCGATCGGCGCGTCCGAGTCGTAGCTGGTGACCGTCGGCTGCAGGCGTCCGTCGTGGTTCGCGCCCGCCCAGAGCCCGAAGTTGGTGCCGCCGTGCGCCATGTAGAGGCTGACCGAGCCGCCGGCGTCGAGGATCTCCGCGAGCGTCGCGTCCGCGCTCGGCACGGTGCGCACGTGGTGCCGTTCGCCCCAGTGGTCGAACCAGCCGTTCCAGAACTCGGCGCAGAGCAGCGGTTCGCCGTCGCGGCGTGCGCGCAGCAGGCCGAACGCCTCCCCCGTCCGTGTGCCGAACGTCGCCGTGGCGAGCACGCCCGGGAGGCTGCCGCCGTCGAGCATGAGATCGGTCGGGCCGTCCGCGGTGTAGAGCAGCTCGGTCGCGCCGCGGGCGACCAGCGCATCCCGCAGCCAGGCGAGGTAGTCGCCGTCGTCGCCGTAGCTGCCGTATTCGTTCTCGACCTGGAAGGCGACGACCGGTCCGCCGTTCGCGACCTGCAGGGCGGCGAGGCGCGGGATGAGGTCGTCGAACCACGCGGCGACGGCGTCGAGGAAGGCGGGCTCCGAGCTGCGGGCGCGCATCCCGACCTGTGCCGTAAGCCACGCGGGCAGGCCGCCGTTGTCCCACTCGGCGCAGATGTAGGGTCCCGGGCGCACGATGACGTCGAGCCCGATCTCGCCGGCCAGGGCGATGAACGCCTCCAGATCGCACCAGCCGTCGAACGCGGCCGGCCGGTCAGCGCGGCGCTGGTGGAAGTTCCACGCCACGTAGGTGTCGACCGTGTTGAGGCCGAGCGCGGCGAGCCGCTCCAGGCGGTCCCGCCACTGCGCGGGATGCACGCGGAAGTAGTGCAGCGAGCCGGAGAGCACCTGGTGGGGCACGCCGCCGCGCAGCAGCACCCCGTCCTCGTAGGTCAGGAGGGAGGAGGTCGCCGTCAGGGTCGCGTCACCGCGGGTCACTTCACCGCTCCCGCGGTCATCCCGGCGCGCCAGAAGCGCTGCAGCGCGAGGAACGCGATGATCAGCGGTACGACCGAGACCAGCGAGCCGATCACCACGAGCGGCGGCGGAACGGCGACGTGGCTGGCGTTCCAGCCGACCAGGCCGACGGTCACCGGCTGCATGCGGTCGTCGCCGAGCACCATCGCGGGCAGGAGGTAGTTGTTCCAGATCTCGACGAACTGGAACAGGAAGATCGTCACGAGCGCCGGCAGCATCATCTTGGTCGAGATGGCGCGGAAGATGCGGAACTCGCTCGCGCCGTCGATCCGCCCGGCCTCGATCACCTCGTCCGGCACCGACTGCGCCGCGAAGACGCGCGCCAGATACACGCCGAACGGGCTGACGATGCTCGGGAGGAGCACGGCGAGCGGGTTGTTGATCAGGTGCACCCCGGAGAACATCAGATAGAGCGGGAGCGTGAACAGGATCTTCGGCACGAGCACCGCCGCGAGGATCACGCCGAACAGCGCGCCGCGGCCGGGGAAGTCGTACTTGGCCAGCGCGTAGCCGCCCATCGCGGAGAGGAGGGTGCCGATCGCGGCCCCGACGCCGCAGTAGATCAGGCTGTTCAGCATCCACTGCCAGAAGATGCCGTCGCCCTGCGCGGTGAGGCGGGCGAGGTTGTCCCACAGGCCGAAGCCGTCGAACCACAGGCCGTTGCCCGAGAACTGCTCGCCGAACGGCTTGGTCGCCGCGACGAGCAGCCACCAGAGGGGGAAGAGGAAGTAGACGGTGGAGACGGCGAGCAGCACCATCACGACGGTGCGGCTGAGCGGAGTGGTGTCCCGCCGCGGGCTGAGGAGGGTCACGCCTTGTCCCCTTTGCTGGTGAGTCGGAAGAACACGAACGAGATCACGCCGACGATCACCGCGAGGATGACGGACTGGGCGGCGGCGTACGGGTAGTTGCCCGCGCCGACGGCGGCCTGGGCCGACATGATCGGCGTGAAGGTGGAGGAGACGGATCCGCCGGAGATCGGCTGCAGCACCGTCGGCTCGTTGTAGAGCTGCGCGGAGCCGATGATCGAGAAGACGGCCGTCAGGATGATCGCGCTGCGCACCATCGGGATCTTGACGCTCCACGCGGCGCGGAACGCCGAGGCGCCGTCGAGCTTCGCCGCCTCCAGCACCTCGGCCGGGATGGACTGCAGCGCGGCGTAGATGATGATCATGTTGTAACCGGTCCAGCTCCACGTGACGATGTTCGCCACCGACCACAGCACGGTGCCGTCGTCGAAGAAGGGCAGCTGGATGCCGAGGGGCTCCAGGATGTGGTTGATCGGGCTCGAGGTGGTCGAGTACATGAACGACCAGACCAGCGCGGCGCTCACGCCCGGGATGGCGTACGGCAGGAAGCTCGACAGCCGGAAGAAGCCCTTGCCGCGCGCCGACTTCGAGTCGATCAGCAGGGCGAGCACCAGCGCGAGGCCGAGCATGACCGGCACCTGCACGACGCCGAACAGTGCGACCCGGCCGAGCGAGGCGACGAAGTCGGGGTCGCCGAACGCGTGCGCGTAGTTCGCGAACGGGTCGAACTCCTGCGTCGGCGCGGTCAGGCCGAGGCCCGAGCGCTTGACCGTGAACAGGCTGCTCACGAACGCGTAGACGATCGGGGCGATGTTCAGCGCCGCGAACAGCACGACGAACGGCCCGAGGAACAGCAGCGGTGCGCGCCAGCTGAACGAGCGGCGCGGCCGGCGCGGCTTCCGCGTCGCCCGCGAGGCCGCCGGTCCTGCCGGTCCCGCCGGTGGGGTCGCCCGGTACTCGGCGACATCCAGGTCGGTCACGATTCCTTCTCTCTGCGCGCGGTCGCCCGTGCGCTCTCACGACGGGATGCGGCGGTCCGTCCCTGATCGGACCGCCGCATCCGTCGCCCCCGTGTCGCCGTCGGCTCCTACTCGGAGACCTTCAGCCCCTGCTTCTTCAGCTCGGCGACGGTCTTGTCCTGCGCGCTCTTCAGCGCGTCGGTGATCGTCCCCTGGCCGGCCCACGCCTTGCCGAGCCCGTCGTCCAGGTCGGCGGCGGTCTTCGTCATGACCGGGCCCCAGGTCCAGTCGGGGTTCACGTGCGGCGCCGCGTCGGCGAACACGTCGAAGATCTTCTGGCCGCCGAAGTACGGGTCGGCCTCGGTGAGGGCGGGCAGGTCGCTCAGGCCGGTGGCGGCCGGGTAGAGGCCCGCCTTCTGCACGAGCGTGTTGTAGGTGTCCTTGTCGGTGCTCATCCAGTGGGCGAACTCCCACGCGGCCTTCGCGTTCGAGCAGCCCTTGAGCACGGCGGTGGCCGAGCCTCCGGCGTTGCCGACCTGGTCGTCGCCGGCGGACCACTGCGGCATCGGGGCGACGGCCCACTTGCCGGAGGCGTCCGCGGCGCCGCCCTTGATGACGCCCGCCTGCCAGACGGCGCCGACGACGGTGGCGATGCTGCCGTCGCCGAGGCCGGTGTACCAGGCCTGGTCGTACATCGGCGCGCTGCTGATCAGGCCCTCGGAGACGAGGCCCTGCCAGTAGTCGGCGACCTTCGCGTTGGCGTCGGAGGCCATCGTCACCTTCCAGGAGTCGCCGTCGACGTCGAACCACTTCGCGCCGGTCTGCCAGGCGAGGCCGGCGTAGTCGTAGTCGAGGTAGGGCGACGAGATGAACTTCTTCGGGTCGGACGCGTGGATCTTCTCGGCGTCGGCCTTGTACTCGTCCCAGGTGGCCGGGGCGCTCAGGCCGAGCGAGTCGAACAGCTCCTTGTTGTAGAACAGGCCCATGGGGCCGGTGTCGACCGGGGCGCCGTAGACGGCATCGCCGATGCTGACCGACTTCCATGCGGCAGGCTGGAAGTCCTTCTCGTCGGCCTTCGCGTAGCTCGCGACGTCTTCGAGCGCGCCCTGCGCGGCGAAGCTCGGGAGGGTCTCGTAGCCGACCTGCGCGAGGCAGGGGGCGTTGTTGGCGGTGACGGCGTTGAGCATCTTCTGGTAGCCGCCCTTGGAGCCGGGCTGCACCTCCTGATACTTGACCACGACGTCCTTGTGCGAGGCGTTGAACGCCTTGACCGCGTCGGCGTAGCCCGGGGCCCAGCCCCAGAACGTGACCGTCGCCGGTGCGGAATCGGACGAGCCGGAACCGGATCCGCCGGAGCACCCGGCCAGACTCATCAGACCGAGTGCGACCGCCCCCGCCGCGCCCGTCAAACGGATTGCTGCTGACTTCTTCACTGCCTCTCCTTTGAACACAGACACCCTTCAGCGGGTTCGAGAAGCGAGTGTCGCACAGAATGATACCGATAACAACCCGTGTAGCCCGAAGGGGGTAATCGGGTCGCAGATCTCCGTAGTGCGGGCGATGCGGCCGTTATCATTGCATGCATGAGTACTACCGACGGGCGTGACGCTGCGCCGAAGCCGCCCGGGATGACGGACGTCGCGCGAGTGGCGGGCGTCTCCGCCCAGACCGTCTCGCGCGCGCTCAGCGGCCACCCCAACGTGCAGGAGAAGACGCGCGCCAAGGTGCTGGCGGCGGTCGAGCAGCTCGGCTACCGCATGAACAACGCCGCGCGGATGCTGTCCTCCGGGCACAGCCGCACCCTCGGGATCGTGCTGCTGCAGACCGGCTTCTACTCCCGCACCGCGGTGACGGTCGGGGTGGAGGCCGCCGCGCGCGACGCCGGCTACGCGGTCAGCGCGGCGACGTGCCCGTCGCTCGACCCCTCCGCGATCGAGGAGGCCATGTCGCGCCTCGCCGACCAGGGCGTCGAGGGCATCGTGCTGGCGCTGCCGCTCATCCACGTGACCAAGGGCATCGAGGAGCTCACCCGCTCCATCCCGACCATCACGATCGACGGCTCGCGCACGTCGACCACCGAGATCGTCGCGGTCGATCAGTCGCAGGCGGCCCGGCTCGCCACGCAGCACCTGCTCGATCTCGGCCACGAGACCGTCTGGCACGTCTCCGGCCCCACGGAATGGCTGGATGCGGTCAGCCGCAGCGAGGGCTGGCGGAGCACGCTCGAGGCCGCCGGCATCACGCCTCCGCCGGAGCTCAAGGGCGACTGGTCGCCCGCCTCCGGGTACCAGAACGGCCTCATCCTGGGCCGGATCCCGGATGTGACGGCCGTGTTCGTCTCGAGCGACGAGATGGCGTTCGGCGTGATCCGCGCCTTCCACGAGCTGGGCCGCCGCATCCCCGAGGACATCTCGGTGGTCGGCGTCGACGACATCACCCTCGCGGAGTACTGCTCGCCGTCGCTCACCACGGTGGCGCAGCCCTTCGACGAGATGGGGCGCCTGGCGGTCGAGCACCTGCTGCGCTACATCACGGAGCCGGGGACCACGCTCGCACCGGCCTCGGTCGAGCCGACGCTCGTTGTGCGCGCGTCGAGCGGTCCCGCGCCCGTCGCGGGCTGACCGCACCGGCTGACCTCGGCCGCGACGGCGAGCCGCCTGAACTCTGCTAGCGATATCAGGGGTTCCCGTCCCGGCTTTAATCCCCTAGTGTTATCGATGCCATACGGGCAATACCTTCCCAACGATGCAGCTAGGTGGACCTTGTGAGCCTTCATCCCCCGCGCGGCCTCCGCGCCCTGTCAGCCACGATCGGAGCCGCGGCGCTCGTCGCCGCCGGCGCCCTCGTGCCGATCGCGGCCGCTCCGGCCGCGGCCGCCGACGCCCCTCCCCCGGCCGGCGCCGCGATCGCCCAGACCCAGTACGCGCTGGTCGGCGTGGACTCCGAATCGGCGCCGTACCCCGCGCCGCCCGCCCTCGACGGCACCGCGCTCGCGGCGTTCGACGGCGACCCGAACACGCAGTGGGCCACCAAGTACAACGGCGGCGACCCGGATCCCCTACCCCACTGGATCACCCTCGACGTGGGCGGTTCGTTCCCGCTCACCGGCATCCAGTACCAGGTGAAGAACCAGTCCAACGGGCCGGTCGCCGATGTCTCCGTCTACGTCACGGACAGCGCCGCGGTGGCGAAGGATGCCGCTGCCGACTGGGGCACGCCGGCCGCGACCGGCACCTTCCGCCAGCCGACCTCGGCCACGGACGTGCAGAACCTCGTCTTCTCGCAGCCGGTCACCGGCCGCTACGTGAAGTTCGTCGCGACGAGCACGATCAACGGCAGCGCCAACGTCTCCGCCGGGGAGCTCCGCGTCTTCGCCACCGGCGACACGACCCCGCCGCCGGTCACGCCCGACCCGCCCGCCGACGCCGCGACCCCTGTCGCGATCGGCAACGGCGCGGGGCTCACCGTCCAGGTCGCCCGCGAGTTCCCGCAGGTGATCTCGTACGACCTCGACGGCAAGACCCTCGGCGGACAGGCGCAGAAGCTCGACACGTTCACGATCAACGGGACCGCGCACACGGCGACGACGACCATGACGACCACGGCCGACACCGCCACCTATGTGTCGACCTTCGCCGACCTCGCGGACCTGACGATCACGACGGCGATCACCGCTGCCGCGAAGGGCACCGTCGAGTTCGCCGTCACCAAGATCGAGGGAGGCGCGGCCTCGACCGTCGACCAGCTCGCCATCCCCGACCTGTCGCTCGTGTCGGTCGATTCGTCCGACCCGGCCGCCGCCCTCGCGCGCACGCAGATCTCCACCGACTCCACGACCACCGCCGACCGGTTCCTCGCGATCACGGGTTCGACCCCGGTGGACGCGCGGAGCGTCGGAACGCCGTACGGCTTCGTCAGCGGCACGCAGCTCGCCGCGGGCATCCTCACCAATGCGACCGACGACTCCGCCCAGGACTCGAACACCAACTGGAACACGCGCCTGCAGTCGCAGATCGTGGACGCCGGCAACGGCGCCCGCCGCGCCCAGCTCTCGGTCGGCAACTGGACCTACGCCCCGGCCGGCGCGACCGACCCGCGCGTCGCGGTCTACGCCCTGCCGCGGGCGACCGTCGTGCTCTCGGCCGACGCGAACGGCGACGGGAAGATCGACTGGCAGGATGCCGCCATCGCCTACCGCGACGCCTCGACCCGGCCCCTCGGCGCCGACCGCGTCGCCGAGCGGGTCGTGCAGCACATCCCGTTCAACTTCGCGAGCCAGGCGACGAACCCGTTCCTGAAGACGCTCGACAACGTCAAGCGCATCTCGATGACCACCGACGACCTCGGCCAGTGGGTGCTCGACAAGGGCTACGCCAACGAGGGCCACGACTCCGGGCACCCGGACTACGGCGGCGACTACAACACGCGCGCCGGCGGCCTCGCCGACTTCAACACGCTCGTCGAGGACGGCAAGAAGTACAACACCGACGTCGCCGTGCACGTGAACGCCACCGAGGCATACCCGCAGGCCAAGACCTTCAGCGACCGGATGGTGCAGGGCCAGGTGAACGGGTGGGACTGGCTGAACCAGAGCTACCACATCGACCAGCGCTACGACCTCGGCTCCGGCGCGATCGTCGACCGGTTCGCGCAGCTCAAGCAGGAGGTGCCCGACCTGGCCGGCGTCTACATCGACGCCTACTACTCGAGCGGCTGGCTGGCCGACGGGCTCGCGGCGCAGCTGCGCGACCTCGACCTCCAGGTCGCCACCGAGTGGGCGTACAAGTTCGAGGGCTCGTCGATCTGGTCGCACTGGGCCAACGACAAGAACTACGGCGGCGCGACGAACAAGGGCATCAACTCCAACATCGTCCGCTTCATCGCCAACACCGACCGCGACGTCTGGAACGTGGACCCGCTGCTCGGCGGCGCGGACATCAAGGAGTTCGAGGGCTGGACCGGCCAGAACGACTGGAACACCTTCTACTCCAACATCTGGTCGGCGAACCTCCCGACCAAGTTCCTGCAGCACTTCCCGGTGCAGTCGTGGGACTTCGGCAAGACCGCGACCCTCACCGGCGGCGTGACCGTCGCGATGAAGGACGGCAAGCGGCAGATCGTGATGGACGGCGCGACCGTCGCCACGGGCGGCACCTACCTGCTCCCGTGGGGCGAGCCGAATGCCGACGGCGTCTCGTCGCCGGCCCACGCCGACAAGATGTACTACGTCAACGCGGCGGGAGGCGCGGCGACCTTCACGCTCACCCCGCAGTTCGCCGGCACGACCGACTTCACCCTCTACAAGCTGACCGACCAGGGCCGGGTGAAGGTCTCGGACATCCACGCGACGGACGGCGCCGTCACTCTGAACGGTGCGAAGGGCGTGCCGTACGTGCTCGCTCCCGCGGACGGTGCAGCGCCCCACACGTCCGCCGAGTACGGCGCAGGCAGCGGGCTGGTCGACCCCGGCTTCAACGCGGGCGACCTGACCGCCTGGAACGCGACGGGAGGCGCGAAGGTCGCCACGGCCGAGAGCGGCGACAACGTCGCGGTGCTCGGAACGGACCGCTCGTCCCTCTCGCAGAAGGTCACCGGACTGCAGCCCGGCAAGCGGTACTCCTTCAGCGCGAACGTGGAGATCGGGCCGGGAGAGCGCCGGGCGACCACCCTCTCGGTGGATGCCGGGACCATCGCCGCGAACACGTTCGACACGACACCGGCCGCCAACTCGATGGCCTCGGACGCGAAGAACGGCACGTACTCGCAACGCGCGTCCGTCGGCTTCACCGCTCCCGCGAACGGGACCGTGACCGTCGCCCTCGGCGCGGTGGCCGGCAAGGCGGCGGTCACGTTCGACGACGCCCGGGTCATGCTCGACACCTCCACCGCCCTTCCCACCGACGGCGCGGTGATCGCGGCGGACGACTTCGAGGGCAACCAGCCGGGCTGGGGTCCGTTCGTGAAGGGCGACGCCGGCGGCAGCACCGACCCGCGCACCTCCATCAGCGAGCTGCACGACCCCTACAGCCAGAAGGCGTGGAAGAACACGCACTCGCCGTACGACTCAGGCACCCTGAAGGGTCTCGGCGTCGACGACGTGCTGAGCGGCGAGCACTCGCTCAAGGCGCACGAGGAGAACACCGGCCTCGTCTACCGAACGGTGCCGGCCACCGTCCCGTTCGTCGCCGGCCACAAGTACCGGGTGTCGTTCGACTACCAGACGAACCTCGACGGACAGTGGGCCTGGGTCACCGGGGCGGACACGGTCGGCGGAGGCACGGTCTCCTCGGCCGACGTGAACCGGGAGGCGATCGCTCCCGCCCTCGACACGGCGCACTACGCGAAGGACATCGTCGCCGGCTGCGGCGACACCTGGGTGGGGCTGCGCAAGCTGGGCGGTGCGAACGGCGCCGACTTCGTGCTCGACGACTTCCGCGTGGAGGATCTCGGCGAGGAGGCCGGAGGCGCGTCCTGCGGTTCGGTGGGCGCCCCGGCGAGCACCGACCTCAGCCCCGGCGTCGCGGGCTCGTTGGTCACGACCTTCACCAACAACGAGCTGACCGCGGCGACCAACGTCGGCATCGAGCTGACCGGCCTGCCCGACGGGTGGACTGCGCAGGTCGCGAAGAAGGGCGGCAACCTGTTCGGCAGCGTCGCCCCGGGGAAGAGCGTGACGACCACGTGGCTGGTCACGCCTCCCGCCTCGGCGGCGGGGACGAGCGCGACGCTGTCGGTGGTGGCGACGTACGCGAACGACTGCGTCACCAAGTCGGTCACCGGATCGGCCAAGACGGCCGTCTCCGACCGGCCGATGCTGTCGCCGGGCTCCATGACGGCGACCGCCGACTCGGAGAACCTCTCCTCCGGCGCCGGGGAAGGCCCCGTCGGAAACGTGCTCGACGGCGATCCCGGAACGATCTGGCACACCGACTACACGAACTCGTCGGCGCCGTATCCGCACTGGGTCACCCTGGCGCTGGCGGGTCCGTCGACGGTCGACGGCTTCGGCTACCTCGGCCGGCAGAGCGGCGGCCAGAACGGTCGCGTGAAGGGCTACGAGATCGCGGTCTCGGACGACGGCGCCTCCTGGACCACCGTCGCGACCGGCGCGCTGGTCGACTCCCCCGACACCCAGGTCGTGCCGTTCGCGCCGGTGACCGCGTCGTTCGTGCGGTTCACGGCGACCAGCTCGCTCAACGGCCAGCCGTTCGCCGCGGCCGCCGAGCTGCGCGTCTACGGCACGGCCGCCGACCTCCCGATCGGGTTCGCGCCCGGAGCTCGGGCGGCGGACGAGCCCTGCGCCGCCGGGACCCCCGCGATCTCGGCTCCCGTCGCGGTCACGGCCGGACACGACCTCACCGTCGGCGTGAGCGGACTCGGAAAGGGTGTGCGCGCCTCCGTGGTCCTGCACTCCGACCCGCTGACGCTCGGCACGGTGACGACGGACGCGAACGGGGAGGCGAGCCTGACGGCCACCGTCCCGGCCGACTTCGCCACCGGGGCGCACACCCTGCAGGTCGTGGTGGACGGCGACGTCGTCGCCGAGCGCGCGATCACCGTGACGGCGGCCGACGTGCCGGGCGGCGGCAACGGCGGTCCGGGTGGCGGTGCCGGAGGCGGTTCGGGAGGCGGCGGTGCGGCGGTCGTCCCGCCGGGCCTCGACGGCCCGCTCGCCTCCACCGGCTCGACCGCGCTCGGCGTCGCGGCGCTGCTCGCGCTGCTGGCCGCCGCCGGCATCGGAGCCGGCGTCGTGCTCCGCCTGCGGCGGACGCGCCGGGCGTAGCGGCCGCCCCTCCTACGACGGTGCCCCCGCCTCCCGGTCGATCACCGGGAGGCGGGGGCACCGTTCGTTCGCACGTTCGCCTACCCGCGCGATTCGTGCCGAATGTGGACTTTGGCGCGCGCTTTCGCGACATTCGTCACAGATGTCGTCTTACGTCTGCCGCGCGATTCGTGCCGAATGTGGACTTACGCGCGCTCTTTCACGACATTCGTGACGAATGTCGCGCGGGGTCAGTGGCGGGGCTTGCGCGGCGGGCGGTCGTCGCGGCCGCGGTCGTCGCGGCCGCGGGATTCGCGGCGCGCGCCGGCGCCGCGGTCGGGACGCAGCTCGATCAGCTTGCCGCTGATCCGCGTGCCCGACAGGCGCGAGAGCGTGTCGCCCGGGAGGTCGGCGGGCAGCTCGACGATGGAGAAGTCGGGCATGATCCGGATGTGCCCGAAGTCGTCGCGGCTCAGGCCGCCCTCGTTCGCGAGGGCGCCGACGATCTGGCGCGGCTCGACGCGCTGCCGCTTGCCGACCTCGATGCGGTAGGGCGCCATCGTCTTGTCGCTGCGCTCGCGGCGCGCGGCACGATCACCGCGAGCACCGTCGCGGTCGCCGGCACGGCCTCCACGGTCCGAACGGCCTCCGCGGTCCTCGTAGCGGGAGTCGCGCTCGACCCGCTGGGTCAGCGCGTCGTCGCCGCTGAGCAGCAGTGGCTCCTCGCCCTGTGCGACCACGGCGAGCGCCGCCGCGACGTCCGCCTCTGGCACGTCGTGGTGCTCGACGTAGTGGGCGATGATGTCGCGGAACCGCGAGATGCGGTCCTCCTGGCCGAGGGCCTCCGTGATCGCGTCGTCGAAGCGGGCGAGGCGGGTGGTGTTGACGTCGTCGACGCTCGGGAGCTGCATCTGCGTGAGCGGCTGGCGGGTCGCCTTCTCGATCGCGGTGAGCAGCCGGCGCTCGCGCGGGGTGACGAAGCTGATCGCGGCGCCGCTGCGACCCGCGCGGCCGGTGCGGCCGATGCGGTGCACGTACGACTCGGTGTCGATCGGGATGTCGAAGTTGACCACGTGGCTGATGCGCTCGACGTCGAGGCCGCGCGCCGCCACGTCGGTGGCGACCAGGATGTCGAGCTTGCCCGACTTGAGCTGGTCGACCGTGCGCTCGCGCTGGGCCTGGGCGACGTCGCCGTTGATGGCGGCCGCCGAGTATCCGCGGGCGCGGAGCCGCTCCGCGAGCGTCTCCGTCTCGTTCTTGGTGCGGACGAAGATGATCATGCCCTCGAAGTTCTCGACCTCGAGGATGCGGGTGAGCGCATCCACCTTCTGCGGGTACGAGACGACGAGGTAGCGCTGCGTCGTGTTGGCCGAGGTGGTGGTCTTCGACTTGACCGTGATCTCTTCGGGGTCGTGCAGGTACTTCTTCGAGATGCGGCGGATCTGGGCGGGCATCGTCGCCGAGAAGAGGGCGACCTGCTTGTCGTCGGGCGTGTCGGCGAGGATGGTCTCCACATCCTCCGCGAACCCCATCTTCAGCATCTCGTCGGCTTCGTCCAGCACCAGGTACTTGAGCGCGGAGAGGTCGAGGGTGCCCTTGTCGAGGTGGTCCATGATGCGGCCGGGCGTGCCGACGACGATGTGGACGCCGCGGCGCAGCGCCGAGAGCTGCACGCCGTAGCCCTGCCCGCCGTAGACGGGGAGGAGGTGCACGCCCTTGAGGTGCGCGGCGTAGCTCTCGAACGCCTCGGCGACCTGCAGCGCGAGCTCACGGGTCGGCGCGAGCACGAGCGCCTGGGGGGTCTTCTGGGAGAGGTCGAGGCGGGAGAGGATGGGCAGCGCGAACGCGGCGGTCTTGCCCGTGCCGGTCTGGGCGAGCCCGACGACGTCGCGGCCCTCCAGGAGCAGGGGGATGGTGGCCGCCTGGATCGCGGACGGGGTCTCGTAGCCGACGTCCTTCAGGGCCTTCAGCACAGCGCTGTCGAGCCCCAGGTCGGAGAAGGTCAACGCGGCTTCGGCGGTCTCGGCCTCGCTGGGCACGGAATCGGACGTGGTCATCGTCCAACGGTAGTCCCTGCGGGCTGCGAGCGCGCCGCGAGCGGGTGCCGCACCTTCGTGCCGAATGTGGCCTCTGGCGCCTCCAGAGTCGACATTCGGCATGAATGTCGTGCGTCAGCCGCCGATGGTGGCGGCCGTCACGTCGATGACGGCGCCGGCGCGGCCTGTCGACGCGGCCCAGTCGCGCACCACGACGTAGACGCGCCGGCACACCTCGGCGGCCGCCTCCACACCGTCGACGCCGATGCGCACGCGGATGCGGTCGCCGCTCACGAGCACGGTGTCGGGTTCCGCGTCGCCGGTGGTGAGGGCCGAGCCGATCGCCGCGACCACCTGGCCGACCGGGGAGGCCGCCGGGTACAGCGTGGCGACGCCGGGCACCTCGAGGATGAGGGCCGAGAGCGCCGCCGTCGACCCGGCGTCGGGGCCGGGGCCGTCGGTCGCGAGGGTGCCGCTCATCGCGCGTCCTTCCCGGTGCGGGGCTCCCGCACGTCCGTGACGAGCACGTCGACCGAGGCGATCGTCAGCTCGGCGTGCCGGGCGAGTTCCGCGGCGACCGCGTTCCGCACGCCGCGGCGGTCTCGGTCATCGGCACCCCGTAGCGCACGGAGATCTCGACGTGCACGGCGACCGGCGCGCCGGGCGTCTCCACGTCCCCGTCCAACCGGCACCGCCCGACGAGCACGCCGTCGATGTCGTCGCCGACGCCGCGCACGAGTGCACGCACGGCGCCCTCGGTCAGTGCGAGGTCGGCGGCCGGATCGGGATGCGCGATCGGGATGCGGCGCCCCGACTGCACGTCGAGGCGGATGCCCGTGAGGATGCGCCCGACCCAGTCGTCGTCGGCGGGGCTGGCCGCGGCCTCCTCGTCCAAGAGGTCCTGCGTGGCGCGGCCGAGGCGCTCGAGGGCGGTGAGCGCGGCCCGGCACTGGGGCGAGTCGTCGATCGTCGGGTCGGCGGGCTGCCGGCCGGCCGCGAGGTAGTCGCTCAGCTCGTCGAGGGTGTGCCCGTCGATCAGCTCGTCGGGCGGGAGGAGCGGATCGGTCATCGCCAGTCCTCCATCGCCTCGAGCAGTCTCTTGCGGCCCCGGGCCAGCTGGCCGCGCACCGTGGATGCGGGGATGCCGAGCTCCTCCGCTATGTCGTCGTAACTGTACTGCCCCACTTCGCGGAGCACCCAGCATCGCCGCTGCAGCTCGGGCAGTCGGTCGAGCGCCGCGCCCAGCGCCTCCGTCGCGGAGTGCGTCTCGGCCAGCCGGCTCGGCTCCTCGCGCGCCGGGGCCGGTGCGTCGAGCTCCGAGATGTCGTCGTGCTCGTGACGCACGCGGATGCGGTCGATGCACCGTCGGCTCAGGATGCGCATCAGCCAGCTCTTGACCGCTGCCCCCTCGTCCAGCTCGCCGAGCCGCCGCCACGCGGTGACGAACGTCTCCTGCACGACGTCGTCCGACTCGTCGGTCGACCCGAGCATCCGGGCGGCATAGGCGCGCATCAGCGGACCGTGCCGGCGCACCAGCACCTCGAACGCGACCGTGTCGCCGTCGGCCGCGCGCCCGGCGAGGAGGCCGTCGGCCGCCTCCCACAGCTCGGACACGCTGGACCTCGGCACAGCACCCCCTCTGCTCGGCGGTCTCTTGGGCGACCACACGCATCATGTTAGACAGACGATCAGCACGCCGAGCGGAGGGCCGGGAAAAAAACTTCGCCCGAGAGCGTGACGAATGCATGCCTGCGCCCGTCTCAGCGGTAGGAGTCACCACGGTGACCACCGCGGGACGTCCCCGCGGACAGAGGGAAGGATCACGCATGGCAAACACAACGACCACCACCACCGCCGGTTCGAGCATCGTGTCGGCGCAGGGCAAGACGGTCATCAACGACGCCGTCGTCGCGAAGGTCGCCGGCATCGCGGCCCGCGAGGTCCCCGGCGTGTTCGCGCTCGGCGGCGGAGCCGCCCGTGCCTTCGGAGCGATCCGCGAGGCCATCAACGCGACCGACCTGGGCCAGGGCATCAGCGTCGAGGTCGGCGAGACGCAGGTCGCCGCCGACGTCACCATCGTCGCGGAGTACCCCGTCGCCCTCCAGAAGGTCGCCGCGGACGTCCGCACCGCCATCACCCAGGCGATCGAGCAGATCGTCGGCCTGCAGGTGACCGAGGTCAACGTGACGATCAACGACGTGCACGTCCCGTCCGACGACGATGAGGACGAGCAGGAGGCGCGAGTCCAGTGACCTCCGCCCGGTTCGGCGTCCTGGTCGCCGGCGCGCTCGCCGTCGTCTGGGCCGTGTTCGGCTTCTGGGTGTTCCTCGGCGTGGCCGCCGCGATGCTGGTCGGCTACTTCGTCGGGCGCCTGCTCAGCGGCGAGATCGACGTGGCACGTCTGGCCGACGCGCTGCGCGGCCGCCGCTCGTCGTCATGACGGCCGGGCGCGACCGCATCGCCCCCAAGGCGCTGGAGCGCCTCGCGCGAGCGGTCGCGGCCGAGGCGCTCGGGGTCCGGCTGGCGGAGACCTCCGTGCGGATCTCGGACGCCGGCGGCGCGCTCGCCGTCCGCGTCCAGTCGCCGGTGGCGCTCCCGCCGCTCGGCGCCGGCTCCGCCGCCGGTCTGACCGTCCGGCTGGCCGACGCCGCCGCCGACGCCCGTCGGCGGCTCGCAGAACTCACCGGCCTGGAGGTCGCGCGCGTCGACGTGCGCGCCACCGGCGCCGTCATCACGGAGAGGAGGGTGCGATGAGCATCCCCGCCACCCGCATCGTGCGACGCGAGACGCATTCGCCGCGCTCCACCGCCGCCGTGATCGTCGCGCTGTGCGTGGCGCTGGTCGTCGCGTGGGTCGCGACAGAAAGCGTGCTGTCGCTCCTCGGCCTCCGTCCGCTCCTCCTCGCACCGCGCGGGATGCTGTCCGCCGTCGCCGGGTTCCCCGGCGCATCGCAGGCACCGCTGATCGCCGTCGCGGTGGTCGCCGGCCTCGTCGGGGTGCTGCTGCTCGCGGTCGCGCTGCTGCCGGGCCGACGGGCACGCCGCCCGCTGGAGGCCGAGCACGCGATCGTGGTCGCGAACGACACCATGCTCGCCTCCGCGCTCGCCCGCGCGGCGGCGAGGACGGCCGCGGTCTCGCCCGACGCCGTCAGCGTGGCGCTCGGTCGCCGCAGCGCCACCGTCCGCATCATCCCCGTCTCCGGTACGCGCGTCGACCGCGACGCGGTCCGGGAGGCCGTCTCGGCGGAGTTCGCCCAGGCCGCGCCGGCCCGCCCGGCCCGCGTCTCCGTGCTCGTCTCCGCGGCAGGAAAGGTCGGATCGTGAACAACACCAACCGCGCGCTCAACCGCGCACTGCTCGCCGTCGTCGGGCTGCTCTCGCTCGCGATCGCGGCCTCCCTCGTCTGGCTGCTCGTCGTCCCGGGCGCCGGCGCGCTCTGGCGCACCTGGTCGACGGCGGCGCTGACCTGGACGGACGACGTGCTCGGTCGCCCGCTCTGGACCGGGACGACGGTGAGTCTCGCCGCGGTGATCGCGCTGGCCGTCGCGGTCGTCGTGATCGTCCTGCTCCTCGCCTTCGCGCTCCGGCAGGGCGGCGGCTCGACGGCCACGGTCGTGCGGGCCCGCGGCGAGGACGGCGAGATCGAGATCGACACCGCGGTGCCCGCGAAACTGCTCGTCGAACGCCTGCGCGGCGTGCCCGGCGTGGCGGGGGTCGCCGTCAGCGCGTACCGCGTGCGGCGGCAGCCCGCGCTCAAGGTGACGGTCGACTGCCGTCGCGGCGCGTCGCCCCGCACGATCGTCGACGCGATCGACGACGCGGTCCTCCGGCTCGGGGATGCGCTCGGCACGGAGCCGACGGTCTTCGCGCAGCTGACGGGAGGCTTCCGGGCCCGCGTCCGCACCCCCGTCCGGGTCGACACCTCCACGCCGGCGGTGCGTCCCATCCCCTAGCCTGGTTCGCATGACAGTTGTCGTCGAAAACCTCCCGCCGCTGACGTGGAGCAACGGAGCAGGACAGGCCGAGCAGACCGCGGGGGGCGAGGTCGTCGTGACGGCGGTCGCCGGCAGCGACTGGACCAACGACGCCTTCGGTGGCCCGCAGCAGCACGCGGCGACCTCGCTCGGCTTCACGCCGACGGAGGACTTCGCCCTCAGCGCGCGGGTGCGGGTGACCTCCCCGCGCACCACCTTCGACGCCGGCGTGCTCGCGATCTGGGGCGACCGGGACCACTGGGCGAAGCTCTGCTTCGAGAACTCGCCGCAGGGGCAGCCGATGGTCGTGTCCGTCGTGACCAACACGTTCTCCGACGACTGCAACTCGACGATCGTCACCGACGACCACGTCCACCTGCGCGTGGTCCGCTCCGGCACCGGCTGGGCGTTCCACTCCTCGCGGGACGGCGTGACGTGGGACTTCGTGCGCGTCTTCCGGCTCGACTACGACGGCCCGGTGAACGTCGGCTTCATGTCGCAGGCGCCGATGGGCGACACCTGCGTCGCGGTGTTCGACACGATCGCGTACTCCACCGACGTGCCGGGCGACTTCCGCAACGGCGACTGAGCCGCCCGCTCAGGCGGCCGGCGGCGTCGGCTCCCCGAGCGACAGCATGAGGCGGTTGGCCCAGTTGAAGAAGGCCGCGCCGTTGATCGCGTCGATGATCGCCAGGTCGTCGAGCCCCGCCTCCCGGAGCTGCCGCACGTGCTCGGGACCGAACGCGTCGGGGATCACGGTGAGGGCGACCGACGCGTCGATGACGGCGCGCCACTGCGGGTCGTCCTGCTGCCCGGCCGGCCCCTCGTCGAGCAGCCGCTGCACGTCGTCCGGGCGCTTGGACTTGTGCGTGGCGAAGCGGGAGTGGACGGACGCGCAGAAGATGCAGCCGTTGGTGCGGGAGGCGCTGGCGGCCGAGAGCTCGCGCAGCGCGCGGGTGAGGCCGCCCTTCTCGTTGTAGAAGATGTCGTTGTCGGTGCGGGTGCGGGCGCCCAGGATGTCGGGGTCGCGCACCAGCAGGCGGAAGTACGGGCTGTTCGCCCGGCCCTTGTCGACGAGTCCCTCGTAGTGCCGCTCGGTCAGCTCGTCGAGGGGCAGCGGCTCCAGCCACGCCTCCCAGCCGAGCTCGGCCTGGGTGAAGGCGTTGGGGGCCTCGAAGTCGTGCCGGATGACGGTGTCGCTCATGCGAGCTCTCCTTTCAGGACGGTGAGCCCCGCGACGACGCGGAGCTGGAAGCTGAGGAACGCGACGAGCTGGGACAGCGTGACGATGCCGGTGGTGGACCAGCCGGCGTCGAGCAGGGCCTGCAGGGCGTCGGCCGACGAGTCGCGCGGGCGGTAGACGAGCAGGTGCGTGTGGGCGAGCGCGGCGGCGAGACGCTCGCCGGCCGCCGCGGACAGCGCCGCGTCGGGTGCCCACACGAGACCGGCGACGTTCTCGACGGTCAGCGGCCCGGCGGGGTAGTCGCCGTACGGGCCCTCGGTGAGCGCTCCGGGCAGCGCGGCCTCGAGGGCGGCGAGCAGGTCGGCGTCCTCCGCCGCGAGCAGGTCGCGATAGTGGGAGGCGGTGGGTGACTGCGAGAGCGCGACCGTCCAGTAGGCGATGGCGAGCCGCTCGCGCTGGCCGACCTCCTCCCGCTCGTCGGAGTGGAAGAGGGCGTCGTAGCTGGCCTGCGCGTTGGCGCGCGCGCTCGGCCGCTGGTCGCGGAGGGCGTCGAGGGCGTCGCCGGGGGCGATGCCGACCAGTTGGTCGATGACGTCGGTGGGCATGGACGGTCCTTTCGATGGTTCGCGGGGGTCTGTGGGTCGGAGGGCGGAAGGGCGGGCTCTCCGCGGGGTTCAGCGGGTCAGCGGTGCGCGGGCGCAGGCAGGGCCGGCGCCCAGTCGAGGAGTGCGGGCCCGACCTCGGCGGCGATGAGCTCGAGGGAGCGCAGCACCGCGGCGTGCGGCGGGTCGATGGGGTGCGGCTGGAAGGCGACGTCGGTCGCGCGCGCCAGGATCGTGTCGGTGCGCAGCGTCGCCAGCACCTGCTCCGGCGTCCCGATGTGCACGTCGAGCCAGGCCAGCAGCTCGGCGTCGGAGACCCCGTCCGGCACCTCCAGCCCCTGCGCGTCGATGAAGCTGCGCCCGCGGTCGATGCCGCGCCGGATCCACGCGGCCGCCTCCGCCTCGGTGTCGACGACCAGCGCCGATCGCGACGCCAGGATGCGCGGCTCGACGCCCTCCGGGAGCGCGGCCAGGTAGGCGTCGACGATGGCCTCCTGCAGCTCGGGTGAGGTCGGGTCGGTCCAGTTCTTCCGCGGCTGGGTGCGGGAGAGCATGAGGCCGTTGCCCCGGCGCCCGATGCGCTCGGCGCCCGCGGCCGAGAAGGTCGCCTCCCAGATCGCCCCGAGCAGGTCGGGTGCGGCGGGATACAGCGCACCGCCGTCCGATGTGAGCTCGTCCCCGCGCAGGGCGGCCACCAGCGTCTCGCGGTGCCGGTCGTAGATCGCGGCGCGGTCGCCCGACTCGTGGCCGAACGGCGGGAACGAGGAGGGCGTGCCTCCCGAACCGATCCCGAGCTCCACCCGGCCGCCCGACAGCAGCTGCAGCACGGCGGCGTCCTCCGCGACGCGCAGCGGCTCCTCCAGGGGCAGCGTCACGATTCCGGTGCCGAGGTGGATGCGGGAGGTGCGCGCCGCCGCCTGCGCGAGCAGCACGAACGGCGCCGGGAGGCCGCCCTCGTTCTCGTGGAAGTGATGCTGGGCGACCCAGACGCTGTCGAGCCCGACCTCCTCCGCGCGCACGAACTGGTCGATCGCGTTGCGGTAGCGGTCGAGTGCGCTCCCGTCGTCGAGCAGCCGGGTGAAGAACCCGAGCCGCTGGGGTCGCTGGGCCGTGCCGGTCACTGTCCCGCCTTTCCGAGGTACGCCTCTTGGATCTGAGGGTCGTCGAGCAACTCCTGCGCCGTGCCCTCGAGCACGATCGCGCCCGTCGCGAGCACGTAGCCGCGGGAGGCGATGGAGAGCGCCAGCTCCGCCTGCTGCTCGACGAACAGCACGGCGACGCCGAGCTCGCGGTTGATCCGCACGATCTCGTCGAGCACCTGATCGACGAGCTTCGGCGACAGTCCCATCGTCGGCTCGTCCATGCAGACCAGGCGGGGCCGGCTCATCAGCGCGCGGGCGAACGCGAGCATCTGCTGCTCCCCGCCCGACAGCGTCCCGGCCTGCTGGCGGCGGCGCTCGGCGAGGCGGGGGAAGTGGGTGCGCATCCGCTCGAGGTCCTCGGCCACGCCGGCCTTGTCGCGCCGGGTGTACGCCCCGGCGATGAGGTTCTCGTCGACCGTCATCTCGGGGAACACGCGCCGCGCCTCCGGGACCGAGGCGATGCCGGCGGCGATCCGGCGGCGGGTGGGGGCGTGCGTGACGTCCTCTCCTGCGAACCGGACGGTGCCGGACTTGGGCCGGACCAGGCCGAGGATGGTCTTCATCGTCGTCGATTTGCCGCTGGCGTTGCCGCCGAGGAGCGAGACGATCTCCCCCTCCCCCACGGTGAGCGAGTTGCCCCGCAGCGCGTGGAACGGGCCGTAGTAGACGTTCACGTCGTCCAGTGCGAGCAGCTCGGTCACTTGAGGTCCACCCCTCCCAGGCCGCGGCGGCGGCCGAGGTACGCCTCGACCACGGCGGGGTTCGTGCGCACCTCGTCCGGGCGCCCCTCGGCGATGATGCGGCCGCCGTCCATCACGATCACCCGATCCGAGACGGTCATCACGAGGTCGAGCTTGTGCTCCACCAGCAGGATGGTCTGCCCGGCCGCCTTGAGCTCCAGCAGCTGTTCGAGCACCTCGCCCGTCTCGGACTGGTTCATGCCGGCCGTCGGCTCGTCGAGCACGAGCAGCCGGGGCGCGAGCGCCAGCGCCCGGGCGATCTCGGTGCGGCGACGATTGGCGTAGCTGAGCGAGTACGCCGGGTCGTCGCGGCGCGGCCCGAGGCGCGCCTCGAACCGGTCGATCTCCGACTCGACGACCGCGTCGATCTCCTTCTGCTCGCGGCGGGAGGCCGGCGTCCCGACGATCGCGATGTACAGCTCCGCGAGCAGCGGGATCCAGCGCAGCAGGAACAGGTTCGACAGCCGGCGGAACGGGCGGTTCGCGCGGAGGGTCGAGTGGAGCCCCACCTCGATGTTGTCCGCCACGGACAGGGTCGCGAAGACGCGCCCGTTCTGGAAGGTGCGGGCGATGCCGTGCTCGGCGATCCGCGCGCTGTCGGCGCGCTCGATCCGCTCCCCCTCCAGCGAGATCGTCCCGCTGTTGGGCCGGAAGGTGCCGGTGATCAGGTTGAGGGTCGTCGTCTTGCCCGAGCCGTTGGGCCCGATGATGGAGACGACCTCCCCCGGCGCGACGGAGAAGGAGATGCCGTCCACGGCCTTCACCCCGTCGAAGTGGCGCGCGAGGTCGCTCACGTCCAGCAGCGGCTCGCTCATGCGTTCTTCACCAGGATCCCTCCCGGCCGGAACCGCACCGCGAGGATGAGGACCAGCCCGTAGACGATGATGCGCAGCTCGGGCGTGAACCGCAGCAGCTCCATCGCCCCGATCAGCACGATGGCGCCGATCACGGCCCCGTACGGCAGGTTGATCCCGCCGAGGATCACGATGGTCACCACCAGCAGCGACATCAGCATGGTGAAGATCGTCGGGTCGATGTACGTGTACTGGTGCGCGAGCAGCGAGCCGCCGATGCCCGCGAAGAAGCCCGAGACGGCGAACGAGAGCGCCTTGTAGTTGCGCCCGCGGACTCCCGAGGCGAGCGCCGCCACCTCGTCGGAGCCGACGGACGAGATCACCTTGCCGAGGTGCGACCGGCGGATCCGCCACATCACGAGCAGCGTCAGCACGAGCACGCCGAAGTCGATCAGGTAGTACGCCTGCGGGGTGTTCAGCGGCGTCCCGAACCACTCGGGCACCGGGATGTTGTAGAGGCCCTGCGGCAGCACCAGCTGGATCACCGCGACGATGGCGATGCCGAGGCCCAGCGTCGCGATCGAGATGTAGTGGCCCTTCACGCCCCAGATCGGCGACGCGAGGATGGAGGCGACCACGGCGGCGACGATCCCGGCGACGGGCAGCGCGACCCAGAACGGGAAGTGCAGGTAGAGCGAGAGCAGGGCCGAGGTGTACGCGCCGATCGCGATCGGGCCCGCCTGACCGAGCGCCATCACCCCCGCCTGCCCGGCGGTCACCGTGAACCCGGCCGCGATGATCGCGTAGATCAGCACCTGGGTGCCCGTGGTCAGCACGTAGTCGTTCGCGACGAGCGGGATGACGACCCCGCCCACGACGAAGGCGGCCAGCCACACCCAGCGCGGGATGCGGATCGGCCGGCCCTTGCCGAGGAAGGTGCCCGTCAGCGGTTCGCTCGAGACCAGCGGCACCTTGCCGAGCAGCCCGCCCGGCCGCACGATGAGCACCACGATCAGGATGACGAACACGATGATCTCGCGTGCCGTGTCGCCGAAGAAGTGGATGCCGAACGCCTCCAGCACGCCCAGCACGAAGCCGCCGATCACCGCCCCCACCAGCGACCCGAGGCCGCCGAGCGTGGCCGCGACGAACGCGGTGAGGCCGACATCCAGGCCCGAGGTCGGGTTCGCGACGCCGACGTAGAGGGCGATGAAGACGCCGGCGAGACCGCCGAGCGCGGAGGCGATCACGAACGACACGTGCTGCACCTGGCCGACGGGGATACCCATCTGCAGGGCGGCCTCCTGGTCCTGCGCGGTGGCGCGGATGGCGCGGCCGACCTTGCCGTACTTCAGGAACAGCGTCATCACGATCATGATGACCGCCGTCGTCCCGAGCATCACGACGTCCGAGGTGCCGAACCGCATGTTGCCGATGTGCAGGTTGGAGGTCGGCAGCACGTCGGGGAAGACGCGGAACTGTGCGCTGAACGCCATCTGCGACGCGTTGTCCAGGATCAGCGAGATGGCGTACGTCGAGAGCATCGCCGCCAGCGGCAGGTACTTCGCCAGCGGGCGGACGACGGTCACGTTGATGAGCAGGCCGAGCGCTCCGCAGATCGCGAGCACGACGATCAGGGCGAGCCAGAACGGGAGCCCGATCTTCACGATGAAGAACCAGGACAGCATCGCGCCGAGCCCGAAGAACGAGAACTGCGCGAAGTTGACGACGTTCATGACGCCGAAGACGAGGGAGATGCCGACCGCTCCGAGGGCGTAGACGTTCCCTCGGAGCAGGCCGGCGATCAGAGTGTCGAGCATGGTGAGTGCGGTGGCGTCGACGGACTAGCCGTTGTACGCGACCCAGCTGCCGTCCTTCAGGATGCTCGGGGTCAGCTGCGGCGACGCGACGCGGCGGGTCGACTGGTCGAAGGTGATCTTCCCGTAGACGACGCTCGGCACGTCCTTGACCTTCTTGAAGCCCGCGAGGATGCCCTCCCGGCTCGTGCCGCCGATCTTCGCCGCCGCGACGGCCACGTTGAGGGCGTCGTAGGCGCCGGCCTCGAAGCCGGTCACCTCGGTCTCCTGCGGGTACTTCTTCTTGAACGCCTTCACGAAGTCCTGCACCTCCTTCGCCGGGTTGGAGGCGAGGAACTCGGCGCCGTTGATCGCACCCTCGGCGTCCTTGGTGCCGTCGAACGACTCCTCGTCCTGGCCTCCGTAGAAGGTCTTGTCGTAGCCGATCGCGCGCAGCTGCGTGACGATCTTCGCCGCGTCAGGGCCGTAGCCGATGTGCACGAACGCCTCGGGCTTGCCGGCCACGGCCTTCGTCAGCGACGGCCGGTAGTCGTCGGAGGTGTCGAGCACGCCCTCCGCGTCGGTGATCTTCAGGCCGACCTTCTTGGCCTCCGCCTTGAAGGCGTCGAACGCGGGGATGCCCCAGTCGGCGGTGTTGAGGTAGCTGACACCGACGGAGTCGATGCCCTGCTTCTTGATGTAGTCGGCCGTCCACGTGTACGTGGCGCTCGTGGTGATGGAGGTCGACCACTGGTACTGCGTGCCCTTGGCCGTGAAGTCGGGGTTGGAGTTGTTGAAGCCGTACTGCAGCAGCTTGCCCGCGGTGTAGATCGGCGACGCCGGGATGGAGGCCGCCGACGAGTAGTCGCCGAACACCAGGCTGATGCTGTCGTCGCCCACGAACTTCTGCGCGACCGCCACCGACTGCTTCGGGTCGGACTGCGAGTCCTCGTACTTCAGCGCGACCGGGTGCCCGTCGATGCCGCCCTTCGCGTTGACCTGCTCGACCGCCAGGTCGAAGGCCTCCTTGAACTGCTCGCCGTACTGCGCGTACTGGCCGGTCGTCGCGGCCGAGACGCCGAAGTACACGGTGCTCTTTCCGGACGAGCTGTCCGTCGACGCTGCGGAGTCGCTGGCGCAGGCGGCGAGGCCGACGATGGTGAGCGAGGCCACGGAGACAACGGCCGCGCCACGGAGGAGCTTCTTCATGGGGGTGTCCTTCGAACGGGAGGGGGTCGGGGGTGGACCGAGGCTAGGACTCCCCAGCGGCCCACCGCGACCCTCCCCGTCACAGTCGGTAGCGGCACGCAATGGACGTCACAAAGTTTGCGCGTAGCGGGGGGTGTGTGCTCGCGCGATCCGCACCTCCCCAGATCACCTATTCGGCCACGGCGTGGCGGCGACCAGGATGGGGAGTGCTCAGCCCTCCGAGACGCCGAGGGCCGGAACGAGAGAACGGATGCGAGCGATGTGCACACGAGTTGTCTGGCCCGACGCCAACGGATCGGTGATCGTCGGACGGAACATGGACTTCCACATGGATCTCTTGACGAACCTGTGGAAGCTGCCGCGCGGGATCGAGCGCACCGACGGCGCCAACGGCACCCTGACCTGGAAGGCGAAGTACGGCAGCATCGTCGCCACCGCCTTCGACCTCATCGCGACCGACGGGATGAACGAGGAGGGTTTCGCCGGTCACGTCCTGTGGCTCGCGGAGTCGGACTACGGCACGCCGGAGGCCGACGCCACGCAGCTGAGTCAGGCCGTGTGGCTGCAGTACTACCTCGACAATTTCGCGACGGTCGCCGAGGCCGTGGAGTGGACGAACACGTCGCAGGTCGAGATCGCGCAGCTCTTCGATCCCACCGGCCACATCGTGCCGACGCTGCACCTCGCGATCAACGACGCCACCGGGGACTCGGCGATCATCGAGTACACCGACGGCAAGCCGAAGGTCTACCACAGCCGCGACTACCAGGTGATGACGAACTCCCCCACGTTCGACCAGCAGCTGGAGCTCGTGAAGAAGGTCGAGGGGCTCGGCGGCGACCAGCCGCTCCCGGGATCGACGCTCGCGAGCGATCGCTTCGCGCGCGCCTCGTTCTACGTCGCGCACCAGGTGCAGCCGAAGACGCAGCTCGACGCGATGGCGGCCATGTTCAGCATCATCCGCAACGCCGCGCAGCCGTTCCGCACGCCGGAGCCGGGCAAGCCCGATGCGTCGCAGACGATCTGGCAGGTCGTGCTCGACCTCACCAACAAGCGCTACGCGTTCGAGTCGACGACGCGGCCGAACATGGTCTGGATCGATCTCGACAAGGTCAGCTTCGCCGAGGGCACGAAGGTGCTCAAGCTCGACCTGGTGGGCCGCCTCGCGCTGGAGGGCGGGCTCGCCGGCGACGTCAGCCACAAGTTCCACGACCCGGGCGAGCTGACGGAGGACCTCCTCGCGGTCGGCCTCGACGCCCTCGAGATCGTGGCACGGAAGCAGGACGAGTTCGCCGCCGTCACGAAGGCCGTTCAGGAGCTGGTCGGCGCGCACCCGAAGGCGGCCTGATGCACGACTCCTGACCGCGGCGGCTCGGGCCGTCTAGGTTGTGAGTGAGGCCATCACGACCCGCAGCCGTCACGGACGCCGCTGCGCGACCGTCAGGGGGAGTTCCATGATCCAGCCCGCCACGAGCGGCATCGCCATCCCGGACGACCACGGCGCCAAAGCACGGGGCTGGCTGATCGCGTACTACGTCACCGGCAGCCTGTTCGTGGCCGCCGCGTTCGCGAACCTCATCGTGTACGTGGCCTCGTTCTCCACCCGGGCCTTCGGAGCGGTGCTCCTCTGCGCGGGCCTCATGCTGCTGTTCGGGATCCTCAGCCTCATCTGCGCGCTCACCTGGTCGAGCTACAACGCCTCGACCCGTCGCGAGCTCGCCGACGCCCTGGCCCGCGCCGGCCACCATGGCGTCGACGCGAAGCGGCTGCTCCAGACCAAGCGGCCCCTGGTCGCGTCGTCGGCGGGCGTGCTCCTGCAACTGCGCCGCGAACGCGACGACCACCGACGGCAGTGGATCCTCATCGACGCGTTCCCCCTGGCCGGCATCCCGCTGAGCACGCCCTGACGCGGATGGGGCCCCGGACAGCCTCCGGGGCCCCACGGTTCAGGCGTTCCGCCGCTCCAGCGACAACCCGTGCCCGAAGCGGAACAGCGGGTCCTTCGTGTCGAACGGGACGTCCTCGCGGCTGGCCTCGACGGCCGCCATGCTCGACGGCAGATCGAACGGGAGCGCTCCGCTGGGGGTCGCCGCGCCGGTGAGCACGTCGAGCAGAGCGCGTGCGTTGGCTCCGTAGTTCGCCACGATCGCGGCGGGGGCGTCGACGAACGGCGTGAGGATGGCCGGGCGGTCGAGGTGCACGTCGACGATGGTCGGCACGGCCGCGGCGAGCGAGCGGAGGTGCTCCACGGCCTCCTCTGTGAAGTCGAGCGAGCCCTGGTGGAAGAAGTTCTCGAACGTCGTCGCCCGCACCTCGAACGGCGCGTGGGTGCGGACGATCGCGTAGTCGGCCTCCGCCGGGGTCGCCACGACGGTCCCGTATTCGCCGGCGACGGCCGGGTCGATCCCCTCGACGTAGAGGCGGGAGCCGGCGGGCAACGGGAGCGTCGGCCCGCCGTCGCCGGAGGCGCGGTTGGTCAGCACGGTGATGGACGCGCGCTGGGCGGCCTCCCCCGCCTCCCGGAACGCGGCGGACCCGACGATGCGGCCGGCCTTCTCCACGTCGACGAGCGGCGCGTCGAAGAGCCCCAGGACGAACTTCTCGCGCAGCAGGCGGCGAGCGGAGACGTCGATGCGCTCCTCCGAGATCTCGCCCGACCGAACGAGGTCGATCAGGAGGTCCGGGATGGCCTCGCCGCCGAACTGGTCGGCCCCCGCCTCGATGACCTTCTTCATCCGCTCGCGCGGGCTGAGGTGCTCGACGCCCCACGCGCGGGCGGGGAACGGCTGGCCCATGATCTCGGAGTCGGAGATGAGTCCCCAGTCGGTGCAGACGATACCGTCGAAGCCGTAGCGCTCGCGCAGCAGGCCGGTGATGACGGACTTGTTGAAGCCGAAGCCGACCTCCTCGTACTCGGTGCCGACCGGCATGCCGTAGTAGGGCATGATCTGGCTGGTGCCTGCCTCGAATGCGGCCTCGAACGGCTTCAGGTGCAGCTCGAACTGCCCGCCCGGGTAGACCTGCTCGCGGCCGTAGGCGAAGTGCGCGTCCTCGCCGTCCATTTGCGGTCCGCCGCCCGGGAAGTGCTTGGTCATCGTGGCGACCGAGTCGGGGCCGAGCTCCGCGCCCTGGAAGCCGCGGATGTAGGCGGCGCCGAGGCGCGAGGTCAGCTCCGGGTCCTCACCGAACGTCGCGACCTGGCGCCCCCAGCGCGGTTCGGTGGCGAGGTCGATCTGCGGGTGCAGCGCCACGCGGATGCCGACCGCCGTGTACTCCTGGCGCGCGATGTCGCCGAAGCGCTCGACGAGCTCCTCATCGCGGGTCGCCGCGAGACCGATCGACTCCGGCCAGCTCGAGAACGGGCCGGCCATCATCCCGGCCAGCGGGTTGTCGCTGAACGAGTGGCGCGGGTCGGTGGAGATGGTGACCGGGATGCCGAGGCGGGTGGACGCGGCGAGCTCCTGGAGGGCGTTGTGCCACTGCGCCATGAGCTCGGCCGTGGGGGCGGAGCCGAGCACGTTGAAGTGCGTCATGCCCGCGCCGATCACGTACTCCTCGTTCGACGGCAGGCCGAACATCGGGTCGCCGGGGGCGAGCCCGCCGTCCTGGCTCATGGAGATCATGGTCTGGAAGAACAGGCCGGCCTTCTCCTCCAGGGTCATCTGGCCCAGGAGGTTCTCGACCCGCTCCTCGACGGGCAGGGAGGCGTCGCGGTACGTGGGGTCGACGGGCAGTTCGTCGGCCGCTCCGGTGACGTCGATGGTGTCGGTCATGAGTTACTTGACTCCCTTGATTCGATAGACGAGCACTGCCCCCGCGAGGGAGACGAGCGCACCGAGCAGGTACCAGAGCGTGTAGCCGCCGAGGGCGGTCGTCGCCCCGAAGGCGATGATGGAGGGGGCGATCGCGGGGGCGATCGACTGCGGGAGGGCGTTGGCGATGTTGAGAACGCCGAGGTCCTTGGCGGTGTCCGCCTTGTTGGGCAGCACCTGGGTGGCGAGCGCGGTGTCCACCGAGAGGAACGAGCCGGTGCCCAGGCCGATGATCGCCTGCGCCACGATGACGACGCCGATGTTCGGGGCGAAGGCGAGCACGACCAGGCCGACCACCATGATGAGTCCCGCGGCGGTCACGAACGGGCGGCGCTTGCCGATCTTGTCCGAGAGGATGCCGCCGAGCGGTCCGGAGAGCGCCATCGCGAGGGTGGAGGCCACGTTCGCCAGCAGGATCGTCTCGATTGCGGCCGACTCGCTCAGGTGGAACTTCTCCGTCAGGTAGAACGGCAGGAAGGTGGCGATCCCGGCGTAGCCGAAGAAGATGAGGAACTTGGTCAGCCAGGTCCAGCCGAAGTCCTTGTGCTTGACCGGGTTGAAGACGAACGAGCCGAAGAACTCCTTGACGCCGTAGCGCTCGGCCGGCTTCTCGGCGAGCACGCGGTCCTTCAGGGTGAGCACGAACACGAGGACGAGGATCACGGCGATCACCGCGGGCACGACGAAGCGGCTGAAGTCGTCGGCGAGGAAGTTGACGATGAAGCTGCCGCCGAGGATGGCGACCGGCGTCGTCATGCCGACGATGCCGGAGACCTTGCCTCGGCGCTCGACGGGCACCTGGTCGGGCACGGTGGCGGTGGAGGCGGCCAGCACGCCGTTGAGGGACGCCTGCACGATGCACCAGCCGATCAGGACGATCCACGGGCTCGTCGCGACGCCGATCAGCACGAACGCGGCGAGGCCGACGAGCACGCCGCCGAGCATCCACGGGCGGCGCATCCCGAATCGGGAGGCCGTGCGGTCCGACAGGCGGCCGACCAGCGGGTTGCAGATCAGGGCGAAGAGGGCGCCGACGCCGGTGATCATGCCGAGGGAGGCGGTGGCCTCCTCCGGAGACGCGGTGATGTGCTGCACCTTGAAGGCGAGCGAGACCAGCACCGGGGTCAGCAGGGCGAGGTAGAGGCCGAAGTTCGCGAAGGCGAGGCCGGGGATGAATCCGCGGGGCGCGCCGCTCTTCGGAGAGTCGGCGCCGGAGGGACCGGGGCCGGACGGGGCGGCCGTGGGTGCCCCTGACGCCGTGGACGACTCTGTCATGGTGTTCCTTTCGGGAGGACCTGAGCCTTCGTCGGCTCGGGATGAGTGTACACACAATTAGACCGCGTGGTAACTCAAACCTGTCCGACTGGTAACCGCGCTGTGACAGAATGGACCAGGCTCGAGGAGGGGAGGGGATCGATGAGCGGACGACTGGCGACCGACGAGCGCCCCGCCTCCGGGCGCGCGGCCGCGGCGATGCGGACGCGCGAAGCGATCCTCGAAGCGGCCTCCGCTCTCTTCGTGGAGCAGGGCTTCGGAGCCGTCTCCCTCCGCGACATCGCGACGCGGGCGGGGCTCTCGCATCCCGGCGTCTTGAAGCACTTCGCCTCGAAGGACGAGATCCTCGACGCCGTGGTGGACGGCTTCGAGCGAAGCAACGGCGAGTGGATCGACGGGCACGGGCTCGGCCTCGACATGTACGGCGACCTCGCCCGGCACAACGCCGAGATCCCCGGGTACACCGCCCTCTTCACGACCCTCGCGGGTGAGGCGACGCGAGCAGACCATCCCGCGCATCGGCGCTTCCGCGAGCGCCATCGCGAGATCCGCACCCGGACGATGCAGCAGTTCCAGGCTGCCGTCGAGGACCGCCTGCTGCCGCACGACACCGACATCGCGGGCGAGTCCGTGCGCCTCGCTGCGGCGTGGGACGGCCTGCAGCTCATGTCCCTCTACTTGCCCGACCGCGCGGATGTGGCCGGGATGGTCGACGCGTACGTGCGGAGGCTCCAGGGCCTCGCGGTGACGGACGTCCCCGTCGCTCCGGTCGCGCCGTCCTGGCCCGCCGAGACCACCTGGGCCGACGCCCTCGGGTACGCCCCGGGCCGCGCTCGCCGGGCGCAGATCATCCAGGACGCCTCCGCCCTCTTCGCGAGCCGCGGCTTCCACGCGACGAGCCTGCGCGAGATCGCCGAGAAGGCCGGCATCGGCAAGTCGACCCTCCTCCACCACTTCTCGACCAAGGAGGAGCTGCTCGCCGCCGTCATCGCCCGCCGCGACGCCACCCTCGACGAGCGCCACGGCATCGACTCCGACGACCCGCTGCGCCTCCTGCTCGAGTTGCCCGAGGCCGGCCGCCGCGACACACGGCAGGAGCCGGGGCTCATCGAGCTCTACTCCGTACTGTCGGCGGAGGCGGCCGCTCCCGCGCATCCCGCTCACGAGTACTTCCGCGGGCGGTTCGAGCTCGCCATCGCCCGATTCGGCGACCTGTTCGCCCGCGCGGCAGCCGATGGCCACCTCCGCCCCGGCCTGTCACCCGAGGCCGAGGCCATCTGGCTCGTCGCCCTCTGGGACGGTCTCCAGCTGCAGTGGCTCTACGACCCGGAGAGCGTGGACGTCGGCGACCAGCTGGCCGCGCACCTCAAGCACCTTCTCGGCTGATTGTCTACCGGAATACTGGAATGGCTCGCATACCCGAGAATGGTCCGGTGGGTATTCCTGAAACCTCGGTTCCGCTGCTGCTCGGACGGTATCGGCCGCACCAGCTCCTCGCGCGCGGCGGCTCGTCGATGGTCTTCCGCGCGGTGGACGAGAACCTCGGTCGCGACGTCGCCATCAAGCTGTTCTCCTCGGGCACTCAGGACGACGTCGTCCGCTTCCGCACCGAGGTCGGCGTGCTGGCCGGGCTGCGCCACCACGGCGTGGTGTCCATCCTCGACGCGGGCGTCGACGACTCCTCCCCCGAGGACCCGCGGCCGTTCCTGGTCATCGAGCTGGTCGAGGGCGACACCCTCCGCGCGGCCCTGGGCACCCGCGCACTGACGACGCGGCAGATCGGCGAGCTCGTCTTCGAGGTCGCCGAGACCCTCGAATACATCCACGCCCGCGGCGTCATCCATCGCGACGTCACACCGTCGAACATCATGATCGTCGACTACCGCACCCGCTTCTCCCGGCCGCGAGCGCGCCTCACCGACTTCGGCCTCGCCATCCACGGCTCGATCCCGCGCGACCCGGAAGGGACGACGAACGGGACGGCTGCGTACCTCAGCCCCGAGCAGGTGCGCAACGAGCCCCTGACCCCGGCCTCGGACATCTACTCCCTCGGCCTCGTGCTGCTGGAGTGCTTCTCGGGCACGATCGCCTTCCCCGGCACCCCGGTCGAATCCGCCCTCGGCCGGCTGGACCGCGATCCCGAGCTGACGGACGAGGTACCCGAACGGTGGCGGCCGCTGATCCGGCAGATGACCGCCGCCAGCGCCGCCGACCGACCGTCGGCGGCGGAGGTGACGATCGCCGCGCGGGGTGCGCTCCGGGCGGACCGGGAGGAGGACGCGGAGTAGGCGAACCTCGGGCTCGGCTACGAATCCACCGAGTCGACGAGCCCCCTCACACGTCGCGACCGAACAAGTCCTCCCACGTCTCGCGCCGGATGACGGCCCGCGCCTCCCCGTCGCGCACGAAGACGACGGGCGGGCGGCGGTAGCCGTTGTAGTTGTTCGCCATGGTGTGCGTGTACGCACCGGTCGCGGGTACCGCGAGCAGGTCGCCGACGCGCGCCGCGGGCAGCCGCAGCGGATCGACGAGCACATCGCCCGACTCGCAGTGGCGGCCGACCACCACGACGTCCTCGGCGTCCTCGTCGTGCATACGGCCGGCGAGCGCGGCCTCGTAGCGCTGGTCGTACATCGCCGCCTCGAGGTTGTCGCCCATGCCGCCGTCGACGGCGACGAAGTTGCGGGCGTCCCGCTTGACGGTCGTGACCGTGTAGAGGGTGAACGCGGACCCGTTGACCATGCTGCGGCCGGGCTCGATGATGAGCTCCGCCTCCGCGGGCAGATGCTCCCGGGCCGCCGCGAGGAGGGTGCCGACGTACTCGTCCACGGACGCCGGGCGGTCCTCGTAGGTGTACCGGGCGCCGAGGCCGCCGCCCAGGTCGTAGACGGGGAACGTGCCGAGTGCCGCCAGCGGGGCTACGGCCGCCGCGAGCTCCGCCGGGTCCATGATCTGCGACCCGACGTGGGCGTGCACACCGCGCATGTCGAGAAGCGGGCTGGCCTCGATCCGGGCGATGAGGAGGCGCGCGGCCGCGGCGGTCAGGCCGAACTTCGACCCGACCTGCCCGGTCTGCACGTGCGGGTGCGTGGACGACGCCACCTCGGGGACGACGCGGACCAGGACGCCCTGCACGGTTCCGGACGGGACCAGCTGCTCCAACCGGTCGACGTCGTCCTCGTTGTCCACTACGACGAGGCCGATCCGCGCCTCCACCGCGATCCGCAGTTCCTCCGTGGTCTTCGCGTTGCCGTGCATCACGACCAGCGCCGGGTCCACGCCGGCGCGCAGCCCGCTGAGCAGTTCGCCGCCGCCCGCCACGTCGAGGCCGAGTCCCTCCTCCACCATGACCCGCTGCACGGCGGTCGCCGGGAAGGCCTTCGACGCGAACACCACCCGCGCGTTCGGCCAGCCCGTGGCGAGGGCGTCGCGGTACTCCCGCGCACGCGCCCGGAGGGACGCCTCGTCGACGACGATCGCCGGTGTCCCGAACTCCCGGGCCAGGTCGTCGACCCGGCCCCCGGCGATCGTCAGCGTGCCGTCGGGGTCGACGGCCGCTCGGGGCGGGAAGAGGTCGAGGATGGGGTGCGCCATGGCTGGGTCCTTCAATCGGTGTCGGGTCAGGCGATGCCTGGTTCTGGTGCGACGGTGCGGCGGTCGCTCACTCCCGGTCCCGGGTGGCGACGCCGTGCGGGACGACGACGACCGGTACCGGCGAGTGGCGGACGATCTTGGCGGCGTGCGAGCCGAGGAACACGCGCGAGAGAGGTCCGAGGGTGCTCGACCCCACGACCAGGACTTCGTTCGGCTCCCACTCCACGGCCGCCAGGGCCGCCTCCCACGTCTCGCCTCGTCCGACGGCGACGCCGGAGACGACGGGAGCACGGTCCAGCTGCGTCACCCGGCGCGCCAGCGACGTCGCGTGCTTCTCGATGTCGGCGGCCCAGGTGTCGGCGATGGCGGTCTCGGCGTCGAGTCCCGCGCCCGAGGTCCCCGAGTCGGGCGGGACGACGGCGAAGGACGCGATCCGCAACGCGGCGCCCAGCGTCGCCGACACCGCGGCCGCTCCGAGCACGAGGCCGGCCGAGGCGCCGGTCCCGCGGTAGGCGGCGGTCACGCGGCTGACGCGGGAACCCTCCGCCACGCGATAGCCCCGCGGCGCGACTGCGACGGGAACCGGTGACGCGTGGAGGAGGGCGTCGCTCTCCGCGCCGAGGGCGATGCGCCCTTGCCGCGCCTGTGCCGCCGATCCCACCACGATCAGCCCCGCCTCCCGCTCCTCCGCGAGGCTGTTCAGGCCGCGACGGGCCGAGGGGGCCTCGTACACGAGGTACTCCGCGGCGATGGAGCCGCCCAGCACCGCCGCCGCGTGGTCGAGCGTGCTGTCCGCGGCGTCACGGGTGTAGCCGCGCCATTCGGCGTCCGCGCCTCCCGCCGTCGCGGGCCAGGCGGGCGGGACGATGGCGGCGACGACCAGGCTCGTGCCGGAGGAACGCGCGAGCATCCCGGCCAGGTGCAGCGCCGACGCGGAGCGGTGCGCGGGGTCCACCCCGACGACGATGCTCATTTCCGGCCTGCCCGTCGGCGCGCGGCGGCTTCGCGGATCTCGCTCTTGCTCGGCTGCGCGAAGTTGCTCGTGTACGGAGCCTCCGCGTCCACGGCCGGCCGCCCGGCCTGGAGCTTGGAGTGCGTGCGGCCGTAGAACCAGTAGAAGACCAGGAACGCGGCTGTCCAGATGAGGAACACCACGATCGTGATCACCCTCAGCTGCGTGATGATGGCGATGCAGCCCGCGATCGACAGGATCGGGATGGTCCAGCCGAGCGGGAGGCGGAACCCGCGCTCCAGCTCCGGCTCGCGAACGCGCAGGATGATGACGCCGAGCGAGACGACGAGGAAGGCCACCAGGGTCCCGATGCTCGTCATCTCCGCGAGGAAGTCGATCGGGATGACGGCGGCGAGGATGCTCGTGGCGATCATGACGATGACGGTGTTCCGCACCGGCGTCATCGACCGCGGGTTGACCTTCGCGAACACCGGCGGGATCATCCCGTCGCGCGACATGGCGAAGAGGATGCGAGTCTGCCCGTAGAGGACGACCAGCGTCACCGAGAAGATCGAGATGATCGCGCCGATCGCCACGATGGTCCCTGGCCACGCCGAGCCGATGATGTTCTGGAGGATGGCGGCGAGTCCCGCATCCTGGTTCGCGAACTTCTCGGGCGCCTGTGCTCCGAGGGCCGCGAGGCAGGTCAGGACGTAGAGCAGCACGATGATCACGAGCGCGAAGATGATCGCGAGCGGGAGGTTCCGCTTGGCGTTCTTGGCCTCCTCCCCCGCCGTCGACACCGCATCGAGGCCGACGAACGAGAAGAAGATGATGCCGGCACCGCCGACGATGCCCGCGAACCCGGCCGGCGCGAAGTTGTGGAAGTGGTCGGCGTTCCAGCCCGTGAAGGCGACGGCGCAGAAGAACAGCACGACGGCGATCTTGACGATCACCATGATGCTGTTGACCGTGGTCGACTCCCGCGCCCCGCGCAGGAGAAGCAGCGAGCACAGCACGATGACGATGACCGCGGGGATGTTGACGATGCCGCCCTGCTCGGGAGCCTGGGAGAGCTGCACCGGGAGCTGCCAGCCGAAGAGGTTCTGCAGCAGCTGGTTGACGTACTGCGACCATCCCACCGCGACCGCCGCCGTCGAGACGCCGTACTCCAGCAGCAGGCAGGCCCCGACCGCCATCGCCGTGCCTTCGCCGAGGGTCGCGTACGCGTACGAGTAGGTGGAACCCGACGCCGGGACCGCCCCCGCCATCTCGGCGTAGCAGAGCGCCGTGAGGCCGGCCACGACGCCGCCGATCACGAACGACCAGATCACCGCCGGTCCGGCGACGGGCACGGCCTGGGACAGGATGAAGAAGATGCCCGTGCCGAGCGTCCCTCCCACGCCGATCATCGTCAGCGAGAACAGGCCGATGCTGCGCTTCAGCTGCCCGTCCTCGACCTCGGGGGGCGTCGTCGGTTTTCTGCGCAGCAGCTGCTGGGCGATCGTGGGCATACCAGTCTCCTTTGATTGGTGGGGGGTCGGAGTCGGCCGCTGTCGTCGTGCCGATTCAGCCTAGGCGGGTCACGCGGAACCGCTCGACTCGCTGATCGGCGGCGCCGCGGACGAACCCGGACGGTGAGGCTGCGACTGCGTGGAGGAACGCGACGGTCTGCGCCGTGATCTCCTCGCCGGGGATGAGGTTCGGGATCCCGGGCGGGTACGCGGCGAGGGTGTCGGCGGAGATGCGGCCGACGGCGTCCGCCGCGGGAACGAGCTCCGTGGCGGCGAAGAAGGCCTCGCGCGGCGACATCCGCAGCGGGCCGGGCTCGGGCAGCGCAGGGAACCCGTGGTCGGCCGCCCTGGAGCGCTGGGCCCGCGCGTCCTCGGAGTCGACGGCCGCCGCGAGCGCTCGGTGCGCGCGTTGCAGATCCGGCGTCTTGCCCGCGCCGATGAGGGCGACGAGGGAGGTCGCGGTCGACATCTCGAAGAAGATCCCGTCCGTGTCGGCGAGGCGCTGGCGCAACCAGTGGCCGCTGACACCGGCGTTCGACACGTCGATCGCGACGCGCAGCGGATCGACGGCGACGATGTCGTCGAAGGCGCCGAACCCGTCGCTGAGGACGCCGAACCGCGGGTCGTCGCGCAGCGCATCCCGGAACGCGTCGGCCGCCGCGATCGACCCGCCGATCAGCTCGGCGCCGGTCGCGAGGGAGTGCCGGGCGATGTCGAGCGAGGCTTGCAGCAGCGCGGACGTCGAGGTGGAGGCCGTGATCGAGACCGCGCGCTCGACCAGCGGCTCCAGAACGTCCGCGAACGGGCCGTAGCCGAGGTGCAGCATCGCGGACTGAGTGAGCGAGCCGCCCAGCTTGTGGGTGCTCGAGACCACGAGATCCGCGCCGAGACGCGCCGGCGATTCCGGGAGCTCGGGGTGGAATCCGAAGTGCGGTCCCCACGCGCCATCGACGATCAGCGGTGCACCGTGTGCGTGCGCCACACGGGCGAGCCCGGCGACGTCGGCGACGGAGCCGAAGTAGCTCGGCGAGACGATGTAGACCGCGTCGGCCGCGCGCCCGTCGGCCGCCGCTGCGGTCAGCGCATCATCGAGCGCCGCGGGCGAGACGCCGTGTGCCACGCCGTGGTCGGTGTCGAGGGAGGGGAGGACGAACGAGGGCACCAGTCCCGCCGAGAGGACGCCGTCGCTGAAGCTCGAATGCGCGCTGCGCTGCGACAGGATGTTCTCGCCGAGGCCTCGGACGGCCAGAGCGGCGATCCGGTTGCCCTGGGACGCGCCGCCGGTGAGGAACCAGGTGCGTCGCGCCCCCCATGCCTCCGCCGCCAGGTCGAGGGACCGGCCCAACGGGGAGTCCTCCCCGAGATCGATGTCGTCCATCAGCATCGGCACGTCGAGCTGCAGCGGACGCTCGCCGATGAATTCGGCGAGCCGGGCGCTGAGACCCAGCCCGTCGCCTCCGTGCCCCGGAACCATCAGCGGGATCTGCTCCCGTGCGGCGTGACGGTCGAGAGCGTCGGCGTACGGCGTCTCCCACTGGCGGAGGTCCGCCGTGGGCGCGAGCGGACGGACGCCGTCGACCGGGGAGGGACGTGAGGAGGCCATTGCTCCATCGTGAAGGCCGCCGTCCGCCGGGAGAATACCCGGAACTTCGGCTTGCCCACATACACTGTATGTGGCTGAGCGCTCCACGTGCGCGTCACCGACAGAGGGACGGGAGCATCCCATGGCCGATCTGCGGCAGTTCGAAGCGCTCACGGCCGTGCACGCGGAGGGCTCCGTGTCCGCCGCCGCCCGCCGGCTCGGCTGGGGTCAGCCGACGGTGGACTACCACCTGAAGAACCTGGAGCGCCTGGTCGGCTGCCCCGTGCTGACCCGCTCGCCCCGCGGCAGCAGGCTGACACCCGTCGGTGTGCTCCTCGCCGAGCGGGCGCAGGAGGTCCTGACCCTGAGCGCGCGGGCGATCCGGGATGCGCGGGAGTTCGGCGAGCTGGGGCGGGTGCGGCTCCGGTTCGGGACGTTCGCGACCGCCGCGGCGAGCGTCCTGCCGTTCGTCGCCTCCCGCATCGGCGACCTCGGGATCGAGATCGACGCGCTGCTGGAAGAGGTGCCGGCGCTCGTCGAGCAGACGAATCGGGGAGCTCTGGATGTCGCGCTCGTCTACACCGTGCCCGGCTACGAACTCCCCTTCCGCTCGGGCGTGGTGACCACCGAGGTGCACCGCGATCCGCTCATGCTCGCCCTCCCGGTCGGCCACCCGCTTGCGTCGCGTCCGTCGATCGATGTGCCCGCGCTCCTGTCGCTGCGGGACGAACGCTGGGTCTTCGCGACGACGGTGGACGACCCGATGGACCGCATCGTCGTCGACGCCTTCGCCGCAGAAGGTCACACTCTCGACGTCGCGATCCGGACGGACGAGTTCCAGGTCCTGCTCGGGATGACCGCCGCCCGGATGGTCGTGGGCCTCATCCCGCGCCTCGCCACCACCACCGAGCACCCCGGGATCGTCCTGCGGCCGATCAACGACCCCTCGTTCGCCCGCTCCATCCTGGTGGCGACCTCGGCGGAGGATGCGTCCCGCCACCCCTCGCCCGCCGTGCGGCAGCTGATCGCCGCCATCCGGGACGGGTTCGCCGCCGTACGGTCGGCGTCGCGGGGCGAGACCCCTTGAGCGTGACGTGAAGCGGAGGGCGTGGGATTCGAACTCTAGCCGGGCTCTTGTAACCAGGGAACCTAGCGCAGGAATCCGCGAAAACTCGGGTGTTTTAGGTGACCCGGGCGTCCTTGGGTGCTCCCCGATTTCGTTGAAATGTTGTCAAATGGTTGTCACGCGACGGCGGAGCAGTTGCCCGCCGTTCGGTAGGAACGGGATCCGATCGCAAAGCACTCCCGCCGCTACTATTCAGCACTCAGTGTATAGTCATCGGATGCTGACCCTTGCAGACCGACTTGATGTGATGAACCGGCTCGGCCGGGCGATGGCCGATCCCACTCGTTCGCGCATTCTTCTGACCCTCCTTGCCGGCCCGAGCCACCCAGCCGAGCTCGCCCGCGAGCTGGGGCTCTCACGCTCGAACGTGTCCAACCACCTCACCTGTCTGCGCGGATGCGGCATTGTGGTAGCCGAGCCCGAAGGTCGCCAGACCCGATACGAAGTCGCCGACCCACACCTTGCCCGCGCCCTGAGTGCACTGGTCGACGTGACGCTCGCAGTCGACGAAAGCGTGCCGTGCATGGACCCGGACTGCGGCGTTGACGGTTGCCTGGCTGGAGAGGCAGGAGCATGAGCGCGGTCAAAGGTTCCCAGCTCGAACACGTCGACCTGGACGACGATGACGACGACCGGCCTTGGTATCGGAGCCCGAGCGTCCTGATCCCAATCGCATCCGGTGTCGCGTTCGTCGCTGGTCTGGTGTGCGAATGGACCGGCGCTCAGACCGCCGGCCTGGTGCTGTTCTGGATCGGTCTGCTGCTGGGTGCGTACACCTTCGTGCCTGGTGCGCTGCGCAGACTTTTCACCAAGGGCAAGATCGGCATCAGCCTACTGATGACGATCAGCGCCACCGGCGCGGTGATCCTCGGCTACGTCGAGGAGGCCGCCGCATTGGCGTTCTTGTACTCCATCGCGGAGGCGTTGGAAGACAAGGCGATGGACCGAGCGCGCGCAGGTTTACGGGCGCTCTTGAAACTCGTGCCCGATACCGCATTGGTCAAACGCGGCGAAGCCACGGCCGAGGTCGAGGCGAAAACCCTGCGCGTCGGTGACATCCTCGTGGTACGGCCCGGCGAACGGATCGCCACCGACGGAATCGTACGAGCCGGACGGAGCAGCCTGGACACTTCCGCCATCACGGGCGAGTCGATCCCGGTCGAGGTCGACCCCGGCACCGACGTGTCGGCCGGATCGATCAACACCACAGGCGTGCTCGAGGTCGAGGCCACTGCGGCCGGCACCGACAACTCACTCACTACAATCGTCGAACTGGTCGAGCACGCGCAGACCGAGAAGGGCGACCGAGCCCGCCTGGCCGACCGGATCGCACGACCCCTGGTCCCCGGTGTGATGATCCTCGCCGTGGTAGTCGGCGTTCTCGGATCGCTGCTCAGCGGTGACCCCGAGTTGTGGATCACCCGCGCCCTGGTCGTGCTCGTCGCCGCCTCGCCGTGTGCTCTGGCGATCGCCGTGCCGGTCACAGTCGTATCCGCGATCGGCGCCGCCTCCAAGTTCGGCGTCGTCGTGAAGTCCGGGGCCGCGTTCGAGCGGTTCGGCGGCATCCGCCACCTCGCCGTCGACAAGACCGGCACCCTGACCCGCAACGAGCCCACCGTGACCCGCGTCGTCACAATGGGCGCGACCGAGGATGAGGTACTGGCCTGGGCGGCGAGCCTGGAAGGTCACAGCACGCACCCTCTTGCCACAGCGATCACCAGCGCGGCACCCGACGCCCCCGCCGCTGAAAACGTCACCGAGACCGCCGGGCACGGCATCCAGGGCACGCTGAATGCTGCTCGTCTCGCGGTAGGCAGCCCGAGGTGGCTGGATACTGGCACGCTGGCCGATGAGGTGCAGGCGATGGAGTCAGAGGGAATGACCGTCGTCATCGTCCACCGCAACGACCAGCCGGCCGGGGCGATCGGGGTGCGGGACGAGCTCCGCCCTGAGGTACCCGAAGTGATCGCCGCGCTCAACCGCCGCGGGATCGGAGTCACGATGCTCACCGGCGACAACGCCCGCACCGCCGCGGCACTCGCCGCACAGGCCGGCATCAACGACGTGCGCGCCGAGCTTCGTCCCGAGGACAAGGCCACCGCCGTCACGGCACTGTCGAAGTCCCACCCCACCGCCATGATCGGAGACGGCATCAACGACGCGCCGGCTCTCGCTGCCGCCGACGTTGGCATCGCGATGGGAGCCAAGGGCGCCGATGCCGCGATCGAATCCGCCGATATTGCCTTCACCGGCCACGACCTGCGCCTCATCCCACAGGCCATCGCCCACGCCCGTCGCGGACGTAGCATCATCAACCAGAACGTTGTGTTGTCCATCGCAATCATCGCGGTCCTGCTGCCGCTGGCGATCACCGGCGTTCTCGGGCTGGCTGCAGTCGTGCTCGTGCACGAGGTCGCGGAGGTCATCGTCATCCTCAACGGGCTCCGCGCAGCACGGCGGGAGAAGGCATGACGGGCTCCGCCCCCACACCGCCGGGCGCGGAATCCGTGAAGCTACGTTCCCACAACACCGAAGGGACGAGTGTGCGGCGGGCGTTGTTCCTGCTTGCCTGCGGCGTCGCCGGCGGCGCAGTGCTGATCGACCAAGGCACCAAAGCCCTCGCCGCCGCCCAGCTCAGCGAAGTAGGCCGCATCCCACTCCTCGGGGACTGGCTCGGCTTACAGCTCGCATTCAACCCCGGCACAGTCATGTCCCTCGGATCCGACTCAACGTGGATGCTCACCATCATCGCGACCGTGGCCTCCGTCGCTCTACTCATCGCTGCCACGCGCGTCCGCTCGACCGGGTGGGCGGTCGCGATCGGGCTCCTGTGGGGCGGCGCAATCGGCAACCTCCTCGACCGACTATTCGCCCCTCCCGGATTCGGTCGCGGACACGTCACCGACTTCCTCGCCTACGGCAACCTCTTCATCGGCAACCTCGCCGATATCGCCCTCGGCGTCGGTCTGGGTCTCGCACTCCTGCTCTACCTTCGACGTCCGCACCAGACTAGGAGGTAACGACGATGGCCGTCGAACACAGGAATCACAACAGCGCGACGGCGGGCTCATGATCCTGTCGTCGGTACTGCAGGCGATCGGCCTTTTCATGGCCACGAACATTGACGACATCATTGTGCTCTCACTGTTCTTCGCCCGAGGCTCCGGCCAGCGGGGAACCACAAGCCGCATCCTGATCGGACAGTACCTCGGATTCATCGGCATCCTGGGCGCGTCCGTTCTTGTGGCACTCGGCGCTGGAGCGTTCCTCCCACCACAGGTCATCCCCTATTTCGGACTAATCCCGTTGGCGTTGGGTCTGCGGGCTGCATGGCAGGCCTGGCGCAAGCGCGAAGACGACGATGACGCAAAAGTCGAGGGCAAGAAGGTCGCTGTGTGGACCGTCGCCGGGGTGACCTTCGCAAACGGCGGGGACAACATCGGCGTCTACGTCCCGGTCTTCCTCAGCGTCGGCCCAGCAGCCACCGTTGCATACTGCGTCGTGTTCCTGGTCCTGGTCGCCGCCCTCGTTGGCCTAGCCAAATTCGTCACCACCCGTCGACCGATCGCGGAACTCCTCGAACGATGGGAACACGTCCTGTTCCCCATCGTCCTCATCGGCCTAGGCATCTTCATTCTCGTGAGCGGCGGCGCTTTCGGCATTCCGACGTAGATCCTACGTATCCAGTCCCGATCGACCCATCGAACCACCCGGCCCGGCAAAACCTGAATGGAGCCGCGGGCGGCCCCGTGTTGTTGGGTTGTTCGTCTGCCTGGCCGTCGATCGTAGTTCGCTCCCGCGGCTGCGTGCCGGGCTTTCGACGCTTCTATGTTTGTCAACTTGTCTCGGGTGCGGCGTAGAGGGTGTTGAGGGTCCGATAGAGGTGTCGGGCGAGGTAGCGCTTGATGCAGCGTCGGATCTCGCGTCGGCTGCGTCCTTCGGCGAGGCGTTTCTCGAGGTAGGCCTTGGTGCCGGGGTGGCGGCTCATTCGGGTGATCGCAATGTAGTGCAACGCCTTGTTCAGACGTCGGTCGCCACCGCGGTTGAGGCGGTGCCGGGTGGTGTTGCCGCTGGAGGCGGGGATCGGGTTCACCCCGGCGAGGGCGGCGAACGCGGCGTCATTGCGGACTCTGCCGGGGTGGGACCAGGCGGTGATGACGACCGCGGCGGTGTATGCGCCGATGCCGGTCTCCTCCAGCAGCGGCGCTGCGGGGCTGGCGGTGATGAGCTCGTTGAGCCGCGCGTAGTTGACGGTCAGCGCCTCCTCCAGCTCCAGAATGCGCCGGGCCAGCCGGACAGCCTCGCCTCGTGCGGTGGCGAGAGCGAGTGGTTCGGTGCGGTGCTGCCACCGGGATGCCTGGCCGATCTGGGCTGCGGTCAGGGGCTTGCGGGCGTCGATGCCGAGGTCGTTGGTGCGCAGCAGCGCGGTGAGCGCGTTGACGTTCATGGTCTTCTCCTGCGCGAGCTGATCGCGGGCGGTCACCAGCACCCGCAGCGCTTGACGTGTTCCGTCGTCGGCGCGGGGGCGGCGCAACCGGTCCTCTTCCAGCGGCAGAACGGCGGTCGCGATCGCGTGTGCGTCCAGCGGGTCGGACTTGCCGATGCCATGTCGGGCCTTCGCGTTCATCCGGGGCGCTTCGGCCACCTCGTATCCGCTCTCGGCTGCAGCGCGGGCCAGTTTCGCCCCATAGGTGGCGACGCCCTCGATCACCCATAACGTCTCGGCGACGCCGCCGGTCAGCCGGCCGACCCAGGCGATCGCGCGGGCGATGCCTTGCGGGGTGGTCGGGAACTGCTGGCAGCCCAGCAGCTGCCCGGACGCCGTCTGGATCACAGCATAGGTGTGTGTCTTCGCGTGGGTATCCACGCCGATGACGAACGAACGGGAATGCGCGACGATAGTCATTGCGGATCGGATCCTTCCTTCGATGGAACACGGGCTCGGCCGCACAGCGGCCGGCGCCGGCCCGGGAGGAAGTCACTTCGAGGCAGCACTGTGACGGGCCACGACCCGCAGAGGGTCGGGCAGGCTTCTAATCAGGTCATCGAGGTGGGCCGGGTGGCGCCGGCCGCCCTCGCCCGGACGGACATGTCGAAAGAAAGGCCCACACGGGGCCAGCGGCATATCGAGCCACGACCGGACGAAGACGACCAACACCAACCCTGCCAGCCAGTCCCAGACCAGCCGAGCCCAGACTCACAGCGGCATATCCTCACTCGCTGCGCTCGCTCCGGTATTCCACGACCCGGGGCTCCGGCACTCCCGCTCTCTATCGATTTCTCTCGCCGGAAGGCACAAAAAACAGTTGTCCACGCAGGGAGAGAATCGTGACCAAGACCCGTCGACCCGGCAAGACCATTGAAGAGAAGAAGGCTCAGGCAGAAGCCCTACACAACTCGATCAGCGACCAGGTGGAGCAGCTGCGCGACTCCGACCAGTGGCGGGCGTTCCTCGACTTCGCGAAAGCGTTCCACGCCTACTCGCTGAACAACCTCCTGCTGATCCTCTCCCAGATGCCCGAGGCATCCCAGGTCGCAGGATTCCGGAAATGGCAGTCGCTCGGCCGCCAGGTGCGCAAGGGCGAGAAGGCTATCCGGATCTTCGGCTACAGCACGAAGAAGATCACCGCGGAGGACGAGAACGGCGACGAGGTAGAAAAGCGGGTCGCCCGCTTCCCCATCCTCTCCGTGTTCGATATCGGGCAGACCGACCTGGTGGACGGCGCCCAGGACGCGGGAACCCTCACGGCACAGCTCACCGGAGCGGATGATTTCGGCATCGTCGACGCCCTTTCCGCCTACCTCGTCGATGAAGGTTGGACCGTCGAGCTCCGACCGATCCAAGGCCCCAAGAACGGCTACACCGACCCCGAGGAAATGGTCGTCGTTGTCGACGCGAACCTCAGCCCCGAGCACATGGCCAAGACCCTGATTCACGAGACCGCGCACGTCCTCCTGGGGCACACCGAGGACCTGGCCGAGTACGTCGAGCACCGCGGGCTGATGGAGACCGAGGCCGAGAGCGTCGCCTACGTCGTCGCCGGCCTGATCGGCTTCGACACCAGCGGCTACAGCGTCGGTTACATCGCCGGATGGTCGGACGCGGACACCGACCTGATCAAATCCACCGCTGCCCGCGTCCTCCGCGCCGCTCACCAAATCGCCGGAATCCTCGACCCCGCCGATGAGGGCGACGACACCGAAGACGCCGCCTGAGACCTGGCAGGGGCGCTCTCGAGCGGCCCTCCCCCACCAACCCAGAAGGAAACCCCATGATCATCACCTACGAGCGGCCCGCCACTCTCGACCTACAGCAGTTCGACCCCGCCGCGCCCGACGCGGACCTCAGCCCCACGGGCCAGCAATGCGGAAACACCACCTACGACGTCGGCGGCCTCGAATGGCACTGCACGCGCGCTCCGCACCCGGGAGACGACGAGCACCGCGCCGCATTCGAGCGCAACGGCGAAGGCCCCGAGGGTGCAGTCGGATTCGCGTGGACCTACCAATACGCCGACGACGAGCCGAGCGACGGATTCGACCACGCCGCGCCGACACATTCCCTCACCGTCACACTGCGCTACCCCGAGCGAGCGGGACGGGGCATCGATACCGAAAGTGTCGCGGCCAGCATGATCCGCGCCGCCCTGGATCACTTCTGGGAAGGCGACCCCGACGACGTGACAGCCACCACAACCTCCAGCTGAATGGTGCGCCACCGGTCGTGAGGGAGCCGGCGCCCCTCACACTCCCCCGCACCCGCACCCGCACCCGCACCCGCAGTCGGCACGGAGGCTAACCCGACAGGATTCTCTTCGCCGGTCTTATCGAGCGAGCCGCGGGCTGAACTTCGTCGCTGCCTGAAGGTGCTACGCCAACGGTCGGCCGGCAGGCAGGTTCTTGCCTGAATCCTCGAAACGCTCACCCGCGTTGTACTCCGACTCACGGCGATTCACTTCAGACTCCAGCGCTCGCACGAGGAATGCTGACCATGTGCGATCGCCTGCCTGGAATGCGGTCGCGCGGAAGGCGGCTTTAGCTCGTCGACTCAACTCATCAGGAACATAGAACGAGATCCGGGCCGTATCGTTCGAGCTCGCCTGAGCAGCCGCCTCTGAGGATGTTGACGTGCGGCCTTCAGCGTTATGACGGGTGGCACGAGGACGGGATTTCGAGCTGCCCACTCCCGAATCCGAGCTCCCCTCCTGCCCTTTGGTCGTTTGCTTCGGCACCTCGACCGCGGGCTCGTCCACCGCAGGCTGTTCGCGATTTTTCCGCTGGAGCAGGCTGAGATCCAACTGACGTCGAGGAGTAAGGCCCTCAATTCGGCGCGGGCTGTCAACGTCGCTCATGCGGACTGCGCCTCCTCCTGTTCGGCCGCGGTGATCCGCGAAACGATCTCTTGGCTCAAGTTGAAGTAGTCGTCAGCGACTGAGCCTGCTGTGCGCGGTGCGAGCTGCGACGCTGTCGCTTCGCCGCGAAGCACCTGGTACCACTTCGGTGCCCGCTTGACACTCTCATCGAGTTCATAGACCAGAAGCCCGCGCTCGCGCGTTGCCTGGGCGACGGCCTCAGAATGACGAATCGTGCTGCTGAAAAGAACGTCAGGATCGCTGTTGAAGAGGTTGCTCACATGGGTGCGGGCCTCAGCCTGAATCGCTGTGGCGCCCTTACCCGTGGCAACAAGCACAACCCCAAGGAGATCAATGCTGGGGTTCAACGTCAGAACGCCCTCAAGGCGAGCGGCGACACCAGCCATACCCTTCCGGCTAGACGCATCCGACTTGATCGGCACCAATGCGTACCGCGCGGCCGCAACGGCAGCGGACTGGAGCGTCTCATCCCCTGGCGGACAGTCCAACAAGATGATGTCGTAGTTCGGCGCGATAGGCGCCAAAAGGCGAGCCAGTGAGAGCTTTGCACCATCGGGGTCTTTGCTCGCTTTTACCCCGAGAACCGCGACTGCCTCGTCGAGGCGAGGTCCCCCAACAAGCACATCAAGGTTCTGCCTGACGGCGGTCACGGGACCAACCTGCTCGCCAAGCATGAGCGCTCGCGCGAACGACTCCCCCTCATCGTCGGTTTCCTGGCCCGTGTATCCCAGGTCTTCGGCCAAGTTCCCCTGAGGGTCAAGATCGACAAGAAGAACACGGAAGCCGCTGGAAGCCAGATAGCCGGCGACGTTCGCAGAGATCGACGTTTTCAATACGCCACCTTTGCTGTTGATTACTGCGATGGTGCGGCTAAGCGCAGCGCGCTCGTTGGCGCTTAGAGGTCCTGCAGGCATCTTCACTCTCCCGTTCATATGACAAGTTTCGGGCAAAATAGCTCCATTAGCGGCAATGACACGCCTAGAGCCAATAGAAGGATTGGCTCTAATGGCACTAATAGAGCGAATCGCTCTATTAGTGCAATTGCCACTATTAGAAGCAGTGGCGCTAATAGCGGCAATAGTGCTATTTATGCACTGTATGCGATCCGTGCCTTGGCGGGGCGGCCCCATGCCGAAGACGTCACCCTGGCCCTGCGGTGTAGGCCGCGTCGCGGATCCGTTTTGCATATAGTGACCGTTCGGGGGACTGTATGCACGGGGGAGCGGTCGACAGCGGGGCGAGACGGCACGGAGGCCGCCCGCCAACGGAGCCGCTGCGCGGCGCTGAGAATGCTCTATATTCTTTGACCTTTCCGGCCGATCACCGTAGCTCACTCCACGCCTGCTGTTCCGGGCTTTCGCGGCATATCCTCACTCGCTGCGCTCCCTCCGGTATTCCACGACCCGGCACTCTCGGCGCTCCCGCTCACTATCGATTTCTCTCGCCGGAAGGCAAAGAAGAACTCTAATGATCAGTGGTTGGTCTGAGGCTGGCTGACAGACTGACCTTCGGCCCTGGTGCTGCGTGACTCCAAGAAAAACTGGCCCGCCGAGGTGGTGCCTTCCGATCGACCCGTCCGCGCGCTGGGGGCTGAATGTCGGTTTGTCTGTTCCGATGGCTTGATAGAAGGTCGTCCGCTCCCGGCGTTCTGGGTTGCGTGACTCGTTAGAGATGCGCCTCGTAACACTCTTGACCGACGTGATGAATTATCCGTTGAGCAGGGGAGAGGAGCGAATCGGTGACGACCGTGACCGATGAATACGACTACGTGGTCGGAGTGGATACTCATGCCAAGACCCACACTTACGCGGTGTTGGCCGCGGACACGGGCCGAGTGATCGATTCGGCGATGTTCCCGACTTCGTCCACCGGGATCAGCCGCGCGTTGGCTTGGATGCATCGGCGCGCTGATGGCCGGCTGCTGGTCGCGATCGAGGGTGCCGGCTCCTATGGGGCTGTCATTGCTCGGGTCTTCCAGGGCGCGGGCCTAACAGTTTGCGATGTCCGGCCGCCGAAGCGGGCATCGCGCGCTGGTCACGGAAAGTCCGACGAGATTGACGCGGTTGCCGCCGCGCGCACCGCCCTCGCCACGGACGTTGAACGGCTCGCCGAGCCCCGCTCGGACGGGATCCGCGCTGCCCTGCGGGTCCTGCTCACGGCGCGGCAGGCGATGGATGGGCGACGCACTGCGGACCGCAACGCTCTTACCGCTTTGCTGCGCTCCTTCCAGCTGGGGATGGACGTCCGCAAGCCGCTCACGGATGGGCAGGTCCGCGAGATCGCAGGCTGGCGGCGACGACCTGCCGAAGATGCCCCGATGACCACCATCCGCCAGGAAGCCCGACGGCTTGCGGTCTCGGTGATCCAACTGACGGAGCAGCTCGAGGCCAACCGGGACGCGCTGGCCGACTATGTTGAGCAGCTCGCTCCTGGGTTACAGAGCATCCGCGGGGTCGGCCCGGTCACCGGCGCTCAGGTCATCGCGGCCTACTCACACAAGGGCCGGATTCGCAGCGAAGCCGCGTTCGCAAACCTCGCTGGCGCCGCGCCGTTGCAAGCTTCCAGTGGCAACACCACCCGGCACCGGCTGAACCGGCAAGGCGACCGGCAACTGAACCGAGCCCTGGACACCATCGTCCGCGTCCGGCTCACCTGCGACCGGAGCACCCAGGACTACATGGAGCGACGAACCTCGGAAGGCAAGAGCCGCCGAGAGGTCCGCCGGAGCCTGAAACGCTACCTGGCCCGGCAACTCTTCCGGCAACTGAACACCGCCATGGCCTAACAACTGTCGGGTTCGTGATGGCAACGAACGGCAGCACGGAGGCGCCCCTGATCTGGGTGTTCCGGAACGACGGCCGCGCGACTATCTCGACGAACGGCTCTTCCGAGAGTGGTAGATCACGCTCGCGATGGCCAGGCCGACACCGATCACACCGACCGCCAGGCCTGCCAACCCGATAAAGAGATCCCGGCCGATGGCTGACGCGAAGAAACAAAGTTCCAGGAAAAACAGCACGGCCATGACAATGGCCACTCTGCGCGAATTGCCTATCACCCAAAACGGTAATCCCCGTCGATCCGTCACGTCTCGAACACTACGCTTAGCGACCACTCCACGGGAGCGGAGCGGTGACCACTTGCCGAACCCGGATCTGGCCGGGCCCGAGTTGAGCCGCACGGAGGCGGCGCTGATTTCATTGTTCGGAACGCCGCTGGCGTGCTGATCTTTCCACGGAGTTTTCGCCATTCCGGCCGGCCGATCATAGCTTCCTCCGGCAGCTCCGTTCCCTCCGGTCGCTATTTGCAGACTCCACTCGCTGCGCTCCCTCCACTTAGCAACCGCTCCCTTCCGGGCACTGCGCTGCCTCCACGCGCTCTCGATCTCTCTGCCGGAACGGCAAAAAAACTGATCGGCGGGAGAACCAAAGCAACACCCGCTGATTTGACACAGACCTATAGAAGGGTCGGTTGGTTGAGAGAGAGAAGGGAACGATGAGCACACTCATTACGGACACCGATGACGTCACCCGGTTCTGTGGGGTCTTTTCCGACGTGACCCTCGCACACGACGTCGCCGCGATGCTGGGATGCCGAGAGGCCGAAGCGCTGGCCGGGATCCTCCGGGCGCTGGGAGAGCCTGCAGCAGCCGATATGTGGCTGGACGCACACGCACACGGTGACGAGCCGGGGGACCAGCACTACCAGACTGCACCCGAGCCCTACATCGTCCCGATCGACCCGATGGAGGACCTTCAATGCGACTCCTGCCAGTGACGGCAGACAAGACGCAGGGACGCACGCGTTGCGTGCGCCCCTTCGATGCGCCTGAGCGGGGCATCCCCATGACCACGTTCACGCCGGCAGAAATCATGGCCGGAGGCATCCAGGACACACGCGAGAGCTTCGCGAACCTGTACGTCGAGCTGCACGAGCTTCGCCAAGAAGCGGCGTACTACTATCACCGCGCCTTCGTCGACGACGGGCCCGAACCCCAGCAGGAGGGTGTGGTGGACTTCCATCCCGCACCACCGGAGTTCGGTGGCAAGGATCTCGAACGGCCGGCACGGCGCGTCCGAATGGACCGCCTCACCCAGAAGGGCCTTGCGCTGTACGTGCACGGCGTTCGCGCAGCGCTGCGGGAACGAGACGAGCTCCTGCACCAGATTGAAGACGCCGAGCACGACATAGAGCGCATGCTCATCGCGATGGACGGAACAATCACCCACATTCTCGACCGCCACCTGCACTACATGACCGTCCTCGAGCACCGCACGAAGAACGAATACCAGCCGGCGCCGCTCGCCCCCTGGGACGTACCGATCCGACAACCAGGCACCGGCGAATACCTACGGCCGCTACAGGGCGAATAGGGGAGTCAACGTCGACGCTCCGAACCACATCTCACAAGAACAAAGCCCGGCCGCTCTCTCTCCCGGCCGGGGCCTTCTTGCGTCTACATGGGGCGTTTAGGCGAATCGAGCACAGCGTTTCCCAGGGAGCTCGAGCAGACCTAACCACCGCTGCTGCGCAGCGGCGGGGGAGTCCAACTGGCCGAGGTGGATGACGAACTCCGATAGCCCCTGCAGCTTGCAGCGCACGCTGACCATAATCGGTGCCGGTGGCGTCGTGATCGTTGGAACAAGCGATGTGATGTGCTCAGGGTTGACCCACATCGTCGGGTTCTCCCGATCAGGGAAGGGCACCAGCTGCATGGGCGCATCCGATTGGCTGCCACTACCGGCGCGGTGGGATGGGCGGACGGCCCCAACCATCCTCGATCGCGCCCCGCCACACCCATGCGGTGCGCACGATGCCGTTGACCGACGTCCAACGCACCTTCACAGCCCGATCAGTCCAGGCAATAGCTTCACACTCCGGCCGGATCACGGTCTCCGGAAAACGCACCCACGCCCGCACCGGCCGCGGCTCCGCTGGCCGATAGACGGGGTGGTGCTCCACGTCGAGCTCGTCATCGGTAAGGCTGACCGGTTGGGCGCGGATCAGGATTTCGTCAATGCCGCGGCCGAGCCCCATCTCGGGGTATCGCCGGTTCGTTCCCATGAGCCCATTAGAACAGCAATTCGAAAGTATGTTCGAATAGAGTTCGTGAAGACGATTCGGGTGGGGGAGAGCGACTGGCTCGTTCTCGACGACGCGATTCAACCGCGCTTCCTGATCCATCACGGGCCGACGGTGAACAAGATCACCCGCGAGACGTTGATGATGTACCGCGTCGACCACTGGGTTCTCAAACGCAGTGACCGGTGGCCGCTGGGCTACTACGAAACCCTCGCAGACGCCCAGCTGGCCGCAGAGAGCACCCTTGGCGCCCCGAAGTTCCTCGCCCCCGTCACCGACCCCCACGGACAGATCGTTACCCCTGAGGAGCAGCGAGAACGGTGGCAGGCGGGACTCGACCCGCGCACCGGCCCCACCTGATCGAACCGCTACGTCTCCGCTTCCGCGACACCCGCACGGACCGCCTCGTCGACGAGCGCCTGGTCGTCGACCACAGGGCGGTAGATCGTGGAGTGTGCGACGCCAAACAGCTCGGTGATCTCAGTGGCGCTGGTGGAGTCACTTCCCATCCACGATAGTTCAGTGTCTGCTGTATGATCATCACATGCTGACTATTGCTTCGCGTCTCGATGTAATGAACCGGCTCGGTCGGGCCATGGCGGATCCCACGCGTTCTCGCATTCTGATGACTCTGCTTGGTGGGCCGAGCTACCCGGCCGTGCTCTCGCGTGAACTGGTGCTCACGCGTTCGAACGTGTCGAATCATCTGACGTGTCTGCGCGACTGTGGGATTGTCGTCGCTGAGCCGGAGGGGAGACAGACCCGTTATGAGATCGCGGACCCGCACCTGGCCGCCGCGTTGATCGCTCTCGTGGACGTGACGCTGGCCGTCGACGAGAACGCGCCGTGCGTCGATGCGTCCTGCACCGTGCCGGGCTGCTGCGGGACGGAGGCCGGCGCGTGAGGGCGGTGACGAAGTCTCAGGTGGAGGGGTCTGCGGTCGGCGACGATGATGATGACGACCATGATGGGCCGTGGTGGCAGGATCGCGGGATTATGGTCCCGGCGTTCTCAGGTGTCGCGTTCCTTGCGGGTCTGATCTGCGGGTGGTCGGGTGCGGAGATCCTGGCGTTGGTGCTGTTCTGGATCGGATTGCTGCTCGGCGCGTCGACGTTCACACCTGGGGCGATCCGGAAGCTGTTCAAGGGCAAGCTCAGCATCAGCTTGCTGATGACGATCAGCGCGGTCGGCGCGGTCATCCTCGGCTACGTCGAAGAAGCGGCCGCACTGGCGTTCCTGTACTCGATCGCGGAAGCACTCGAAGACAAGGCGATGGACCGCGCCCGCGGCGGCCTGCGCGCACTGTTGAAGCTCGTCCCGGAGACGGCGACGGTCCGACGCGACGGGGCCTCGGTCGAGATCGCGGCGAAGGACCTCACCGTCGGCCAGATTATGCTTGTCCGCCCCGGGGAGCGGATCGCGACCGACGGGATCGTCCGCTCGGGCCGTTCCAGCCTGGACACCTCTGCGATCACCGGCGAGTCGATCCCGGTCGAGGTCGAACCCGGAGACGCGGTCTCCGCCGGTGCGATCAACACCGCCGGGGCACTCGAAGTTCAGGTCTCTGCGGCGGGGACAGACAACTCGCTGACCACGATTGTCGAGCTTGTCGAGCAGGCCCAGGCGGAGAAGGGCGACCGCGCGCGTCTCGCGGACCGGATCGCCCGCCCCCTGGTCCCCGGCGTGCTGATCCTCGCGGCCCTTGTCGCGCTGATCGGGTCCCTGTTCGGTGACCCGGAGTTGTGGATCACCCGGGCTCTGGTCGTGCTCGTCGCCGCGTCGCCGTGTGCCCTGGCGATCTCGGTGCCGCTCACGGTCGTAGCCGCGATCGGCGCGGCCAGCAAGTTCGGTGTGATCATCAAGTCCGGCGCAGCCTTCGAACGTTTCGGCGCGATCCGGTACGTCGCCGTCGACAAGACCGGCACCCTCACCCGCAACCAGCCGGCCGTTACGGCGGTCCTCACGGCCGACGGCGTCACCGAACGCCAGGCGTTGGAGTGGGCGGCTGCGCTGGAGCAGCACAGCACCCACCCGCTCGCCGCTGCGATCACCGCAGCCGCCCCCGGTGTCCCTGCGGCCCTCGATGTGACCGAGCAGGCCGGGCACGGCATCGAAGGCACCGTCGACGGCGCACGGATCACCGTTGGCAGCCCTCGCTGGCTCGACGCCGAGAGCCTTGGGAGCCAGGTCACGAGCCTGGAGGAGCAGGGTATGACCGTCGTGATCGTGCACCGCGGCGGGGCATCGGTCGCCGCGATCGGCGTCCGAGACGAGCTGCGCCCCGAGGTACCGGAGGTCGTGCGCACCCTCGCGGCCCAGGGTGCCGGCGTGACCATGCTGACCGGCGACAACGCCCGCACCGCGCGCGCTCTGGCCGCGCAAGCCGGTATCGGCGACGTGCGCGCCGAGCTCCGCCCCGAGGACAAGGCCGCGGCGATCGGCGAGCTGTCCCAGGCAGGATCGGTCGCGATGATCGGCGACGGCATCAACGACGCCCCCGCTCTCGCCGCCGCCGATATCGGCATCGCGATGGGAGCGACCGGCTCCGACGCCGCGATCGAATCAGCCGATGTCGCCTTCACCGGGCATGATCTGCGGCTCATCCCGCGCGCGTTCGACCACGCCCGCCGCGGACGCCGCATTATTAACCAGAACATCATCCTGTCGCTGCTGATCATCACCGCCCTGCTCCCGCTGGCACTGTTCGGCGTCCTCGGGCTCGCAGCCGTCGTCCTGGTCCACGAGATCGCGGAGGTCATCGTGATCCTCAACGGACTCCGTGCGGCGCGCACCCGAAACGGCGTCTCATGACGACCCGGAACGCTCGCCCACCTTCCGAGGCGGTTGCCGGAGGCGTCGCGGAGGCCTCGTCTAGGCGCGCGATCGGGAGGAGGCCTCCTCGTGCGCTCGGCATCGCCGTGGCCGTCGCTGCACTCGGGCTGATCCTCGACCAGGCCACGAAGATGCTCGCGGTCGCACAGCTGTCACCGGGCAGTCGTGTCCCGATCATCGGAGACTTGCTGTCATTATCGCTCGTTCACAATCCCGGAGCCGCGTTCTCCATCGGCTCCGGAGCCGCGTGGGTTTTCACGGTCATCGGGGTCCTAGCCGCGGCCGTGACGATCGGCATCGCCGTGCGGCTGCGGGGCATCGGCTGGGGCATCGCACTCGGCCTGATCCTTGGTGGCGCGATCGGCAACCTCGTCGACCGGCTCATGAAACCTCCCTCGTTCGGGCAGGGGCACGTCACCGACTTCATCGCCTATGGCGACCTCTTCATCGGGAACATGGCCGATGTCCTCGTCGTCAGCGGCGTCGCCCTGCTTTGCCTGATCCTCATCGTCTCGAGCTGGCGGCCAAAGCCGCACGCGCCCCAGAACGCGGATTCAGAGCACGGTTCGCTGCACGTCCGCACCGACACGAACCCGTGATCACCCCCGCATAAGCCAAAGGACTGATCCGATGCAATTAGAACAGTTCGAGGTTGCGGACTGCCGCCTCGCACGTGCGCTCACTGCTCTGCCGGGCAACCACGGCTGTGAATCATGAAGCGGAGTGGATCGACCCCCTTCTGCGCGGCCCCGGAGCGCTGCACGGCAGGGGTGATCTCATGATTGTTCTCTCCATCGCACAAGCGATCGGGCTATTCCTTGCCACCAACATCGACGACATCATCGTGCTCTCGCTCTTCTTCGCCCGCGGTGCAGGGCAGCGAGGCACGACCGTTCGGATCCTGATCGGACAGTACCTAGGATTCGCAGGCATCCTCGGTGCCGCCGTACTGGTATCCATCGGTGCCGGAGCCTTCCTGCCCCCCGAGGTCATCCCGTACTTCGGCCTGATTCCCCTGGGATTAGGGGTTTGGGCGGCCTGGCAAACGTGGCGCCGCCGGCACGATGATGACGATGATGAAGGCAAGCTCGAGGGCAAGAAGATCGCGGTCTGGGCGGTGGCGGGGGTCACCTTTGCGAACGGCGGGGACAACATCGGCGTCTATGTCCCGGTCTTCCTCAGTGTAGGGCCCGGTGCTGTCGTCGCTTACTGTGTTGTGTTCCTCGCGCTTGTTGCAGTCCTGGTGATGATTGCCAAGTTCATCGCCACGCGACGTCCGATCGCCGAAATTCTGGAGCGCTGGGAGCACGTCCTATTCCCGGTCGTTCTAATCAGTTTGGGCATCTTCATCCTGATCAGTGGTGGGGCGTTTGGGCTCTGACGCCACCAATGCAGGCACCAGTGAAAGATCGCCGTAAACGATCGTTTGCGAGCAGCCTCGAGAACGATGGCTGACACTGTCGTTTCTCGCGGTCGCCTGCGCGATTGATCGCGCTGTTGTTGCGTTCGTGCAGGTGAGTGTGAAGATCTAGCTGCGCGAGGTTGTCTGCACTACCGTTGCGATCACGACGATGAGGTCGGTGATGGATGACATTCGAGAGCCTGTGCGCGACCGCGGTGTTCTGACCGCGTGCGATGATGCGTGGGAGCGCGCTGCGAAGACGGCTGCGGTCATTGGTCCGCTCTCGGATCTCTCACGCGTTGGGCATTCCCGTGTGGACGTTGCGGCGGCGGAGCTGGGTATCTCGCGTCGGCAGTTGTACGTTCTGATGCGGCGGTGGCGCGACGGGCAGGGGCTCGTTTCGGACCTAATCCCTGGGCAATCGAACGGCGGTCGCGGCCGAACGCACCTGCCGGAGCTGGTCGAAGCAATCGTCTCGGAGGTGATCAAGAAGGGGTATCTGAACCGCCAGCGTCGGACGGTTGCTGTGGTGCATCGGGATATCGTCCGTGTTTGCCGCCAACAGGGTCTTCCTGCTCCCTCGCGGGCGACGATCGAGCGCCGGATCGCAGGGCTTGATCCGGCGGAGACCGCTACACGTCGCGAAGGTTCGGATGCGGGTCGGGCGTTGCAATCCGCGGCTGGTCTCGTGCCGCCGGTGCGGCGGCCGTTGGAGCAGGTGCAGATCGATCACACCGTGGTGGATGTGATCGTGGTCGACGAGCGTCACCGGCTACCGATCGGTAGGCCATACGTGACGGTCGCGATCGACGTGTTCAGTCGCTGCATCGTGGGGCTCGTTGTCACTCTCGAGGCCCCGTCTGCACTGTCTGTCGGCCTTTGTTTGGCGCACATGGTCACCGACAAGCAGCCCTGGTTGGACGGTGTTGACGTGTCGGTGTCGTGGCCGATGAGTGGGAAGCCTGCCGAGTTGTATCTCGACAATGCCGCGGAGTTCAAGAGCGAGGCGTTGCGCCGCGGATGCGAGCAGCACGGTGTGAAGCTGCGCTACCGTCCACCGGGTCAGCCGCACTACGGCGGCATCGTGGAGCGAGTGATCGGCACGATGATGCGGTCAGTTCATGATCTTCCGGGTACGACGTTCTCGAATCCGGGCGAGCGTGGCCGCTACGACTCCGAGAAGTCGGCAACCCTCACCGTCAAGGAGCTGGAGCATTGGCTAGCCCTGGCTGTGGCGGCCTATCACGGGCAGGTGCATCGCGGGATTGGGCAGACTCCGGCCGGGCGATGGGCGGCCGGGGTGGAGGCGAACGGAACGCCTGCGACGGTGACCAACGCGGCTGCGTTCCTGATCGACTTTCTCCCGGTGATCCGGCGGACCCTGAGGAGAACCGGTTTCACCATCGATCACGTGCAGTACTTCTCCGACGCGTTGAAGCCGTGGATTGCGCGCCGCGAGAAACTCGGCCGTTTCGTGATCCGGCGAGACCCTCGCGACATCAGTCGCATTTGGGTGCTCGACCCGGAAGGTGCGAACTACATTGATGTCCCGTACCGACGAATGTCACACCCGCCGGTATCCGTGTGGGAGCAGCGCGCGGCCACTATCGCGCTCCGTGCAGCCGGCCGCGAAGAAATCGATGAGGATGCGTTGTTTCGCACAATCGAGAAGATGCGGCAGGTGGTCACCAATGCCGCGGCATCGACGAAACGGGCGCGTCGCGCCGCCGACCGGCGCACCGACCGACCAAGCCCAGCGCGACGAGATCCCGTTCCGCCGAGCGGTCCGAGTGGCGATGGTCCGGCGGTTCCGTATCCGGTCATTGAGGAGTGGTGACGTGGACGATGACCTGGTCGACCTGACCCATCTCACCCCGGCCGCGCAACGGATCGCTGTGCTGCCGGCAGCGGAACGGATCGCCCATGTGCGTGCGGATCGGTGGATCGGGTACAGCCGCGCCACTGATGCGCTCGCCCGGTTGGAGGCGTTGTTCGAGTGGCCATCGAAGCAGCGGATGCCGAACTTGCTCCTGATCGGTCCCACGAACAACGGCAAGTCGATGATCATCGAGAAGTTCCGCCGCACGCACCCGGCGGTGTCGCTTCCTGATCGAGAGCACATCCCGGTACTGGTGATGCAGATGCCCTCCGACCCGACCGTGATCCGTTTCTACGTGGGGCTGCTCGCCTCGATGGGGGCCCCACTCAGGCCCCGGCAACGCCTCGCCGAACTGGAACAGATCGCGCTCGAACTTTTAAGTCGAGTCGGAGTGCAGCTGCTCGTGATCGACGAGCTGCACAACGTGCTCTCCGGGACGACCCCTGTAAGGCGCGAGTTCCTGAACCTGCTGCGTTTCCTGGGCAACGAGTTGCGGATTCCGCTGGTCGGAGTCGGCACGCGGGATGCGTATCTTGCGATCCGTTCCGACGATCAGCTCGAGAATCGGTTCGAGCCGTTCACGCTGCCCCGCTGGGAAGTCGACACCGGCACCCGTTCGTTGCTCGCCAGCTTCGCCGCATCCTTCCCGCTGCGGCGGCGTTCGGACATCACTGGTCTCGAGATGGCCAGCTACCTCCTCACTCGCAGTGAAGGGACCATCGGTGAGTTGAACCAGCTGTTGATGGATACGGCGGTTGCGGCGCTAGATTCCGGCGAGGAGTGCATCAACCGGACTACTTTGCTGCTGTCGAGTTATGCGGGCCCGACAGAGCGTCGCCGTCTCTTTGAGCGCGAGCTCGCGTGACCTCACCCGCCAGATGGCCACTGCACCCACCACCATCCGCGGGAGAGGCGCTGTCATCGTGGCTGACCCGCATTGCCGCCGCTCACCGGCTCCGCCTCGATGAGCTCCTCGCTGACAATCTCGGCACCTACACCTTCGACGTCTTTGACCGCACTACCGGCGGTCTCGACATCACCCCACCCCGCGAGCTGCTCGTCGCGTTGGAGCAGCGCACGGGCCGAGACCGACACGAACTGTGGGGGATGAGCATCGCCGGGAACGTGCCGTGGCTCCTGGATGACCTCGAACCGTCCGACGACGAAGAAGCGTTCCACACCTACGTCCGCCAGCACCATGTTCTCCTCACCGCGCGGGAGCGCCCAGCACGGTTGGCGTCTCCCTGGCGCGCGTGGCTTCCCCGTGAGCCGCTACGACGCGCCTGCCCTACATGCATCGCCGGCCCAGAACGCGTTCCCGGCCTCACCCTCGTGTCGCAGCTGCCTTTGACGCTCAGCTGCCCCCGGCACGGCTGCTACCTCGAATCCGCCTACGGCTCCCTCGACACCAACATCATCTGGGTCGACGGCCACGCCGAGCCACGACCGGCACCGCCCGCCGTTCGTGCGATGGACCAGCGCTCAGCTGACGCGTTGCGCGTCGGCATCGTCCGACTGCCTCGGCGCGACGTGCACGCCGGCATCTGGTTCCGGATGCTCCGCACGATCATCGACGAACTCAGTACCTCCGCAACCCACGCGCGAACCCACGCGCACACCCTGCGAGAAGTGTGGGCCAGCATCGAGCAACCCATCCGGGGCGGACTGAGCGTCTGGAGATCGTTCGAGCTCCTCGACTGGTCGATACAGCAACGTCTCCTCGAAGCGGCGGCCGCCGCAATCGCCATGATCGAAGACGGGACCATCCGAGCGCCTGGCACCGATGGTGCACTCTTTCTCCCAGCGCCGCACCGCCCAGCGGACGACGGCCGAACACCACGACCAATCGCGGATAGCACGAGAACGCAGGCTGAGCCGATCGACTACTGGAAGGCGGTCGTCGACAGCTTCAACGAAGTGGTTTCGCTCGCTCTCGCCGACCCAGCCCAAGCCGAGCTGCTCTACCGTTTCGTGTCATCCGGACCAGGAGGACCAAACAACGCCCGCCGGATACTCGCCGACATCGGCATCACCGAATATGCCTCGTCACAGAACATCCCTTAGAGCCGATCACGAGTCATAGAATAAGTGAACAGTTACGTGACATTAGGTGGCGGCGAGTGTGGAGTTGCTCGCTTGATGGCGGTGTCTGCGATTGCTCGATGGCGCCGGTCAGCTCCCGATGACGAGGACGCTGGCGGCGGCTTCGATGACGTCGTCGGTGATCGTCTCCAGGTCGTTGATCTTGAGCACGCGGCTGATCTGAGGGAACAGGCGCTCGAGGAGGCGGAAGTTCCCGCGGGTGATCCGTTCGATGGCTGCGACGGCTTGGGCGTCGGTGAAGTCGTCGGGGTTGAGGGTGCGTCCGAGGCGCTTCCAGTGTCGGTCGAGGACGAAGAGGAGTTCGTCTCGGCCGAGGGCGCGGTAGCGGTGGGAGAAGCCGAGGCGGCTGTAGAGCTGGGGGTAGTGGCGGAAGCGCTGGTCGATGCCGGGCATGCCGATCAGGATTATCGCGAGGTGGGTGCGGTCGTGTTCGTCGCGGAGCAGCTCGAGCGCGGTGGGCGTGAGCCGCTCGGCTTCGTCGACGATGAGCATCTCGACCCGCCGAGTGGTGTTGCCGTTGTGCATGCCGCTGACTTTCCCGATCGTGCGGAGGTGCTCGTCGATGCAAATGCCGAGGTGGGCCTGCCACTTGCCGATCTCTCGCATGAGGTCTTTGGGTCGCGGCAGTACCTCGGGTGTGTAGAAGACGGTGCGGGAGCGATGCGCGAGCGCGTTGTGTTTCGCGTCGTCTTCGCCGCGTGGGCCCCACGCGGTGATGTAGGGCTCGAGGGTGTCCCAGTTGGCGTATCGGCGGGCGGAGTTGGTCTTGCCGACTCCGGCGTCGCCGTGGCAGATGCCGATGGTGCGTTCCTTCTTCACCGCGTTCGCGAACTCGGTGAAGCGGCGGTGTTCCTTGGTGGCGATGAAGGTCTGGGTCATCACTCCTCCTCGTAGGTGCGGAGTCGTTTCTTGCGCGGGGTGGGGTCCGCGAGGTGGGGTTCCTCGCGGTGGGCGACGGTGGGGATGTGGTCGTTGATGGTGCGGCGGAGTTCGTGGCGGCGGGCGCGGCGGGCGGTTTCGATGTCGCGGAGGCTGAGGCGGATGTTGGGGTGGGCTTCGTCGACGGCGACGCAGATGAAGGTGTCGTGGTCGTAGACGCGGATCTCGGAGACGTCGCGGGGGTCGTAGCGGATGGTGATGGTGTGTCCGACGAAGGGGGCGAGGGTGGGCGCGAGGTAGCGCTGGCCCTGGAAGTGGATGCCGTCTCGTTGCACGGTGCGATGGGTCGGGACGGTGAGTAGCAGGCCGTCGAGTTGCTCGAGAGTGTCGGGCATGCAAGGCATCCAGCCGTCCGCGACCCATGCGTCTCGCGGGGAGATACCGAGCTCTTGGTGGGTGCGCTGGTTGTAGGTGGCGATGAAGGAGCCGATCGCCCGATCCACGCCCGGGAGATCGAGCACGGGCTGCGGGCTGCGGTTCCCGGGGCCGAGATGGCCGGGGAGGGTCGGGAGGACTTCGGTGTTGATGGTGCCGAAAAAGCGCTCGATCTTGCCGCGCCCCTGGGGTCGACCGACGGTCGAGAAGATGAGCCGGAGGTGCAGTTCGACGGCGGTGCGCTCGAGGTGGTGGCTGGTGAAGTCGGAGCCGTGATCGACGTGCAGCACGTCGGGGATCCCGCACATCGCCCACGCGGGGTCGGTCTTCCGCCAGATCGCCTGCCGCAAGGCGAGAGCGGTGTTCAGCGAGGAGGGCGCTCCGGTGAAGACCATGTAGCCGCAGATCGCGCGGGAGTGATCATCCATCACGGTTGTCAGCCACGGGCGATCAGGCTTCCCGTTCGCGCCGACGATGAGGATGTCGAGTTCGGTGTGGTCGGCCTGCCAGATCTGGTTCGGTCGTTCCGCCCGGCGGCGGAACACCAGCTCGTGGCGGTCGCGATAGGAAGCGGGACCCTCCAACGCGAGGGTGACGAGTGCGGGGTCGAGGGCCTGCACGATCTCGCGGACGGTGGCGTAGCTCGGCGTCGGCCGGCCGTCGCGCAGGCACTCCTCGACGGTGAGGCGATGCAACGTCGCGATCGACGGACGAGGCCGGGTCAGGGCGAGTCGCTCGATGGCGGCGACGGTCGCCGGAACCGTGCGCCGACCGCCCTTGTCCGTCCTCGCAGTGTCGTCGAGCCCGGCGAGCCCGTCCCTCTTATAGAGCTGATGCCAGCGCTGCAGCGTCCGCGTGCCGATGCCGCTCTCGCGGGCGAGGGCCGCGAGGGGGACCTGATCTTCGACGTGAAGTCGAAGGATCCGCCACCGCTCGAGGCCGTCCATCAGTCGCTACATCGCTGCACTCTCGCGGGCTGCGTGAGCCTGCTGGTGGCGATAGAGCGTCGCGCGACTCCACCCGACGAGACGAGCAGCGTCCTCAGCGGTGCGACCGCGCGCTCGCGCATCTGCGGCGATCGCGAGCTTGTCCGCGATCACGACCGGATCTGACAGAGGCCGACCGAATCGTGTCCCGTTCGCGCGGGCGGCCGCGATGCCAGCGTTGACCCGTTCCACGATGAGCTCGCGCTCGTACTCCGCGAGCGTGGCAAGCATGTTCAGCATCAGCCGGCCCGTCGACGTCGACGGATCGATACCGTCCGAGATCGACCGGACCTGCACACCACGCTCGCGCAGCAGGTTCACCGTGTTCAGCACGTCGATCAGGGAGCGGCCGAGGCGGTCGACTCGCCAGACGACGACGGTGTCGCCATCCTCGGCGTACTCGAGGAGCTTCTTCATCCCGGTCCGCTCGATCGCTGTCTTACTCCCCGAGGTGACATCCGCGAAGACGTCGCGCTTCTGCACGCCGGCGGCGACGAGCGCTTCGAGCTGCAGCTGCGCGTCCTGACTCGACGTACTCACACGCGTATAACCCAGAAGTCTCACGACCTCATTCTGACTCGGAAACACCATCCGTGTCCCCTCCTGAGACGAAACGCGGCAAGACGTCTTTCCGAGACAGCCGACGTCCCGATAATCCGGATCCGTTGGGCGCGATGCGACCGCCGGGAGGCACGTCTCAGAAAGCTATTGACTTTCGAGACGAAGGTCTCAGAGTACGGGTGCGCCTCCGCCCCCACGAAAATTTGACTGGCGATAGTTGGACGCACTCACAAAGGATCCTGTTTTCGGGACCTTGGACCCTGTTCTGTGCACCAACGGCCGAGCAAAGTGGCGACATGGACGTAGTCGAACAAGTCATCCTTCGCGTCGCCGCCTCGACCGCTCTAAGGCAGGAGCAGCTCGAAGCGTCTGCAAAACGTGGGTGACACAGGTGCACGGCCGCAGCACCTGCTTCTGAGGTATCCGATCGTGACGCTCACCCTCGTTGTCGGGGCAGTGGGTGCGGTGATCTGGTTCGCGGGATTCGACGTCGTCGCGCACTGGGGTTTCGGCGTGTTCGCCATCCTGATCGCTAGCGTCCAAGCGATCCGGGTGGTGGGCGAGCTGCGCCGGAGTCGGTTCGGAATCGACATCCTCGCGATCGTCGCGACAGTCGCGGTGGGTGAAGTCATCGCCATCATGATCATCGTGCTGATGGTCTCTGGTGGCAAAGCCCTCGAAGATTTCGCTCAGGGCCGTGCCCAACGGGAGCTGACTGCGCTCCTCGCACGCGAGCCGCGGACAGCGCATCGCCTGGACGCGGGCTCGCTCGATACCGTCGATGTCCCAGCCGACGATGTGGTCATCGGAGACCTGATCCGTGTTCTGTCCGGCGAGGCTGTGCCCGTGGACGGCATCCTCGAGTCCTCGACGGCGGCCTTCGATCAGTCATCACTGACCGGCGAGAGCCTGCCGCGCAATCGTTCGCGGGGAGAGCGTGTCCTGAGCGGGTCGGTCAACGGCAACACGTCGGCGACCATCCAGGCGACCGCGAGAGCACAGGACAGCGAATATCAGGCGATCGTCGCCCTAGTGAAGCAGGCCTCGTCGAATCGTGCCCCCGTCGTTCGACTCGCCGACCGTTACGCGGTGCCCTTCACCGTCGTGTCGCTTCTGATCGCCGGCGTGGCGTGGTGGCTGTCGGGCGATCCGGTGAGATTCGCCGAGGTGCTCGTGCTGGCGACGCCGTGCCCCCTGGTGCTGGCGGCCCCGGTAGCGTTCATGGGGGGCATGAGCCGCGCCGCCCGCAGCGGGATCATCGTGAAGGGCGGAGGGGTTCTCGAGCTGCTCGCGCGGGTACGCACGGCCGTCTTCGACAAGACAGGCACCTGACGCACGGCAGACCAGAGATCGTGCGCATCGACGCCCTCCCGCCGTGGGACGAGGACACTCTGTTGACCTTCGTCGCCTCCGCCGAGGAGCACTCCTCCCATGTGCTCGCCGCCTCCATCGTCGAATCCGCCCGAGAACGCGGGCTCACCCCGCTTCGCGTGCAGCGCTCCACAGAGACCGCCGCTGAAGGCGTCACGGCCGTCCTCGAGAATCACACCGTGTCCGTCGGGACGCTCCGGTTCGCGCGAACCAGTGCGCCCGATGTCGTCGAGGCGTCGCTCAGGGGAGGTGAGATGGCCATCTACGTGGTCATCGATGAACGCGCCGCCGGCATCGTCATCGCCAGCGACGGCGTGAGGAAGAACGCGGCGCAGACCATCTCGGGACTCCGAGATGAGGGAGTGAACCGCATCGTGATGCTGACGGGCGATGCGCAGACGACGGCCGATCACATCGCGCGTGCCGTCGGGATCACCGAGGTGCGGGCCGACTGCCTGCCGCGGGACAAGGTGGACATACTCCGCGGCATCGTCGACCGCCCTGTGCTGATGGTCGGCGACGGCGTCAACGACTCCCCGGTTCTCGCCTCCGCCGACGTCGGAATCGCCATGGGCGCCCGGGGAGCGACGGCGGCGAGTGAGGCCGCTGCAGCGGTGATCCTTCTCGACGACATCTCCGTCGTGGTCCGAGCCGTCCGGATCGGCCAGGACACTGTGCGGATCGCCTTGCAGAGCATCTGGATCGGGATGGCCCTCAGCATCGGACTCATGATCGTCGCCGCATTCGGTCTGATACCGGCGACCCTCGGTGCCGCGACGCAGGAGGTCGTCGACCTCGCGACGATCCTCAACGCCCTCCGGGCACTGCGCGACAGGCAGCCCGCCGCGAAACCGGCGTCGCCCGTCCCAGTGGAAGTGGCGGTCGTGCGTATCGGCACCTGAAATCACCTCACCCGCCACCCGAGGGCACGACTTCCCCTGCCGATCCGAAGTGAACCCACAGCTGATGTGAATCCCTGACCGGTCGCCGAGCAGTAGACCGATACCCGTGCCGCTTTCGCGATGCGGTATCCGGCAGCCCCGCCAAGGGATGCCTATCCTGCGTGGCGCGGCAGACGCCACGCGCCTAGTGTTAGAGAATCCGCGCACTTCCGCACTCTGGATCCACTCACAGTCTCGTCGACTGACTTCTTTTCATCACTAATCCTTTGGGAGCCTCGTGTTCGATACATTCTTCGGTCTTCCCCTCCATCCGCTGGTCGTGCACGCCACTGAGGTCGTCGTTCCGCTGGCTGCCATTCTGGTCATTCTCACCGCAGCATGGCCGCGCTTCCGTCGCTGGTCCGGATACCTGACCCTTACCGTGACACTCGTCGCGCTAGCGCTCGTTCCTATCACTACCCAGTCCGGAGAGAAGTTGGAAAGTCGGGTAGGTGAGAATGACCTGATCGAAACCCACTCCGAGCTGGCCGATGGACTCCTGCCCTGGGTTGCGGGGCTCGTCATCGTTGCTGCGGCGCTCTTGTGGTGGAACATCCGAGAACGTCGTACGGCACGTGCTTCCACGGCAGAGAGCGACAGGGCGCCCGGAACGGAACCAGCGAAGAAGAAGCTGCGCTGGGTGCCGGTGAGCCTTCTCGTGCTGGCCCTCCTCGTCTCGACGGGAACGACCGTGCAAGCCGTGCTGGTCGGTCACAGTGGTGCGACCGCCGTGTGGACCGAGGACATGGGAACGTCTACACCGTCTGGCGACTCGGAATGAGCCGGCATGTCGGAACCAGCTCGTCCGACGCGACCCCAGTCGCGTCACAACCGGTCGAACCGCATACGGGGAGCCTCTCCGGCCGCCTGAACTGGTTGCGCGCAGGTGTACTCGGCGCGAACGACGGGATCGTGTCCGTTGCGGCGATCGTCGTCGGTGTCGCCGGGGCGAGTTCGTCGACGCCGGCGATTCTTGCGGCGGGATCGGCCGCGCTCGTCGGTGGGGCCATCTCCATGGCCCTCGGCGAGTACGTGTCGGTCAGCAGCCAGAGCGACAGCCAGCGCGCGCTCATCGAGAAGGAGAAACAGGAGCTCAGGAACGATCCGGACGGAGAACTCGCTGAACTCGCGGGGCTCTACCAGGCACGCGGCCTCTCACAAAAAACAGCCCACCAAGTCGCCGTCGAACTCAGCGCGAAGGACGCGTTGAAGGCTCATCTTGCGATGGAACTCAACATCGATGAAGCCGATGTCGTGAGTCCCTGGCATGCTGCTGGAGCGTCAGCACTCGCCTTTCTCATCGGCGGTATCTTGCCGTTGTTGGCCATCCTGCTGATTCCCGATTCCCTTCGCGTCCAGATCACTTTCGTGGTCGTGCTCGTCGCACTCGCCGCGACGGGAGCACTCGGCGCCCGGTTAGGCGGCAGTCCCGCTATCGCCGCCACTCTGAGAGTCGTCATCGGCGGAGCGCTCGCGCTCATCGCCACTTTCGCCATCGGCACACTCCTCGGCACAACGGGCCTCGTTTAGGCCGCGTTGCCGCACCTCGCCGTATCGCCACAACCGCTGTGGCGATCCGCCTTCAGTCACCTCGATAACCAATATCAGGAAGATCCTCGGACGCCAATCGAGGTCACCTTGAGGAATCAAGGTCGCCGCTGTGATTCTGACCGGTAGTGAAGTCTTCGACCGCGATGATGTCGCCCCCTCCCCCATTCTGAGCAAGCAAGGAGCTTCCCGTGGCTACGCACGACCAGACCAACACATGCACTTTCCCCATGGCAGGGGCGCTGCCGGCCGGTGGCGATCACCTCGGCGGCACCTTCGGTCAGTCGCCGAGCCTTGACAGCTGGTACCCGCAGAGGCTGCGGGTCGAGCTCCTCCATCGGAACGGCATCGCCGCCGATCCGCTCGGCGCGGACTTCGACTATGCGGCGGCCTTCGCCACGATCGACCTCGAAGCTCTTAAGGCGGACATCAAGCGTCTGCTCACCACCTCGGTCGACTGGTGGCCGGCGGACTACGGCAACTACGGCCCGCAGATGATCCGGATGGCCTGGCATGCCGCCGGCACGTACCGCATCGCGGACGGCCGTGGCGGGGCGGGCACCGCGATGCAGCGGTTCGCACCGATCGGGAGCTGGTGGGACAACGGCAACACCGACAAGTCACGACGCCTCCTGCAGCCGATCAAGCACCAGTACGGGAACGCGCTGTCCTGGGCCGACCTGATGGTGCTGACCGGCAACTGCTCCCTCGAGCTGATGGGGCTGCCGACGTACGGCTTCGGTGGTGGACGACTCGATGCGTGGGAGCCTGACGATGGCACATGGTGGGGCCCGGAGGTCTGGAACCCGCACGCGGTCGCGAGCCCTGACGAGATGGTCAGCCGCGACGAACGCTGGCACGGTAAGAACGGCGACGAGGACTACGACCTGCAGAGCCCGCTGGCCGCTTCGCACCAGGCGCTCATCTACGTCAACCCCGAGGGGCCCTACGCAAGCGGCGACCCGATGGGCTCAGCGCGCGACATCCGCATCACGTTCACTCGGATGGCGATGAATGACGAGGAGACGGTCGCTTTGATCGCCGGTGGCCACGCTTTCGGCAAGAGTCACGGCCAGGTGCCCGCATCCGACATCGGGCCATCACCTGAGACAGCTCCGATCGAGTCGATGGGGCTCGGCTGGCACAACCCGGTCGGCACCGGCAATGCCGAACACACCTCCACGAACGGCATCGAAGGCAGCTGGACTCCGAACCCGACGCAGTGGGACAACGCCTACCTCGAGAACCTGTTCGCGTACGACTACGAGCAGACGAGGAGCCCGGCCGGTGCTCTGCAGTGGACACCGACCGACCCGGAGGCGCCGAGAACCCCGGACGCACACGTACCCGGCCGGATGAACCCGCTCATGATGATGACCTCGGACATCGCCCTCAAGGTCGACCCGGAGTACCGGGCAGTGTGCGAGCGCTTCCTGGCCGACTTCGACCTCTTCACACTCGCGTTCTCGAAGGCCTGGTACAAGCTCACGCACCGCGACATGGGGCCGAAGCACCGGTACCTCGGTTCCGAGGTCACCATCGCCGACGACCTGCTCTGGCAGGACCCGCTCCCGGACGCAGCAGGAGACGCACTCGACGAAGGTGACCTGGCAACGCTCAAGGAAGCGGTCCTCGAGACCGGGCTGTCCGTGTCGGACCTCGTGTACACGGCGTTCTCCGCAGCCTCGACCTACCGCGACAGCGACAAGCGCGGGGGCGCGAACGGCGCCCGGCTCGCCCTGTCACCGCAGAAGGACTGGGCGGTCAACCGACGCACCGTCCCGGTCATCGACGCGCTGCGAAACGTGCAGGCGGCATTCGCGGTGACGTCCGGCGGGCGGCAGGTCTCCCTCGCCGACCTGATCGTCCTCGCCGGCAGCGCCGCGGTGGAGCGCGCCGCGCAGGCGGCAGGAGCTGACGTCACCGTGCCGTTCACGCCAGGACGTGTCGACACCACCCAGGAGCTCACCGACATCGAGATGTTCGAGTGGCTGCGACCCGTCGCGGACGGCTTCCGGAACTTCGTGTCCGAGCGCTTCGATCAATTCGCTCCGGGCGTCGCGCCCGAGGCGGCGTTCCTCGACAAGGCGAACCTGTTCACGCTCACCGCACCCGAGTGGACCGTCCTCACCGCTGGGCTGCGGGTGCTCGGCGCCAACTGGGACGGGTCAGACCTAGGGGTGCTCACGGAGCGCGTCGGAATCCTGACAACGGACTTCTTCGTGCATCTGACCGACACCGACCTGGTGTGGACGACGGACGACGAGACCGCTACGACCTTCACCGGCCGAGACCAGGCGACCGGCGACACTCGCTGGCGGGCCTCTCGGAACGACCTGGTGTTCGGCTCGAACGCACAACTGCGGTCGATCGTCGACGCCTACGCGGGCAGCGACGGGCAAGACCGGTTCGTGCGCGACTTCATCCGCACCTGGTCGAAGGTCATGATGCTCGACCGCTACGACATCAAGGGCCACAAGCGGTACGGCGCGATGGCCGCCTGACCCGGAGCTCTCGTCCCAACGCGCGATGGTCTGGAGGACGGCGCGGTCCCGCAAGCGCATCCGCGCCCCCGCCATAACCGAGTGAGGCTTTCGAAGCCGCGCATCCGACGTTCCAGGCCTTCCACGGCACGTCTCCTGATGGGTTGGGGGCGAGGGCTACCAGGCGCAGGCGACGGTGCGGGCGATGACCCACCGGTCACCATCTACCGCCACCTCACCGAAAACCGCTGACGCCGACTCGCGACACGGGGCGGCGTCAGAACGCCGCAATGAAGCGCCAACATCCACAGGCGGCGAGTCGTAAGCTCGCGGGCCTGTCACGTATTCGGCCGTATAAATGACCGGGAGTTCGCGATGTTCGTCGGCTATATGCGCGTGTCGAAGTCCGATGGATCACAGACGACGGATCCGCAGCGTGATTCGCTGCTTCAGGCCGGTATCGATGAGGCGCAGCTATACGAAGATCGGGCGTCGGGGAAGAAGGACGATCGGCCCGGTCTCGCCGCCTGCCTCAAAGCGTTACGCGACGGCGATACATTGATCGTTTGGAAACTCGACCGACTCGGCCGCAACCTGCACCACCTGGTGAACACGGTACACGACCTCACCGCGCGCGGTGTCGGGCTGAAGGTCCTGACCGGGCAAGGCGCCGCGATCGATACTACGACCGCCGCCGGGAAGCTCGTATTCGGGATCTTTGCCGCTCTCGCGGAGTTCGAGCGTGAGTTGATCTCTGAGCGAACCGTCGCCGGTCTCGTGTCCGCCCGAGCGCGCGGGCGTACCGGAGGCCGACCATTCACGATGACACCGGCGAAGGTGCGCACCGCGATGGCCGCGATGGGGCAGCCGGAGACGAACATCGGTGAGCTGTGCAAGGAGCTGGGAATCTCGCGACAGACGCTGTACCGCCACGTGTCACCAAGCGGGGAAGTGCGAGCGGATGGCCTGCGTGTCATCGGCCGGAAGAACTCGGGGCCGCGGAGTTAGGAGCCCGCAAGAGCCAGTCCATCAGGTGCCCATGTCGGACCCGACCACGCCGGGAACGTCGGGGACGCTGGAGCAAGAAATTCACGCGGAGGAATTGGTCGCTGAAACTGACGCGAACCAGCACGCTCGCCCCGCTCATTTGTTAGGCGGAGCCGAATGCTTGATCAAGTCTCTCGCTCATACGGTCGTGATTGGGGCGGTCTCCGTGGAGTGTGTCTGGGGTTCGCGTCGTCGCCAGTCGTCGGGGATCGCAGCCTCCAGCGCGTCATCGACGGTGACCACACCGAGGAGGTGCCCTTGGTGGTCGATGACGGGGAGCACCATGAGATTGAAGTCGGCCATGCGGGTGGTGACATCGACGACGTCGTCTTCTGGTGATGCATGCACGGGGTCGCGGTCTGCGATCTCTGCGAGCGTAGCCTCCGGGTCGGCTTGGAGGACGTGGATGAGGTTTACGGCTCCCGAGAGAGCGCCGTCCGTGTCGGTGCAGTAGATGGTGAGGAGAGCCTCCGCCTGCTGGTCGCGCGCGGAACGGATCCGTTCGATCGCGTTGCGTACCAGCTCGGTGCCGGGCATGGCGAGGAAGTCCAGGCCCATGAGGCCGCCGGCTGTGGCTCCGTGATAGCCGAGCAGTCGCAGGACCGATGACCGCTGCGGCTCGGGCAGCAGATCGAGGACCCCCTGGCGCCGCTGCTGCGGGAGGTCGAGGATGGCGTCGGCGGCGTCGTCGGCGCGCATCCGGCTGAGAACGGAGGCGACGTCGTCGAGGCTGCGGCTTTTGAGCAGTTGGGATTGGCTGTCGTCGTCGAGTTCTTCGAACACGTCGGCTTCGAGTTCGGGATCGCTGTGCACCTGGGTGAGCAGGTCGTCCTGCTCCCTGCTCGAGGCCGATTCGATCAGGTCGGCGATCTGCGCGGGCTTCAATCGCCGCAGCTGCCCGAACGGGGAACGCACCACGGCGGATGGTTGGTGACCGATCAACGCTTCGAAGGAACGCCAGTCGCGGACCTGGTGCTGGCCGCGCGGTTTCGGGCCGAGCCAGCGGTGCTTGTGGACGTCGAGGCCGGTGACCACCCACCCTTCGGTGGTCTGGGTGAGGGTGATGTCATGTGCGCGAACCAGGGCGGCGCGGTCGATATCGATCAGCCGGTGCCCCAGCACGTCCGCGTTCAGCAGGACCTCGCCGTTGCGGCGTTCAAACGGCCGCAGGTCCAGTCGCGCCGTGGAGAGGGTGATGCGGTCGCGGGTGATTTCGGTCACTGCGGAGACGGGGACGAAGATGGATGCGGATCCGACTCGCACGACGAGCCCGGCCAGTGCCGGATAGTTGTCGGCATGCAGACGGACGATCAGGTCGGACAGTTTGCCGAGCGGTTCGTGTTTCGCGTCGATCACGGCGTGTTTGAGCAGTTCGGCCAGTGTGACGGTGTTCATGACAGAACTCCCTTGTACAGGTTCGAGTGTAGGGGTGGCGACTCTAGTGGCCTAGGGCGAGTTGGACGACCCGGACGACGACCAGGATCATCGCGACGAGCAGGTAAGTGCGCAGCACGGTCAGTCCGATGCGGCGACCGGCCGAGACCTCGGGACGGGCGAGCAGGGTGAGCGGAGGCATCCGCCAGTTCATGCGCTGGCTGCGGTCGACGGGTTCCTGCACCACCGCGGACCGTCCTCGCCGCGAGACGGCGAGAACGATGCCGGCGACGATGGTGATCGCGCTGCCGCCGCCGAGGATCCAGAGGATGGTCGATGAAGTGATGTCGGGAAAGAGCACGCTTGCGGTGAGCACGATCGACAACATGACCAGAATGGCGATGACGATCGAGGTGAACAGGTTGAGCCACCGGCCGTTGACCCAGGGTCCGAGAACCTGCTTGTCATTGCAGAGCAGCAGCAGGAACACGGTCGCCGACGGCAGGAGCACACCCGCGAGCGTTTGCACGCCGACGGTCAGGAGTCCGAGGGGGCTGCCAGGGATGAGGACGACCACCGCCGACACCAGCAGCAGTCCCGCGAACACCGCGTAGAACCCCTTCGCCTCGCTCGGCTTGCGGTGCAGGGAGTGTTTGAGCCCGAGGAAATCGCCGAGCGCATACGACGTGGAAAGCCCCACCGCCGCAGCGCCGATGATCGAGGCGTCGATCAGTGCGATCGCGAAGAGCACACCGGCGATCTGCCCGACGTACGTGCCGAGGCCTTTCGCAACGCCCAGCGCATCGGTGAAGTTGCCGAACTCCGGGCGACCGGCAAACGTCGCGGCGGTGAAGGAGATGATGAGGCCCGCGCCGACGATCACGACCACGATGCCGATCCACAGGTCGGCCTTCTCGTAGTTCATGAAGCGCGGGGTGATGCGCTTGTCGATCACATACGACTGCTGGAAGAACAGCTGCCAAGGCGCAACAGTGGTGCCGACGATGCCGATGATCAGCAGCATCACCGTCGACAGTTGGGCACCGGCGGGCATTCCGGGGATCACGAAGTCGCGGGCGATCTGCCCAAGCGGTGGGTGCACCATGAGGAAGATCGGGATGAGCACCACCGAACCAGCGATGAGCACCATGCAGGTGCGCTCGAACCGTTTGAACGATCCGGTGCTCGCGGCCGCGAGCACAACCAGGGCAGAGACGATCACGCCGGGGATCTGCGGGATGCCCAGGTAGCTCAGTCCCAGGCTGATCCCGATGAATTCCGTCACGATCGTCAATGCGTTCAGCAGGAACAGGTCGATGACGCTGAACGCGCCCCAGAACTTGCCGAACCGCTCCAGGATGAGCCGGGCGTGCCCGACACCGGTGACCGCGCCGAGACGCAGCACCATCTCCTGGTTGACGTAGAGCACGGGCACCAGAAGAAGCAGTGTCCACAGGAGGGTGGTGCCGTAGTTCTGGCCGGCTTGGGTGTAGGTGCCGAAGGCACCGGCATCGTTGTCGCCCGCCATCACGATCAGGCCGGGACCGACGATGGCCAGCAGTGTGCGGAGTTTCGCCGAGAGCTTCTGGCGGGGCGCGTCGTCGCCGAGACGGATAGTGCCCATCGCGCCTTCGATGTCGCCGATGTGCGCGCTATCGAGCACAGCCGAGGTCGCGCCCGTGTCGGCGTGGTTCACGTCGGTCATAGTGATGCCTCCTCCCGCGAGGGGATGGAAAAAGAGGGTGAGAACGCGGCGGCACGTCGAACAGCGGTCTACGCCGCCGCGGGTGCGAGAATTTTGGCGCTCTAAGCCGTCATCGTCGACAGCCGGAAGCGCGGACTATGGCTTTCGCTCACGGGTCTGCTCCTCTCGGTTCGCGACGCACACGGAGAAGCCACGGCCGGTCGGCGGTGGGTACCTCTCCTCGTAAGACCTTTGGCACTCCGCGGCGTGAACCCGTGAAACGGGAGCCAATCGGGACCATCCCTTACGCCGGGAGGGCCTGTCCTGACCCGGGGCGTCTCTCGACGTTCGGGGTCGCTGGCTTGTATCCGCGAAGGAGCCTCAGCTAACGATCAGCACCTTGCGATGATCACTATACGCTGCACAATAATCCCGTGCAATAATCTGCGTATGAATGCAGGTTTACCGGCTTGTGAATTCCTGGGCGTACACGCCGCGTCTTACGCGGACGTGCTCATCCGACGACACGAATCGTGAGCGCGTTCGGATACCTCCTGCTGCTTCCGTCCGACCTGGCCAGCTCCGAGATCGCTGCTGCGGCAGCGGCGCTGGCCGCTGACATCTCGGAGAGCCGGATACAACTCGACGTCGTCGCCCACGGTGACGATCCCAGGGACAGCACCCTGGCGAACCGGACCCTCGAGGAGCTCGGCAGACTTCCCCGCAAGATCATCGCCGACGCTCGACTGGACAACCCTGCCACCGTCCAGGAGTTCTACAACGATCACATCGCGCCGGCGCTGATACAGGGCCAGTCGGTGGTGCTGCTGGTGCGCGCTTCGGTCACCGGCGCGTTACGAAACCTCATCGACCCGAACCCCGCGGACACAACACTTGGCCGACCCGAACTGTTTCGCTTTGATCGAGAGCTGCAGCCAATCCGCTTTCGCCCCTGAGCCAGCCCCATCCTCCAACCGCCAACTGGGTGCATGCGAGAAGAGCCGGCAAACGACGCTCGGCACCGACCCAGGCAAGTCACGCAGCCCGGGGAGAAGGAGAACGCCCAGTCGTGACCCGGTGCCTACAGCCGTGCAATCGACCTTGAGCATTAGTGCAGGCGAGTGCGAGAACTGACAGACACGCCCGAAACTTCGGGGATTCCGGGTTGCTCAAAACCCTTGCCGAAACCCGGACTTGTTCAAAACGCTATGCGAGGGTTTTTGAGCAGCTTCGATAGAATGGAGAGGTCGAAGGGGCAGTGATGAGCGCTAAAAGCACCGGCACTATTTCCGACGCGGAGCGCGAGCTCCGTGCGCGTGTAGTGGCTGACGCCGCGCACAGTTCCGAGATGGAGGGTCTGGCATCTTCGGCCGAGTACCGCGCGGACGCTGCAGCGTTCGTAGCGGGGGAGTTCGACGCCGGCGAGCTGGGGCGCCGCACCCGCGCCCGCTATGGCCTTGTCTAACGTCGTCGACGAAAGGGGGAGGCGACGATGACGGTTGTCGGATACGCGCGAGTCTCGAAGCGAGAACAGAACTCGCAGGCGCAGGAGGCCGAGCTGAAAGCCGCCGGCGCCGAACGAGTCTTCATCGACCACGGCGACTCGAGCCGGGTCAAAGACCGCCCGCAATGGGTCGCCTGCATGGACTACCTCCGCTTCGGTGACGTGCTGCTGGTGCGCCGGCTGGATCGCCTCGGCGGCACCGAGCGGATTCTGATTGAGACGCTGCACGAGCTCGAGGACAAGGGCGTCGATATCAAGAGCCTCACCGAACCGGTGATCGACACCACAAGCCCGATGGGCCGAGCACTGTTCGGCATCGTCGCCGTGTTCGCGCAGCTGCGCGTCGACACCATCCGCGAGAACACGCGGCTCGGGTTGGAGTACGCACGCGCCCAGGGTCGTGTCGGCGGCCGCCCCACGGTGATGACGCCGGAGCGCGTAGAGGTGGCACGTCAGATGCGTGAGCAGACTCCGCCGGCGACGTGGGACACGATTGCCAAGACCCTCCGAGTCGGCTCGGCCACCGTCAGACGCGCCCTCGCCTCAAGCCCAGACAGAGGTCCAGGCTCTCTCAGGTAGCCGACCGGTGGACGCTGAGGATTACGAGTAGCCGCGACGCAGCAGCATTCCTGCGGCTTTGTCGAACTCCTCATCGGTCGGGATCTCGAAATCGAGCGCGTTTGCGTATCGGGTGATGATGTTGAAGACGGCCGCCACAGCCGCCGCGTCATCGAGCTCTTCGACGCTCAGACCTGCCGCGAATGCGGCTCGTGCGTCGTCGGCGGTGAGATTGTTCGGGGTGAGCGTCATCTTTTCGATGAACGTCAGCGCTGCCCGGAGCCTGGCCGAGATGGGAGCGGAACGGTAGTCCTCCAGCACGGCATCAGTGACGGCTCGATCCATACCGCGGACGGCGATGGCGGAGTGCGCGCCGACACAGAACGGGCACGAGTTCCAGCGGGCGACTGTCGCGGCCATCAGCTCCCGCTCGGACACACTCCAGGGGCTCGGTCCGCGCATCGTCTTCTGCGTCCACGCGCCCAGGGTGGGGCCTGCGAAGTCTTGGTGATAGAACGCGACACGAGCGGCATCGGGCAGCCGCATGCCGGAGACACGCGAGATCATCCCGATGAGCATCCGGTGCTGCAGGCTGTCCCCACGGTCGATCTCAGCGAGCCGCATCAGTTGCCTCGGTGATCGCCTGGTGCGCCGCGTCCCACCGATCCAAGCCAGCTCCGATCGCGGCCGTGAAGATCAGCTCGAATGCGGCCTTGTCAGAGCCGGCAGCCTCGCGGACGGCTCCCACCTGCGCGTCGGTGACACGGGAGGAGTCCTCGTTGATCTGGCGAACCAGAGCACCGTACGGTTCCCGAATCTCTGCGCCGCCTGCAGCAGAGGAAAGCACAGCCAGGCGCAGCTCTTGGGCTGTCAGCCCAGATGCCGCAACACGGGTGCGAAGCTGTTCAGCGTGCAATTCGTGGGATCCGAGATCTTCTCCGGACATGCACAGACTCTACGCGCGAACGTATCGAGCGGGACAGCTGCTGGCAGTCCGCCGCTGTAGTTGCACGCGAAGCCGGAGGAGGCGATAGCGGCGCTCACTCCGGGTATGGCGCGAAGGTCGACTACGTGTAGGAGTGGTCCTCATCGTGCTCGTGGTCATCGTCTAGAAGCATTCCCACCGAGGTCGCACACGCGTCGCCCTTCCATGCCTCGACGCCCTCGCGGATGGCGAACACGACGATCACGAGGCCAGCGATTGCGTCGGCCCACCACCAGCCGAACAGCGTGTTCAGCAGCAATCCGATGAGGACCGCGGCTGAGAGGTAGGTGCAGATCAGGGTCTGTTTGGAGTCTGCGACAGCGGTCGCCGAGCCGAGTTCCCGGCCTGCTCGCCGTTCGGCGAAGGACAGGAACGGCATCACGACCACGCTGACGGCTGTGAGGACGATCCCGACGGGTGAATGGTGAACCTCGACGCGCGCGAGCAGAGTCAGCAACGAGCTGACGGTGACGTAAGCGGCGAGGGCGAAGAACGCGATCGCGATGACCCGAAGGGTTGCCTTCTCCCAGCGCTCGGGGTCGCGCCTGGTGAACTGCCAAGCGACTGCCGCGGCGGAGAGGACCTCGATTGTTGAGTCCAGGCCGAAGCCGACGAGTGCCGCAGAAGATGCTGCGCTGCCGGCGACGATCGCGATGACTGCCTCGATCAGGTTGTAGCCGATCGTCGCAGCGACGATCCACCGTATCCGGCGCTCGAGCAGCCCCCTGCGCGGGTTCGGCTGCGTATGCGTGTCGGTCACGAGCAGGTGCAAACCTCTCCAGCGCAGCAACCGGGCTCAACGTAGAGCACCACCCGCAGCAGCTCTTCCATCGCCGGCGCCAGATGCGGATCGGCCAACCGATACCAAGTCCGCCGCCCGTCAGGGACCGCATCCACCAAGCCACACCCGCGCAAACAGGCCAGCTGGTTCGACATCACCTGACGAGACACCCCGAGCGCGTCAGCCAGATCCGACGGATACGCCGGCGCCTCCCGCAACGCCAACAGGATGCCGACCCGGGTCGGGTCCGAAAGGGCGTGCCCGAACCGGGCCAACGCCCCGGTGTGGGTTGCGGTCGCAGTTGCCATGCAACAACAGTACAGAGAACGCTGAATTAACGAAACCGTGTATCAATGCCCCACCGCAACCTGGACGCGGTTTGCGGATCGGAAGCGAATGATCTTTAATCTGCGTATGGATGCAGATAAGGCGATATGTGGACGCCTCCCCGACAGTCAGTACGTCGAACTCGCGGTCGAGGTGTTCGCCATGCTGGCCGACGCGACCCGTGTACGGATCGTGCTCGCGCTCAAGGATGCGGGGGAGCTGTCGGTGAACCACCTGGCGGACATCCTGGACAAGCAGCCGGCTGCGGTCTCCCAGCACCTCGCGAAGCTTCGGCTCGCTCGGATCGTCTCGACGCGCCAGGACGGCCAGCGGGTGTTCTACCGGCTCGAGAATGAGCACGCGAGCCGTCTCGTGACAGATGCAGTCTTTCAGGCGGAGCACTCGCTCGGTGGGACACCGCGGCACCATCACACCGAGGCCAATCTCGGCGCGGAGGCGAGCGCGTGAGCGGAACGCACACCCACGAGCACGACGACCACGGGCACACGCACGACCACGGGCACACGCACGACCACGGGCACGATCACGGGGACGGGCACGGGGACGGGCACGGTCATAGCCATGAGCACGGTCATCAGCATCCGACCGGCTTCAAGGGATTCTTGTACGGGCTGTTCGTCCCGCACTCGCACGACGCCGCCGACTCCATCGACGACGCTCTTGAGGCGAGTACCGAGGGTGTTCGTGCGCTGAAGATCAGCCTGTTCATATTGCTGGGCACGACGCTCTTGCAGGCGATCATCGTCGGGTTCAGCGGGTCGGTCGCCTTGTTGGCGGACACCATTCACAACTTCTCGGACGCGCTGACCGCGGTGCCGCTGTGGGTGGCGTTCGTGCTGGGCCGCCGAGTTGCGTCTCGCCGCTACACCTACGGTTACGGGCGAGCGGAGGATCTCGCTGGCCTGTTCATCATCGCCGTCGTCGCGCTCTCGGCGATAGTTGCCGCGTGGCAGTCGATTGACCGGCTCTTCCATCCGCATCCGCTTGAGAATCTCGGCTGGGTGATCGTTGCCGGCGTCATTGGCTTCGTCGGGAACGAGGCGGTTGCGATCTACCGCATTCGGGTCGGTCAGCGCATCGGCTCGGCCGCCCTTGTCGCCGACGGAGTCCATGCGCGCATCGACGGGTTCACGTCCCTCGCCGTGGTGATCGGTGCGCTGGGGGTGATGCTCGGTTTTCCGCTGGCGGACCCGATCGTGGGTCTGCTGATCTCTGCTGCGATCATCGTTCTGCTCTGGGGCACCGTCCGCAGCATCGGCCGACGCCTGCTCGACGGGATCGAACCCGAGCTCGTCGACCAGCTCGAGCACGCGCTCGAGGAGACTCCCGGTGTCACCGCTGTTCCGCACGTGCAGTTGCGCTGGGTCGGCCACCGTCTGCACGGCGGCGCGCAACTGGTTGTCGACACGGAGAGTCTGCACGACGCGCAGCTGATTCTGGAGGCGGCGCGTTCCCACGCGCGCAGCCACCTCCGCAATCTCGATGAGCTCCAGCTCGAGCTCGTACCGGAGGCAGCGCCTGCGTCGTCGTGACGACACTTCGGCTTCTCCACGATTCCGACGCTTTGGTCCTACCTCACAAACCGCTCCCGCCACTTCTCCACGTCGGGTCCGAGGTACCGGATTGTTCGTTTGCTGACTGCAACGAACGCTGGACCCTGCCCGCTCTCACGCATTCGGCGCAGCTCCTCGAGCGTCAAACCGGTCTGGGCTGCGGCCTCGTCGGGGGTGTAGGAGCGCAGTTGTGCGGGCACGGTGACGCGGTGCCGGCGGAGGTATGCGGCGCTCATCACTGGCAGCTTTCGCAGTAGAGCTCGTCCGTCGGATCGACGGGCACCTCGTACACCTCGAGCGCCTGCTGGGATGCGAGCCGCGCGATCAGATCGGGCCGGTACCCGTCCCAGCTGCTCCCGTCGACGACCGTGACCGGTGCTGTCGCGTATGAGGTTTCCACTGCCCGCAGGGGGTAGTCGTCCGCGCTGACTGACACCAGCTCGTATGCGATGCCGGCGCTGTCCATTGCTGCTTTGGTGCGTTCGCTTGTTGCGGATCCGGACTCCACGTACAAGGTGACGTTCGTGCTCATGACGCGCTCCCTCTCTCATCTCAACCCATTTGCCTTTCGGCGCTCTTGCCGAAACAGCGCCGGGGGTGAATGAGCAAGAGACCGTGGAATACCGGAGGGAGCGCAGCGAGTGAGGATATGCCGCGAAAGCTCTTGCTCAGAGAGGAACGGTGCGTACCATCACCTAGCCGAAAGGCAACGGAGTTGCCCAGCGAACAGGCCCCACCGAGCGACGCTCGGCGGGGCCTGTTCTACAAGTTGAGGAGCCGTAGGCTCACCCTTTAATGGTCTGGGTGGGCGGTGCAGCTGCAGCACGGCGCTTGCGAGCGCGGGGTGCGGACTGGCCGGGCGCACGGGCGCCAATCTCGCGCAGGTTCTTCTCTGTCCAACCGGCGGCAAGTGCAGCACTCCAGGCTTTGTCGTGCGCGGCGGCGGCATCCTTGACGGCCTGCTCCGCGGCGTCGAAGGCGTTGGTGGCAGACACCAGTTCTTCCACGGAGCGCACGCGTGCGTTCTGCTCGGCCTCGATGATGGCCCGCGCCTTCCGGGCGGCTTCCTGTGGGTCCAGTTGTACGTCGCTCATGGCACCAGATTAACAGGACCGCAAGCGCTCCACTAGGCGTAACGTTGCACCCGCCAGGTGCTGCCTCACCGATGCTCACGCGCCATTCGGGCGGAGCCCCAGACGGAGCAAGCTATACAGTTACCCGGGGTAACTGGCTTGCGGTGCTGGACTGTCGCGTCCGGCACCGGCATACTGGTCGTATGGTCCCCGCCAGGAGGCGGGTTCGCTGCGCTGGGCCAGAAGGACGGGGGAGGGGCGATGTCGGAGCAGAACGAGAACCGGCTCTTCGGCCGTTCTCGACGCGCCAACGCCCGCGGTGAAGCGAAGCGCACCAAGCGTTACGAGGTGTCGGTTACTCCCGAGGAGGACACACAGTTGCGCGCCCGTGCCGCGGTTCGTGGTGTGACCGTTCCGCGTCTGTTGTTCGAGTCCGCGATGAGTAGTCATGTGCAGACCGACACGGATCGTAAGGCGGCGATCGTGGAGATTTTCGCGGTGCGCCGGTTGCTTGCGAGCCTGGCGAACAATGCCAATCAGCTGGCGAAGTACGCGAACAGTGAGGGCACGTTCCCGGACGAGGCCGAGGCGATTGTGACCGAGTATCGGGCGATCGTCCCGCGCCTGTCCGCCGCGATTGAAACGCTGGCCGACTCATGATGCCGAACATCACCCGGGGGAGCCGGATGGGTGGGCTCATGGTCTACCTCGCCGGTCCGGGCCGGTCGAACGAACACGAGGAGCAGCACCTGGTCGCGGGCAACTCCGCCATCGTGACGATGCACGGTTACGGAGTGCTCGATCGTGAGACGGCGTTGGCGATCGCGAAGGACCTCGACGAGCCGCGCGTCGCGCTCGGCGTCGAGGTGACCCGCGCCCAGAGCATCACCGACCCGGAAACGGGTCAGGTTCACTCGACCGCGACCCCGGCGGATGTGTGGCACTGTTCACTGTCTTTGCGCGCGGACGAGGGTCAGCTGTCTGATGAGAAGTGGGGCGCGATCGCGCAAGACTTCGTGGACCGGATGGGATTCACTGAGGCCAGCGGCAAGGCCGAGTGCCGGTGGGTCGCTGTCCGTCACGGACTTTCCACGAATGGCAACGACCACATCCACATCGCGGTCTCACTGGTGCGCGAGGACGGCACGAAGGCGAGCACGCACAACGACTTCAAGAAGGCGCAGGACACGTGCCGCGACCTCGAGCGCGAGTACGGGCTGCAGCAGCTCAGCAGCCGCGAGCACGGTCTGGGGGAGCGGGGCATAAAGCCCGCCGAACAGGAACGCGCCCGCCGCACCGGCGCGGTCGAAGTCGACGCGCACCGGCTCGAGCGGGCCGTCCGTGCGGCGGCGGCCGCGTCGGTCGACGAGGGCGAATTTGTGCGTCGCGTGCGCCGGGCCGGCGTCCTCATCCGTCCCCGATTCGCGGCCGGTCGTGACGACGTGGTGGCCGGCTACTCGGTTGCGCTGCGCACCGAGCACGGCACACCCCCGATCTGGTACGGCGGCGGTCGGCTCGCCCGCGACCTGACTCTCCCGCGGCTGCGCGAGGGATGGCCCGACAACCCCCAGGCGGCGCAGGGTGCGGTCGACGAGTGGAAGGCCACGAGCCGCAACCCGTGGCAGTACCGGCCGGTCACACCGGGCCGTGAAGAGCACGAACCGGCACCGGAGCTGTGGCAGAAATACTCCGACGACATGCGGCGGATGCGCGATGAGCTGCGCAGCGTGCCACCGGGCGATCGGGCGGCGTGGGCACACGTCGCGCGCGACACCGCCGGAGCGTTCGCCGCATGGTCGCAGCGCGTCGAGACGACGCCAGGGCCGCTTGCTGCAACCTCGCGTGAGCTTGCCCGATCCGCGCAGATCAAAGCGCACACGTCGAAGCCGAAGAAGGTCAACATGGGCAGCGCCGGCGGCGCCGCCATGCTCCTAATGCAGGCCGCGAGCCAGGGCCAAGGGACGATGGCCGAGGCGATCCTGATGCGCCAGCTCGCACGGCTCACCGTGGCGATCATCGACATGCACAAGGCCATCGGGGACGAGGTTCGCGCGGCGGAGATCTCCCGCACTCTGAACTCGCAGATGGCCACGGTGGCCTCGCGGCTCCCGGAGGTCCCACGGAAGGGTCAGAGCACCCCGGCCGCCGACGTCGACGAGCGCACCGCCGAAGCTGTGCGGATCGCGCAGACCGGACTTAGCGCTCCGCGGCCCGGGTCGCCAGTGCCGACGAAGATCGAACCCGCCAAACCCTACAAGCCCGCGACCGGACCCGAGCAAGACCGCGGCATCGGACGATAACGGAAGGTGGCAATCATGGCAGAAGAGAACGACGGCATCGCGGACGCACTGGACGGTCAGCTGCGCATCGCACTCACTGTGGCGGCACAGCTGGGCGCACGGTTCGCGCGTATCCGCGAAGAGCTCGCCCGCACCCGCCAAGCGCAGACCGAACAGCAGAACCGCGAGCTGCAAGCACGATTCGACGCCGAACGAGCGGCAGCACGCGCCGAACTCGCACCGGTCTATGAGCGCAACTGGTGGGACTCCGCCAACCTCGAGCAGATCGCCAACGTGCACGAGACCGCCACCGCCTGGCACGGCATCGACCCCGAGGCCGACCGAGCCGGCGAACGCATCGCACAGGAGGTCCGAGACCGCTACGGCCTGGACGTCCAGGACCTCGACGCCGACCCGTCCGCGGTGCGTGAGGCGCTGGCCCGGGCAGAGCGCGCACGCTCAGAAGCAGCCGCCTCGCGCGGTGAAAGTGCCGTCGACATAGCGGAAACCGGCGCGTTCCTCACCGCGGCCGAGACGCTCGATCGAATGGCCGAGGAACGCCAGCAACAGGCGGACGAACGCGACGAGCGAGTTGCGGCGGAGAACGACAGGGACGTGACCGACGAACTGCGCGGCGATGCGAACGCGAACCGCGTGGACGCAGCTGAGGCTTTCGATAGCGCTGAGCGGCGAGACCGGTTCGCATCGTCGCTTGAAGGCAAGGCCGACCGCGAGGTCATCGACGCGCGCATGACTGCTGCCGCGGGCCAGGCACGCCATCCCAGGGAGGCAGTGACCACCGCGATGACACGAGCGCCCAAGGCGCGCAAGGCGTCGACCGGACAGGCGCCACAGCGTGAACGGAACCTCAGTAGGTAATGGCGCAAGAGTCGCACATGGTGCTCGCCCGCCGTGATTCCGCAGGGAAGACCGACATTCGGCAAGTGGTTGTGAAATTCACCGAAATCACAACTCAGATGTCGCGGTGTCGGGGATCGGTCTAGACCCGTCTCGGCGATCGTTGGCCTCGAGTCCGTGGAGCCACTGCGGGCCTAACTATGAGAGTCCTATGTGGGCTCTCTAATGGGTATTGCTACGTATCCTATAGACGGTTCCAGACACTCCATCGGCGGAGCGGATGTGGTTGGCGAATGGTCCTGGGGGAGAGCATCATTGCCACATGACGACGACAGCCCCCAGCCAGCAAGTGGCAGAGAAGCGCAGGCCAACGGTGCCTCCGGTTGCCTCCCGCGACCTTCTGCTGCCGGACATGCTGGCGAGGACGGGCCGGCACGGAGTGCCCATCCGCCGTCGGTTCCTTCAGACCGACGGAGCCGGCGCAGATGGTTCGCGCGCAGCGACTCTTGCCAAGATGCTTCGCGGTAGGGACGGCTCGACGTTAGACGCCTACCTCCTGATCCACGCGATGGCATCAGCCAGTGAGCCTTATCGAGCGGCCTACTTCTCGAGCTCCTGGGTGCGGCTGATGCGCTTCGACCAAGACGCTGCGCCAGCCGCAGCGAGCTCACGATGGTCCAAGACTGCAACGCGACTCGAGAAACTCAAACTCATCGAACGCAAACGAGTAGGCAACGTGCAGGAGTACCACCTACTCGACGAAGCAGGCAACGGCGACCCCTACAAGAGACCGACAAAGCTCGCCGACGGCAGGTGGTTCTCCCTTCCCTACGAATACTGGCTGGACGGGTGGGACGCGAAGCTGTCAACGGCAGAAAAGGTGATGCTGCTTATTGCGCTCGATCAACCGGACGGGTTCCAGATCCCTTACGACAGATTCTCGAAGTGGTATGGAGTGTCTGAATCGACCGCAAAGCGAGGGCTGACTGGATTGGCCCGGCGCGGGATCATCGACGTGCACACTGACTGGCACATCAACGGACGGAGTGAGTTCGGCTGGGTCGAAGTACGCAGCTACACCACGGTCGGTATCTGGTCAAAGTCGGAGCGCGACGCCCTGATGAAAACAAAGCCTAAGAGGCACACGCCGATCGTCTTCGTTCCGGTGAACGCCGAGGAAGGAGGTATCCCCTAGCGACGACACGCCAGCTCCTGCTCGGGACTCTCAGTGTCGGCGGTGCCAAGTAAAATAGTGAGGATTAGACAGAAATACCCTGCCAGCGTTAGCTGGCAGGGCCACCCGGCTCCGTAGAGTCAGAATTCTTTGGCGAGAATCAACTGACTTTATCGCTCTCCGACTGGGAATTTCAACTGCGGAATTCCTCGGAGACGAACGCGGAGCCTCCCATCAGCACGTCAAAAGACGGCAGAAAGGGGAGACACTCGTGACTCTCTTGGAAACACCCACCCAAAAAGACGACCTCGAATCCGTACTCGATCAGGCGCGACGCCGTATCGAGGTCAGAGACGAAGAACTGCTCGAAGCGCGCAAGCGTAGAGACGCTGTAGCGGCATCCCTCCGAGCCGAATTCGCCGGCTCTCGCACCTACGTCAACGGAAGTATCGCGCACGGTGATGCCCTCACACCGCTGACCGACGTAGACCTGGGCGTGGTCGTCCCTGACCCCGATCACATTTACGGTCCCTACAAGACCGGCCCTTCCGTCCTCCAGGAACGCGCCGCCGCGGCGACTCGTCGCGACCTCAAGGAGGCCTATGGAGACATCGCCGTCGAACTGAAGGGCCGCAAGCGCTCGATCCTGGTGAGGTTCAGGGATCCCGTCACCCCAGGCCAGCCCGACTTCACCGCGGACGTCATCGTAGCCATCGACAACCCCGCAGGGGCGGGCCTCTTCATCCCCCGCTTCAACGGCTGGGATCGCTCGGACCCAGAAACGCACACTCGGCTTGTACGGGCAGCAGTGAAAGGAACCAACACCAGCTACGCGCGAGTCGTTCGCCTCGTGAAGCACTGGAACCGCACCCACGATAAGCCGCTCTGCTCCTGGAACATCAAGGCGCTCGCCCTGGGCTGCATCACTAGCCCAGTTGAACTCATCGAGGGCTTGCGAATTTGGTTCGAGTACGCGGCCGACGAGCTCAACCTGGGCGAAACCGAAGACCCGGCAGGCGTAGCGCCCCATCCGATCAAGATCAGCGAGAAGTGGAACCGTACCGAGGTGGTCCGGGAGCTTCGTCGCGCGCTTCAGATCCTCAAGTTCGCGATCCAACTGGAGAGTGACGGATACGAATTGCTCGCACAAGACGAGCTCGCCAAACTCTTCAAAGACGAATCGATGCTCCCGCACCCGCCGCAGGCAGCCGTTCGCCTCGAGCAGGCACGTCGGACAATGGCGGAGCGTCATGGCCAGTCGAAGCAGTTCGGCGCGCCGGCTCTCATTACCAGCACCGCCTCGCCGCGTGACCGGGTGAACGCACAGTCGTGGTCGGCATGAATAAGGGTCGCTGGTATGGCAACGATCCGGCCTGGCGCTATCCGATGGAACGAGACGCAAAGCGTCACTACGGCAGGCTTATCAGAGCAGTCGATGGTCCTGGCTGGCTCGCCTACAAGCATCAAGGGGTCGAGGTGCGGGGCCGTATAGAAGCAGTTCCTGTGGAGATCCGGTTCTATGCGTCGCCGCCCTATGCCACTTACGGACTCACGCCGGACGAGTATCCACGAGTGTTCGCAGACCGCGGTGCTGCGTCCAAGCATCGGATGCCAGGCGACGGGGCGCTCTGCCTCTACTACGCCGCTGACCCCGAGGAGCGGCGTTGGACGCCGTCCCGGGGACTCCTCGCGTTATTCGATCTCATCTCGGACCACCTCTTTTTCGAGGATTACTGGCGCGAGACGACCGAATGGCTGGGTCCAGAGGCTCCTCACGGGTTTGCAGCATGATGACACCGACGCCGATCCCAGCGCCCACCGGAGCAGCGTTCGTCGCAATAACCGGCGATGGGATCGCCACCATCATCGCGGCGATTCTTGCCGCGATGATGGTGGTGATCGGCTATCGCGTTCAACAATCACAAACTCGGAAGGCAAGCCAAGCCGCCGTCTACGCCGAAGCCATCCGAGCCATTCACGACTACCTCGAGGCGCCCTATCGTGTGCGGAGGCGGGACGGGCGCGCCGCCAGTCGACTCGACGTTACCAATCACGTCAGCGATGTCCAGTCCCGCATTGCCTACTACAGGACCCTCCTTCAACTACATGCGCCCGAAGCTGTTTCTGTTCAGTACGACCAGTTGATTGCAGCTGCTCGCTCCGAAGCCGGCCCTCAAATGAGCGGCGCATGGGCAGGCAGGCCCACACGGGCCGATAAGTCCGTCCCGCTCGGGACCCCGCTACCGCATCCAAAAAGTGACGAGATGATCGAACAGCTGATCCTCGCGATGAAAGGGTAAAGCGCAAATAGCAGACCACACTGGTCTCGCGCGATGGGCAGCATCGGCCGATCGGTGACCAGGGTCCTCCCCGGCCGCAGCTACCCGGTCAGACCCAACCGGTGCGCTACGACGCGCATCGCAGGATCGTTCGACGGAATGTCGTCGGCAGCCGTGATCTCAATGCCGGAGGGACTGGCCTCGTTGTAGGGAAGCCAGACAGCGCGGCACCAGGCTCGACCATGCTTGCTGCCGAAGTGCACGCCGCGCGGGTTCGATCCGTCATCCAGCTCGGCGTCGCGCATCATCTCCGCGAGCATGGTCGTCACCAAGCGGTTATCGCTCATCAAGACCGAGCGATTGAGCGACGGGATACCCTGATTCGCGAGAAACCTGGCCACCCCGCCATCCGCCGGCCCCTGCAGCGCAGCGATCGAATCAGGATGCTGCACGTCGACCAACCAGCCGCCGCTAATAAGACGCCCCTGGTACATCCGGCGCCGCTCGTACCAGGTGGAGGGCAGTGCACCAACGCCCCGAAAGTCGGCCTCGTCCCACTCCTCAGCGATCGCCTTCACCGTCTCATCGAGCGTCATCTCAAGAGCTGCCGCAATGGGAGCTAGTGGGTCTTTGCTCCCGTTAGCCCGTCTGAGATATGCGAGCACCTCCGCGTATGCACACTCGGCCGTCTCCGCCAGGTAGTACGTGTAGCCAAGCGTGTCGAAGCGGCCCCACTCCTGGCGATGGACGTCCGGAGAGCGCCAAGGCGCCGACGGCTGAGCGTAGGCCCGCTTCGCGACATGGAACCCCACGGCGTCGTCCACCGGTATCAACCGCAATCCCGTCTTTGTGCAGGTGCGCGCTCCAGCCGGGCTCACTCGTCGACGTCGCCGTCGATGAACGCCTGCGCCGCTCGACGCACCTCGGCGTGCCGGTCCTCCCGGATTGCCATCACCGGGGTTCCCTCGCCGAGCAGCGGATTGCCGCCGATGAACCAGCGGCGTGCCACATCGCGGCCCTCCTCGGCCTCCAAGGCCGTCCAGATCTGATGGGCAAACTGCACACGGTTCCATGCAGCGTCCCGCGGTTCGGGGCCGTCTGGTCGCGCCCAGTCGTGCGGCTGCTTGCGGTTCTTCACACCGGCCAACGCTGCGACTAACGTCGAGCCGAGCACCTCGTTGAGCTGACGAACGATCTCGTGCGGGTTGCTCTTGTTAGTGCTCCGGTGCAGGGTTACCGGTGTGTGGGTGGTCATGGCACGAGTTTACGCGCCTTCGACGGCAGAACGTCAAAAAAGTAACTGAAAAGTAACCTAAACAAATCGCTGATAACCGTCGTTATGACAGTTTGTAATTGGCATATTCGCAAATCCTGCGGATACACCCCTCCCCTGATATCCATACCGACCAGCTTTGTACCCTCCTACTACCGGTCCTGGCGTGGCCCGCGGAAGCATGAGGCTTCTTTACCTCAAGGGGTGACTACATCGGATCGTTGATGTGGAGGTGGTTGCAGGTGTCGTAGAAGTCTTGGAAGTTCTGCAGGGCGGGCTCGTTGCCTGCGTTATGTCGGCAGTTGCTCTGACCTAGGCCCGAACCGTACGGCATCCTCGGGTCGAGGACTCTGATCAGAGCCAATGAGTTGCCGTCGGCGCCGGTCGAAGAACGGCCGCCCAGGCTGTAGAAGTCCACCGCATGGCCGCCACCTCCCGCGTAGTGCTGCGAATAGATCCCGGCGCCTTCAATCTGGCCGGTACAGCGACGGTTGATGTCGCTGACGCCGACGCTCGAGAAGGTATGCAGAGCGATCACCATCACTTGGAGAACCTGGGTGTCGATCCCACAGTTCGGTACAGAGCGGCCCTCCGCGATCCACTGGATTTCCATGATGTGGTCCGGATACGAACCGGATAGCTGGCCGGCAGAAACGTATCCCATCAGCTCTTGGGCAAGCGCGCGCGCATCGGTGGATACTGGCGCGCTCGGGCCCGCAGCGCGAGCCGCTGCTGCAGCAGCCGCAGCCGCCGCTGCTGCAGCTGCGGCTCGTGCGGCAACTCCGGCTTGATACTGCTGTTCTGTCATCGCTGTCGCGCTCGTGAGCGACACCAGTTGAGCCTGGAGCTCATTTTCGTGAGCAGTCTGCGCCGACAGGGCGGCGATCATCTCTCTTTGCGCCTGCACGGCCTTTGCGAGCGCTGCCTTCGACGCGGCAGCAAGGGCAGCAAGAGCATTCTTTGCCGAGACAGCCTGGTCACTGGCCGCCTTGGCGTTGTTGCTGTCCTGCGCCGCTCGCGAGTACAGACCATTGATCGTTGAAGTGAGCTTTCCCAGGCTGGCCAGTCGATACAACAGTCCGCTTGCGTCGGCCGACTTGCTGATCAGCAAGGTCCCGGTCAGGTTCTGGTCTCCCGTGCGGACCAACTTGGTCATCACCGCTGCGGCCTGCTGATGAGACGACTCAGATTTCTTCTTTAGTCGTGTTGCCTCAGCGGCTAGTGAGTCCGACTTGATCTGGCCGGCGGTCAGAGCGAACTGGGCCGCCTCGTTTTCCTTCTCCCGGGCGGCGGCGGCATCCTCGGCCGCTTTCGTCTGTATCTTGAGCCCTGCAATCAGCGCGGTAATCGCGTTGACCTGGGCCTGCTTGGCGGCCTCGCTCGATCGAGCGGCCTGCACATCGCCCCACGAAGGATAGCTATCCGCGAACGCCTTCGGGACTGCGACCACATTCCAGGCGGCGAGAACTGCCACGACGATGAGGATCGTCCCCAGACGCGACCGGGCGACCCGGCGGCGAGGCGCTAAGCGGAGAGGTCGTCGCATTTGGCTTTCGAACAGTAGGGAATCTGATTGTGGCCAGCGAATATGCCCGGTCACCGAGCTTCCGACGCTATCCCGCGGCGACTGGTCGCCTTCCCGCAACACGCCGTCGGTGGGTCCACCGTTGAGGATTGGCCCGATGCCCGGGATCGTCCGTCTCCGTGTGAGGTGTGGCCAGGCCGAGCCAGCTCGAGTGGGCTTCTCGTTGACGGGGTGAGCTCAAGGCTTACATCTCTGAGCGTGCTCGCCGCGCCGCCGAGTGAGACCATGAATCGATATCTATCTGGAGGAGATCCAATGGCACTCAGATTGACCTGCAAAGCGTGTGGTGAGGTCATCTCCGGCGGGTCCGATGACGAGTTCGTTGAGAACGCTCGTGAGCATGCCCGCAGTCACGGGCACGTCGGGCCGGCGCTCACTCGTGAGCATATTCTGGCCCGGTTCGAGCACAGCCATTCATCCGACGGGCACCAAGACCACACAGCCTCATAGCGGGTCTTCAGAGGCTGCCGATGAGGTCGGAGCATGCCTGCTCGCAGCGCCGACAGACTTCTGCGCAAATGCGGCAGTGCTCGTGCATGTCGGCGTGCTTCTCGCACTCGGCCGCGCACGCGCCACATACGGTACGGCAGGCTTCCAGCGCCGCTCGGGTGACGTTGGCGTCATAGCCGGTGTGACGTGAAAGCACTGACTCGGTGGAGGCACAGATGTCGGCGCAGTCGAGGTCCGTGCGGATGCATTTGATGAGCTCGGCGACCATTGCTTCGCTGAGGCAAGCGTCGGCGCAGCTGGTGCATGCTTGCCTGCATTCGCCGCACGCTTGGATGCAGGCTACGAGTTTCTGCTGGTCGATAGCGCCGAGGTCGGCTGGGTAGCTCTCGAGCATTTGCTGGACGGTGGACATTGGGCTCTCCTCACGGATCGGCAGTCCCCTTGCCAAAGCGACGGTACGCCGATCGCAACCGGAGCCAAAGAAAAAATGCGAGAAGACCCGAGCTGGGGGCTCGGGTCTTCCGCATTTCCAGGGGCTCTTTGCCCGCCGGAACTACTGGCCGGCAGTGGCGACGACAGCGCTGGTTCTTCTTTGCGGCACGCGGGTGGTGGTGTGTCCTTTGAAGCTGCGCAGTCGGAGGCTGTTGCTGACCACGAAGACGCTGGATAGCGCCATCGCTGCGCCTGCTAGCAGCGGATTCAGGAGGCCCAGCATGGCCACTGGGATGGCTGCGACGTTGTACGCGAACGCCCAGAAGAGGTTTCCCTTGATGGTTCCGAGGGTGCGCCGGGCGAGCCGGATCGCATCGCCGACGGCGAGGAGGTCACCGCTCATCACGGTGATGTCGCTGGCGGCGATGGCTGCGTCTGTCCCGGCGCCCATGGCGATACCGAGGTCGGCGGCGGCGAGGGCGGCCGCATCGTTGACCCCATCGCCGACCATTGCCACCACGTGACCGTCACTTTGGAGCTGACGGATCGCGTCGAGCTTGCCCTGTGGGGTGACGCCAGCGCGGACGTCGCGGATGCCGACGCGTTCGGCGATCGCCTTCGCGGCACCCTCGTTGTCGCCGGTCAACAGCACCGGGGTCAGTCCAAGTCGCCGGAACTCCGTGATCGCGGCCGCACTGGACTCCTTGATGGTGTCGCTGACTACAAGTGCACCACGTACCGCACCGTCCCAGCCGATCACGACAGCGGTCATCGCTTGGCTCTCCGCAAGCTGGATGTCCTTGGCGATGTCTGCCGGCAGATCGAGCGCCCACGCGTCGGTTAGCCAGGAGGCGCGTCCGATGACGACGTGGCGGCCGTCGATGACGGCCTGGATGCCGAGGCCCTGCTCGGAACGGAACGACTCCGCTGGGGCAAGCGGGATCCCGCGGTCGCGCGCGCCGTCGACGATGGCCCGGGCCACAGGGTGCTCCGACCCGTGTTCAGCGGCGGCCGCTACGGCAAGGACGATGCCTTCTTCCTCGGCCGCGGCGGTGTGCACGGCGGTGAGACTCATCCGGCCGGTGGTGACCGTGCCGGTCTTGTCCAGCACGATCGTGTCGGTGCGGCGGGTTTGTTCCAGGACCTGCGGGCCACGGATCAGCAGGCCCAGCTGCGCTCCACGACCGGTACCGACCAGTAACGCAGTCGGGGTCGCCAGGCCGAGCGCACACGGGCAGGCGATGATCAGCGTGGCGACGGCTGCGGTGAACGCCGGCTCGATACCGGCACCAAGCGCCAGCCAGAGTACGAAGGCCGCCAACGCCAGACCGATCACAACGGGCACGAAGATGGCCGATACCCGATCGGCCAGGCGCTGCGCTTCGGCCTTGCCGGTCTGGGCCTCTTCCACGAGCCGCCCCAGACGGGCCAACTCCGTGTCGGCGCCGACCGCGGTGACCTCGACCACCAGGCGTCCGCCGACGTTTACCGTGGCACCGGCGACGTGATCGGTGGGGCCGACCTCGACGGGAACGGATTCGCCGGTGAGCATGCTCATATCGATCGCGGATGAACCCTCAACCACCTGGCCATCGGTCGCGACCTTCTCCCCTGGCCGCACGACGAAACGATCACCGAGGACAAGAGAGGTCACCGGCACCCGCGTCTCGACACCGTCGGTGAGGAGGACAGCGTCTTTCGCACCGAGTTCCAGCAGCGCCCGCAGCGCCGCACCGGACTCGCGCTTGGCCCGGGCTTCGAAGTAGCGGCCGGCGAGGATAAACACGGTGACCGCAGATGCGACCTCCAGATAGATCTCATCCGCACCGGCGCCTGGAGTCGTGATCAGCTGGAAACTCATGTGCATGCCCGGCATGCCAGCCATGCCGAAGAACAACGCGTAGAGGGACCAGCCGAAAGCAGCGATGACGCCGACGCTGATCAGGGTGTCCATCGTGGCTGCACCGTGCCGGGCGTTGACCCACGCGGCACGGTGGAACGGCAACGCACCCCAGACCGCCACGGGTGCGGCAAGCGTTAGCGCGAGCCACTGCCAGTTGGTGAACTGGAGAGCCGGGACCATCGACAGCACGACCACCGGCAGAGCCAGGGCCGCCGACACGAACAGGCGTCGGCGCAACTCCATCGTCTCCCGGTCGGCCAGTGACCCGGCCGGCTCCTCGACGGTCTGGGGTGGGGCCGGCACGGTGGCGGTGTAGCCGGCGGACTTTACCGCAGCGATCAACGTGGATGTGTCGACGCCGTGCGCGCTCACTTTGGCCTTCTCGGTGGCGTAGTTGACGGTCGCCTCAACGCCCTCGATCCGGTTGAGCTTGCGCTCGATCCGGGTGGCGCAGGAGGCGCAGGTCATCCCGCCGATCTCGAGTTCAACCGCGTCGGCACTCATGCCGTGACCAGCGAGTATCCCGCCTCGTCGATCGCGGCGCGGACAGCGTCAGCGTCAAGAGGCGTCGCCGAGGAAACTGTGACCTTCGAGGTTCCGCCCGCGTTCAGCTCCACGCTGACCGCTTCGACACCGTCAAGGGCTTCCAGCTCTTCGGTGACGCTGGCCACGCAATGCGAGCAGGTCATCCCGGCCACCAGGTAGTCGACCGTTGGCGCGGTCGAGGCCACGGAGGCGGTGTCGGTGTGACCGTGAGCGTCCGTGCTGCAGGTGCACGCGCTGTTCTTGTCAGTGAGCCCGAGGTCGCTGTTACCGGTGGTTGTACTGCACATGAGATTTCTCCTTGGATCGTGTGGTTAGGAACGGACGAGTCGGGCGATCGCGGCGGATGCTTCGCGGATCTTGTCTTCGGCGACGGTGCCGCCTTCGGCGGTGGCTTCGGCGACGCAATGGCTGAGGTGGTCATCCAGCAGGGCAAGCGCCACCGTCTCCAGCGCTTTCGTCGCGGCAGACACTTGGGTGAGCACGTCGATGCAGTAGGTGTCTTCTTCGACCATCCGCTGAATGCCACGCACTTGGCCCTCGGCACGGCGCAGCCGTTTGAGGATGTCTTCTTTGTTGTCGATGTAGCCGATCATGATGCTCCCTACGCTGATACCCCACCAGGGTATGCATTGTAACTCGTCGGAATGCCGATTTGTCAATCAGCCGCAGAGCTTGACACGCATACCCCCCGTAGGTATAGCTTATACCCCCGCCGGGTACACGGCAATTGTTGAGCGCAAAGGAACCCCATGTTTAGTCCCCCGCCAGCCCCCCACCCGAGGCGGTGGCTCGGTCTCGTGTTGATCGCCGCCGCCCAGTTCGTGGTCATCATGGACACCTCGATCATTGGCGTCGCTTTGCCGGACCTGCAACGCGCGTTGGGCTTCACGCCGGAGTCGTTGTCGTGGGTATTCAACGCGTATGTGATCGCGTTCGGCGGCCTGCTCCTTCTCGGTGGCCGCCTCGCCGACCTGTTCGGAGCACGGAAGATCTTCGTCACCGGCTGGCTGGTGCTGATCGCCGGCTCGATCCTCGCCGGCGCCGCCGGGAACGTCGGTGTTGAAATCGCCGGTCGAGCAATCCAGGGCGCCGGAGCTGCGCTGATCGCACCGGCCGCACTGACCCTGCTGATGATGCTTTTCGGCGGCACCGCCGAACTGCCGAAGGCGTTCGCCGTCTACGGAGCTGCCGCGCCGATCGGCGGCACCGCGGGAGTCTTCCTCGGCGGTGTGCTGACGGAGTACGCCAGCTGGCCGTGGGTGTTCTACATCACCGTACCGATCGCCCTCCTCGTCCTCGCATTTACCGCCAGGTCACTGCCTCAGACGGCGCGAGGTGCGGCCGGTTCAATCGACGCAGCCGGCGCTATCACCGCCACCGGCGGCCTCGCCGCAGTGGTCTATGCGATCGTCAGGGCACCCGAACTCGGCTGGCTGACTACTCCCACCCTGGTGGTACTCGGTATCGGCATCGCGCTGCTCGCCGCGTTCTTCCTCATCCAGGCTCACTCGCGGCACCCGCTGCTACGCCTGGGCCTGCTGCGCGCGCCACAGCTCGGCTCCGCCAACATCGCACAGCTGCTACTCGGTGCCGCCTGGGTATCGATGTGGTTCTTCCTGAACCTTTACCTGCAGCAGGTGCTCGGCGCTGGAGCCTTCGCCGCTGGAGCGGCGCTGCTGCCCATGACGGGCCTGATCGTGCTGGGGATGGTTGCTCTCGCACCGCGGTTGCAGGCACGGTTCAGCGCGAAGACCATGATCGTCACCGGGCTTCTGCTGCTGGCCGTCGGGCTTGGCTGGCTGGCACTGGTCCGACCTGACGGCAGCTATCTGCTAGATGTGTTGCCGGCTTCGCTCGTCGCAGCGCTCGGCATGTCGCTCGCCTTCGTCCCGTCCCTGGGAACAGCAATCGGGGCCGCTCCGTCCGCCGAAACCGGGATCGCTTCAGGGCTCGTGAGCACCAGCTACCAGATCGGCTCAGCCCTCGGCCTGGCCGTCCTGACCGCCGTCGCGGCCAGCATCACCGGCACCGGCACCAGCCAGATCGCCCTGACCAACGGCTACGCGGCGGCCTTCCTCGGCGCAGCCCTCGTCGCGGCCGCCGGCGCCATCATCGTTATGGCGACGATGCGACGGCCGCGCGCCCTTGCCCCCGAACCCCAGACGGCAACCGTCGGACAGTCCCACTAATTAAGGAGGGGCGCCCTCGGGCGCCCCTCACACGGGCGACCACCTCTTGACACATACCCCCTAGGGGTATAACTTCCTGGTATGGGCACGCCAGAACAGGACCACAGCATGCACACCCCCACCTCGCGGCCGCCTGCCGGTCAGCACGACGGCATGGACCACGGCGCGATGGGACACGACCACCACGGCCATGAACAGATGGATCACGCTGCGATGGAGCACGGCAGCATGGACCACAGCGGGCACGGCGGGCATGGTGACCACGTCGGCCAGTTCCGCCGGCTGTTCTGGATCATGCTCGTGGTGGCGATCCCGGTCGTCGTGTTCTCCCCGATGTTCGCAATGATCCTCGGCTACCCGCTTCCCGACGCGGCCTGGGTTGCGTGGATCTCACCCGTACTCGGCACTGTGATGTACGTGTGGGGCGGCAAGCCGTTCCTCACTGGCGCGGTCAGTGAACTGCGTGCGTTGAAGCCGGGAATGATGCTCCTGATCGCCCTGGCGATCACCGTCGCCTTCCTTGCCTCTTGGGGTGCCAGCCTCGGGCTGCTGGATCATCAGCTGGATTTCTGGTGGGAGCTGGCACTGCTGATCGTGATCATGCTGCTCGGACACTGGATCGAGATGCGGTCCCTCGCGCAGACCACCTCCGCGCTGGACTCGCTGGCGGCCCTGTTGCCGGATGAGGCCGAACGGGTCGAGGGTGAGACCACCGTGTCCGTCCCACCGGCCGAGCTGCAGCGCGGTGACCTGGTCGTGGTCCGGCCGGGCGGACGGGTACCGGCGGACGGCAGGATCGTCTCTGGTACGGCGAGCATGGACGAGTCGATGATCACCGGAGAATCCCGCACCGTCCGCCGTGACGTCGGAGACCCAGTCGTTGCCGGCACCGTCGCAACCGACTCCGGACTGCGGATCGAAATCACCGCCGTCGGTGACGACACCGCCTTAGCTGGAATCCAACGCCTCGTCAGCGACGCCCAGAACTCCTCATCACGGGCGCAACGGATCGCTGACACCGCCGCCGGCTGGCTGTTCTGGTTCGCTCTCGGCTCCGCGGTGATCACGGCGCTCGTCTGGACGATGATCGGACAGCCGGATGACGCGGTCGTGCGAACGATCACTGTGCTGGTGATCGCCTGCCCTCATGCCCTCGGCCTGGCAATCCCCCTCGTCGTCTCGATCGCGACCGAACGGGCCGCCCGCGGCGGCGTCCTGATCAAGGACCGGCTGGCGTTGGAGAGCATGCGCACGGTTGACACAGTCCTGTTCGACAAGACCGGCACCCTCACAAAGGGCGAACCGACCGTCACCGCTATTCAGACCGCTGGCAGCATCCAGCAGGACGAACTCCTCGCTCTCGCAGCCGCAGCCGAGACCGACTCGGAGCACCCGCTGGCGCGGGCGATCGTGAGCGCAGCAGGCACCCGCACACTTACCGTGCCGGCAGCGTCCGATTTCGAATCCTCCCCCGCCGTCGGAGTCTCCGCGACGGTCGACGGACACCGGGTGCAGGTCGGCGGCCCGAACCTGCTCGAGCAGGAGAACGCGGACGAGCTGGACGGTGTCGAAGAATGGCGTGCCGACGGTGCGATCATCTTGCACGTCCTCGTCGACGGACAGGTGGCCGGGGCCTTGAAACTGGCTGACGAGGTCCGGGAAGAGTCCCGGCAGGCCGTCCAGGCGCTTCAGGCGCAGAAGGTTCAGGTGGTGATGATCACCGGGGACGCCGAAGCGGTGGCGAAATCCGTTGCCACAGAGCTCGGAATCGACCGCTACTTCGCCGGTGTCCGCCCGGAGGACAAGTCCGCCAAGGTCAAGGAGCTGCAGGCCGAAGGCCGCAAGGTGGCGATGGTCGGCGACGGCGTCAATGATGCCCCCGCCCTCGCCCAGGCTGACGTCGGCATCGCGATCGGTGCCGGTACGGATGTGGCGATCGCCTCCGCTGGTGTGATCCTCGCCAGCGACGACCCCCGCTCGGTGCTCTCGGTGATCGAGCTATCCCGGGCCAGTTACCGCAAAATGAAGCAGAACCTCTGGTGGGCCGCCGGATACAACCTCATCTCCGTTCCCCTCGCCGCCGGCGTGCTCGCCCCGATCGGGTTCGTGCTGCCCATGTCGGTCGGCGCCCTGCTCATGTCCCTGTCGACCATCGTCGTCGCACTGAACGCGCAACTCCTGCGCCGGCTCGACCTGCGCCCCGAGACAAGTGTGCGCGCCGCAACCAACCAACCCGCACTCGCGGAACCGTCCCGGGAAACAGCATCAAGACGGTGACCACAGCGCCCAGCGGTGCGGGCATCGGCCACACCCCCTGGGCGTATCCAGAATCACGCGTTACCCTAGGCGCGTCCGTTCGAATCGGTTGGAGGTGTCGTGGTCAGCAACAGTCTTCGCTTGCCACGACGAAACAGCTGGCACCGGATCGCGTTCCTGGCCCTCGGTGTCGCGGCGATCGTTGTCGGGTTGCTGGCGATGCACGTCATCACCGCCACGAGTACCGACCACACCGGCCACCACACCGCCGCGACGACCCACGAACACACCGACACGATGCTGATGACGGACACCTCTCCGGCCGGCGCCGCCGCGACGACCCACGAACACACCGACACGATGCTGATGACGGACACCTCTCCGGCCGGCGCCGCCACGACGGACTGTAACGGCGCCTGCGAGTCCGGACACAACATGGCCAGCATGGCCTGTCTGCTGGCGCTGCTGATCACCACCCTCATCCTCACCGTCCGAGTCATCATCAGCCGGTGGGGCAGCGACCTCTATCGGCTCGTTGCAGCGCTTTCTGCAGCGCTACCGGCCGCGCTGGCTCCCCCATCGCCACCGTCGCTTCTCGCTCTCTCCATCAGCCGAACCTGATTGCTCCTGCGCCCGGTCATACCCGGGCACGGTCGACCCGTCCTTATGTCGGGCCGGAAACAATCCTTTTTCGAGCAAGAGAGAAGCAATTCGCTATGAAGTTGAAGATGATGGTGCTCGCCTCGGGCGCTCTCGCGACCGCACTGATCCTCGCCGGCTGCTCCACCACCACTGGCAGCGGTCACTCCGGCATGGACATGGGCGGCTCGTCCAGTTCCGCTACGGCAACCGGCGCGCACAACAAGGCCGACATTTCGTTTGCCCAGAACATGGTGATGCACCACCAGCAGGCCATCGAGATGGCCGATATGGTGCTGTCAAAGACCGGCGTGAACGCGAAAGTCACTGAGCTTGCGCAGAAGATCAAAGCAGCGCAGCAGCCCGAAATCGACACCATGAACGGCTGGCTGAACACCTGGAGCGCCTCCGCCGGGATGTCTCACGACATGGGCGGGATGATGTCGGACTCCGACATGAAGGCGCTCAAAGACGCCTCCGGCGCCGACGCAGGGAAACTGTTCCTCACCCAGATGATTCAGCACCACCAAGGTGCCATCGACATGGCCAGCGAGGAAGTAAAGACGGGAAAGAACACGGACGCCGTGGCCCTGGCGAAGAAGATCGTCACCGATCAGACCGCCGAGATCGCCACCATGCAGAGCCTGCTCGCCAGCCTCTAATCCGTCCCACCCCCGCGGGTGTCGTCGCGACCCCACAGTCCCCCCTGCAGCGGCGGCACCCGCCCTATCCTCTGCGCCCCAACGGCGCACGGAAATGAGCCATGACCGACACCCCCGGCACACCCCGAGACCCGCGCCGACGCGACCTCCGCACGAACCGGCTACGCCAGACAACGACCGCCTCGACACGTCGTAAGCAGCAACAACCGCACGGGTCTCCCGTCCGCGTCAGGCGACTGCGCTGGCGATCGTTGCTCGCCGGCAGCGCCGCCGCCCTACTGGTGGCACCGTTTGCCCTGCCTGCATTCGCCAACTCCGCCGAACCAGACGCGATCCCCGTCATCCGAACGCTGGAAGGCGCCCAGACGGTCGAGGTCGCAGCCGAGGCCAGCATCGCAGCGATCGCCCGGGAACAATTTTCCGTCACGAATCCGCCGCCACCCAAACCCGTCGTGCCTGCCGCATCCCGGGGATATTCATCGATCGCGGACACCTTTACCAACAACCCGGCCTCGCCCGTGCAGTGGCCCTTCACCCGCGGCGTGCCGATCAGTGATGGATTCGGATACCGCAACGCCCCCTGCTCCGGATGCTCCTCCATGCACCAAGGCATCGACATGAACCCCGGCGCTGGAACACCGATCCAGATCATCGCCGACGGCGTCGTCTATGAAATTGGCAACCCCAGCGGTGAACTCGGCGTATACGCGATCATCGACCACGTCATCGACGGCCAAAAGGTCAGCAGCCTCTACGCCCACATGCTCCAAGGCTCCCTCCGCGTCCAAGTCGGCGACCAGGTGAAAGTGACCGACATCGTCGGTCAGGTCGGAAGCACCGGAATGAGCACCGGCGCCCACCTTCACTTCGGGATCTCCCTGAACGGCACCCCCATCGACCCGTTCCCCTACATGAAACAGAAAGTCGGCTCGTGAAAACCCGCCACCGCTACCTGCCCGCGCTCCTCGCCCTCGGCGGACTCCTCCTCGCCGGCTGCACCGCAGCACCGCAACAACCACAACCCACCGTCAACGCCGCCGCAGCACTCGCCCACATTCACGACCTCGCCATCGACCAGCAAAACCACATCCTCATCGCCACCCACGACGGCATCTACCGACTCCCCCCGCTGGCCGGCGGCGGCACACCCACCGGACCCCTCGGCGACGCACACTTCGACGCCATGTCCTTCACCAGCAGCGGCGACACCATGTTCGCCTCCGGCCACCCGAGCCCCGCCTCCCCCGAAGCCTTCCAAGCTCCCAACATCGGTGTAATGCGAAGCACCGGAGGAAACGACGACTGGACCAACACCTCCCTCGGCGGCAAGGTCGACTTCCATGCACTCACCACCGCCCGCGTCGATGCAGCCACCACGATCTACGGGCTCGACGCCGCCACCGGACAAGTACTTCGAAGCGAAGACAGCGGCAACACCTGGACCAGCGGCGCGACAATCGACGCCATGGACCTCGCCGCACAACCCGGAAAAGCGGACGCCCTCTATGCGACCGCCCGCGCCGGCATCGCCATCAGCACCGACAGCGGCAAAAGTTTCACCATCGACACCACCGCCCCGATCCTCAACCAAATCGGCTTTTCCACTGACGGAACCATCTACGGCACCGGCCCGGACGGGTACCTCTGGCAAAAGACCGACCGGTGGCAGCGCGGTGAAGTTTTCCCAGGTACCCCGCAAGCATTCACCGTCTCAGCCAACGAAGTCATCGTCGCCACAGACCGCGGCATCTTCAGCACCGCAGACCTCGGCAACCAATGGAAAGCACTCTGGCGGCCATAGCGAGCTGCGGCATGTAGCGATCCCATCGCCCCTGACGAACCGTTAGTCGGGGCGTCGCATGTCCGGGAACAGGCCAGCCGGTGGAGCCTCGTAGGGCAGCGGCTCGCCGCGCTTGTTCTGATCGTCCGACGCAGCGAATGGGCCGTTCGGACTGAGCAGTGCCGGCATGTGGTGGTCGGCGTGATCGCGCCACCAGACGCTCATCCCGGTAGCCGGGTCGAGGCGTAGATGCTCCCACGCACGCCACAGCGCGTCGAGTCGACTGAGCGCTTCGGGGTACTCCCACCAGCGCGCGGCCCACTTCATCCCGCCCTGAGCGCCCACAGGACGTCGGTAGACCTTGATCAGGTACTCGCGCACGAACTCGTCGACCGAGCCGTAGAACAGGTCCGGCTCGGGCGTCTCGCCGGCGTCGTCGACGGTCGTGCCCTGCTCGTCGAAATCGTCGTCGCGCATGTCGTCCTCGTAGCTCACAGCCGGTCCTCTCGTGACGCGGCCGCGTCGAGCCAGGCGCGCGCCCCAGCTGAGCCGTCAGACGGATTCAACCTGGCGCCAGGAGCAACTGAAGTCCCGTTGGCGGGGTCGTGGGCGGCGATCGACGCGCGAACCGCGTCGGCCTGGTCGCCGCGCATCCACGGGACCGTCTCAACCAGCGTCGCCGGAGCACCCGAAGCGAAGACCACGGCGCGGCCGCGCGGAAGCGCGGCCAGGTCCGCAACATCCATCGTCCGCTCACGACGAATCGAGTTCGACGTCGAGCGTCCGCCGCGGCCGACGCTCACGGAGGCGGTGCGCTTGTCGTGGTCACCGATCAGCTGCGACATTTCGGACAGGAACTCGGTCTCGGCCACGCCACCGCCGTAGACCTTGACGTTCGAGGCGGACCAGAGCTTGCGTATTCCGTTGCGGCCCCAGACCTCGACGCCCTGAGACCAGGACTGCAGGATGGTCATCAGGACGATGCCGCGGGAGCCGTAGTGCGAGTACAGGTCGGGCAGGGCTTCCCATCGGCAGACGTTCGCCGCTTCATCGAGCACTCCGAGCATCGGTGTGGCGAGGCGCCCGCCGGCTTGCGTGGTGGCCAGCTGCTCAGCCGCCTCGATCGTCGCGGCGGTGAGCGCTGTGACGAGTGGGCCGGCGGTGCCTTTGCCCTCCTTGGAGAGGCTGTAGAGCGTGTCCGAGCTGCGCACGAACACGTGCGGGTCGAAGTGCGGCCGCGCATCGCCGGCGAAGTTGCCGTCAGTGGGGGTGACCCATGCGGCGATCTTCCGACTCTTCAGGCAGGAGGCCATCTGCTGCGCGGTGCCGAACACGCCGGACCGCTGATCGGGCGCGGCGAACACGTACCCGGCGACCGCGTCGGCCACCTGGTCGTAGCCGTGGTCGCGCAGGATGTCGATCGCCTTCTCGTCGCTGGGTCGGGTGGTCCAGGTGAACACCTGAGTGATCGGCAGATTGTCCAGGGCGGCCGCCAACAGCAGCCCGGCGAGGAGATCCTGCCCGGCCGGGTCGAAGTAGGCATCCGCGCGGGCATCGCCCGCGCGGGAGCCGGACGCGAAGTGATTGGCGAGCTTCGCCGCCTGCTCCTCGTCGGTGACGTAGGAGAGCGGATTCCACCACCATGACGGTGCTTCCAGGGCGATCCCCTGAGGATCGAACGCCCAGACCGTGCCCTTCTGCGCCCGGACGTCGCGGGTCGCGTCGAGCACGTCCCGTTTGTTCGAGGTGACGATGACAGCGCCCGGGGCGCTGAGAATCGCCGGGATCGCCCGGGAGGTCGTCTTACCGGTTCGCGGACCCCACACGTCGACGTGCATGTCCTCCGGGGAGCCGTAGAGCCAACGGCGGCCGGCGACGGTGATGCCGATCGGCACACCGAGCCATCCAGCGACCCCGAGCCGCTGCGCGGTGCTCTTCGCGCCCTTGGTCGAGAGCGCGGCCAAGTCGCGGCCGCGGCCCATGTGTCCGGCCGCGTGGTCCACGCGCGAACGGCGCCGGCGGCGCTTGGCGATCGCGACCATGATCAGGATCGCCAGGGCAACGACGATAGCCGCGGCGACGATGATGATCCACGTGGCCGATGGCGGCCACACGTAGGCGCCTTTCAACGTGCCGAAGAACACCGTGAACGGGTTCAGCGGCAGGCCGGGGTTCACCCCGTCGAGCTTGGAGCCGAGGGTAACGGCGACCCAGAGGCCGCCGACGAGGACGACGACGATTCCGATGAACACCCAGACCAGGGCACCGTCACCTGCGGCGGAGGGCTCCTTGATGCGGTTCGTGGGGCTCATGCCGAAACCTCGGCGCGGCCGACCGTTCCTGTGCGGGAGACGGCGTGCCACAGCTTGTTCGTGTCATTGATGTGCAGCTCGGCGTCCGTGAGTTCCACGGTGAACGGGATCCCGGGGCGACCGCCGACCTTGATCAGGAACTTGCCGCGGCCCGGAGGATCGGCCTCCTGGCCGGTGATCGGGTCCCACGCGGGCGGGTCCTGCCACCCCTGCAGCATCTCTTGCTCGGCGCGGGACATGCTGATGGCGCTGTTCAGCAACGGCATCTCCTTGGAGGGAAGACCGCCGCAGATGACCATTCCGGAGCGCTCGACGAAGCCGGCCGCTTTCATCCGGTCCTCTTCGGTTGGGAGCGACATGAGGTCGCTCATCGTATGGGAGATCATCGCCATGCCAACGCCGCGCTGTCGGTTCAGGCGAGTGAGCGCGTCTACCCGGTCGACCATTCCGCGGCCCGCGCGGAGCGCCCGCCACAGTTCGTCGAGGATCACGAAGTAGTGGCGGCGAGGTTCCAATCCAGCATCCGCCAGTGCGTTCGACACGTTGACCGTGCCGAACCCAGCCGACCAGCACGCGAGCAGCACGGCGGCCTGTAGGTCCGTCTCGGAGTCGTCGATGGTGGAGACGTCATAGACGACGGGTCGGTCGCGCCGCATCGGCGTGGAGGTCTGCTTGGAGAACAGCTCGCCCAACCGGCCTCCGGTGGTGAGGCCGATGAGGGATGCTTCCAGGTTCTCGGTGATCGCGTCGTACCGGGCGCGGTCGCCGCGATCCAGCGCGACGGCGCGCAGCTCCGGTGGCGCCTGACGGATCAGATCGAGGAGATCCTTCAGTACCGGCACACCCTCATGCTGCTCGTCGAGCAGCTTCAACGCCCGATCGACGATCGTCTCTTCCCGATCGGTCGGAGGCGATTTCCGCATGATCGTCAGCAGCGCTGACACCATCGTGAGGCGGCGGCCGTGCGCATCCTGCAGCACTTCCGCGGCCAGTTCGTCGTCGCGCTTAGCCCGCTCGGCGCGGGTCGTGACGGAGCCGACAAGGGCGGCGATCCGCTCGCGGATCAGCTGCGCCCGGTCGGGATCCTCCGGCACCTCGAGCGAGCGCAGCTGCGCGAGCTCGGCTTCTTCCGCCGCGGCTGCCTCCCGTTCGGCCTGGGCGGCGTCGCGGAGCAGCTGTGCCGCCTCCTTCGCCTCGCCCGGGTCGAGGATGTTCAAGAAGCCTCGGCCGCGGCCGAGGCGGATTACCTGGCCGCCGAGGGCTTCGATCAGATCTACGTAGTCCGGCTTCAAGTCGCCCAGTACAAGCGGCTGGACGCCGTATCCGGCGAGGCCGGTCGCCATCCGGCGAACGATGGTCGACTTCCCCAAGCCCGGCTTGCCGAGCACGAACGCTGACGGGTTCGAAATCAGGTTTGCGCGCTGAAACCACGAAATCGGGTCGCAGCAGACCGTGCCGCGATTGACCAGGTGCCGGCCGAGCGGCACACCGATCATCGGCGCACCGGTACCGACACCGAACGGCCAGAGCCCGCACACCTGAACGGTGGTGCCGCGCCACTCGGGGGCGGCGGAGAGCACCATCGTCTCGCCGCGGCCGCGTCCTGGGTAGCCGCGTGCCGGCACGCGCCGCGGCGTCGCCGGCGAGGGTGCTGCAGCTTGCGCAGCGGCCTGCTCGATGCGGTTGCTCGAGCGGGAGAGCTTCTTGTACCAGCTGGCCATCAGAGTGCCCCTCTCAGCTCGGCCGGCAGCTTCAAGTGCTTGGGAACAACGATCCCCAGCGGGAGGGCCGCAGCAAACGCGGAGTCCTGAGCGCCGGTCACAACTCGCAGACGAAGGCGGGCCGTTGCTGACAGGTTCTCAATCGCCGCTTTCGCGTCAGCAGCTCGGGTCGGGTCGGTCACCGTGGCGGTGACGACCATGCCGAAGTTCACCAGGCCAGCGCCGTTCGCTTCCTCTTCCGCGGTGGCCATCGCGGCGCGGGTTCCCACCACGTCGCGGGCGGTGGGCCGGTCGCTGGAGGTCATGTTGAAGCTGGCCGCTCGAAGGTCTGACTGGACGATCGCCGCAGCTCTGGCGACGTCGATCGGGCGGTACAGCCAGGTCACCCGCTTGCGCGCGATATCCCGGTGCGGGGCCAGGAATCGGGTGAGGATGTTGGCCTGCACGATGCCGCGCGGAGCCTCCGTCATCTGCCACGTCACCGACAGGGCAGAGTCGTGCCGGTAGCTGTCCCAGTTCGCCTGAGCTCCAGAAGGGCCGACGTCGGACCAGCGCAGTTCGAACGGTTCGCCCGACTGATGCGCATCATCGATCAGCTCGGCAATCTCGGGGTCGTAGGCGATCCGGATGACCTCGCACAACTGCTGCGCGCCCAGAGGGCGGGCCGCGCCAGCACCGGTCGCTGAGAGCGCCTGAGTCAGACCGGGCAGGCGTGCCGCGAGTTCACGGCCCATCTCGTCAGCGTCGCGACGTCGACCATTCGTGCGGGTCGCCGCAGCGAACGTGATCGACACGTACGCCCGGACCGTGGCAGATCCGGACGGGTAGCTGGCGACGACCTCGCGGAGCATCGCCTGAGCGAACGCGGGTGCCTCCGGGTCGATGTTCAGATTGACCTCACCACGCAGACGCCGCCCGGTGTCGGGGGCGGTCTCGATGGTGACAGCTGCGGCGACGATGCCGGCCTCGTCGCCCAGGTTCGCCAGCCAGTGACCCCAGTCGGCAACCCAGCTGTCGATCTGTTCCTGATCGACCAGTGCGGCACCATCGGGTTCCGTGCCGATCACGACGGTGTAGTCACCGGCAGAGGGCACGTAGATCATCGCGAACGGTCGCCCGTAGGAGTCGGTGTACTCGCTGAGCCGGGACTGCGCCGCAAGGCCCGGCAGCTGAGCGGTGCCCCAGTCGGTCCGCCCGAGAGGGCCCGAACGGTACAGGTTGGAGCCGGACGAGCGGGCGCGCGTCCAGTTCAGGCGGTTCGTAGTGCGCGTGAGCGCGCTCTGACCGTGCTTGTCCTTCACCGCGACGGTGAGCAGGAAACCGGCCATGATTGCGAACACGATCACACCGTTGATGAGGCCGCCGAACATGACGGTGATGACCGTCGCGACCAGGCCCGCCAGGAGCACGATCGTTCCCACCATCCCCAGCCCCAGGAGGCCGGGTGTCGTCGGTCGACGCCAGTTCCCGTACGTTCGGACCTGAGCTTGCGTGTTCGCCATGCTGACTCCTAGTTACTTCCCGATGCGCCGTCACCGGCTGCATCTGCCGCAGCGGCGCGCACTGCGTCGGCTGCCTTCGCTCCTGCTTCAAGGCCCTTCTGGGCTGCCATCACGCCGACACTGGCGGGGCCAGCTGCCGCGGCTCCACCCGCTGCGGCTCCGCCGCCAGCGCCCGCCGCTTTCCCGGCAGTCGCCGCCGTCCCGGTGTTTCCGCCCGTCGGCGCGGGTGCAGGCTTGGTAGCCGGACTGTGGGTCGCGCCGGTCGCTTTTGGATCGCCGGTGGCTTTCGGATTGCTGGGAGAACCGCCGCCTGAACCGCCGCCCGTGTTGGCTTTGCGAATCGCGCCGGTCGCCAGTTCCGCGGCGCCAGCGCCAGCGCCGGCGGCAAGGGCCAAGCCCGCTCCGCCGCCGCCACCAACCTGGGACACCATTGGCGCTACGAAACGCATTAGTGCTGGCAGTGCCACGAGCGCCATCGCCATGAGTGCGAGGCCGGTGAGGATTTTGATCAGACCGCTCCCGTCATCCTTGAACAGGTCGGCGCCGGTCAGCTTGAATGCGGCCGCGTAGACGATCGCAGCGGCCGGCTTGTAGAGAATGAACGCGATCAGCCAGCCGGTGCACTTCTTGAACCAGGCTCGCCCGGTCTCCGTGTTCGTAAACGCTGCGGAGATGGGGAAGATACCGGCGAGCAGCACGAGCATGCCACCGCGAATCACCATCAGAATCACCTGAATGTAGGTGAAGAACGTCGCAATGATGCCGACGATGAGCAAGGCGATAAGGCCGATGGCGCTGGTTGAGCTGATGCCGATCATTGCGGTGATGTTCTGGCCGAAGTCCTTGCCAGTCGCGCCGTCAAGAATCCATTTCGAGAAGCCGTCGGCCGCCGCGACGGCGAGGCCGATACCGGTCAGACCGGCAGCTGACACAACGACCAGAGTGAAGAGCGACTGCAGCAGGTCCTTGCCTGCCTGTGCTCGCTGCGTCCAGGCCATTCGAGCACCGGCGATGATCACCGACAGCACGGCCAGGCCGCCGGTGTACCACCAGAGCGAGTCTTGGATGTAGCCGACTGCATCCGATGCGTTCGAAGATCCCATGCCCGGCAGGAGCGCCGCGACGATGGCCGAGGCTCCGGAGATGAGGATCACCGCGGCGATGACCACGCCGAGGCGACCGAGATGCCGCTCACCGTCGCCACGGCGACGGTTGACCGCCAGGAGCGCCCCGCCAGCGATCAGCGAGAGTACGCAGATAGCGAGGGAGATCCACACGGACCACTGAAGGATCGTAAGAAAGCCCGATGCGCCCTGAGCGCCCTCGGCTGAGTAGTTAGTGGCGGTCGAGCCGCCACCGGTGAGGTTCGGCGTAGGAACCAGGACCCACACCGAACCGAGGGCAGAAAATGCCTTGCCAACGCCCTCCACGACGTTGTTCACCAGTTGCTGCAGGCTGTCGTTGGTCGCCTTAGAGACGATCGCCCCTCCCGCGCAGACGATGTCAAGCGGTGCGCATCCGGCCATGACTACGCTCCAGACCAGGGCGTATATCCGCCGAGGCTCTGCAAGGCCGCGGGCGGGATCGGCAGGTTACCGCTGTCGTCAGCGATGAATTTCCAATCACCTTCGACCCAGGTCAGCTTCAGCACGAGGCTCACTAGCTGGCCCGTCGAGTAATTGAGCGCCAGATCGATTGTTGCGTTCTTTCCGTCGTACGAGTCGACCTTGAATCCCGCAATCTGGGCCCGATACCCCGTCGAATCGGAACTCTCGCTGCTCCGCGCCTTCGCCGCGTCACGACCAGGGCCCGGCGCAATGAGACTCGGCAGTTTGGCGCGAGTAGTCGCGTCACTTCCGAGAGCGATGAAGTTAGCCGAGGCATAGAGCGCTCCGGTTGCCGTATGTGCATAGCAGCTGCGGAAGCCGTCTGTGTCGATCTTGCCCGGGCCGGCGCCCTTACGGTCGGTCGGAGCCGCGATTGTCCCGACAAGCTGCCAATCCGACTTGGGGGCGTCGTCGAGCGACGACGTGGCCTCATAGCCCTTCAACCCGCAAACGCTCGGGTCGGCATCGGTGGCGGTGGAATGAGTGGCCGTGCTCGAGGGCGTTGGTCCGGTGGTCGGCTTCGCCTGCCCGCCGATCACCGTTCCCACGACTAGGACGACCGCGCACAACAGCACGACCCCGACGATGACCGCGGCGACGATGAATCGCCGAGTGGTGAAGGGGTTCGACTCGGATGGCTGGTTGTCGGACATGCGTCTGTTCCCTTCGGTCAGCTGACGAGGAAGCCGACGAGGCTGGCAGCGCCGGCGATGACGATCACGCCGGCCATTGCCATGCCGAGCGCGCCGAGGTGTGCTCCACCCTCTCCGCGGCGGCTCTCGATCGCGAGCTTCGCGCCGATGATCATCAGGCCGATGATTACGACGCCGAGGGCGAGCCACTTCACCCAGCCCATGACGGCGATGAACTTCTCGGATCCGGGAGGGGCTGAGCCGTTCCCGGGGTCGGGGACGTCCAGGGGAACGAAGGAGTTCACGGTGTCGAGAACGGTGTGGAGCGTGTGCATTGTGCTTCCTTTCGGTCAGGCCGGTTAGGCGCTGGTCGTGTTGGTCAGTGCGCTCACCGCGGTGATGAGCGCCCGAACGTCCTTGGGTGCGTGCTCGAGGTTGGGCGTCTCTCCGAGCCGCCATGCCTCTATCCACGGGATGTGCCAGGTGTGCGGTACTCCCCCGGAGACGAGGTGTGCGAGCTCCCTCAGGGGCTTGGGCAGTTTGCCGGGCGCGTCAGCGATGATCACGAGGCCGAGGAGGTTTACCGAGGGCAGCACACCGGATGCCCACTCGATCGCGGCGCGCTGCGCGGCCGCGAGGCCCGAGGCATTCGACCGGGCTACAAGGACGACGTTCGTCGTCGCACCGTCGTAGCCGATCGGCCAGGCATGGCCGGCGGTGCGAGATCCCGCGACCAGGTTGGCCAGCGTGGACTCCCCCGCGCCGCCATGGACGCCGAGCCACCACAGCGGTGCGGGACGGTTGACGTCTCGCCGCGGAAGCCGATCAGCGTGATCAGGCGCGGGAACGCCCGGCTGAGGAGCGGCCGGGCGTGGGAGTTCGCGGCGAGCTCGGGGCGGCGGTGCCTCCTGAGGCACCGCCGGTCCGGCAAGCCACGGATGTTGAGAGTCCGTCACCGAAGATCCCCCTTCTCGGAGTCGACTATCTTGTCTACCGCCAAGTATCACCCGAACGGGGGACGACTATCGACATACTGTCAACATGGTTACTTCGACCCCCGGAAGGAAGCTTACCCCGAATGAATGCAAATAGACCCAAACAATGGCAAACAGTGCCATTTCACTTAAACACTGGCATCATTGCACAGCATGGAATGGTTTTCGGTTGACATGGGGGCGCTCGACGATCTTTTCGAGGGTCTCCCGACGACTCTCAGCGTGAGCGAAGCCGCGAAAGTGTTCAACGTGAGCGAGCACATCATCCGTGCAGCAATCGGCTCAGCCGACCCCGAAGAAAAGCTCCCAGCCCTGAACTTGGGACGCGGATACACAATCCTCACCGCGGACTTCAAGAAGTGGGCGCTACGGCGCTACACCGGCCACAGCGACGACTAGGAAGGCGGCCACATGGCTCAGCAGGAATCCTCGCACCCCACCATTCGGGCGATCGTGAACCCGGACGCGACCGGGCTACTGGTGATCGAGGGGACTCACCACGAGGTCGCCGGCAACAACGACACTCACGTCCGCGAACAGATCCTCACCCAGGTCACCGGCCGAGCCCGCATGTACGGCCGGCCGGTGATGCTCATTACGCAGGACGCGATGGGCCAAGGGCAGCTGATTGTGTCTCCGGACGGCAGTGTGGAGGCCGTCGGAGAATTCATCCCTGCTGAGCCAGCAGCGGCCGCAGAAGACACCGTGCAGCGGGTGGAGGTGCCGCCGGCGTACGACGTCGAGCGCATTCCTCCGCCCCCTGCCGCGGTCGCTGCGCCGCAAGCTGCAGCGGAGCAGGCCACCGTGCCGCCGCAGGCGACGATCAGCGAGCGGCGCGCGGCCCGCGCATCCTTCCTCGAGAAGGAGGCACCCGAGCAGCCCGCCACGCAGGGATGGCGTGGCGTTCTCGCCCGCGTCGGCGTCCAGGTCGCGCCGTCCGAGTCGGAACTGGCCGAACGCCGCGACGTGCACGCCGTGAGCCAACATTGGCCCGGCCCGCGCACGATCGCGATCGTCAACGGCAAAGGCGGGGCGAACAAGACCCCGACAACGGCGCTCCTGTCCGCGGTGTTCGCCCGCTACGGCGGCTCGGGCGTGCTCGCCTGGGACAACAACGAGACGCGCGGCACGCTGGGCTGGCGCACCGAGCAAGGCCCGCATGAGGCCACCGTGCACAACCTTCTCCCGCAGACCGAGCGGCTGCTCTCCCCCGCCGCACAGTCATCGGACCTGGCACATTTCGTGCACCACCAGACCGGCGACAAGTACGACGTGCTGCGCTCCAACCCGCAGGCGCTCTCCGCTGACCAGCGGATCAGCCGCGTCGAATTCGACGCGCTCCACCAGGTCGCCAGCAAATACTTCCGGCTGATCTTCATCGACTCCGGCAACGACGAATCCGCCGAGCGGTGGCAGCAGATGATCGACCGCAGCGACCAGCTCGTCATCGCCACCACGGCGCTGGGAGAGCACGCGGAAGCCGGCGCGCTCCTGCTCGACGGACTGGCACAGCGGGACGAACGCTCCGCAGCCTTGGCCGACAACGCCGTTGTCATCGTCTCCCAGTCGGAGAAGAGCGCTGACAAGGGCGACGCCCAGCAGATCGCGAACGGCTTCGCGGCGATCGCGCGCCGAGTGGTCACCATCCCGTTCGATGAGGCCCTGCACAGCGGCAAGATCCGCTACGACGCCCTCAATCCGATCACGCGCCGCGCATGGCTCGCCGCGGCGGCCGCAGTAGCGGAGGGCCTGTGAGGCGCGCCGCCGGCGTCGCCGGCGTCGCCCTCGCGGCTCTCCTCCTGACCGGGTGCGCACCGCAACTGTCGCCGGTCTCAACGCCGGTCGCAACCTTTCCCGATGGCACAACCAAGACCCCGCGCTCGACGCCCACCGATGGGCTCAATGACGGGCCGAAGGCCCCGACTCCCGCTGCAGCCGACTCCAGCAGCCAGGCGGCGGCCGTGAAGCTTGCGGAGAAGTTCATGACGACCTTCGCGCGGCCGCAGCTGGACGCGACGACATGGATTAACGCCCTGTACCCGATGCTGACCCAACAGGGCGCAGCCGCGTACGAGGGCACCGATCCATCGAACGTCCCGGTCCACCGCGTCACGGGCAGCGGGACGGTCGTCGACGGGGCCACCGACTACGCGCTGGTCGTGACCGTCCCAACCGATATCGGAACCTACGCCGTCTCGCTCACCCGGAAGGCACCGACCGACCCCTGGCTCGTCGACCGAATCACCCCACCGGGGAGGTAGACACATGCAGCAAGGCGGCAAGGGGGTGCTCGCGTTACTGCTCGTCCCCGTCCTATTCGTCGGACTCCTGTTCGGCTTCATCCTGCTCCTCGGCGGCAGCAACGCCGCCGCAGCCGCGTGCGGGCCCGCCGGTGCCGGCGTCAAGGTCGACGAGAACACGGTTCCGTCCGCCGCAGTCGCCGGCTACGGCCACGATCAGCTCGTGAACGCCGCCTACATCATGAACGCCGCCGAAGCCCTCGGGCTCAGTGCCCAAGCCCAGCAGATCGGCGTCATGACCGCGATGGGCGAATCCGGCCTCCGGGTGCTCAACTACGGAGACCAGGCCGGACCCGACTCGCGCGGTCTGTTCCAGCAGCGCGACAGCTGGGGCAGCCTCGCGGACCGGATGGACCCCTTCAAGTCCGCGACGCTCTTCTTCGAGCGCTTGAAGAGCGTCCCCAACTGGGAGACGCTCGAGCCCACCATCGCCGCTCACAAGGTGCAGGTCAACGCCGACCCGTACTACTACGCCAAATACTGGGACGCCGCCGGACAGGTCACCGCCGCACTCAGCGGCGTCACCGCCGCCCCGGCCACCGGATGCGGCAGCGGCGCCCTCGGAATGCCGCTGGATATGCCGTTCAACATGACCGACAAGTTCGGCCCGCGAACCTCGCCCACCGAAGGGGCAAGCAGCTACCACCCAGCCGATGACCTGCAGAACTGGCCGAACCCGTGCGGCAAACCCATCTACGCCATCCAGCCCGGCACCGTCGTTCTCTCCGACCGCCTCTACCTTTCGATCAAGAGCCCTGACGGCTACACAATCTCCTACCTGCACAGCCACCAGTCCGACCGACTCGTGAAGGTCGGAGACACCGTGCAAACCGGCGAGAAGATCTCCCTCGTGGGCGATGAAGCACCCGCCACCGGCTGCCACCTCGACCTCCGCATCAACGTCCTAGGCAACATCAACCCGCAAGTCGCCACACTCCCCCTCGACCCGGCCGTCCCCGGCTGGGTCGACCCCGAGAAGTTCTACGAGCTCTACGGCATGACCCTCTGCAACGACACCTGCCACAGAAACTACTGATGCCGACCTTCATCCCCGCCCAACCCCGTCTGAGCGCGATCGTGCGCGCCGACGCATCCGGCGAACTCACGATCAGCGGAACCTCCCGCGCCCTGATCGCAACCGACACCGCCCGCATACGGGCCGGCATCATCGCCCGCTGCGCAGCGATCGGCCGCCAGGTGGGCCGCCCCGTGAGGCTGACTGTCGCCGACGTCGACGGCACCTACCAGCTCGGCATCCACCCCGACGCCTTCGTGCAGATCCTCAACCCGGACGGCACAGTCGACGACGCTCCCGAGAGCGCACAGCGCATCATCGGAGACTCCCCCTGCCGGCACTGCAGCACGCCGCAGTCCCTCCGCAACAACTACTGCACCCTCTGCGGCGTCAAGTCTCCACACGACGTCGAAGCAGGCCCTGCATCGCTGCGGGAGCGCGACTACCAATGACCCGACATGTCAACTTCGGATCGCGCCGTACCGGCGCGCCTCACTGTTTCAGTTACAGAAACTGGATTGAATCGGCACATGAACAAGCGCACTGCTACCGGCGGTCGTCCAAGCAAGGGACAGCGCAAGGCTCTTATGTCCCGAGTTGCAGTCCCCGTCGGCGAAAAGATCGAAGAGCAGGCCGCCGCGGCCGGCTATCAGTACGTCGGAGATTACATCGCGTCGATCCTTGCCCGCGAAGCGGGCATGCCGGAGCTGGCGCCTGTTCAAGCCGATCGAACGCGACTGGAGCTGCCTATCCCAGCCGCTTAAATCAAATGGCCCGCCACCTAGGTGACGGGCCGAAGCTTGATGCCGCTCATCTGACTAGTTTGGCGACCGGGACGATGAGGGGCTGTTTGAAAGATCCGGGACAAGCCCGGGGCTTTGTTTTACCTAGAACCGGCAAGAACTAGGAGTGACGACATGGTAACCCCTCATGCCTCGACGGCGACACATTGTGGTGTCACTTCGGCGTGTCGGCACCTGTCGCTCGCGCCCCTTTCCGGGCTCTCGTCCACGGTCGCACCCAGACTCCCTCTGTCATCCCGCAGAGGTTCACGGCCGCGCAACCAGCGCGCCTACCTCCTCAGGAGCCGCCCATAGCAACCGGTTAAACAAAGGTGGCCCGCCATCGAGATGGCGGGCCAAAGCCGATGCCTTTGCGTCTGAGAACTTTGGCCAGGGACCAGACGCAAGGTGATGTTCAGAAGACCCGGAAGGACCGGGGCATTTGTTACGCCCAGATCCAGGACCTGGAGGTGAGACCATGATAGGCACAAATAGTCCCAAATACGACGATTTGGCCGGCTTCAACGTGCGCCAGTCTGCTGGCGATATCGATGCAGCTTGGGAGCTGACCCGCCGAATCAGCCCCCGCGATCGCGTGCGCGTCATGAAGCGAGACGCCTACGGCCGCCTCGACGAGAACAGCTATCCCAGCTTCCACCGCGTCGCTCCGAAGGCACCCACAACGCCGTGGTGCATCCGTCTGGCCGACGATGCGGGCCTGTTCCGGCTGCTCTGCTTCGACTTCGACGGCAAGGACAAGCACGGCGTCGACGCCGAGCTCATGGAGCGTGCCGTCGACGAAGCCGACGCCCTCGCCGCCATCCTCGACGAGCTCTCCATTGCCTACGTGCTCTGCCAGTCCTCCGGCACAGGAGGCCGCCACATCTGGATCGCCGTACCGGGCGGAGCCCCGGCCGACGTCGTGGCGTCACTCGCCCGCGCCGCCCGCGCGAACTATCGCACCCTCGACCACGGCATGCTCCTGAACGTGCGGGAGGGCGCCGCGCGGCCGCCGCTTTCACCCCACCGCGACGGATCCAGCTCCACCATCATTCGCGGCACCCTCGACGTGCTCACGGCCAGCAGGATCGTTCCTGACGAACTGATCGACCTCGCACGGGTGCTCGACGAGCGGAAACCCGCTCTGAGAGCCGCTGAGAGCGCCCCATCCGGCCCCGTCGACCGCTCGCACCGCTCCCACCGACGGCTCACCGCAGCCGGCGCCGCCCACATGGCCACGATCGACGGCGGCAGCAACCCGTCCTGGACCGGCTTCATGTGCCTACTGGCGGCCGCAAACGCTGGCTGGTCCCTGGCAGACGTCGAGCACGCCGCCAGGACCGCCCCCGGGATGGAGCACTACCGCACCAAGAACACCGGCCGCGGCACCCGCCGCCGCCGCTCCCCCGCTGAGGCGCGTGAACGACTCGAACGGCAGTGGGCCAAGGCTCAGCAGTACGCGGCCGTACAACGGCCGCTCCCGGCCGCACGAGAGCCGCGCGACCTGACAGAGCTCGACGCCATCGTGCGCGACGTTGACGACCTCCTGACGCGATTCCGCGTCGCTCCCGGGCGCTGGGGACGGACAGAAGCCGCGCTCTCTGAGCGCTCCACCCTGACCGCCCTGGCCTACCTCACCCTGCAGACCGGGAAACGGGTCGTAGCGGCCTCCATCCGTGACCTCGCCCTGATGGTCGGGCTCGGCCGCACCACGGCCGCAGACGCCCTCCAGCGGCTCGCACGCGACGGATACGTGCAGAAGGTCACCACCACCGACGGCGGCAACGCCGCCGAATGGCGCTTGACCCTCACACTTTCCACAACTTCCGGGACAGTCCGGTCACAACCTCTAGATAACCCCCGCCCCCCGGCCGATCTCTTCAACGCTCGCGCCGTCCAAGTAGCCCAGCTCGAGGACGAACTGACCGACAGCCGACACGACCTCTTCACCCGCGCCGGCCTCGGTCATCTCGCCGGAAAGCTCTACGCCGCCCTCCGGCAACACCCAGCACTCACCGTTGAGACCGCCTCGCGCATCCTCGGTACCAGCATCCGCCACACCACGAGGATCCTCAGCCGTCTCCGCCGGCATCGGCTCATCGTCAAACACCGCGAAGGATGGGCGAGAGCCAAGCGAGATCTCCGTGACCACGCAGCAAGGATCCTCGGCGTCGCCGGAACCCTTCTCAATCGAGCCGAACGATATCGAGCCGAACGCGAAGTGTGGACCTGGTGGCAAGCCGAGCTCACCACTATGAACGCCTCCCCCAGGACGCGCCCACGACGTCGCGATGCGTCGAGCCGGCCACTATTCGAGGCCGACCGCCCCGGGGAACGAATCTGGCCCCGCTACCCACGATCCGCCGACCGTCGAGCCGACCATCAAGGCGCCCGACAGCTGGTCGCGGCCGGCGCGCTTAGCCCCGAAAGCCGCTGGCAATACCTCGGAGACGCCGCCTAGCGGATCGGACGTTGTACCTGGGCGATAACTTGATCGACATGGACACCTCCGCGTGGATCAATCTCGGTATTTTGCTCGTCACTGCTATCGGAGCGGCCGCAGCGTGGCGCGCCGCCGGAACTGCGCGCAAAGAACGCCTCGCATCCGAAGCGGCCAAGGAAAAGTCCGAGGCTGCGCGGGACGAGGCGACTCGCCTAGCGCGCGAGGCAAACGAAATCAGGAAGCGCCAAGCCGCTGCGCAAGAGAAGCTGGCTGCGGCTGCCGCACCTGAACCGTGGACCCGGATTGACGAGGATTTCGGCAACTCGACGACTATCGAACTACGACACAACGGGGAAACCACGTTCGAGGACGTATCCATCGGAATCCTGCCCAGCGACGGTGAGTTGGAAGTCGAGACTGTGCCGGATGGTCAACTCGCTGACGGTCCGGGGCTGCGCATCCATCCCGGTCAGTCGATCATCCTGCGGTACGCGCCGAGCTACGACGGGGCAAACCGTCATGACGTGCAGCTCCGATGGAAGGTCGCGGGTTCAGAAGAGCGCGGGCGTCGCGATTACACGGTCTCCTAGCGCGACCCCGAAACACGAGCTCGAGAGCGCTGATCGGAGCCGCTACGCGGCACTGTTCTTGATGCGCTTTTTTCGTCTGTCTGGCCGGTCATCGTAGTTCGCTCCGCGCCTGCGTTCCGGGCTTTCGCGGCATATCCTCGCTGCGTTCCGGTATTCCACGACCCGGCACTGCGGCGCTCCCGCTCTCTATTGATTTCTCTCGCCAGACAGGCAAAAAAATCAGTTGATCGGGAGAGAGAACCGTGAACACCACTACCGCAAGCCAGGGAACCGTCGAGCACATCGACCCCAACGCGATCATCATCGAAGCCAACGTGCGCCCCAGCGCCCCGCTGACCAAGGAGTTCGTGGCTAGCATCCGCGAGAACGGCGTTCTGACGCCGGTTCTGGCCAGGCGCGACGCCCAGGGCAACATCCTGGTCCGGGCAGGCCAGCGACGCACCCTCGCAGCGCGTGAGGCCGGACTGAGCAGCATCCCCGCCTACATCGTGGAGGCGGACGAGGCCACCGTGGGGCGCATCGTGCAGCAGATGGTCGAGAACGACCAGCGCGAAGCCCTCACAGACGGCGACCGGGCTGCAGCGTTCCAGCAGCTCGCCTTCGAAGGGCTCAGCGTCACGGCGATCGCCAAGCGCACCGGGACCAAGCAGGCCGTGGTGAAGAACGGGCTGGCCGTCGCAGAGAACGCCGTCGCCGCATCCGCGATCCAGGAACACCAGCTGACCCTCGACCAAGCCGCAACCCTGATCGAGTTTGAGGACGACGAGGCCACTTGCGCCGAGCTGATCAAGATCGCAATCGACGACCCCGGCCAGTTCGCCCACGCGGCCCAGCGTGCTCGCGACGACCGCGCCCGGGCACACGTCAAGGCGCAGGCCGAGGACGAGCTGCGCGGCCGCGGCTACGAAATCCTCGACCACGACCGCGGCTACTACGACACCGACTACATCAACATCCGCGAGCTGACCACCGCCGAAGGCGAGCGAGTTACCCCGGAGCACATCGAGAACGCCGAAGGCCGTGCTGTGTTCGTCCGCGTCTACTTCGACGGCGAGCCGAACGTCAGCTACTTCCTCAGCGACCCGAAGGCCGCAGGCTTCAATAAGGCTAGCATCCAGGGCTCCACCAGCGGCCCAATGACCGATGAGCAGAAAGCCGAGCGGCGTACGCTGATCGCCAACAACAAGGCGTGGGCGTCGGCCGAGACAGTGCGCCGCGAATGGCTCACGGAGTTCCTGACCCGCAAGACGCTGCCGAAGGACGCCGCGAAGGTGATCGCCCAGGGCCTCACCACCCACCGCCGCGACGTGGGGGCCGCTGCCGCATCCGGAAACAAGCTGGCCCACCAGCTGCTCGGCATCGAGCGCGGAGGCTACTACGACGACAAGCTCGCCGCCCACGTCGAGCAGTCCCCCACCAAGGCACAGCACGTCAGCCTCGCTGTGGTGCTCGGCGGTATCGAGTCCGCCACCAGCAAGAGCACCTGGCGCTACCCCGAGGCGACCAAAGCCGCCTACCTCGCCCAGCTCGCCGCCTGGGGATACGCTCTCTCGGAAGTCGAGCAGATCGTCATCGACCACGCAGGGACGAATAACGCGCCCCTCGCTGACAGCGAGGACGACACTGACCTCGACGGCTAGTGAGTGAACGAGCGGCGGGTGTCCCCCACACCCGCCGCTCACACGCCCCGGGTCGCTCCCCCAGCTGCGGCCCGGGGCCACTCCCTCCCGGCCCGGCACGGAGGCCGGCCCTGCACCTGAAGTGATATCACTCTGATATCGGACTGAAAGTGATGTGGGGGCAGCGCCCAAGGGCGCAAAATTGCGCGGCGACGCAGCCGCCGCCCTGACTGGTCGCAGCGGAGCCGCTACGCGGCACTCCTCTATTTGGACGTCTTTTGTGACCTTTCCGGCCGGTCATCGTAGTTCGCTCCGCGCCTGCGCCCCGGGCTTTCGACGCTTCTATGTTTGTCAACTTGTCTCGGGTGCGGCGTAGAGGGTGTTGAGGGTCCGATAGAGGTGTCGGGCGAGGTAGCGCTTGATGCAGCGTCGGATCTCGCGTCGGCTGCGTCCTTCGGCGAGGCGTTTCTCGAGGTAGGCCTTGGTGCCGGGGTGGCGGCTCATTCGGGTGATCGCAATGTAGTGCAACGCCTTGTTCAGACGTCGGTCGCCACCGCGGTTGAGGCGGTGCCGGGTGGTGTTGCCGCTGGAGGCGGGGATCGGGTTCACCCCGGCGAGGGCGGCGAACGCGGCGTCATTGCGGACTCTGCCGGGGTGGGACCAGGCGGTGATGACGACCGCGGCGGTGTATGCGCCGATGCCGGTCTCCTCCAGCAGCGGCGCTGCGGGGCTGGCGGTGATGAGCTCGTTGAGCCGCGCGTAGTTGACGGTCAGCGCCTCCTCCAGCTCCAGAATGCGCCGGGCCAGCCGGACAGCCTCGCCTCGTGCGGTGGCGAGAGCGAGTGGTTCGGTGCGGTGCTGCCACCGGGATGCCTGGCCGATCTGGGCTGCGGTCAGGGGCTTGCGGGCGTCGATGCCGAGGTCGTTGGTGCGCAGCAGCGCGGTGAGCGCGTTGACGTTCATGGTCTTCTCCTGCGCGAGCTGATCGCGGGCGGTCACCAGCACCCGCAGCGCTTGACGTGTTCCGTCGTCGGCGCGGGGGCGGCGCAACCGGTCCTCTTCCAGCGGCAGAACGGCGGTCGCGATCGCGTGTGCGTCCAGCGGGTCGGACTTGCCGATGCCATGTCGGGCCTTCGCGTTCATCCGGGGCGCTTCGGCCACCTCGTATCCGCTCTCGGCTGCAGCGCGGGCCAGTTTCGCCCCATAGGTGGCGACGCCCTCGATCACCCATAACGTCTCGGCGACGCCGCCGGTCAGCCGGCCGACCCAGGCGATCGCGCGGGCGATGCCTTGCGGGGTGGTCGGGAACTGCTGGCAGCCCAGCAGCTGCCCGGACGCCGTCTGGATCACAGCATAGGTGTGTGTCTTCGCGTGGGTATCCACGCCGATGACGAACGAACGGGAATGCGCGACGATAGTCATTGCGGATCGGATCCTTCCTTCGATGGAACACGGGCTCGGCCGCACAGCGGCCGGCGCCGGCCCGGGAGGAAGTCACTTCGAGGCAGCACTGTGACGGGCCACGACCCGCAGAGGGTCGGGCAGGCTTCTAATCAGGTCATCGAGGTGGGCCGGGTGGCGCCGGCCGCCCTCGCCCGGACGGACATGTCGAAAGAAAGGCCCACACGGGGCCAGCGGCATATCGAGCCACGACCGGACGAAGACGACCAACACCAACCCTGCCAGCCAGTCCCAGACCAGCCGAGCCCAGACTCACAGCGGCATATCCTCACTCGCTGCGCTCGCTCCGGTATTCCACGACCCGGGGCTCCGGCACTCCCGCTCTCTATCGATTTCTCTCGCCGGAAGGCACAAAAAACAGTTGTCCACGCAGGGAGAGAATCGTGACCAAGACCCGTCGACCCGGCAAGACCATTGAAGAGAAGAAGGCTCAGGCAGAAGCCCTACACAACTCGATCAGCGACCAGGTGGAGCAGCTGCGCGACTCCGACCAGTGGCGGGCGTTCCTCGACTTCGCGAAAGCGTTCCACGCCTACTCGCTGAACAACCTCCTGCTGATCCTCTCCCAGATGCCCGAGGCATCCCAGGTCGCAGGATTCCGGAAATGGCAGTCGCTCGGCCGCCAGGTGCGCAAGGGCGAGAAGGCTATCCGGATCTTCGGCTACAGCACGAAGAAGATCACCGCGGAGGACGAGAACGGCGACGAGGTAGAAAAGCGGGTCGCCCGCTTCCCCATCCTCTCCGTGTTCGATATCGGGCAGACCGACCTGGTGGACGGCGCCCAGGACGCGGGAACCCTCACGGCACAGCTCACCGGAGCGGATGATTTCGGCATCGTCGACGCCCTTTCCGCCTACCTCGTCGATGAAGGTTGGACCGTCGAGCTCCGACCGATCCAAGGCCCCAAGAACGGCTACACCGACCCCGAGGAAATGGTCGTCGTTGTCGACGCGAACCTCAGCCCCGAGCACATGGCCAAGACCCTGATTCACGAGACCGCGCACGTCCTCCTGGGGCACACCGAGGACCTGGCCGAGTACGTCGAGCACCGCGGGCTGATGGAGACCGAGGCCGAGAGCGTCGCCTACGTCGTCGCCGGCCTGATCGGCTTCGACACCAGCGGCTACAGCGTCGGTTACATCGCCGGATGGTCGGACGCGGACACCGACCTGATCAAATCCACCGCTGCCCGCGTCCTCCGCGCCGCTCACCAAATCGCCGGAATCCTCGACCCCGCCGATGAGGGCGACGACACCGAAGACGCCGCCTGAGACCTGGCAGGGGCGCTCTCGAGCGGCCCTCCCCCACCAACCCAGAAGGAAACCCCATGATCATCACCTACGAGCGGCCCGCCACTCTCGACCTACAGCAGTTCGACCCCGCCGCGCCCGACGCGGACCTCAGCCCCACGGGCCAGCAATGCGGAAACACCACCTACGACGTCGGCGGCCTCGAATGGCACTGCACGCGCGCTCCGCACCCGGGAGACGACGAGCACCGCGCCGCATTCGAGCGCAACGGCGAAGGCCCCGAGGGTGCAGTCGGATTCGCGTGGACCTACCAATACGCCGACGACGAGCCGAGCGACGGATTCGACCACGCCGCGCCGACACATTCCCTCACCGTCACACTGCGCTACCCCGAGCGAGCGGGACGGGGCATCGATACCGAAAGTGTCGCGGCCAGCATGATCCGCGCCGCCCTGGATCACTTCTGGGAAGGCGACCCCGACGACGTGACAGCCACCACAACCTCCAGCTGAATGGTGCGCCACCGGTCGTGAGGGAGCCGGCGCCCCTCACACTCCCCCGCACCCGCACCCGCACCCGCACCCGCAGTCGGCACGGAGGCTAACCCGACAGGATTCTCTTCGCCGGTCTTATCGAGCGAGCCGCGGGCTGAACTTCGTCGCTGCCTGAAGGTGCTACGCCAACGGTCGGCCGGCAGGCAGGTTCTTGCCTGAATCCTCGAAACGCTCACCCGCGTTGTACTCCGACTCACGGCGATTCACTTCAGACTCCAGCGCTCGCACGAGGAATGCTGACCATGTGCGATCGCCTGCCTGGAATGCGGTCGCGCGGAAGGCGGCTTTAGCTCGTCGACTCAACTCATCAGGAACATAGAACGAGATCCGGGCCGTATCGTTCGAGCTCGCCTGAGCAGCCGCCTCTGAGGATGTTGACGTGCGGCCTTCAGCGTTATGACGGGTGGCACGAGGACGGGATTTCGAGCTGCCCACTCCCGAATCCGAGCTCCCCTCCTGCCCTTTGGTCGTTTGCTTCGGCACCTCGACCGCGGGCTCGTCCACCGCAGGCTGTTCGCGATTTTTCCGCTGGAGCAGGCTGAGATCCAACTGACGTCGAGGAGTAAGGCCCTCAATTCGGCGCGGGCTGTCAACGTCGCTCATGCGGACTGCGCCTCCTCCTGTTCGGCCGCGGTGATCCGCGAAACGATCTCTTGGCTCAAGTTGAAGTAGTCGTCAGCGACTGAGCCTGCTGTGCGCGGTGCGAGCTGCGACGCTGTCGCTTCGCCGCGAAGCACCTGGTACCACTTCGGTGCCCGCTTGACACTCTCATCGAGTTCATAGACCAGAAGCCCGCGCTCGCGCGTTGCCTGGGCGACGGCCTCAGAATGACGAATCGTGCTGCTGAAAAGAACGTCAGGATCGCTGTTGAAGAGGTTGCTCACATGGGTGCGGGCCTCAGCCTGAATCGCTGTGGCGCCCTTACCCGTGGCAACAAGCACAACCCCAAGGAGATCAATGCTGGGGTTCAACGTCAGAACGCCCTCAAGGCGAGCGGCGACACCAGCCATACCCTTCCGGCTAGACGCATCCGACTTGATCGGCACCAATGCGTACCGCGCGGCCGCAACGGCAGCGGACTGGAGCGTCTCATCCCCTGGCGGACAGTCCAACAAGATGATGTCGTAGTTCGGCGCGATAGGCGCCAAAAGGCGAGCCAGTGAGAGCTTTGCACCATCGGGGTCTTTGCTCGCTTTTACCCCGAGAACCGCGACTGCCTCGTCGAGGCGAGGTCCCCCAACAAGCACATCAAGGTTCTGCCTGACGGCGGTCACGGGACCAACCTGCTCGCCAAGCATGAGCGCTCGCGCGAACGACTCCCCCTCATCGTCGGTTTCCTGGCCCGTGTATCCCAGGTCTTCGGCCAAGTTCCCCTGAGGGTCAAGATCGACAAGAAGAACACGGAAGCCGCTGGAAGCCAGATAGCCGGCGACGTTCGCAGAGATCGACGTTTTCAATACGCCACCTTTGCTGTTGATTACTGCGATGGTGCGGCTAAGCGCAGCGCGCTCGTTGGCGCTTAGAGGTCCTGCAGGCATCTTCACTCTCCCGTTCATATGACAAGTTTCGGGCAAAATAGCTCCATTAGCGGCAATGACACGCCTAGAGCCAATAGAAGGATTGGCTCTAATGGCACTAATAGAGCGAATCGCTCTATTAGTGCAATTGCCACTATTAGAAGCAGTGGCGCTAATAGCGGCAATAGTGCTATTTATGCACTGTATGCGATCCGTGCCTTGGCGGGGCGGCCCCATGCCGAAGACGTCACCCTGGCCCTGCGGTGTAGGCCGCGTCGCGGATCCGTTTTGCATATAGTGACCGTTCGGGGGACTGTATGCACGGGGGAGCGGTCGACAGCGGGGCGAGACGGCACGGAGGCCGCCCGCCAACGGAGCCGCTGCGCGGCGCTGAGAATGCTCTATATTCTTTGACCTTTCCGGCCGATCACCGTAGCTCACTCCACGCCTGCTGTTCCGGGCTTTCGCGGCATATCCTCACTCGCTGCGCTCCCTCCGGTATTCCACGACCCGGCACTCTCGGCGCTCCCGCTCACTATCGATTTCTCTCGCCGGAAGGCAAAGAAGAACTCTAATGATCAGTGGTTGGTCTGAGGCTGGCTGACAGACTGACCTTCGGCCCTGGTGCTGCGTGACTCCAAGAAAAACTGGCCCGCCGAGGTGGTGCCTTCCGATCGACCCGTCCGCGCGCTGGGGGCTGAATGTCGGTTTGTCTGTTCCGATGGCTTGATAGAAGGTCGTCCGCTCCCGGCGTTCTGGGTTGCGTGACTCGTTAGAGATGCGCCTCGTAACACTCTTGACCGACGTGATGAATTATCCGTTGAGCAGGGGAGAGGAGCGAATCGGTGACGACCGTGACCGATGAATACGACTACGTGGTCGGAGTGGATACTCATGCCAAGACCCACACTTACGCGGTGTTGGCCGCGGACACGGGCCGAGTGATCGATTCGGCGATGTTCCCGACTTCGTCCACCGGGATCAGCCGCGCGTTGGCTTGGATGCATCGGCGCGCTGATGGCCGGCTGCTGGTCGCGATCGAGGGTGCCGGCTCCTATGGGGCTGTCATTGCTCGGGTCTTCCAGGGCGCGGGCCTAACAGTTTGCGATGTCCGGCCGCCGAAGCGGGCATCGCGCGCTGGTCACGGAAAGTCCGACGAGATTGACGCGGTTGCCGCCGCGCGCACCGCCCTCGCCACGGACGTTGAACGGCTCGCCGAGCCCCGCTCGGACGGGATCCGCGCTGCCCTGCGGGTCCTGCTCACGGCGCGGCAGGCGATGGATGGGCGACGCACTGCGGACCGCAACGCTCTTACCGCTTTGCTGCGCTCCTTCCAGCTGGGGATGGACGTCCGCAAGCCGCTCACGGATGGGCAGGTCCGCGAGATCGCAGGCTGGCGGCGACGACCTGCCGAAGATGCCCCGATGACCACCATCCGCCAGGAAGCCCGACGGCTTGCGGTCTCGGTGATCCAACTGACGGAGCAGCTCGAGGCCAACCGGGACGCGCTGGCCGACTATGTTGAGCAGCTCGCTCCTGGGTTACAGAGCATCCGCGGGGTCGGCCCGGTCACCGGCGCTCAGGTCATCGCGGCCTACTCACACAAGGGCCGGATTCGCAGCGAAGCCGCGTTCGCAAACCTCGCTGGCGCCGCGCCGTTGCAAGCTTCCAGTGGCAACACCACCCGGCACCGGCTGAACCGGCAAGGCGACCGGCAACTGAACCGAGCCCTGGACACCATCGTCCGCGTCCGGCTCACCTGCGACCGGAGCACCCAGGACTACATGGAGCGACGAACCTCGGAAGGCAAGAGCCGCCGAGAGGTCCGCCGGAGCCTGAAACGCTACCTGGCCCGGCAACTCTTCCGGCAACTGAACACCGCCATGGCCTAACAACTGTCGGGTTCGTGATGGCAACGAACGGCAGCACGGAGGCGCCCCTGATCTGGGTGTTCCGGAACGACGGCCGCGCGACTATCTCGACGAACGGCTCTTCCGAGAGTGGTAGATCACGCTCGCGATGGCCAGGCCGACACCGATCACACCGACCGCCAGGCCTGCCAACCCGATAAAGAGATCCCGGCCGATGGCTGACGCGAAGAAACAAAGTTCCAGGAAAAACAGCACGGCCATGACAATGGCCACTCTGCGCGAATTGCCTATCACCCAAAACGGTAATCCCCGTCGATCCGTCACGTCTCGAACACTACGCTTAGCGACCACTCCACGGGAGCGGAGCGGTGACCACTTGCCGAACCCGGATCTGGCCGGGCCCGAGTTGAGCCGCACGGAGGCGGCGCTGATTTCATTGTTCGGAACGCCGCTGGCGTGCTGATCTTTCCACGGAGTTTTCGCCATTCCGGCCGGCCGATCATAGCTTCCTCCGGCAGCTCCGTTCCCTCCGGTCGCTATTTGCAGACTCCACTCGCTGCGCTCCCTCCA